>Ga0182738_1000063_pt1 | contig 196069 bp, 147 predicted proteins | sample eDN5th30CBELigMG_FD_128876 | JGI IMG/M metagenome (GOLD analysis project Ga0182738, IMG submission 128876) | Enriched Miracle-Growth compost microbial communities from Emeryville, California, USA - eDNA 5th pass 30_C BE-Lig MG (version 2)... ...
GCAGACACAACCGACCAGGCGCCGCGGAAGCGTCGCCCTCTCCCGATCATTGTTCCGACCAGAAGAACGGAGCACAAACAACGCCCCCCGTGCCGAACGTCAGTGGGATTCAGTCCCGCCGGCTTCACCGCTCAGAAGACGCTCCCGCTCAGAGGGAAAATCGTGCCATCAAGCAGGTTGCTCTTTCCGGATGCACTCACTGACGTTTCGCGCTCTGAAAGAGGTTGCGAGCCAGTGGAATATCTGAGCACGCCGCGTCAGCCAGTGCATTTTGGATCGCGCTGACACTTCGCTTCCAGCTGAAATGCAACTCGCCGCGTGGCAGAACACGGCCGGACACCAGGCAAGGCATGATCAGAGCGTGCTGCCACCAGTCCCCGGCGAACGAGAATCAGCCACCGGCGACAGGCAACCGGTTCCACGAGATCACAGCTGCGAGCCCTGCTCTGGCCCACTCGCAGCCGCGGTCTCAGCGAGTTTCGTGCATCTTTTCAGCACAAGACGACAAATTTCCCTGCTACGATTTTTCCGGCGGATTTCCATTGATCCATGGGCCAGCCAGAGACATATAGGCCGGTTCTTCAAGCGTGCTGCCATAGTCGCCTGCCTTCCAGCCGGGAACATGCAGGGCCGAACCGCGCTCTTCCGAGCGTTTTTCCCACTGGGCGGCCCAGCTTTGGCCCTGCTTGTGGGCTTCAGAAGCATTCACCGGGCCGGTTTCCGGGCTGTAGTAATAGACGATCCCTTCACGATAGCTTTGAGCCCCCAGAATCACCGTGGAAACCGCGGCCGCTCCCAGAATCGGATCGTTATTGCAGAGCATCGGGTTTCCGGCGGCAATGGCATCCAGCCAGTTCTGGAAGTGAGCCTTGTCCAGATTCTTCACCGGCTCCGTTTCAATCGTTTCCGCAACCAGCTTGCTGTTTTTGGTCACCTGCGGACGTTCAGGCACAAAGTGAATTTTGTTCCTGTCAAAGATGAACGATCCGAAGTGGCCGCGAATGCACTGATCCAGACGGGTTCCTTCGGCACACATGGTCGAAGAGACGAGCCCTTGCACTCCCTGGGGATAATCCGCCACCACGGTCGCCACGTCTGGAACATCCCGTCCGTCATATTCCAGATAAATTCCGCCGGCTCCGGTGACACGGCCCGGGTCACGCAATCCGGTGGCCTTCAGCATGGCGGTCACACGATGCACGAACAGGTCGGTGAACATGCCCGACCCATACGGCCAGAAACGCCGCCACTGTTTATACACTTCGCGGTCGAACGGGCGGTCTTCGGCCAGGCCTTCCTTCACTCCCAGCCACCGCTGCCAGTCGATGGTCTGCGGCGTCATTTCTTTCGTCAATCCATAATACCGCCACTGGCCGATGTTGGAGTTGCGGAAATACTCCGTCTGGAACATCAGGACTTTACCCAGTTTCCCCTCATCAATCATGTTACGGGCGGCATTCCAGATCGGTTCGCTGGAACCTTGTGCCCCCACCTGCATGACTTTGCCCGACTTCTTCCAAACCTTGACGACGTCGATGGCTTCCTCGACTTTTTTCGTCATCGGTTTTTCGCAATACACATGCAGTCCGGCATTCAGGGAATCGATGATCTGCTTGTGATGCCAGTGATCGGGCGTGGCGATAGAAACGGCATCGAGATTTTCATTCTCGATCATTTCCAGATAGTCGACATACCGTGCCGGCTCGTTTCCGTTTTCCCGTTTGATGTAATCCGCCACCATGTCGCGCTGCACAGAGTAGACCTCTGCAATGGCGACAATTTCGATGTTCGCCCCTTCTTTCTTCAGGCTTGTCAGCGATTTGACATGCGCTCCAAACCCGCGTCCTCCCGGGCCGATCATGCCGATCCGGAGAGTTTCGTTGGAGCCTTTGGCTTTCAGCGAAGCGGTCGGCAGGGCCGCGACCACACCGGCAGCGGCCGTGGTCTTGAGAAAGCTGCGACGATTGAAGGGGTCTGTCATCGGTGGGATCCTTTGGAGAAGCGGAAGGAGATTGTCAGAAGGATTCGATGGAAGAAAACCAGGTCCGCTGACGATACCGCATCCAAAAGCGTTGATGCAACCGGCCGAAAATAGAACTTTCGCCCGGAATGCTCCGGTAAGAGCATCACTTCGCGTGCTCCTGGCGTGCCCGGAACAGCGTGATCATTACCAGAATCGCCATTCCGCACAGTGAGCAGCCGGCTCCCCAGAACACACTCGCCGGACGATAAGTCCAGGTCACCGTCTGCAGGCGGGCACTGGCCGGCAATGTGACCGTTCTGAACAGTGCCGATCCCGTCTCCTGCGCAGCACTGCCGGCAGTCAGCTTCTCCCCGGACTTCGAACTGTGCTCCCCATCGGGCTCCCATCCAGGATAGTTCAGATCACGCAAAATCAGTGTCCCCCCTTCCGGAGCCGTCACGGTGAAAGTGGCCTGATTCGGATGAATCGTGGCCGTCGAAATCGTCGGACTGCCAGAGCCGGTCACGCTGAACCGGCCAGGGGAATCAATCAGTTCATAAAAGTAATAAGGTTCCGGTCGGGCGAGCGCCCGATTCAAAAACGGGTCCAGAACCTGCCCTTGAAACCGAAGCGACCAGGCCTCTGCGTCGAGCGGACTTTCCAGCAGAAGATGCGTGACTCCCCATTGCTTCAGGCGAGTCACGACGTGGGGAATTTCCACCGGCGGAGTCTCGGAAAACTGGATACGCATCTCCGGGGATTCATAGATCTCCGGCCCCAGCCCCAGATAGACCGGCAGCGCGCTCACATGCAGCATCGACGGAATATTCTGCCCTGGAGCATACAGCCGGCAATGCGGGCCAGCCTGCTCGAAGAACTTGCGCAACCCGCTTTCATGAAGAAAGTGGATCGGCGGAGTATCCAGCAAGGTGGCATAAAACACTTGCCGTCCCAAGTAAGGACCGTTGAAGAACTGATACTGCCGGCTGGCAGCCCACAGGTCTCCTGCCGTCAGCAGTGCCAGCAGCCCGGTCGACACAATGACCGCTTTCGATGAAAGCTGCAGACGGCGCAACACGGCCTCCCATCCGGCCCCGGCCAGCATGGCAATTCCCCAGGCTGCCACCAGGGAATAGCGCCCCGGTCCACGGAAAAAGCCGATCCCGGGAAGAAACGACAGCCAGGCCGTCGGCCAGCCTGAGGCAAACAGCAGTGAGAGCAGAATCAGGATCAGCCAGCCCCAGGGAGCCTGAATCGTCAGCTGGCGCCGCAGACGCGGCAATACCAGCGCCAGAACCGCCAGCACCAGCGGAAGCAGTCCGAGATAAAACTGGGCTTCGGCCTGATTCGTCGATGTCGGAACCGACCAGGCATCTCTCCCCAGCATCTGATCCATAGTGTGTTCCCCGGCATACCAGGCCCAGGGCATCCAGAGTTGTGACAGCGCCCGGATCGGCAGGTGCCCATACGTCGGGGCGAAGACATCACTCACCTGCTGCCGCTGACTAACCTGTTTCAATTCCCAGGTCGGCAGCAACTGAATGCCGGCGATCAGAAATCCGGTCAGCACGACCGCTCCCAGCATCAGCACCCTGTCCGGCTCCCAGCGCAGGCATCGCCAGAATGGAGACTTCACAAAAGCTGCGTCCCCTGCAAAATCTGGGGCGGACCCCTCCGGGCCGGTCAGCTTCCCGGCAGCAGGCGGAGATTCCGGCAGCAGCCAGAACAGCGCAGGGAGTGCCAGCAGGGTGATGAACGCCAGATTATAGTGTCCGGCCAGCAGATCGAGTCCCAGACACACCCCCACAGCCAGCAGACTGAGTGCCCGTCCCGTCTGAAGAAACACGGCGGCTCCCCACAGAATGCAGAAGAACCAGGCCCCGCCGATAATGGCCCATTCCAGGCAGATGCGGGCAGGAAACCAGCCATAGACGACCACCAGTGCCGCCAGCAGAGCGCCCGGCAGCCGCAGCCCGCAGCGGCGACTCAGTCCCACGGCTCCGCAGAAGGCCAGCACATAATGCCCGAGCTGAATCAGGTTGTAGGCCGTATTGACAGAGGCAATGCGGTACAGCAGCAGGTTGATGGGCGAAAAGGCCCCGGTCTGGCTTTCTCCCAGAATGGGATAGCCGAAGCCGACCCAGGGGTTCCAGAATGGCCATTCCCCCGATTTTAGCGATTCTGCCAGGGCGATTTTTTGTGGAAAGTAATACGGATACAAATCGCCGCCGATCAGCCCTCCGCCGGTCCACAGCGGCCACCAGAACAGCCCGGTCAGGGCCACTCCGCACAGAATCGTCAGGGCTGCGATGATTCCGGCAGGGACTGTCGTCCGGGAGGTCGGGGCAGAACGGGCCACGGGTCGGGGAGTCGCGCGGCGCGTAGAAGAGGAACGGGACATGAAACGGCGACACCCTTTGGCATGGAAGCTGCGTAGTAAAGCCCTGTCACTCCGGTTCGCGGTCATGAAGATGCAGCGACGGAGGAGATGTTCAGCGTAATGGAAGGATCTGAGCGGAAAAAGCCACGATTCGGTGGGTTTTGGCACCCCCGGCACGGTGATCGCAAGTCTTGAGAAATTGTGACTTCGACAAAATTCGCTTGTAACCTTTTCAAAACTGGCAGGAAGCCGAATGAGCGCTCGCGCATTATTTTCTTCTTTTCGCCCTCTCTCCGGCGAACGTTCGATCTGGTTCTCGGCTCTGTCTCGAGCTTTGACCTGCTCTCATTCTCCAACTCCCCCCTGCGGCCGTTGGAATCTGAGTCCGTATAATATCTCCCGGACGGAACGCGTTTCTGTCCAGGCTTCCGGGGCCATTCTGGCTTCCCGCCGCATTCCGACACGGTGTTCCGGCTGAGCCGTCCTGCTCACGCGGACTCCGGGACCGGGCTGGTTTCCCAGTCAGTCAGGTTCTTGCCGCAACCTCTCCCCTGTTCTGATCTTCCTGAAATTTCCCTACGACATACAGATTCGCCTTCGCCTGGCTGCGAAGACGCTTCGGCAGGAGACCCTCCGAATGATCCGTATCACTGCGCTGGCCGCTGCCGCCTGGCTGCTTTTCAATCCTCTGCTGCAGGCTCAGGAGCCGCGCGGAATTGTGTACGACTTCAGCGCCACCTGGTGCGGTCCCTGCCAGCAGATGGCCCCGATTGTGGAAAAACTGCAGCGGGAAGGCCTGTCGATCCGCAAAGTCGACGTCGACCAGGAACAGACCCTGACTTCGCAGTTCAAAGTCAGCGCCATGCCGACCTTCGTGCTGGTAATCGACGGCAAGGAAGCAGACCGCCGCGTCGGCCGGATGACCGAATCCGACCTGCGGCGCATGATTTCCGCCATTCCCACCACGACCTCGGGCAACAAAGGCCACGTCTCCAGCAGCCGTGGCAGCGTCATTCCCGTCGAACTGGGTGAACCGGGACCAATCGTCCGCCCGCAGCCGATGCAGACTGCAGACGCCCGCGCGGCCCAGCCTGAACAGAAGCCCGGGCTGCGTGATCTGATTCCATTCGGCAAAAAGGAAAAGGAATCGGCCCCGGCCGTGGTGCGAGGCAATGATTCCGACCTGACATCCGACCCGCGGACCATGAGTCATGAAGATGCCATCGATCCGATGCAGGCCAGCGTGCGGATTCGGGTCATCACCAACGGCCGGATCGACCTGGGGTCAGGCACGGTGATTTCGAGTCGGGCAGGAATTTCGCAGATTCTCACCTGTGCCCACATCTTCAAAGAATTCGGCGATGATTCCCGCATTGAAGTGGATGTGTTCGACCATGGTCGCGCCACACAGTATCTGGCCCGGCTGAAGAAATTCGACAAAGATTCGGATGTCGGCCTGATTGAAATTCCCACCGCGGCTCCCGTCGCAGCCACCCTGGTGGCCGCAGTGGAAGAAATGCCCCGCGTAGGAGAACCCGTCGCGGCCATTGGCTGCAGCGGCGGCGAGGAACCGACCCGGCAGCAGTCGCGCGTGACCGATATCGACAAGTACGAAGGACCGCACAACCTGCTCTGCACCGGCGTGCCGGTCCGCGGGCGATCCGGCGGAGGACTTTTCAACCGGCATGGGGCGATTATCGGAGTGTGCAGCGCCGCCGATGAAGAACAGCAGCGCGGCTTCTACTCCGGCCTGAAGGCAATTCACAAACTGCTGGATGACTGTTCGCTGGCGCACCTGTACAAGACCGAAACCCCGGCCTCGCCTGTGGCGTCTCAACCGGCACAGGCCCTGGCCTCCCAGCCGGCGGCCGGCCCGTTTGATTCAGCATTTGCCGCTCTGGAGAACAACGCTCCGGCGGCGGCTCCGGCGGCCTTGCAGACCGCTGCCGCGACCCAGACCTTTCCGCCGGCTGCCGCTGCAGCAGCCGGCTCTTCTCCCATGGATGTGCAGGCCGGTGATGCGGAAGTGGTCGTGATCATCCGGGACCGCAATCAGCCGCAGAGCCAGAACCGGGTGGTGATTCTCCATCAGGCCAGCCCGAAGTTCCTGTCGTATCTCTCCGGTGAACTGCAGGAAGACACGCTCGATTCCAGCATGCTCGGAACAATGGGAGCGACGTCTGCCATTCCACGCGGCCTGCAGACCGCCCCGCGAGGAAGCACGGTGGAAACCGCCAAGCAGATTCTTCAGCCTACGACACTGTCACAACCGGTGATGCCGCACAAGTACACCCGGCAGGCCAGCGGCCCGGCCGGAAACGTGCATTGAAGCCGATTGCTTCGGATGGTGTTCTCGACAATTTGTTCCCGGCAGTGCCAGGGCTCAGAACCGTCTGATGCCAGCACCGCCAGACTTCACGTTCGGCCACGGGAGGGATGATGAGCAAATGCGTCGCTTCACGAAAAGAGACAGTTCCCGCAACAGGACGGCCCCGCCACTGGCCGGCACTCGTTTCGCTGGACCGTCAGATCAGACTGGATCTGCTGGCTGCTGATAAAACCGGTTCGCGACCAGATGTTCGCCGCAAAAAACGGCGATAACGAGCACCAGCAGCAGCGGGAAGATTTCCTGTCCCAGGTCCGCGGTATTGATGCGGTCCTTCAATTCGTCCAAACTCTGTGCCAGCTGATAGCGGTCTTCTCCCAGCCGGTCGTTCAGATCACTTTGCGTCAGCCGGGTCAGATCACTTTCCCCGGGCACAATATTCATGCTGAAGGCGGCCAGCGTTTCACGCGCGGCAGGATCGATCAGTTCATAATGACCGGGAATCTGGGCGTTCTCGATCTTCAGTGAATCGGCATGGGCCGGAACCGTCACCCGGGACTGGCGCACATCCGGATGCCGCAGCAGCAGCTGTCGATCGGTCCCGGCCGGAGCGATGGGGAGGACCGGTGTCTGCCCGCAGAGAAAGTTGTGGCTCTGCTCGCCCAGCTTCGAGGCAAAATCGGTGAGCTGTTCGACAAATGACAGAAACAGCCACGGGTCCAGAAGCGGACTGGGCAGATTGTTCCAGCGTTCGCGCGAATTCTCCGGCAGGTCAGCAGCCGTGGTGAACAGCACCACCCGGCCCTGTCCATGCGGTCGCTCCAGAATTGCCGGCCACCGTTCAGGATCGTCAGGCCGTTCCGGATCGTGATAGCGGGCCAGCACCTGTGCTCCGGCCGCCGGAGTGACTTTCCAGAAGTGCGTCACCTGCACTCGGTTTTCGAACAGGGAAAACGCGCCATAGTTTTCGAGCTGCCGGAAGATCGAAAACAGCGGATGATTGCGATCCGTCACGACCAGGTTCCAGTCTCCGGCCGATTGCCAGGCTTCCGGCTGGCCCGGCAGAATCTGTTGCGCACTCGCCCGGCGGTAATTGGCCGAACGGATGTTCCGGTTGCCCAGAATCACAATCAGGCCCCCGCCGTTTTCCACATACTGCCCCAGCCGCGACCAGGCTCTGTCCGGCAATTCGGGACAATTGATCAGGGTGACTGCCGAAAATCCCGACAGGTCCAGATCGGCCAGCTGATGCAGCGGTTCAAAATGCGGCTTGAACCGGTTCAGGGAAGAATCATGCCGATCATGCGGGGCCAGAGCCGTGGTCCAGGCCCGGGCCGTTTCGACATCCGGAGCCGACACCAGCACCGCCGGAGGCTCGCTGACCTGCACGGTGAAGAACCGGGAATTGTCGAACATCAGGGCATCGGTCCCGATCAGTCGGGTCTGCCCGTGCAGCCACGGCTGGGTCATCCCGGAAAGCGCCGCGAAGTTCGCTGTCGCCGGCACCCCGTTGTCGAGCCGGACGGTCGTCTGCCCCTGCTTGAGCAGATTGCCGGCGCGGTTGAGCAGCAGCAGTTCCACTCCCTGCCGGGCGATGTCTTCTCCCTGTGATTGCACCACAGCGGAGACCAGCAGCTCTCCTCCCAGCGGAATGCGTTCTCCGGAGAGTGGAATTCCGGTCACCGCCTGATTTTTTTCATGCGTCCGTCCCACGTCGACGACATACAGATTGACTGTCGGATCGCGCTGCAGTCGAGACAGAAGGGCCGAACTTCCGGCCACCCGCCAGGCCGAGCGTGCCAGATCCGTGAACAGATAGATCCGGCGAATGAACCGGTCTTTCCTGACCGGCTCCGCCAGTGATTCCTGATCGGCCAGAGTCCGCCGCCGGTCTTCTTCATGCGTCTTCAAGGCTTCATCCAGACGCTCGTCGAGGGGAATCTGCGCCGGATGGGTTTCCAGAGCGTCAATGCGCGACTGGGCCGAAAGAATCGTGGTCTGAAACGGAATCGGGCGATCGATACCGGAATCACCGACCGCAATCCGGCTTCCCGAAGGCAAAGACCGCAGATGAGCCCGCGCAATTCCCTGCGCCTGCTGCAGCATGGTTTCTCCGGCCTGCAGCGCAGACATGCTCAGGCTGTTGTCGAACAGCATCACGCCGGCCACCGGCATTTCGAGAGACGTCACCGGCCGGGGATGCGTCAGTTCCGCCGCAATACGCCGCTGATAAGGCCACCCGACACACAGCAGCAATCCTGCCAGGCAGCCGACAGTCCAGCGGCCGCGCAGGGTGGCCTGCCGTGTGTTCAGTTGAAATGCGCTCAGGCTCTGCTGCCGCAAGCGGCGCAGCGACCAGAGATACCCCGCGACGGCCGCCGCAATCAGGGCGAGCAGGCTGCCCCATTCCATCGCTGTCAGACTGTAATGGGCCGGCGGCAGCGCAGGCCGGGCCAGCGCCAGAATCAGCAGTCCCAGCAGCAGCATGCGCAACAGCAGCAGGCCGATGTGCCGCAGCTGCAGGCGCCGCACACTCTGGCGACGGCGTTCCTGAACAAGCCGCAGTGCCGGAAACTCCAGCTTCCGCGGTTTCTGTTTCATCAGGAAGTGCAGCAGCACCGGAACGGCAACAGCAGTCAGCCCCAGCAGCAAAGACGCATTCAAGAAAGACATGCAGAGATCGGTTCCCGAAACTCCATTTCTGACAGATGAATACCTTCCAGAACCCCGAACATTCCTGAATCCGATCCGCTCGCGGCAGGAAAGCCCTCATCCATGGAACGGTTTTGTTCGCGGCGCTGAAAAACTGCTGACAGTTCTGTTTCGATCCACTGATACAGGGAAGAGTTTTTCACCCGCTGAGCCCGGGCCGGCAGAGCCTGGGGATGCACGGCTTTCGACAGCCGGCCGGTCTCAGGACTCGTCCGGTTCCCCCGGCGGACTTCCCTGTCCGGTATCCGAATCGGAGGACGACGGCATCGGCGGAGTGTTCTCGAGCGGATCGCGCCAGTTTCGACACTGCCGAAAAAACTCATCCCGGGTGATCAGGACTGGAAGCACTTCCAGGTCGGCTTCCATTCCCGGGCGGCCCCCTTCATCCGGATGGGCGGCATTGAACACTTCCCGTTCGAGCGAACGCAGCCAGTCGGGAACATCGATGCCGGACCCCCACGAATCTTCCAGATAACTGTCCACTTCTTCCCGCAGCAGCTCAAACGCATCGGACGGAGAGGCTGTCATTTTCCGGGCGTCATTGACCGCCTGTGAGACCAGGGCCAGAATCCGGTTGACCGCCAGCGGTTTGATAAACCGTTCTTTGAGGTGGTCGGTGATCGTCGGCATCCGCATGCCATATCGCCGCTGCAGCTTCTGCAGATCCGACAGGTGATGATCGGCCAGCTCAGAAGTCTGGATTTCAAATTCGGCCTCGCGCAGTTCGGCTGCTTCCAGCAATCCATGACGCACCAGAATCTCGTGCACCAGAATCTGCGGAGTCAGATTCCAGGAATCGCGATCATACAGGGCTTCGAGTCGCAGGAAGTCGAGCAGGCTGTAGATCATCTCCCCATAATCGGACTGCGTGGTGGTGGTGTTGTATTCGAGAAACCGGTCGAACCGGTCGACGATGATCGAATACACCTGCTCCAGACACCACTCCGCATCGTCCCGGTCGATGACGCCGGAATCGAGATCTTCCAGCAGCCGGATTGGATGCAACGGATCCTGCTCTTCTTCCAGGTAATCCAGAAACCAGTCGACGCCGTTGTGCAGAATGGCCCGGACATTGCCCAGCGTCAGCTGGCTGGCATGAAACAGGTCGTGCCCGTAGCGTTTGATGAACTCGACGATCTCTTCCCATTCGGCACTTTTCCGTACACCGTCGACGGCGGAAATGCGCATGGTGCGGGAATGTTCGAGCCAGATCCACTGGTACGGCTCCAGCATCCGCGACAGGGCATCGATCAGCTCTTCGCTGTTGATCTGCCCGTTCGACCAGTCCTGCGCACTGGTGACCAGTGATTCCAGCGTGCTGCGCAGGGCAATCGTGAACAGCCGGTCGAATTCGGTAATCGCCTGCCCTTTGGGACGATACTTCCGCTCCATGCGGAATGCAGTCAGCAGCGTGTGCCAGGTTTCCCGCAGCAGGCCGAGTCGGGGAAGCTCCCGCAGCAGAAAACGAATGACCGACTGCAGCGCCTGTGTCCGCAGAATCTGGCCAGGTTCGCCCCCGTTTTCCAGCGGAATATACAGCAGCGGATTCCGGGACAGACGGCTGAGCAGCTGCGGCAGCAAGGCGCGCACTGTGCCGGTGTCGCGCTGGACCACGGCTCGATAGACCCGGGCCAGCTGCCGATCCTGTTCGGTGCCGCGGGGAATTTCGATTCCCTCGGGGATATTGCCGTTCAACAGGCGTTCGGCATTCCGCAGGCAGATCAGCGTGCTGATGATCTGATGCAGCAGGTAAAACTTCACCTGCAGCTGAATGTCATATTCGACATTGGAATCATGCGCGCCGGAAGACTCGGAAATCTCGTGATCCCAGACCGACTCCATCAGTTCAGCCAGGTCGATCTGCCAGCGCTGTGCCTGACGGTGCCAGCTGACAAATGAATCGACAAATGCGCGATTCTTCGTCCATTCTTCGCCTCCCCGCTGTCGTTCCAGTGCGAAGCGGGCGGCCGCCAGCTGCCACATCTGCCCGACGGCATTGAGAAACTTCAACCGCGGTTCCAGTTCGCGATTCGTGGCTTCAAACTCGGTATTGCGATGGGCCGAATCCCCGTCGGCGGTCTCGCCCCAGTTTCCATCCGAGGCACTGTCGCGATAGACCATGTCGTCATACGCCGCGCCGAAGACGTCGTCTTCTTCCGGGCCGGTTTCACTGGCCGGTTCTTCTCCGAATTCCAGGCTGTCCGTGCGCGGGGCCGGACCATGATCCCCAATTTTCCCCAGCGTCGGAACGCCCCACCAGTCTTCCGCATTCGCCTCCAGATAGTCGAACATCCGGCGAATGAGCTGCAGGGCCGACTGCCCGTTTGTGCCTTCCAGTCCCTCCCCGGAAACCTGTTTGATCCAGCGGATCAGCAGGGAATAAATCGAATGCTGCGGGCATTCGACGCCGACTTCTTCGAGCTGTCCGATCCATTGCATCAGCAGGCCCAGCGCGGCGACATAATCTTTTTTGACCAGCAGCGCATCGACCACCAGGGCATAAGACTGGGCCGACTGAAACTTATCGACGTGATTGCGCCAGAAAGAAATGTCTCCGGCCGATTCCCCCGCTTCCCGCCAGTCGACCAGGGCATTGGAAACATGCGTGGCCGCTTCCCAGCTGTCCTGTCCGGAAACATCCGGCAGATCATCAATCACGTCACTGCCAAACTGGTCCCACCATTCGGCCAGGGACAGATAGATCGCCGAGATCTCTTCCCGCAGCGAAAGCATGCCCCGCGCGGCGGCCTCTCCCAGGCAGTTGGAGAAGACGTCGAAGATCTGTTCCATCAATGCGAGCAGAGTTTCGATCCGGTTGTCGGGAATGGCGTCTTCGCGCGAAGAGAACAGCGGGAACTGCCCGTGAAATCCCAGAATGTTCCAGGGATCGACAAAGGCCCCGCAGTTGACGCCGCGCCGCAGCAGGTCCGGAATCTGCCGCAGCAGGGAAAATGCCTGCTCCACGTCCCCCCCGGCCGCCAGCAGTCGCCGCGCGGTGGAGATCAGGCATTCGATTTCGGTCTCCATGCGAATCGATGCCGCCGGAATGGCCTGGGCCTGCTGCCGGCTCGCTTCAGGGTAGCCCATCATGGCATACAGATGGGCCAGTTCACGATGCTGCACCTGCATGGCGCCATGGCCGGCCAGGCGCATATTCAGATATTGCCGGACATGTCCGAACGGCTGCTGGGTTTTCTTCTCCTCCTTCTGCAGCCGTGTGCGACGGTCTCCCGTCGAGGCCTGCATGACGCGCGAATAGAACTCATCGCGGCGCCGCGCGACGATCGGCAGCAGCGACGTCAGCGAGGTGGTGGAATCGTGACTGCTGGGACTGGCTCCACTGACGGAACTGGCCATCAGCATGGTGCCGCACAAAGCGGCCGCCGCGTCGAACAGGCGTTCCGAACGGGGAGTCCGGGATTTGCGGTCGTCAATCCAGTCCTGCAGGCAGTCGAGAATGATCTGCCGCACCACAAACCGGCGATAATATCCCCGATTGTCGATCCGGTGCGGATCCCATTCTCCAAACAGATAGTTCGTCCGCTTGTTGACGGGATGCAGATGGTCATAGGCGCGCTGATCGATCGACAGCTCTTCCAGCCGGTCCAGGTCGAAGTACGCATCGTGCAGAATGTCCTGCGGGGCCTGGCGCAGAAATTCAAAGGTATGCGCGATCAAATCATGATAGCGGCCAGCCGCCACTCCCACGCCGGCCAGATAAATCGGCACCGGGCGGAACCGCTCGTGGGAATACACATCCATCCGGCGGCCATTTTCGAGCACGGCCACCGGTCGGTATCCGACAAAGTCATTCAGATAACCGAGCGCGCCTCCCAGAATGCGCCCGGTTTCATTCCACGGGCCCCCTTGAGCCAGAACCGCCTCCATCAGCACGACATAGAAGAACGGGTGGTCGAAGTCACGACTCTGCAGGTGAAACAGCAGATCGCCATGAAATTCCCGATAAGCGGTCAGCAGGTCGCCCAGAGCCAGTTCCATAACGGCCCGGGCCTGCTGGGAATCCTTGAAGGCCGGCTGGCTTTGCGCCAGTTCCGTCAACGACTGCTCAAGAACCTGCCGCAGGGAAACCAGACGGGCTCCGTCATCCGGCAGCACTTCCCAGAGCGCATTGATGCTGCGGACAAACTGCGGGTCGGAATTGCCGCTGGAAAAGTTCAGATAGCCCAGGGCCTCGCGCGCCGCTGCCTGATGCGTGGCCGGCAATGTCCAGCGAGAGTTGGGTTTTTTCCGTGGCGCCATGCGTTCTCAATACTTCGAATTGCTTCATTCCCGCCCTGTCAGGCGCGTACTGTCCCAACCAGATCCGACGGAAGTCGTTCCTGGCGATCGTCTGCCTGTATTGTGACGGACAATTGCGCGAACCGCAAAGGATGCTGATCTCCAGTTTTTCGGTCCGGAAAAATCGCCGAAAACCTCTTGTCCGCTGTTCAGAACCTGTCAGACTGCCATCCTTTGCGACAGGTCGCGCGCTCTGGTGCGATCCCCCGCCGGCAGAGCGCCGCCCCTGCCCCCTGCCGGCAGACTCCCCCCGGCCCCGGAACCCGGAGGCCACGCCACATTGGTCTTGATTGATGGATTGACCATCCTGGCCGGATGAGGCAAGATGACAGATTGCATACAATGATGTTCAGGGTGGGAAGCCGAACCAGAGCCGAAATCGGATCCGGCGGGAACATTCCGAACAGCAGACCGAGGAACGGGCCGGAAGATCGGTTCTGAAAACCCGGAATCTGGCCATCTTCTCCCCCCTCCGGGCCGGATGCCACACGAGTCGGGCCAGAATGTCGGCTCGACGCCGCAGCCTTCTCTGCAGGTTTCTGACTTATGTCGCGATTGTCTGTGTTCTGGATCTTGCTTGTTCTGGTCGCACTCCCCGGCAGACCAGCCGCGGCCCAGGCACCGGCAGGCGGCGATCCCCTGGCGTTTTTCGTCGCGAAGGTCGAACCGCTCCTGGTCGATCACTGCTATCGCTGCCATGGAAACGGTCAGCTCAAGGGGGGCCTGAACTTCTACACCCGCGAAGCCTTGCTGGCTGGCGGCGACAGCGGCCCGGCCGTGAACCTGGAAGAGCCTTCCAAAAGTCTGTTTCTGGAAGCCATCAACTACACGACTTACGAAATGCCGCCCAACGGCAAACTGCCGGAAGAAAGCCTGCGGATTCTCACGCAATGGGTCGAAATGGGAGCCCCCATGCCGACCCGGACCGACGTGAAGACGGTGCATCCCACGGTTCCGCAGGTCGATGACGTCACCCGCCAGCACTGGGCCTTCCGGGCACCGTCTCATCCGCAGGTGCCTGCACAGGATCCCCACTGGGGAAAGAATCAGATCGATGCCTTTGTGCTGAAATCGCTCAAAAGCAAAGGACTCCCCCCCAATCCCGAAGCCGACCGGCTGACACTGATCCGCCGCGTGGCCTATGACCTGACAGGTCTGCCCCCCACGGCTCCGGAGATTGAAATGTTCCTCAAGGACACGCAGCCGGATGCCTATGAACGGATGGTCGAGTCGTATCTGGCTTCTCCACACTACGGGGAACACTGGGCTCGGTACTGGCTGGATCTGGTCCGGTATGCCGAGAGCAACAGTTTTGAACGGGATAATCCCAAACCATTCGTGTGGAAATATCGCGACTATGTGATTCGCGCCTTCAATGACGACAAGCCGTATCAGCAGTTTGTGCTCGAACAGCTGGCAGGGGATGAACTGCCGGAACCGACCCCGGATTCGATCATTGCCACCGGCTTTTATCGTCTGGGCCCCTGGGATGATGAACCTGCCGATCCCAAACAGGCACGCTATGACGAACTGGACGATATTGTCAGCACCGTCGGTCAGGGCTTTCTGGGGCTCACGCTGAACTGCGCCCGCTGCCATGACCACAAGCTCGATCCGATTTCCCAGGCCGACTATTACCGGTTCCTCGCCTTCTTCGAGAATATCCGGCGGTACGGAATCCGGCATGAAAAATCGGTTTACGAGGCCTCTGTCCGCGAAATTGCCACCGCGGCCGAAAAGCAGGCCTTTCAATCAGAAATTGATGCTTATCAGCAGCAGCTGGCCGATCTGCGAAGCCAGCTCGACGCCGTGGAAGAAGCGCTCCACCCCCGGCTGAAAGGGGGCGAACGGGATGATTTCCAGATCGATTCCGTCCGGGAAAACATTCTGAAAAAGCATGTAGGCGATCTGCTCACCCAAGAAGAGTTCCAGAAGTATTCCCGGACTCGCAAAGAGTGGAACAAACTCAAACAGAATCCGGTGCAAAGTGCCGCCCAGGCACTGTGCGTCAAGGAATCCGGTCCGGTCCCTGCCCCCACGCATATTCTGATCCGTGGAAATCCCGGGGCGGAAGGGGATGTCGTTGAGCCGCAGTTTCCCGAAATTTTCGGCAGTCCGGTCCCGCAGATTGTCGTTCCGGCCGATCAGCTCAGTTCAGGTCGCCGGCTGGCCCTGGCCCGCTGGATCACCGATCCGGCCAATCCGCTGACCGCGCGCGTCCTGGTGAACCGGATCTGGCAATGGCACTTCGATGACGGGCTGGTCCGCTCTCCCAATAACTTCGGACTGACCTGCGATGCGCCGACACATCCGGAGCTGCTCGACTGGCTGGCCCATGAATTTCTCCGCCAGGGAGGCAGCATCAAGTCTTTGCATCGGCTCATTCTGTTCTCCGGCACTTACAAAATGTCGTCTCTGGCCAACCCGCAGGCTCTGGCCGCCGATCCCGAAAATCTGACGAACTGGCGATTCAAAATGCGCCGCCTGCGTGCGGAAGAAATCCGGGATTCCATTCTGTTCGTGAACGGAACATTGCGTCTGGACACACTGTTCGGGCCGAGCATCTATCCCAAAATTCCCGCCGCGGTCCTGGCCGGACAGTCACGCCCCGGTGAGAACTGGCCGGAAAGCAGCGCGGCCGACAGTTGCCGCCGAAGCATTTATATTCATGTCAAACGCTCGTTGCCGTTGCCGTTGCTGGCGGCTTTCGATGTCGCCGATTCCGACTTCACCTGCCCGGTCCGGTTCGCCACGACGCAGCCCACACAGGCGCTGGGCATGCTCAACAGCGACTTCATCAATGAGCAGGCGCTGATCATGCACCGCGACGTGGTCCAGACCATCGGCCCCGATCCGCAGGCCCAGATCAAAGAGATTCTGCACAGGGTCACCCAGCGCACGCCGCAACCTGCGGAAATCCAGCGCGGGCTGGACCTGGTAAAATGCCTGCAGAACGATTATCAGCAGTCCGCGGATCAGGCAATGACCAACTTCTGTCTGGTCGCGCTCAACCTGAACGAGTTTCTTTATCTGGATTGACGGCCCCGGCCCTTCCGGCCCGCCATCAGTCTTGCCGCATTCTTGCCAACTGTCCTTCCGAACCGATTCTCTTTCCCTCGCAGGAAGGGAATTCTCATCGCTGGAGAGGTTTTGTCCGCGGCTCTGAAAGCATCTTCTGAAAGCGTGCCTGCCGGACAGACTTTAAAAAGCCCGAGCGGCTTCACGCTGCCGAAGGCGCGAAACCGCTTGAAACATTCTTTCGCTGTCGAGCACCAGACTTCAGGGCTGAGTCGCCGCCCGGGCATCGAGCAGCTTCCGGGAACGCATCCATTCGGCACACAGTTCCGGCCAGTTATTGATCGGGTGCTTGTCCTGCCGCATGCCGAACCCATGTCCTCCCTCTGAGAAAATGTGCAGGTCGGCCGGACGTTTCAACCGGTGATATTCCAGATACAGCAGCGCTGCTTCCACCGGGTTGTTCTTGTCATCATGGGCCACCAGAAAGAACGCCGGCGGAGCATCGGCCGGCACGGTCACATTGTCACGCAGGCGGGTTGGCTGTTCGCGGTTCAGAAAGCCACCCCCATAAATGAACACCAGAAAATCCGGTCCCCGGGGATCATCCAGCCCGGGCACCTGCGGATACGTGCGCTGCGAATTTTCCCAGCTGGCATGTCCTACCAGGTTGGCTCCAGCGGAAAACCCCAGCAGCCCCACACGGTCAGGATTGATTTTCCATTCTGCGGCACGCTGGCGAACCAGTCCCAGGGCCCGCTGCACATCCTGAACCGGCAGTTCATGGGGCTGCGATTCATCCCGGGTGGGAGTGCGATATTTCAGCAGCACCCCAGTGACTCCCAGCGAGTTCAGCCATTCACAGACCTGGGTGCCTTCATGTTTCCACGACAGGAACATGTATCCGCCGCCGGGTGCCACAATCACGGCCGTTCCATTCGGATTTTCCGGACGATAGACCGTGATGGTCGGCTCGGTGATGTCGGTCAGCCGTGTCGGGGTGGCCCCGCCATATCTTTCGATCAGCTTGCGGGTCTCGTCCGAAACCTGGGTCGCCTGCCCGGGTGCTCCTTCGGTCCAGAGCGGCAGCTCGATCGGGTCGGCGGCCAGAGCTGGTCCTGCTCCCATCACGCACATCAGAAGTGCCGCCTGCATCAGCCGGTGCAGCCGGAGACAGTTCCCGTCCATCGAAAATGAGATCATCATTCACCGCTGTCAAAAAGGAGTCATGTCCAAAATTTCGTCACCACTCATATGCCAATCGAACCGGCAGAACAAGTGTTTTGCCAACTTGAAAAATCTGGATCGGTCAAACCGTAAAGTCCGACAACGGAGGACGTTTCGCGATGACGTCCCCTGAACCGAAGCCCTGACAGGCCACAAGAGTCCGCCGCCGCTGTCGACGCGCCGGCACGGTGTGCCAGGCCGGGCTTCCGGTCACAGTCTGAACATGCGTCGTCCCCAGTTCCTGCACAGTTCCTGCACAGCTCCCCGGCTCCGGCGGCCGCCTGTTGCTTCTGCCCGAGGCCGCGCCCCATGCCATGCATTTCGCCTGAGGTCACGCCAGTTCCTTCCTGATGAACGAATCACAGTTCCTGCAAAGTGAAAGGGGCTGGAAATGGCGGGATCGAAAAAATGCCGATTGCCTCAAACCCGGATTTCCGAATATCTTGCGGCCATGTGAATCATGCTCCATCCCTGTCAGGGGGCTGGCCCAGGCATTTCGCCTGACGGCTGAAGAACATTCCTCCGCTGGCGGCCGCCTGCCCGGCCGACTCTCCGCATGTCGATGGTGTTCCGAGTTCTGCTCTTCTGCCTCTGGATCCTGCTGGGTCTGGTGTGTGAACTCGGCTTGCCGGTCTGGCTGCCGGCCTGGCGTTTTCACCCTTCGACTCTCGACATGGCGCTGCTGCTCTGCTGCCTGACCATGGAAAAAGGGGCCCTGGTGTTCTGGACCGGTATCATCGGACTGCTGAAAGACCTGGCACAGGGCAGCACCATTGGACCGGAACTGATCACGGCCGCCACGATCGGGCTGGCAGTCGCCTGCTTGCGTTCCGGCGCCTGGTTCTCATGGTCCTTTCTCGATCAACTGCTCGCGGCCGCGGTGCTGCTGATCTCACTGAGCCTGTCCCGACTCGTCCGCATGCCTGAACTGGTGACCGGCCCTGATTTCGATCCCCGGCGTCTGCATCAGTTTTCAGGCAGTCTGGCTATCACGTTTCTCTGTGTGCTGCTGAGCCTGGCCCTGTGGCATCTGGCGACCACATTGCTCCATTCGAACCGGGAACGATTCGAAAGTGCGACAGACCGTTCGATCTGACGGAATTCCTTCATCTTCGAACAAGCCGCAAGGACGGGTCGGTGCGAAATCAGCCCTTCTCACAATTCGATGAGATTCATGATGATTTTGCTCTGGGGGCGAATGCATCGCGCCGGCGGCCCTTCATTCTGACGCTGTTCATCCTGATCTGTCAGATTCCGATTGCGGCCCGGCTGGTGCATGTGCAGGCGATCATTTCCCCGCGCTTCGTCTCTCCCTGGACGACACCGCGTGTGCAGACGGAACCTGTTCCTGCCCGCGACGGACGCATCCTGTCGCGCGACGGCGTGATTCTCGCACAGGACACCGTGCAGTACGACATCAGCATCGATTATCGCTGGCTCGAAACCCCCTTGAATGAGCACTGGCTGCACCGGCAGGCCCGGCGTGAACTCTCTTCCCGGGACCGCAAAAACGCCGCCTTGCGACAGACCGTGGAAACCCGGCTGACAGCACACCATCAGCAGCTGCGCCGTGACCTGGCCCAGGTGGCCGGAGTTCCACTCCGGGAAATTGAACAGAACATGGCCCGCGTGCAGCAGCGCATTGAAACCATGCAGGTCTCTGTCCAGCGGCGGCGCGACCGTGCCCGCGAACAGCGTGAGGACGAATCGATCGACTGGTCCGGCGGATTTTCGGCCATTGTCACCGGGGTGATGAACGAACTGACCCGGCCTCCAGAACGCAGAGCAGACGGCCCCCTGGTGCTGAAGGAAGAACTTCAGGATCACGTCATTCTGAAAAATGTTCCGCTGCAGGTGGCCGCCGCCATTCAATCCCAGCCTGCGCGGTTCTTGGGAATTCATGTGCGATCGGCCACATCGCGCGACTATCCGCGTGAAGATCTCGCCGCGCATCTGGTCGGGCTGCGGCGCATTCCCCGCAGCAAAACCACCGCGACGCAGATCACCGACGCCGTGCCGGGACAGCGTCTCGGAGAATCGGGGATTGAGCGGACACAGCAGACCCATCTGCAGGGACAGCCCGGCGAAGTGCGCTATGCCCTCGACCGTCATGGCGAACGCCAGCATTCGGAAGTGTCGCGAGAACCTCGCGACGGGCACGACGTGACGCTGACCATCGATTCCACGCTGCAGTCAGCGGCCGAACACCTGCTCGATCAGCATGTCCGAACTCCCCTGGGAGCCGAATCGCAGGGCGCGCGCGGCGGCACCGTGATTGCCATGGATATCTGGACCGGCGATCTGCTCATTCTGGCCAGCAGTCCCCGGCCCTCGCTGTCTGTGCTGCTGCAGCCCACGGCCGTGCAATGGGCTCAGATCCAGCAGGATTCCCGGCAGCCGCTGTTCTCCCGCGCCAGTCAGATGACACTTCCTCCCGGGGCTCTGTTCGGGCTGGTCACCATGCTGTCGGCCCTGGAAGCCGAAGCCGTGATGCCGGACGAAATTCTTCACTGCCAGGGATATCTCAACGATCCGCAGAAATATCGCTGCCAGCTGTTCCGCGACTCCGGGCTCGGCCATGGGCAGCTCCTTCCGGAAGAAGCCCTCGGCCGGTCCTGTCAGGTCTGCTTTTACGAACTGGCCCGTCGCACAGGCCCGGAACCACTGCTCCACTGGTCCACGCAACTCGGCTTTGGACGCCTGACCGGCAGCGACGTTCCCGGCGAACAGGCAGGCCGGCTGCCTGATGTTCTGCCTCCGGCGAATTCCCGATCCCGAGTCACTTCTGGCCTGCTGCAACTGGGAGCCGGCCAGGGGGCCGTGCTGGTCAGTCCGCTGCAGGTGGCACGTCTGATGGCCCTGATTGCCAATGGAGGGTATCTGGTGACGCCCCGCGTCATTCAAACTCAGAAGGACCCCGGATCAGGCACCGGCAGCAGCGTGAGTCCCCGTCAGGTGCCCGGCCTGCATCCGGACACAGTCCAGACACTGCGCCGCGGGTTGCAGCTGGCACTTTCCGAACCTGGCGGCATCAGCCAGGCGGCATTCACACAGACACTCGATCTGGCTGGTCTCGCCTGCACGGTCCCGGCCTCGGACCATCCGGAACATGCCTGGTGCGCCGGTTTTGCCCCGCTCCGAAATCCACGCTTCGCACTGGTGGTCGCACTCGAACAGGCCGGCTCGACTGCTCCGGCCATCGAGATCTTTCACGGTGTGATTGCCGAACTGCTCGGCACCGGAGAACTGCGGCCTGACCAGGTCACCCGGCCGTAGAGCGGCGTTGCCAATGCTGTCTCGCGCTGATCTTGATCAACCCTTGCGAATTCAGGCCCGAACATGACAGAACAAAGGCCAGACTGGTCTAAAGCGGCGTTGCCAATGCTATCTCGCGCTGATCTTGATCAACCCTTGCGAATTCAGGCCCGAACATGACAGAACAAAGGCCAGACTGGTCTCACGGTCCGCAGCCTGGACTTCAGACACGACAAGTTCAGGCCGGCTGTTTACACTCCAGATCAGAATTCGCCGGAGGCTCAACAAGCCCTCCCGCTGCCTGACCGCATTTCCTTTTATCAAGCGAGACTCTGCATGCGATGCCTGAAGATCAGCGGCTGGATCATAGGATGCACACTGCTGGCGTTCTCCTGGACAGCCTGTGCCCTGTCAGCCCCGCCGGCCCAGGCCATTCAGGATTCCATCCGCAAGGGAGTCGCTTTTCTGAAATCGTCCCAGTCCGAAGATGGGATCTGGACCAGCCCCAAATCGCTGGGGATCACCGCCCTGGTCACGCATGCTCTGCTCATCAGCGATGTCCCGGTCTCCGATGATTCTGTGCAGCGGGGACTGAAACAGATTGAAGCGGCCATTCAGCCGGACGGCGGAATTTATCTGCCTGAATCCACGCACAAAAACTACGAAACCGCCATTGCGCTGCTGGCTCTGACCTCGGCCAATGCCGACGGTCGATACAATGCGCCGATTTCCAAAGCGGTGGCCTATCTCAAAGAAATTCAATGGGACGTGAAGGAAGCCGGGGACCGCTCGAACCTGGCATTCGGCGGCGGCGGTTATGGCAGCCATTCCCGCCCGGATCTGTCAAACACCGTCTTTCTTCTCGATGCCCTGAAAGCCGCAGGGGTGTCCTCGCATGATGAAGCCATGCAGAATGCCATTGTGTTTGTCTCGCGCTGCCAGAACCTGTCCAGCCCGGACAACACCACACCGTTCGCCGACAAAATTCAGGACGGCGGGTTCTATTACACACCTGCCGCAGGCGGATCATCCCCTGCCGGAACGACTCCCGAAGGGGGCCTGCGTTCTTATGGCAGCATGACCTATGCCGGGTTGCGCAGCATGATCTATGCCGGCGTCACCGCCGATGACCCGCGCGTGCAGGCCGCGCAAAACTGGATCAGACGCTTCTATTCCCTGAACGAAAATCCCGGAATGGGACAGTCCGGCCTGTATTATTACTATCAGACCTTTGCCAAAACGCTCGATGCTCTGGGAGAAAACCAGTTCGTCGACGCCCAGAACGTGAAGCACGACTGGCGGGTGGAACTGGCCGAAAGACTGATCTCACAGCAGAAAGAAAACGGCAGCTGGAGCAACGAGACCACACGCTGGTATGAAGGCGACCCGAATCTGGTCACCGGCTATGCCCTGATGTCCCTGGCCAGGTGCCAGTCCCGGCCGTCTGACACAAAATAGCGATTCAGAACATCTTACAGAATACACAGCGTCAGTCAGTGCATGGGCGTTTCTTCAGAGCACGCTGCGTCAGTCAGTGCATGGGCGCAACCAGCCGGATCGCGCCTGAAAATTCACACCCTCTCCGGCGCGGTCAGTCGCGATCCGCGGTGTCGGTGTACAGACTGACCTGGGCTCCGGCACGGCGGGTGGTGACATGCAGCCGCAGTTCTGAATGCATCAGATCCGGGGCCGGCCGCCCGGCAGAAAACGGTTCCGCCGCATCCTGCGTCCAGAGCCGCAGCCGTTTCGGAAACCCGAACTCTTCGTCCTCCGCGTCTGCCAGGTGATCCTGCCGATCCTGATCCGGCAGAGAAACGGAGCCGGTGACGGATTCTTTCTGAACAGGCACCGGAACGCGGGCAGCTTTTTCGCAGGCCTGTGGTCGCGTGATCAGGCGCATCAGCACCAGTCCCAGAACTCCACAGGTCAGTCCCCAGGTCGTCAGAAACGACAGCACGCCGGCCGCCAGCGGAATGCCCGCCCCGGTCTGGCCTGCTGGCAGCGCCTGATGCATCAGATCGGTGGCAAACTGATGATGAGCCCAGAACCCCAGTGCCAGGCACCCTCCCTGCAGCAGACACAACTGGTAAAATGTCCTGGAATTCATGAGTTCAGAAACTTTTGGAAAGGGAATCGCCCCCTCCCCTGGCAGGCGATCGTGAAGCAGAACATGCCGGGCGTCGGGTCCCGATCACGGCCCGGGAATCCCTGCGGAAACAGGCCTTCCGGTACCGGTCAACACTAGGTTCCCCTTCCGCTTGCGACGGACAGAACTCGGTTTTTGGCTGAAATTCTCCAAAGATTTCCGGCCGGACCTGCTCAAACCTTACGACACGATTGGCAAGCTTCAGCGGTTTCGCGACACTCTTTGCTGGCCTTCAGCCTGCCCTGCGTTCCGATTGTGCCCATTGATCATGCCGACGTCCGAATCCGAGCCGTTTTCCTTTCCGCCGGGAACCCTCACACAGGATGTGGCCCTGGCCGCCGGGGCCCTGCGTGCCGGTCGGCTGGTCGCTTTCGCCACCGAAACCGTTTATGGACTGGGAGGCCATGCGTTTGATCTCCAGGCCGTCGCCCGGATTTTTGAAGCCAAAGGCCGCCCTCGTTTTGATCCGTTGATTGTGCATGTGGCGACCCCGGGTGACGTCGAAGAACTGGTCACTTCCATTCCCCCTGTCGCCCGGCGGCTGATGGAGCGGTTCTGGCCCGGCCCGCTGACCCTGGTGCTGCCAAAGCGGGAAACCGTTCCCGACCTGCTCACAGCCGGGCTGCCCGATGTGGCGGTCCGCGTCCCCGATCATCCCCTGACCCGCGAACTGCTGTCAGCCTGCGGCGTGCCGGTGGCCGCTCCCAGTGCGAACCGTTTCGGGCGGATCAGCCCGACCACCGCCGCACATGTCGCCGAGTCACTTGGTGACAGAGTCGATCTGATTCTCGATGGAGGTCCCTGTCGTGTCGGAGTCGAATCGACCGTGGTCCGCTGCACCGAATCCGGCGAGGTCTTCCTGCTGCGACCAGGCGGCATTTCCCGGGAAGCGATCGAAGCGGTCGTCGGCGCACCGGTCCATCGCATGCCGACGGTTCTGGATGACCAGACGCCGCAGGTCTCCCCCGGGCAGCTGGCGCAGCATTATGCCCCTCGAAAACCGCTGTATCTCCTGCCGGATGACGTCGATTTCCCGACCGGCCCGGATGTCGGCGTGCTGAGTCTACTGCCCCTTCCGACAGTGCAGGACTTCGGAGCCGTTGAAGTCCTGTCGGAGACCGGTTCACTCACCGAGGCCGCCGCCCGCTTTTTTGCCGCACTCCGCCGCCTAGATGCCGCACCCGTGCAGCGTCTGTATGCTCGCCGCTTTCCGGATCACGAACTCGGCCTGGCTCTCAATGACCGGCTCCAGCGGGCGTCGACAAAGTGAATGCCCGGCCATCTCTCCTGCTGAACAGGGCTGATCAGAGCCTGCCGCATTCGAGCGTTTCACTCCGCATGGGCTGCGTTCCGCCACGCGGCGAATTGCGTTTCATCAAGTGAAACGCGCGCTGCGCGAGCCCAGGCGAGAGCCACCGGTTCTGGCCAATCCCCTGATCGTGAGAATGCAGACATGTGTGGCCGCTTTCACTGCAAATTCTCGTCGGGCGCTGGTTGTTGAGTGCCTGACCTTTCAGTCTTCGAATTTTCAGGCACCGGCTGTTCTGCGTCCGCTCCCCTGCCCGGCGGCATGACTTCGGTCGGAATCTCGAACGCGGCGGCCACTTCAGGCGGAATGGGCACCAGTGTGCCGGCGGCCAGATCGACAAATGCCCAGTTGGTTTCCGCCCGCGCCACCAGTTTCTGGTCGCGAAACAGTGTGTATTTGCGTAATGAGGTGAAGCGGTTCATGTTCGCAACCCAGGTACGCACCACAATCTGCTCTCCGGCAAAGACCGGCCGCCGATATTCAATAAAATGCGTCCTGACCACCCAGGCCCATTGCCGGCGACGATACTCCTCCGCCGACCAGCCCTGCGCGGCGGAATGAAAAACGGCGGCACGCTGCAGCCATTCCAAATAGACCACGTTGTTCGCGTGCCCCTGCCCGTCGATCTCGGACGGGCTGACAGTCAGTCGATGTTCATAAATTGCCGGCATGTTGCTGTCGTGATTCCATGGCGTGACGCGAACGACTCGCGGAATGAATCGCAGGTCAGGCAGGTTCCGCCCCCCTTCCCGGGATTTTAGACCATTTTCATGGTTCTCGTGCAGGCGAATGAGCGCGATTCCCCGCAGGACTGCCCATTGGAGCGCCTGCGGAACACGGAAGACCCCTTCCGAAATGGCTCAAGCGACTCCGGTTTAAACGCCCCATTAGGGGGGACGCTCATCTCTGCGAGAATTGGCTGGCTCACAGCACGTCGACCTGCCACAATTCACCCGTCCGCAATGCCTTCGTCCCTGCCGATTTCCGGCCACGGATCTGAAAGACAGAAACGTACTCTCAGATCCTCAGGGAATGAGCCGGCGAACGCACCGGCCTGGCCGGTGTCCGTCTCCCGGAAAAGGATCGGGTGCCCCGGCAGGCAGACGCTCCGGCTGGCTGACACAGACAGACAGACAGACAGACAGACAGACAGACAGACGACCCGGCAGGCACGGTGGAATTCTGCCGGAATCCCAGGTTTCCGCACGCCACCGCATTCTTCGAAACTGAAGCAAGATCAGACGATATGTCCCTTTTTCGTCCCGACATTGAACAGCTGCATGGTTACACACCCGGGGAGCAGCCCCAGGAATCCGGCTGGGTCAAACTCAACACCAACGAAAATCCCTATCCCCCTTCGCCGAATGTCATCGCGGCGATCGAGAAAACGGCCCGGGACCGGCTGCAGATCTATCCCGATCCGCTCGGGCGGTCGTTCTGCCGCGCGGCGGCCGAAGTGCTGCAGGTCGATCCCGACTGGATCTTTCCGGCAAATGGCAGCGACGAAAACCTGACCATTCTGGTCCGGTCCTTCGCGGACAAAAGCGATCTGATTTCCTACCCGTACCCGAGTTATATTCTTTACGAAACACTGGCCGAAATTCAGGGCTGCCGGCATGCCCGGTTGCGACTGAATGACGACTGGTCATGGAACATCCGGCTCAATCGCCCCTTGCTCGATCAGACCAAACTGCTGTTTGTGCCCAATCCCAACTCCCCGTCCGGCAATCTGTGGGATCAGGCGACCATTGCCAGTCTGGTTCCGCCGCAGGGCATGCTGGTCCTGGATGAAGCCTATGGCGATTTTGCCGATCAGCCGGACCGGCTGAAACTGCTGCAGGGAGATCTCGGCAGCCAGATTGTCGTCACACGCACCTTCAGCAAATCATACAGTCTGGCCGGTCTACGGTTTGGGTTCGCCATTGCCCGGCCGGAAGTGGTCCAGGGGATGCGGAAGGTGAAAGACAGCTACAACTGCGACGCCCTGTCGCTGGCCGCCGCCGAGGCCGCCATTCGCGATCAGGACTGGATGCTGCAGAATCGGGCCCGGATTCTGGCCACCCGTGCCCGGCTGACGACAGCTCTGGAACAGCTGGGATTTCAGGTCGTTCCGAGCCAGGCAAACTTTGTCTGGGTCACCCATCCGACCCGAAATCACGAAGAACTTTATCAGGCGCTGAAATCCCGCAAGATTCTGGTGCGCTACATGCGATTCCAGAATACAGGCGAAGCTGCCCATCTGGATGGCCTGCGAATCACCATCGGCACCGATCCGCAGATCGACACGCTGCTGGCCAGCCTGCAGGCAATCCTTTAGACCAGTCTGGCCCCAGCCTGGCCATTGTTCTGTCATGTTCAGGCCTGAATTCGCAGGAGTTGCCCAAGATCTGCGCGAGACAACATTGACAACGCCGCTCGAAAGCAGGTGGCACGCGCCTGACCCTGCACCATTCCTGAGCGAGCCTGCGTCCCCCCGCTCCCGCTCACACCCACACAAACTGTTCACACAAACTGTCGCGAAACACCATGCCTGCTCCCCGCTCCTCACGCATTGACCGCCAGACCGGCGAAACAAAAATTTCCTTGTCTCTGAACCTGGATGGGGCCGGACTGGCCGACATTCAGACTGGGGTCGGTTTTCTGGACCATATGCTCACCCTGTTCGCGAAGCATGGTCTGTTCGACCTGACGGTCGCGGCCGAAGGGGATCTGCATGTCGATCACCATCACACGGTCGAAGACACCGGAATCTGTCTGGGACAGGCCATTCGGGAATCGGTCGGCGACAAGGCCGGCATCGCCCGGTACGGCAGCATGACCCTGCCAATGGAAGACACACTGGTGACGTCGGCCCTGGACCTGAGTGGCCGTTACTGGTTCGTGGACCGGTTCGAGTTTCCAACCGAAAAAATCGGCGACTTCGATTCCCAGCTGGTGGAAGTCTTCTGGCAGGCCGTGGCCGCCAACGCCCTGATGAACCTGCATGTGCTCCAGCACCATGGCCGCAACAGCCATCACATTTCCGAAGCGATCTTCAAAGCGACGGCCCGCGCCCTGCGACAGGCCGTGACCGTCGACAGTCGGCAGACCGGCATCCCCTCTTCCAAAGGAGTGCTGTAACACCGCGCCGGCCATGAGTCCCTCGGCCATGAGTCCCTGCAGTGACCTGCCCGTCCCAGTGACCTGCCCGCGGCATCCTCCCGGTCAGGTGGGCGCGTCGGCTGGCTGTTCCTTGTCACCTTGCGCAGCGGTGGCGGCACTGTCTGTCGCCCTGGCCTCCTCCTTCGACGTCTGCGGGGGAGACATTTCCGGGCGTTTCAGAAACTCCGCCAGCACCACGGTGGCATAGGCCCCTGCCGGCAATGTGAATGTCAGCCGGAGACCGGCCGGGTCGGCAGCCACCGTCAGATCCTGCGGCCATAGCACCAGTGCCCGCCGGGTGCCCGGGGTCTGTCTTCGCATCCGGGCAAACATCTCGGCCGACAGCCCGGCCGCTTCCAGCACCTGCTGTTCCGCTTCCAGCACCGCTCCTGATGGAGATTTCATCTGCGGGCCAAACAACGGCCCCGTCAGGCAGATTTGCCGCTGATCCAGACGTGGCTGATCTTGTTCCGGATCGTCACAGACAAACAGTCCGCCCGATTCACAGACCTGCATCACATCCCCGACCAGGGCGGTCTGCAGCCTGCCAGCCCGCAGCCGGTTTGCCAGCACCTGGTTGAACAGCCAGGACTGTGTCGCGGAACAGGCCAGGCGAACCAGAAACCGCCGCCGCTTCCAGGGAATGGAGCCGGGGCTTTTCTCGCCCCGCAGCAAAGCATTGCCCAGTTCCAGCGTCGAGCCGGACTGCCCGAAACGCTGGTCTCCAAAATAATTCGGAACCCCCTGCCGCTGCACGCACTCCGCGAGCTTCCGGGCCATTTTCAGCTGATCACTCTGCGTCGAGCGGATCAGGATCTCAAACCGGTTCCCGCGCAGATGCCCGGTTTTCAGCTTGTTGCCATGTCGACAGGCTTCTAGAACTTCAATCGCCCCGGTGGCGACCTCCGGCAGCCGTGCCTCGCACCGGGCAGGCACAGAGATCCATTGTCGGGTCACTGCCTGCCGATCTTTCAATCCTGCGACGCCGATTTCTTCCCGGGGAACCTGCAGGGACCGGGCCAGGTGCCCCAGCAGGGCCTCTGCCGAAACACCGGTTTTCTGCACCAGCAGAAACAGATGTTCCCCCTGCCCTGACGGCAGATAGGCAGGGATTTCCTCGACACGAAAATCCCCTGGCTCCGCCTTGATCACGCCTTCCAGACACCACTCCCCGGGAGTGAGAAACGGCAGTGAATTCTCATCTTCCGCGATTGTGCCGGTCATCGTGACGGTTCACTCTGCAGCATGTCCAAAGAAGGGGAAGCCCCCCGAGAGCGGGGCGTCACTTGCTCACCGAAGCGGTATAGGCCATGTCATGCGACCAGGGAGCACGATAGGGACGATCGACCATGGCTTGCGCCTGCTCATCGTTTCCGACCATCTTTTCGGCCTGGGGATCCCATTTCACCCCCCGTCCCAGTCGCGCCACGATGTTCCCCAGATGACAGACCGTCGCGGACCGATGCCCGATTTCGACGTCGGCGGCCGGCTTTTCCCGGGTCTTCAGACAGCTCAGGAAATTGCGATGATGGTCATTGCTGCGGTACAGCTGCACCGGCAGGCTGGCCACATCCTGCTCCAGCACCTCGGCAGGATCGCAGGTCAGTTTCTTTCGGGTGACAAACAGCTTCCCCTTTTCACCAATGAACGTCACCCCGACAGGAATCTCTTTCTGCAGCTGTCCGAGAGTGACCTGCACACCGTTGGCATAGGTATAGGTAATCCGACAGGTTTCGGTGACTTCCGAGATATTCGGCTGCGTGAACGTGGCCGTGCCGTCGATCGAGACCGGACCGGAGTCATCCATCCCCAGCGCCCACTGGGCAATATCCAGATGGTGCGCGCCGAAGTTGGTCACCTGCCCGCCCGAGTAATCCCACCAGAAGCGGAAGTTGTAATGCACCCGTTTTTCGTTATAGGGGCGTTGCGGAGCCGGCCCGAGCCACATCTCATAGTCGAGATTGGCCGGCGGAGCAGAGTCCGGCCCCAGCGGCCCGGGATAGTTCGACTTTGGAATTCCGACCAGAACCGACCGCAGTTTGCCCAGCGCACCGTTCCGGATCAGCGTGCAGGCCTTCCAGAATTCTTCCCCGGAGCGCTGCTGCGACCCGGTCTGCACCACCCGTTGATTCTGCCGGGCGGCATTGACCATGCGACGGCCTTCCGCAATCGCCAGCGACAACGGCTTTTCGCAATACACATCTTTGCCGGCCTGGCAGCTGTGAATCGTCATCAGTGCGTGCCAGTGATCCGGCACGGTAATGACCACGGCATCGATGTCTTTGCGATCGAGCAGACGACGGTAATCGTCATATTCTGCAGGCTGTTGCCCTTTCTCGGCGGCCACTTTCACCGCGGCGGCCCGGACATCGGAATCGACGTCACAGATGCCGGCCAGATTCACGTCCAGTCCCAGAAACTTCTTCATGTTCGGCAGTCCCTGATTCCGGACGCCGATGCTGCCGATGGTGACCCGCTCATTCGCACCAAAGCATCTGGCCGGAACAAAATAGGGAGCAGCAAACAGGGCAGCAGAGGACTTCAGAAAAACGCGGCGATTCAAACCGGACATCGGCGGCCTTTCAAACTGTTCTGGAGCTGTGAGTTTCGGAAACCCGGGACTTCCGCACCGAAAGACAGGCGGCATCCAGTCTGGCCTGCGCCGGTTCAGGGAGTCAAGCGCGACGCCGGATCGTTTCAGAAGATCTCCAATTCAGAACAGGCGCAACTGTCCCTTCTTCGGCATCGGGGGGCAAAAGTCCTCACTGTTGAATGCCGGATAAGCTCGATCCAGACGGAATTTTCTGCGCATCACACGAAACGTCTGCTGAATCTGTTCGGCGATCGGGCCGGTTCCGCGCATTCGCTCGCCAAACTCTGAAGAATTCCATTCTCCCTGCCGACACGCGCGAATCAGGCCTTCAATCCGGTCCCGTTTCAGCGGCAGCGTGCGCTCCAGCCATTCCTCAAACACCGGCTGCACCGTCAGCGGCAGCCGCAGCAGCGTCATTCCGGCCGACCAGCCCCCGGCTTCGGATACCGCCTGCAGAATGGACGGGATCTCGCTGTCGTTGAGCCCGGGAATGATGGGGGCCACCATGGCATTCACGGGAATCCCTGCTTCGGCACATTCCCGCATCGCCCGCAACCGGGCTGCCGGAGTGCTGGTGCGCGGTTCCATCGTCCGGGCCAGCTCCGGGTCCAGCGTCGTAATACTGATGTTCACCACCGCCAGCCGATGATGCGCCAATGACTGCAGCAGATCCAGATCGCGCGTCACCAGCGCATTCTTGGTGATGATGCTGATCGGCTGCCGCGCTTCGAGCGCCACTTCGAGACAGGCACGCGTCAAACGAAAATCACGCTCGGCCGGTTGATAGCAGTCAGTCACGCCGGAAAACGTCACCAGTTCGGCATTCCATTTCGGACGACTCAGAAACTCACGAAACAGCTCCGCCGCCTGATACTTCACGACAATTCTGGATTCGAAATCCAGCCCGGCATTCAGCCCCAGATATTCATGATAAGGCCGCGCATAGCAGTAGGCACAACCGTGCAGACAGCCACGATAGGGATTCAGCGAATATCGGAACGGGATGTCCGGACTTTCGTTTTCCGACACGATGGTCCGGGAATCATCCGGAAAGTATTCGGTCGGCAAAAACGCCAGATCGGCCAGAGCTTCCGGATCCTGTTCGAGATGCTCGAAGTCATCGACCCGTTGTGTGCTTTCAAAGCGATTCGGCGGATGAATCTGGGCTCCGCGCCCTTTGAGATGCGGACGACGGGATGAATTCATCTTGAGCGGCCTCCCTGTCCTGCCCGTGCCCCTGGTCACACCCTGTCCTCAGAGAGCAGTATAGTGTACGCATGAACACAATTCAAGTCGTCGGGAAAATGAGGCTTCCCGGACAGAGAACTGCCGCGCAGCCAGCAGGCACATTGCAGGCGCGCGGCTCAATACATCGTCAGCGGGGCATAACCCAGGTCGACCTTTCGCCGCCAGGGATTGAAGCGGAATTCCCGCAGCAGATGGAACGCGGTCTCGCCCGAGAACCTGGTGATGTTCCCTTTCAGTTCAAAGAGTTCCACCGCCCCCGGTGCATATTCAAACCAGGTGCCGTAAGAGCAGACATAGCCCATGCTCCAGTCCGTAAAACTGCGCTGGGTGATTTTCTGCCGTAACAGCACCTGCACCGTTTTGTGACGAGGATCCGCGGCAATCCGGCGGAATGTCGACTCGACAGCGGCTTCCGGTCCTTCCAGCAGCTGCAGAAAGTTTTCGCCGTGTCGCACCAGCAGACCGGTAATGTCGACCAGTTCGTTATTCACCCGGGTTTTCATCATTAACCGGGCGAACTCTGAGTTGGAAATGGTGACGGTCGCAACACTTTTATAAATGAGTTGCAGCATCGGTAGTTGCCCCGGAGTAGGAAATCAGTCCGAGACAAACGTAGGCCGGCATTTTCCGAAGTGCGGCACTTTGCAGCATCTTTTTGCCAAAGGATCGAGAGAGAATCCCCTCTGCCGCGTCATTCCCGTCAAAGGCAGATCCAGGCTGCCCCTTACAATTGCTGCGATCAACAGATCACTCTCAACAGGGCCCCCCCAGGCCATCTTCGCCCGCATCCCCGCAGGCTGCGACCAAGCCGGGCAATCCTCATTGACGAAGGCCCGACTCGGCCGGTCCCCGGAAAGCACTCAAAGCGTGAGTGCTCACAGCGCCAGCATCTCACAGTCCCCGTTCCGACAGTGACGGGTTCGACTCGCAACGGCTCGGCTTACAGCTGATCGGCCATCCGTTTTGCCACCGGCTTGATGCGATCCGGCTCTGTCAGCGTATTGAGCAATGCGGCATCTTTCAGCAGGCTGGCCTTCTTTGCCGGATCGGTCACGTTCTTTTCGATCGATTCCGTGAGTCCTTCCAGAGCGCTGCCGCCATCGCCGCTGGCAGCGATTCCCTCCAGACGCTGCTTCAGTTCCTCCGCAGAAGAATTGACCGCCACGAACACCTGATTTTCCGGCGTCTTGATCACCTCATCATGGGAACCGCAGCCATTGCAGGCGACCAGAACCAGGCCGAGAACACCAATACGACACAAGCCAGTCATTTCGGTTCCTTTTCCCTCACTGAAGACTGCAGACCACGCAACCTGCCACGGGCAGATGCGTCTGAGTACCGCGAACAAAACCTCTCACATGATGAGAACTTCCTTGCCGCGAGCGGATCATGAACGGTTTTGTGAGGGGTTCCTAGAATTCGCCAATCACCTTCCCGTCGCCAATCCCCCCCAGGGCCTGCCAGCTGTTCAGGTCGATACTATCAGACATGAACCGCACGGCCCCGTCCCCCATCAGGGCATGAGCCCCGCCCGTGTGACGGCTGCGCGCCCCATAAGTTCCACGCCCGTCGGTCACGCCTCCGGTAAAGACATCGCAGTCCGGGTATTGCCAGTTGGGAGGGATCAGGGTGTTGAAAATGGTGATTCCGGTCAGGCCGTTCGCCCAGTGTCCCCGTCCAATGCTGTAATGGGAAGTGGCTCCCTGAGTCAGGCAGCTTGGCCCATAGGCATTGATCTGCGCCTGGGTCCAAAAAGTATCGCCCGGCCAGTTGGAGGTTCCCCCTTTGACGATATCGCTCAGGGTATTGAAAACGCTGTCGTTCCCGTCGCTGACAATGGATTCGATCACGGCAATCGTATTGGAGCTGCCATCCTGGATATCGGCAAAGGTCACAATACGGTCTTTGTTGAACATCCCGTGTGAAGCCTGAGTGCTGGTCCAGTAGGTGTTCGGCCCGGCGTTCACCCCATAGTTATTCCCGGGAGCATCCCGGAATGACCCGGTCGACAGCGTGGCTGCCGTGCCCATGAACGGCAGGTCCGACGGGCACTTGAACACGGCCAGTTTCGTCCGGCTGTTAGTCAGATTCGTCGAATAATCAAAGGTCCAGTCCTGATTGAATTTCTGATACAGCGGTCCCTGGTCGAGATAGGGCAGCAATGCAACATGAACGCTGCGGGACTTGTAATAGTTTCCGTTGTCGCTGCCGTTTGTGGAGACTCCATATGTCGTGATCCCCCGGCTGGGCGGAAACATGCCATAAACGTCGTAATAGTTGTGCAGCGCCAGCCCGATCTGCTTGAGATTGTTTTTGCACTGCGAGCGCCGTGCTGCTTCGCGCGCCTGCTGCACGGCCGGCAGCAGCAATGCAATCAGAATGGCGATAATGGCGATCACGACCAGCAGTTCAATCAGTGTGAACCCGGTTCGCACTCTGCGGGAAATCCTCATGATTGAATTCCTTGATGCAAAGACAGGACAAATCAGAAATGAAAAGGAATCAGAAAAAATGATGCCTGCGGATCGTCGGCTGAAGCGGGGAAAGAAGTCCCGGCAGAATGCCAGCCATTGAAGCCGCTGAAAACGTCGCTTCACGAAAGTTCATCGACAGAATCCTTTTCCATCAATAACACGCGATGTGTTATTCGTCTATGTTCCACACAGAAAAAAACCGACCCTCGAGAAGATCGGGGCCGGTCTGGAAATTTTCAGAAATGGGCCCGAAGTGCCGAGCCTCTTCCTGGCATCACGGCAGACGCAGTTCCACCAGCGAGGCCTGCTGCAAAGCCTGCGCAGACGGCGAATCGACATAATCGCTGTGACAGCTGCCTTTTCCGGAATCAGCCCCCAGAGCTTTGCGGGTTTTGCTGGCCAGTTTGTGAATTTCTTCCGGTGAAAGCACCCCGCGCTTCTCCAGAATCGCCTGCTGCTCAGCCGACAGGGCCGCCGACTTTTTCGCCCGCTCCCACTGATAGTCATCCTCTTTGCCGGAGGCGAACTGCACGATTTCCTTGCTGATGCGGACGCTGCACCAGTCATGTCCGCACATGGCGCAGAAATCGGTATCCACATCCAGGTCTTCGTCATGATAGGCCCGCGCCAGATCCGGATCGAAGCTCAGTTCAAAATGCTTTTCCCAGTTCAGCGCCGCCCGGGCTTTGGTCAGTTCATCGTCCTGATCGCGCGCGCCCGGAATTCCCAGCGCCACGTCGGCCGCATGGGCCGCAATTTTGTAGGCCACGCAGCCTTGTTTCACGTCGTCTTTTTTCGGCAGGCCCAGATGCTCTTTAGGAGTGACATAGCACAGCATGCTCGCACCGTGATAGCCCGCGGCCGTGGCCCCGATGCAGCTGGTGATATGGTCGTACCCTGGAAACATGTCGGTCACCAGCGGCCCCAGCACATAAAACGGGGCACCATGACACAACGTGCGCTGCAGCTTCATGTTGTATTCAATCTGATCGAACGGCACATGCCCTGGCCCTTCGATCATCACCTGCACCCCTTTCCGCCAGGCCCGTTCGGTCAATTCGCCGAGTGTGCTCAGTTCCGCAAGCTGTGCCCGGTCCGTGGCATCCGCCAGTCCGCCCGGCCGCAATCCGTCACCGATGGAGAAGGTCACGTCATACTCGCGCAGCACATCACAAATCTCTTCCCAGTGCGAATACATCGGGTTCTGGTCGTTGTGGTCGATCATCCATTTCGCCAGCAGAGAGCCTCCCCGGGAGACGATGCCGATCAGCCGGTCTTTGACATACGGCAGGTGTTCCCGCAGCACTCCGGCATGAATGGTGAAGTAATCGACCCCCTGCCGGGCCTGCTCGCGCAGGGATTCCAGAATGATCCCGGCATTCAGGTCGTACAGCTTACGGCCGATGATCATGGAATAGATCGGCACGGTTCCGATGGGAACGGTCGAATTCCGGACAATGGCCTCTCGGCATTCATTGATGTTTCCGCCGGTGGACAGGTCCATCACCGTGTCGGCCCCCCAGCGGACGGCCCAGCGCAGTTTTTCCACCTCTTCCTCTGTTCCCGAGGAAACCGGTGAGGCCCCCATGTTCGCGTTGATCTTGGTTTTGCTGGCCCGGCCAATGGCCATCGGATCCAGCTGATAGCCCAGATGGACCTTGTTCGCCGGAATGACCATGCGACCGGCGGCCACTTCGTCGCGCACCTGCCCGGCGGTCAGATGCCCTTCCCGTTCGGCCACCCGCTGCATTTGCGGAGTGATCTGCCCGAGACGCGCAAACTCCAGTTGCGTCTGCGGCTCGAACCCGGCCGGAACGGTCACCTGGCGAATGGTTCCGTCAGACTGCCGGAAGCGGATCGAACTCGCACATTCTGAGTCCGACTTCAACTCGTCGCCGGAAAGCACGCAGGTGCTCCACTGTTCCGGCAGAAAATCCCAGGCGGTTTTTTCCGACGGCAACGGCATTCCCGGGGTATCGGGAGAAGAAAATGTCCAGCGGCCTTCGGCTCCCGGGGCCAGGCGGGGCGTTTTTGCAAAGCTGCCTGGCGTGGTTCCCGCAGCGGTCGAAGAAGGATTCTGGCCCAGTTCAGGAAGTTCGTAATTCATGCTGCAGAAATCCTTTCCGCTCCAATGGCGGTCTATCCCGGCAAGTGCGACCACAGAAATCCGGGCTGGATCCGGTTCTTCGGTGCGAAACGCCATCTGACTATCCAGATGCCATTCCCCGGTGAACCGAAAGCCTCTCCTCTGCGGTGTAATGATCAGTGAACGGATTCATCGTATCGATGCCTGTTTCAGGCGTCCACAACGTTTCCCTCAAACCGGGGCAAACAAGGATCTGTCCGAGAATGGAACTCCGCCGGCCAGTCAGACGGGTCCGCCGGCAGGAAACGATCCGGCCGGAGATTCAGACAGGCCGGAGCGTGGCCCGTTGCGTGCGATCCACATCCAGTTACAATGCCCGATTCCCTTTTTTGAGGCCCGGTCTTCCTCCCGACGACCGCGAGGACGCATATGACTTCCGCAGGCTCCGCCGGTACACAGCAGGACACCATCCTGGTACTCGATTTCGGTTCCCAGACAGCTCAGCTGATCGCGCGGCGCGTGCGCGATCAGCAGGTCTTCTGTCAACTGGTCCGCCATGACCTGAGTGCGCAGCGGATTCGCGAGATCCAGCCGAAAGGACTCATTCTTTCCGGCGGACCGGCCAGCTGCTATGCACCGGGTGCCCCCCAGCCTGACCCGGCCATCTTCGACCTCGGAATTCCGATTCTGGGGATCTGCTATGGAATGCAGGTGTCGTGTCGGGCCCTGGGATCTGAAGTCAGCCCCGGCAAGTCGCGAGAATTCGGCCACACCGAAATGCAGTGCGAAACCGACAATGCCCTGTTCAAAGGACTGCCGAAAACATTCACCACCTGGATGAGTCACGGCGATCGTGTCGAAAATCTGCAGGCCAATTTCGACGTGCTGGCCCAGACCGGCGAATGCCCGAACGCCGCGATCCGCCACCGCGAGAAGCCCATCTATGGGCTGCAGTTCCACCCGGAAGTCTCCCATACCCAGCATGGCGAGCATCTGCTCGGCAACTTCATCCGCAACATCTGCGGGTGCCAGGGAACATGGAAGATTTCTTCATTTATCGAACAGCAATGCGAAGAAATTCGTCAGCGCGTCGGGAACAAACGCGTCATCTGCGGACTCTCCGGCGGAGTCGATTCGTCCGTCACTGCCGCCCTGCTCTACAAAGCCATCGGATCGCAGCTGACCTGCATTTTTGTCGACAATGGCCTGCTCCGCAAAGGGGAGCGGGAACAGGTCGAATATGAGTTCAGCGAGCATTTCAAAACCGATCTGCATGTGGTCGATGCCGAAAGCCGCTTTCTGGACGCCCTGAGCGGAGTCAGCGAGCCGCAGGCCAAACGAAAGATCATCGGCAAGACCTTTATCGATGTTTTCAAAGACGAAGCCGCCGGCATTCAGGATGCCCATTTTCTCGCCCAGGGAACTTTGTACCCGGACGTGATCGAATCCGGTGCCAATCCCGACGGACCGGCCGCGACCATCAAATATCACCACAACGTCGGCGGACTGCCCGACGAACTGGGCTTCGAACTGATCGAGCCGCTGCGCATGCTGTTCAAAGATGAAGTCCGCCGGATGGGACAGGAACTCGGCCTGCCTGATGGACTGATCTGGCGGCACCCCTTCCCCGGCCCGGGGCTGGCGGTGCGCTGCCTGGGAGCCATTACCCGGGAACGGCTGGCCACCCTGCGTGACGCCGATGCCGTCTTCACCGAAGAACTGCACAAAACCGGAACCTATCGCAAGGTGCAGCAGGCGTTTGCCGTGCTGCTTCCGTTGCAGACGGTCGGCGTGATGGGAGATGCCCGAACCTATGAAGATGTCATTGCCCTGCGTTCGGTCGATACCGACAATTTCATGACCGCCGACTGGTCCAAACTGCCTTATGACTTGCTCCAGCGGGTCTCAACGAAGATCATCAACACCGTGCGCGGGGTCAATCGGGTGGTCTATGACATCAGTTCCAAGCCCCCCAGCACGATTGAATGGGAATAACGCCGGCTCAGGCTGTTCAGCGCCGTTCCTGTCGGCTCCGCTCCTGCCAGAGCCGATGGCTCTGGCCTGGGCCCGCACAGCAGGCGTGTTTTCAGAGGGAATGTCGCTCACCGCGGGGCGGAACGCGGCCCATGCGGGAATGAGGCGTTTTGGCTCCGTCCCCTTGCCCGGGAGAATTGCAACGTGATCGAAGCCCTGGCTCCCGCTGCCCTGGAACTGCGCGGCATCGGCAAGACCTTTCCCGGGGTCGTCGCTCTGAAGCAGGTCTCCTTTGACGTCCGCAAAGGAGAATTCCACGCGATCTGCGGAGAAAACGGAGCCGGCAAAAGCACCCTGATGAAAATCCTGTCCGGGGTCCTCACCGATTACGACGGGGAGTTTCTTGTCAACGGAACGGCCGCCCGCTTCCAGAGCACCTCGCAGGCCGAAGCGGCCGGCATCAGCATCATTCACCAGGAACTCAACCTGGTCGAGCAGCTGACCATCGCCGACAACCTGTTTCTGGGGCGTGAACTGCGCCGGGGACCGTTTCTGAACAATCGGGCCATGCAGGCCGCGGCGGCCGAACTGTTCGCCCAGCTACGCTGCAGGCTGCGGCCTGATCAACTGGTCCGTGAACTGCGCGTGGGCGATCAGCAGCTGGTCGAAATCGCCAAGGCCCTGTCGCTGAAGTCCGACATCCTGATCATGGATGAGCCGACCAGCGCGCTGACTGAAACAGAAGTGGAACGCCTGTTTCATGTCATCGAAACCCTGCGCGCCCGGGGAGTCACCATCCTGTATATCTCCCACAAGATGGAAGAAGTCTTCCGGCTGTCGGATCGCATCACCGTCATGCGCGACGGCCAGCACATCAAAACGCTCAACCGCATCGACACCAGCCCGCGAGAGATCACCCATCTGATGGTGGGACGTGAGATCGAAACGACGCAGATCGGCGCCAGCCGTTCGCCCGGTCAGACCGTGCTCGAAGTGCGCGGCCTGTCGCTCCCCTGGCCGGAACACGCCCGCCAATGGCGTCTGGAAAACATCTCGTTCTCACTGCGGGTCGGAGAAGTGGTCGGCATCGCCGGACTGATGGGGGCCGGACGCACGGAACTGCTCGAATGCCTGTTCGGTGCCAATGAGCAGCCGGTGCTGGGAGAGATTCTGCTGGCCGGACAGCCCATTCACTTCAAACATCCTGCCGATGCCAAGGCCGCCGGTATCGCCATGGTCACCGAAGACCGGAAACGGCTCGGGCTGTTCGCCCAGCTGAACGTCCGCGAAAACATCTCCATCTGCACGCTCGACCGGCTGGTTCGCGGGCCGCTGATCAACGCCCGGGCAGAATATCAGCAGGCGACAGCAGCCATTTCCGAAGTCGGAGTAAAGACCGCCGGCACCGAAGCCGAGATCACCGGACTCTCGGGAGGAAATCAGCAGAAGTGCATCATCGCCCGCTGGCTCAAAACCGAACCCCGCGTCCTGCTCCTCGACGATCCCACCCGGGGTATTGATGTCGGGGCCAAGGCCGAACTGTATCAGGTGATCGATCAGCTCTGCCGCCAGGGACTGGCCATTCTGCTGACCTCCAGCGAACTGCCGGAACTGATCACCCTGTCCGATCGCATTCTGGTGCTCTGCGAAGGGGTCATCTCCGGCGAACTGGCACGCAGCGAGTTCAGTGAACAGCGGATCATGGAGCTGGCCACGGCCGTCGCGTCCTGAACATTCGACCGCCTGGCGGCACTCATCCGCCGGTTTCCAGCCGCAGCCCTGTGCTCCTCCTGTGCTTCCGGGCAGACGGCTTCTGTCGTGATTCCGGCGAAAACAGGCCCCCGACTGGCAGTTTCTGCCTGAGCGGCCAGGTCAAGATAAAGTTTCGCCGATCAGGGCACACCCGCAACCGCAATGCCCCTTATAGTCCGGCCCGTTCGACATCGTGCCGGCGCGCCCGGGCGATTTCGAAGGACATGTCCCAGCCCCCCCGGAATAGAAGATGTCCCGTGCCGACTGCAGACCACTCTGACTGGCATCGAACATCACTGCCGAACCGGCAATGGTGCCGGTCTGCACGCAATGCAGTCATGCTGGCTGTCTGCTGTTTCCTTCCTGCCTTCTTCTCTTTGTCCGCGAAGGCCCAGGACGACAGCTTCGTTCCCCCGCCGGCCGTAATCTTTCCGGCCGCAGACTCGCCCGCCGACCTCTCTCTCGAAGAGCGAATGAACCGGCTGGAAGCGACAAACCAGGACTTTCTGAACCAGATTGAACAGCTGCAGGCGAACAACGCCCGCCTGATGCAGCAGTTGCAGGAAACCAGCCAGCTCTCTCTGGATGCCGATGCGGTCGGCCAGACACGTGACGGCCAAATCGTTCCGGCACAAATGTTATTTGACGATCAGCCGCCTGATATCCGGACAGATCAACGTCCTTCCCAGCGGATGATTGCCTCCGAGGAGCGCAATCCGTTCAAAAAGCCGCTGGTCTGGGGAAGCGAGGACGGCGAATGGACCCTGCAGTTCCACAACGAGACCCAGCTCGACATCCGGACTTACGCTCAGGCCCACATGGATCCGGTGAACCAGACCGGTCTGTACATTCCCCGTATGCGTCTGATTTTCAACGGCCATCTGAGCCGGCCAATTGAATACAACGTGTCGCTCAACAAAGGACTCGGCAGCCTGGACCTGCTCGATGCCTATTTCAACTTCAATTACGACGAACGGTTTCAGGGACGAATCGGCCGCTACCGCGTTCCGTTCACCTACGACTGGTATGCCCTGAGCAATCAGTTCCTCACCACTCCGGAACGTTCCGTATTTGCCATCAATTATGGCTACAACCGGAATACCGCAGCCATGCTGCACGGGGATCTGCTGGATGACGAAATTGAATATGCCATTGCCGTCGTCAACGGTCCGCGCAATTCGTATTACGACACCAATACCGCAAAAGACATTCTGCTGTATCTGAATTATCGTCCGTTCGAGAACGTGGAAGAAGACGGCCCGCTGCAGAACCTGAACATCGGGGGCTCATTCTGCTATGGCGAGCAGGATCAGTCGCCGCTGCCGATTGATTTTCACACGTCAGCCAGTGCCACCACCAGCGGCGGCACGACCGTGGGAGTTCCCACATTTCTGCACCTCAACAGCAATGTGGTAGAACGCGGCAAACGGATGATGTGGGAATCGCACCTGGCTTATTACTACAAAAGCCTGACAGTCCAGGCGGCGATGGACGGAGGAGAAAACACCTATGCCTTTTCCAATGCAGCCGGATCGGTTCCGGTGAGTGTCTGGGCCTGGCATGCCCAGTTCGGTTACTTCCTGACCGGGGAAGAACTGGATCGCCGGACCCAGGTGGATGTCAAACGCCCGTTCGACCTGCGAAAAGGAAAACGCGGCATCGGTGCCTGGGAAATTCAGGCCCGGTTCGACCGCTTCCAGCTGGACGGCGACGTATTTTCCAAAGGACTCGCCGACCCGACGCTCTGGACAAATCGCGTCAACACGATTGATTGCGGCGTCAACTGGTATCTGAACCGCTATGTGAGAATCGCGTTTGACTGGCAGCATGCTCAATATGGCTCGCCTGTCCAGTATGCCCCTGGCAAGCTCAGCGACTCCAGCGACCTGTTCTGGATCCGGTTCCAGGACTATTTCTAAAGCGGCGTTGTCAATGCTGTCTCACGCAGACCTTGATCAACTCCTGCGAATTCAGGCCTGAACCTGACAGAACACAGGCCAGACTGGTCTCGAGCCATTTCAGAATGGGTCTTCAGTGTTCCGCAGGCGATCAAATGGACAGTCATGCGGGGAATCGCGCCCATGCGCCTGCACCAGAACCATGAACATGGTCTAAGCCGAATTCCAATTCGAAGAGCCGCGCCCCCTCAAACGATGAGAATTGCCTCTCCGCGAACGAATCGCGGCAAGGATCGTCGGGGGTTCGAATACGGATTCCAGCCTGCCGTCGCGTGGAAGCTGGATTCATTGTCGCCTGATGTCTGCGGACATCGAAGGGCACCCCGGCGCGGCTTCAAATGAAACTCCGGATCACCGATCCGGGCAGGTTGCCACTTGAGTTGCCACCCGCCATTTTTGGCGGGTTTCTCATCCCTCGGAGTTGCCGTAAGTTATTGGCCGAGGCGGGGATCGAACCCGCACGTCCGTTGCCGGACACAGGATTTTAAGTCCTGTGCGTCTGCCTGTTCCGCCACTCGGCCGAGTGTGTCTGGACCAGATAATACTCCCCTGCCAGGCAGGCTTCATCCCCATTCGCAGATGCCGGAGAAAATCCTTTACTCTCCTCCCACTTCATACAGATTTCCATGGGAAACCACGCAGGCTCGCCGTTCGATGTCCGCAGACATCAGGCGACAATGAATCCAGCTTCCACGCGACAGCAGGCTGGAATCGGTATCAGGTGCCCTGGAAGCATTGTCAAGAGCCGATGATCATCATGCCCTGGCTCCAGACGGATCACATTCTGCCTGGGGCTGCATTCCACTCTTCGGCGAGAGGATGGCACTCGTCGCCATGCGAAACGCCTGTTGCGGGAAACACATGCCGTCAAAACGCACGCTGCACAGGCTCAGGCCAGCGTCCCGGTTCTGGCTCTGAAACCTGCTCCAGACGGCAGGTTCTCACCATGCCCGCTGCTCTATCGCTTGATCAGACGGGCCTGCCCTGGAAAGTCTCCGTTCAAGCACAGGCCCACACAAGCGTGATTCCCCTGCGCCTGACGTCTGAGAATCTCCTGCAGGCCTGCCCTGAATCTGGCTCACCGAACCCAGTTCTCAGAGCGACTTCAGATATGCCGCGACAGCAGCGGCATCTTCCGCATTCATCCGGAAAGGAGGCATCGGCATCCGCGGGGGAATTCCGCGTGGGGGAACACCGGTCTGCAGAAATTTGGCCAGGTCCTCTTCTCCCCAGATTTCGGCAACCGAGCGCAGATTCGGAGCCTTCACGGCCCATTCCTGTTCCGGAAAGGGAGAGGCCACCGGAATTGGAGCCCCGAGAAAGACTTCAGTACGGATGATCTGTCCGTTGATGGTTCGCGGAGAATGGCACAGCACGCACATGGCCACGTCATTGGCGATGTAACGTCCCCGTTCAATTTTGGGGTTCTTTGCAGGCTCGGCAGCCTGCGATTGGGGAGTGAACTCCGACTGGGGCGCCGACAGACCGGACACAATGAGCAGCAGGGCGGCCGACATCAGAATTCGGCGAAATTGCATGGCGAAACACCTTCCAGTGGGCATTCTGTCCGTCGTACGAACGATGAAAAGACGTTTCCACCGATGAAACGCCGCAGACACCGTGTGTGCGGGACGGGAAAATTATCTCACAGTTCTGATCGAATCGACCTGATTGATCGCAATCAGGATAACAGGTGCCGGCGGACATGCCAGAAATCCGGAAGACGTTCTCAATTTCGCGATTCCGTAGAGCAGGTGGCTCTCGCCTGGGGAACGCGCTGGCGCGGCACGCCTGAGCAAAATGCCCCTGTCTGCGTGGCAAAACGCCCCCCTCCCGGCGGAGATCTGTCTCACAAAAATCGCATTTCTGACCGTTTTTTGAGGAACGTCCCTTTTCCGTCCGGCCTATTGGAGCGGATATTTCGTCCGGGATGAACCGCGGAGATTGACAGAATTCATTTCCCTGAAAGATTCGGAAGTCCCCGACCCGATCCGGGCCCCTGGGGGACGTCATCGCGAAATGTCCTCCAGGGCCGGACTTTTCGTGGAGACCCCCCGCTCATTCTCAAAGTCGCCGATGCCCTGAGGGGCCTGCCTGCCAGTCGCGCCTCCAGAGCGATTCACTCCCCCCTGGGCCGCGTTCCGCCACGCGACGAGTTGCGTTTCAGCGGACGAAACGCGCGCTGCGCGGGCCCAGGCGAGAGCAACCGGCTCTGAACCGAAATTTTTCCAAACTCATCATCCGTTCACATTCTGCCGGGAACGCCCACTTAAGATGCCCGGACAGATTCGAAGCTCCCCCGCTGGTCCTTTGATGGGAAACCGTGCAGAATCATCAGTCCAGAGCGCTTCACTCGCCGCATGGGCCGCGTTCCGTCACGCGGCGAGTTGCGTTTCAGCTGAAAATGAAGTGTCAGCCCGACACTAAATGCACTGGCTGACGCGGCGCGCTCCGACAATCCACAGAACTCGAAGTCTCTTTCCGAGCACGACCCGACAGTGCGTGCATCCGGAACGAGCAATCTGCTCAATGCCAGGTGAAACATCGATCACAAGCAGGCAGGCATGGACAGGATTTCATTACTCCAGCGACTGATTTGCGGACTGGCGGCCGTTTTTCTGATCGGCATGGTCACCGCCCCGCTGATGGCCTTCGGCTGGGGGGGCGTCGTCGTTTCCCTGCTGATCCGGCTGACGGTTCTGATTCTGGTCGGCCGCTGGATTTATGACTATGTCGCAGAACAGCACGGCTATTTTCTGAATGTGCTGCGCGAACTGCGGGGGAATCTTCCCACAGGCACCAAAGGGTCGATGCTGAAACTGGCCCGCCCGCACGATTCTTTCGGTGAAATGGCCGATGCGATCAACGCTGTCGTCGCCACGGCCAGTGAGCAGGTGAGCCATCAGCTGCAGGTGAATCGCGATCTGGAGCAGAACAAAACGCTGTTTCAGTCCATTCTCGGGACAATGGTGGAAGGGGTGCTGGTCATCGACGCCCAGCAGCGAATTCTCTACTTCAACGAGGCCGCCCGGCGCCTGCTGGACTGCGGTGATCGATCCCTGCAGGGACGGGCGGTCTGGGAAATGGTGCGTGCCCCTCACCTGGAAGAAGCCGTCGGCCAGGTCTTCACCACCGGCCGGGGATTTCGCAGGGAGATTGAATTCAAACGCAGCCGGAGCGTGGCTGAAGTGTCGGCCGCCCGGTTGCCGCTCTCTCCGGAACCGGGAGTGGTGCTGGTGCTGCATGAAGTCACCGAGCTGCGCCGGCTGGAAAAAATGCGCCGCGAATTCGTGTCGAATGTCTCTCACGAATTGAAAACGCCCCTGACGTCCATTCAGGCCTATGCCGACACTCTGCTGGAAAACGGGCCGGAAGATGTCGAGCAGTCACGGCTGTTTCTGAACCGGATTCTGGAACAGTCGGACCGATTGCAGCAGTTGATTCAGGACATGCTGCGCCTGGCCCGCATCGAGGCCCAGGCCGAAGCGTTCCCTTTGCGGCCGGTTTGCCTGCGTGAAGTTCTTCTCAACTCCGTGGATGCCCGCCAGACGGTGGCGCAGTCCCGGCAGATCGAGCTGACGGCTCTGTTACCGGTGCCGGACGTGCAGGTTCTCGTCGATCCCAGCGGGCTGCAGACCATGATCGACAACCTGGTCACCAATGGCATCATTTACACTCCGGCCGGCGGAAGAGTCACAGTCGGAGCCACACTGGACGGGGCTCTGCCCGGGGCCCAGGTGGTCATCACCGTGGAAGACACCGGCATCGGCATCAGTCATGAGCATCAGGAACGGATCTTCGAACGCTTCTTTCGCGTCGACAAGGCCCGGACCCCGGGTCTGGGAGGGACCGGGCTGGGACTGGCGATTGTCAAACATCTGGCACATGTCTTTCATGGTGATGTGCAGGTGAGCAGTGATCTGGGACACGGGAGCCGTTTCACCATCCGGCTGCCGGTGATCGCACAACCCGCAGAATCGGTGTCACCGACCCGGTGAAGAATCCGGCGCCCCGGGAAATGTCATGTTGCTTTTTGACATCGTGCCGTGCTGACCTAGCGTTGCGGAACGTTCGGAATTCTCTGAACGGGAGCTGCCTGAGTGTCGACACCGATGGAGAAAAACGCCCTGCCTGCTGCTGCGCCGTCCATGCGCGCCCTCGGAACACCCGACTCCGACTCCCTGCGCAGCTGTCTGAAGAGATTCGCAAGCCGGGTGGTCTCCCCGGAAGTTCTGCTGGTGCTGATGGTCGCTGCCGTGTACTGGCCGGTGGCGACGTTCCAGTTTCTCAACTGGGATGACCCGTGGTATCTCACCTGGAATAACCTGATCAAAAGCTGGCATCCGGCCAGCCTGTATCAGGTGTTCACCGAGCCGGTTGCCCGGAATTATGCTCCCCTGACGATCTTCTCCTATCTGGTGGAGCACACCCTGTGGGGGCTCGACCCGGCCGGCTATCACCTGACGAATGTCGTCATTCATGCGATCAATACGGTGCTGGTGCTGCGACTGGTGCGTCAGCTGACCGGTCACGCCCTGCTGAGCGTGGTGCTGGCCGGCTTATTTGCCCTGCATCCGGTGCAGGTGGAATCGGTCGCCTGGATTTCCTCACGAAAAACCCTGCTGTCCACCACCATGATGCTGGCGAGCTTCGAATGCTGGCTGCGTCCCTGCCGGACCGACCGACAGGAAGGCTGGGGCCTGCTCTGGCTGCTGCTGGGGCTGCTGTGCAAAGCCTCAGTGGTGGTCGTGCCGCCGATTGTCATTGCTTACGACGTTCTGGTTGCCCGAAAGCGGCTGTCGGCCAGTCTGGCCCGGCAGGTGTTTCCGATTTTCTTCTGCACTCTGCTGATCCTGGGGACCATGCAGGCCCAGGTGACCATCATCGGCGGACTCCGGGGACATCTCGGCATGAGCAAGCTGCAACTGTTCGGGGTGAACCTGACGCTGCTGTGGCGGTATGTCTGGATGCTGATCTGGCCTGACCGTTTGTGCGTGCTTTACGATCCTCCGACGCAGGGAATCGGCCATCTGATCGCTCTGTCCGGCCTGGCCTGGACAGTTGTCGTGGCCATCTGCTGGCGCATTCGTCATTGCGCCCCGCTGATCACCTGGGCGGCCCTGTCGGCTTTTCTGCTGATGGTACCGATGCTGAATCTGTTTCCGCTGACAACATTGATGAATGACCGGTATCTGTATCTGACCTGCGTGCCGGTGTTCGGAGTGCTTTTCGCCGGGCTGTCGCAACTGCTGCAGGCAGTCACGCGACTCCTGTTTCGAAGCAATGAAACCTGGCTCCCGAACGTCTGGAACGTCGCTGCAGCCGGTGCCGTTCCGGTGCTGCTGGCCAGCGCGGCCTGGGGGACATTGAACTACCTGCCGACCTGGCGTGATCCCGTGCTGCTGTGGAGCCACGCCCGCGACGAGGTGCCGCAACTGGTCACCGTGCAGGTTCAATGGGCGCTGACCATGGAGGAAGCCGGACACCCGGCGGAAGCAGCCGCGGCTCTGCACACGGCCTTGCGGCACGGCCATCCGGACGAAGCCGATCGGCAGCGAATCCGGAAGATTCTGGATCGGGTGGAACCGCAATCCCGGCAGACATCGACACGTCTGCAGTCCCTGCTCCGGACATCAGGCTGACGAGCAGCGATTTCTTTTCCGAAGTCCGCAATTTCTGCAGCCGGTGACTTCTGGAACGCTTACTGGGCACCGCTGATATCTTTTCGCAGAGCCCGGGCGGCCCGCTGATAGATATGGATCATCTCGGACTGCTTCTTTTCGGTATTCACCTGCAGCAGGATGCGGATCACCCGTGGCAGGGCCGTCGGGACCGCAATTTCCGAGGCACACAGCAACGGCACCTGATTCATCCCCAGGTCGCGCGCCGCTTCGGCCGGGAATGCGGCGTTCAGGTCGGGAGTCGTCGTAAAAATGGCCGACACGACCTCTCCGAAGTCGGTGAGTTCGTTCTTGGCGATGATTTCCGACAGCAGTTCCTTCGTGGCACTCCGGATTTCTGACGGAGTATTTTCATCACAGCTGGTGGCACCACGAATTCCGCGAACAGACATGAAGAGATCCGGAAATGCAGTTATCGAACTGGTTCACCTGATTTCGCCAGGCCGTCCAGAGCCAGCACCCTGGCCGCGACCTGTGCAGAACGAGTTTTAACCGGTCAGGGGAACAGGTTCAAATGCAGTTCCCTCCTGCTGCCCTGACTCCCTGGCCTCACTCCCACTCCATTGCGCCGCTCAGGGGGACGTGGTCTTCGAAACCGGAAGCGTCGCCCGGGAAACCGTCACCGCACAGGCCGGAGTGATGGCCTGCACCCGGGCCTGTTCAGCAGGCGTCAGCCCGGCAGACTGCCCGAGAGACTGGCCTGCTGCCCGACCAGTCAGCTGCAGTTGCTCGAGAATGCGGGAACGCAGCAGGGGAATCAGCTGGGAGGCGGACAGTGAAACCCCAGACAGTTCCGCAATGCCAGGGAATTCTTCCGCGCAGGCAGACCGGCTCAGCAGCAGGCTTCCATGCTGCAGAATCACTCCCTGACGCCGTCGCTGGGCACTGCCGACAATTTTGTGTCCCCTGAAAACAATGTCGCGTGCGTCGCCTCGCGAAAAACACAGGAAGGACTGATCGGCAAAGGCCTCATCCCCGCGCATCCGGCAGGCGACTCCCAGTTCGGCCAGTGTGTCGATGATGGCCTGATGAATTCGATCATACAGGGCAACCGGATTCGGAGTCAGTTCATGCCCGCTGGCCAGGACACAGGAATAGGTCAGTTCCTGGTCGTGCAGAATGGCACCGCCGCCGGAAAGCCGCCGGACAACCGGCAGGGAATGGAAACGGGGAGGAACGACCGCCCTCCCTGCTTCCCCTGATTGCACCGCCTGGAAATGTCCCAGTGACACGGTCGGGCGGTCCCACTGATAAAATCGCAGACTCGACACTCCCTGAACGCCGGATTCCAGCAGCACTTCATCGATGGCCATATTCACGGTGCCCGGCTGCGGACCGTCGACGAGTCCCCGGCATGTCAGCGTGCCTGGCATGTCAGCGCCTCTCCTGCCGGGCTGCAGCCCCTGCCCCTGCCCCTGACCCCAGCACCGGCTGCACCGCCTGCCAGATCTCTTCGGCCACGTCTTCCAGCAGGCGCACCTGGCCGTTGTCGCCTGTCACCGAAATGATCTGCCAGTCCGGGGAACTGTGTGCCAGATGCAGGTAAACATCCCGCACGGCCTGCAGGTAGCTTTGATCGGCCTCCTGCAGGTCGGTCGCGAGTTCGGTATAAGTCCGCTGCTGCTTGCGGTGAATCAGTTCCTGAGAATGTTCGACGCTGATATCCAGCAGAATCACCTGCTGCGGTCGGGGAAGCTCATACAGCGTGTATTCGACGTGCTCAATCCAGCCTTGCAGTCGGTCACGCTCTGCAGCAGGCACCTTGGCGCACTGGTGGGCAATGTTCGAAGCAACATAACGGTCGAAGATGACCGCCTGCGAATCGGCCCGCGCCTGGCACAGAGTCTGTCTCGACTCAAAGCGGTCGCCGGCATACAGCAGTGAGATCAGGAACGGGTGCAGATCGGACAGGGCACCGAAATCCCCGTTCAGAAACTCCCCGACCCGGGCACCGAAGAACGTGGCCTGATAACGGGGAAAGCTGATCAGCTGCGACAGATAGCCGGAGTCGCACAGGCGCTGCAGCAGCAGGGCCGCCTGTGTCCCTTTGCCGGAACCGTCGATGCCTTCGATGGCGATCAGGGGAGCCAGCGGGCGCGTATCCTTCAGGGGAGGCTCGGAAATTCCGGGATTCATCACAAATGGGCCGCGGGAAACAGGGCAAGGGCCGCCGTCTGCCGCTGCCCGCGCGGGAGGGAGACATCTGCGGAAGAATTACCGGAAGAACGATAACGCATCGACCGCGGTCGGGGCGACCTTGAAATAGGTGAGTAAGTTACTGGTCTCTAAAGTTTCCGAAACTTCCTGCTGCAGATTGCACAGCACCAGCTGGCCATCTTCGCGTCCCAGCCGCCGATGCAGGGAAATCAACTTTCCGATGGCCGCACTGCTCATATATTGAACAGACGTCAGATCGAGAACCAGATTCCGGACACGATACGATCCGGTCAGCATCGACAGATCCCGATCGAGTTGTTCCAGATTTTCTTCTTCAGTCAAACGGGAAGGGAGCATACACAGAAATGTGATGTCTTCCTGCTGCTGGATATCAAAGAAGCTCGATTGAATGCCGGTCATCGCCAGGCCTGTAGAAACTCGCGCTCAGGAAGTCCCCCACGGCACGCGACGAAATTTCCGATGTCGGCTGCAGTGCCCGGCAGGCGGACCGGAATGTAGTAGCGATCGGTTCCCTGAACCCAGCCGGGTTGCTCTTCACACTGCCGCTCGACAAGAACTTCAAGTTCGCGGTCGACATGCCGCTGATAGTATCGCATTGCCAGATCACGTTCCAGATGAGCCAGGGCTTGAATGCGTTCTTTGCGCACGATCGGCGAAATCTGGTCCGCAAACGTCGCCGCCGGAGTGCTTTTCCGGGGACTGAACGGAAAGATATGAATCTTCATGAACTCCGCCTGCCGGCAAGTGTTCAGCGTTTCTTCAAATTCCGTGTCCGTTTCCCCGGGAAATCCGACAATCACATCGGTCGAAAACGCCGCCAGCGGCATGATCTGTCGAATCCGGTCGAGTTTTTCCAGAAACCGCCCTACCCGATAGCGCCGCCGCATCCGGGTCAGCACGCCATCTGATCCGCTCTGCAAGGCAGGATGAAACTGCGGGCACAGATGCTCGCAGTCGGCCGCGGCCGAGATGAAATCCTGATCCACTTCATTGGCTTCAATGCTGGACAGCCGCATCCGCCAGTCCCCGGGAATGGCATCCAGCCGGCGAAACAGATGCCACAGCCGGAACGGCGGCAGCCCGGACTTCTTGCGGGTCGTATCGACCCCGTAATGACCGACATGGATGCCGGAAATGACGATTTCTCGGTGTCCATTCTCCACCAGTCGGCGAACTTCCTGCTCAATATCTTCCGGCGAACGGCTCTGCAGTCCCGGCCGCACCTGGGGAATGATGCAGTACGTACAGCGCAGAATGCAGCCATCCTGCACTTTCACATAGGCCCGCTTGCGGCCTTCAAAATAACTGATGCCCCGGGGAAGATCATGCACTCCCTGCCGGGCCAGAATGTCGGGGAGTTCCCGTTTGTCGGTCACCACCTCGAACACACTCGGCAGCTTTTCGACCGACTGCGGATCGCGCGTGGCATAACAGCCCATCACGATGGTATTCGTTCCGGGGTTCTGCCGGGCGAGCTGCCGGATCACCTTGCGCGACTTCGCGTCGCCTTCCGCCGTGACGGTGCAGGTATTCACCACGCACAGATCTGCCGTTTCATCATCCGCGGCTTCACGAAACCCGTTCTTCTCCAAGGCCTCTTTCACCAGCTGGGTTTCATATTGATTGACCTTGCAGCCCAGTGTGATCAGCCGGCAGGTGCGCAGCGCGGCCTGCGGCTGGCCCGACTCGCCACCATGATCGGAAAGGACAGGCAGAACACTCAGCATGGGATCAGATCCAAAGTCAGCGATTCACAGTTTCGATGGCACGATGTGCTTCCAGGGCGTGCTTCCGGGGCCCCCCGTGCCCGACAGCCGGTCGAAATGCACCTGCCGGCCACAATTCCGGTGCGCCGCCGGAAGGCTGCCCTTCAGACGGCGCGGGGAATCTTCGGCAGGGAACATCTGTCGCCGGGGACCGGCCTGAGCAACGTCAGGCCTGCCTGCCGGGGGCACCTGCTGTCACAGCTTCACGGTACAGTCCGGAACGGCCTGCTTGAACTTTTCGATTCCGGCATCGGTCACATTGGTACGGCTCAACGTCAAGACCTTCAGGCCTTTCAATACAGACAGTTTTTCCAGTCCGGTATCGTCAAAGCCGGTTTCTGTCAGATTGATTTTTTTCAGATTCGTCAGTTTGGCCAGACTTTCCGCACTGGCCGAAGAGACCTCCCCACAGCCTTCCAGGTTCAGCTCCTGCAGATCTTTCAGCGGAACCAGGGAAGCAATCCCTTCGTCGTCCAGACTGCCGTTCCACAGGCTCAGCTTCTGCAGCCGGGTGAACTGGGGAATATGACTGACGCCGTCATTGCCGATGCGGGTTTCACTGAGATCCAGGTCGGTCAGGGTCGATCGGGCGACTTCCAGTTTGTCGAGCCCGGGACCGACCACGGCCGTGTCCCGCAAAGACAGACTCACCAGCGGGGCCTGACTGAAACTGGCCAGACCTTCATCCCCCACGACTGTCCGCATCAGATTGAGTGACCGGAGTTCCTTCAGGTTTTTCAGGGCCACCATGCCCGGATCGCCCACGCCGCAGTCTTCCAGCGAGATCGAACGCAGATGCGGCAACCCGCCGAGCCATTTCATGCCGTCATCGGTCACGGAATAAGACCGCAGTTTGACGTCGACCAGGTTTTTCAGATCCTTGATGTGCTCCAGTCCGGTGTTCCCCACCTGCATGCATCCCCTCAGGTCGAGCAGCCGCAGACCTGTCAGCGGCGCCACATGTTCCAGGCCGGCATTCGTCACCCGGGTATACAGCAGCAGCAGCCGCTGCAGATGGGGCAGGTCCTTCAGCACCACCAGCCCGGCATCGTCCACATTGGTGCAGCGCCGCAGGCTCAATTCTTCGAGCTGGGGCATCTGTTTCAAAGTCTTCAGGCCGTCATTGGTCACCTGGGCATTTTCCAGACTCAGCACGGTCATTCCCGGCAGGTCGACGAACAGCTTGATGTTCTCATCGGTAATCGGAGCGTTTTTCGCATCCGCGGCCACGACGAGCCCTTGAGCATTCTGCTTCAGCAGCACTCCCAGCTCTTTGAGAGCCTTCACCGAGGCTTCGACCTGCTGGCGTTCGGCTGCCTGCTCCGGTCTGACCGTCTCTCCCGATTTTTCAGGGGCCGTCGCCGGAGCGTCTTCCCCCTTCGGAGCAGACATGGTCGAACCGGCTTCAGGACGTTCCGACTGCGCAGGCGGGGGCGTTTCGCTGGAGCTGGAGGATTTTTCCGGAGACGTGGTCTCCAGCTGAGGCGGGCACCCGGTCATGACCAGGAATCCACAGACGGCAGCGGCCGTGGACCAGGCAGCAGAATTCTTCCTCAGTGCAGATGTTGGCATATTCAGCTCGATTCGGACTTCCAGGAACCGCAAACCCCCTCGCCACGATCGGCGAAAACCCGTCTTCACCACGAGTGGATTGCGGAATGTTCGATGACAGATCTCACGTCGTAAAATCGCATCTCCTTTGCAGAAAATGCGTTCCGCTTTACGACACAGTGCGTTTCTCTGGGGGCGCTCGTCAGGGGCGTTTCGCAAGGGGACCATTCCCCAGGCAAAACGCACCTCGACCTCCCGAATGCCCGCAGGCACAGGCCCCAGCTCGCGCTGGAGGCACCACGATCCGTCGGGTACCCCTGGCAAATGAAAAGACATTCGCCCCGCTGCATGGAACCGCCGATTGCGGAGGTCAAAATGCAGAGGCCGAAATCATACACGCACCGCAGGCCTGTTCAAACTCGAATGGACTTGGCAATCTGCACCATTTTTCCGATTGGTCCCCCTCGGATTTTCCGGGCTCGAAGAACGCAGCCCGGATCGGTTTTTCCATTCGACTCCTCTTCCGAGTGATCCCGAAGCTGACAGAATCGCGTCAGTTTCCGAGGTTTTCTCTCGTCTCAATGGCGGCCCGACCGGTAGAATAAAACACCGCCTGCCTGCAGAGATCGGCCTGCGCGCCTGATCAGAGCCTCTGATCAGAGGTTGCGTCCCCTGCCCGTCCGATCGCTGACACGGCCCGGCGGGATCGAGCCATCCGCCGCTGCCGAGGAGGAACTGTCGATGAATGGGTGTCACCGCATTTTGTCTGTCGTGCTGGCCTTCAGCCTGGTGCTGGGCGGCATGCCCTCGCTGGAGACGGCCCTGCTGCCTGCTCCGACGCCGGGAATGGCCGCAGAGGACCAGAATCCCGTCAAATTCGATCCAACGACCCGCCAGGCGATCGATCGGGGACTGGCCTGGCTGATCTCCACGATTCGCCGCGACGGAACGGTCGGCACCGACGCCCATCAGCCGCCCGATCTGGGCTGCACCGCCATGGTCGGGCTGGCCCTGCTGGCCGAAGGGAGCACTCCCCGGGGAGGACGCTATTCCCGCGAAAGCACGCAGGTGCTGTATGGAGTGCTGGAGCTGGTCGGCCTGCGACCGCTCAAAAGCAACCCTTACACAGAAATCACCCTCGTCCAGCGGAAGATCGGGCTGAATGCCGACCTGTTTCTGGCCACGCTCTATCTCAGCGAAGTCTATTACGAAGCCCCGGGCGCGGAAGTCGAAATTCAGGCCGCGCTCAAACGTCTGATTCAACACATCTCCCAGACCCAGGGAAAAGATGGAACCTGGGGAAGTGAAAGCTGGGCCCCGATTCTCGGCACCGTCATGGGCTGGGAATGCCTGCGCTCAGCCAGTTCGGCCGGATTCGAAATCGATGCCTCCGCCAAAATGGTGGGACAGGCCCTGATGAACAACCTGAAAAAGCATTCGGCCGACGAACAGAACTGGATGCACGAGTTCTACAAAGATGCCTCCAGTCTGCGGGTGCTGTATTCCCTGAACTATCGCGATGATCCTCTGTTCAAGGAGTGTGTCGATCGCCTGCTGGCGCGCGTCAAAGGAGATCAGCGGCCGTTTCAGCTGGCCGGCGGCGAAGAATATCTCTCCTTTTTCCTCGTTACCGAATGCCTGCTCAAGGAAGATCGCCCGGACTGGCAGGCCTGGTATCCCCGGGTGCGGGATGAACTGGTCGTGCTGCAGAACCGGGATGGAAGCTGGACAGGACATCACTGCATCACCAACCGCACATTCTGCACATCCGCCGCCCTGCTGACCCTGCTGGCTCCCAATCTGACGCTGTCCATGTCTGATTTGTAGCGTCTGACCTGTAACACCCGACCTGTCCGGCCGGCCTCATAACGCCGGACAGGCAGCAGGCCCGGCACATCTCGGCCGAAATTACTGTCTTTCCCGCCTTAGAAACGTGCAGGGAGAAGCGATCTGCTCCCTGCTCCGGAGAACCGACATGGCCGGAACATGGCTCCCTGTCCGTTATTGGGGGATGGTGTGCCTGTGGGCCGGAAGCATGCTGCTGCAGGCAACGTCAGGCCCGGCAGCGGAACCGGCAGCCTCGACATCCATGACGCCGGATGCACAGCACATTTCCATTGCCATCACCCGGGCGGAAAACTGGCTGCTGAAGCAGCAGAGCCCTGATGGCGGCTGGCATTCGGAAGTGTACGGAGTCCTGAAATCCGGCCAGGGGACAACGGCGCTGGCGCTTTATGCGCTCGCCACCCGGCGTGAACAGCCCCCCTCTCCGGGCGTGCAGACTGCCCTGAAGCAGGGGTGCAGTTACCTGATGTCCAGCACCGTGCCCGGCCAGCTGATCACCGGAACCGGTGCCGTCACGGATCAGCCGATGTATGCCAGCGCCCTGGTGGTCATGGCCGCGCCGGCACTGCCGGATCTTTCTCCGCAGCAGGTCAAAGACCTGTGCTCGGCCCTGGTTCAGGCGCAGCGTCTGCCTGGGGACTCGCCCGGGGGCGACTCTGTCGATGACACTGTCGAAGTGCCGGCCACCCGCTCACGGCACAGCAGCGAAGGGGGCTGGGGCCCTGATTCCGGCGAGCTGGACACATTCGCCCCGCGCGTGCCGGCAAATATTTCGGTCACCGCGCATGTGCTCGAAGCCCTGCAGGGACAGGGGCAACTCAATCCCCTGGTGCGCGACATGGCCCAGCGGTTTGTGCGGCGCTGCATGAGCCGGCTTGACGATCCTGACCCTGGATTTTTCTTCACCCCCCGCCCGGAAGATCCTCTGAACAAAGCCGGGCTGGTGCAGACGGAAAGCGGCACATTCGTGGCCCGGCCCTATCATTCCACCACCTGCGACGGACTGCTGGCCCTCCACATTCTGGAGACGATTCCGGACCGGTTCCGTCTGGGAACGGCCCTGGCGCATACCCCGGCTCCCCGACTGTGGCGCACCCTGCCGACAACGGATGAGGTTGTCCCGCAGCTGGATGGCCTGTTCTTTTATGACGCGGCCGCCACCGCACGACTGGCCAGCACACTGCCCGAACAGGTGCCGGCCGAGCTGAGAAACCGGCTGCTCGCTGAGTTGCTCGACACACAGCAGGCCGACGGCAGCTGGACCAACCCCTGCCCCTGGATGCGGGAAAACGATCCCCAGGTGGCCACCTCACTGGCACTGGTGGCCTTACGGCGTCTGCCGACCGCTTCCCGAGCCGATTCCCGGAGCAGTTCACCCGGCCGTTGAATTGACCCATTGCGCCGGCTGCTGTCCAATGAGTCACCGGCGGTGCTGGGAGAAATTGCGCCCCAGACCGGCACAGGCGGCAACGTCTTCTGATCCGGTTTCGATCCGGGCACATCACGAAAAGGAATGCTCACCATGTTTGGTCTGTTTGGCGGCAAAGACTGGAACGTGCTTGCCGTGATTTTTGAACGGCGCGACCTGTATCAGGTGAGTGGCCAGCGCATCAAAGGGGGAGCCGCCGAAAAAGCCCGGGATGGGGCTCGGGCTCACCCGCGCTGCGTCTTCTGGGCGGTCTTCAACCAGAAAGGTTCCTATCTGGAAGGAGGCCCCGGGGCCGGGGCCCTGCAGGTGCCGGGCGATGTGATCAAGAAACTGGAACGGGAAATTGCCACCAATCGTACCGTGCTCGACATCCTCAAGGCCCTGGAACTGAAACAGACCGACAAACTGGCCAAGCCGCTGGCCTGGCACGGATATCCCCCGCGACAGATGCATGGCTCGCAATCGTAAGCCGCGAAGGGCCTGATATCACTGTCTCATTCGGTCCGCCCGGCATTCCAATTCCTGTCATGCTTTAGAACCTGCGAGACTTCCGACGAAATGTCTCCCTGCAGGTCGAACACTTCCTGACTGATCGCGAAAATTCTGATGCAGATTGTTCCTTATCCTCATCCGGCCCTGTCCTTTCGTTCCGTCGAAGTGAAGCGCATCGACGCCACACTGCGGAAAACCATCGCCGCCATGTTCGAACTGATGTACGAAGCCGACGGCATTGGTCTGGCGGCCAATCAGGTGGGGCTGCCGTTACGGTTTTTCCTGGTGAATCTGGCCTCGCGTGCTGATGAACCGGATGAGGAACTGGTGTTTATCAACCCGGTGATCACAAAACGCCGGGGAACGGCCGTCGGCGAAGAAGGCTGCCTGAGCATTCCCGGACTGTATGGCGATGTCCGGCGATCGGAAGCCCTGGTGGTCGAGGCTTTCGATCTGGAAGGACAGGCCTTTCGGCTGGAAGTGGACGATCTGCCGGCACGCGTCGTGCAGCACGAAAACGACCATCTCGACGGAATCATGTTCACCGACCGGATGCGGGACGAAGGCACCAGCGCGAAAATGGATATCGAACTGCCGAAGTTCGCCACGGCCTATCAGCAGGCACAGAAAGCCGGAGAAATTCAGCCCGACCCGCAGATTCTGGAAGATCTGAAAGCCATCGCCGCCAGCGGGCTGGTGCCGGAAGACTATCTGACGCGACGGCCGTTCAAAATCGAGCTGCCAAAGATCAAGAAGTGACCCGAGACGCCTTACGCCTGAGCCCTGCCAACCCGGCCCCTGCTCTTCCCCCCGGCAGATCATCAGTCGTGGAACTGGAACGGCTGGCCGGCCACATCGAACCCGGGAGAACGGGCGACATTCAGCAGCAATCCGATGCAGAAAAACGTGGTGACCAGGCTGGAGCCCCCATAGCTCATCAAGGGCAGAGTCAGCCCGGTGATCGGCGTCAGCCCGACTGTCATCGAGGTATTGATCAGCACCTGTGCCGTCATGACGGTGACAATCCCTGTGGCGAGCAAGCGGCCGAACGGGTCGCGCGTACGTCCGGCCACCTGCAGTCCGGCCGCGACAAAGCAGGAAAAAATCAGCAGCGTCCCCAGCGTGCCAGGCAATCCCCAGCGTTCACCGACAAGACAATACACAAAATCGGTCCGGCCGGCCGGCAGCAGATAGGCCGCGGGATCGTCCACCGCATCGCCTGAAAACTGGCTGCCGAAGGCTCCCCCCAGCGCCAGCATCTGCTTGGACTGAAACAGATGGTAGCCGTCACCCGATTCCGGGGTGCCTCCATCGCGCTGCTGGAACACAGCAGTGATTCGCGACTTCTGCTCACTGCTCATGCACATCCACAGGACCGGCAGCATCGCCAGACCGGCCAGCGCCGTGGCCAGGAGATGGCGCCGCTTCGCGCCGGCAATGTAAAGCATGGCATAGAGCACCGGAAAGAACAGCAGCGCGGTCCCCAGGTCTGGCTCTTTCAGAATCAGCAGCACCGGCAGCATCGCCATGACGAACGGGGGAATGAGTCCCGGCAGCGTGCGGTGATTTTTGCGAAACATCAGGTATTCGCCCAGCGCCAGAATAACGGCAATCTTGGCCAGTTCCGAAGGCTGAATCGACAGCGGCCCCAGCGGAATCCAGCGACGCGCCCCGTTGCGGGCCGGAAACACGAAGACCAGCACCAGCAGCCCGATGACCAGCACATAGCCGGGATAGCTGAGCGGCCGGAGCCAGCGATAAGGAAAACTCCAGGCCACCACCGCGGCCAGACAGCCCATGAACAGCCAGACCACCTGCCGGGAGACGTAATGCCCCCCTTCCAGTTCGTCTCCCCGCTGAATTCCTGACAGTCCGATGAAGACGAGCGCCAGACTGCACACAGCCAGCACGACCACGGCCGGTGACCAGAATTTCGCAGCAGGAGAGGAAGCGTGCAGCATGGAACCAGGCGCAGCAGGATCAGGAGAAACAACAGGGGCCAGTCGATTCTAAGGAACCCCGGGCCCGGCCCGAAGATCAATCTGCGCAGGCCGGCCAGGCTCTCGAAGCCCCGGCCTGCCTCCCCGAGTTCTTCCCCCTGCCCAGGGTGATCAGAAATGTGAACAGACTGCGCAGCAGCGAAAACAAAATGTTTGCGTATTATCCCGATTATTCCTAATTTAACTATTGTGAGGATTCTACTGGCATCCGGCCCGAGGCCGTCCCCGAGAAGAAACGAAGATCACATGTCATTACTGAATCAGTTGTTACGAGATGAATCCGGTTCAATCCTGTCGGCCGAGGCAGTGATTCTGGGAACAGTCGGGGTCGCCGGAGCAGGCATCGGGCTGACGGCCATCGGAAAGAGCATGCGGGCTGAAACGCAGGAAGTGGCCTATGCCCTGCGGAGTCTGGATCAAAGCTATGGCTTCGACGGGCAGCAGAGCGAACACGCCTGGTCGGCAGGGTCCCGCTATGTCCAGCCGCCGGTGAAAAAATCCCGCCGGGAACTGCGGCGGTGGATCGAGCGTGAAGAGCGGAAGGAAAAACAGGAGCAGAAGCGTCAGCAGCGAACGGCAGAGGCACCGGTCCCGGAACCGGTCAGCGAACTTTGAGAATCTGGAGAGGGATCACAGAATTTTCTGGTGAGATTCCACGCGACTTCCGACACTGAGAACTATCTTTTCTTGTCCGTGTCGACTGGAAAGTTCTGGTCAGGCAGGAACCGCCAGGAAAAATGGAATTCGCTTGTGATGCAGGCTTTTTTTGTTGACTTTTCGTGGTTTCACCGGAAGAATCGCGGAGAGTCAGTCAGTTCATTTTGCCGCCAATGATTTCTCGCATCCAGGGCAACTATTCTGCTTTGTGGTTGCCGTCTGCTCGCCTCATTTGCCGGGGGCGTGTCTCTTGACGTGGGATCGAATTGGGAATTGCTGACGTCGCGATGGCGTTCTTGTGTTGGCCAGATTGGATTTCTGCCAGGTTGAATTTCTGTTTGTCGGACCCTGAAATCAGAGGGGAGAGGTGCTGATGGAGTTTTCATTCGATGTGAACCCGGACATCGATATTGCGATCGGTTCTGAGCTGGCGTTTGAAGATGCAGGTGAGCTGGAAGAGTTTGTAGAAGAGTTTGATTTTTCGAACGTCGACCCTTTGAATCCGACCGGTGCCAAGCCGGGATCGGAAGACAAGGTGCGAATGCTGGCCGCCCGCTATGCCGCGGGAGTTCCCCTGTGGCATGACGAAGACTGCTACGATCACGGCCCTGCAGAAGTGCTGGATACCTTCCAGGCCGACAACAGTGGTCACTTCGACCTCGACGACGAATTCTGATCCCGCTGCGGATTCATCCCAGGAGGGGAAGCAAGAGCGGCACGGCAGCCGCACAACAGTCATCGCAACATCATGGCCACATGGCAGTTGCAGATGTTTCTCTTCCAGGCTCTGAACCGCTCGACGTTATTTGCAGATTTCATGGTCGGTCGAAACCGGAATTCTCCTGCGAACGCCCCGCGATTCGAGATGTCTGGCAAAATTTGAAGAACGTCAACCGGATTCCCAGTCTCCTGGGGAATCCGGTTTCTTTGTTGAATCGGCTGCCGGAATGCAACACAGCAGACCGGCCAGCCCCTGCACCGGCCGGAAGCCTGCCGGTCGTCAGAAGACGTGAACTGGCCCCAGTGAACCAGTCCCAGCGGCCTCTGGCCGAGAGCATCACAGGTGCCGGGTGATCCCGAAAATGCAAAGGCGGACATGATCGGAATTATCGACTACGGAATGGGCAACCTGCGAAGTGTCCAGAAAGCCCTGGAATTCCTGCAGGTGCCGACGGTCTATCTGACCGACCCGTGCCGGCTGGCCGACTGCGACGGCGTGATTTTGCCGGGCGTGGGGGCCTTTCGTGACGCCATTGCGGAGCTGCGGCGGCTGAGCTTCGACACCGCCCTGAAAGACTCTGTTCAGGCAAACCGTCCGCTGCTGGGGATCTGTCTGGGACAACAGCTGCTGTTCGACCGAAGTTTCGAAGACGGCGAATATGCCGGGCTGGGGCTGATTGCCGGCGATGTGGTGCGGTTTCAGTCGGAACCCGGCCTGAAGATTCCCCACATGGGCTGGAACTCGCTGGAGTTTCAGAGCCCGCATCCGTTGACGCAGGGGCTGTCCGCGGGTGATTATGTCTACTTCGTCCATAGCTACTTTGTCCGTCCGGCCCGGCCGGACGTGACAATCGCCAGTTCCACTCATGGACGTCAGAAATTTACGGCCATGGTCGCACAGGGGTCTCTCTGTGCGGCCCAGTTCCATCCTGAAAAAAGCCAGAAGGTGGGACTGCGGATTCTTCAGAACTTTGCAGAGATGACAGAAAAACATGCCTGCGGCCAGGCGGCCACATGACAACAGAGGCCCGCCCTGAAGTCGACAGTCAGCGATCAGCCGGAAAATAGAGCGCCATCATCCCGTATGGGCCGCGTTCCGCCACGCGGCGCGTTGCGTTTCATCAAGTGAAACGCATGCTGTGCGGGCCCAGGCGAGAGCAACCTGGCTCTAGCCCCCCGGAATCGAGCGATTGAGTGTCTGTTGTCATTCAATAGAACCGAACAGGAGCTGATGATGTTGCGAGCCTCTCTGGCCCGAGTGTTGGCACTGGGATCCTTCCTGCTCTGCTGCCCTGCCGTCTGGGCACACCCCGGGCACGGAACGACCGACCCGGATTCGCTGGTCCATCAGGTGGCCGAGCCGACACACGCCGTCTGGCTCTGGGCCGGAATCGTCGGACTGACGCTGCTGCTGACACTGGCATTTGCTCCGCAGCAGGCCGCCCGCATGGTTCGGGCTGTCGTCCGCAAGCCGGAACGCCGACAGGACGGCCGCTGAGCCCGCGCACGCGACAGAATTCACGGCATTCAGGCATTGCGATGCCGCATCAGGCACGCGCAGCGGGCCGGACCTGGCAGAACGCCCGGCTGGAATGTCAGAGTGGACCGTCTCGATCAAACTCCCGGGAAAAGACTCGCACACGCAGCCTGTTCTCCCGGCCGGCCTGCATTCTGACCATCTGCATTCTGACACAGCCTGCTCCCCGGGAGAGCGCGGGGAGTCGATGCGCAATCAGTCGATCAGCACTTCTTCGTCCGCTGCAGGGGTGAGGCTGTCGTTGATCGCCTCAAAGACCGGTTCATAACGCTGGCGTTCGTGGTCGGTCACCTGCGCCAGCGTGAACAGGGTTCGCCCCCCCACTTCGACGGCCCGCATGAACACACAGTTGATCAGTTCCAGGGCGACGAATTCGAGATTGCGGCCGACAGCTTCCCGACGGGCCAGCAGGCCATCGGCAGGATACTCATCGATTTCCTCATATTCTTCCCGAAACGCCTGTGTCGCTTCCTCCAGTACCCGCTCGGCGCGGGGGCGTCGCCGCATGACCGTGACCGACCAGAACGCGGCGTCATCGGAGACGGTGATTGTCATGGCTTCATCCCGGGATTCCTCGGAAAGCTCCCAGCCTGCAGGGTAGTGAAACTGGATTCCGTGACCGGCATAACTGGACAGCTGACTCATCATTCAATCCGTGTCAGGAGAAGTGTTTTCGCCCATGGTAATGGCCTGCCCGGCTCGATGGCAGGTTCCCTTCCCTGCAAAATCCCGGGAGTTTTTAGAGCAGGTTGCTCTGGCCGGTGTCCGCGTCGAACGATATCAGGAGGGGAGAATTCGCTCTTTCCCGAGCGGCGCGGTTCAATCCCGCCGGCATTTCTATCTGGAAAACAGAGTCCCCAACTGGTCGGGTGCCCCGGCTCTGTGAGTCGGGAAAATGACGCGTGATCGACTGAGATGCGTGAGAAAATCCGGCATGTGATCGACGGACGTGCATCACTGAATTGAACATGCGACCAACGGGAACGCATCATCGCCACATGGAAGACGGCGGAGATCAACTCCGCCGCTCGTCGGGACGTCGGGTATAATGGATCGCCGGTGATGATGGATCGTCATGTGTGAAATGAGCGAGTATTCTGAGCGGCGCGGTTCAATCCCGCCGGATTCATCACTCGGAAGACGCTCCCGCTCAGAAGTCACTTGTGCCGAGAGCCGGTTGCTCTGACCCGCGCAGCGCGCGTTTCACTGGATGAAACGCAACTCGCCGCGGGGTGGAACGCGGCCCATGCGGGAGTGAAGCGCTCCAGCCCGACAGACTTAAGAGATTTTCCGCAACGTCCTTACCCCCCATTTCACGAGACGCCCTGCCATGAGTGACATTGTCTATGCCGTCGAGCCGGACCTGGGGGTGGAGGAATTCATCGATGTGCTGCAGCGCTCAACCCTGGCCGCGCGTCGCCCGATCGACCAGCCTGAAACCATCGCCGGCATGCTGCGTCAGGCAGATGTCATTATCACCGCGCGCCGCGGCAGGCTGCTGGCAGGTGTCTCGCGTGCGATTACGGATTTCCACTACTGTACGTATCTGTCCGATCTGGCGGTGGATGAAGCGTTTCAGCGGCAGGGGATCGGCCGGAAACTGATCGAACAGACGCATCACGCGGCCGGCCTGCAGACCATGCTGATCCTGCTGGCCGCTCCGGCAGCGGTGGGATACTATCCGCATATTGGAATGGAGGCCCATGGTTCCTGCTGGTATCGGCCCCGACAGACACCCGGCCCGGTTTTGCCCATGCCGAAGCCGATTGCCCCTCAATCCACGCCGGCAGACTTCCCCGGAAATCCAAATTCCAGACTCGAGTCCTGAACAGAGATTTCGCGATTCAACAGTGACAGCGAATCGATTGAGCAGAAGGCGTTCTCAGGCATTCTCCCCCTGAACAGCGGGACCGACCGCGATGTCCTCAGAGGAACTGATTCACGAACCCGCCTGCCGGTTGCCCGGTGATGCAGACTCTCTGCCTGAACAGGCCGTCGGTCTTCCCGACACAGATCGGACACAGCAGGCCCGGCCGGCTTCTCCAGTGGCCCCGGAGCCTGTGTTTCCGGCCGATGAGGCTTCCGAGCCGGCGTCTGTGCTGGCACTCACGGCAGGCGACTGCCGGTTTCTGCTGGGAGCCTGCACGATCATCGTGCTGCTGATGACCTTTCATCTGGTGCGTCCCGCCTGGCAACATCCGGCAGGGCTGACCCTGCTGCGTCCCGAAGAACGGCAATTCGATTACCAGATCGACATCAATCAGGCCGGCTGGGTGGAATGGATGCAGCTCCCCGGCATTGGCGAAACGACCGCCCGCACCATTGTGGCCGACCGGCAGAATCGGGGCCCATTTGAACAGATCGAGGACGTTCAGCGTGTCCGGGGAATCGGCCCGGCAACATTCTCGAAAATTCGTCCTTATCTGAAAGAAACCGCTGCAGACGCATCGAAAGCAGAACTGATGCGCGAACAGAATTGAAGATCGGAGAACATTGTGCGCCGCCAGCAAAGCCACTTCATGCAGATTGCCCGGGCTCCCGCCTGGGCAGCGCACGTCTTCACGGCGAAAAACGCGACTCGTGACAGGACTGAATCGCGCCCCGGCAGAAGTGAGTCGCTCTCACAGGTCCAGAAAGTCTTCATCTTCGCGGGAAGGCTCCTGATGCGCCTGTGACAGGCGGTGGACAGCATTTGAATTCCCTGTCATCCAGACATTCCAACTTTCATTTCAACGTTCCCCCTTTGAGAGATGAGGAAACTCCATGCATCGACGGCAATTTCTGCAGGCAGGTCTGTTTTCGCTGGCGGCCACGGCGGTAGGCCGCTCGGCTCGTGCGGAAGAGATTCCCATTCGGGCGATCACCACCGGCCCGCGTTATCACTGGTTCGGCTATTACGACAAATTCGAATTCGACCCGACCAATCGCTATGTCCTGTCGAATGAAGTCGATTTCGAGCATCGCTCGCCTGTGCCGGAAGATGTGATCAACGTCGGCATGGTCGACCTGCAGGACGGGGACAAATGGATTGAACTCGGGCAGAGCAATGCCTGGTGCTGGCAGCAGGGATGCATGCTGCAGTGGCGGCCGGCCAATCGTCCGGAAGTCGTGTGGAACGACCGGGAAGGCGACCAGTTCATCTGCCACTTTTACAACATCCAGACAGGCACCCGCCGCACGATCCCCAGCCCGGTGTATACCTATGATCCGACCGGTAGCTTCGGCCTGACGCCCGACTTCTCGCGTATTCAGGTGATGCGTCCGGGTTATGGCTATGCCGGCATTCCCGATCGATACGGCGATGACCTGGCCCCCAAAGATTCAGGCGTGTTTCGGGTGGATCTGGAAACCGGCAAGCAGGATCTGATTCTGTCTCTGCATGACATGGCCCAGGTTCCCTATCAGGGTCAGAAGCTGGAAAATGTCTGGCAGTGGTTCAATCATCTGCTGATCAGCCCGGACGGCAAACGCTTCATTGCCCTGCACCGCTGGAAGGCACGCGATCCGAAAACCGGCGGTCCGACCGGAAACTTCACCACCCGCATGGTGACTGCCAACGTGGATGGATCGGACGTGTACGTGCTGGATCCGTCCGGGGCGACGTCACACTTCGTCTGGAGAGACCCGGAGCATGTGTGCATGTGGACCCGTCCCGAAGGCCAGCCTTCCGGATTTTATGTCTATCGGGACCGCACGGACAAAATTGAGCCGGTCGGTGCCGGGGTGATGACGGTGAACGGCCACAATACCTATGTGCCCGGCCATCAGGACTGGATTCTGAACGATACTTATCCGGACCGGGAGCGCAAGCAGCATCCGTATCTGTATCACGTCCCGAATGGTCCTCGGATTGATCTGGGAGCCTTCTATACCGGCCCCAATTACAAGGGGGAATGGCGGTGCGATACTCATCCGCGCAGCAGCCGCGATGGCCGTTCTGTCGTGATCGATTCTCCGCACGGTGGAAACGGACGCCAGCTGTATCTGATGGATATCAGCAAGCTCATTTCCTGAGCGACCCGCAGCAGGCGGAATCAAGCAGGCACTTCGTCCTTCTGGCGGGGTGCCTGTTTTTTTCGGCCCGGTGACTGGGGGCGTTCCCATCCTCGGCTCCAGCAAGGCCGAGTGCAGAAAATCGTGGGCAGAAAACCAGGTGCCGAAAGCGAGATGCAGAAGATCATATACGCCGACAGGCCGTTTCCGCTGGCCATCTCTTCCGGCTGTCTTCGCAGGCCGGTTTTTCCGGGTGCTTCCTCACCCCGATCCTTCCGGTCCTCCCTTCCGGCCGGGTCTTTCAGGCAGGCGCTCTCCGGGACAGGCCTGAACGATGAGACACGTCAGGAACGAGCGTCAGGCATCTATTTCAGCGGTCGACTCATGCACGCGAATTATGCACGCCGGGCTGACCGATGATCGACAGGAATGCGCACCGGCACAGGCGTGTGCAGCGACAGCGCAAAGACCTGATCAATCACCAGCGACAGGACCTGACTGGCAGCATAAATCAAGGTGCTGCCAATCACGGCCATCAACAATATCAGCCCCAGCAGTGCCAGACAGGCAATCAATGAAAGAGCCATCACATCATCCTTGAACTGAAGGCAGTCGGAACCGTTGGTTCCGGAAATGGGAGGATGTCAGGTCAGTTCTACCCGACCTAAGGAAAACACGGGACGAAGTGCGGGCCATGGTCGTCGCCGTGCGTCCTTAGATCGAGCATTTTCAATGAATCTGTAAAACTGCACAGGTTTCTGCCGCAAACATCTTCCCTGCTCCGAGCAGGGGAGATGCTCTCAACAGGGAAGTCAGGAAAAGCAATGTCGGTGCCAAACGGCCGAAAACAGGCTGCGTCAGGCTGCGGCATTTCTGCCCGGAATGCCCAGCAGGCCCTGTAACACTCGGCAGACACAATAGCTACGGATGCCCGGGCCACTCATGGCAAAAATGACAGAGCCGGCCGGCTGCCGGGGCCGGTTGATCCGCCAGCACACGCATCACGATCGCCTGATGGGCAAAGCGATTCATTTTTGATCAGATTCGGGCCAGGATCTCTGGCCGGAACTCGCGCAGTGCGTATTTTCTGTTGAAACGTCACTCGCCACGCGGCAGAATGCGGCCCCTGCAGGAGTGAATCACCCCGATTCGAGCCGAAGTCCCTTTCCCGGGGCCTGCCTCAGCAAACCGGCGCGGCATCGGGCGCCGAGAGCCCTTTCAGAATTTCATGGGCCGCTTCCGAGCGATTCAGCACATAGAAGTGAATGCCAGGCACTCCGGCGGCGATCAGTTCCTGGCACTGCTGAATGGCAAAGTCCACCCCGATCCGGAACTGATCATCAGCACTCTCCTGAGCCTGTTCCAGTCTTGCGGCCAGTTCCCGGGGAACCACTGCCCCGCACATGCTGGTAATGCGTTTGATCCGTGCGAAATCGGTGATCGGCATGATCCCGGGAACGATCGGAACCTCAATGCCTGTGCTGCGGGCCCGATCGACAAAACGAAAGAACGCCTGATTGTCGAAGAACAGCTGGGTGAAGACCGCATCCGCTCCGGCCGCCACCTTGCGTTTCAGATTCTGCAGGTCGACATCGGCATCGGCAGCCTGCGGATGCTTTTCCGGATAGCCGGCCACTCCGATTCCGGTCCCGGCATGATGTTCGCGAATCAGCTCGACCAGTTCATTGGCATAACGCAGGCCCCCGGGTGCCATTTTGAAATCGGTCTGCCCGACCGGCGGATCACCACGCAGCGCCATAATGTTCTGAATGCCAGACCGATGGGCCAGCTCCAGCCATTCCAGCAGTTCTTCCCGGGACGATCCGACACAGGTGAAATGAGCGGTCGCGGTGACCGGCCATCGGGATTGAATCTGCTGACAGATTTCGACCGTCCGGCCGCGCGTGCTTCCTCCGGCCCCGTAGGTGCAGGAGACGAAGCCGGGATTCCAGGGAACCAGTTCTCCCAGATGCTCATACAGCGCCTCATCCCCCTGTGGTGTCTTGGGGGGAAACACTTCAAACGAATACCGGAATCCGTCGCGGTACACATCCTGAATACGCATGGCCGAACACTGCTTCACTGACAGGAAAATGGAAATCTCAAATCGGGTTTCGTCTGCCTCGGGGCCGCCTCGATGCCGCTCGAATGCGCCCTCTCTGCCCCTTCAGGTCTGCGGGGGCTGTCGCGCAGATTACTGGATTCACAGGCGAGAAGCGAGTTGAACCCATTGAACCGGCTGCCGGCCAGAGTCAGGCAGCACCTGCTGGGCGGTGCCGTTCAGGCTCACTCCTCCGGCAGGACCGGAAGGGCTCTGCTGGTCACAGGCGCTGCAGCCTGCTCCGGCAACAGTTCGTAATACACATTCCGCTGTCGGGGAAGATAGCCAGCATCGGAAATACACCGGCGAATCGCCTCCAGCGACAGGTGAAACACCGTGCCAGCCTGAGAGACGACATTTTCCTCGATCATCAGGCTCCCCATGTCGTTGGCACCAAAGAACAGCGCCAGCTGCCCGATCTTTTCTCCCTGCGTGACCCAGGAAGACTGGATATTGGGAATGTTGTCGAGATACAGCCGGGCCACCGCCTGGGTTTTCAGATATTCAAAGGCCCCGGCCGGCGGCAGTTGCGACATATCGACTCCCCCCTTGCGTCCGGCGACGGCATCGCGGCCGAACCACGGGGCCGCTTCCGGCGGCTGATGCGTCCAGCAGATAAAGGCCGTGAACCCGCCCGACTGATCCTGCTGCGTGCGGAGCCGGTCCAGGTGCTCAATCCGCTCCGCCAGAGTTTCCACATGCCCGAACATCATCGTGCAGGTGCTTTTGCCTCCCAGTTCGTGCCAGACCTGATTGACTTCCAGCCAGCCATCGGCGAGCACTTTTCCCCGGGTGATCTGCCGGCGCACACGATCGACCAGAATTTCGCCCCCGCCCCCCGGCAGGCTTCCCAGCCCGGCATCCATCAGCCGCTGCAGCACCACCTTCAACGGGAGCTTGCTGATTTTGTGGAAGTGCCACAATTCCGGCGGGCTGAAGCCATGAATGTTCACCTGCGGGAAACGCCCCCGCATCGAGCGGAGCAGGTCTTCGTACCATTCCAGCGGCAACTGGGGATGCAGGCCTCCCTGCATCAGAATCTGGTCGCCTCCCAGATCAATCGTTTCCTGAATCTTCTGAAACAGAGCCTCTTCGGTCAGCACATAGGCTTCGGCATGGCCGACCGGACGATAGAACGCACAAAAGTCGCAGACCGCCGCACAGACATTCGAATAGTTGATATTGCGATCAATGTTATAGGTGCGATACGGCTCGGGATGCAGCCGCTGCGTCACCTGCCGGGCGGCCTGTCCAATGGCCGTGAGATCATGTGATTCCAGCAGCGCGAGCCCTTCCGCAGGGCTCAGACGTTCCCCTGCCACAGCTTTTTCCAGAATCATCGAGACAGGGGAAGCAGGAATCGAAATCATGAACTCACTCAATGCACCGTCGCGGATTGCTTCAGTCCGCCTGTGTCTTCCAGACGGGAAGGTCTTCATCGTAGAAAACCAGGCCGGGAAATCCCAGACCCGATGCTCGCATCCTGCTTTCACCGTCATCGGTACCGGTTCTTCATTCAGAATTCCACCGAGAGAGCGAGGAATCTGAAAACAGAGCGTCTCACTTCCGCAGGGGCCACGTTCCGCCATTCGGTGAGCGACGTTTCTGCAGGAAACAGGCACGCTGCGCAGGCCCCGGACAGGCGGACCGGCCCCCCAGCGCCCCCCGAGCCGCTGGCACGTGCCCAGCCCGATGGAAGCCACGCAGGGCACCGATTCTCAATCCAGTTCCAGCCGGGTTCCCTGGATCTCGGTTTTATCCTGATTGCGACCGGTATAATGCTGGCCATCAGGGGAGATTCTGCAGACATCGATCCAGTATCCGCTCGGGGCCTTGGACGACCTGGTTTTCAGGATCAGTTTTTTCCCCTGGATTTCCCAGGTGCGATCCGCAATCGATGGAGACAGAACCCGGCCGTCTGACGCGAAGTCGAAAATGTAACGATCTCCCCGTCCGACCACATGCAGCCAGCGGGCCACCACCCGGGGAGGATGAGTGGCCTGAAAGTCGCTTTCAAACTGGCGTTTCTGAGATCGCAGCCGACCGACCAGCGGATCGAGCCGCAGCCGCAGCGCCGCGGCAATCGCCTTGTCGAAATCTGAATCCAGGGCGTCTTTGGCTTTCTTGAGGTCGCGTTCAAAAGCGTCCGCCGGTGCGCCCATCAGATCAGGCGACGGAATTTTTCCGGTCGCTTCAAAACGCTGTTTCGCCGCTTTGAGCCGGTCCATGTGCCCCACCAGATTCGGCTGCGCCCCGGCCTTTTTCCGGTCACTTTCAATCCGCTGATCAAACTCGCTCAGCAGGGAACCGGTAATCCGGGTGACGGTTGTGTCATAACGCCCGCGCGCCTCCTTCAGCTTCCCTTCGATCAGGTCCCCTTCATCAGCACTGAGCGTCATCGTCCCGCACAACACCTGCAACAGCAGGATGGCATATCCACAACTTCGCTTCATCTGGGCCCGCCTTTCATGAAATCTGACGTCTGCATGTCGACCAGAGACGTGATAACAACAGCGTTACAATTGTGACAGACAAGCGGGCACTCTTCCAGAATCTCGCAGCGGCACAATCCCCAAAATTCACGGTCGGCCGGTGATGTTCTCCCCGGCACCAGCGAGCGTTCAGTCCCTTCTCATGCTCCATCGGCATGCCCATGCAAGTGGGCCCTTCACTCGGTACAGTTTCAGAAGACTATCGCACCATCCCTGTCTTCAGATTCCACCGGGGGAACGAGCCATGAATTCGCTGCTGCGCTCAGTCATCATCACCGGAACTCTGGCTGCCAGTTTCGGCCGAGCAGTTTCAGATCTTGCTGCACAACCCCCTGTGGAAAAAACCAGAAACGTGGATGATTATCCTCTGACACCCGATTCCGAACGGCACCCCGGCGTTCCACAGGGAAAAGTTTTCTCCTTCCTATTTGAAACATCGCAGGTATTCCCCGGCACCACACGCACGATTTCGGTTTATGTGCCGGCCCAGTACACCGGCGAGAAGCCGGCCTGCGTCTATGTCGGGCTGGATGGTCTGGGATTCGGCGTGCCTGTCGTTTTCGACAATCTGATCCATCGTCAGGAAATGCCTGTCACGATCGCCATTGGGGTGTCGCCAGGAAATGTGCCTGCCGCCACGGGAGCTGAAAATCCGCGTTTCAATCGCAGTTATGAGTTCGATGGCATGAACAGCGGTCTGGCACGCTGCATTGTCGAGGAAATTCTGCCGGCAGTCGAACAGCACACCACTCCCGACGGTCTGCCGATCCGCCTGTCGAAAGATCCCAATGACCGCTGCGCCGGAGGGGGCAGCACAGGCGGCATCGCGGCGTTCACGCTCGCCTGGGAACGCCCTGACCAGTTTCGCCGTGTGTTTTCCGCCATCGGCACCTACGTCGGCATGCGCGGAGGCGACCGCTATCCCGTCCTGGTACGAAAGACCGAGCCGAAACCGATTCGAATCTTTCAGCAGGATGGCGAAAACGACCAGTGGATGGGCGGCCCCGAAGTCGGTGACTGGTGGATGGGAAACCAGGCACTCGATCGCGCGCTCGAGTTCTCCGGATATGACCACCAGCACGTCTGGGGAACCGGACCGCACAGCGGAAAACATGGCGCGGCGGTGCTTCCGGATGCCATGCGCTCTCTGTGGAAAGACTGGCCGGAGCCAATCGTGGCCCGAACGGACGCCAGCAAGAATCATTTTCTCAAAGCCATTCTGGAACCGGGTGAAGAATGGGAAGAACTCCGCATGGACGGCATGCGTTGCGGGCAGATCGACGCTACGCCAGCCGGAGAGATCTATCTGCAGGATCTGACTTCCACTGCCGGATTCAAGCTGAATGCAGACGGCACAGTCTCCAGTCCCCCCAGTGGCACGCTGCCTACGCTGCCGCCAGACAGCCCCTGGGCCATTGCCGGTGACGGAAAAATTGTGTTCGATCCCCATGTCGACATCGGTGCGGTGACCGTGACGCACGATGGTCGCATTTATCTGACGAACACCACTGCCGGTCAGGTCTGGCTCATTCGCCCCAATGGGGAAAAGGCCCAACTGGATGAAGGGCTGGTTCGCCCGGGCGGCATCACCCTCAGTCCCGATGGCGCCTGGCTGGCCGTGTTTGAGCGCGGAACCCATACCGGATTCAGTTATCGGGTCCTGCCAGACGGGACAGTCGATTCCAAAGCCCGTCTCTATTCGGCGCACGCCTCTGAAGATGCGGCCGGCAGTGATTGTCCGCAGGCATGCATGGATCGCGACGGCCGACTGTATGCCGCCACCGAAATGGGCGTGCAGGTGTTTGATCGCAACGGACGCAGCCGGGCGATCCTGTCGCTTCCGTCCGGCCCGGTGACGGCGATCTGCTTTGGCGGAGAGAAGTTTAATGTGCTGTATGTGGTAAGCAGCGAGCGCATGTATCGCCGGAAGATGAAGTCGATCGGCGCCCCGTCCTTTCTGCCGCCGATCACATTGCCGAAATGGTCGGCCGGGTAAGCCTGAGCCGCACGTTCCTGCGGATGAACTCCGCCACGATTGCTTCCCGGCCAGCCTGAATCGACCATCGCCAGCAACGCTTCCAACTCTGTCCTGTGCGATTGAATTCGGCATGCACTTTCCGCCGAAGGTCAGTTGATCCCGGCATAATCTGCCTGTTCCTCGCCGGAATTCTCGCGATCCCTGTCGTTCATCTGCAAACACTCTGGCGAAAATCCCGGCAATCAGGATCTCAGGCTTCGGTGATCACTCAGACAGCCATAAACAGGGCCAATTCACGTCTTGTGCTTGCGGACAATTCTTCTTTACCCTGAGGGCGGCAACATGAAGCAGCCTCGGGAACCGACTTCTCAGGTTCCCGAAAGATGGATCGGGATTCGGGGGCAGGACGCCTTATGTTATTCAGTTCAAGTGTCTTCCTGCATTGTTTCCTGCCGCTGGTGCTGGCGATTTATTTCGTCTCCCCGATCGGGCTGCGAAATGCCGTTCTGCTGAGTTTCAGCCTGCTGTTTTATGCCTGGGGCGAACCGAAGCTGTTATTGCTGATGCTCGGTTCCACAGTCGCAAATTATGCCTTTGGTCTCTGGGTCGGCAGCGTCCGGGAGACACCCCGCTGCCGGTTGGCGCTGAGTGTCGCGGTCGGCACAAATCTGCTGTTTCTGGCCTCCTTCAAATATGCCGCCTTTTTCGTGGATGGCTTGAATCTGATCTGGTGCCGCTTTTTCACAGAACCGTTGCCGGTCCCCGAAATTGCCCTGCCGCTCGGAATTTCATTCTATACATTTCACGCTATCTCCTATGTTGTCGACATTGCCCGGGGCGACGTGAAGGCGGAACGGCACCTGTCCCGGGTGGCCCTTTACATTGCTCTGTTTCCACAGCTTGTCGCCGGCCCCATTGTCCGCTATCTGCAGGTTGCCGATGAAATCCGCTCGCGCCGGGAAACGGTGGACCAGTTTGCCGAGGGAGTCCGCCGTTTCATCATCGGGCTCGGAAAAAAAATGCTGATCGCCAACCCGCTGGCGGTGGTTGCAGACAGTGTCTTTGACATCCCGGATACCGACCTGAACTGCAGCATCGCCTGGCTGGGAATTGCCTGTTACACACTGCAGATCTATTTCGATTTCTCAGGCTATTCCGACATGGCGAACGGCCTGGGAGCCATGTTCGGCTTCGTGTTCCCTGAGAACTTCAACTATCCCTATATTTCCCGGTCCATGACCGAATTCTGGCGGCGCTGGCATATGTCGCTCTCCAGCTGGTTCCGGGAATATCTTTATATTCCCCTGGGAGGGAACCGCTGCTCCCCTCTGCGAACTTCACTCAACCTGCTGATCGTCTTCCTGCTGTGCGGCCTGTGGCATGGAGCCAGTATCAACTTTGTACTCTGGGGGCTGTTTCACGGCGGATTTCTGATGATCGAACGTCTGGGCGCAAGCCAGATCCTGCTGCGTCTCTGGGCCCCCCTGCGTCATCTGTATCTGATTCTCACCGTGATGGGAGGCTGGGTGCTGTTCCGCGCGGACAATCTGAATCATGCCATGTCTTATTATGCCGCGCTCGCCGGCCTGCATGGCTGGTCGGGCCTGGAACACAATGTTCTGCTGTACTGGGATTCCGGACTGGCTCTGGCCTTCATCTGCGGCGTCATTGGCAGCACACCGCTCTGGCCATGGATCAGAAAACATCGCGAAGAATTGATCAGCGCGGTCACCCGACTCCCTCCATCGCCCGGATGGCATGCCACGTTTGAAATGGCAGGGGTGACTCTGCTGGCCACTGTTCTGCTTGCATCGTCCGCAGCACTGGCCGCCGGAACACATAACCCGTTCATCTACTTCCGATTCTGATTCCGGACAGGATTCATTTTTCACGGATCGTGAGTTGAAAATGTCGCCTCAAATTTCCGAAAGCGTCATGGATTCGCCGGCCTGGGCGGTCACAACTCCCCGGCCTGAGACACACAAGCTGCAACGCCGCATCCAGCGTCGCCAGCGGCGAATGGCGAATCGTTTTCTGGTGATCGGATTCCTGCTGGTGGTCGCTGCTCCACTGGTCTCCCTGCTGCTCCGCCCCGGAGTCGATGAGGAAATCCGCACTCAGGAACAACGGGAACCGTCACCGTTTCCCACACTGAAAACAGTGAAGCTCAAACATCTGCCCTCCCGATTTGAAGCCTGGTTCAACGATCATCGCGGCTTTCGCGGCGAGCTGATCGGACTGTACGGGCAGGCGCGACTGGCCGGTTTCGTCAGCAATAACCAGCATCAGGCTCCCGGCACCGAGGATAACAACCAGGGCGTTTTGATCGGTCGGCAGGGCTGGCTCTATCTGAGTGACTACAAAATCAAACGCGACTACCGGCGATCGCACCCGTTTACCAGTGAAGAACTGAGCCACTGGAAAAGTTCTTTGACTGAACGTCGCGACTGGCTGGCCGCCCGGGGAATCGAGTATGTCCTGGTAATTGCCCCGGACAAGGGAGAAATCTATCCCGAATATCTGCCGCGTTCGATGGCCCCGGTCGGCGACACCGCCCGCATCGACCAGCTGATGGCAGAGTGTGCAGGAAGTCAGGGGATCCGGATTGTCGATCTGCGTGGCCCGGTGCTGAACATGAAAGCGAGTCAGACACAAGACATTTACTCGCATACCGATACCCATTGGAATCAGCTGGGAGCCTATGCGGGATATCAGGCGATCATGCAGGAGGTCAGCACCACCTTACCAGGCATCCCGGCCTGGAAACTGGAGGAGTTTGACATTCAGCCCGGAGCACCGATGCGTCTGGATCTGGCCCAGATGCTGGGCGGAGCGTTTCCGGTGCTGGAACAGCCAATTCTGCTGAGCCCCAAATCCCCGCCCCACTGGAAACAGGTTCCCGCCAGGACGCCGGAGAAAAGCTCGCTCTTCATTGAGCCGACCGAAAACCCGCAGGCCGAGCGCCCGGGAATCGTCATTGTGCATGATTCGTTCATGCTCGCGCTGGCTCCGCTTCTGAACGAACATTTTCAACGGGTACGCTACACCACAGGCCGACTGAACGCGCAACTGATCGATGAGGAACAGCCGGCCATGGTCATCGAAGAACTGGTCCAGCGGAAACTGCAGGACGCTCCGCCTCCAAATCCTGAACCATAGCACCGGTTGAACCGGTCGACGGATTCGCTGCCCTCGCTGCCTCTCTTCGCCGCAAATCCTTTCGATCGAGGCCTCCGTCCTGCCTGCCATTGATCACATGATTGATCACATGATTGATCACATGGCCGAAATGGTCGGCAGGCTGAAAGCAGACACCATCCACAAAGCGTCTCAGACAGCGGATTTCGGCCGGAAAGCGTCTGGGAGTGTCAACGTGAAAGTCCTTTATTTCATTTCGTCGCTGATCTGCCTGGCCCTGGGGTGCCTGGGCACGCTGGGATTTTTCGGAAGTTTTCTCCTTCAAAGCCCGACCGACAGCATCGGGCCACTGCTCGGATTTGCGGCTTGGAATCTCTTCCCCTATGGAGTGGCGGCCGCCCTTGTCTGGCTGGCCAGAAAAAACACCATTGCCAGTGCTCTGGGATTGATCGGGTGCCTGCTGCTCCTGCTCATCGGAGTCGGACTGCCGGTGAAGGTCTTCTACTTCGATCCACCGGATGCCCAGAGTGGTCTGGTGATTTTGGTAACGCCGGTCTACCAGTTCCTGGGGGCCGCTCCGTTTCTGATTCCGGCCCAGATTCTCGCCCGAACGAAGAAACCGCTGCCACCGGACGCACCGTGAAGCCGGGGCCGTGAGTTCTTTCCCGGGAAATCTGTCCTCATCGGCAGCCTGGATCGGAAGCAGGTTACTCTTGCCTGCGCCTGCATCGAATGAGCTTCGACCGGAGAACATCATCCATCCCCGGGACGGTGCGTCCCCTTGCACAGCAGACGCGGCGAAACGAAAAGAAAGAACCGGAAGGGTTCGCCTGACAGCGAGGGGGTGCTCCCGCGAGAAGACCATAAAAACAGCCCCGATGACGAATCACCGGGGCTGCGTTCTTCAAATTGTCATCGGCAGCCGGCCTGCATTCAGCAGATCGACCAACGGCAGATTACTCGTCACTGGACAGGTCCGGCAGAGACGGAACGTCTCCGGCGGTCTGGCCGCTGTTGCCGAGCAGACCATTTTCCCCTTCGCTGAGCAGTTCGCGGCGGGCCGCCAAAATACGGGCATGTTCTTCCCGCAGTTCCTGCTGTGCTTCCGGGCGAATCCGGACTTCAGCGTTCTGATGAACCTTGAATCCGGTACCGGCCGGAATCAGGTGCCCCAGAATGACGTTTTCCTTCAGACCGACCAGGTTGTCGCTCTTGCCGGCCAGGGCGGCCTCGGTGAGAACCTTGGTCGTTTCCTGGAAGCTCGCGGCAGAAATAAAGCTCTCGCTCTGCACGGCCGCCTTGGTGATCCCCAGCAGCTGGGTGCTGGCGCTCGCCGGACGCGGTTTGGTGTGCTTGATCGGAGAACCACCGCTCGACTCGATCTGCTCATTGACCTCTTCAATGGTCTCGAGCGGAACGACATCGTCTTTCTGGAATTCGCTGTCTCCCGGATCGGTGACCTTCACGTTATCCATGAGCTGGCGATTGATCCGGCGGAATTCCCATTTGTCGATCACGACCCCCGGGAGCAGTTCGGTATCGCCCACGTCATCCACCCGCACCTTGCGGAGCATCTGGGAGACGACCAGCTCGATGTGCTTGTCGTCGATTCCCACGCGCTGCGCCCGGTAGACGTTCTGAATTTCGTGCAGCAGGTACTGTTCGACCGCTTCTTCGCCACTGACGCGGAGAATGTCGTGCGGCACCAGCGGACCACGCACCAGGGCATCACCGGCTTTCACCAGATCGCCGGAGTGCACCAACACGTGCTTCCCGTGAGGAATGACGTGCTCGACATCGGTTCCGTCGGCACCATGGACCACAATCACGCGCTTACCGCGTTTCCGCTCGGCGACGTGTTCCACTTCTCCGTCGATCTCGGCAATGATGGCCGGATCTTTCGGCTTCCGGGCTTCGAACAGTTCCGTGACTCGCGGCAGACCCCCGGTGATGTCCTGCGTTCCCGCGGCTTCACGCGGCTGCTTGGCCAGAATCGCCCCGGCAGCCACCTGATCGCCTTCTTTCACTTCCAGGTTGGCACGTTCCGGAATGTAGTAGTAATCCAGAATCTTGCCGGTGCTGTCTTCGATGATGATCTGCGGGTGCAGGTCGCCCTTGTGTTCGATCACCGTCCGGCGGATGTGTCCCCCGGCGTCTTTCTCGGACTTGACCGAACGGCCTTCGATCAGGTCTTCGAACCGGATGCGACCGCCAATTTCGGCCAGGATCGGAACCGCGTGCGGATCCCACTGGCAGAGCACCTGCCCGTTGGAAATCGCTTCGTCTTCCTTGACCATCAGAATGGATCCGGCCGGGACGCTGTACTTTTCCAGCTCGCGGTCCTTCGGGTCGATGATGATGATTTCCCCCTGCCGGGCGAGCACAATGGTCTGCCCTTCGGCGTTGACCACGCTGCGAATCCGGGCGTACTTCACACGACCGGCCTTGCGGGCCCGCAGGTCGGACTTTTCCACATCCGACTGGGCCGCTCCACCGATGTGGAAGGTTCGCATCGTCAGCTGCGTTCCCGGTTCGCCGATGCTCTGGGCGGCGATAATCCCGGCAGCCAGACCTTCTTCCACCAGCAGACCGGTCGACAGGTCCATGCCGTAGCACAGCTTGCAGATCCCCAGTTCGGCTTCACAGGTCATCGGGCTGCGCACCTGAATGCGCTCCAGCCCCATTTCCTCGATCCGGCGGGCAATCGCATGCGTGATCAGTTCATCTTCCCGCACAATCACTTCGTCAGTGATCGGGTCGACAATGTTCGTCCGGCTCACGCGGCCACGAATGGCATCGGCCAGAGAGACTTCGACCTTTTCCCCACGATACTGCGTTCCCCGGGTGACTCCTTTGGTGGTGCCGCAGTCGTTCATGGTGATGACCAGGTTCTGGCAGATGTCGGCCAGTTTTCGGGTCAGGTATCCCGAGTCGGCCGTCTTCAGAGCGGTATCGGCCAGTCCCTTGCGGGCTCCGTGCGTCGAGGAGAAGTACTCCAGCACGGTCAGACCTTCGCGGAAGTTCGACTTGATCGGCGTTTCGATGATCTCGCCGCTCGGCTTGGCCATCAGACCACGCATCCCGGCGAGCTGTCGAATCTGTTCGAGACCCCCTCGGGCACCCGAATCCGCCATCAGGTAGATTGGGTTCACATAGGCTCCCTGGTCACGCACGTCGTGTTCCAGGTCGCGCTTCATGGCCTCGGTGATCTCTTCCCGGGCATGCGTCCAGATATCGATCACTTTGTTATAGCGTTCCTGGCCGGTGATCACGCCACGGTCATACAGCTTCTGCTGTTTGAGCACTTCGGTTTCCGACTTGGCGATCACCTGCTCTTTATTGGGAGCCACCACCAGGTCGGATGTTGCAAACGACAGACCGGAACGGGTCGATTCCTGGAAGCCGATGGCCTTCATTTTGTCGAGCAGTTCAATCGTCGCCCGCTGCCCGAGCAGCAGGTGGCAGTCGGAAATGACGTTCGCCAGATCCTTGCTCTTCAGGGCCATGTTATAAAACGGCATGCGGGGATCGAGAGCATCGTTGAAGACCACTCGACCGGCCGACGTTTCCACCAGGCCGCCTGGACGATAGGTATCGGCCCCTTCGCCTTTGACCTTTTTGTCTTTCGGCAGACGCACCTTGATCGTGGCATGACGGGAAACCCGCCCCTGCTGATAGGCCGTCACGCACTCTTTCGGCGAGGCGAAGATCAGACCTTCGCCGGGCCGGCCGGTCCGCCGCAGGGTGCAGTAATAGCAACCCATCACGATGTCCTGCGACGGCGAAATAATCGGAGCCCCGTTCGCCGGGCTGAAGATGTTGTTCGTCGACATCATCAGCGTGGTGGCTTCCACCTGGGCTTCGATCGACAGCGGCAGGTGCACGGCCATCTGGTCGCCGTCGAAGTCGGCATTGAAGCCTTTGCACACCAGCGGGTGAATACGGATGGCGTGGCCTTCCACCAGGGTCGGCTCGAAAGCCTGAATTCCCATGCGGTGCAGCGTGGGAGCACGGTTGAGCAGCACCGGGTGGTTGGTGATCACTTCATCCAGAATATCCCAGACTTCTTCATCACGACGCTCGAGCATGCGCTTGGCCGACTTGATGGTGTCGGCATGGCCCAGCTCTTTCAGACGGCGGATAATAAAGGGCTGAAACAGTTCCAGCGCGATCTTCTTCGGCAGGCCGCACTGGTGCAGATGCAGTTCCGGACCGACGACGATCACCGAACGGGCGGAGTAATCCACACGTTTTCCGAGCAGGTTTTCGCGGAAGCGCCCCTGCTTGCCCTTGATCATGTCCGTCAGCGATTTGAGCGGCCGGTTCGACGATCCCAGCACCGGACGTTTGCAGCGGCCGTTATCGAACAGCGCGTCGACCGACTGCTGCAGCATGCGTTTTTCGTTCCGCACGATCACTTCCGGAGCATTCAGGTCCACCAGTTTTTTCAGGCGGTTGTTCCGGTTGATGATGCGGCGGTACAGATCGTTCAGGTCGCTGGTGGCAAAACTGCCGGATTCCAGCATCACCAGCGGGCGCAGATCAGGCGGAATCACCGGAATGCAGTGCAGCACCATCCATTCCGGACGGTTATCACTGTCGCGCAGCGCCTCGACGACCTTCAGACGTTTGATCAGGTCTTTGGTCTTCTGCTGGCTGCCGGTTTCCTTCAGTTCCGCACGCAGCCGGGTCGATTCTTCGGCCAGATTCAGACCGCTGAGCAGACTGAAGACCGCTTCCGCGCCCATTTCGATTTTGAACTCGGTTTCGCCATATTTTTCCCGGGCGTCGCGAGCATCTTCCTCGGTGAGCAGCTGGCATTTCTTCAGCGGCGTATCGCCGGGATCAGTCACCACGTATTCCTGGAAGTAGATGACCTTTTCCAGGCTGGTGGTCTTCATGCTCAGCAGAGCCCCCAGCCGGCTGGGCATGCTCTTGAAGAACCAGATGTGCACGACCGGCGCGGCCAGTTCGATGTGGCCCATGCGTTTGCGGCGCACGCGGCTGTGAGTCACTTTCACGCCGCAGCGGTCGCAGATCATGCCTTTGTATTTCATGCCGCGATATTTACCGCAGGCACATTCCCAGTCCTTTTCCGGACCGAAAATCCGTTCGCAGAACAGACCGTCGCGCTCGGGGCGATAGGTCCGGTAGTTGATCGTTTCCGGCTTTTTCACTTCGCCGAATGACCAGCTGCGAATGTCGTGCGGGCTCGCCAGGCTGATCTTGACGGCTCCGTAATCGTTCACGCGATCGTAAGCACCTTCGCCAACGCTCATTCGTTCACCTTCCCAAATTTCGTGATGGGATCGACTTCTGTAACTGAAATTTGCCCCGGCCGGGCGAGACCGGCCCCGTGGGGGCCGAATGCATTTCGCCGATGGCGTTTCCGAAGGCTCCCTGACTCCCCGTTGATTACGGGATGTCAGTTCACCTCAATTCGCAATCTGTTCGACGTCTTACCCGTGTGCTTTTTCAAGCTGCATGTTCAGACACAGGCCCCGGATTTCGTTATTCAGCACGTCGAAGCTGGCAGGCGTGCCGGCCTCGAGCGTGTTTTCGCCCTTGACCATCGATTCATAAATCTTGGTCCGGCCTTCCACATCATCGCTCTTGACGGTGAGCAGTTCCTGCAGAATGTACGCCGCCCCATAGGCTTCCAGAGCCCACACTTCCATCTCCCCGAAACGCTGTCCGCCGAACCGGGCCTTGCCTCCCAGGGGCTGCTGCGTAATCAGCGAGTAAGGACCGGTGGCCCGGGCATGCACCTTGTCGTCGACCAGGTGGTGCAGCTTCAGCATGTAGATGTAGCCCACCGTTGTCTTCTGTTCGAACTTCTCGCCGGTCCGGCCGTCATGCAGCACGATCTTGCCTTCTGCCGGCAGACCCGCTTCCTGCATCGCTTCGTGAATGGCCTCTTCCGTCGCTCCATCGAACACCGGACAGACCGCCCGGAATCCGAGCTTTCCGGCCGCCCACCCCAGGTGAGTTTCCAGAATCTGTCCCACGTTCATACGGCTCGGCACGCCCAGCGGATTCAGAATGATGTCCACCGGAGTGCCGTCTTCCAGATACGGCATGTCTTCCACCGGCAGAACCTTGGAGATCACCCCCTTGTTTCCGTGACGGCCGGCCATTTTGTCCCCGACCGAAATCTGCCGCTTGGAGGCGACATAGACCTTGACCATCTGCAGCACGCCGTTGGGAAGTTCATCCCCGCGCTTCATGCTGTTCAGCTTCTGATCGGCCTCATCGATCACGTCTTCCACGAACGGCCAGGCATCCTTCATCAGCTTCCGCAGATCCGCCTGCTTCTGCGGGCTGCGCAGATCCAGCTTCTCATAAGAGTTGACAAAGTTCCGGGCGAATTCGGCCACATCCTTGGCGTTCTCCATCGACCGGATTTCCACCCCGTCGTCGTCGGTCAGGTGCTTGCCCAGGGTCTTCTCGAACTCCACGAGAAAATCCTGGAACTTGGCCATGATCCGGGCATAGCCGTCCTGCTCGACCTTTTTCAGGTCCTGGTCAAAGCCCTTGCGTGCGGATTCCGACAGGCTCATCCGGCGCGAGAACTTCTCGGTATGGATGACGATTCCCTCGACACCGCTGGGCACTTCCAGCGATTCGTTCTTCACGTCTTCCCCGGCCTTGCCGAAGATCGCGTGCAGCAGCTTTTCTTCCGGGGTCAGTTCGGCCTTGGCTTTCGGCACGACTTTTCCAACCAGAATGTCCCCCTGCTTCACGCGGGTTCCCACATGCACAATTCCCCCTTCATCGAGATGCCGCAGGGCCTTCTCGCTGACGTTGGGAATATCACGGGTGAATTCTTCCCGGCCGAGCTTGGTCTCGCGAATTTCCACATCGAATTCATCGATGTGAATCGACGTGTACACGTCGTCCTTCACCAGCCGCTCAGACAGAATGATGGCGTCTTCGAAGTTGAAGCCTTCCCAGGACATGAACGCGACCAGCACGTTCCGGCCCAGGGCCAGAATGCCGTCCTGCGTTGCGGCGCTGTCGGCGAGAATCTCGCCCTTCTTCACTTTCTGCCCCAGCGAGACCAGCGGCTTCTGGTTCAGACAGGTCCGCTCGTTGAGGCCTGTGAACTTTCGCAGCGGGAAGCGCTTGCCTTCCACTTCCACCACGTTGGCGTCGACATAAGTCACTTTGCCCGGCCGATCCGAGCGAACCACCATGCCGGAATACTTCGGAATTTCCATCTCCATGCCGGTTCCGACCAGCGGAGCTTCCGTCACCAGCAGCGGCACGCCCTGGCGCTGCATGTTCGAACCCATCAGCGCCCGGTTCGCATCGTCGTGCTCAAGGAACGGAATCAGACCGGCAGACACACCGACCATCTGGTCGGGAGCCACGTCGATGTACTGCACCTGACGGGCTTCCACCCAGTGCACGTCGTTGTGATAACGGGCCAGCACGCGTTCATCGAGAATCTTGCCCTTCTCGACGCGGGTATCGGCCGGAGCCACAAAGACGCCTGACTCTTCGTCGGCCCGCAGCCATTCGATGTCGTCGGTCACCCGGCCTTTGTCGACCTTGCGGTACGGGGTGATCAAAAAGCCGTAATCGTCGACTTTCGCAAAGATGCTCAGGCTCGAGATCAGACCGATGTTCGTTCCTTCCGGCGTCTCAATCGGACAGATGCGGCCGTAGTGCGAAATATGCACGTCGCGGACCTCGAAGCCGGCACGCTTGCGATTCAAACCGCCTGGCCCCAGGGCACTCAACCGGCGTTCATGTGTCAGCATGGCCAGCGGATTGGTCTGGTCGACCACCTGCGAGAGTTCGCTGCGGCCGAAGAAATATTCAATCGCGGCTGAAACGCTCTTGGGATTCACCAGCGTCCGCGGGGACATTTCTTCAACGTCCTTCAGACTCATCCGCTCCTGAACCGTGCGGCGCAGCTTCAGAAATCCCTTGCGGATTTCATCCATGGCCAGTTCATCAATCGTCCGCAGACGACGGTTCCCCAGGTTGTCGATATCGTCGACATAAGCGGTGTTGTCACCTGTCCGCAGGCGAATCAGATACCGGATCGCATTTGTGATGTCTTCTGCCCGCAGAGTCATTTCATCATCAGGAATGTCCTGATTGAACTTGCGGTTGATGCGGAAACGTCCCACCCGGCCAAGACGATAGCGGTTCACGTCCGAGAATTTTTCCCGGAACAGATCCATCGCCTTTTCCAGCGCCGGCGGATTGCCTGGACGCAGACGCTGATAGATCTTCAGCAGAGCCTCTTCGTGGCTGCAGGTGCCGTCTTCCAGCACGCTGTTGAGCACCAGCGGGTCGACCACTTCATCGATGACCTGCGCCTTTTTGATGCCGGCTTCGGCAATTTCAGACGCCAGGTTGGCCGAAATGAGATGGCCGCACTCGACGATGATCTCGCCGACCCGGTCTCCCTGCGGGTAGGCAATGTCTTCAGCGGCATATTTGCCGGCCAGCGCACTGCCGTCGGAGCCGACCTTGCTGTCCTTCACATCATAGAAGAGCTTCAGCAGACCGGTGTCGCTGGTGTATTCCGGACTCATAGCCCGCAGCAGGGTCATGGCGGAAAAACGCCCGCTCTGATCGATCCGGACTCCCAGCGAGTCCTTCTTCGAGATCATGAACTCGATCCAGCTTCCCCGCTCAGGAATCACCCGGCAAGAATACGTCTTGCGTTCGCCAGGCTCGGCTGTCACGACAAAGTCGACACCGGGAGAACGGTGCAGCTGGCTGACAATGACGCGCTCGGCCCCGTTGATGATGAATTCACCACCGCCGACCATGATCGGCATGTCGCCCAGATAGACTTCTTCCTCGATCGGCTGCTCTTTCATGAGCTTCAGCGTCACGCGGAACGGGCGGCCGTAGGTCAGCCGCAGCTGCCGGCATTCCGTCGGAGAATAACGGGGCTTGCCCAGCTCATACTTCACGTAGTCGAGCTTGTACTGCCCGTCATAGCTTTCCACCGGGAAAACTTCCCGCAGGATTTCTTCCAGACCTTCATTACGGCGTTCTTCCGGCTTGCGCTCAAGCTGCAGGAAGCGGTAATACGATTCCGTCTGAATCTTCGTCAGATCCGACAGCTCATGGCGAGCCTCAATCTTGCCGAAGTGCCGGAGAGTCTGAACGGGAACAATGCGTTGATGCGGAATGGGCATACGTGATTCTTTTTTCGCGCGAGGAAAAGAGATTCAAAACGAATTGGATTTCAGGAGCACATGGCCGATATCAACACCGGGGAATCAACTGGCCATGAGATCCGCTGCAACCTTGCCTGGCTGGCCTGAACACCCGAAGCGCGCCGCCAGCAGGGGCACACACGCGAAGCCGTTCACAACGAGCCGGCTTCCTGAAAGGGAAAGATCATTGAAGCCTGACCGCGGCTTGAATTCTGCCGGGCCACCCTGCCCTGCCAGAAAGCGAAAAACTGCGACGATGGAGTCGAACCCTGGTGGAAACTCTTCCCTCATCCACCACCGATCGGGCAACATTTCCACGAAAGACTCCCCAGCGGGAACTCATCCCAAATCGTCCCGAGACTGCGACAGACACTGCAACGGGCATTGCGACCGGCACCCCGAAACGTAACCCCGGGAAACGCGAAACAGCCACGGCACCCGAAGCAACTGGACCGAATGGCAAACACCCCGGAACAGAATGCATCTTCACCTGACTGTTGCCGCCGAATTTCTGACCAGTCAGACGACCGGCAGACAGGCCGCGCCCCCCAAGGGTCGCGACACCGGAAGACAGAACTTCAGCCGCCGTCGCATCGACCGGCAGTACGCCGAGCCCGAGACTCCAGCCAACTGAATGATTCCGTACAAGCATCGCCAACCCGGGCCCCCTTCCGGATAATGCCGACGGAAGCGCCTGCAGCAGAGACAGACGCCAAAAGTGCGGACGCACACACACTCGCCGCAACAGCTCAGACTGAGCAGACCGCAGAGACAGATGACGCCGGAGCGGCACTCGATCACATCCCTGCAATGCCTTCTCAGGCCGCGCACTCATCATCCTGAAACAGCAACTCGATTGCCGCCAGCCGCCGAAAACGTCACTCTGCCAAGTCGCCAATTCTGGTTCCCTGGAACGGATTCCACAGGTTTGCACCTGTGTAACAGTAACAATCTCTGAAAAAAAAGCAACCAGTCGGCACGTCGAATGCTCAGCACGCGAAACCGCAAAGGGACGAGACGACCCGAAACGGTCCTCCCGTCCCCTGCGAATTTTCGAGAACTACTTCAGCTCGACAGCGCCGCCGGCAGCTTCGATTTCCTTCTTGATCTTGTCGGCGTCTTCTTTCGAGACACCCTGCTTCAGTGGCTTGGGCACACCTTCCACCAGGTCCTTGGCTTCTTTCAGCCCCAGACCGGTGATGCTGCGGACAGCCTTGATCACATTGATCTTGTTGTCCCCGAACTTCGTCAGCACGACGTCGAATTCGGTCTTTTCTTCGACCGGAGCTGCAGCAGCTGCCCCCGGAGCAGCAGCCATGACCACAGCGCCGCCGCCGGCCGGCTCAATGCCGTGCACTTCCTTCAGATAATCAGCCAGAGCCTTCGCCTGCAGCAGGGTCAGACCCACGAGCTTATCACCCAGCTCTTTGGTGCTCGCGTCAAACGACTTTGCTGGGGCTTCAGCGACTTCAGACATTTCCAAATCTCCAAGAGTTGAACGCCGGCGATAACCGACCGGCTCGGTTGAGTGAATGAATCGGCCGCTTCACTCGGCCGAACCGGGACGCTACGCCGCGTCTCCGCCTTCTTTCTGTGCTTCTTCCTTTTCGGACATCGCCTTGAGCTGACCGGACACAATCCCTCCAGGCCCCAGCAGGGCTCCGGCGACCATCGCTCCCGGGCTCAACAGCAGCCCCGAAATCTGGCCAATCAGTTCCAGACGGCTTGGCCCCTTGGAGATGTCTTCCACCCCCTTCGAGTCCACGCTTTCTCCATCGATCACACCGCCCTTGATGGCGATTTTGTCGATCTTTTTCGCCCATTCCGTGATCTCACGGGACAGGCCCACAATATCTTCTCCTCCCCAGACCAGCGTTGTCGGGCCGGCCAGGATGGAATCCACGGTCGCAATGCCTGCCTCTTTCAAGGCGAGCTTGGCCAGGGTATTTTTCACACCAATCAGCGTCACACCCTTCTTGCGAAGGTCTTCACGCATCTGGTTCTGGGAAATCGCATCCATTTTGGACACGTCCACAACGAGCAGATCTTTGCGATCACCCAGCTCGGTGCGGATCTCCCGAATGATCATTTCCTTAACAGGCTTACTCATCTCTGTTTTCCATGATTTAGCGGAAGCCGGAACGGCGACAGGTCAAAGCCACCTGCCGCGGGCACTTTAGACAGCCGCAACCTTGATTCCAGGCATCTGCGTGGCCGTGACAGTCACAGAACGCACATACTGCCCTTTGGCCGCCGACGGCTTCAGCTGCTGAATCAACTGCATCAGCGCCTGAATATTTTCCGTGAGCTTGTCTTCAGAAAAAGACATCTTGCCGACGACGCAATGCACATTGCCACCGTCATCCACACGGAATTCCACCTTGCCGGCCTTATACTCTTTCACGGCAGTGGCGACATCCTGAGTCACCGTCCCCGCCTTCGGCGACGGCATCAGGCCCCGTGGGCCCAGCAGCTTGCCGAGCGGACCGACCACACCCATCATGTCCGGGGTGGCAATCGCCACGTCAAACTCGAGCCAGCCGTCCTTGATCTTGTCGGCCAGTTCTTTTCCGCCAGCAAAATCGGCCCCGGCTTCCTGAGCCTTGGCCACGTTCTGATCTTTGCAGAACACCAGCACCCGCTGACTCTTTCCAATTCCATGCGGCAGCACAATGCTTCCACGCACGATCTGGTCAGCATGCTTCGGATCCACCCCCAGCCGCACAGCCAGCGAAACCGACTGATCCTGGCGGGACGGCTTGATCCCCTTCGGAAGCTGACTTTCCAGCTTCTTCAACACACCCACAGCCTCAGCCACCGGCAGCGGAGACAACTTTTCAGTCACTTCCCGCAATGCCTTCTGGCGCTTCGACACTTTCATACAAACCCCTTCTTTTGACCACGCCCCGCAAGGCATTCATGCGTGATCACACTCCCTGGCTCCACATGGGCCCCGATGTTTCAATTCAGTGCGCCGCCAGAATCACTCTGACCTCACCCTGTCTGCACCACCAGACAAGCCGCCAACACCAGACACACAGCCCTGCCCTGCCTGTCCCCCTGAGCTTTTAAAACCCCGAAAGAGAACAGACCCAGCCGCAGGTCAGCCTGCCATTAGTCAACGACCGTAATTCCCATACTGCGCGCGGTTCCGGCAATGACCCTCACTGCCTGATCCAGGTTAGACGTGTTCAAATCCGACATCTTCTTCTGAGCGATCTCTTTGACCTGAGCGACGGTCACCGTTCCGATCTTCTCGGTCCGTGGATTCGCAGCCCCCTTGGCCACCTGAGCAGCCTGCTTCAGCAGCACTGCCGCCGGAGGACTCTTCAGAATGAAGTCAAACGACCGATCGTTATAGACCGTGATCACAACAGGGATTGTTGTCCCCATCATTTCACGGGTTTTTTCGTTGAACTGCTGAACAAACTGGCCGATGTTCACCCCATGCGGGCCCAGCGCAGTCCCCACCGGAGGAGCAGGCGTGGCCTGACCACCAGTAATCTGCACCTTAATCTCAGCAACAACCTGCTTTTTCTTCCCCATTCCTGCTCTCACCTGTCTTCCCGGCAGACCAAAGCCGCCAGGCACTTTTGAGGCCATTTCCAACTGGCCGGACAACCCCAACCAGACATTCCGGCCATTAAACAAGGGGAACCCGCACCGGCATTTCCGGTAGCGGGCTCAATACCTGACCCTGCCTGCTAGACCTTTTCGACCTGCCAGTGCTCGAGTTCGACCTCAGTGGGACGCCCGAAGATCTCAATAATAATCTTCACCTTCCCGGTCGTATCATCCATCGAGTCAATCGTCCCCTCGAAGCTCTCAAAGGGGCCCTCCTTGACTTTCACATGATCACCGACACTGACCTCAAACTTCACAACCGCACGAGCAGGCTTTTCAACCTCACCCTTGACCGGCTCAACCTCCAACCCCAGCCACCGCCGTACCTCAGCCTGCTCCATGGCAATCGGCTTTCCGGCAGCACCTGTAAAATCACCGACCCCGCCAGTTGACCGCACCAGATGCCAGCTCTCGTCCGTCAGCTCCATCTGAATCAACATATACCCAGGCAGTAGCTTCTGCTCCCGAACACGGCGGCCCCCACCTTTGGTTTCAACGACCTTTTCAGTGGGGATATAAATCTGACCGAAATTCTCTTCCATCGACTCCATGCGGACTCGACGAAAAATAGAATCTCGAATGGAGCGCTCCCGATTGCTCTGCACCTTGAGCACAAACCACTGCATGCGGGAATTCTCTTCCCCGTTCATGGCAATTGCGTCAAGTGTCGGCCCCTTCGAACTTTTCGACGAAGAGGATGCTTTTTTCACGGGACTGCTTTTCTGTTCATCCATGGGCGAGCCACGCATCTTTGTGGATCAGAGCTTGATTTTCAAGCGATCCACTGCACAAAGGTTGGATTTCTGCGGCGATCCGGCAAATCTTCAGGACCCCATCGCCTTCAGATTCAGAAAGCCAATGAACCCGAACAGCTGTTGCCAGAAGATGTCGCAAATAAACAAATAGGCTCCCAGGACCACCATGGTTCCCAGCACCACCGCCGTAGCGCGGTACAGGTAATCCCAGTTGGCCCAGGAGACCTTGTCCATTTCCGCCTCGACGGAAATGAGGAAGTTCGCAAATGTCGGCCAGTTCACCAGCCGAAATGACAGCCAGATTCCGGCCACGGCAATCACGCCGGGAATGCCCCAGCGGACAGCACGGTCATAATCGGCCAGCAGCGTCGACTGCAGCCGCCAGGCCGCAATCACAAAAACGGCTGCCGCCGCAAAAAATGTCACCTGCCGAACAACCCGGCCCTGCGACGACTTGAAAATTCGCCCCTGAACCAGCTCAACCAACAGTGAGTTGTCTGCTTTCGCCTTCGCCATCCCGGGCTGATCCTCTCTGAAGGAAACTCGTCTGCAGGCCGCCAGGAGATCCTGCCCCCGACACACTGCAGATTCCTGCCCTTTCCAGATTATTTGTGACCCCGGAGCACCCTGCTGGCCACCCCGCAGCACGGGCGGAGGGACTTGAACCCCCAACCTGCGGATTTGGAATCCGCTGCTCTGCCGATTGAGCTACACCCGTATCCCAGGTGAAACCACCTGAACTTCACTCCTCGCCCGCTTCAGACTGCGCACAGTCGCCCCAAAGCCGGTGCGAAGGCCACACGCTATTTCTTCCGCGACTCTTTGTGCAAGGTGTGCTTGCGCAGCTTCGGGCAGTACTTCATCAGTTCAAGCCGCTCTGTCCCGCGCATTTCCTTGGGAACACGATAGTTGCGCGAACCCGTTTCCGTACATTCCAGCCAGACATATTCGCGTGCCATTGCTCACCTCACGTAAACGGCAGCATCCGATCCATCGCCCTGTGCAGCGACGCACCGGATTCACCTGAAAATCCGGATGGACCCCGCACTCGCATGCGAGGTCCATCACCCGAAATTCACCTGCAGTCAGAAACCCTGAATTACTGCAGAATCTTCGTCACGATACCCGAACCCACCGTACGGCCCCCTTCGCGAATCGCGAAGCGGCTGCCATCGGTCAGAGCGACAGGCTTGATCATTTCCACTTCCAGCTTCACGTTGTCGCCCGGCATGCACATTTCGGCATCGCCCAGCAGCTTCACAGCGCCGGTCACGTCGGTCGTACGGAAGTAGAACTGCGGACGGTAACCGCTGAAGAACGGGGTCTTGCGGCCCCCTTCGTCTTTGCTCAGCACGTACACTTCCGCTTCGAACTTGGTGTGCGGCTTAATGCTGTTCGGAGCAGCCAGCACCTGGCCGCGCTCCACATCTTCCTTCTTGGTTCCGCGGAGCAGAATCCCGACGTTATCGCCGGCTTCACCCTGTTCCATTAATTTGCGGAACATTTCGACGCCGGTACAGGTCGTTTCCTGAGTATCCCGCAGGCCGATGATCTGCACCTTGTCGCTGACCTTGATCCGTCCGCGTTCAATACGGCCGGTCACCACGGTTCCACGACCTTCGATCGAGAACACGTCTTCGATAGCCATCAGGAACGGCTTGTCGATTTCGCGAGCCGGTTCTGGAATGTCTGCATCCAGAGCGTCCATCAGCTGGCCGATGCAGGCATTCTTTTCCGGATCAGCCGGGTTATCCAGCGCCGGCTTGGCCGACCCACGAACGATGGTCACATCATCGCCGGGGAAGTCGTACTTGTTCAACAGGTCGCGAACTTCCATCTCGACCAGTTCCAGCAGCTCTTCGTCGTCGACCAGGTCGCACTTGTTCAGAAACACGACCAGCGCGGGGACATTCACCTGGCGAGCCAGCAGAATGTGTTCGCGAGTCTGCGGCATCGGGCCGTCAGCGGCCGACACCACCAGAATGGCACCGTCCATCTGGGCGGCACCGGTGATCATATTCTTGATGTAATCCGCGTGCCCCGGGCAGTCGATGTGAGCATAGTGACGCTTGGGAGATTCGTACTCGACGTGCGAGACGGCAATGGTCACCGTCTTGGTTTCGTCGCGAACCGTCCCTCCCTTGGCCACATCGGAATAAGCGATTGGTGTCGCGAGCCCCTTCGTAGCCTGCACAGCCAGAATCGAAGCCGTCAGCGTGGTCTTACCATGGTCGATGTGGCCAATGGTTCCAACGTTGACGTGCGGTTTTGTTCTCTGAAATGTTTCCTTCGCCATGACTAGCGCTCCAAAACTCCCGATTTACCTTCAACACAAACCCATGCGGTCGAGAAGACTCGCACCATTCTCGAGCCTCACGGTACACCCGCGAGCGCCCCATGACAAAGCCGGCCTGACCGGCCCGGACCACACCGGGAAGCTGCTGGTGGGACTTGAACCCACGACCTCGTCCTTACCAAGGACGCACTCTACCAACTGAGCTACAGCAGCAAACAACGCCATCCGCACCTGCCCGGCTCACCCCAGCCACAAACAGGCCAGAACCACCCGACACAGACGGAACACAAACAAAAGCGGGTGAAGGGAATCGAACCCTCACCACCAGCTTGGAAGGCTGGAGCTCTACCATTGAGCTACACCCGCAATTCACCCCCTGCCCGCAGACACCACCCAACAAAACATGCCAGGCACCGCCACACCGCAGAGTCGACCGCGGCCTTCTCTTTCAAGAAAAGCCACCGCCTCAAACAGACCGGCAACCATTCCGTCACCGGCATCCGCCATCAAACTTCAAAAAGTGGGGGCGGAAGGATTCGAACCTTCGAAGGCAGAGCCACCAGATTTACAGTCTGGCCCCATTGGCCGCTCGGGCACACCCCCTGCATTTTCCAACAAAACCCGCCAGACAATCCGGAACTTTGTCCAACTGAATCCGACACCGCTCCCCGTGCTTGACCCGACTGACCAAACCCGAAGAGCCACTGCGCCCAGACTCAATCGTTCACTTCCCGAATACGACCGTCTGCCTGATGGCCTTGAAGAGCTAGCGGAGGGATTTGAACCCACAACCGCCGGTTTACAAAACCGGTGCTCTGCCGTTGAGCTACGCTAGCGAAGAACCGGAATGTAAGCCGCGAAGTATAGCGGGAGCGCTTGCCTATGCAAGCACAAACGAATTCTGAGTTTCCCTGTTCTCTCTCCCTCCCTGCCCTGACGGAACATTTCCGCCCTGGAATCCCCTCTGCGACAGCCTCCTGCTGAGAACACATCGGCGCGACTCCCCTGCCGGATGACTGCACAAAACCCTGCTGAATTCGCCAATTTCCGCCCGCTTCCCGGCCGGGAATGATTCCCCCAGGCTGGCGTCCCCGGGCTGCAGGACGCCGACGTTCCGTCCTTCATTTTCTTCACAAACCCCGCAGTTGTCCCCCTCCTGGCCCCTCAAATCTTTCGGGTGAAGCTTCACTTCAGAACCCGCAGACCCGCCGCAGGTTCACCGCAGACTTCAGCCTGACATCAATTCCCGGCTCTTTCGCTGCCGCAACTTCCCCCGATGCCATCCATTCCTCTCTCCATCTCTCCGGGTTCCCTGCACTGCCGGTTCCTCTTCATTTCTGAGCCGGTTCCTTTTTCTTTCTCTCTCCCTGATCAGGCTCCATTTCCCCGGACAAACTGTTGCCTCCGGGCATCATGCGATGCCGGTCCGCCACACATCTTACAACCCATTTCAAAATCACCACTTACAAACGAACCAGCCGACCCGGTGATGCCGGAACACCACACTGTTTCGAAGTCGAAATGCCGGCCTCCCCTGTGTGTCTCAAATTCAAAACATTTCCATAACCCATTCCTCTCAGATGAGTTACACGCCAGAAAAAATGCCTACCCCAGGCTTCCGGCGACAATCTGGCATTGCGCCTGCTTTACGACGTGACATGCGATCGAAACATCGCAGCTCTCACAGAAATCCACGATTGCAGGTCTCTCTCTCGATGAACAAGGTGCCCACCATGACGCTGACCCTTTCCCAACTCTGGAACGACGAAGCCGGCTTCATCGTCTCCGCCGAACTCGTGCTCGTCTCCACCATTGTGGTTCTGGGCATGGTCGTCGGACTCTCCGAAGTCGCCTATGGAATCAACGAAGAACTCGAAGACGTCGGCTCCGCATTCGGCAGCATCAACCAGTCCTACTGCTTCTCCGGTTTCTCCGGGCACAAAGGCTGGGAAGCCGGCAGCAGCTTTGGAGATGTGGCCGATTACTGTGATGGCCAGTTCGATATCACCTGCGATCGCGGCCCATCACCAGAATCTCATCACAGCTGGTAAGCAGATTTCGCCCGCTCTTTCGACGGCTCTCACGAAAAAGACCTCGTCCCAAAATTTCATTGGGCGAGGTCTTTTTTCTGCGCACTACTCATCGGCTGATGAGTTCATGGCCAAAAACGGCCGATATTCGCTGCGATCAGAACTCTCAGGCGACCGGATACTGCTGCAGGTACGGAAGCTGTTCCATCTTGTGCTGAATGGCCTCTTTGCGGTCGAGCAATTGCCCCAGAAAGTCCCATTGTCCGGTGGTCAGAGCCTCCTGCGCACTGGCCGGCATGCCGCAATCGAACTCCTGATCTCCAGCCCGCACCTTCAGGTTCACCAGGTCGACGGTCAATTCGGCCTGTGCATTTCCCTGGATCAAGGCGGTCAGCTTCTCCAGCACATCCCGCGAAGCGGTGACCGGAGCCACGCCAATCGCAATGCAGTTGCCGAAGAAAATTTCGGCAAACGATTCGGCGACAACCGTCTGAATTCCCCAGCGCATCAGAGACTGGGGAGCATGCTCCCGACTGGAGCCGCAGCCGAAATTTCGGCCCGAAACCAGCACGCTGGCCTGCCGATACCGCGAGTCATTGAACGGGTGGGCAGGATCCTGTTCACGATCATCTTCAAACGCATGCTCGCCGATGCCTTCAAACGTCACACATCGCAGAAACCGGGCGGGAATGATCCGATCGGTATCGATGTCATCGAGCAGCACGGCGATCCCCGTGCCCGAAATCTGTTCAACCTTTTGCATTGCTTCAATCGCCTGTGAAACCTGAGCTATGGGAATGAAACGATTGTACGCCACCGACCCGGTGCTGTCAGCGCTTGCCGGAATCGCCTCCCGCGCGTCTGCCGGCAGGGGGACATCCCGTTACGGCAGCGGGGTCGGCGGGTCTTTCATTTCCGGATATTCCACTGCACCCGCCAGCTGTTTCCAGGCGTCATCGCCATAGACTCCGGCCTGAGAAAAATCAAATGGCACAAAACCAATCCGCTTCGCAGGAGAATTGGGCTTCAGGTGGAAATCATCATGTTCCGGATCCACAAACTGGGGATTCGCCACCAAGCTGCCCTGCTCTTTTCCCAGGGCCTGCCATTGCTTCAGGGTTTTGCCCTGAAACAGAATCGGCCGCCTGGTGGTCAGCCAGAACAGGTTTTTGCGACTGACGTAGTGATCATCGTCCCATTTGCTGCCCAGCAGATCTCCCTGCGACCAGTAGACGATGTTGTTTTCGAACGTAAAGGACAGATGATTTTCCACCCGCGACCGCTGCAGCTGCTGCAGACGGGCGAAGGCGAAAATGTTGTTCCTGATCAGGTTGTCCCGGCCGTAATGCTGGTGAAAGCCTCCGGATTTCGTCCGATACACCAGATTGCGTTCAAAGGTGATTCCGGTGCTGCCTTCATCGGTATACAGCCCCCAGCCGCCATAACTCCACGAAAGAACATCATGCACGACATTGTCATTGACGGTGGTTCCTTCTGACGGCCCCAGCGTATAGACGCCTCCCATGTCGCTCAGATATCCCCATCCCAGATGATGGATGCGGTTGAAGTCGATATGATTCCGCTTGGCGGTGCTTTCGGCATATCCCCAGCGCCAGCCCACCGAGATGCCTGTGTAAAACAGGTCGGCAATCTCATTGTGCGTCACCTCGTTGTCGCCGCTGAAACCGATCCAGACCCCGACTGCCGCCGGGGCAATCCGCCCGCCCTGCCGGATGATGTTGTTATCGATGATGATTCGGCCGGTCTGCTGTGCCGGATTTTTAGTCTGCCCTGATTCTCCGATGCGCACCCCTCCCCCTCCCAGGTCATGGACATGGGAATGCAGCAGACTGCAGTCGGTGCAGCCCTGGCGGAACCAGAGTGCATATTCTCCCAGATGCGACAGTTCACAGTTCTGCAGGCGCACCTGCCGGGCTCCATCGACCAGGATGGCTGCCGACAGATTCGATGCCGCCTGAGCCGGATTCAGACCGTCCGGCCCCGGCAGCCACTGAGTGTGTGAAAAGGTCAGCCCTTCAAAGGTGATGAACTGCACGAATTTCCCATGTTCAGAATCCCCCGTCACCCTGAGCAGTCCGCTATTGATCGGCGCGACGACCTGCGCCGTGGCAGGGTCTTCATTCGGCCGGGGGAAATAGGTCAGTTTGCCGGCCGGATCGAGATAGAACTCCCCGGGGACATCCACTGCCTGCTCGTAGTTCATCAGGATGTAGCCGACGTTCTTCTGCAGAGGATTGTGCTTCGCCATCTGCGGGCCGGTGATGGTAAACATATTGCCCTGCAGGTCGACGGACTTCACAAACCGCAGCGTGGTATTCCACTTGTGAAAGGCCTGCACCAGAAGTCCAGCCGACTGGTCGGACGGGAGTCCCTGCAGCGATTCCAGATCCCCCGGCACAGCATGAATCACCTGCTGAAAGCGGGCCGGCTTTTCCCCCGGGGTGCCTGCCGGCGATTCATCGACGCTCACCATATAGTGAAAGAATTCATTGGGAGTCCGGGCCACGACGGCACGTTGCCCATTGACCCAGAGTTGAAAGAATCGCCATGGCTGGCCATCCCGCACCGGCACCTGCGTCACCCAGCGGCCCTTGTCGTCGAGCTTCCATCCCCCCAGTTTTTCTCCACCGGAAAACACCGGCCTGGCTCCCGGGGCGGCACGATAAAGAATCGGAGCCGCTTCCGAGCCGGAATCCTCAGGACCGAATTCCACAGCCTGATGCACCGGATACATGCCGTCGGCAATGGTCACGACGACCGGTTCCTTCAGGGAACCGGCCCCTTTGAGTCGGCGAATGACATTTCGCGCCCCGACCAGGCTGGCGACCGGGCCGTCGGACTTGTCCGCACTCACGTCGGCCTTCCGGCCGCTCCAGGCGTCATTCCCCTGCGGAGACACGAAAATCTGCAGTTCAGCCTGGGCCGGAGCAACAGACAGCAGACCGGCACACGGCATGCTTCCGATCAAAAAGCAGAGCCCTCGCAGAAATTGTTGCATGGCAGGTACTCCTGAAAAGCGGGTGTCTCTCAGAGCGGATCAGAACAGGCGACACATCTCCGCCTGTTCTCGCAGCCTGTTTTCACCGGCTCTCTTCGTCGAGAGCGGATGAGTCGCTGAAATCAGAAATTGACGGTAGCAAAGACCGGCGCGAGATGCACCCGGTCCACAACCAGATACAGCAGACAGCTCTGACGCAGCAGGCCGTTCAGGCGAAACGCACAAGCTCAACCGGCCACCGAACCGGCACCAGTCATCAGCAACCGGGAACATTCATAGATGTTCTTTTCAGAACCCCCGGCTTCGTGACAACGCCCCCCGGCCTTTCACGACTGCCCTGCGCAGGAGATGCCATCGCCCGCAAAGGCAGGAGAGCATCGCCGGTCCCCGGGACAATCAACGCCGCGTCACAGAGTGTGCAGGGCCAGGGAACGACAGCCTCAGGGAACGCGGCCTCAGGGAGTATTCGGCAGCACCCGAATCGCCTGATCACGCACCAGCGGATCGGCATAATCCGACGTCGTCAGACTCATGCTGATCTTGGAATTTCCAGGCACGGTCGCGACCAGAGCAATTTCATAAACCTTCTCTTCGGTCATGCCGACCTGCGGCAGCGGCTCGAACTGCACCACACGTTCCTGAACTGAATAGTCGGTCGGGCCATGGGCCGAGGCAAACTCGAATCCGGCCGGGAACTGAAACTGGGTCCGCACGTCGCGGGCAGCTTCGGTTCCATCATTTTTCAGAGTCAGACGCAACGTCACCCGTTCGCCGACTACGACCATGCGCTGAGCCGCCTTGACATCGGCGATCAGTTCGGAAAAGCCCTTCACTTTCAGCACGGTTTCGATTTCTGCCCGGTTATTGGCATCATCAATGGCAATCACAGAACCGGTGTGGTCACCTCCAGCGGAGGCCACATACAGGGTGTTCAGTTCGCGGGATTCCCCCGGCTCCAGCTGCGGGATCGTCCACGAGACCACGCGCGAACGCTGATCCCAGCGTCCGCCACGCGGAACGGCAGCCAGTTCCACTTCCGGCGCGACTTTTTCCTGCACGGTGATATTGGTCAGCGGCTTGGTCGAGGTATTGGTGATTTTGGTCACACAGGGAGCCGGCCGGCCGACAAACCGGTTCTCCGGTCCGACCCGGCTGAGTTCCAGGCGGGCTTTGACAATGCGGATATCTGCCCGGGTTTCCCCATAGGTCTTCCCCTCGTTCGAGACCTGAGCAATCGGCGTGAATGTTCCCACCTGTTCCGGGGTGACATCCAGATCGATCATCTTTTCGGCTCCGGGAGCCAGGCTGCCCGCTTCGTATTCCAGATCACTTCCCCCCGGATGAGTCAGTCCGGCCGGCAGAATGGCCCGCAGATACACGGAATTGGCAATTCCCTGCCCGTGGTTGCGAAGTGTGAAGTGATAAGCGACCCGCTCTCCCAGCACCGCTTCATCGGGCCCGGTCATGGCGATGGACAGCTGCGGAGCATTCACCTTGATACTGGACGAAACAGAAGCCGCGAACGAGACCGTGGCCACGCTGCCGATCTGCCCGGATTCCAGTGGGATGACCTTCAGCTGAATCTTGCGTTCTTCCTTGGGAGCCAGTGTCCCCAGCTGCCAGCTGAGCTTGCCATCGTTCAGGTAAGCCTGCGGAATGGTGCCTTCCAGCTGAGCCCCTTTGGGAACCCGGTCTTCGACCACCACGTCGCGGGCGGCGGTTCCCCCCACATTGCGGATGATCACCGCATAGATCACCGGTTCACCAATCACGGCTTCCGGGGGAGCAATTTTCTCGATCTTCAATTCGGGAGACTGCGGAGAGGTCGCTTCAGGCTCCCGGGCCGGAGCTACTCCTGCAGCCGGACGCACAATTGTCACTCCGGTATTTCCGGCCGGCGTATTCGTTCCTCCGGCCGCGGCGGCCATCTGACCTGCGGCCTGATTCTGACCGGCCGAGTGACTGGGGACAGGAATTCCAAAAGCGTTGACCACAGGCGGGGTCGACGGGGTTTCCGCCGGAATCAACGGTTTGTTGCCGGGAAAACTTGTCGACAATTCCGGTGCCGATGGAACGGCCGCAGGCATGGCCGGGGCGACCGGAACCGTACTGACCGGGGCAGGCGGCAATGATGAAAGAGCGGAACTATTCAACGACTCCTTTTCCGGCAGAATTTCTGCCTGACGGGGAGCCGAGGCGGAAGACACAGACGGATCCATCGGCGGCAACGGTGGCAGTTCATGCGGGGCCAGGGCCAGTTTCTGCGAAGAGGGCTGTGGCAGCGACGCCGCAGACGGGAGGCCAGCCTGAGAAACGGCTGGAGGAGCTGCCTGGGGAGTTGTCTGATTTCCAACAACCGACCAGGGAGCCTCATCTCCGGCAGTTGCCGTCGGGGTTTTCACAACCGGCAGCTTCTCCGGAGTCTGGGCCGGAAGGCCGAACGGGTCATTCGCAGGCAATTCGGCCGCGGCAGGCAGGGCACGCGTCCGCTCGGAAATCACCACCGGCTCCGGAATCACCGGTGCTGATGCCGGTGACATTTTTTCTGTCCGCGCGAACAGATTCGGCTCTTTCGCTGGCATTGTTCCGGAAGCAGGCACCACGGTCGGCAGAACTTCATCAGTTTCCCGATTCGTTTCCGGATGTGATACGGTGGCGGCAGCCGGAATGATCTCTGGCTCTTTCATGTCCCGGACGGAGGCCTGTGCCGGGGGGTCAGGACGGTCTTCTCCCAGCGGCAGCAGCAAAGGCCCCGCTTCAGACGGCGGCAGGCGGGTCAGCCCCGGCATGGCAGGCGGGGACTGGTTTTCCGCCTGGGCCGGTGCTTCCGTCGGCAGGACTTCCCAGGGAATGTTTTCTGATTTCTTTGCGGTCTCAGCACTTGTCGCCGCCACGGATTTCGGAGCCGATGGCAGGGCGAACGGGTCGGCAGCTTCCGGCTCTGAGCTGTCGGACTTGCTGCGAGGCTCGGCCTGAGTCAGACGTTCCGATTGCGGCAGAACCGGTTCAGAAGCTGACGGAGTCGGCAACGCTGCAGGCAGCCCAAACGGATCTTCCGTAGACATCCCATCCAACTGGGCGGGCAGTGTTTTTGCCGGCACTGTTTTTTCTGTGGCAGCCACCGGTTCAGACTGAGTCGGCATCTCCGGTTCGCCGACCGGCATGGCGCCTGTTTTTGTCGCGGAAGCCTGCTGAATGGTTTCTTCAGACTGCCCTTCCGGCAGATCAGAGAAAAAAGCCGGCAAAGCCCGGGCGGCAGCCTCGTCCGCAGCGGCCAGCCGAGGTTCCGGCTCTGCCTGAGCTGGCAGATCAAACTCCGCAGGAATCTTCTGCGGGCTGGCAGATTCCGCCAGAGAGGGCTCTGCCCGCGGAGTTTCGGCAGCTTTGACCTCCGAGGTCCTGGCCTCGGCAGCCTTGGCCAGAGTTGTCGGAATCTCGGACGGCAGCGATTCCGGAAGGACTTCCGGTGCGGCCGGAGCGAATGACGGCGGTTGGGTCAATGCCAGTGCCGGCTCAGGTTCTGCCGCCAGCAAGGACTCCGGCTCGGTGGCCGCCCCTTCCTGGGCGACAGCGACAAAACTGTCGACATCCAACTGCGAAGCGGCGGATTTCAGGCCTTCATGGGCTTTCCACACGACGGCGCAACTGCCACCGACCACACCCAGAAGAACAGCCACTTTCAAGAACAGACTCTGCATCGGGAGTCCTTTCCCCATTCTCGCTGTCGCTTCCCGCGACCACCGCCCTGCCGGCAAAACGCCGGCCCACAAAAACAAAATGCTGCACAACCATCTTTTATAAAGATACTTCCATCCATTGGCAATCAGCCGGCAGGGCAAACCGCCGGCCTGCCACAGCAGGTTCCGGGGAGGGAAGCAAGAGATTCATAGCAAATTCTTCAAAATGGCGTAAAGGTGAATCCACTTCTGCGAAAATTGCCGATTCACCTGGAGGAACGGTTTGAATGAGTAGAGAACGTAGAATACAGTGACTTCAGTGAGTTTACAGGTCGCAAGGATCGGCGAGAGAAGTCCACGCGTAAGTGCGGATGGATCTTTATTCCTGACTCAATGGATGAGGAATGCGGCCGATATTTTACTAGAACAGCAGAGACGGCTGTGGGGCCAGAGTGTTTCCACAGCGTCACAATTTCGTTAGGGAGGACCAATGCCGAGCCGCAATCCCACTTTTCAGATGTGGACCTGGACGGTCACGTGCAGCTGCCTTTCCATGTGGCTGGCCACGCAAACCTGGGGATTTGACGACAAAGCCCCAGTCAACGGGATTTCGGGAGTCTGGCCGACAGTCACCCCCGAGGGTCTGAGCGAAGAAGATTTCACGGCCCTTTCCGCCAATATGGAAGAAGGCTGGAAGAAATGGACGCAGGAAACTTCAGATCTGGTCAAAGATCTGTACGAAGGAAAACACCCCACTGTTGAAGAACAGCAGGCGGCCATCCAGCGTCTGGAAGTCAAACTGGAGACTCTGCGTAAAGCATTGTCTAATTCCGACTATCGTTCGATCTTCCCCCAGCTGCAACAGCTTTACAGCCGCCTGAGCCCGGAAGTGGATCTGGCCCGGGCTGCACTCGACACACTGACGCTGGATCCTCAGTCTGCCCAGACTCACCGCACTGGTCCGGCCTTGGAAGATCTGCAGGAGGCCATTGGCCATTTGCGAACTGACCTGAGTGATTTCCGCAACGGTTCCGGCTGGGTCCACTGGGCGCGTCTGAATGAACTGTCCGGCCTGCAGCCGGATTCCCCGGATCTGCTGACGCAGATCAATGAAGTCAAAAGCAAACTGGAAGGTCGCGAAAGCCTGGAGCCCGAACAGCGTGATTTCGTGAGCCGTGAGCCATTCCTGAAACTGGAAGACGCCCTGGCCGAAGTCCAGCGCGTGGCCCAGAGCAAAGGGACCAAAACAGACACCGCCGGACTGCGCGATTCCCTGGCCAAACTGCTCGACGCTGTGAATGCCTATCGCGATGATCCCAGCGCCGAAACCGAAGCCGCTGTCCGGACCTCTCTGGATTCCGTGCGGGAACTCTCTCCGGACGGCGGAGCGGCGATTGCCGATGCCGTTGCGGCAAACTTTTTGAACTACAATCTGCGCGTCTTTGTCTCGGAAGGCCTGATCAACCGGTTCTTCAGTGAAACCCGGTCCGAACGCAGCCAGATTCGCGAGCGGGTGATGGAAGCCAGCGTCTATGGCTATCAGTGCACCGATGTGACCACCGGCATCCGGCTGGTTCCCAACAGCCTGAAGGCCGCCTTCGATCTGGAACTGGACGGGGTGATCCGTTCCAACGCCAACGGCTATACTTCGCGGGCGACCATTCACACCGTGGGCTATCACACCTTCCGCGCCACCAAGCATGTGCTTTTCGATGGCCAGAATTTCTACCTGTCCGACGGCCAGGTGAGCGCCCGTGCCAACAATCAGGCTGTCGGTGCCCACACCCGGGTCAGCCATGTGCCCATTCTGGGACGGATTGCCAATAACATTGCGATTCGCGAAGCCAATGCCCGCAATCCGCAGACCAATGCCATGGCCATGCAGCGGATCACCCAGCAGGTCAGCAGCCAGCTGGAACAGGAAGCCGCCAGCCAGTTCGCCAATGCCTCGAAGGAACTGCAGACCAAGACCTATGGCCCGCTGCGGAAATACAATCTGTATCCCGATGTGATGCAGCTGAGCACCACCGCGAGCGAGCTGAACCTGTCCTCCCGTCTGATGGATGCCGATGAAATCGGCGGTTCACAGTCGGCCCCGATCGCGGCAGTGCCCTCTACCGGACTGGTCGCCCAGATCCATGAGTCCCTGCTGACGCATGCCTTTGACCGGCTCGGGCTCAATGGCCAGGAAATGACCGAAGATCAGGTGCGTGAACTGCTGGAAAGCCGGCTGAGCGAAATCCTGGGCCGCCCGGTCTCGATTCCCAAGCCGCAGAATGCCGCACCGGAAGAAGAACAGGCTGCCAATACCCTGGTCTTCGATCAGAACGATCCCGTGCGGTTCACCATCACAGACGGTGTGGTGACACTGATCATTCGCGCCGGACTGAAACGTAACAACGGCGAAGACATTCCTACGCAGATCATCTCCGTCCCGTTCACTCCGACTCTGCAGGGGGACAAAATTGTCCTGACTCGTGGAAATGTCGGAGTAAAGCCGGTGACCCGTCCGCCCAATGTGTCGGCTCAGGTAGCCCGGGCCCAGATCATGCGGCAGAAGATTCAGTCGGCCCTGCCCGAACAGACCGTCGATGCCACGTTCGAAATCGAACAGCAGAACAAAACGGTGAAGCTGACTCTCATCGAACTGATCGCCCAGGGCGGCTGGCTGACCCTGTCCTTCCAGTAAGCCTGTATCACGCGGGGAGTGCTGCAGTCATCCAACCGCAGCGCTCCCCGCGTTTTTCCATCGCGTCCCGGACTCTGCTGTTCCCATGCGGTGTCTGCAGAGTCCGGCGATGTGGCCTCTTCCGACAGACTGCTGCGGGCCTGCTGTTCTTGTGGAACAGCCCGGCAGTCACCTTTGGCAGTGACCTTCAGTCTGCGTCCGCGTCATGAACGCACCTAAAGAACTGACACCGAGCGAGAAGATGCGCTCGGCTCTGCCTGATGAGCCGAAGTTGCGCCGCACGCATCCGCTCGTCTTCTTTCTGACCGGCCTGCTGACCACCGTGCTGCTGGGAACCTGCTGTTTCTGCGGAATCGCCGTCTGGTGGCTGCGCCCGCAGATTCACGAAGACCCCGAACGGGCCAGCGAACTGACCCGGCAGATTGTCGCCATCACCATCCCCGACACCTTCCAGCCCCGCGGCACCATTGAATGGAACCTGGGGTTTGTCGTCCATCTTCGGGGAGTCTACTACGAACGCCTGTTTGGCGACGGAGTTCTGACGCTGCTCGAAGTCGACAGCCTGCTCGCCAATGACGACAAGATCCGTCAGCACATTCGCGACACGCTGCTGGAAGAAGGAACCACCGGCACCCACCTGGTCATCGACAAAAAACTGACCCGAAAAGAAGTCTTCGACATCGGCGGAAAGCCTGTCACGTTCACCATCGATACCGCCCGCGACAACCGCACCACTGAAGTTTATCAGCTGCTGGAAGGGGTCTTCCCCGGGAAATCCGGGCTGGTCCTGCTCTCCCTGCGAGTCGATTCCCGCTACTGGCAGGACGAAGCCGTCCCCCTGGAACTGGCCGCGGCCACGCCTGCCAGCGCTACCCTTCCCCTGTGGCTGTCCGGCATGATCCGCTCGATCGGACAGTCCGAAACCACCCCAGCTCCCGCAGAAAAACCACTTCCTGCCAACGAAATCCCCGCCAACACCCACTGACCATTTCATGGTCTGTGCAGGCGAAGGAACGCTTCTCGGCTGCTGGATGCGTCACAGATCGCCTGCGGCCATTTCATGGTTTCTGCCGGCGATTCCTTAGCCGGAAGACAGGGCGCATCAAGGCTGAGCATTCCCCTGCTGTGTGATCCGATCCGGCGGCTCGGCGATCAGGAGAACGGGAAGCCAGGTGAACTCTGCGGCCGGATGAGCAGCAAATTCCTGCAAACCGTCACCGCTGTGATCTTTTCCGCATCGCCTGAGCGGTCTGGGAACCGATACGAGATCCGTTTGCCGGAATGTTCTGGCACATTCTGACAGGATGGCTGCAACGTGATTGTCTGTATCGGAATTGCCGTGGTGCTGGGAGCGGTGCTGACAGGTTTCAGCATGGCCGGCGGGCATGTCCATTCCCTGATCCACCCTTCGGAAATCATCACCATTGGTGGAGCAGCCCTGGGTGCCTTGATCGCCAGTTCGCCGACCAAAGTCCTGAAGGACATCATGCATGGCATGATCGGTCTGCTCAAAGGGGGCAACTGCGACAAGAAGACCTACACCGAAGTCTTTCAGGTGCTGTATCACTTCTTTCGCATCGGGCGGCGCGATGGCCTGCTCGCCTGGGAAGCCCTGCTGAGTGACTCCTCTTCCGGGGTCTTTGACAAATATCCCCGGGTCTCCAAAGACCATCACCTGACCGAATTCATCACCGGGGCGCTGTCGGCCGCCTCGGAAGGGGTCGAAGCCGCCCAGCTGCAGGAAATGCTGGAAACAGAAATCCGCGTGCTGGATGAAGAGCATCACGCCGCGACCGGCGCGCTGACCCGAACGGCCGATGCTCTTCCCGGATTCGGAATTGTCGCCGCCGTGCTGGGGATTGTGATCACCATGCAGGCGATCGACGGCCCGGTCGAGGAAATCGGCCACAAGGTCGGTGCGGCCCTGGTCGGAACATTCCTGGGGATTCTCATGTCCTATGGAATCATCGGGCCGGTGGCAGGCCGGATGGAATCGATGGGTGCCGCCGAAACGGCCCTGCGTCAGACGGTGGCCTCGGCGATTGTCTCCTTCGTCGATGGAGGCACCCCGAAAGTCGTGCTCGACAAAGCCCGGCGCGGCATTCCGACCGATTCCCGCCCGACCGTGCATGAAATGGAAGAGCTGTACAAGGAAGTCGAGAAATAAGCACTGATGCCCGGGACGCAGACACGTCCTCCGGCATCCTCGCCACCGGCATCGATCCCCAGGGCCGTCGGGACGCACAACACCGGGGACAAGGGACGCGAGGCGTCCAGCAGCCGAAGAGCGTCCATTCGCCTGCAGCAACCATGCAATGGTAAGGAGAAGTCATGGCCGGCAAAGGAGGCGGTGCCTGGAAAGTCGCCTATGCCGACTTCGTGACCGCCATGATGGCGTTCTTTCTGGTGATGTGGCTGATTTCGCAGGATCAGAAGATCAAGGAATCGATCGCCCACTATTTTCAGGGTCCGGTCGGTATTCAGCTGCTGGGTGACACGGCCCGGCACCGTCAGGCCGGCGGGATGTTCTATTCCGAAGTCGTGGGACCGGTGCCTGGTCAGACAGATCGGGCGGCCGGCCGGAGTGTCGGTGCCAATCCTGAGCCGGCGGATCTGGACAATGAAACCATGGCCGTGGCCGAATGGATTCTCGAAGATCCGAACGCCGCGAATTACTGGGCCCAGATGGCTCAGAAGTTTTACGATCAGGCGAGAAAAGAACACCCTGACCGCCGGGATGAAACCTTCTTCGACAGTCTCGTCCGTCCGCAGTTGATCGCCCGGATGCATCAGGAGATGTCTCAGCCGGTGGTGGACCGGATGAACGGTCTGCATCGGGATCTGCTGCTCAATGCCCTCTCCAATGTCGACTGGGGAGCTATTGCCGATGAATGTATGCTGCGGATCAAAACCCGCTGACGCAGTCTCCTCCGGCCTGCTCTGCACATCATCATTCCGGGTCCGCCTGTCGGCAGCAAGGGGGGCTCTCCCCTGTCCCGGGTGCAGCGATCCGTGATCAATGCGCGCCGGGGGCCGGAGCTTTGACCGGGGTTTTGTCCAGAGTTTTCTCCGGGGTCGATGACACGGGGGCGGGCTGGGCTGGAACTGTCGCAGTTGGAGCAATCGCAGCCGGAGCTGTTTCACTGGCCGGATGATCAGGGTGAGCCTGCTCCCAGTCTTTCCAGAAGCCGGCGCAGGTGACCTGCCGCCAGTTGGCGAGCGCGGCTCCCACATGGCTGTAGAAGGTGAACTTCTGCTTGATTTCGTCCGGTGTCTGACGCCGGGTATTGGCGACAACCCAGTCAATTGCCTTTTTGATCTGGGGTTCCGGAATCAGCAGTTCCTTCGGGGCAATCGACATCCATTCCAGATGATGTCCGGTGGCAATGACTGACTTGTATTCCGGATCTGTCTGCGGCCGGGTCAAAGCCTCTTTTCCCAACGGCCAGTCGACATTCCAATGTCCGTCCTCAAACTGGCTGGCAGTGATTTCATCACGCACCGTTTCCAGATAATGCCAGGCCGACTCGCGGGCGACGTCAGACAGAATGTCATACTGCTCATCGATCCGGATCAGCAGCATCAGCGAATAGACACGATGTGTGCCGCCACAGACACCTTCTGCCTGCTCCCCGCGCAGAAGCCGGTCGACCAGCAGATCGAATGAGTATTGCCGTCCGCCGGAGCCGATCCATTCCCCGGTCGGTGGAATCCACAACCCGAAGGCCATGGCGGTCCATTCGGTTTCGCGCTCGTCGAGCCGGAAGTCGCGCAGGGATTCCTGAATCACGTCATACAGCGTCGCATTGCGACGCGACGGCCCATAGATCGGGGTGGTGAGTGGAGCGCCGGCCTCGGTGATGCAGGCCAGCAGATGGTCATGGTGATAAGACGCCCCGGTATCCGGGCCCCAGTGAATGCCAATGCCCAGCGGGCGTTCCTGCAGCAGCGGGGCGATGTCCTTTCCCCAGGAGTCCACGAACTTCGCGTTGTCCGTCAAAAACTCCAGCATTTCCTGGCCGGACAGCACACTCGGGTCCTGAAACGTCGCCAGCACTCCCCAGGTGCGCAAGGCATGTTCGATGAAGTTCGGCTTCATCTCCTTGCGAGCGAAACGGGGCTGAATCTGCGCCAGCACGGCGGCCAGATCTTCGTCGGAAACCAGATCCGGCCGGTTATACGGCTTCGAAATCTGAATCGGCATCTCCCGGGGAATGGGGACCGGCGTAAAAGCCTGCTGGCCCAGTTCCTGTTTCAGCTGCACGCGAATATCGGCATTGGCCATGCACAGGGCCACTCCGAATGCGGCGGCACAAATGCCGGGAGCAATCACCAGAGATTTCCAGCTGTATCGTTTCTTCATGGAAGCATCCAGAGTTCAGCAGGTCGCACACAGATCAGGACAGCGGGTGCGAGTGCATCAGGGATCGGAGCACGAAGCGCCAGCGAATTCATCACGTTCTCAAAGCACGAAGCGTCAGTGAGTGCATCAGCCCAGAGCCATCGGCTCCAGGGCAGTTTCGGAATGGGTCTTCTCGGAGTGGGTCTTCCGTGTTCCGCAGGCGATCAAATGGGTATTCATGCGGTGAATTGCCCCCATTCGCCTGCACCAGAACCATGAGCATGGTCTAGGGGGCTGTCTTGCGATAGAACACGGCCCCTTTGTTGTCGGAGAACTTTTTCTCCCAGTTGGGCAATTTCTCCATCGCCTGAATCACGTCGTTCCGGTCGAGTTGATCAACGACCACCGCCTGCACTCCGTAGCGGTCGAGCTTGTTTTCCCAGCCATTGGCCAGATGAGAAATGGCGAAATAATCGCGCCAGACTTCTTCGGGAATCAGGTGGGCATGCGAGTTCACAAAAACCTGAATTCCCTGGGGGCCGGCCCACTGCAGGTAGTCTCCCCATTCATAGGTGTTGAAGACCAGCCCCTGCGGCGGATGACGGCGGAGATAATCGGTGATGTCCACAGGCGTCAGCGGAGAGACACTGCGACGATAGCGGGTTTCAAGAGTTTTTGGATCCGTAGGACGTCCCTGCACCACGCGCACCCCGATGGGAGAATAGGCAAACGCGATCCACACCATTCCCAGGCAGACCACGGTCCACAGACCGCCTGTCGCCGGAGTGGCCGGCACGGTTTTTCGCCATTTCTGCCAGACCGCCGCGGCATGCAGCCCCAGATAATAGGCCGCCACCGGTGCCCACCACAGGATCATGCGGGAATGCCAGAGCATGCCGAATCCCAGCCCCGTCAGCAGCAGCACTTCGCCCACGGAGACACGCCGGGGACTCCATCGATAGAGCGTCACCAGGGTCGTGGCGACCAGAAATGCCGCCCGTCCCTGCTTCATGCGCAACGTCAGCGGCTCCCATTCCAGCAGGGTTTCCAGATTCTTGTTTCCGGAGACTGCGAAGACTTCGGTATAGGCTCCAATGCCATACGGATTCAGCAGCACGGCTGCCAGCGAAAGCTGAAACGCCAGACACAGGCCCCGCACGCCGGTTTCGGCCAACACAAACTTCCATTGCCTGGTGCGCAGATACACGTCGCAGGCCCGGCCGACACACACCGCCCCGACCAGTGCCAGTCCGACGATGAAGGAGCCGTGCAGATTGGCCCAGAAGGCAAAGACCACCGGGATGGCCAGAGTGTACCAGCGTTTCCAGCAGGGGGCCGTGGTCATCAGCAATACGAGAGTGAAGCAGACCATTCCGGCCAGTTGCGGGCGGACCACCAGCAACTGCTGATAGCTCACCCAGTAGCAGACAAACATGGTCAGCAGGGCCGGAGCCAGACGCCGGGTTCGTCCAAAGACGGAGAAAGCAAGCAGTCCGGCCACCAGCGCGATGCCCAGCCCGTTGAGAAACTGAATGCCGGCCACATCGAACTGGCGATACATCTCATAGGCCCCCAGCTGCGTGAGCCAGGGGAGATCGATAAAGGTGACCCCTTTGACCAGCGGCAGCGTCGGCTCGACCGTGGGCACCTGCCCATGTTCGGCAATCCAGCGGCCATAGTTCAGATGGCCCCACAGGTCGGTATGCCAGACCGGCAGGATGCTGGCATACAGATAAAGCACCGAGGCCGCCAGAGTCAGCCAGAAGGTTTTGATCGAACAGCGCATCCAGGGAGGAGTGCGGTCCTGCAGCAGCGCCACGTTCGGCTGTCCATCAGGTGTCACATATTGAGTCGTCACGGTTGATTCATTGTCCGTCTGAGAACCGTGGTCGTCGATGGTCAAACTCATGAACCCCGTCCGAAAAACCAGAGTGGAAGTCTCAGAGTGAACCTAATTCGCGTCCGGCAGCATCGTCGACCAGGAAATGTTTCCCTGTCGGGAAATCAATTGTCAAATTCATTCCATGCCAGATTGCTCCGGACATGCCGGTTATAACAGGCTGTTGCTTTTCAGCCTCACACCGGGTCTCATAGTCCGGTGCTGGTGAATCTGATACACTGTTTTCCATTCTCTCGTCTCCGCCATAACCTGCAACGGCCGTGGCAGTTCCACTCGTCATTCCGCGTGGGTCTTCAGACATCCGCCCGGGCTGCGGGAACAGGCGATCCGGTCCGTGCCGCACAACAAAGTCGCATGATCTTATGGCCCGTCCATTGGAAGATTTCCTTCAGGAACAACTGGAACAGGTTCGCCGGCAGGGTCTGGAAAAGCGTGAACGGCTCATCGGCTCGCCTCAACGCGGACACATCCGGCTGGAAGACGGCCAATCGGTGCTGAACCTGTGCGCCAATAATTATCTCGGTCTGGCCGATCATCCTGACATGCTGCAAACGGCCGCGCAGGCCCTGCAGGACTGGGGATTCGGCATGGCCAGCGTGCGGTTCATCTGCGGCACACAGTCCCTGCATCGCCAGCTGGAATCGCGGCTGAGCGCCTTTCTGGGAACACAGGACACGATCCTGTATTCCTCGTGTTTCGATGCCAACGGAGGCCTGTTTGAAACGCTGCTGGGTCCGGAAGACGCCATCGTTTCGGACGAACTCAACCATGCCAGCATTATCGACGGCATCCGGCTCTGCAAAGCCCGGCGATTCCGTTATCGCAACAACGACATGGCCGACCTGCGCCAGCAGCTGGAACAGGCCCGCGGGGCACGCTTTCGCCTTATTGCCACAGACGGCGTTTTTTCCATGGATGGCTCACTCGCCAATCTGCCCGATCTGTGCGCACTCGCCGATGATTATGACGCGCTCGTCATGGTCGACGATTCCCACGCCGTCGGCTTCATGGGACCGACCGGGGCCGGAACGCCGGAACACTTTGGAGTCCGCGACAGGGTCGACATTCTCACCGGCACCCTGGGCAAGGCCCTGGGAGGAGCCAGCGGCGGGTACACGTCGGGTCGGCAGGCGATTGTCGACTGGCTCCGGCAGCGCTCCCGGCCCTATCTGTTTTCGAACTCCCTGGCCCCGCCCATTGTCGCGGCCTCGCTGAAGGCCCTGGACCTGGTCATTGAAAGCGATCAGCTGCGGGCTCAACTGTGGAGCAACACCCGCTTCTTCCGGGAAGAGATGACACGCCTCGGGTTGCCGATTCTGCCAGGGGAACACCCGATTGTTCCTATCATGCTGGGAGATGCCACACTGGCCGGCAACGTGGCGGAAGCGATGCTGCAGCGGGGAGTCTATGTCGTCGGCTTCTCGTTCCCGGTTGTTCCGCAAGGAAAAGCCCGCATCCGCACGCAGCTGTCGGCCGCCCTGACACACGACGATCTCGTTTTCGCCATGGAACAGTTTCAGGCCGTCAAACAGCAGTTCGGAATCTGACCCGTGGTGGTCGACCCGTTGATTTCAGACATGAACTCCACACTTGATCCTTCTGTCCCGTCTCCCCTGTCCGGCAACACCGCTCCGCAGACGATGCGTTACGGCGCGCTGGAACTGGCATCCCGTTATCACCTGTCACCGCTGGCCGGTTTTACAAACCTGCCGTTCCGGCGCGTCTGCCGGGAACTGGGAGGCGTCGGGCTGTGTACCACCGATCTGGTCAGTGCCCGCGGCCTGCTGGAAGGGAGCGCCAAGTCTCTGCAGCTGATCGAAACCTGCCCTGAAGACCGGCCGTTTGCCGTCCAGATCTTCGGTCATGATGCCGGCGAAATGTGTGCGGCCGCCCAGCTGCTGGAACAGCGCGGCATCGACACCATTGACATCAACATGGGCTGCCCGGTGCAGCGCATCACCGGCAACGGTTCCGGGTCGGCCATGATGTGTTCGACCGGCAATACCGTGGATCTGGTCCGGCAAGTGGTGAATGCCGTGAAAATTCCGGTCACGGTCAAAATGCGTCTGGGCTGGGACGAAGCGCAGTTGACGGCCCCGTTCTTCGCCCGGGAATTCGAACAGGCCGGAGTCGCAGCCGTGGCGATTCATGGACGGACACGCGCCCAGGGATTTTCAGGCCAGGTCAATCGCGCCGGCATTCGGGCCGTGGTCGAGGCCGTGGAGCGCATTCCCGTCATCGGAAACGGCGACATCCGCACCGTGGCCGATGCCCGGCAGATGTTCAACGAAACCGGCTGCCAGGCGATTTCCATTGGACGCGGTGCCCTCGCCAATCCCTGGATCTTTTCCCAGCTGGTCGAATGGGAATGCACCGGGCAGTGCTCGCCACCAGGAAATTTTGACGACCGGCTGTCGCTGATGCTGCGGCAGTTCGGTTATCTGCAGAATCAGGTGGGAACCGAACGGGCGATTCGCATGTTCCGCAAAATGGGTCACTGGTATCTGAAATCCATGAGCGTCCACAAATCGTTGCGGCACGCCTTTCAACTCGCCATGACGCTGGAAGACATTGAGCAGTCCATTGCCGCCATCCGCCAGGCGGGACCGGTCAGCGGAGAACGCACCGGCCTGCTGCCGGACATGCACATCCCGGTTCCGGCCGGACCAGTCGAACGCTGGTAGCCGACTTTCTGGGGATGAAAATTCGCCGCAGAGCATGAGCTTTCCCCTGTCCCCGCCGGCTTTTCTGAACAGGTTTTCTGAACAGGTTTCCCTGAGAAAATGCCCCGGAGCCTGCGGCGAAATGCGGTCCCTGCCCATGCGATGCGCTCACCGATCCGAAAACATCATTGAAAACACGAATTTGTAATCCCGGCCACAAAAGAGGTTCTGCATCGCCACCTGACAGTCATTTTGTCCGCCGGAGCCGGATCCCGGGGCAGAATCCTGGGCCGGAGGACTTGCCGGCCTTCCCTTTTCCAGAAAAAATCGCGGAAAGCACCGGGGGGATTGCAGCCTGCGTGAGCAAAGGTGCGACAATAGAAACACAGAACGCAGAAATACCGACCGCGAGCGGTGTCATCAGTTCCCCGCTGAAATCGCGAGCCTGCTGCGGTTGGAACCGCAAATGTCCTGACCTGTCTGAAGACTGCGTGATCTGATCCAGGAGCCCGACTGGATGGCTGGCAACTCGACACCGGAAACCGCCATCACCATCGAGGAAGCGTATCATCCGAGTACGCACGGGGCACGCATTTTCAGCTGCACCCATTCTCCGGCCGCTCCCTGGGGAGTCGTTCTGCTGACGCATGGACTGGGTGAACACAGCGGCCGTTACGGACATGTCATCCATCTGTTCGCGGAAGCCGGCATTGCCACCGTCCGGTTCGACCTGCGGGGACATGGACGTTCTGACGGCCAGCGGGGACACGCGGCCAGCTTCGCGGAACTGATCAATGATCTGTCGCTGGTCTTTCATGAAACCCGGGCACGGTTTCCGGCGTTGCCGATCATTGTTTACGGCCATAGTCTGGGAGGCAATCTGGTCGCGAACTGGGCACTTCGCAAGCCGCTGGAATCGGCCCAGATCGCCGGCATGGTGCTGTCGGCCCCCTGGCTGCTGCTGGCCACGCCCCCTTCCCCGCTGAAGGTCTCGATCATCAAGCTGCTCTCCAGAATCTGGCCGACCCTGCCCATTCCGGCTCGATTTCGCCCCAAACGCCTGACACGGCATCGGGCGGCCATCGATGCCTATGAACACGACCCGCTGATTCATCGCCGGGTCTCGGTGCGGCTGGCGTCAGAAGCCTTCGATGCCGCTCACTGGGCACTTGGCCATGCCGAGCGCTGCACAATGCCGGTGTTCGGCCTGCATGGACTGGCTGACACGATCACCAGCCCGAAAGGGACCGAGCAGTTCTGCCATGCCGCCCCGAATGCTACACTGCTGCTGCTGCCGGATCTGGTGCATGAGCCGCACAACGAGCCGGAATGGCGCGAAGTCGTGCTGGCTATCCGGGAATGGATTGTGGATCGACTGCAGGAGACGCAAGGCCACGTCCCCCGGCTGAACCGCCCTCCTCTGGCCGAAAATCTGAGCTGAGCCAGACGTCGCCGCTACAATGCGCCTGGCCGCCGATCTCCTCCGCTTCCGTCGAGTGCGTCCTGCCTGCACAGACGTCATGTTCCGTCACCCGGTGAATGGCGTTTCTGCAGTCAAAACGGGTGGCGCGCAGGTTCCGGCCAGAGCCATCTGCTGTTCTCTGCCGGGAAATGTGCGGATTTCCGCGTGAGGGCGGAGCCTCTTTTTTTCCGCCATCCAACCCCATAGAATCGGCAGTTCCGAAATTCCATTCCCCATTCCCGGCTGCGCGCACTTCAGATCCCTCTCTCATGGCCGCTCAAAAAAAGAAAACCGATGACGAACTCTCCCGGGTGATCTGTCGGAACCGTCGGGCACGCCATGACTACGAGATTCTCGAAGAAATCGAGTGCGGCATTGTGCTGACCGGCAGCGAAGTCAAAAGTATCCGCAACAACAAAATGTCGATCGATGAAGCCTATGCCCGCATGGAGCATGGCGAAGTCTGGCTGCACAACTGCGATATCGCGGAATATCCTCAGGCCACTTATCTGAATCATCAGCGCCGCCGGTCCCGAAAACTGCTGATGAGCCGGCGTGAGATCCGCAAATTCATCGAAGCTGCCGAACACTCGGGAATGACGCTGATTCCGCTGGACGCCCACTTTTCGCGCGGCCTGGTGAAGGTGCAGCTGGCCATTGCCAAAGGCCGGAAAGTGCATGACAAACGGCAGCGTCTGAAAGAACAGGAAGCCGGCAAAACGATTCGGGCGGCATTGCGCCGCGAACGCGACTGAATCATCGCCGACTGAATGACTGCCGGTGGAAGTATGGCTTCCGCCTGACTCCGCACGGCCGGGTCTCATGCTGCGCCGTTCGCCACGATACCTGCTTCAGGCGCAGCAATCCAGCTCTCCTCGTTCTGCATTTCGCAGCCCGGCGTGCCGGAATGGCCCCTGTTCTCGAACTCGGCCGATTTTATCCTGCCTTTATCTTGGCAAAATGCGGCCCGCTGCAATCGCTAGAGCCGGTGCGACTGGAACGTAAAATCGGTACCGGCACAGGCGAAGTTTCCAGCCAGGCAATGCCTGCGTCCTGCTCCCGTTATGCATGTTGATCCGATTGTTGCAGGGGTGTTCCGGCACTGGCCGCTCACGCCATTCGACAGACGCACTCAGGTCAACTCGTGCCGAGAAATGCGACGATAGCTTCTCTGGCATGCCTGTCAGGCGATGCCAGGTGTTTCCGCTGACCAGTCGATGCCGCAGACCTGCCTGGCTGTTGCCTCGATCGTTCCGGCAAGACTTTTCCCGCATGAGTATGGCTATGAATTCCCTGCCTCGACTTCAGTCGTTTGTTTGTGTCGGCAGCCTGCTGCTTGTCTGGGGATGTCATTCCGCTCCGAAACAGACATCACTGCCGGCCCCGTTGACTGCTGTCGAAGATCCGGCAACAGAAGCTGCCATCACAGACAACAGCGAATCAGCACCGGCCCGGGATGAATCGTCACAGGCCCGGCAGGTCAGCAATCCGACCGCAGAATCTGGAGCCGGTTCTTCGTCCGCAGTCCCATCGGCCGCGAATGATGAGACCACTTCGGAAGTCGCCCTGACGACCTATCTCGACAGCCCGATGACCGCCGAGGATTCGCAGACGATTCCTCCCGCACCGGTCGCCCCGAAGATCACACCGATTCCTGATCCCGGTTCCGGGCCCGGCCTGACGCTGGACATGTTCGAATCGATCGCGGCCACTCATAACCCGGCCATCGCCCAGGCGTCCGCTTCGGCCCAGAAAGCCCAGGGATTCCGGAATCAGGTCGGACGTTATCCCAACCCGACCATCGGCTACAGCGGCCAGCAGCTGGCCGACAAAGGGACCGATCAGCACCTGGGCTTTGTGGAACAGACGTTTGTCTCGGCCCATAAGCTGCGGCTGAATGAACGGGTGCTCGACCACGAAGTGCAGTCACAACTCTGGGAAGTTGAAGCCCAGCGCTATCGCGTGCTGACCGATATCCGCCAGCGGTTCTATCAGGCTCTGGCGGCCCAGCAGCGTCGCGATCTGGCCAAGAACTTCCAGGACGTTGCCTCGGAAGGGGTCCGGATTGCGGAAATCCGCCGGCAGGCTCTGGAAGGTTCGGTGCCGGAAGTGCTGCAGGCAGAAATTCAGCTCAACGAAGTCGATCTCATCCGGCAGCGTGCGGAAATCGCCTACCAGACGACCTGGAGCGAACTCATTTCAGTGGCCGGTGTGCCCGGACTGGCCGAACAGCCTTTGATCGGCGAACTGCGGGTCGATGCTCCGCCGCGTGACTGGGACACCACCTATGTCGAACTCACCCAGAGCAATCCGGCCCTGCTGGCCGCCCGGTCCCGTGTCGGACGTGCGACCGCCAACCTGACCCGGCAGGAAGTTCAGGCTATTCCCAACCTGCTGGCGAACATTCAAGGGGGCTATGACTCTGGCATGAACAGCAGCATGATGAACGTGCAGATGGGAATCCCCCTGCCCATCTTCAATCAGAATCATGGCAACATCAGCGCCGCACAGGCCGAATATTGCCGGGCCGCACAGGATGTCCGCCGGATTGAACTGCAGCTGCGTCAGCGTCTGGCCGTGGCGGCACGCCAATACGATTCGGCCGTGATCACCGTCGAGCGGCTGGAGAACCAGATCCTCCCCAAAGCCCATCAGACGCTCGAACTCTCCGAGAAAGCCTATCAGGCCGGCGAGTTCGGGTTTCTGCAGGTGCTCGTCGCCCGGCGCACCTACTTTGATTCGAACCTGCAGTACAACGACGCTTTGATTCAGCTGGCCGAAGCGAAGTGGATGATCGACGGCATGCTGCTCGATGGCGGGCTGCAGGACACGCCGGATACCCAGATGGATGACGGCCTGCGAGGCCAGACACTCTCTGGCGAATGATCCCCTGCTGAGAATGACTGTCGCCGGCAATTGCCGGCCCAGGAGCTCAGCCCGGCAATTCCGTTCATCAATTCCCTGCCGGAATCGGCGGCAGCCTGATCAGGCCTGACGCACATCCGCCAGAAATTCCCGTGTCACTGCCGTCTGCGGATTCTCAAAAATCTGCGACGGCGGCCCTGACTCGGCAATCATTCCGGCATGCAGAATATGCACCTGATGGGCAATGTTGCGGGCGAAGCCGATCCCGTGCGTCACGACGATCATCGTCTGGCCGTCGCGGGCCAGATCGGCCATCACGCTGGTCACCTCGGCTGTCATGCGAGGGTCGAGCGCACTGGTCGGCTCATCGAACAGGATCGCTTCCGGATTCATGGCCAGTGCCCGGGCAATGGCCACCCGCTGCTGCTGACCGCCGGAAAGTGAACCGGGATAGGCATCGCATTTGTGTCCCATGCCGACCCGTTCCAGCAGTGCCATGGCCCGCTGCCGCGCCATGTCATAGGGAAGACGAAGCACCTGGCAGGGAGCTTCGGTCACATTCTGCAGCACCGTTTTATGCGGAAAGAGATTGAACTGCTGAAAGACCATGCCGACCCGGCACCGGATCCTGACCAGAGCGGCATCGCGCCCGGGCTGCTGTTCGGCCGGCAGGCGAATGTCATCGACGTGAATCTCGCCCGAGCTGAAGGTCTCCAGGCCATTGATCGTACGCAGCAGCGTGCTTTTCCCGCCGCCGGAAGGCCCCAGCAGCACACACACTTCTCCCTTGGCGACCGTGAAGCTGACTCCCTTGAGGACGTCCGTCTGCCCATAGCGTTTGACAATGTTCTGCAAGGCAATCATGCGCGATCCTCGGGAATGAGCCGCCGCTCCAGAGAGGCCGCCACCAGAGACAACGGGTAACTCATCGCCAGATACAGCACCGCCGTCAGCAGACCCAGCTCGACAATCGCGCCGGTGCTGCGGGCCTGGATGTAATACTCTTTGCTCAGCTCCACCACGGTGATCACCGAACAGACAGCCGTATCTTTGAACAGGGCGATAAAGTCATTGGTCACCGGCGGAATGACCAGTCGGGTCGCCTGGGGAATAATGATCCGCCGCAGGGCCTGACTTCTGCTGAATCCCAGCGCCAGCGCCGCTTCCATCTGGCCGCGAGGAATGGCCTGCAGACCCGCCCGATAGATTTCGGCTTCATAGGCCGAATAGTTGATCGCCAGACCGGCCACGGCCGCCCAGAAAGCATTCACCGTCATGCCGATTTCCGGCAGCAGAAAGAACAGCACATACAGCTGCAGCACCAGCGGTGTCCCGCGAATCAGCTCCACATAGGCCGTGGCCGGTGCCGCCAGAAACCAGGGCCCGTACCGGCGAAGCAGGGCCATCGACAGCCCGACCAGAATCGCCAGCGGCATGGCACACACTGCCAGCAGCACGGTCATTCCGGCGGCCCGCACCAGCAGCCCGCCCCGCTGCCAGAGCACATGCGCACCGCGCACCGCCGCATAGGTTTCTTCATCTTCCGGAGAGTCTGACAGACCTAACTCGCCCGGCTCAGGCATCCCGACAAAATCTCCCTGGGGAGCCAGTTCCAGCCCACGCAACATCTGCATGTCATTCCACATCCGATAACGCGCCAGAATGTGCCGCAGGCGCCCATCCTGCAGGGCCTGAAGAATCGCCTGGTTCAACGCCTGCAGCAGTTCCTGATCGTCATTCCGGACCAGCGCGACATAGAAGCCGCGCCCGACCGGCGCACCGACCGCCGTCAGCTGCGGAAATCCAGGCTCATAGAAATTCCAGATAGGAAGATCCTGCAGATTCGCGTCGATACCGTCGACATTCAGTTCGACCGCCCGCATGGCATCAGAGACACCATCGAAGCTGACAATCTCGACGCTGTCCCCGTAGAAACGTTCGAGATAGTCGTTCGCGGCCGAGCCTCCCAGCACCGCGACCCGCTTTTTGATCCCATCGGGTGGATGGGCAAGATCTTCCCAGCTCTGCAGCGTCTGATCCCCTGTGCGGGCGAGCAGCTGCAGTTCATAAATATAATATGGAATCGTTGCGCCATAGCGCCGAGCCCGGTCGGCCGTCCATTCATAGCCGTTCAGCACGACGTCGATATCTCCCCGGTCGAGCAGATCGGGCAGCTTGTCCCATTGCCCCTGCTGAAACTGGGGCTGCACTCCCAGGGCCTCCGCCAGCACCTGCGCCAGCTCGACTTCGAACCCCTGCAGTTTCAACGGGTCTTCGGCACTGGGGAAAACAAAGGGCCCGCCCCCTTCCTGATCGGCCCCCCAGATCAGTTTGCCGCGCTGCCGCACACGCTGCAGTCCGTCGCCTGCCGGGGCCAGCGAACATGGCAGCATCTGCCCGGCCAGCAGCAACAACAGAACTGACCTGACAGCAATCCGGCAGGATCGGCAAAGCCATGTTGCCAACGAGTCTTCGCGTGCGAGATGTGGCCCTGTCACTCGGCGAGCGCCCTGATTGATGAAGGAATTTCTGCGGACGATGACATCCGGCGGAACTCACACTGCGCCGGCCCTGCCGGGAGCCGTCGGTTCAGGCCCGGCCTGCCCGATCGTCCCCAGGCTTACCGCACCGGGGCCTAACGTACTGGAGCGGTTTCTCCGGCTCCCAGTTGAGAAGCAGCAGCTGGCGACTGGCGCACAGTGTCTGATCCCGCCGGCGGTGGATTTTCTCCCACCGCTTCTTTCAGTTTCTGCAGCAATGTCGATTTGGAATAGGCCCCGCGCAAGGCAATCACCTTGCTGTCGCGCCCCGGCGGAATGATGACGGTCAGCGGAACACTGTCCTGCCCGAACTGCCGCAGGTACTTCAGAATTTCAGCGTTTTCATTCGTGAAATCCGCGAGCAGCGGCACCACGCCATTGTCGGTGATGAATTTGACGGTCTCCTGCCGATCCAGGGCAATCCGCTCATTCATCTTGCAGAGAACACACCAGTTGGCAGTGAAGTCGATCAGCATGGGCCGGCCTTCTTTTCGCAGTTTGACCAGCTGATCTTCCGAAAACGGCAGCCAGGGCATATGGCCGGGGACGTCGGCATCGGCATGAGCGGGCAGATCTCCAGCGGCAGGCGCAGCCGCCACCTGCATTTCGGCAGCCCCCACAACCGGCACGCGCTGCATCATCCACAAGGCAAACAGGCAGACGGGAAGTCCGGCCAGCAGCGAAAAGGCATAACCGCGCATCTGCCGGAAGGCCGATTCCATCGGCGACGTGAGGTTGGCACTCAGCCAGACCGTCAGGGAGAGTCCCAGAAACAGAATCAACACCGGCACCTGCCAGTCGGCGGGGACCGAATACATCAGCCAGATGACCGTTCCCATCAGGGCAAAGCCGGTACACTGCTTGAACTTCACCATCCAGTCACCCGGCCGGGGAAGCCAGTTGACCAGCTGTGGAAACAGTCCCGTCATCAGGAACGGAAAGGCCATGCCCAGCCCCATCAGGCCGAACATCGTCAATACCATGATCGGCGGCTGGGTCAGCCCCCAGGTAAAGACCGGTGCCACGAACGGGCCGATGCACGGTGTCCCCAGCAGCGTGGCAATGATCCCGGTGTTAAACGTTCCGATGTATCCTTCGCGATGATGTGCCGCGCTCGGAATAATTCCGGGCACCGGCAGCTCAAACACACCGAACAGGCTCAGGCCCATCGTGAAAATCACGCAGGCCATGACAATGGTGAAGACCTTGTTCTGAAACAAGGCTCCCAGCGACTGCCCCAGCCCGACCGACAGCAGCCCGAACAGCAGAAAGATGGTAATGACGCCTGCAGTATAACTGAGGCTCAGGAAGAACACGCGCGAACGGCTTTCTCCCGACTGCTGCATCAGGCTGAGAATTTTGATGGCCAGCACCGGCAGCACACACGGCAGCACATTCATCAGCAGTCCGGCCGTAAAGGCGATGAACATCACCCGGCGGTTCGACATGGGGGGGCCGGCATTCTCCACTTCAAACAGTGTGGCCTGCTGCACTTCTTCCGGCGTCGGCGGGGCCGCCGTGGTTCCATCTGGCTGGGCATTCACATACGAGGTCACAATCTGTGTGGCCCCGGCGATCTGTGCGGCAGCCTGCACGCTGCCGAGCGAAAACGGAACCCGATTGCTCTGGCACGATTTCCCGGTCTCGCACACCTGATAGCGAATGTCCCCTTTCACACCATACGGGGCGGCGGACTCCACCTGAAATTCCTGTTTCCAGGTCACCCGATGCTCATGGGCATGCGAGCGATGAATTTCGTCCAGCAGCCGGGTGGTATGCACTTCCGGCGTCGGGACGGAAGTCATCGCTCCCGCGGCCTTCAGATTGGTCAGTTCGAAAGCAATTTTGGTAGGCGATTCAATCTGACTTTCATCTGCCCGCGTCAGTCCATAGGTCGTCCAGTTGTCGGCCAGCGTCATGGTGATGGCCAGCGTCACCTGTTCGCCGGGCTGGGCTGACATCGGGGAGAGTTCGAACTGCAATCGCACCGGATCGGCCTTGGGCTTTCCTCCCTGCCCGCGCGTGGTCGGCGTGATTTCATAGCCGGCCTGCAGCGGGGCCACGGCCGGCGTCACGCTGGCGGCCGCCGGTACGATTTTCTGTTCAGCCCCGGCAGTTGTCTGCTGATCACTCCCGGCAGCCGGTTCGGAAGAGGCAGCCGAAGCTCCTCCGGCTTCCCCGACAGCATCCGCGCCGGCCGGCATGGCTGCAGAGTCTGCGGAGCTTTTTGTCGTTTCAGCGACCGGCAATTTCTCTAGAGTTTTTTTTTCCTCCGTGGCGCTGGTGGACTTCACCGTGCCGGGAGCAATATTCGCTGTAAACGAGTTTTTCTGCGGACGGCAGCTTTCATGCGTGCAGAGCAGATATTCGATCTCGCCATTCACGCTGGCCGTGCCGGCGCTCATGCCGGGGGGAAGAGTATAGCGCCGGGAAAATGTCACGGTGCCATACAGCTTTTCCACCACCATGTCGAAGTTCTCATCATGCTCCTTTTTGGGAGGAGGAGAGATCCGGAAGGCCGAATCGAGTGCCCGCCAGTTGGTGGCCGCCAGAGTGATTTTTGTCGGCTTGGGAAAATTCGGATCCTGCGAATAGCTGTTCGCCCCTTCCGGAAGAACCATTTTGACCTGCAGTTCGATCACACCGGGGGCGTCGGTGGCGGCCAGTCGGGCCGAAACGTCGGCCTTGGGGGCAGAGCGCTGGGCCAGCTGCCCGATCCGTTTTTCTGACCGGTTCGGTGAGAACGGGTTGTCCTGGGCAAAGCCGGCCTGGCTCCAGATCAACAGCGACAACAAGCACATCGCGGCGCAGCGCATAGAAAAGCGTCCTTGATATTCGGGGCTGGCGAATTTGTCCCGGGTGTCCTGCGGCCCCCGGTCCTTCCCGATCACAACGGCAGATGCGGCTTCAAACAGGCCAGCACCCGCCACGGGAACCCTGCTGCCGTTCCAGATTTGCCTGCCCGGCGACAGCAGAACCATGCAGGCTGCCTTCTCCGGTCAGAGAGTCCCTTCCGGAACGGTCCCTTTCCGTCGGTCTGATTCTATCCCATTCTGCCGTTCAGGGCGATATCTGCCTGATCCCGGAACCGGAACAGGGAAAATTCAGGCATCGGGAACGGTTCTATTCTTCAGGAGGAATTCTCCGGGGGCGCAGCCGTTGAGCCAGTTCGAAGGTGATCCCCCGGGGATCGGGAGCCTGACAGATCACGCTGCTAACTGCAATCCTTTTTGCACCATTGGCTTGCGCCAACCCTAGATTGGCAGGCGTAATGCCGCCAATGGCAAACCACGGCAGACTCACCATCGCCGCGGCCTGGGCCACGTATTCCAGCCCGGCCAGTTCCGGAAACTCTTTTGTCTGCGAGACGAAGACCGGCCCGACACCTAAATAATCGGCTCCGTCGAACGTGGCGGCCTGGGCCTGTTCCGGGCAATGGGTCGAAACGCCGATGATGCCTGAGCCTCCTAGGATGCGCCGCGCACTGGCCACATCGAGATCATCCTGTCCCAGATGAACGCCGTCGGCCCCGACCGTGGCAGCGATATCGGCACGATCGTTGATCATCAGCAAGGCTCTGAATTCCTGTGTCCAGGTGCGCACCTGCCGCGCATAATCCACCAGTTGACGATCCGGCATCTCCTTTTCACGGATCTGAATCATGTCGACTCCCTTTTCCAGGGAATTGCGAATCACGATTTCCGGAGAATAGCGGCAGTTCGCGGCGGTCACTAACAGACAGAGCCGACAGTCTTCCAGCCGGCTTCGACTGTGAATGCCGGTTTCCAGCACTTTTTCGACGGTATACATCCGGAACCGGCATTCCGTCAGCCGGAGTGCCAGGTCGGCATCAATGAGCTTTCCATATTCTTCGAGACTGCGCAGCGCTTCTTCCACGCGCTTGAAGCTCGCCCGCACCACGTCGTGCAGCGACTCCCGGGATCTCTCCGAGGCCAGCGCCCCGCGGCGTCCCACATCGCGCTCACTGTCCCGGCCCGGAACCCAGCGATCCTGCCGCAGGTGGCGCAGGATGTCTGTCAGCAGATGGCGGATCTGCTTCAGTTCCCGCTGCAGCACGGCATCATCCAGCCGAAACCGGACATAGTCTTCGATCACGCGCAGTCCTTCCCGGCAACGGTTGGCACTCGCATCGAGAATTCGATAGAGCGCGGCCGTTTCCAGTGTCCCCTGCTCCACCGGGCGAATCTGCACGAAGGAATCCGGACCGATCTGCAGGTCGGGCGGCATTTCCATCGTCTGGTCCAGCAGGGTTTCCAGACTGCATTGCCGGGTCTGCAGCACAGCGGCCACCAGAGCACTCTGTTCGACCGCCGCCAGCAGCAGATGTTCGCTACTGGTTCCGCCTTCAGCATTGCATTCAATCGCAAAATGATCGGCCCGCCGAATCACCTGCCGGGACCAGTCACCAAAAGGCATCAGTTCTTCGGAAGCGAGAGCAGTCTGTTCCAGAGCGGCATGCACATCGTCCAGACTCTCCAGTACCGCATGCAGCAGACTGGCCGCGCGGCCTTCATCTTCGAACAGTGCGACCAGCAAAAACAGGTACATCCGCCCGGATGACACCAGTTCCGGCGACTCATTCCGCAGCCGCTGAAGGGTCCGTTCAGCCCCGGAGGTCAGATTGAAAATCGGCATCTCTCTGTCACTTCAGTTTTCAGATCCGGAAGAAATTCCCTGCCGGCCATTCTGCCAGATCCGCGATTCCCCACCACTCTCTGAAGGGCCTGCACTGCAAACGGACAGTGTGAGGAACGGTCTTACGATCCCAGTCGTCCAAACTGCCGGTCGAGTTCTTCCCGGCTCAATTTCAATGCGGTCGGGCGTCCATGCGGACAATGATGGGCGTCGTCACACAAATGCCGCTGCGCCAGCAGGGCTTCGATTTCTTCCGGAGCCAGCCGCTGACCAGCTTTCACGGCCGCCTTGCAGGACATCATGTGCAGCAGACGGTCGAGCAGATCGCGACGTTCAATCTTGCGACCGGAGGTTTCCAGCAGGTCGACCAGATCCTTCAGCAATGTCTGCGGATCAGCCCGGGACAACATGACCGGAACCCCGGCCAGGGCCACGGTTCCGCCCCCGAAGTCCTGAATCTGCAGTCCCAGTTCGGCCAGCAGTTCGGCCTGATCCAGCAGCACGCCAGCTTCCCGGGCACTCAGCTGCAGCGTCAGGGGAATCAGCAGTCTCTGAATCTCGACACCTCCGGCCAGCACGCGGCGCCGCAGATGTTCATACATAATGCGTTCATGCAGGGCATGCTGATCGATCACGGTAATGCCGTCTGTCGTCTCGACGACCAGATAGCAGTCATGCACCTGCATGGCGCGCACTTCCGCTTCGGCCGAGACCGGCGAAACAACCGAAACGGCTCCTCCGCCTCCCTGGGATTCCCCCACGGGATACCGCTGTGCCGGGGCAGACTCTGAAACTGCCGGCGCGCCTGGGGAATTTACCGGAGAATTCAGCAGTTGCGAAATCTCGCCATCCAGATCGATTCCGGCGGCGGGGTCCAGAGCCCCTTCCCTGGAAGAAAGTCCGACATTCCCGGCCGTCAGATCGGCCCCGGCCGCAACTCCCAGCCCAGGCGCGGGCGGAGTCGGGTTCGGGCCGGCCAGCCAGGCCACCAGTTCCCGCTGGGTCATCTGAGGCGGGGCGATCGGCAGTGAAGACGGTTCCCAGCCCCTTCCAATCCCGGTAGAACCTGCCCCGACAGAACCTGCCCCGACAGAACCTGCCCCGGCCGACGGCGACCGGCCTGCCGGCTCCACCGACAAACGGGAGTCGAGATCCATCGACAGAAAGCGATTGCGAATGGTCGACAGAAGCAGGCGATACAGCACCTGACTGTCCTGAAAACGGACTTCCACTTTCGTCGGGTGAACATTGACATCCACCTGATCCGGCGGCAGTTCCAGAAACAGGAAGGCCACCGGATACCGCCCGACCATCACCAGACCGCGATAGGCTTCCCCCAGGGCATGCTGCAGCGAACGGTCCTGAATCCAGCGTCCGTTCAGAAACAGATACTGTCCCTTGCGGGTCGCCTTGTTCTGACTGGGATGCGCGACAAATCCCCAGACCCGGGCCTGCCCGTGTGTGGCATCGACCGGAATCAGGGACTGAGCGACTTCGGTCCCGAAGAACAGTTCAATCCGCTGGCTGACGTCCGATGTGGCCGGCAGGTCGTGCACGGTCCGGCCATTGTGACGCAGCGTCATATGCAGAGAAGGGTTCGGCAGAGCCACCCGGGTGAACTGCTCAGCAATATGAGCAAATTCTGTCGCCGGAGTTTTCAGAAACTTCCGCCGGACAGGCGTATTAAAAAACAGCTGTCGAACCTCGATGCGGGTTCCCTGCGGGGCTCCACAGGCGCGCAATTCCTTCTGTTCTCCTCCTCGAACTTCCAGTTCTGCCCCGGTCAGCTGATCGGCCGTGCGGCTGCGAATGCAAAAATGGGAGATTTCGGCAATTGAGGCCAGCGCCTCCCCGCGAAATCCCATGGTTTTGACATTGAACAGGTCATCTGCCGACGCCAGTTTGCTGGTGGCATGGCTGGCGACCGCCAGTTCTAAATCGTCCGGATGAATCCCTTCGCCGTTGTCGGTCACGCGGATCAGTTCCGCGCCCCCCTGTTCGATGTCGACTTCAATGCGGGTCGCCAGGGCATCGACCGCATTTTCCAGCAGTTCCTTGACGGCGCTGGCGGGCCGTTCAATGACTTCTCCGGCGGCAATCTTGTTGACGACTCCGGGGGGAAGCTGGCGAATTCGGGAAAGAACGTCCGTGTGCATGGAAATGGAAGAGATCCTGTCGCAATCAGTAACAGCCCGGCCTTGAGGTCCGCTGTCTATTGTAACCAGCGATGCCGGGGAGTGCATTGCCCCTCCCCCTTCGGGAAAGCCAGGACTTCTTTGCTGGTGGTTGAATTGAGTCCGGCAGCGATTTATTCTGCAATTCGCGTACGATTGATTCATATCGATAAAATGTGCGTTGATTCTTCACTACAAGAATCGCTAAGGTCGGAGCGGGCAAAGATGGGATCTTGACAGTGTGAACCATCTCACGATTTTTCCCTTTCCGATCAGACGCCACGTTCGGGCATCCGCGTTCAGACATCAGTGCAAAGGGACAGTTCGTGTCGTCAAGCGGCGGGTCGTTGCCAGAGAATCTCCCTGATCCCAAACTGGTCTCCCAGATTCTCACTGCGCACAGGCAGCACCTGAAACAGCTGCTGACGGCCTATCAGCCTTACATCCGCTCGCTGGCCGAACAATCGGTGCCAATGCAGTTGCGTCCTCGGCTCGATGCCTCGGACCTGGCACAGGAAACTCTGCTTCGCGGCACCGCCCAGCTGAACCAGTTTCAGGGACAGACCGAGGCTGAACTGCTGGCCTGGCTGCGTCAGATTCTGCAGAACCTGGTGGTGGACTGGGTCCGGCATCACACTGCCGAAAAACGCGACGTGCGCCGCGAAATCGAACTGAACGAACCGGTCCCGGACGATGACGGGACCCCCAGCCAGATTTATCGCAAGAAAGAAGAGAACGAACGCCTGACAGCCGCCATGCAGCTGCTTTCCGACGATCATCGCATCGTGATTGAACTGCGAAACCGGGGCCTGACGTTTGAAGAGATCGGGGAGCAGATCGGCCGCACCCCGGATGCCGCACGCATGCTCTGGGGCCGGGCCATTTCCCGTCTTGTCGCACTGCTGGAAGACAATGCCAGATGATCATGCCGCTTCTGATCTGTCCGCCGACCAGCTTGATCGCCTGATTCAGCTGGACGAACTGCTGCGAACGGAAGGCGACTCGGGCCATGTCAGCTCTGATCTGGCCGGTGCCAGACGCGTTCTGAAAGCCCTGCATGCCCAGCGGCCGGCAGCGGATGCGACCATTCCTCCTCCTCCCAAAAACATTCCACTGCACATCGGCCGGTACGAAATTTATGGCCTGCTGGGAGTCGGGGGATTCGCCGTGGTCTACAGGGCCCGGGATGATCTCTTAAAGCGCGATGTCGCTATCAAGATCCCCCTGCCCTATCGGCTGGTGAATCCGGATGCCCGGCACCGTTTTCTGCGCGAAGCCCAGACAGCGGCGAAACTCGATCATCCGCATATCGTCCCCGCCTATGAAGCTGGGGAAGACGGCCCGATGCCTTATATTGCTTATGCTTACTGCTCCGGCCCGACCCTGGCCACCTGGCTGCAGCAGAACGGTCCTTTTGCTCCGCAGGATGCCGCGCGGCTGGTTCTGAACCTGGCCGATGCGGTCGGCTACAGTCATGAACAGGGAGTTCTGCACCGAGATATTAAACCCTCGAACGTGCTGCTGTTTCCCCGGACCCGGGCGCCTGCCGATGCCACATTCCCATATATTCCCCGGTTGACCGACTTCGGGCTGGCAAAGCTCGCCGAAACCGTTCATCAGGATACCCGTTCGAGCATGATTCTGGGGACGCCGCTGTATATGGCCCCGGAACAGATCGAAATGGATACCGGAGAATTTGTGCAGGAAACCGATGTCTATGGACTGGGCGGAATCCTGTATGAAACGATTTCCGGACAGCCCCCTGTCCAGGGAGGATCTCTGCTGCAGGTGATGCAGACCATTCAGGAAGGCCGGCTCCCCCGATTGAGTGATGTGAAGCCGGACGTTCCGGAAGAACTCTCGGTCATCTGCTCCAAGGCACTCTCGGCAGATCCGGCCGACCGGTATCGCACGGCCATCCAGTTACGCGACGATCTGCAGCGTTACCTGGAAGGCCGGCCGATTGCCGCCAGAATGCCTGGGACCGTCAAACGCATTGCTCGCTTCATCACCGCCCCCGCGCGTATGTGGGAGGCCGGGGGCTATGTGATCTTCGCCAATGTAATTATCGCCTTCTGGGCCGCAGGCTGGCTGGCAGCCATTGCCCTGGGAGTGCCGATTGCCGAAGGCACCCGGATCAATGATATCCTTCTCGAAACCTGCGGCCTGATCTGCGCGCACTTTGTCTGTGCCGGGATCGGCTGGGCGATCATTCAGGGACGTGCCTGGGCCGCCATCGCTTCAGCTCTGATCGCCCTGGTGTTCGTGACCCGGACACTGGTCATTCTGCTGCGGATTTCGCATGAACCGCTGCAGAGCATCTTTCCGAATGAACGCGCCCGGGACGTGGTGCTGTCGATGATCACGGTGGTTTTCGGAATTCAGATTCTGCTCTGCCTGTTTGCATGGCTCGCCATCCGAAAGCAGACACGGCTGGCGCAGCGCCGCAGGCCCCCGGCCGAACCGGCCCGCTGAACGACTCCGGCAGTTCCCGGCAGTCCAGCGGAACATCGGCTCTTCCCGTCCTCGGCATCCTGGCATCCGTTCGACGGAGCGGCCAGACCGTCAGTCGAGGCTGACCGTCACGGTTTTCAGCTCGGTATAGTTGGCCAGCGCGGCTTCTCCCAGTTCCCGTCCCATGCCGGACTGCTTGAATCCGCCAAAGGGAGCCGAGGCGTCAAAGACGTCGTAACAGTTCACCCAGACTGTTCCGGCCCGCAATTCCCTGGCCACCCGATGTGCTTTCGCCACATCCCGGGTCCAGACGGCGGCAGCCAGCCCATAATGCGTTCTGTTCCCCCGTTCGATCACTTCTTCAATGCCGTCAAACGGCAGCACACTGAGCACCGGCCCGAAGATTTCGTCGGTGGCAATCTCCATGTCGTCGGTCACGTTGTCAAAGACGGTCGGCTCGATGAAGAATCCTTTGTCGCCGTGCCGCTTCCCGCCCACCAGGCAGTCGGCCCCGGCTTTCTTCCCCCGGTCGATATAGTCGAGAATCTTATTGAACTGATCCGCATCGATCTGGGGACCATGTGTGGTCGACAGGTCAAACGGATTGCCGGTCTTGCGCTGCTTTGTCCGGGAGACGACCTCTTTCACAAAATCGCGATGAATCGATTTCTCGACGAACAGCCGGCTGCCGGCACAGCAGCACTGGCCCTGATTGAAAAACAGTCCGAATTCGGCCCCTTGAATGGCCGCTTCGATATCGGCGTCGGCGAAGATGATGTTGGGACTTTTTCCCCCCAGCTCGAAGGTGATCCGCTTCAGTGTCTGGGCGGCATCGCGCATGATCATCCGCGCGGTTTCGGTCGAACCGGTGAAAGCGATCTTGTCGACACCGGGATGTTTGACAATGGCCGCCCCTGTCTCGCCGAATCCGGTGACCACATTGATCACGCCGGGGGGAATTCCGGCTTCCTGCGCCAGTTCGGCCAGTCGCAGACACGACAGCGGAGTCTGTTCGGCAGGCTTCATCACCACGGTACACCCGGCAGCCAGCGCCGGGGCCCACTTCCAGGAGACCATCAAAGCCGGAAAGTTCCAGGGAATGATCTGCCCGGCGACCCCGACCGGCTCTTTCCGGGTATAGGAAAAATAGTTTCCGCGGACCGGCAGCGTCTCGCCGCACAGTTTGTCGGCCCAGCCGGCATAGTAACGAAAGGTGTCCACCACCAGCGGCAGATCGGCATTCAAGGCATCGGTGATCGGCTTGCCGTTGTCGAGCGTTTCCAGCCCGGCCAGTTCTTCCAGATTCTGTTCGATCAAATCGGCCAGCCGGTTGAGCACACGCCCCCGGTCCCGGGCATCCATCTTCCGCCAGTCGCCCGACTCGAAGGCGCGCCGGGCCGCTTTCACCGCCAGGTCCACATCTTCGGCACCGGCCAGAGCCACGTCGGCAATCTTCTCTTCCGTGGCCGGGTGATAAGTCGGGAAGGTGTCACCGCTGCGGGCGTCTGTCCATTCTCCATTGATAAACAACTGGGTCCGACACACTTCGGGACGGGAAAAAACTTTCTGACGTGCGGCACTGGCAACAGCAGACATCGAGCACTCCTTGAAGTCTGAAGAAAGAGACTCAGGCGGGAAGTCACGTCCCCCCCGGCAAACGCGAGACACCTGATTCGAATTGTCCCTTGCCGGGTCTTTCACGTCCAGTACCGGAACAGATCCGCCTGTTTTCCCGCTTCCGGCTTCCAGCTTCCCGGTCAGGGATCCCGGGCAGCCGGCCTGATCCCGGTGGCATTTGAGGCAGATCAACAGACTTCACACGATGCAAACTTCACCCGCCCTGAACAACCCGATACAACATGCTGCATGTCCAGAACCGTTTTGAAAATCGAAGGCCCGAAACGGGCGAAAACCTGTATCGTGCTGACGCATGGAGCCGGGGAAAGCTCGGAGTCTGCGTTTCTGACCGCCTTTGCGGAAGGACTCGTCCAGATGCGTCATCGCGTCATTCGCTTTGACTTTCCGTATATGGCTCAACGGTCGGTTACCGGGCGCAAACGGCCGCCGGACAAAGAGGCGATCCTGCGGGACACCTGGAACGAGGTGCTGGACCAGATCGAAACCGAGCACGTCGTCATCGGGGGAAAATCGATGGGCGGCCGCATCGCTTCGTTGATTGCCGACGAACGGCAGGTCGACGGACTGCTCTGTCTGGGATATCCTTTCCATCCGACCGGCCGGCCGGAACAACTGCGCGTGGAGCATCTGGCCGATCTGCGGACCCCGACCCTGATTCTGCAGGGGGAGCGCGACCCCTTCGGTTCCCGGGAAGAAGTGGCCGGATACACGCTTTCCGAGTCCATCCAGATCCACTGGGTTCCCGACGGCGATCATGGCTATCACGTCGGACGCGGCAGCGAACGGACCTACGAACAGAACCTGAAAAACGGGCTGCGGGCCATTCAGCAGTTTCTTGTCGAAGTCTGGCCGCAACACCAGCCGTAATCAGCGCGACCGGTGCCTGACCGCAACCCGGACCTTGCCGGTGCCTGACAGGCGAACGGCTTTCCCTGTTCTCAGCGGACCAGCGTTTTGACCGGTTCTTCGGCGAATTCGGTTTTGCGCGCCGTCTGATTCAGCCGGTGACGGGCATCGCTGGCAATGGTGTTCAGCCAGTGTTCTTCAGGATGGTTCCGGGCACACCAGGACAGCTCATGCACCGCTTCGGCAAACATGCCGGTGCGATAGAGCCATAATCCGAAGGCCTGATGGGCGGCAAAGCTGGACGGATCGGCGGCAATGGCTTCCCGGCCCGAGTTGTAAGCGGCCTTGCGATCGCCCAGTTCCGCGAAACATTCGTGGGCCAGCATCCAGGCCTGAACCGATTCCGCATGCTGCTTCTTCACGGCTTCCCGGGCACTGGAACGGGCCAGACTTTCGAGCACCAGCTGATAACCGGCCACGTCATCGGAAGAACGATAGGCCTCGCGCAACTGTTTGAGCGCGGCATAATCGGGGTCGAAATGGTCCAGGAAAAAGCGGGCCGGCACATATTCCGCCAGCACTGAAATCAGGTGACCGCGATAATCAGGATCATAATGGAAGGAATCCTGCCAGTGAGCGGCGGCCTCTTTCTGGTTCCCTTCCAGCCATAAGGCCCGCCCCAGGGCAAAATGCGACCGGGCATCACAGGGACGCACCGCGACGGCCTGTTCGATCAGCCGGCGTTCGTCGCGCTCCGAGCCCCCCTTCAGCCAGACCAGTTCGGCCAGCTCAAGATAAGGACGCGGCTGCAGCGGGCAGGCCTGCAACGACGCCTGAAAATGTTCCAGCGCCTCGCGCAACAGATGCTGTTCCGATCCCAGCACCCCAGGACGACTCAGCCACTGATGCATTTCTTCCGGCGAATCAAACAGCGAGCGGGCCGCATCCCGAATCTGCGACAACGGCATCTGACGATGCAGCATCTCCTGATTCAGCGCGAACTGCTTCAGGCAGGCCAGTCCGGCATGCAGCTGCAGACGGTGGGAACGGGGATTGGCTTCCGCAGCGGACAGGGCCAGAAAAATGCGACGGTTCAGCATCGCCGAAGCATCATCGGCATTCGGCTGCGAACGCTGCTGCGCGATCGTCACCCGCAGATAATCATCCCAGAGTGGTTCCGCAAAGACTTCAGGCAGTTTCTCGGTCACCATCCAGTGTCCCAGAAACATGAAGCCGACCAGCGACAGGGCCCAGTCCCAGCGGGGCAGCCGGGTGACGCGATGCGTCCAGCTGACATCTTCCCGGGTCGGTTCAAAGAATCTCATCAGACTGATGCGCCAGCCGCACACGGCATACAGCAGCACAATGTTCATGCAGGCAGGAACATACCAGACAAAGTCCACAAGGGACTGAATCAGGCACATCAGCAGCCCGGCAGTCGCCACGGCCATGACTCCGCCGGCCCGCTGTGACACGGCATTCAGCAGTCCCTGGGCGCACCAGAACAGAGAAGTCAGCCAGAGCAGCGCCACCAGTCCGGCCCCGGTGATGCCTGTTTCCAGGGCCACCTGCAGATAGCCGTTTTCGGCATGACTGAATTCGCGATGGTTCTGCGGAGACTGAAACCAGAGCCAGTAGACTTCCTGATGGCTCCCTAAACCGGTGCCGGCCAGCGGAAACTCGCGCAGGCCGTGCATGTTTGCCGTCCAGACCTCATCACGATGCTCCGAACCGACGGGCGGCTTTTCAAAGGGATTCGCCCCGGTCCCCAGTTCAGCAATCGGATGCGGAGCCTGATTGATGAACGGGGCGCTCAGAATGATTCCGAGCAGCAGGACCAGTCCCAGTCCGGCCTGACGGGTGGTCAGCAGAGAACGATGCCAAAGAATGGCAGCCGTCGTTACTGTTCCCAGACATGCCGACAGCATGCCGATGCGTGACTGCGACAGGATGATTCCCATCCAGATGACTGCCTGCACCAGACACCACAGGACGCTGCGGAAATCGAATCGCGCCCAGATCAGGTGCCACCGGGAACCGGCAGTGCCTGTGGAGGCGATCCGGGGGACCGCCCGAATGCGATCGACCAGCGACAGAATGGCGGCCGGCACGGTCAGCGCCAGATAATTGGCAAAGTGATTGGCATTGGAAAATGCCCCTTTGGCGACGCCGAAGGTGTCGGTCATGGGATGGGCATAGACCCAGAAGAATTTTCCATTTCCCCAGGCGAACTGCGCGATCCCCAGCAGCGACATCAGGCCGCCTCCCAGGGCAATCCAGCGCAGCAGGATCAGAATGTCTTCAATCGTCTGCAGTCGCTGCACCAGCACAAAAAAGAATTCCAGGCAGGCGACGATCACGACCATATCACTCCACGTTTCCGCCGGAGTGAAGCTGATCCGGTTCCATTCCGGAAGCAGACTGGCCGTGGAGTCATCCCAGACCGAAAGCAGTCGCTGCACGCGCGGGGAGAGCGCCTGCATCATTGCCGGAGACAGTTCCCAGCACTGCAGCAAGATCAGTCCCAGACCCAGGAACATGATCGGTTCCACGCCGGTGAACCGCCATTTGCCATCCCCCTGCCGGCACTGATGCAGACTCCAGGCGAGTGCCGTGACGGTGGACAGCAGGCACAAGGTCATCTGCCCCAGGGCCTGTCGTCCCCCCATCAGAAACGGGGCCAGAATCAGAATCGAGACCAATCCCAGATCCACGAAACGGACCAGCCACGGTCTGGAACGCGACAACGCGGTGAATTCACACGATGTTGACGGGATCGATTGAGACATGGGTGCGAGGCACTGGAGCCAAAAAGGAACGTGCGATCCCAGGCTGGAGTCCCTGTTTCCGTCTGATGACCACGTCTCAGGCGGAAGAACGCGAGAGCATTTTGTCTAACGGGATCGACGATTCCTGCCCTGCGGACACAAGGCATGTGAAGGGATTTCATGGACGGAGCGGCATCTTTATCGCAACCGGCCATTCTCCTCCAGATCAGTTTTCATTCTCCTCCAGATCAGTTTTGCCGCTCTCGCCTTCCAGAATTTCCCCCGGCCGGAACCGGTGCCTCGGCAGATCAGGCCGTTCAGCAGGTCCGAACCGGAAATGCAACAGCATTCGACTCCATGACTTGCGGCATCATCGCCACTGCCTGCAGGCTGGTCGCGGACGGGTTTCTTTTCCCGCCGGATGCACCTGATTGAGAACGGGAACCGCATTCATCGCGCCGGATCTCCCTGAGCAGGCGCCCCGGAATAGCTTCGGTCGAGCAGTTCCATGGGGTGCCAGACCCGGATTTCCGGATGGCCGGCATCGCGCAGCTCTGCCTGAATCTGCAGGGTGCAGCCGGCATTGGCCGAAACCACCCCACCTGCTCCACTGGCCAGAATGTGCGCCACTTTGCGGCGTCCCAGCCGGTCGGCCATCTCCGGTTCCGTCAGATTGTAAGAACCGGCAGCGCCGCAGCAGATTTCCGACTCGGCCAGCGGCACCAGTTTCAATTCCGGAATCATCTCCAGCAACTGGCGGGGCTGACTGCGAATCTGCTGGGCATGGCACAAATGGCAGGCATCGTGACAGGTGAGCGTTTCCGGGACCGGAAAGCGGGGGGGCACCGGCCCCAGCTGGACCAGAAATTCATTCACATCCTTGAATTTTGCGGCCATCCGCGTGAGTCGTTGAATCAGGTCCGGGCGATCGGGAACCAGTTCTTCGGCCAGGTGCCCGTAGTCTTTCAGCATGGCCCCGCATCCGGCGACATTCACAATGACGGCATCGATCCCGGGCGAAGAAAAGATCTGTTCATTGGCCAAAGCCAGAGAGAGCGCCGGTTCTCCGGCTCCCGAGTGATAATGAATCGCTCCGCAACAATGCTGTGATCGGGGAATCACCACTTCGCAGCCATTTTCCTGCAGTACCCGGGCGGTAGCCCGATTGACCTGCTGAAACATCGCTTCGGCCACGCAGCCGGTAAACAGGGCTACCCGTGCGCGGCGCGGGCCGATCGGGGGCAAGACCTCCGGCAAAGCAGGCAATGTCGGCTGCAGTCGCGGCAGAAGACGCTGCATGCGCTGCAACCGTTGTGGCAGTAACTTCAGCAGGCCTGTCTTTTCGGCCAGCCGGTCCAGCCTGAACTGCTGCAGCAGCCGCGCCGGCCACAAGGCCCATTTCAGGCGTCCGGCATAAGGAAACAGACCGTACATGATCAGGCTGCGAAACCAGTCCGGCCGGACCGTCTCCCCTGCCGCAGGGCGGTGCATGGCAATCCGAAACGGTTCGATCAGCCGCCCGTACTGGACCCCTGAAGGACAGGCCGATTCACAGCTGCGGCAATCCAGACACAGATCCAGATGCCGGGTGACCGCCGGCGTCAGATTGAGCCGGCCATCCGTGACGGCCCGCATCAGATAAATCCGTCCGCGGGGGCTGTTGTTTTCGTCCCCGGTTTCCAGATAGGTCGGACAGGCCGACGTACACAGGCCGCAATGCACGCAATCCAGAAACCGTTCGTAAGGAATGTGGGCATCCAGCGCCGGACTGCCTGGCGAATCTGACAACGACGATGTTTCGGGAGAAGTCATATCCGGGATTCCGAGAGAAATTGCGCTGCCGACAACGGAGGCCATGTCAAGGGGGAAAGTCTGTCAAGGGGAACCATGCAGACAGGGGAGATGCAGGGGATCCGGTGCCGCGGACTGTGCCTGGAATTCTGTCTTTGGAATTCTGTGTACTGACTTCTGTACCGGCCGACCTGCCAGGACCAGAGCCCCGGCCGGTTCTGGCGTTCCTGCCTGTTTTTCCGGCCGTCCGTCAGGTCCTGACCGCCTGACACATTCAGACACATGATACCACCGGACGACACGGCCACGCATCGTGACACCACGGGGCATCATGACACGGCCTCTGACAGAGCAGCCCGGCAGCGATAGATCTGGGTCACACTGCGGCAAATCGTTTCGCAGAGTCCATCGAGATCCAGATCATCTTCATCATATCCAAACGGCTCTTCCACATGTTCGGCCACGGTTTCCAGCCCGAGCATGAAATAAGCCATCAGCACGGATGTGGGAATGGTCCACCACAGATATCCGTCGGCAATTCCCCAGGGGAAAAAGATCAGCAGCAGAGCCACACACTGCCGGGCAAATGCCCGATAAGAATGGATCATGCGCGTATTCCGAATGCGTTCGCATCCGCCGCAGATATCGAGCAGCCGGGAGGCTTCCCGATCCAGCATCTGCAGCTGATGACCGTCGATCAGCCCGGCCGTTCTCCAATGGTTCAGCAGGAGATACAGCCGCTGCACGGTTTCACTGGGAAGATGGGCCACGGTCGCAGAATCCGCAGGCTGAACTTCACTCAGGGTCGGACCGGGACGCAGCCGCAGGTGATCGCGCAGGACCGCCGGAAACAGAATAATCAGCCCCCGGGAGGTCTCCAGATCCGCCGCATCGATTCCGGGAATGGCGTTGATCTTGACCGACAGATTGCGGCAGGCATTGACCAGCGAGCCCCACAATGTGCGGGCTTCCCACCAGCGTGAGAACGATGCATTGGTTCGAAACACCAGCAGGAGCATCAGAAATGCGGAAAACGCCGCATGCAGATTGGCCGGCTGATCGAACCAGTCCTTATAAAAAGAAACTTCCTTCAGCGATGCCAGCGCGGCATAGCATCCATACAGCAGCGAGTAGATTTCAACGCGTCTGAGAGTGCGGTTGCGAGCCACAGGAATAGCAACTGTCATGTGGAAAAGCGTGTCGGATCCGGGAAGCCGAGCATACCGGATCGCCCGGATTCGCTCCACTGGTCCGCTTCGCCGGGCTGCCGAAATTCCTTCTCACTGGAGCACGGCCCAGTGCCCATGGACAGCAGAAAGCCGGCAATCCGCCAGACATGGCTTGACGCTCATGCGGTCTCTCACCGAAATTCCTGATTCCGCGGCCGGGAACTCCCCCTGAATCGCCCTTCTCATACTGCCGAGGTTCTGTGGAAAAACAGTCTTTCCTGATCGCGCTGTCTGCCATTGTCGTCTTCGGGACCGGCGCGCAGTGGCTGGCATGGCGCATGCGACTGCCCTCCATTCTGCTGCTGCTGGGCTGTGGATTTCTCGCCGGACCGGTGCTGCACATTGTCGACCCGGACCAGATGTTCGGAGATCTGCTGTTTCCCTTCGTCTCGCTGTGCGTCGCCGTCATTCTCTTTGAAAGCAGCCTGTCCCTGTATTTTTCCGAGCTGCGGGTGATTGGTGCCGTCCTGCTCTGGCTTCTGACCGTGGGAGCTTTGATTACCTGGGGTCTGGGCACTCTGGGCGCCTTCTCGATTCTCCACATGCCGCTGTTCCCGTCGGTTCTGCTGGGAGCGATTCTGACCGTCACCGGTCCGACAGTGATCGGGCCGATTCTTCGCCAGATCCGCCCGATCGGCCCGGTCGGCCCCATTTCCCGCTGGGAAGGGATCGTCATCGATCCGATCGGCGCGATTCTGGCCGTGCTCGTGTTCGAAGCCTACCGGTCGACGATGGATGCGGGGGTGAATCAAGGCTCCTGGATTGTCATCGAAAACCTGACGCTGACTCTGATTTCAGGGACACTCTGCGGCTTCGCGGCGGCCTTCATTCTGGTGCGGCTGATTCGCAATCACGCCTTGCCGGACCATCTGGAAAGTCTGGTCACCCTGCTGTTCGTGGTGCTGGCCTTTACCGGCTCCAACATGGTGCAGCGGGAATCCGGTCTGATCGCCGTGACGCTCATGGGAATTCTGGTCGCCAACTCCGGCGTCTCGCTCAAACAGGTTCTGGAGTTCAAGGAAAGCCTGAGCCTGCTGCTGATCTCGGGCCTGTTCATTCTGCTGGCTGCCCGGGTGGAACCGGCCGCCTTTACGGCCCTGGGATGGCGCGGGCCGGCATTTGTCGCTTTCATGATTCTGGTCGTCCGGCCACTGGCAATCGTGGTGTCGACCGTCACCTCGAAACTTTCCTGGAAAGAACGGCTGTTTCTCGCCTGGATGGCCCCCCGTGGAATCGTGGCCGCCTCGGTGGCTTCGGTGTTTGCCATTGAACTGGGAAGCGAAGACGGGGCCGGACTGGTTCCTGCCACCTTTCTGCTGATCGTGGGGACCGTGGTGATTTATGGCCTGACAGCCTATCCACTGGCGATCCGGCTGGGGCTGGCAAGTCGTGATCCCCAGGGACTGCTGGTGGTCGGGGCACACGAGGCCGCCCGGGCCATTGGGCATGCCATCCAGCAGGCCGGCTTCCCGATTCTGCTGGTTGATACCAACCATCGCAACCTGCGGGCTGCCCGCATGGAAGGCCTGCGGACCATCGACATGAACATCCTGCAGGAAGGAGTGGCCGAACACCTGGACCTGGGGGGCATCGGGCGGTTGCTGGCGTTGACCCCGAACGATGAAGTCAACGCTCTGGCCGCAATGAATCTGGCGGAACTGTTTGGACGGGCGAATGTCTTTCAGCTCACTCCGTGGCGGCAGGTCGAGCGGAATGAACAGCCGGCCTCGCATCTGCGGTCACGCTATCTGTTCAGCCCGGACCTGACATTCGACCGGCTGCAGCAGCGACTGGAAGCAGGAGACCAGATCCGGACGACGAAGCTGACCAGGGAGTTCGATTTCTCGCAGTTCCAGGAGGTCCATCAGCAGCGGGCCATTCCGCTGTTTCGCATTCAGAACAACTCACTGACCATCTGCGATGCCGAAGCCCGGCTGGAATTCAAACCGGGAGACACCGTGATTGCCCTGGTTCCCCCCACGAGCGGATCTCCGGCATCCGGCCCGGGGTCTCCCGACGGCAGTTCCCTGGCGAACGGCAGTTGATTCCTGCAGGCGAAAATTTCATGCGGAAAGCGGCTGCCGAAAAACGGCAGTCGGAAAAAGTGGCCGGCAAAAAAACGGCTGCTGTCCTCCGGTGACGGGTCTGTGAACTTTTCGCAAGGCCGGGATGCCCGGCAGCGTCGCGACACCCATGGCCCGTCCAGTCGACTGTCGTGTCAGGTGCCGGGCTTTGCCCTGCGTTTCGACCTGCGTTTTGACCGGCCGGGTTTTTCAAGTTGACAAAGCCGCCTGGTTTCGTCACAGCTTGGATGTCAGGGGGAATATGACCCCGGAAACGGCCCAGGCGGCGAAATCGCGCCGGATTCTCCGGATTTCAATGCCAGATCAGACTCAAAGATGGAACTTCACGGCCGCAGCAGTAAGGGACAGGGAATGCATCAGACTGTGAATCGACCGCTCAGGCAGCTGATCGGAAGACTGTTTGTCCTGTTTTGCGTCACTCTGTCCGGGGCCTGGGCTCCGGCAGACGAGCCACAAGTCATTGCCCGGCTGAACGGCCATGACGTGACCGCGGATCAGCTGCAGCTGGAATTCTATCTGGCCCAGCTGCCCGCAGATGCCAGTGCGGCAGATCGCCAGAAGCTGCTCAACCGGCTCATCGATCGCGAACTGATCCGGCAGTATCTGAACGAGCGCAAGACCCCGGTGCATCAGGAACAGATCGACCTGCAGCTGGCCAGCCTCGAAAAGCTGATCGTCGCCCGCGGTGAAACGATGGAAGCGGTGCTGACCCGCCTGCACCTGACTCCCCAGTCACTGCGGGAGATTCTGGAAACCTCGGCCCGCTGGGAGGCGTTTTCCACATCGGTGATCGGCAATAACCAGATTCATGCGGAATGGGAGCAATACCGTACCCATTATGACGGCACCCGGGTGCAGGCCTCGCAAATCGTCCGCCTCGTCGATGTGTCCGACAGCACGGAGCGCTGGGAGGCAGAAGAAGCCCTGCTCGGCACACTGCGGGAAGAAATCCTTCAGCACAAACTGACTTTTGCCGACGCCGCCCGGCAGTCTTCGCAAAGCCCTTCGGCCCGGCGGGGAGGCGACATGGGCGAATTCGAATATTCAGGCCGGGTGGACGAAGAAATTTCCCGAATCGCCTTCATCACCCCGACAGGGGAAATCAGCAAGCCATTCCGCACCCGGTTCGGCGTGCATCTGGTGCAGGTGGCCAGGGTGATTCCCGGGCAGCTCAGTCTGGAAGATGCCCGCCCGGAAATCATCAAGGTTCTTGGAGAACGGCTCTGGGCCGACACGGTGCTGCGGGAGCGCCAGCATGGCTCTGTGCAGATTCTGAAGCCCTGAATGGCGGGAAAAGTCCTCCGGACAGGAGGTTTCTGTCAGGGAGATTCCCCCGCTTTCCCGTGCAAACAGACGAAACGGTTTCTATGCTGTGCCATTTTCCCGCAGGAGGAATCAGAACAGCATGGTCGAGAATCTGCCGCTCAAATCCCTGACATTCAAAGACCTGACGGTCGAAGGGTATTCGCGCGCGGCAGTGCAGTCGTACTGGCGGATTCCGGAACTCAAGGTCGGCTTCGACATGGGCGGCAGCCCGTGGTCGTTCATGGGCACGCCGACCTATTTCATTACGCATGGCCATCTGGATCACATGGCCGCCCTGCCCGCTTATGTGGCGCGGCGGCGGATGATGAAAATGGCCCCTCCGACGATCTATGTTCCTCAGGAAATCGCCGAATCGGTCGAACGGATGCTGCGGGCCTGGCAGCGTCTCGACCGGGGGCGCATGCTGTGCGAACTGGTTCCGGCCGTCGACGGGGCAGAATATGAACTCTCTCGGGAACATGTGGTGACGACATTCGCCACCCGGCACACGGTCCCGTCACTGGGATATCTCGTCTGGGAACGCCGCAAAAAGCTGAAGCCGGAATATGCCGGGCTGACAGGGGATCAGATCCGGGATTTACGGCAGGCCGGAACAGAGGTGAGCGCCGAAATGCGAATTCCCCTGGTCTGCTACACCGGCGACACCGCTCCGGCCGGACTGGATGCCTGCCCGGCGGCCTTTGAAGCCCGCATCCTGATTACCGAGCTGACCTTTTTCCGCCCGGAACACCGCAAAGACAAGATTCACAAGTTCGGACATACCCATCTGGACGACATTCTGGAGCGGGCGGACCGATTTCAGAATGAGCTGATCATCTTCAGCCACTTCAGCACTCGCTATCATGAAGACCAGATTCGCAAATCCGTCCTGAAGCGCCTGCCGGAATCCCTGCGGGACCGGGTGGAACTGTGGCTTTAACCGGGCTTGAATGGGGCGAGCCGCCGGGGCTTTCATCAGCCTGGGGCCGGCACCGTTCCCGATCTGTTCCGGACCTGCAGCGCCGGGAGCCTGAAAAGCCACAAGCCAGACCGCCGGATGGACGAAAATGCCGACGCCGGGGAATCGATCAGGACCACGCTTCCTGACAACGGAAATCCAGTGAAAGCCTGAGAAACCCTGGCGGTTCGAAAAAAGCCAGCCACTGACTGAATGGTTTCAGCCAGCCCCCCCCCTCTGAAAACGGATTGAACTTTCCTGCCGGATGCGGGTCCGTTGTGTGTCAGATTGTTTCGCAAAATGCCTGAAAGAGAATCAGAATGACTCAGCGAATTTTCAACTTCTCCGCCGGTCCGGCTGTTCTGCCTGTCGAAGTCCTGGAAGAAGCCAAAGACAACATGCTCTCCCTGGGAAATACCGGGATCGGGATCATGGAGCATTCCCACCGGGGAAAGGCTTTTATTGCCGTGCTGGAACAGACCCAGGCCGACTGCCGCAGGATCGCCGGAATTTCCGATGATTACGACATCCTGTTCCTGCAGGGAGGAGCTTCCAGCCAGTTCTTCATGGTGCCGATGAACTATCTGCAGCCGGGACAGGTCGCCGACTATCTGGTGACTGGAGCCTGGTCCGAAAAAGCCATTGAACAGGCGAACCGCTTCGGACAGGTCCACTCCGCCGCCAGCAGTGCCGACCGCAACTTCTCTTATATCCCCCAATCGGCCAGCTATTCCCCGTCGCCGAACTATGTGCACTTCACATCCAACAACACCATCTTCGGCACCCAGTGGACTGGCGAGCCCGATGTTCCCGCCGGCACAACCCTGATCTGCGATGCCAGCAGCGACATCTTCTGCCGGCCGGTCGACGTCTCGAAATATGCCATGATCTATGCAGGCGCCCAGAAGAACCTGGGGCCCTCCGGCGTGACACTGGTCATCATGCGGAAAGATCTGACCGCCCGCGGCAGCAAAGACATTCCGGAAATGCTGCAGTACCGCACGCACGCCAAAAATGATTCGTGCTACAACACCCCGCCGACCTTCGGCATCTATTTCATGGGGCTGGTCTTCAAATGGATTCTGAAACAGGGAGGCCTGAGCGCCGTCGGCCAGAAGAACGAGGCCAAGGCCAAAATTCTGTATGACTATCTGGACCAGAGCCCCCTGTTCCGCGCCACGGCCGATGCCGACTCCCGTTCTCTGATGAATGTGACCTTTGTCACCGGCAAAGAGGAGGTGGACACCCAGTTCATCAGCGAAGCGAAAAAAGCCGGATTCGACGGTCTGAAAGGGCATCGCAGCGTCGGCGGCATGCGGGCGAGCATCTACAACGCCTTCCCTGCCGAAGGAGTCAGCGAACTGGTGAAGTTCATGCAGGACTTCGAACGCCGGAACAGCTAGACCAGGTTGGCTTGTGTTCTGTCATGTTCGGGCCCGAATTCGCAGGGGTTGATCAAGCTCTGCGCGAGACAACATTGACAATGCCGGGCTCAAGCAGGTGGCTCTGGCCGGATGCACTTGCGAATGCCGCGTGCCCGGGCAAGACATCACTCGCCGCGTGCCACGTTCCCATGTATTTGAAACGCAGCCGGCCGCAGGCATGACTGCCTGCGGCCGGCAATTTCAAAGATCTGCTGAAATTTCAGAGCCCCGCCAGAGCCATCGGCTCTGGCGGGGTGCATTTGCTGACGCGGCGTGCTCTGAGAAATTGCCGCTCATCACATGGCCGCATGCGGCGAGCAATCAAATGGGCATTCCTGCGGTCAATCGCGCCCATTCGCCTGCACCAGAACCATGAACAGGGTCTAGAACCGGTTCGGGCCACCGCCACCGGGTCGGCGATCTCCCCCTTCTCCACGCGGTCCGCGCCCCCCTTCCTGACGGTCTCCCCGCAAGGTGGAAAGATCGAATTCCGCTCCTTTGAGCTCGGTGAATTTGGCCTGCTGCTCAGGCGTCAGCACCGCCAACAGGTCGGCATTGCGCTGTTCCATGCGGGCCCGCATTTCTTCGCGATTGAAGCCGCCGCGTTCCCCTCCCCGGCCTTCGCCTTCAGGCCGGCGGTCTCCGGGACCTGCTCCGGGACGGTCTCTTCCGAAGCCTTGCGGGCGTTCCAGGGCCGCAATTTTTTCCCGCTGCTCGGCTGTCAAATTCAGCTGGCCGGCGAGTTCATCATCGCTCAGGGCATTCACTCCCTGCAGCTGCCAGTAGATCTGCTGCAGACGCTCGGCCTGAATTTCTTCCAGCAGGGCGTTGAACTTCGGCGTGTATTCTGCCGTTGCGGCCTTCGAGCGGGTCGCCCGTTCTTCCATGGCGGCACGGAATCGTTCCCGCTGTTCTTCTGGCGAAAGATCCCGCAGGCTTTCCCGATCCAGGGAGTCCCCTGAGCCGCGGATCGCGGCATGATATTCATCAAGCAGGGTTTTCACCTGGGCCTTCTGAGAGTCCGTCAGGGCCAGTTCATTCTCAACCGCCGGATTGGCGAGCAGCTGAAATTTCGAAGAACCGCCGCGCATCGACATGCCACCGCCGAAACGGCCACGTCCCCCGCCTCCATCCGGGCGCTGGGCCAGAGCCACCGTCGACAGCGACAGACATGCCAGCACCAGCCAGCAATGTTTCCTTTTGAACATAACTGCAACTCCCCAATGATGATGCCATGGACCAGCCGACATGTTCTGGCCATTCTGGCGAAACAGATCCCCGCTGCATAACCTCACGCACGCTCCCCGGTCTTCTCGCGACTTCCCCCGACATTCCCTGACTCCCGGACTCGTGGCCTGTGTCGGGGAATGCTGGCTAAGGACCGCATTTGAACGGGACCGTGTCTGCAAAATTGAACACCGCCCCCCCGCTGGAGTTCTGAGATGTTTCCGCATTTCGTCGCCCCGGGCCGGCAAAGCCGTTCCCTCCAGGCGATTCAGGCCAGAGAAGCCCTGCAGATCAGACCAGCCGCCAGAATTCCCCAGCGGCTCCCGGATGGCTGGAACGCGGAATGCCGTCCGATGCAGAAGAGAAGCGTCTCACTGCCGCAGAAACCGCGCGACGCCCTGCGGGTAGGGGCATTTCCCCAGAGCCGGGTGCATCAGCGAACAGAGTCGCGAGTCACCGTATGATCGTTCTGGCTGTCTCCGGAAGGGAGATCCCGGTAGCCCAGAGCGGTTCCATCGCGCAGCAAGCCCTCATTCGTCCATCCGGAATGGGCCACACGGCAGGCCACAATCGGCCTGACCCAGCGTGCCCGATAGGAAGAACGGAGCAAAGCCCGGGTGGTGCGGATCTCCGAGAGACGCTGCTGCAGCCGTTCCAGCGTTTCTTCATCGAGATCATCGAGAGAGAGTTTGCCCACAAAACGGGGGCGGGAATTTTCCATCCCGGCCAGCAGGACCGAGCGGATTTCACCGGTCGAATTCGTCAGGTAACCAAAAATCACGAACTCACTGGACTCACGCGGAACCGCACTCTTCACGGCCGGCCGGCGGTTTTCCGCATCCGGATCCACAGGCCAGGCCTCGTCGTCCTCTGCCGCGGCCAGTTCCTCTGTCGGCTCAGGCGGGTGATCGGCATTCAATTTCGAAACAGAATGCTCGTGCCTGTCCGGCGCGCTATTGGCCGGTGTGCCGCTGGTCGGGGAAGCCGATGCCACAGGAGACGCACTGGACAGCTGAGCCGGAGGCGCAACCACGAATGCGGCATAGACCTGCTGCAGAACTCGCAGGGAATTCATCTGCTGCGACAGATTCCGCCAGTTCAGCTGACCGGCAATTCCATCAGGATGAAATCCCAGCATGGCCACCGACAGAATCACTGCGATCAACCCACCCGATCCCAGCACCGGGAACAGGCGTGAACCGGGATTATGGCGCAGCGCGCTGGCCCAGATTCTTGCCGGATGCAGCACGACGGCGGTCCACAGCAGATTGATTCGCGGTGCCGCCCGACAGGCCAGAACATGCCCGCACAGAAAAGCCGCCAGTCCAGTCAGAAACACCGCTCGCCAGTAGAACAGCCAGTCGACGGAAGCTGGTCGGCACAGCGCCAGAATCAGGCAACCCAGCAGAACGGCCAGCACACTCGACAGGCACAGACGTCCTAGTCCTGCTCTGGGGGCCGGACGGGCACTGGTCAGCCAGGCCTTTTTTTCCGCAGCGGTCGCTTTTCGCCCCAGTTTGGGCAGATATTCGCAGTCGGGACACCAGGGAGCCCCGTTCCAGGGGGCACTCGATCCGCACTGGGTACATCCAATGACCTGCAGCAGATCAATCGGAATGTCCTGCTCGACCGGGACCTTTTCCAGACGGACCGAGTCCAGCAGGCGCATCAACCGCTCGGACGAATCGAGCAGGTCGCACTCTTGCGGTTCCGCAGACCGGACATCGGTACTCATCTCAGGCATCAGTTCTCGCGACGGGGAAACTTCAAAGCACGAAAAGTCGCCTGAGAGAACCTAGCTTATACAGAATCGGACGGTCGAAGTTTCTTGACCAAACGCCGCAGTTCGCTGTAAAGTGATATTCGATAAATCCTTAGTATCGCGCACAAAATCGCTCACTCGATGAAGATTTCTTCGCCACTGGCGAATCGCGAAGTATTTTATCAAAAAATTCTTCCTTCATCCCTGCAGCCAGCCCGAGATGCTGCCAATGGTTCATAGCGACCCAGGGGACACCAGAAACACGGAAAAGATGGAAAATTCTGAGCCTTGCTCTGAGCCTTGCCAGTCGTTCGCCGAACTGGGACTGAACGACCAGCAGCTGAATGTTCTGAACGAAATTGGTTTTCAGCGCCCCACGCCGATCCAGGCGGCTTTGATTCCTGTGGCCCTGAAAGGGGTGGACTGCATTGGGCAGGCGCGTACCGGCACCGGCAAAACCGCCTCCTTCGTGCTGCCGATCGTGCAGCGTTTCGACTTTCAGCAAGACACCGTTCAGGCGCTGATTCTGTGCCCCACCCGGGAACTGAGTGAACAGGTCGAAAGCGAATTCAAACTGCTGGCCCGGGGATCACGGATTGAAACCGTCCTGGTTGTCGGCGGACGGCCGGTCGGCCCCCAGGTGCGTGCCCTGCAGCAGGGTGCCGGAGTCGTCATTGGCACGCCGGGTCGGGTGATCGATCTCCTCCAGCGCCGCTCGCTCAATCTGTCGGCCGTACGTTTCGTGGTGCTCGATGAAGCCGACCGGATGCTGGATATCGGCTTTCGCAAAGACATTGAACGGATTCTGAGCGTCTGTTCCAAGGAACATCAGACCCTGCTGCTGTCGGCCACGCTCGACGAACCGGTCGAAAAGCTCGCCCGCCGCTTCATGCACAACCCCCGCCGGGTCGATCTGTCGGAAGACCGGGTCGTGGTCGAAACCATCCGCCAGTTCTACTGCACAGTCGAAGAACAGCGCAAGTTTGGACTGCTGATTCGCGTGCTGCTGAAAGAACGCCCGACCCAGGCCCTGGTGTTCTGCCGGACCAAGCGCCGCGCGCAGCAGTTGTTCGAACGCCTGTCCCAGCGTCTGTCCGACGTCACCGCGATTCATGGTGACCTGCAGCAGCGGCAGCGCGACAAGGTGATTCGGCGGCTTCGGGAAGGCAAGGCCCGACTGGTGCTGGCGACCGATATCGTCGGACGCGGAATCGATATCAGCGGCATTTCGCACATCATCAATTATGATATTCCGCAGAGTTCCGACGATTACGTCCACCGCGTCGGACGGACCGGGCGGCTCTCTTCCAATTCCGATGGCCGGGCCATTACGTTCGTCACTCCGGAACAGGGGGAAGAACTGACCCGGATCGAAATGCGGATCAATGTCCTGCTGGAAGAGTATGCCCTGGAGGAATTCGACGCATTTGAATCGCGGGAAGTCCAGGTGGTTGACGGCCTGGATGTGTTCGAGACAAAACCGGTGGAAGACTCGGAATGGGATGCCATTTTTTCGGAACTGGCCTGACCATTCCGGTCCAGAACACCCGGACTCTGGCCAAAGCGAGGGGAAGCCATGTCTGACGATGCCATTGGCCGCCCAATGGAGATTCTGCTGATCGAAGACAGCCTGATGGCTGCACGTCTGGCGACCGGAGCCCTGGCCAAAAGCGGTATCCGCCATCGCCTGACCTGGATCAGCGACGGTCAGGAAGCCCGCAATTTTCTGATGCAGACCGGCAAGTTTGCCCGGGCGCCTCAGCCCGATCTGATTCTGCTGGACCTGACTCTGCCTGGCGTCGACGGCCGCACCCTGCTGCACGAAATCCGCGAGCAGCCTTTGCTGAAGCTCGTGCCGATTGTGATCATGACCGGCACAGCCGGCGAACACGACCAGGAAGAGTTTCAACGGCTTGACGTGCAGGGATTTCTCGTCAAACCGGTAGATCTGGTGAAGTTCCTGGAACTGGTCGAGACCCTGAAAGGGTTCTGGAAATCCGACATGCTCATTCGGCAATCCTGACCCCCGTCCCGAGAATCCGTTTTCCCTGAGAATCCTGATATCCCGCAGTGACATCGAGTCAGGTCAACGCTCCGGATGAGTCTTCCCCGACTCGTTCGGAGTCTTGCCCTTCCGCGATGCGCTGCAGCAGAAGCTGTCTGACTGCCGCAAACACACGCTCTTCGCGAGCGAAAAGTTCTTCTTCTGCCCTGACAGAAAAGAATGTGCTTTGTGAGCGGTCCTTCAGCCTCTGACCAGTCTGTCCGGCCCGGGTTCTGTCTGCCCGCAGACGGTCCTGGTGCCTGGAAGCCCTCCTTCATCGCTGGAGCCTCCCTTGAAATTCGACGATCCGATTTCCTCTTCCGACGACCAGGATTCCCTGCCTGCGCCCGACCGCCTGCAACATTGCCAGAAGATTCTGAACTATGAGTTTCGCGATCCCCAGCTGCTGATCCGGTGTCTGACGCACGCTTCCGCCGCACGGACCCGTCTGGAATCCAACGAACGGCTCGAGTTTCTGGGAGACGCCATTCTGGGGGCCGTCGTCTGCGAAATGCTGTATGAACTGTTTCCGGACAGTTCAGAAGGGGAGCTCACCCGCATCAAGTCGGTCGTCGTCAGCCGGACCACCTGCGCGCGGATTGTGCACGAGATGAACCTGCAGCCGTTCTTCATTCTCGGCAAAGGGATCTCCACCCATGTGCATGTCCCCAATTCGATTCTGGCGACTGCGTTTGAAGCTCTGATTGGCGGGATCTATCTGGATGGCGGATATGCCGTGGCCCGCAGCTATGTGCGGCGAATCATTGCTGCCGACGTCGAAGGGGCCGCCGAATCGGCCATTGGCGTGAACTACAAAAGCCTGTTCCAGCAGCGCACGCAACGTCTGTTTGGCGAAACCCCAATCTATCGGGTTCTCGACGAAAAGGGCCCTGATCACAGCAAATGTTTTCAGGTCTCCGCTGTCGTCGGCACCCGCAGCTTTCCGTCGGCCTGGGGGACGAGCAAGAAAGTGGCCGAACAGCGGGCCGCGCACAATGCCCTGTGCGATCTGAACGGGGAGCCGGTCCCGCATGAGACCGGCACCGAAACCGAACTCACGTAAGCGCGCCTCGCTGCTGCCGGGCGGACTGCATTCCCCCCCCCTCGCGGCGAGCGCGATTGTTCCCTGTGAAATGCGCGCCACGCAGGGACCCCGACGATCCCGGCCGGGCCCCGACTCTATGAGGCCGGGCGCACAAACTTCAGCGTCATCACCAGTTCCCGGTCCCGGGCCTTGAGCTGATCCAGCAGGTCCGGCTCCACGGAAAAGACGAACGAGGCCTGCCGGCCTTCCGGATTGGAGACCAGATAATAAATCCAGGTCATCGGCAGATCGGTGCGCCCTTTTTCACTGCGCAACAGCACGCTGCCGGTGACGGCCACCCGATGCATTTTGCGGCCGTCATCGAGCGGGATGGTTTCCTGCGAAACAATGTCGCCAAACCGCTCAGCCAGTGACTGCCGAATGTCCGCTTCGAACTGTTCCATGGGAGTCATGGAGCCGGCCGGGACCGCAGGCGCCGGAGAGAGATTGCACTGGGAGACAAGGCTTCCCAGATCGACAAGCCGCAGAATCGCCACCGGCGCTCCACCGGAATAAACCGCCTGAAACAGATGCCAGTCCCGGTCGTGGCGCAGCTCCAGTCCCCAGGGTTCGGCAGCATAGCGCAGTGCCAGAGATTCCGCGGGAGGTTCCAGAGGAATCTTCGCCAGCTGGTCATCGGCCAGTTCCCCGACCTGTTCGACCGGTTTCCGGGCCAGCACGGCGGTGACCTTCAGATTCAATCCGGGATGAACGGTCCCGACATCCGAGGTGATGGTGTAAACCGTTTTGGCCTGCGTGAGATACCGGGACTCGAGATTGAACAGAAACACACCGACCACATCGACGGAGGTGTTGGTTCCCAGCTTCTGCCCTTTGATCTTCCCCCGATAGGTCACCTTGGCCGCCGAGGGAGTGGCCTGGTCGAGCCGGCACTTCAGTTCCGACGATTCCACCGCTTCCATGCCGGTCAGCATCTGCAGGGCCCAGTCGGGCGGAGTCCATTCTCCGCCGGGGCTGACTTCCACAGAAGGCAACAGGGCCAGCAGCGACAGGGCATCGCCCGGAATTTCGAGCAGATCCACCGTTTCCCGGGTGAGCAGGCCCTGGGGACTGTAACTGATCAGACCTTCCCGACTTCCATTGACCACGATCAGGCGACGGTCATCCGGCAGGGAGGCTTTTGTTTCATATCCTGCGACCCGGGTGACCAGATCGGCTTTCTGAAAGCTCCGCGCTTCGCGCAGGGCTTCGGCATCGCGTCCGGCCGGAGGCAGCCGCCGCCCGAGAAACTCGAACGAGACATCGGCCTTCAGTTCGAGTTCTTCTTTCGCGTCGGCCCCTTTGGCCGCCTGCACTTTGCCTTCCGTGGTAATGGTCGAGGTCGACTGGAAGGCCCGGGAATCGGTATAGGGCTCGGCCATGCGAATGGCCTCCGCCGCCGATAGAGGAACCGGAATTCCGCAGACTGCCAGCAGACAGATCAGGCGTCCCCAATCCCGGCAGGCTCTGTTCCAGCCTGCAGCCTGTCTTCCATTTTCCATTGTGCCCTCCGATGGCAAATCTTGCGGCGCGCACCGCGCCACGGTTCCAACCTGCCGCGTTCCTGGCCACTGCAACAGACTGACATCACAGCAAATGCAGAGTCCGTTTCCCGGGCGGCAGGCCTGCCTGACCTGAAGCGACTATCTGCCGTCAGGATTTCCCGGGAGAACTGCGGCGGAATTCTAGGGAAAAGCAGCCAATTCCGGCCAGAGAAGTTCCCTGCGATGACATTCCCGGCAGGGCATGGACAAAATCAAAGCCTTGTGAGCCATTCCCGAAAGGAATCCCCTCACAAGGCCGGAATTTGCTCGACTCGCTGACAGGCGTCTGCGCAGCAGGCTGACGCTCAGGATTTCACGGCAGACTTGGCTGTATCCGCCGCACTGTCCCAGACCATCAGCCGGGCTTCCTCCACCATCACACAGACGCGGCCGGAATCGGTTTCGTCAGAAAAGGTAGCTCCCCAGGCGGCCAGTTCGGCCTGGTGCGAGCTTCCTTTTTCAATCGTTCCATCGTCCCGAATGGCTCGCCACCACTGCAGATGCGGCCATTCCTTCTTGATGGTGTCCAGGCAGGACTGCATGGCGCGTCCATTGGCTCCCGGATTGAATCCGGCGCGACCTCCCAGAGTGCTGAATTTGGCAATCTTGTCCAATCGCTTGAGTTCCCAAAGCAATTCAGCAACGGCGGGTGCACGTGTGGACGCCATTCATCCCCTCCCTCAAACAGTAAAAATCTCAGACAGAGGCTTCTGCAGGAATTCACGGCAGAGAAATTCCGCCGCTTGAACCGCTTTGTCCGCGGGCTCCTGCAAATCGCCCAAACATTTACCCTATCACTCTCGACGCCGTCCGGCAAGGCGGCACCCGTTCAGGCAGACATTCGGACAGGTCATTGAAAGTATTTCTTCAGGAACCGCGTGGCAAGCTGCAACGCAAGAGTTCTGAAAAAGAACCGCCACCTGAGAGCAGGTGGCTGACCGGGAGGGGAATCGCCAGAGCGCCCGCGGACACGCTCTGGAAAAACGCCACTCACTGCGTGGCGAAATGCTGCCCTTCCGGCATCGCTGCGCTCTATTTGCCGGCGGGCTTGCGTGACAGCAGACGCTCGGCCCAGCCCTGCGCCAGATGCACGAAACCTTCGGTCGCCTCTGGCGGAATTCCGAACACCGAGCTGCGCTTCTTCGGAGGAGGCCCTCCCGCCGTCGGACCGGAACGGACATGGCCATCCATCAGGTCGTAAACGGCATAACAGACCCGCAGATCCTGATTTCCCATCTGTCGCACTTCCTGCGTCAGCTGGAAGCTGGTGATGGCGGCATTGAGATAGACCGTCAGTTCAATGAGCAGTTCGCGGCGACGAGCCGGACTCAGGCGTTTGCGTCCGAGTGCGGCCTGCAAAGCCCCGTCGGCTCCCCGCACGGCGATCATGGCCCGGTCGAGCACTGATCGAAGCGGATGGCTGAAGCCGATTTCCGCATAGTCATGCGGGTTCAGATAAGAATCGACCGCGGCGGTCATGGCTCCACAGCCGGTGTGTCCCAGCACCAGTCCGACCCGCAGGCTTTCGGACAGGGTTTTCACGGCATATTGAATGCTGCCCAGACCTTCGGTGCTCAAGGCATTGCCGGCCACGCGGACCACAAACAGACCATTGAAGAATTGGTCAAAGACGATTTCGATAGGCACCCGGGCATCCGCACATCCCACGACCATGGCGAACGGGGCCTGCGTGGGAATGGAGCCTGGCAAGGCCGGCAGTCCGAAAGAAATCGGGCAGACCGGAACCACAATCGGTTTGGTCGGGGCCTCTCCGACCACCGTCTTCCGCAGCTCATTGAGCATGGAAACGAATCGCTCATTTCCCGCCTGAAGGGCCTGGGAGACCACTTCGGCATCGCCCTGCCGAGGAATATTTCTTGTCTGATCCGGATCAAAGCGGTAGATAATTTCCATGGACGGGCATTTTCGCGATTGCATCGCCATGAACAAGGATGAATGACCAGAAAAATCGGAAGACGGCGAGACTTGTTCTTTCCGGCGGGGTTTCATTCCCAGTTTCAAAATTCAAAACGGCTGGTCTCTTCACCTTGAGAAAACCGGACCGGCAGAAAAATACTGCCCGGGATCGCAGCATCGATTCCGGCAGAGACCGTGACATTTCCGAACGGGCGATGAACAGGAGCATGGCATGCGACGCCGTACATTTCTGAGTCTGCTGGCCGGCAGCAGTCCGCTGATCTGGACGCCGGGAGTTTTCGCCGATGTCCTCACCCTGACGCCGAAGATGACCGAAGGCCCGTTTTACCCGGACCGGCTGCCCTTGGATCAGGACAATGACCTGCTGCTCGTCAGCGACTCCACCACGCCGGCCATCGGTGAGATCACCCATCTGACCGGCCGGGTGCTGGATGCCGGCGGTCAGCCGATCCGCAATGCCTTTGTGGAAATCTGGCAGTGCGACCAGAACGGAGCCTATCTGCATTCCGGCACCGGCAATCTGGCCGAGCGTGATCCCCATTTTCAGGGATATGGACGGTTCCTGACCGACAGCAACGGGAACTACCGGTTTCGGACCATCAAGCCGGTCCCCTATCCCGGCCGGACGCCGCACATTCACTTCGGCGTCAGCCGTCACGGGCAGCGCGTGCTGACCACGCAACTGTTCATCAAAGGACATCCCCAGAACGAGCGCGACGGCATTCTGCGCTCCATCAAGGATCCCAAAGCGAAAGAGAATGTTCTGGGAGACTTTCGACCGGTCCCCGGCTCGATGCTGGGCGAACTGGCCGTGAACTTCGATCTCATTCTGGGAAGAACACCCGGCGACCCGGACGACGAAGACGGCCATCATGGCATCGGGAAGTCGGACCGGGCCTCGGGAAAAGGGATGGGCCCCCCATCCGGCAGGCCGCGCCCTGCTCCGCCAGAACGTCCCTGATCAGAATTTTCCCGGGATTCTGCCGGGGGGTTCGCAGGGGCCTCGCCTATCACGCTTTTTTCAGACATGATCCTGAGTGCTGCGGCAATGGCCGAAGCCATGTCAGAGAAACGCGACCTTGAACAGGGCAGAATCTGGTGCGAATTCTGATTGTGGGATGTGGATATGTGGGATTGCAGGCCGCCCGGGAATGGGTTCGGGCAGGTGCTGTCGTTTCGGCCCTGACCCGCAGCCCTGAACGTGCCCGCGAACTGGCTGCTCTGGGAATTGCCCCTGTCGTGGGAGATGTTCTCTCTTCGGAAAGCCTCCAGCAGCTCCCGCCGGCCGATCTCTGCCTGTGGGCCGTCGGATATGATCGCCGCAGCGCTGCCGGCCAGCGCAGTGTCTATGTGGACGGACTGGAAAATGTTCTCCGGGCCCTGTCGGCAGAAGTCCGGCATCTGATCTATGTCTCGAGCACCAGTGTGTATGGGCAGAATCAGGGGGAATGGGTCAACGAAGAGTCTCCGACCGTTCCGCAGTCGCCAGGGGGAGTCATTTGCCTGGCAGCAGAACAGGTGATTCCGCGCGTGTTCCTGAATCCGACCAGCCGGCGACAGGCGACAATTCTGCGCCTGGCCGGAATTTACGGTCCGGGCCGGCTGATCGGGCGGCTGGAACAACTTTCCGCCGGAGTTCCCCAGTCTGGCAATCCCGAGGCCTGGCTGAACCTGATTCATGTCTCGGACATCGTCCAGGGGTTACAACGTCTGGCGGAACGAGCCCGAGACAACCCCATTCCAGCGCCGAAGGAACTGGAAACATTTGTTTTCAGTGATGGAACCCCGCTGACCCGACGCGACTTCTATTCGACTCTGGCCGCCCAGGCCGGATGCCCTGCTCCGGTCTTCCCCCCCCCGGAAACGACCGATCAAAACAAACGCATCGACAGCCGCCGAATCCGGGAAACCCTGGGGCTGCAGCTCCGTTATCCGGATGCACGCGAGGCGCTGACAGAACTTCTGCAGGCCCGCCGCAACTGAAGTGGCCATTCCCGAACCTGCGGCACCGGCAAGCGCTCTGGCCCTGCTGCCGGGAGGCATGATACTGTTCCCGCGCTTCCGGGACGGGCGAAGCCTGTTCTTCCCGTTGTTCCGGAATAGGGCCGGAGCCTTGCAGAAGGTGTCCTGCTCTGCCGTGCGGCGTATGGTCTTTGGCCAGCGGAACTGATCTCGCACGGGCACAGACGAGAGCCCCCTGCTCTCGCCGGCTGCGCCAGGAGGCGGCCGTTTTTGTCTGGAGGACCGGAATATGCTGTCGCGCGGTGGATGCGTTGTCATTGCAGGATGCCTTCTGTTCTGGGCCGGCTGTCAGAAGCAGCCCGCATCGCAGGCGGTGCAGTCCGATCTGCCGGCGTGGATGACCAACGATGACGCCCGTGAGGCTTCGGCTCCGGAAATCCGGCTGGCCAGTGAAACCCCGTCGGCCCATCTGGGGCTGAACCTGAAACCCGGCGATCATTTTCCGCTCCGGAAAGTCGTTGTGCAGGAACTGACGCAACACACCCAGCAGGAGACGGCCCGGCAGAACTATTCCCGGCTGGAACTGCTGCTGGGAGTCGAAGTTCTGGAAAAGCAGGACGACCGGATCAGAATGTCCGTGCGCTATGACCGCGTGAAATACCAACATCATGTGGCTGGAGAGGATCTGGAGTTCGATTCCACGCATCCCGGCCAGCAGATTCCTCCCGCGGCCCGAGCCTATCGGGACATGGTGGGAGACGGATTCTCCTTCTGGATTGGAAAAGACAACCAGATTGTCGAAGTTTCAGGCCTGTCGGAGTTTATCGCCCGCTGTCTGCGGAATGTCCCTCCGCAGGACCGGCAGGATGTCGTACTGGGAATCGAAGCCGGAGCCGGAGATTCCGGACTGGCCAACTTCGTCGACAACACCATCGGTCTGCTCCCGTTCGGACGCCAGACATCGCCCGGCGATTCCTGGGAGCGCCAGCAGCAGGTTCCCCGTCCGCTGCCGATGCATGTCAGGAATGTCTATACCCTGAAAGAACTGGGGCCCCAGCATGCGGTGATTGATGTCCGCGGCACGATCACCCCGTCCACGACCATCAATCACCGTGACGGAGACCCCCAGGTGCGGGTGACCGTCAACGGCGGCAGCACGCTGGGAAGCTGCGTCATTTACCGGGAGACCGGTCTTCCCAAAGAAAGCCGCATCGACCGCCTGGTGGAAATGACGGTGACCATGGACAATGCCGCACAATTCCGGCAGACCAAGCGGATGACCACCACCATCGAAGCCTTTCCGATGGCGTCGACGGCTGCTCAACCGGTCGTGAAAAGCATCGACAAGGGTGCCATTCAGCGGGTCAGCGGCGTCCAGGAGGCAGGCACTCGCTGAGGCTTCACGCTCTGCGATGCCTTCCCGGGATCCACTCGCTCATACTTCGTTCCCGGTCACTTCCGGATTCAGCGAGTGTGTGCAGGAGCTGCCTGACGCAATTCGCTCCACTGCTGCAACGATTCTTTCGTCGCCGGGTAAATCAGCGGGGCCGCATTCGGCAGGTGGGACGCCGTGACGGTGAACATCAGGTCCTGGCCCCGGCCGGTGTGCCCTGCCCTGGTCAGCGGCAGCAGGTAGGCCTGGCCCACTTTCGCCGAAGCCGCTTGCAGATTCATTACCTGCAGTTCCGAATCCGGGGCGAAAGGCCAGTCGGGGGAATCGTCAAACCGCGCCACCCGTCCGTCTGGCTGCACCTGCCCGACGACGACCACGTCCGCTTCCCGCAGCTGGCTTCGATTCAGCGTCACCGGGTTCGAGGTGAACAGAACCATGACGGACAGAATCGCGATCCAGCCCAGTCCGATGCCGATCGCTCCCCACAACGGTCCGCGGGGAGCCTGCTGCAGTGCGCCGGCCGCCGTCGCATTCATCCCGGCCATGAAAGAACCTTTTTAGAGACTCTCGACACACACCTGCGGTGATCCGACAGGCCCCCTTCAGCTTCCGAGCCGGGTGCCATCGATTTTGTATTCGTGATCCAGGGCGTCGTCGAAATCGTAGACATCGAAAAAATCGGTGAGCTGATCGCGTTCGGTCTTACGCATTTCGCCCCGTTCGATCAGTTCGAAGACGATCCGTCCAAAATCGGCGGTCGATTTCACTCCCCAGTGAGCAAAGACATTTCTGGCCAGTAGCCCATAGCGTTCCAGGGCGAGATCACGGATTCCGTACAGCAGTTCCGGGCCGGTGATATGGGCGTGATCTTCGTCCAGCTCGCTGATGACAGGTCGCTTGAGACGCTGCTGCGTGTGATGCAGGGCTTCGAATACAAAACGGTAAGCGTCGCTGTGGTAGCGGCATCGCGAGACTGTGGATTGTCCAGTCGCACTCATCACTTGGCTCCGCGCGATAGATCCGGCATGGTGACCGGAGAGGAGGGATTCAAATGGGGAGGGAAATGGTCGAGGCACACTTCATCATACGCGGGAAAATTGTCCTGTGGATAGGTCTCTCTGGCTTCAGGAAGCAGAATCCGCATCTTTCGCAGGCAGGCCTTGCTTTTTCGACGGACCTCCTCCCTGCCCGCTGACGACCGTCAGCACATCGGCGGCATCCACCAGCATCCGGCGGTTGTCTTCAAAGGCCACCAGAATTTTGCGGGCCAGAATTTCCTGCGCCAGCACGCGGCCGTTTCCCTGCCGGGTGATCACCGTTTTGCCCACTTTGGGCAGTTCCCGCTGATATTCCTCATACGTGTCGTACTCATAGCGCAGACAGCACTTCAGACGACCACAACGCCCCGAAATTTTGTTCGGATCAAGCGAGGCTTTCTGCACTTTGGCCATTTTCATCGAGACCGGCGGCATTTCGGTCAGATGCGTATTGCAGCAGACCGGTTTGCCGCAGTCTCCATAATCCGCCAGCAGTTTCGCTTCATCGCGAATGCCGATCTGGCGCATCTCAATTCGCACCTGAACTTCGCGGGCCAGGGCCTTGACCAGCTCGCGAAAATCGATTCGGGCCTCTGAGACATAATAGACAATGAGCTTTTCACCGCCAAACAGATGCTCGATATCGACCAGCTGCATTTCCGCGGCATACTGCCCGACCAGTCGGCGGCAGCTCTGAAAAATTTCCTCTTCGCGGAGCCGAAGCCGGTCGCGCGTGCGTTCGTCATCCGGAGTCACGCCCCGCAGAATCTTGCCGCTGGCGTCAGGTTTTCCCAGATATTCGCGTGTCCGGTCGGTGGCTTCGCACAGAACTTCTCCCCATTCGGTCCCGCGCGGAGTGCGCAGAATCACCTGGGACCCACGCGAAAACTCCCCGGGATCACGGGCGGAGAATTCACCGATCTGACGCGTATTTCCAAAACGCACGACATAACGTGGCGGCATAACCAGACGTGTCCTCAGTGATTCGGGCGAAGGCCCGGTCTTCGTTCTTCGCGGTCTTCGTTCTTCCCGGGGCCGTGTTGCGGCAGCCGTCTCTTCGGAGCCCCCCATCCTGACGGGTGAGTGTTCCTTTCCGCAAGGGCACCGGAATTCCGAATCCCCTGATCGACCGACTCCGACGCAAAACCGGTCACTCCGCAGGTCATTTGAATTGCGGAAATGCCGCCGGAAGATCGAGCGTGTCGCCTGTCTCGTGCTGCAGCTTCAACAGTTTTTCAAACAGAAGAGCCGCCTGATCGCGAGCGGCGGGCGGCGGATTTTCGCCGGCCAGCAGATCATGCATTTCGTCCGGGTCCGCCTGCAGATCGAACAGTCGGGCCCGCTGTGCCAGGGGATAGAGAATCAATTTGTAACGGTCGGTACGAATCATGCGCTGCGTCGTGGTATAGGCTCCATAAATTGCCTGCCGCGCGGGGCCGGCCTGTCCGTGCAGGACCGGCCAGAGAGACCGGAAATCCACACTCTGAGGAACAGAAACGCCGGCAATGTCGAGAAATGTCGGCATGATGTCCTGCAGATAGATCGGCTCGTCTCTCACTGTTCCAGCGGCAATACCGGGACCACTGATCACAAACGGAACGCGCACGCTGGGATCATACAGATTCTGCTTGCCCAGCAGGCCCCGATGCCCGATCGACAGCCCATGATCGGCCGTGAAGCAGATGATGGTTTTTTCCCGCAGGCCGGTCTCATCGAGCGATTTGAGAATGCGCCCGATCTGATCATCCAGATGCGTAATCAGGGCATAATATTCCGACCGGTGCGTCTGCACCGCTTCCGGCGTGCGGGGATGCGGTGCCAGGTTTTCATCACGCAGGTTGGTCAACCCCATGGCATCGCGATAGGGATAATCCGGTAGAAAATCACGCGGCACCGTCACATTCTGCCGGGGATACCGGGCGACGTATTCCGCCGGGGACTGCCGGGGATCGTGGGGAGCATTGAACGCCACATAAAAGAATGTGGGGACAGACCGGTGCGAGGCCTGATGCACGAATTCCACCGCATCGTCTGCCGTGACTTCCGACCAGTGCTTCCCGCCGGTCCAGTAACCTCCGAACTTCGGATCAGACGGGCTCCACGTCTCCTGAACTCCCGGCACAGGACGTCCATACTGTTCCGAATCGTGCGGCATTCCGCCGCGGGGATTTTTCACCGCGTCAAAGACCTTGTCCGGGGGCACCGGCAGATGCCATTTTCCGGTCATGCAGGTGAAATATCCGGAATCGTGCAGCATCTGCGACAGAAACTGCCGCTGCTGAACCAGTGCCTGCACTTCGGCTTTCTTCTGAGGGGCTTTCCACAGGGCCCGCCCGGAATTGAGCATGGTCCGGCTGGCGATACAGATCGCCCCGTTCCAGCCTCCCATGTTGTAGCAATGACTGAACGTCGTTCCGGAGCGAAACAGCTGATCCAGATGCGGCGTCTGCACTTCCGGATTTCTGTCATGAACGGCATCAAAGGCCAGATCATCGGCGAGAATCAGCAGCACGGAAGGGCGTTCATCGGCCTGCAGCCGGGTCTGGCTGCCTGGCGTCAAGCTCGCCAACAACAGCACCATCAGCCATGAAATTCTGCGCATGCCTGTCTCCCCTGATCGAACCGATCGGAATCCATCAACGTCCTTTTTTGTGATGCTATCGTTCGGACGGGGCGGTTTGCCACAGCAGGAGCCTGCCAGAGTCAGGGCGACACTCCTGGATGGGCCGCGTTCCAGCCTGCCGCGAATGGCGCTGTCTCAAATGAAACTCGCGCCCAAAAGCGAGAAGCCGGGCGTCTGATCAGGCGTGCCCGCAGGCGGGTGGCTTCTGAGTGCCTGACGAATCGTGTACGCTGTTCGGCTTTCCTGAACAGTGATTTGAGCACAGTGATTTGAGCCCTGTATGAAAACCGTCTGTCTGTTCGATATCGATGGAACGCTGCTGAACTCCGGAGGAGCCGGACAACAGGCCATGGAACTGGCGCTCGCCGAAGTCTTCGGCATGCATGGTCCTTATACCGATATCCCTGCCGCCGGGCGGACCGACTGGGCCATCACGCGCGATCTGTTCGCGTTTCACAAGCTACAGGTGCATGACGAAGACTGGCGAAAATTTCTCGACAGCTACCTGCAGCACCTGCCGGCTTCCCTGTCTCAAAAGGAAGGCGTGGTCCTGCCAGGCGTGCCGGAACTGCTCAATCAGCTGAGTGCCCGGGACGAAATGGTACTGGGCCTGCTGACCGGGAATGTGGAACTGGGAGCGCGACTGAAACTGCGTCATTTTGAAATCGATCACCACTTCCCGTTTGGAGGCTTTGGAGACCGGCATCACAATCGCGATGACGTCGCCCGGCTGGCGCTCTCGGCGGCGGTCGACTATCTGATGCATGAAGTGCATGCCGACCGACTCTGGGTGATCGGGGATACTCCGGCCGACATCCGGTGCGGACGGGCCATCGGGGCCAAAGTGATGGCCGTGGCCACCGGCATTCATCCGCTGGAAGAACTGCAGCCTCATCAGGCAGATGATCTGCGTGAGTCTCTGGCCGACGTGGAAGACGTGGTGCGCATCCTGACCAGCTGATGCGACCATTCCGGAACCTGATTTTCGAGATTTTGCATCGACAGGATGGATACGATGCCGTTCCCGCTTCAACTCATTCTCGCGGCCATTGGTTCTGCTCTGCTGGGATCGATTCCGTTCAGTCTGCTGATCGGCCGATTTGTCGGCGGCATCGACCTGCGCCAGCATGGCAGCGGCAATGTGGGGGCCACCAACGTGGCGCGCACCCTGGGCCCGCGCTGGGGACTGGTGGCCCTGCTGCTGGATGCCGCCAAAGGGATCACTCCCGTGCTGCTGTTCCCCTGGCTGCTGACCGGGGGAAGTCCCGGACTCGTCAACGAACGGGTGCTCTGCGGCGTGTGCGCCATTCTGGGACACATGTTCCCCCCCTGGCTCGGATTTCGAGGCGGAAAAGGAGTTGCCACGGCGCTGGGAGTCGTGTCGGTGCTGGCCCCGGCCGCCACCGGCTGCGCCTTTCTGGCCTTTGCCCTGACGTTTGCCGTATCACGAATCGTGTCGCTGAGCTCGATTCTTGCCGCACTGACCTTCGCCATCGCGGAGATTCTCATTCAGCAGGGGGAACTGATTTCCGCACAGGCCTGGGGGCTGGGGCTTTTCACCATTGCCATTCCGCTGCTCATTCTGATCCGGCACCACACCAACATCGTGCGTCTGTGGAAACGGGAAGAGCCGCAACTGCAGCTGAAGAAGACGCCGCCGCGCGACGCTGCCTGATCACTGCACCGACAGGGGCGTGCTCTGAAAGACGCATTCCGAGTCGCGAGCTGACGCTGCGGGCTCTGAAAAAACACGACTCGCGGCGCGCTCGGTTGCAATGGCTCAGTTCTCAGCCGGTGCCGAGCTTCTGATCATAGGCATCGAGATCCCGCATGAAGATCGCCAGAGTGGACTGCATGGTGTCGCGCTGAATCTTCCAGCTCGGATTGTCTTCGGTATAACGGCTGCAGTGATCGATAAACAGCCGGTACAGGAATTTGAACAGGTGGCGCGGAGCCCGTAGCCGGTCAAAGACTCCCAGAAGTTCCTGCTCGCTGATGCTGTCGTCGAACAGGCTGCGAATCGAGACCGGCTTTTCGGCCAGCCGGGCGCAGGCTCTGACCCGATCATTGGCAACATCATAAAGTCCCTGCCCGGTCCAGCTGAGCGAAAGAACCATGTTCTGTTTGTCGAGCCGGGAACGCTCATAGAACTCTTTTTCCTGCCGGTTCAGATAGGGGACCACCGTCGACGGCAGCAACAGCTTGAATGCCATGCCCGGATGCTTCAGAAATTTGTTGTCGAACAGCGGCCAGACCAGATCCTTGATGCGTTCCGGGGAACCATGCACCAGGTGAGGTTCGTCGACCCGATCGATGAGCACCACGATGCTGGCGAATCCGAGAGTCTTCAGCACTCCCTGCAGGCGGGTGAGCAGTTCATAGCGGTCATCTCCGCGACTGCGGCCCGGGAAGGGCTGCCCGACAATTTCCTGCTGCTGGAACTGGCTGAGAATTTTACGCAGCGAGCTGACTTCGTGATCGACCACGCGCACCTGCTTCCGGGCGCCCCAGGCGGTCCACCAGCATTTCAACTGCCGCCAGAGAAACGGGGTCCAGAGTGCCAGGACCACCAGCCAGATCCACCAGTAAATGAAGACCGATTTGACGGATTCTCCCAGCCAGACCGTGAGGGCCAGCGTGAGAATGGTGCCCAGCAGCCCGACGCCGACATCCCATTGCGCCATCCAGGTGGAATAGCGCAGCTTGCGCCGCAATGCCGCCCAGCGGTGCGGCAGCGAGACATCGCGATTCTGATCATAAAATGCGGCCAGCATTTGAATGTCGCGTTTCTGCGGCCGGGTAAGCTGGTTGATCGATTCCAGCGAAATGTTCATCGTCGAATCTTTGACGTCCTTGCCGTCATTCCGCAGTGTGTCGGCCAGCCGGGTGGCCGCCAGCGTGAGAATGGAATCCATATGATCCCAGAGCCGCCAGTTCTGCAGGGCGCGATCCGGTTTGCGCTGACGGCCTGACAAACGGTCACGAAAGGCGTCGAGGAACGGGTTGAAATCTTCGTACTGCACAATGAAGGCGCGGGCCTGCGGGTGCTCGGCATTGTATTTCTGCAGTCGGCTGACAATTTGCAGCCGGAGTGCCGTTTTGCCGCTGCCCTGTTCACCAAATACCACCGAGGTCGCCGGGCTAGAGGGATCGCCGTAGATTTTATCCCAGGCCGGATGATGGGTGCCGTTCAGACAGTGATCCCGGAACACCTGGTCCGACGCCGCATCTTCTTGAGCGAACGGGTTTTCTGTGATTCCATAATGATCGAGAAGCTGGTGAACTTTCATGGAATGAGCCGTCTCAGCGTCAGAGTGGCGGCGATGGTCGTTCCATCGTCTCGTTAAAATAGGCGAACTTCAAAGTGTGTAACGGATGAATCGGCGATGTGCAACCGGCGATTTCGGTGCCGGCTCCTCTGGCATGGCTGTGCCCGTGGACGCGCAATCTGTTGTTGATGGATGCTGATCCTGAAGTTCACCCGGGAATCGCCAGTGTTGCGGCGGTCAGAACCGCGGCCACGGCTGCGGCCTGTCCCAGAATTTTCCAGGCTTTCGAGCGGTCCTGAGGGAGAAATTCCGCCGGCCCGGCAGGGGTGCCGGCTCCCCTCTGCAGAGCAGGATCACAGGTTCCCTGCAGACCATAGGCGACGCAAAAGTGCTGCCGGGCCTGCAGGAATCCCAAAGCAGCCCCAAAAGCGGGAAAAAAAGCTGTCAGCCGCCACAGATCAGAAATCTGAAACCAGAACAAGGCGGCCAGCAGGCTGCCGGTGGCTGCCAGACCGAGCCAGCCGAGCAGGTAACGCAGTCGGATTTCCGCGCGGCCAAGATTACACTGGCCGGGAAGATAGGCAGATTCCGTCATTTTCCCCCTGTTTTCTGCAGGTCTTTCCGGTCGACATTTTCCCAGGCTCCAGTGACAATCCCCGGCTGCCGACAAGAGACGAAGAGAAAGTCCAACCTTGACCGTGTTTTCCGGTCCGCACAATAATGTATCTCCATTAAACGAGAGAGGACTTTCGTCTGCACTCCCTGAGGATTTCCCGACAGGGATTGCAGCCCCCTGAGCAGCCGGTCCTGTTGATTCCCGCTGGTTTCCTGCTGTCGTTCCCGTCCCCTGGATCGGAAGGAAATGCGGTCGTCAGACCGCGATCAAAAATCGCGATCAGAAATTCGGTGACCAGACAGGCAACTGTCAGGAAGACCACTCTCCTCAGGGGCCATGTTCGGATCTTCATCCTGAACGAAGCTCTCCGACATGGTGTCGGCGAACAGGTCAGAAAAAAATGTCAGCGGGATTGTCGGCGAGTGGCATCGCCAGCCTGAACAGACGGAGTTTTGAACAAGTGCCGCACGGTCGTGGTCTGTGTGGCCTGCGGGCTGGTCAGTTCCCTCCCCTGCCGTTTCCGTCAGGCCCTCGTCCAAGAATTCGAAACAATCAGCCGATAATTCCCCCAAATTTGAATGGAACAGGCCCCCGGGAGAACGGTTCCCGGCGGCAGCATGTTCCGGCGAAGGAATGAGAATCTCATGAGCAAACGTATTGTCGTCACCGGCCGTGGCTGTGTCACTCCGGTCGGCCACAGTCCCCAGGCTGTCTGGAAGTCGGTCACGGAAGGCCGGAGCGGAATCGTTCCGATCAGCCGGTTTGACGCACGGAATTTCCCGACCACGTTTGCGGCGGAAGTGCGCGATTTCGACTCGGCCGACTGGCTGAAGCCCGACGTCATCAAACATCTGACCGGGGCCGGCATCCATCTGCACTATGGAGTGGCGGCAGCAGTCGATGCCATGAAAGAGGCCGGTCTGGAAGCCGGAAACTTCAAAGATCCGACACGGGTCGGCGTGTATCTGGGCGCAGGTGAAGGCCCCCAGGACTTCGACGTGTTCATGGACATGATCACCCGTTCCCGAAATGAATCGGGAGAATGGGACATGGACCTGTTCACCGAAATGGCCCTGCACCGGCTGAGTGCGGCCGAAGAGGAATATCAGGAGCCGAACTATCTGTCGGCACTGATCGCCCGGCAGTTTGGCACGGAAGGTTCGTGCTCCAACTGTCTGACAGCGTGCGCGGCCTCGGCCCAGTCGATCGGAGAAGGGACCGAGATCATTCGCAGCGGTGATGCCGACATCATGATTGTCGGCGGATCACACTGCATGCTGAATCCGTACGGGCTGACCGGCTTTTCCCTGCTGACGGCCCTTTCGCGCCGGAATGACAATCCCGCGGCGGCATCCCGTCCGTTCGACAACGAACGAGACGGATTCGTTCTGGGAGAAGGAGCCGCCATTCTGGTGCTCGAAGAATACGAGCACGCCCGGCAGCGGGGGGCTATGATTTTTGGAGAAATCTGCGGCTATGGTGTTTCCTGCGATGCGTATCGCATTACCGACATTCCGCCTGACGGCAACGGCCTGGCCCGGGCCATGAAGATGGCGCTGGAGAATGCCCGGCTGAATCCGGAAGACATTTCTTATGTCAATGCCCATGGCACCAGCACCGGCGCGAATGACCGGACGGAAACACTGGCCCTGAAGACCGCCTTCGGAGAGCGGGCCTATCAGCTGCCGATGTCGAGCACGAAAAGCATGACCGGGCACCTGGTGTCGGCCTGCGGTGGACTGGAAGCGATCTTCTCGATGGCGGCCATGAAAGATCAGGTGGCCCCGCCGACCACAAACTATGAGTTCCCCGACCCGGACTGTGACCTGGACTATATTCCGAATCAGGCCCGTCCGATGCCGGTGAAATATGTGATGTCGAACAACTCAGGTTTCGGGGGACAGAATGTTTCGCTGATCTTCGGCACGGTCTGAAATCCGCGGAAATCCCGGCGGCGAAAGCGTCTCCCCCTGCAGCGGTCGCGTTGCGCCCTGCGATGCATGACGTTTCATCAAAAAATGCTCGCAAAAAGCAGGACATCGATGAGCCCCCGGCCAGAGGCGGCGGCTCTGAAACGGATCTGGCGACTCGGGCGGTCTGCCGGTATAGTGACGGTCAGTCATCCGTCAGCCGAGAGCGATTCCACTGCGCATGGTCCGCGTTCCGCCGTATGGCGTGTTGTGTTTCGTCAGACGAAACGTGGCTCGCCTGCCTGAGGTCCTGCGGGCGGACTCAGTCGGGAATCCCCTGCTCCCGGGGACGGAACGTCCTCTGTTTCCCCCCTGTTCAAGGGAATGTCCATGAAAATTCCGCTGTTCCGGTCCTTGTCGAAAGGCTGTCTGGCCGCTTTGTTTCTGGCCGTCTGTGTTCCGGTGGTGAATGCGGAAGAAGTCAAGGTGGAAGGGGTTCATCTGTGCTGCGGATCCTGCGTAAAAGCGGCCACGAAAGCACTGACCGGCGTGAACGGCGTTTCCGATGCGACGGTCAGCCAGGATGACGAAACGGTGACCTTTCAGGCCCAGGACAGTGATGCCGCCAAAGCCGGCCTGAAGGCGCTGAGTGCGGCCGGATTTTATGGCAGCACCTCGACTGCCGGACCGGACCTGAGCATTGATGCCACGAAAAAGCAGGACAAAGTCGAACTCTCGCACATGCATCTGTGCTGCCCGGGCTGCACCAAAACCGCCTCCGCCGCTCTGAAAGAAGTCCACGGAGTCAAAGGGGTTTCAGCCGCGGCCAAACAGGGCAAAATGACCGTCACCGGCGAATCCATCAGTCTGGCAGACATCCTGAAGGCCCTGCACTCCTCCGGCTTTCATGCCACTGTGAACTGACCATTTTCATGGTTCTCGTGCAGGCGAATGGGCGCGATTCCCCGCAGGAAGGCCCATTTGATCGCCTGCGGAATGCTGAAGACCACTTCCGAAATGGCTCTAGCGCCCTGTCAGGGCCTGGACTTGGGGTCTGCCATTACGAAAACGTCCTCCGTTGTCGGAGTGTGCGTTTCGACAGCCCCGATTTTCGAATAGACGATGCATCAGCAGGTCCTCTGGACGGATGCACCTGCTGACGCTTGGTGCATGGATGTTCCGCCAGATGGACTCACTGAGCGGCCGAATTCAGAAGACGGCGGAAAATAAACTCCGCCGCTCAAAAGAAATGCACTGACCGACGCCTTATGTTCTGATCAACGCTGATGAACAGGGCTGTCCCCTTCACCGAATGCTTTCATGAGTGCGCCGCTGTACCGCGTCGAAACGTCGCTCTTTTCAGGTCCACTCGACCTGTTGCTGTATCTGGTGCGCCGTGAAGAGGTCGACATTGTCGATCTGTCTATTTCAGAAATCACCCGTCAGTTCCAGGAATTTCTGGATGTGCTGCGTGAACTCGATCTGGACATGATCGGGGACTTCATTGTGATGGCCAGCCTGCTGGTGGAAATCAAAAGCCGCAGCGTGCTGCCTGGTCCGGAAGAAGAACAGGAAGCCGCCGGTCCGGTGAGCGAGGGAGAAGATCCCCGGTCGGATCTGGTGCGCCGGCTGCTGGAATACAAACAATTCAAAGAGGCCGCCAGCTCACTGGAAGAGCGTGCCCGGGAATGGCAGGAACGCTATCCGCGCCTGAGCGATGAACGGCCGTCGACCGGGAAAGATCCCAGCGCGGACCGCATTAAAGAAGTCGAGCTCTGGGACCTGGTCAGTGCGCTGGGACGCGTGCTGAAACGGAAAGAAGTCGAAACCCAGTCCACGATCCGTTACGACGAAACCCCGATCCAGACTTATGTCGAGCAGATCGGGGAACTGATCCGGCAAAACGGCAGCGTTCTGTTTACGTCCCTGTTCGAAACCGAGACCGACCGCAGCAAAATCATCGGGATGTTTCTGGCAGTGCTCGAACTGATCCGGCATCACGGTTTTCGCTGCGAGCAGGCCGGCGACTTTGGCGAAATCGTGCTGCTTCCCCCTGCTCCACAGGCTGCAGAGCCGGAGGAAGCCGCTTCTCCGATCCCGCCGAACTGATCAGCGGGCATTTTTCTGTCCGGCATTTTTCTGATCAGCGGCTTTGGCCTTGGCTTTGCCGGCCGGCTTGGCAATCCAGTTCGGATGCGGAACATGTTCCCGTCGGGCAATTGCCTGCAAGGTCTGCAGGCGTTCGGGTTCCTGTGCCGACAGGTCGTGTGTCTCGCCGATGTCGTCTGCCAGATTGAAGAGTTCTTCCTTGCCGTTCTGGCTCACATATTTCCAGTCTCCCTGCCGAACCGCCTGGCAGAATCCGCGCTCATAGAATTCCCAGTACAGGAAGTCATGCTGCTTCTGCCGGTCTGTCTGTCCCAGAAGTTCCGGCAACAGTGAAATGCTGTCGAGGCCGGCCGGAAGCGGAATGTGTGTCAGATCGCACACCGTGGCAAACAGATCTCCCAGGTAGCCGACATGGCTGGAGACCCGTCCAGCAGGGATATGCCCTGGCCAGGCGGCGATGAACGGTACCCGAATGCCGCCGTCATACATATCCCGCTTGATGCCCCGGACCGGCCCGTTGGAATCAAAGAACTCAGGGCTGTGCCCTCCTTCTTTATGGGGACCATTGTCAGATGCAAAGATCACCAGCGTCCGGTCCTGCAGCTGCAGTTCTTTCAGCAGGGCCAGCACCCGACCGGCATCGGAATCGGCGCGGGTGACCATGGCGGCGAACCCTTTTTCCGAAGGGCTCCAGTCGCGCGCGGCATATTCTCCCAGGTCCGGAATTTCCATTCCGGCCAGCCGGGCCTCGTTGTTGGCATGCGGCAATGTGATGGGCATGTAAACAAAGAAGGGCCGGGACTGGTTCTGACGAATGTAGTCCAGCGCGGCATTCGCAATGATGTCCTGAGCATAATCCCCTTTTTCCGTCGCCACGCCTGCCCCGGACTCGGCTTCGTTCGGAACCACGTTGTTCAGCGCAAACCGGCTGCTGCCGCGAATCAGATACGTCGGGTAATAGTTATGAGCATGGCGCTGGTCGAGAAAACCGACGAATTCATCGAAGCCTTTTTTCAGCGGCAACCCGGGCGAGTTCTCGGGGCCCAGTCCCCACTTTCCGAACATCCCGCAGTGATATCCGTGCTGCTGCAACAGCATGGGGAAGGTGACATCTTCCGCGCGCAGGCTGTCGTGCAGAGGCTCATGTGCATTGCCCCGGATCTGAGCATGTCCGGTATGCAGACCGGTCATCAGCACGCAGCGACTGGGGGCGCAGACCGTGGAGCCGGCATAGAAATCGGTGAACCGGGTTCCCTCCTTGGCCAGTTGATCCAGATGCGGCGTCTGAATCTGCTTCTGTCCGTAACAGCCCAGGTCTCCATAGCCCAGGTCATCGGCCATGATGAAGACAATATTCGGCGGAGTCTCCTGCGCCAGAGCACTGACAGCTCCCAGCAGCACACCCAGCAGGCATCCCCAGATCTGATTTCTCAGCAGCGGCATGTTCTTCTCCTCGTTGTCTTGTTGCAGCGTCCTTCTCCATCCGATCAATCGTTCCAGGAAGCCCCAAACCGGCAATCCCTGACTGGCCTCGCATGAATGAAACGGCGCACAATTGGAAACAGAATGGATCTGCCGTGACCTGCCGGTTCAAAAAGAAGCCTGCCACAGCCTTTCAAATCGGAGCCGGTTTATCAAGAATCGACGCACCCGCGAAGCTGATGCCGGTCGATGCCGCCTTGCGATTCTCCCCGACCAGACAGGGTCATGCAGGGCCGGGCCAGATCAGGCGGTTTTCATTTCCGGTCAGATTCTCAATAGAGTTCCCCTCGGCAGAAATTCGGCAGATGAACGACGCGCTGATTGAACTGCATGAGATCGTCAAAAACTACGGGCCGATTCGCGCCCTGGATCATGTGTCCTTGAGCATTCGGCCAGGCATCACCGGCCTGCTGGGCCCCAACGGAGCAGGCAAAAGCACGCTGATCAAAGTGCTGCTGGGACTGCTGCGAACCAGCAGCGGTTCAGGGCAGATCCTGGGATATCAGCTGGGAAGCCAGCAGCGAAAAATCAGATCGCTCATCGGCTATATGCCGGAAGACGACTGTTTTCTGGCCGGGATCTCGGGCGTGGAATCGATGCAGTTCATGGCCCGGCTGAGCTGTCTGCCTGCCCGGGAAGGTCTGCGCCGTTCTCATGAGATTCTGGATTTCTGCGGCATGGAACAGGACCGCTATCGTCTGGTGGAAACCTATTCCACCGGCATGCGCCAGAAACTGCGGTTCGCCCAGGCCCTGGTCCATGATCCGCCGCTGCTGATTCTCGATGAACCGACTTCCGGACTCGACCCGGTCGAGCGCGAAGCCACGCTGAACAGAATTCGCATTCTGGCGACGCAGCATGGCAAAACGGTGATTCTCTGCACACACATCCTGCCCGATGTCCAGGCGGTCAGCCAGGCGGTGATCATTCTGGCTCAAGGAAAAGTGCTGGTTTCCGATTCTCTGGAAAATCTGAACCGGGCCCGGGTGCCGAGCCTGCAGGTGAAGCTGATCGGCCCTGCGGACCCATTTCTGAAAGGCATGCAGGAACGGGGAAAAACGGTCCAGATGCTCGACGGTGGAGTGCTGAGCATTTCCGGATCGACCGAAGAACTGGCTTCACTGGTCTGGCAGGTGGCGGAACAGACACAGTCTACCATTCGGCTGCTGCAACCTTCTCGCACGTCGCTGGAAGAGATTTTCATTCAGTCTGTGGGAGGCACCCGTGGCGCTGCATGATCTGGGATACCGAAAATGGCAGGGAAAGCTGGCCCCGGGAGGCATGCGCTGGGCGGTGATTTCGGGCGCGGCCATTCGCGCGGCCTGGAAAAGCCAGTGGATTCGACGCCTGCTGTTTCTGGCCTTTGTGCCGGCCTTCTGGTACGGGCTGGCGTTCTTCTTTGTGGAACAGGCCACCCAGTATCCAGCCTGGCAGCGGGCTGCACTGGACATGCTGCGGACGATGGATCTGCCGGGACATCTGCGGCACATCGACCTGCATCAGAATCCTGATGCCGCGCGGCACCAGATCTGGTCGTTCCTGCTCAACTCCTATATCCGCAATCCGCAGGCCGTCGTGATGGTGCTGCTGATCGGCCTGATTGCGCCCCCGTTGATTTCGCAGGATCTGCGTTCGCGCGCATTTCTGCTGTATTTTTCCCGCCCGTTGACCCGGGGAGAGTATCTGCTGGGAAAATCGGCAGCCGTCTGGGCATATCTGCTGCTGATTTCGGCGGTGCCGGCCCTGCTGCTGTATCTGATGGGAGTCTTGCTGTCGCCCCGCATCGAAGTCGTGGCGTCCACCTGGGATCTGCCGTTCCGGATCGTGCTGGCATCGTGCATTCTGGCGATTCCAACCACCTCGCTGGCGCTGATGTTCTCTTCCCTGACACAGGAAAGCCGGTATGCCGCATTCGCCTGGTTTCTGGTCTGGATTCTAGGCTGGCTGACATTCAGCATCATGCAATCGGTCGAAATGGGCGTACAGCAGGCTGCCACTCAACCTGATCTTCATCCTCGCTGGTCGCTGGTGTCGCCGTTTCATGTGCTGGGACGGGTGCAGCAATGGGCCTTCGGGTTCACCTCCTTCGAAGAGATTCTTGTTCCCGGTGGAATTCTGCTGACCGTGACCGGAATTTCCCTGGCCATTCTGTATCACCGGATTTCCGCTCCGATGAGAATGTGAAACTGCCGCGTCAGAAGTCCTGTCGTCCTGTGTTCCAGACTGTTCCATTCCCTGCAGACTGCCCCGCAGCATGATCGAATTCGAAAATGTGACCAAGCTGTATGGAACAGTCATCGGTGTGAATGACATTTCCCTGTCGTTGCCTCCGGGAGCCTATGGGCTGGTCGGTCCCAATGGTTCCGGCAAGTCGACCCTGCTGAACATGATCACCGGACAACTCAGTCCGACGATTGGCCGGGTGCGCATCTTCGAAGAATCCCCGATCCAGAATGCGCGGCTGTATCGTCGGCTGGGTTACTGCCCGAGCAGCGAAGGCCTGTATTCCGACGTTTCGGCCATTCACTGGGTCACCTATCTGCAGGAACTGGGAGGCCTGTCTCAGGCCCAGGCGCGCGATGCCGCACACGATGCCCTGGTGCAGACAGGGCTGAAAGATGTCATGCAGCGGCCCATTTCGACCTATTCGCGCGGCATGCGGCAGCGTGTGAAGCTCGCGCAGGCGATTGCTCACAATCCTGACCTGCTGATTCTGGATGAGCCCTTCAGCGGGCTCGACCCGATCGGCCGGAATCAGATGACTATGCTGCTGAAAACCTGGCTGCAGGAGGGGAAAAGTCTGCTGCTGGCCACGCATGTGCTGCACGAGATCGAATCACTGACGCCGGCCTTTCTGCTGATGTGCGGCGGCCGGTTGCTGGCGGCCGGAAACTCCAACGATGTGCATGGTCTGCTGGCGGATGTGCCGAACCGGATCACCCTGTGTTCCAGCACTCCCCGTCCGCTGGCGGCCTTGCTGCTCGAACAGGATCTGGGAGATGCGTTTGCAATTCATCCCGACCGGATCGTCGTCGAAACGCAGAATCCCGGCAGGCTGTTTGCCCTGCTGCCGGAACTGCTCAAAACAACCGACTGCGATGTGACAGAACTGCATTCCGAAGATGAATCTCTGAACGCGCTGTTCAGTTCTCTGATGAAAATTCACCGAGGTGAACGATGAGTCCGGCAGGGAATGTTCTGGCAGTGATCCGGTTTGAATTGCGGCGTGCCTGTTCACGGGGGCGTCTGCTCTGGTGGGTCGTGCTGGCCGGATTTCCCATCCTGCTGACGCTGCTGATCATTTCCGTCCCCAAGCAGTCAGGCGTTGAGCCGCCCCGGGAAATGTGGGCCACCATTCTCTTTCTGCTCTGCCCGATGGCGGTCAGCATGCTGGGAACATTTCTGTATGCCGCCCCGGCCGTTTCCGTGGAGCTGGAACGCAAAAGCTGGGCCTATCTGGCGGTGCGTCCGCATGCCAGCACGGCCGTGATGCTGGGAAAATACCTGGTGGCCGTCCTGTGGGCCGGGTCCGCCGCCTGTGCCGGTCTGACAGTTTCTTTGCTGATCGCCCGTCCAGATGACATGGGAGCGTTATGGTGGGCGATGGTGCGACTGATCGGCCTTTCGTGCCCGGCTTATGGCGCGGCTTATCTGCTGCTGGGAACCCTGTTCTACAAACGGGCGATGATCGCCTGTATCGCTTACACACTGCTGTTCGAACTGGCGGCCAGCTTCATTCCGGCGATCGTCAACAAGTTCACCATCCAGTTCCGCCTGCGGGGGCTGTTTCTGCAATGGGCAAAAATCGATGTTTCTTCAACCGACGGCCTGCTGCTGCAACTGCTGGGGAACTCCCCTCCCTGGGTGCATGTGGTCATTCTGGCCGGCTATACCCTGGTCCTGCTGATCCTGGCCCAGATCGTGCTGCGGTGGAGTGAATTCACCATTGCCGATGAAGCCACGACATAGAGATGAGACCATGACATCGAGCCGTCTGTTTTCGCCGGCATCCTGACGGGCGTCCGGGACTCTGATAAAACACGACATGCCGCGCGGCGGAACATGGCGTATACAAGACGGACGCGACCTGACTGTTCATTTCGCTGTGTTCATTTCTGCTCATGAGGACAAGAATCCGGAGAACGCCCCCGAACATTTCGTGAGTGCCGGCTGTCGGTCTGCCGGCAGCGTGCCGTGAATGCCGCGGGGCCCTTCAGATTTCTGACATCAGGACCACACCTTGAAAGCACTCGTCAAACGTGAAGCCGCCGTCGGCCTGTGGATGGAAGATGTGCCGGAACCGGAAGTCGGCACCGATGACGTGCTGATTCGGGTCGACCGCACCGGCATCTGCGGCACCGATCTGCACATCTATAACTGGGATGCCTGGGCCAGCCGCACCATTCCGGTTCCGATGGTGGTCGGCCATGAATTTGTCGGGGAAATCGTCGAAGTCGGTTCCCATGTCCATGACTTCTTCCCGGGAGAAATCGTCAGCGGCGAAGGACACGTCGTCTGCGGACGCTGCCGGAACTGCCTGGCCGGGCGGCGTCATCTCTGCAAAGACACACAGGGAATCGGGGTGAATCGCCCGGGTGCCTTTGCCGAATACATTGCGATTCCTCAGACCAACGTCTGGCATCACTCCCCGGACATTGACCGCGACGTGGCATCGATTTTCGACCCGTTCGGCAATGCGGTGCACACGGCCTTGTCGTTCGACCTGCTGGGAGAAGACGTGTTGATCACCGGGGCCGGGCCGATCGGCTGCATGGCCGCTGCGGTGGCCCAGCATGCCGGAGCACGCTTTGTGGTGGTGACAGATATCAATCCGTGGCGGCTGAACCTGGCGCGGCGTCTGGGAGCCACCCGGGCTGTGGATGTGCGCACAGAAAATCTGGCAGACGTGCAGCGCGAACTGGGCATGAAAGAAGGCTTCGATGTCGGCCTGGAAATGTCCGGCGCTCCGAAGGCCTTTCAGCAGATGCTTGCCAACATGGCACACGGCGGAAAAATCGCCATGCTGGGAATTCCGTCGCAGCCGATGGCCATTGACTGGAACACGGTCATCTTCAACATGCTGACCATCAAAGGGATTTATGGCCGGGAAATGTATGAAACCTGGTACAAAATGACTGTGATGCTGCAGGGAGGACTCGATATCCGTCCGGTGATCACGCACCGGTTCCCGGCGGAAGAGTTCCATCAGGGGTTTGACGTCATGAACTCCGGCGAATCGGGCAAAGTGATTCTGAACTGGCGCTGACCCGTCACACGCAGACGGACGGCCGGCCCATGCGCAGGTCGCCCGTCAGGCCAGATCTTCCGCAGGCAGGGCCGGCGGGACTTCTGGTTCGCTGTGCGGCTCTGCATTTTCAGACTCTGCATTTCCATTGGGGCGGCCGTCGAGCAGAATCGCCACCTGCAGATCGCCCATCACATTCACCGCCGACCGGAGCCGGGCGACCAGAAAATCGACGCTGTAGACCAGCGGAATGGCAATTTCAATCGCCTGTTCCGGCAGCCGGGCCGCCTTCAGCACCAGGGCCAGAATGATGAGTCCGGAATTTGGAATTCCGGCGATCCCCATGCTGCCGACCAGGGCCGCGGCCAGAATCATCACCTGCTGGCCCAGATGCATGTCCAGACCGATGGCCTGCGCCACAAACAGCGCCGTAATGGCTTCATACAGGGTGACGCCGTCATTATTGAAATTCGTGCCGACACAGGCCGACAGCCGCGCGGACGAATCGCTGACTCGCATGCAGCGCAAGGCTTCCAGTGTCAGGGGCGCGGTCGCCAGACTGCTGTTCAACGACAGGCCGGTCAGAATGGCGCTCCCCCCTTCTCCGAAATACTGAGCCGGCGAACGCCCGGTCATCAGCCAGATGCTCAACGGGTAGTACACCAGAGAATGAATGGCCAGACCGGCACAGATCGTCAGCAGGAAGGCCCCCATCATCTGAAATGTCGCCCAGCCCGATGCCCCGATCACATTGGCCACGGCCAGGCAGATGGCAAAAGGAGCCAGTTCGATCATCCACAGCAGCAGCTTCAGCACAATCTGAAAGGATGCCATCACACACTGGTCGAGAGTCTTGATGGCGGCCGCCAGTTCAGGATCGTCGGTCGAGCGTAAAGACCGCAGCGCCACCCCGATCAGAATGGCCAGCATCGCCACGGTCAGCACCATGTTGTCGAGAAACGGATGCGCGATGCTTTTAGGAACAAAAGAGCGAATAAACGTCAGCGGAGACAATGAGACGCCGGAATCCGGCACGACCGCAGGCTTGCCTGCCTGGGCCCCCTGCTCTGTGACCGCCGTCGGGGCGGCTTCATTCGCAAATCGTTCCCTCCAGGCCTCCCCGGGATGCCAGACATTGAGAATGGTCAGCCCGATGAGGAAGGCCACGAACACATTGGTCAGACAGATGACGACCATTTTGAGCCCCTGGCTGCCACTGATGTGGGTGCGCACAAAGGCATCGACGATCGCGAAGAAAATCAACGGCGTGGCCAGGGCCGTCAGCATCTGCACATACAGCCCGGCCAGAATTCCAAAGTCCTTCGTCGTCCAGCCCAGGCCCATGTCCCGCTGCTGAAAAACAAAGCCGACTGCGATGCCGATCAAAACTCCGGCCACCACGCGATAAGGCAATGGCAGCTGAAACAGCACATAGTAAAAGAACCGCACGAGACGCAGCATAAAACGGCCTGGGCGAAATGAAGAAAGGAGCCCAGGGATTTTAGTTCCATGCTCCGTCGCGCTCAATCGGCGGTGGGGGGAATACTCAAGACAATGACCAACACTGCGGCGTGAATGCTGCCGTACAACACGGAGTCCCACGCGCTGCGTGCCCGGCCGTTCAGACGCCGCTGAACGCCACTGGCAGAAGTGTCATTCATCTTTCGCATCGTGCCATGCACGTTCAGCCAGCAGGCGCGGAACTTCGATGGGCCAGTTCCCCTGTCCTCCTGCCCGCCAACGGCCGCCGGAGGTCCCCTCGACAGTTTTCGCCATCCGTGTCAGGAAAATGACTGTCATATCTCCCTCTGGATTGAGCATCTGATCTTTCTGCTCCTGGCAGATGCGCATGGCCCGTAACGCATACTCTCCATCCGGGAATTGGGAAACTTCCTGCAACTTTAATTCCACTGCCGGCGAGAACGACACAGGCTGATCGCCGAGGATCCGGCCGATCCCCCTTCCATCTCCTTTCACCAGCAATCGGAACGTGTGGGGAAGCATCGTTTCTGATTCCCCTGCCTTTTCCGGCGCCGTCCAGGCGAGGCCATCGACGGTGACCGGCAGGCGTTCGATCTCCAGATCAAACAGCCAATCACTCGGCGTCTGGCCATCGGGCACAATGAAATCGAACGTCAATGCCTGTTGGGGGGGCTGAAAGGAGGGCACCACGATCGTTCTTTCTCGAGGAGAGTCCAGAGCGAACATCAGAAAAGCGGAGCTTTCACCAGTCGGCAATATGAACTGAACATATGTTGTTTCTTCGGCGTGCAGCGAAAACTCCACCTGTCCTGCGGCGTCGGAAGTCTGGGCAGGCTGACTATAAAGAAAAGACGAATGCTTCTGACCTCGAAAAGTCACCTTCACTCCCTGCACCGGCTGTTGCTGCTCGTCGACAAACGTCAGGACATGCGTGCGGGTTTTCTGTTGTGGAGACACCATGGGGACTGGAATCGGCAACTGCACCTGCAAAGCAGACCAGGTCGGAGACTCTGCAGGCAAGGCAACGGTGATCTCACGGGTTGCCGGATCAGCCTTCAAATTCTGCAACGACGGCGGTGCCACCTGTCGGACATCATTCATGGCCAGCACCACGCTCTTCGCTTCCGGACCAGAAAGGATCCGCCAGGCTTGCATACCGACGGCCACCTGATCACCGATGATCTGCACCGGTCCCGCCTCAACTTCAATCTGTTTCGCAAGTTCTCCGTTTACATCCGTGCCCGTTCTTGAAGCCACCTTGCCAATGGGCTGCCCCTGCCCATTCAGCAGGACCCGCGTGACCGGATCGCCGGCGACTTCCCACGAGGATTCATCAATCTGAAAATTGCCGGGGAAGACTTCGCAAATCAGTGCGATGGGAGCACGCCGGGTTGACTCCGGCGGATGAACATCGAATTGCAGAGTCGAGACCGGAACAGCAGCGGGACACACAATTTTCTCAGGTACGGAATTCCCCGGACGCAGAAAGACCGTATGCCGATGCTGCACATTGAGCGATTTCAGAAAAACGATGAGATCGTATTGCCCCCAGGGAAGCATCCCGAAGCCGATGGTTCCCTGCTTATTCGTCTGGTCCTGCAGCGTGCCCAGGTCTCCTTTCTTGTGCGCGGTGACGGTCACCAGCCCCGACACAGGTTGTCCGGACGGATCGACCAGTTGCACATCCAATGGTGCCCAGCCTTCGCGTGCATTCTGCGAAGAGGAACGAGGCTCCAGCTTCGCCAGCATGGCATCGAAGAATTCCTGCTGACGTTCCAGCAATGCCGACTGCGCCGCGCGGGAAGAGTCCAGCGCCTGCCACATCACGACGGCCATGCCGGTGGAGACCAGCAGCATTCCCAGGCAGGCCGCAAGCATCAGCCGTTGAGTCATGATCTTCTCCCACATGGCATCCCACCACAGTTTTCTGGCGATGGATGCCGGGTTGCCAAAGCGTTGCAGCACATTGAATCGGGCCTGTCGCACATCCGGCGTGCGCACCTGTTCGCGCTGCAGGGAACAGGCGAGATGATCGGCCAGTTCATCGAGAATGTCCTGCCGGAGCGCAGCCGGCTCCTCGTCGTGCGGGGCCGGAAGACTCGACAGCAGATCAAAGTCAGCAGAATCGTCGGCCATCGTAAGTCGTCGCCATCAAAACCGGACACGAGACATCCACACATCCACACCGTCGCCTGCGCAGCAGGTTCAGCACCAGCCCCCTGACATCTCCAGTCCCAACACCTCGTTGACTCCCTGGGCGAAGACCTGCCATTCCTTGCGACGCGCGGCCAGCGATTTTCGCCCTGCCGTTGTAATTCGGTAATACTTGCGTCGGCGGCCTTCGTGCTCAGACCAGTAGGCTTCCAGCAGCTCCTGACGCTCCAGGCGATGCAGCGCGGGATACAGGCTGCCTTCTTTCAGTTCAAGCTGCCCGTTTGAACGCGACAACACCGTCTGCACGATCTCATATCCGTAAGTGGGACCATGCGAGATGGCTTCAAGCATCATCATCTCCACGGTGCCATTGAGCAGTCGAATATCCATGTTTTCCCCCATACCTTGCAATGCGATGTATATACATAGTCGCGCAAGGTATCAATGTCAATTGGCAAACAGGCCACAGTCTTGGGCCACAGCCTTCCCCTGCCCCGAAACTTCAAGACGCCCTGGCTTCTCAGAAAACGCCACCTCCCCCAAGGGCATTTCCTGTTTTTCAGAGCGCGACGAGCCCGCCAGCATGCTTCCCAGAATTCCCACCCACGTTCCATCCACTCGCCGACGCTGCGTGCCGTGACGTTCCTGCTACAATCTCTCTCGATTCTGAAAGGCAGGCCGACACCAATCAGGCCCTGCGGAAAGCGGAGAAATGGCAAAGACTGTTGTCGAACAGACGATCACCCCGGAACTGGCCAGGCGGCTGGATATTGCAATCCAGACACTGACAGGGCGTTCCCGCTCTGAAGCGCGGGCCATGCTGGAACAGGACTGCGTGACGCTGGACGGGCGGATCTGCCGGAAAGCCGGCCTGCAGTTGGAAGCCGGTCAGTTGCTGGTGATCACACACGACCCGCACACCCGCTACCGCGAGGCCCCTCGCGAGCGGCCCACCGTGGGCTTTCAGACCGTCTTTGAAGATGAGCACATCATCGTCGTCAACAAGTCCCCGGGTATTCTGTCTGTCCAGACCGACACCGGCGGGCAGCGCACTCTGGTCGACTCGGTCACGGAATATCTTCGGCGCAAACATCGCGGGGCCTGTGCGGTGCCGGTGCATCGACTCGATCGCGAAACCTCCGGCCTGCTCGTTCTGGGTAAGTCGACGGAGATTGCCCAGACACTGATGGATCAGTTTCGCGAGCGGAAAGCCGAGCGGGAATACGCGGTCATCGTCGCCGGAGACATGCCCCGGCGGGCCGGGACGTTTCGCAGTTACATGGCCACCTCGAAGCGGCTGCAGCGTTACTCCGTCTCCTCTGGAGAACAGGGTGAACTGGCCATTACCCATTACGAAGTGCTCCGCCGCCTGCAGGGGGCGACTTATTTGAAGGCCATTCTCGAAACCGGACGCCGGAACCAGATTCGAGTGCATCTTTCGGAAGCCGGTCATCCTGTGCTGGGAGACCGCCGCTACCGCCCTGACCTGGCCAGCCATCCGGACTGGAAAGGAAAAGGACTCGCCCTGCATGCGGCGATTCTGGGCTTCATCCACCCCGTCTCCCGGCAGCCTGTTCGATTCGAAACTCCGTTGCCGAAAGAGTTTGAGAAATTCTTGCGGTGGCGCAAGAAAGACACTCGCCGCCCCTGAAGGGCCGAAAATCCGGCTGCCTGACCCCTGGGCGGTCAAAGTGGCCAAGTTTCTCCCTGTGTTTGCCGTTGAAGGGAGCCGCCTCTCTTGTCAGAATGCCCGACTCCCCGGCCGGGATGAAATGCAGACTGGCCCGGGAACAAAAACACAGCTTAATCGAAAATGATGGGGGCTCCGCCGGGCGAAATCCTTCGGATAGACAGGAATTTTGCTGCTGACAGCCAATCCGGCCCCTTGGGGAGAGATGACGAATGCCACTGAAAGAAACCGTTCTGGAACAGCAGTTGGAGCGTGCCAAATCAGCCTTGGCCCTGGCGGAAAAATCGCTGGATGGAAAGCCAGGCAAAAAACAGGCTCTGTGGCGTCGCGCCAACGCCCGGGTGAACCAGATTGAAGAACGCCTGCAGGCTCGCGCCCGCCTGAAAGGCGGTGCTGAAGAGACTTCCGCAGTCGCAGAAGAAGAAGAATGATCATCTCAGGCATCTCTTGACGGATGTCTGGCACGGAGAGATGGCAGAGTGGCCGATTGTGCAGCACTGGAAATGCTGTGTCCGGGAAACCGGACCGGGGGTTCGAATCCCCCTCTCTCCGCTTGTTTCTAGAAACCGCCCTTCGACGAGGACGTCGAAGGGCTTTCTCGTTTCTGGGCAAAGGGTTACGTTGTCGAGAACACAGTTCAAGCAGACGATTTCGAGCAATTGGCGTTTGGTGGCGTAGTCGGCGGCAAACCATTGCTCCTTCAGGGTTTGCGAGAGTTCAAACACTTTGACCGCCAGTTTCGTCGTGGGAGCGATCCAGTACGTCGAGTTGCAGCTTGATCGACGCCAGCCGGTCGCGTAGCTCCGTGTGCTTCTTTGCGAACAATCCTTGGTCGATGTCCTCGGCCAGCCGAAGGTTCGTTCCACGATCCAACGTTTGGGCAGCACCACGAAGCCGTTGATTCCGACGGGACGCAACACGGTTTGCAGGATTAAACCGCAACAGACCTTCACCCAGTCCGGCAAGCCGCTCCGGCCGTAAGCGGAATCCGCAAACACGATTTTCAATCGGCGATAACTTTCCGACAGCTTCTGGAACACCGCTTTGGCCCCCTTCTGATCCTGGATCCGCGCCCCATGCACGACGACGGCCAGAACCAGCCCCAACGTGTCGACGGCCACATGCCGCTTGCGGCCACGGATCTTCTTTCCCGCATCATATCCACGCTCTGCGCCTCCCACTTCCGTCGTTTTCACGGATTGACTGTCCATGATGGCGGCCGTGGGAGTGGGCTTTTTGCCAGCTTGCTTGCGGACTTTTTCCCGCAGAGCATCGTCGATTTGTTGCCAAACTCCTTGCTCTCTCCATCTCCAGAAAACCGTGTAGACCGACTTCCAGTTGGGGAAGTCATTGGGGGGCAGCATCCGCCACTGGCAGCCTGTCCGAACGACGTAAAAGATGGCGTTGATGACCCATCTCCGATCCAGGGGTTTGCAGCCCCGTTTGGACAATTGGGGCCACAACGGTTCGATCTTCTGCCATTGTTGATCCGTCATATCTGTGAGATACTGGCGTTCCATCGCTACGGCTCCGTCTTCCTTGATGGGAGAGTTTTGACAACGGAGTCGTAGCGATTTTTGTCATCCCAGACAATTTGAAGACGCCCTCTTAAGACTTCGACTTCACTCTCTGAACGAGACCGAAGCGGGCGCGACTTTCATTGCAGCCTGCAGTGACATTCGTCGTGACGGAAACGCGGTTCTGCAGCCGGCGAAACGCAGCCTGATGTTGGAGCAGGAACTCCGCAGGCCGGCTCATCTGGAGAACTATTTATTGAGGCAGAATGCGGCTCCGGCAGCCTCCCATACTCCCCCTACGACGCCCCCGACACATCGCGGAAACAAGCCACCCAGGCGCAAGCCAATGCCACAAAATTAGTTACACCACATCACAACAACCAGTTTTTGTGAATATCGTCATCCGTGGACCTGTAGGAACCCGGGATCTCATTTTCAAATCGGCATCCACAGACAAGGCGTAGATCCACCTGGCTGCGACGGGTCGCGTGTTTTCCCGCAAGTTTCGACTTGCTGTCATCCCACGGCAATGGACAGATTGAATTTTAAGTCCGAGGCCGATCTACTGTACACCTGTCGCGTTGGACATCATCTGGGCCACCTCCGTGTAGCCTTCGCGACATGGATGTTTCTTTTATCGACAATCATCACGGGCATGGCATGAGCGGGCAGAAGCCTCTGGAACGCCAATGGATGATTTTGCGGACACTGTCCGCCCGCCGGTTCGGGGCCACCGTTCGAGAACTGGCAGAGGAACTCAATGTCTCGCAGAAAACAATCCGTCGGGATCTGATTTTCCTGCGAGATCTCGGTTTTCCAGTGTCCCCGCGCGAAGGGGACCACGGCCGCAATCACTGGCTCGCCAGTAGTGACGCCAACACGCCCCCGCTGTCATTCGACGTCAGCGAAATTCTCGCATTGTATCTGGGACGAAAACTGCTGGAGCCGCTCGCTGGCACTGTTGTCTGGGAAGCGGCCCATAGCGCGTTTCGAAAAATCAAAGCCAGCCTGGGGGAATCCGCCCTGAGCTACCTGGCTGATCTGGGAAGCCACATCCATCGGACTTCCTTCCGTGACAGCAAATACCACGACAAATCACAATTCATCGACGCGCTCATGGTGGGCATCGAAGACCAGCGGATCGCCTTTATCACTTATCAGTCAGCCAGGTCGACGGAGCCGCTGACGTATGACGTTTATCCTTATGGCCTGGTTTATCACCGGGGATCGCTTTATCTCGTGGCCCATTCGCAACAGCATTCTGAAGTCCGGACGTTCAAACTGGACCGGGTTTCCGACGTGTCGCTGGAGATTCTGAAGTTTCAGAAGCCTGCGGATTTCAACCTGCAGGCCCACCTGCGCCACAGCCTGGGGGTCTTCCATTCTGATGACCGCCCGCGGCGCGTGGTGATCCGCTTCGCCCCAGAGGCGGCTCAGTACGTTCAGGAACATCACTGGCAGGAAAATCAGACCATTACACCGCTGCGTGACGGGTCCGTGATTCTGCAGTTGGAGCTGTCGCGACTGGAAGAAGTGAAAGCCTGGATTCTGAGTTTCGGGGCCAAAGCGATTGTGGAGGAACCGGAGGAGTTGCGGGCCGAACTCGCTGCGGATCTGGAGCGGATGCTCGAGTCGTACAAAGGTGCAACGCCTGACGGCGTCAGTGGATAGATGGTTGGAGTCAGCGACCATATTGGAAACACTGTGCTCAACGCCTTGCGGCCAGATGCCTATTACTTTAGTGTGTGCCAAGCTGGATTGTCTACCATATTTGATACACTCATTCCGATTTTCCCGGCGCATTGTTGCCTTGAGCTAGTCCTCTTTCTCAGGAGACGAACACAATGCAACCAAAAAACAGACCAATGCATCCCAAGGCAGAGCAGATCGGAATCGCCGTGATCGGACGGAGCCTTAACCCCAATCCACGGTTCCCACTGGACTTTCGCAACCCGGAAACCGTGGGTGACACGTTCATCCGGCTCTGCTCACGCCTCCCTACCAATGTTACAGACGACGAACTGGAAGCAGAGACAACCCGGCGGTGGCCTGGCCTGCTGCGAGAGGCGAACCGCCAGGACGTGTACTACCGACGGCATCGATCACTCGACGCACTGCTCAATGATGGAGGGAAGTAATGATTCATGGCGAAATAGTTTCCAAGCTGATGACAGCTGAAACGCCTGATGTGATTGTCTCCGCACACGAGCACATTCAAATTGTACGAATGCGGTGTGAGAGGCTGCCGCCGCGAGAACGAGACGCGATCAAGGCGAAGTTTGGCATGATGGGTGAAACTACCGAAAAAGTTGCGGAACGATACGGTGTCACGACCGAGACCGCGCGGGAATGGGCCCGTGCCGCAGAGGCACGATTGCGAATACAGCTCGCCAGTTTTATTACGGCAAATAGGGACTGTGAATAGAGGACCTCCCCGTTCGTACCAAGCTGGATTTTCTTTCATCGAAATCTGCTGAGAGAAACACGTGACCTATATTGACCTCGCCTTTCACATTCAGTCCCAGCAGCCGATTCCGGCCGATCATGGATATCTCCTGTTCAGTGCCGTCGCCGGGTTCGTGCCGGAAGTACACCACGAGAATGGAATCGGGATTCACCCCATTCGCGGGCGGCAGATCGGCGATCGGCAGCTGATGCTCTCTGAACATAGCCGGCTGGCCATTCGTGTTCAGGATGGGCAGATCGCCCCGCTACTCAAGCTGGCGGGCAAGTTACTTCGGGTGGGAGACAGCCAGATTCGCGTCGGCGTCCCGGAAGTCCGATCCCTGATTCCTGCTCCTGTTCTCCGCAGCCGGCTGGTAACGATCAAAATCAAAGGGGTGGGAGCGGAACAACTGCAGCCCGACAACTTCACAGCCGCTCTGCGGAAACAGCTCAAGACCATCGAGATTTCCGAACAGGTGAACATTATCATTCCGCCGCGACGTGACAACGGACAGCCCAGTCGCCGCGCCCTGCACCTGAAAGGAAAAAAGATCGTCGGTTATGAAATCATTCTCGAAGGGGTGTCGGCGGAGGAATCACTGAAGGTGCAGGAGCACGGTCTGGGCGGCAAGCGCCACATGGGCTGCGGAGTGTTTGTGGCGTTCAGGGGAGGCAACCGATGACAAGTCCGCTGCTCGCCAAATCAGCGATCCCGTGGCGCCCTCCGAAAACGCTGCTGGAACACACCCAAGACGTCATTGACGCAGCTGAGCAGTTATTCGGCACTGCAACCTCTCCCACCCGATTGGGACGTTGCTGGCTCCGCTTCTTCCGCCTCAGTGAGGATGCGTGGCCGCAATTCTTTCTTAATTTGCTGGCAAGTTGCCTGTTCCACGACTGGGGGAAGGCAAACGATCGGATGCAGGAAGTCTTCCGTGGTCAGAGGAAAGAACAGTTGTTCCGCCACGAGCATCTCAGCGTCTTGCTCATTGGCTATCCAGGTGTCATCGCATGGTTGAAGCAACGCCCCGACATCGATTGGGACATCGTTCTGTCCGCCGTTGGATCGCATCACCTGAAGTTTTCCGACACCAGCTTCGCCGTCGGTATATCGAACGATGCCGTCAGGCTGAAAATTGATCACGAGGACTTTGGATCGCTCATCTGCATCACCGCAGAACGTCTTGGCCTGACCGGACACCCTCAATTTCCACAACAGGTGTACTGGGGATTCGCGAATGATTCAGCCACATACAATTTGGCGGAATTGAGAGAAGCATTGCAGGAAAGGCTCGCGGCGATCAAACCCGGACCTATGTTGCATGCGGTTCGCTCGGCACTCATCATCGCCGATGCTGCCGGATCTGGTCTTCCTCGGGAAAATTACACCGTCCGGAAATGGGTTGAGGAACAGTTCGACGAAAAGTCAGACTGTAGCGTAGCGACAGTAGATCAATTGATTCAGGCAAGGATCGATGAGATTGAGTCCGAAGGCATCCGCTTCATCTGGAATGCTTTTCAGAACGAATGCGAAATGTTGCCTGACCGCGCATTGCTGTTGGCCCCCTGTGGCGCGGGGAAATCGCTGGCCGCATGGCGATGGATTCTCGGTCGATTGAAAATCCGAGGAAATCTTGGACGAATCATTTTTCTTTACCCAACCAGGGCGACCGCGACAGAGGGATTCAACGACTATGTTTCCTGGGCTCCGGAGGCTCACGCGGCGCTGTTGCATGGGACTTCCAGCTACGATCTCGACGGCATGTTTCCCTCGACGGATCGTCGCAGCCAGGCGCGATATGACGCCACTGATCCACGCTTATTCGCCTTGCAGTATTGGTCAAAACGCATCTTCTCGGCCACGATCGATCAGTTCTTCGCATTCCTTAGCTACTCCTACGGGCCTTTGTGTCTGCTGCCGTTGCTGGCCGACAGTGTGATTGTCGTGGACGAAGCCCACAGCTTTGACAAAAAGATGTTTTCAGGGCTGCTCGGCTTCCTACAGGCATTCGATGTTCCGGTGCTTTGCATGACAGCCACGCTGCAGGCGGGGCGGAAGAAACAGTTGGAACCATTCATGGACCGTATCTATGAGGATCGTCCAAAAGAACTCGGAGCAATTGCGGACGCAAAACGGTATCAGGTGAAGAAAATTTCAGCGGAACAGGCAGAGCACGAAGCGCGAAAGGCGGTTGCCTTCGGAAAACGTGTCTTGTGGGTCGTGAATCAGGTCAACAAAGCACAAGAGCTGGCGGAGAAGCTGTCGGATCTCCCGTTTCCGGTCATCTGTTATCACAGCCGGTTCAAGTTGGATGATCGAATCGACCGGCATCGCGATACCATTAATGCCATTCGCCCGGGGCAGTCGGCCGCCATCGCCATTACTACCCAGGTCTGCGAAATGAGCCTGGATATCGACGCAGATGTTCTCATCACCGAGGAATGTCCGATTTCGTCATGCATTCAGCGTATGGGAAGGTGCCGACGCGCGCGGAAGGAGCTGGCGACGAAAGGGCCCGGTCACGTCTTCATTTATCAACCTGCGCGCGAACACGTTTATAAGCCTGATGACCTCGTCGGAATTCACGAGTTCATTGACTTTCTCGAAACCGGATCGCCTGTCAGCCAGTCGGACCTGGAATGGGGATTACAACAATTCGGGTCCAGAAAAGTGGATGCTCCGAAACTCAATTCCTTTCTCGCCAGTGGGGGATATGCCGACTGTCAGGAAGAGACGTTGCGGGATATAGAAGAACACAGCTTTCAGGCAGTGCTTCGCGACGAGGTGGACAGCTTTCTCAGGGCCGCAAAGAGTAAAAAAGACGGCTTCATCGTTCCGGTGCCAAAGAAACTCATGCCAGGCATCGACCCTCGTCTGCCATTCTATCTGCGTGCTGCGGATGAGCGGCATTACAGCCCACGAACTGGCTATCACGACGCGCCGATCCAATGAGGAGACTGCACATGCCTAAGGCAAAAGCCGTTGCAAACAAGCCTGAGGATGCGAAGGACACAACCAACATCATCGTTGAATTCGAACTGTTCGAGTTGCCCACGGCATTCCACAAGGCGGGCCTCGCCGGGTTGGTGTTGCTCATTGAATCGCTCAAGCAACGACATCAGCTTGACGAAGAGTCGGCCAGATACGAACTGACACCCACCGCCGGGCGATTTGTGTTCACCAAATCATTGCTTCAAGCGTTGATGAACGATCTGTACGACGCTCAGACGGTAGAAGTCAAAGTGAAATCCAAGTGGCAGGGAGCGACTCCCGTTCGCATGGAAGAAATCACTGAAGAGATCGACGGCAAAAGCAAGAAGGTCAAGCTTTTCGTTTACGAACAAGTCCAACCGAAGGGAAACTTTTTCGCGAACGTTTTCGAGGGGGAAAAGGAGGCATGGCTGAAGCTCTGGCGAGACATGATCTGGAATATTCCCCGAGGCAGACCAACCACGAGAATTCCTTTTAACAACATGGCCGCTGGAAAACCCAGCGGTGAAGGAGAAGCGGCGTGGGCAGCCTTGCTCAAAACCGAAAAAACGCGAGCAAAGAATGCTTTCCACACGGAAAAACTTTCCAGCGCGCTTTTCCCGGGAGCCCAGGCTGTGAATGCGGAAGGAATTCCTTTCGAAGGACGAGCCGAGCAGAATTTGCTATTGCACTTCTGGCCGCTGACAGCCCTGCTCTACGTGCCACAGATAGTAAACAGGGACGGCGCGGTCGAATTCGCAGGTTACACATTGGCGGTGCCAGAAGTTTCCGATCTACCCCGGTTCATCGAAGATTATCCAAGACTTCTGCATAACTTGAAGCCCGATCGCCGTGGCTATCGTCCCGCCGGAGCAGTGATCGATATTGCCGCCGAGGGAGCGTTGGCGTTCCTCGATCATTTGGCATCCATTACCGATGGCAAGGTGAAAACCAGCGGGCTGCGATATTCAGTCAAATCGGTGGAATATCTGCATCTCGTCAAGGAAGGCAATAATATCAAGACGATGGCCGCTAGACGCTTAGCGTCCAGCAAGGAGATGATCCAGCAATATCACGAACTCGTTACACCTCATTTAGAATCGGTGCGATACCGCCATCCCCTCTTCAGGCGTGGTCTTTTGCTGGCTCTCCTCGACAACTTGGAATGGCACCAGCCATTCAGCAAGATCCTGTCAACTTACGATTCCACTCTATTCCTCCGCCAGCCCAGAAAATCTGAAGAGTCGGACCGAAAAGGGCCGCCACAGTTCGCCAACGACGCGGCCAGGAAGCTCCGAGATGTCACCCGTCTGTTCACTCAATATCTGGAGAGAATGAAATCCATGCCTGATGCCCAAAAACAAGCAACACCGCTTGCCGTGATTGTCAACCGCGTTGTACGCAACTACATCAAGGCGCGGGCAAAAGAGAAGACGCAGATCGACCCAGAAAAATACAAATCCGCTGAGGGAAAACTTGATCATGGAGCATTACCGAAAGAATTCAATGAGGCCAAACAAAAGCTGGCCCTCGGACTCATGCTTGAATTCCGTTCCCGTAAGGAACAGGCCTTCGTCGACCACTTTGCCAGCACATTTTTCAGTGTCACGCAACGTATTTCAGATCGCGATCAACTGGAACTCGCCGATGCCCTGACCAATCCAGAGCGTTCTGAAGACCTGAAAACGTTGACGCTGCTGTCCCTTTCCGCAAATTCTTGACACCTTATAGGATCACTCCATGAACCTGTTCGCAACCGTCTTGACCTATGCTGCGCCTTCAGCGAATTATCGAGGTGAATCGGAACTCAATCGCACTGTGATCCAGAAGATCACGGACGGGCGATTTGAGTATCCGATTATTTCTCCCGAGGCGATGCGTAATGCCCTGCGGGAAATCCTCGCCCACAAATACCAGTTGCCATGCAATCGGGAACGTCTCCATGACGAAGACCAGCTTGCGGTGCGATTCGCCGACTATCCAGATCCCGAGAAATATGCCGACGATTTTCTCTTTGGCTATCTGGTGGCTGCCAGCGGCAAAGATCGCGAGAAAATCCGTAAAGAGATCGCGGGTGCTCGAAACAAAAAGTCCGCTGAGAAATTCACATTCAAACGAGATTCTGTCCTGCGAATGAACCTGGCCAAGGCGCTCGAACCTTATCGGTTCAATGCGGTCTTCACTCAATCGCCTCTGTCCACCAAGGATAGTGCCTATAAAAACGCTGAAAAATCCGCCTTACTTCACCGTGAGACCGCCCACACGGCTTTTCAATATCCGCTCGCTCTCTGCGGCGATGATTGTCAAGCAAAACCTGAGTGGGTGAAGGCCCTGCTCAGGGCTATTGGCGAACTTTCTGACGTCGCAGGAAATCATGCCCGCAGTTACTTCGAAATGGCTCCCGCCAGCATCATTGTCCGTCTCACTCCTCAATTGGTTGCTGGATACCAGACTTATGGGTTTCGAATCGAAAAGAGATCGGATGGTCAAGAACTGCACCGCTTTTCTGAGGTCATTGATGGTATTCTGCATAAGCCAAAACCAGATTACCCGGGCAGCGAGTTCTTTCTCGGTGGCAAGATCGTCAAGGACATGGGGCCGGAGACGGAAGAACGGCTCACTTCCGCCGGTGTGACGCTCGACCGCGATCCACGCCGCTTGCTCGACCTCGTCACCAGCCGTTTTCCAGGAGGAAAATGATGCTCGCACTCTCGATCGAATCTCCATTTGCCGCCTGCCGAAATTTCACGGCAGGTTGGTATCGTCCGACAGCCACATTCCTCACCCCATCGATGATTTACGGTCTCCTGCTCAATTTGGCGGGGATTGAAGGCAGGCTTTGCGAAGAGAGCACTGATCATCCCGGCACCGTTCCAGCAAGTCTCACGCGTTCCGGATTACCAGCGATCAAATTAGCCTTCGGTGTCCCGCTTCTCCCACGGGAACAGCAGCCGTCTCCCCCTCCAGATCCCTATCCAAGCATGCAAACGATTTACCAGCAACTGCACAATTACCCTGTCGGCACTTCCGGGAGTGATCGAGCTGATTCGGCATTCGGAAGCAAGTACAACATCACCCCGGTTCGACGGGAATTTCTGTACAACGTGCGAGCGGTCGCGATCGTGGATGGCAATTTGGAACTAGAGAATCAGGTGCGAGGAACGCTGCAACATGGACCGACTTCTCCGCGTTATGGTCTGCCATTTCTTGGAGATAATTCTTTTCTTCCAGATCGAATCGACATTCTCGATGCTTTGCCGCTTGTGCATTGGTACGAGCGTGTCACTGAAAGGAGCGAAGGACTTCATCCGAGAACCGCTCGATTGACTATTTGGATCGACCGGGCTGATTCCTCACGAACTATGTCGGATCTGTTTGCCCCGACAAAGGAAGCGACAAGCACTGTGCCGGAGAGAGCCTGGGTTGACATTCAACCTCCAGGCTAACGATGAACAGCGATCGATATTTCCCGATCCATCGGAAACATTTCCCACTGACAAAAACTTCCCTTCCATAAACCTTCTTTCACAAACCTCCAGGGACGGTGGGCAACCTGGAGACCAGGCCAATGGGCGAATCCCTTCATTCCTCCATTACCGTTCACGGTGATACCGAAGCCACAACCGAACCGCCGCTGCGGGTCATGTCCCTGCATGCTCTGCTTTACTGCGAGCGTCTGTTCTATCTCGAAGAAATTGAGGAAGTCCGTGTCGCCAATGCCAATGTTTACGCGGGGCGGCGACTGCATGAAGAAGTCGTGGGTCTGGAAGACGAGACGCCAGAAAAACGCTCGATCGAACTCGCCAGCGATCGCTGGGGGCTGACTGGGAAAGTCGATGCCGTCCGCCGCCGTGATGGTGTCTGGGTTGCCTATGAACATAAACGGGGACGCTGCCGACGCGGCCACGACAATGAAGTCCTCGCCTGGCCCAGCGACCGAATTCAAGCCATCGCCTATGCTGTTCTGATCCAGGAAGAGATGGGCGAGCCTGTCCCGCAGGCTCGAGTCCGTTACCACCGTGACAATGTCACCGCGTTTATCGAGATCGACGCCCAGGCCCGAACTGATCTGCAGCAAGCGATCGAGCGAGCCCGCGAACTTCGCAGGAACACTCAGCGTCCGCCGATCACGGAAAACGAAATTCTGTGCAAAACCTGCTCACTGGCTCCTGTCTGCCTGCCAGAGGAAGAGCGTCTCTTCTCAATTGAAAGCGAACCGACCGCCACCGCAAAAGCGGCCGGCGTCGGACTTCCCTCCAATCGTGAACGACACACTCTACATGTAGTGGCTCCCAAGGCTTATATCACTCGCAGCCGGGAAACACTGGTCGTCAAGACGGACGAAGCGAAGCAGACTGTGCCTGCCCGCCAGATTGATGCTGTCGTCATTCATGGTCATGGCCAGATCACAACGCAGGCACTGCACCTGTGTTCACATGAGAATATCGCAATCCAATGGATGAGCGGCGGCGGCCGGTTTATCGCGGGAACGAGCAATTCTCCGGGACGGGTCCAGCAGCGAATTCGACAATTCCAGGGACTGTCGGATTCCACAACCTGCTTGCGACTGACCCGGCAGACGGTGACCGCCAAAGTTGAAACGCAGCTGAAATATCTCATGCGGGGAACACGTGTGAACGAAGACGCCCGCCAGCGCGTGAATTTGGCGATTCAACGGATTCGAGAAGTCCTTTCCAAGGTACCACGGGCGACTTCGCTTGACTCGTTGCGTGGCCTGGAAGGAATCGCGGCTAAGGCCTACTTCGAGTCGCTGCCAGCATTGCTGTCTGATCGGGTCGACGACGCTTTAAAAATTGACGGCCGCACGAAGCACCCGCCTCGCGATCGTTTCAATGCCCTACTTAGCTTCGGTTATGGAATGCTGTTTGGATTGGTTCATCGTACGCTGCTCGCGATCGGTCTGGAGCCGGCATTCGGCTTCTACCACCAGCCTCGAACAGCAGCCCCGCCACTGGTACTCGATGTGATGGAACTCTTCCGAGTACCACTGGTCGACATGCCTGTCATTGGAAGCATCAATCGCGGCCAGTGGTTACCCGATGAGGACTTCACCGTCGCCGGCACGCATGTCTGGCTCTCCGACGCCGGCCGTAAGAAAGCGATTGGTCTGTTCGAATCGCGACTGGACGAATCCTACAAGCATCCGCACACCGGCCGCTCCATGACCTATGTGCGTCTGGTCGAACTCGAAGCTCGGTTGCTGGAAAAGGAGTGGTCCGGCAGTCCGGGACTATTCGGAAAACTCCGTATCCGATGAAGACTTCCCCATGAAGCACTGGCATCTGATCGCCTATGATGTGCGTGATCCGAAGCGTTTGCGCCAGGTGGCGAAGACGCTGGAAGGTTACGGAACTCGGATTCAGTACAGCATTTTTCGCTGTCGGCTGGACAAAGAAATGCTTGAAAAGCTTCGCTGGGAGCTCAGCCAGATTCTGGATTCGGTCGATGACCTGCTGGTGATGCCGATCTGTTCCAGCTGTGCATGCAATGTTCCTGTTCATTCCACTGGCGATCAGTCAGATTGGGTGGATGATCCGCCGACATTTCAAATCATCTGAATCACGGATATGACGGTGGTCTGCTCAAAAACAGCCAACGATGGGCGCAACTCTCGCACTGGTAGTGAGTTCCCGCAGATACTAAGAATCGAATATCCATGACGAAGCACGGCCACCCGCGTAACTTCTTTGAAATGAATGCGATACTGCGGACATCTGAGTGTTTTGACACCCCCTTGGATGATCTTTGACAATCTGCAAAGAGCATGCTGAAATGATGCATGAATCCACCACACTTAACCTTGATATTTTGATCAGGTTACGAGGTGTGCGGTGATTCTTTCGATGACGCCAACAGGCGTTGAGCACTTACTTGCTTCTCTTCGCTCTCCTCTTCCTCCCCCTGTGATTCTTTCGATGACGCCAACAGGCGTTGAGCACTTTACAGGACGATCATCAAGGATAAGAGGTTTCAGGTGATTCTTTCGATGACGCCAACAGGCGTTGAGCACGCGTTTCGGCAGCGAACGGACGATGGCGATTTCCCGTGATTCTTTCGATGACGCCAACAGGCGTTGAGCACTCCCGGATCGCTCCAGTCGCAGCGTGCCCGCTGACGGGTGATTCTTTCGATGACGCCAACAGGCGTTGAGCACTACTCTCGCCCTCAATCGCAACAGTGAGGTTATGCAGTGATTCTTTCGATGACGCCAACAGGCGTTGAGCACTTACTTGCTTCTCTTCGCTCTCCTCTTCCTCCCCGTGATTCTTTCGATGACGCCAACAGGCGTTGAGCACAACAATGTCAAGGAAGACTTCACAGGGACGGACAGGTGATTCTTTCGATGACGCCAACAGGCGTTGAGCACTGGGCAGCGGAATCAGCGGGTTCCCACCCTGCTCCTGTGATTCTTTCGATGACGCCAACAGGCGTTGAGCACTTCAGAATCTCAGCTCGCTGAGTTCCTGCAGGCTGCGTGATTCTTTCGATGACGCCAACAGGCGTTGAGCACCGTTGTGCCTCATCTCCGGGAGGTGTCCCCTTGAAGTGATTCTTTCGATGACGCCAACAGGCGTTGAGCACGTGGCCTGCTGGATGCCGGAACTCATCCTGTTCAGGTGATTCTTTCGATGACGCCAACAGGCGTTGAGCACTCAGGGCCGCCGCGTCCGCGCTGGGCGTCTCGACTGTGATTCTTTCGATGACGCCAACAGGCGTTGAGCACAAGGCAAGTGAAGGAGCAGGAGCGACCGCCAAAACTGTGATTCTTTCGATGACGCCAACAGGCGTTGAGCACTAGGTGTCCTCGTTCGCACCAATGCGAGGGTGAACCCAGTGATTCTTTCGATGACGCCAACAGGCGTTGAGCACTCCGCACTGCCGGGAGATTCTTGAATCGTCGCCATCGTGATTCTTTCGATGACGCCAACAGGCGTTGAGCACGCTGAGGCGGCCAAGTCGTTGCCAGTGGAAGTGCAGGTGATTCTTTCGATGACGCCAACAGGCGTTGAGCACTCAACCAGAACCATCGTCAGTTCCGGGTCGCCGACGGTGATTCTTTCGATGACGCCAACAGGCGTTGAGCACGGGTGAGTTCGCGCACGAAGTCGTATCCGGCGTGTCGTGATTCTTTCGATGACGCCAACAGGCGTTGAGCACCATCGCGACGGCCATGCGCCATGGTCTGAATTGTGTGGTGATTCTTTCGATGACGCCAACAGGCGTTGAGCACCGGACGATCCCGCCTCGCAGGATGAGGATCTGGAAGGGGGGTGATTCTTTCGATGACGCCAACAGGCGTTGAGCACCCCGTTGTCGAAAAATATGCCTTGGGATCAGTCACGTGATTCTTTCGATGACGCCAACAGGCGTTGAGCACGCCGAGACCCGCAATTGATAAGCGATATACTCTGGTGATTCTTTCGATGACGCCAACAGGCGTTGAGCACCAATTGAGGACTGACAATCGTGGGCGTGGGCGCGATTGTGATTCTTTCGATGACGCCAACAGGCGTTGAGCACACGGAGAGGGCGGCCGGGGAGCGTGACGACGCCCTGGTGATTCTTTCGATGACGCCAACAGGCGTTGAGCACATTTACACGCCCAGTGCTTTCCTGCCCAGGCTGGTGTGATTCTTTCGATGACGCCAACAGGCGTTGAGCACCTCGCCCTGCTTGTGATCCTGATTGTTGCAGTTGGTGATTCTTTCGATGACGCCAACAGGCGTTGAGCACCCTGTGGTGGTGCGTTGTCGCCTGGGGGGATGGATTCGTGATTCTTTCGATGACGCCAACAGGCGTTGAGCACGCATTGCCATGTCGATCCTTGCAAACAGGTCTGGTGTGATTCTTTCGATGACGCCAACAGGCGTTGAGCACCCTTTTCCTCTCAAAAATCCGACCGCGCCTCACTTGTGATTCTTTCGATGACGCCAACAGGCGTTGAGCACGCAACAGAGATCCTGCACAAGCAGCCGGCGGAATCGCGTGATTCTTTCGATGACGCCAACAGGCGTTGAGCACATCTCCGCGTCAGATTCTTTGCAGGCCGTCGCAATCAGGTGATTCTTTCGATGACGCCAACAGGCGTTGAGCACAGTGAAAGGAGGCGATTGTGAAACTGAACCTTGACCAGTGATTCTTTCGATGACGCCAACAGGCGTTGAGCACATCTGGCGAGTCCATGTGACGAAGGAGGCATCGAAGTGTGATTCTTTCGATGACGCCAACAGGCGTTGAGCACTGTGGACTGATCCTATTGATTACGGAGCATCCGCCGGTGATTCTTTCGATGACGCCAACAGGCGTTGAGCACGACCTGAAGGCAGCTTTTCCCGCACTGACGTTCGTTGTGATTCTTTCGATGACGCCAACAGGCGTTGAGCACTGCCAATGGGCAGTGCCAGGCACCGCAGTTCTCCCGTGATTCTTTCGATGACGCCAACAGGCGTTGAGCACCGTCGTCTTATGACAGTGATAGCGGGGAGCCAGTGTGATTCTTTCGATGACGCCAACAGGCGTTGAGCACTTTACAACCCCGATCAGGACACGATCGACACCGGGTGATTCTTTCGATGACGCCAACAGGCGTTGAGCACATCGGCGGCAGCATTGCGCATGCTGAGCGCCGCTACGTGATTCTTTCGATGACGCCAACAGGCGTTGAGCACACGGGTCAGCCAAGGGGCGTCACCTGCAAACGATCGTGATTCTTTCGATGACGCCAACAGGCGTTGAGCACGCGCATATCACACGCAATTTGACCTGGGTGTCCGAGGGTGATTCTTTCGATGACGCCAACAGGCGTTGAGCACGTCGCCGCACTGGCGCAATCAGGCCTTGAGAACACGTGATTCTTTCGATGACGCCAACAGGCGTTGAGCACTTCGATGTGCCAGCCGCTGAACAGATCCGAAACTGGTGATTCTTTCGATGACGCCAACAGGCGTTGAGCACCGATTGGAGACGCCGCCGAATCCGCTCAGGCCCAGGAAGTGATTCTTTCGATGACGCCAACAGGCGTTGAGCACCAGCAGGCAGGTCGGCCAACTGAATAGACCCGCTCGTGATTCTTTCGATGACGCCAACAGGCGTTGAGCACTCCGCATGGCGCATTAGTTTTTGTAGGTATGGCGGCTGTGATTCTTTCGATGACGCCAACAGGCGTTGAGCACGTTCGATCAATCGTCCCTCTTCGTCGTACCGCACGGTGATTCTTTCGATGGCGCCAACAGGCGTTGAGCACGAGTTGCCGCGTCGGCGGCATCAACAGTTGCCATGTGATTCTTTCGATGACGCCAACAGGCGTTGAGCACGTTCGATCAATCGTCCCTCTTCGTCGTACCGCACGGTGATTCTTTCGATGACGCCAACAGGCGTTGAGCACTCAACAGAGATCCTGCACAAGCAGCCGGCTGAATCACTGTGATTCTTTCGATGACGCCAACAGGCGTTGAGCACCGTTGACGAACGGATCCTGCTGGATCTGCCAGACGGTGATTCTTTCGATGACGCCAACAGGCGTTGAGCACTGGCACATGGCCACCGTATATAGATCGGTTGTAGGGTGATTCTTTCGATGACGCCAACAGGCGTTGAGCACATCAGCAGACCGTTTGGAATGAACAGCGTACGCCTTGGTGATTCTTTCGATGACGCCAACAGGCGTTGAGCACATCGGCGGCAGCATTGCGCACACCGAGCGCCGCTAGTGATTCTTTCGATGACGCCAACAGGCGTTGAGCACTTTTTGCACATCAGCGTCTCTTTGTCGCAGGCCACTCCAGTGATTCTTTCGATGACGCCAACAGGCGTTGAGCACCGGAGCCTATAGGCTGCCGAAACGTTGGTCTGTGACGTGATTCTTTCGATGACGCCAACAGGCGTTGAGCACACCGACCAATTATGGCGGGTGATACGGACGCCGTGGTGATTCTTTCGATGACGCCAACAGGCGTTGAGCACAATTGACGATTGCTTCAGACGTTTTAACGCGGCTTCTGTGATTCTTTCGATGACGCCAACAGGCGTTGAGCACCGTTTCCCTATCTGCGCCTGTCGGTTTCACTCGATCGTGATTCTTTCGATGACGCCAACAGGCGTTGAGCACCTTTCAGTGTGCCCCAAAAACGTGGCCTTGGGTCTGGTGATTCTTTCGATGACGCCAACAGGCGTTGAGCACCGTATATCCGCGCGGCGGATGATGACGACGATCCTTGTGATTCTTTCGATGACGCCAACAGGCGTTGAGCACCAGCCGGCGCTCAGCAGGGGATTGTGTTCGCCAGCGGTGTGATTCTTTCGATGACGCCAACAGGCGTTGAGCACCGTATATCCGCGCGGCGGATGATGACGACGATCCTGTGATTCTTTCGATGACGCCAACAGGCGTTGAGCACGCGGATGACAATGTCATTTTGTTCAAGGCCGACAAGTGATTCTTTCGATGACGCCAACAGGCGTTGAGCACAGCAGGGCCATGTCAGCGCCGGTGGCCCGCCAATGGGTGATTCTTTCGATGACGCCAACAGGCGTTGAGCACATTGAGGCGCGGTATGCCGATCCAGAGACCCAGCGCGTGATTCTTTCGATGACGCCAACAGGCGTTGAGCACTCGGGGTGTTCGCAACAATGAGGCTCCGTCAAAACCGTTTAAGGATGGTAAACAGGCAAGCCAGTTGAACCCAGCCGAGGAACATGGAACCCAGGCGGTCTTTACGAACCGTAATGCGTCCATAGTTCTGGAGCCAGGC
>Ga0182738_1000067_pt1 | contig 190985 bp, 183 predicted proteins | sample eDN5th30CBELigMG_FD_128876 | JGI IMG/M metagenome (GOLD analysis project Ga0182738, IMG submission 128876) | Enriched Miracle-Growth compost microbial communities from Emeryville, California, USA - eDNA 5th pass 30_C BE-Lig MG (version 2)... ...
CACCGCGCTCGGGCTGGCGCGGGCGATCACAGGCGGGCTGGCGCGGGCACCGCGCTCGGGCTGGCGCGGGCACCGCGCTCGGGCTGGCGCGGGCGATCACAGGCGCTCCGGCGCGGGCACCACGGGCGGGGCGGGCGCGCTCTCCCGCACGAGCTCCCACGCGCGCCAGCGGGCGGGCCGGCACGCGGTCTGGCGCGCGAGCCCCCACACGGGCGCGCCTTGACCCCTGCGGCCGGTCTCGGACTGTCCCGCAGCCTGAGGCGCAGCCGGTCTCGAGGGACAGCCCAGGATCGCCGGAAACCGCAAAGCGACCCCCTACGGGGGTCGAGAGCGGCAAGAACGGCTGCCTGTCCCACAGCCTGTCCAGCGCGGGACAGCTGTGGGACAGAGCTAACCTACTGAAAAGAAATAACAATAATGAGGTTTTATATGGTTTTGTCCCATGAATCGAAATTGTTACGTGAGGCGCGCGCACGCACATGCGGGCGGCGGCGCCCGGTCGCCCGATCGCCCGCACGCACATACGCACATCACGAGACACATTATTGGGGCGTGGGACAGAAGGCGGGACAGGATCCGAATAATCGCGTATAATCAAAAGGTTACGGCTACCGACAAGCGGCGAAGCCTGTCCCACGGAATTTGGGCGCAAAAAAATAAGGCAATAAAACCAGCGAGTTAACACTGTCCCGTGTGGGACAGCAGGGTGTCCCACACGGGACAGCATGGGACAGCGGCCGATCGAGGAGGGGCGAAGAAAAACTTCCGCCAAGGCCTTGAACGGTAAAACCAAAACAGGTATTTTCACAAATGGCAACAGCGAGGCGAGCAGTGAAAAGCTTCGAGGGAGATGCAATCCGGATCGATCCGGAAGACCGGTGGATCGGCAAGCAGCGAGGCAGGCTGCTGCCGCTCGCGTTCTGCCGCGACCTCGCGGTTCCGGTCAACGAGGTTTCCTACGCCGCGTTCCACGTCGGCGAACTGCGTCCGAAACTTTCCGATATCGTGACCTCGGTCGAGGAAACCGTACAGTCGCGCTTTCCCGACCCCGCGAACGCGCCGTTGCTGATCGCGCCGGCGCCCCGTTACATCGATACGCCCCATATGGTCGATCTCGGCGACGTAGTCGGCTACGACAGCGCCGACGCCGCCCTGGCCGGGGCAGGGACGGTCCGTTCGCTCGTGGGACTCGAGGTTCCCTATCGCCTGTCGGCGGACAACGCGCTGCGAATTCTGGTCGCGCTGATGTGGCTGCACCGGTGTGTCTCGCGCAAGGCGTTGAAATTCCGGGAACAAAAGCCCGGCTCCGCGGATGAGTTCCGCGCGGCGAGCGGGTTCTGGGCAGCTGTAGGAAAGCGCTGTTTCCCGTTCGTATCGGTCGAGGACCTGGCACTGGAGATCGGCATGCCGTCCGGCATCCTGATGAGGTTCCTGGCGCCGATGATCGAGGAGAAGCTTCTCCTGGTGGCCGATGTCGGACAGCTGTTGCGCAAGGGAGACAGGCTGCCGATCGGCCGCGCGGCCAAGGGCCCCTACGGCTCCGTCGCGGTCGCGGTCGATTACGACCGGGTGCCGGGCCTGCCGCGTTTTCCGGTCGGTAATCCCTTCCTGCCGGTGCCGTACGCCTATGGCGTCCTGCGGTAGCCGGCGGATCGCGTCGCGTCACGCGTTGGGGGGCGACCATCGAAATTTCCCATCGGCCTGTCGGGTTTTTCGCACCGCGTTGATATGATCGCCTGACAGGAGGCGATCATGTTCTATCGACATTCAGACCAATCCGCCGCGGGCCCCGCCGCGCTCCAAACGGCGGTTCCGGCGACAGTACGCCCTTGGCCGGACGCAACGAACGAAACGCCGAGTGAGAACGATCGGAGTCCGGTCGGCGTCCTCGGGATAGCCGATTTCCAGGCGCTCCGCGGAGCGCTGGTAAGGGAGGGCAGGGGCCCCTACATTCCCACTGCTTCGGGCGGCAAATGGTATTTCCTCGACCCGGATCCCGCGGATGTGTATATCGACGACATCGCCGCCGGCTTGTCGCGGCTTTGCCGTTATTCAGGCCAGATCGCGGACGATATCGAGATGCTTTCGGTGGCCGAGCATTCGACGCTGATGACGGAATTCGCGATCGAAGAGGGCCTGGTGACGACGCGCGAAGAGGCGCTGGAGGTCCATCTGCACGACGCCCCTGAGGCGTATCTCGGGGAGATGACGTCGCCGCTGAAACTGCTCATGCCGGACTATAAGACCATCGAGGAAGTCAACGCGGGCGTCATTCGTCAAGCCTTCCGCCTGCCGGCGAGGCCGGAACCGGCCTTCATCAAGCGCCTCGACAGGCGCATCGTGCTCGACGAGCGCGATGCCGCGATCAACTGGAGCGGAGAGCCTTGGGCGGCCGACCGCATGGGGTTGGAGCGCCTCGGGGTTACGGTCGAGGGATGGAGCCCCAGGTGGGCGCGCAGGCGCTTCCTGGAGGCCTATGAGCGGTGTGAACGCCTTCCCGTCCTCGATGGCTCGCGTCGGGCGCCAGCCGGACCGCCTGATCTTGCGCAGGCGACGCCAGCACTCCGGGAAGATGTGAAAGTGCCGCTGCGCGACGAAGTGTCTCGCGAGGCGGAAAACTCAATTTCCGTCTGAACCTAGCCAGTGGACCAACCGATCGGGCTAATCCTTTCGTTCAGTGCGTTTGCGCCGACATGGATTGTTAATTTTTTCTTGTTTGCTTTTCGACGCGTGTTTCGTGTCCCGGCAGGGCATTGGGGGCACGAGAAAGGTGAGGGGCGCGGGGGCGGCTGCGAATCCTTGAATCACAGGAGGACGGGGTCGGAAACGATCGCCGGCAGCAAAGGTACGCAAAGAGTGAGCAGTCCAGATTGGCGTTCCCAGGTCATGGCGAGATTCGCCTGGGAGAATGAAACAGGTTTTTATTACCATATTCTAGGTCTTATCGAAGCTCCGGAAGGCCGGCTTCCGGAGGACACCGTCGTTCCGGTAAGGGCAATCGATCATCCTTCCGGCACGGGGTTCGCGCTGAACGAGGATGGCGCGCATTTTTCAGGCTACGAGCTTCCTCCTCCCTGCAGAATGAAGGAGATCGTCGACATCCTTTCGGAGGATCTGTGGCTCTACCCTCCCGACCGCGACGGCGGGGGTGTATTCTTCAGGGCATCCCGGCTGCCTGCCAGGCCGGGCAACGTGACCATGCTGATGGGCGGAACGATACGGGCCAACTCCACCTATATCGACCAGGCGAGGCTGCACGAGGCGGCCATGGTCATTTTCGCGCTCGAACCGTATGTCGCGGCGCCGTCCAACGGGTTCATCCTGACTGGGGCGTGGCAGCCGGCGGTGCTTGCGGACCCGCATGCGGCGATAGACGAGGAAAGTCCTTTCGGTCTTCCGATTTGGGGGTGGGGGCGCGATCCGGTCGCGGTCACGTCGACATTGCCGGTGGAGACGATCGACGAGGTGGACGGCACGCGCTCGCTGCTGCGGGTGCACATGGAAAAATTGACGCACGACCGGGTATCGGCCGAAAGGCTCGAAGCCGGCCTTGCGCGGCCGTCCGCGCGCCTCATACCGCCGCTTGAGCGTCCCGCCGCGGCGCAATGCCCGAAGAAGCCGGCGACCGAGGTCCGCGACATCATGCGCCAGACCGTCGACCTCCTGGGAACGTTCGGTGTCGAGCCGCGCCTTGCCCGTGTATTGACGGCCAAAGAGATCAGGGACGAGCAGCGCACGCTGGCCAGGATCATGGAATTGGCCGTCGAGGAAGTCGCCGGCACGCCGCCTGGCGCGGTGACCGCCCCCGGCAGCCGCCCGACGTGAAGATTCCGCCGGTCCGCGCGCGAAGCCGGATTTTCTTGGCAGTCCGGAGGGAGCGGAACCGAACTCGACCATACCAACTGCCGCGCGGCCGATCCCGTTATGGGGCGGTTGCGGTCGCCGCGTGCTTGACAAAAAATAAAACATATCAGAAAAGATATTTCTTTTCACACCCTGGAGTCAGCGATGTCGGAAGCCGGAACGATGAAATCCGCCGCGGGCGGATCGGCGGCCGAAGCGCCGGCGTCTCGCCGGCCGGCAGGATCCGCCTCCGGGCACGACAAAGGTCAAGCCTTCGACAAGGGCGAGCGGGCGCCCTCCGCCGAGTCCGACACAGTGTCCCTGAAGGGAAACGAGGCCGTGATCTCCGATGCGGACGTGGTCCGTGTCGCGTCGGCCGGCAATCCGGCTCGAGGCGGGCTCTCTCCGGATGGCGAGCATCCGGCCGAACCGGGCCTGGCCGACATGGCGGAACTGATCGCCGAAAACGAGACGCTGCTCACCCGAATGGGCATGCTGGTTCCCGTGACGGAACCGGGACACGGACCGGGGAAGTGGCTGCTGACGCTGCCGCAGGCCATGTTCCTGCTCGGCCTGGCATGCGCCCGCACCGGAGGCGACCAGGCGGTCGCCGCCGGCCACCTGCTCGATCTGGAGAAGGAGCGCCGCGCCAGCGCCGACCACCCGTGGATCCGGCTGCTGCCGCGGCATGATCGCGCTGCCATCAACAAGGAGGCGCGCCGGCTTGCCATGGCGCATGAGGATTTCTACCGGTCGAATCTCATCAGGGCCGCGATCGCTATGATCGACGAGCCGTCCATGGCCTCCCGCCAGGTTCATCGCAGCGAGGCCGGCGGAGGCGCAGCGGGCGGGAACGCCGGCGATCGCCGGATGTAGCCCGTATAAAATTCCCGCGCCTACTTGTCCTTGGTGCGAAGCCGAGGCACAATCGGATGTTTTTCGCACTCCGTGGCCGTTTTTGTAAAGAGATGCGAAAAACGATGCGTAGCCGGCCGGCGTCACGCGCGGCCGCCGCCAGAGAGGCGTATTGTCCAAGGATCCTCACATGCTCAAAACCTTCCGATATTCCTTCATCCGCTCCGTTTCCCGCCTCTCGCTGGCGGTTGCGGCCTCCATGGCCGGTATCGCCGTCGGTGTCACGGGCGCCGGGCCTGCCGCGGCTGCCAGCGTCGAGATCTTTTCCGCCGCGGTAAGCACCGATCCCGGCGACTGGTTTCCCGACCGGGCTGCGCCCGCCGGCTTCGACAATATCGGCGAGTTCGAAGGCCGGGCCAATGTGCTGAGGCTGTCTATCGACCCCTCGATGCGAAGCGAAAACGAATTCGAAAACCATCAGGGTGTACGCCAGGACATCTCGGCGGCTCTGCCGCAGGCCGGCGACGCGTTCCTGCGCGGCGACCTGTGGGTCCCTGGCAGCGATCAATGGCAGGCAGGCACGGACGAGGACTACGTCAATACCGGCATCTGGGTCTCGACGATCGGCGAGAACGGCGAGATCTCAGGCTACCCGATCCTGCACTTCACCAGCGAAGGCGGGCAGGCCCGTCTGAAGGCCTGGGATCCGGTGGACGGCCAATGGGTCGATCTTCGGCAGGCGGGCGATCTGATCGAGCCTGACGGCTGGAACACTTTCGATCTTCGGATGAAGCCTGCAGAAGGCATGCTGGAATACGTGCTGAACGGCCAGACGGTCTGGTCCAGGGCGCTGCCGGAAGGATCCGGGGAGGACTATGCCAAGCTAAAGGATGTCTTCCTCCAGGGCTATAACAACGGCCAGACAGGCTTCGAAGCCTACTGGTCATCGCTTTATGCCGGCCTGCTCGCGGGTTCAGGCGACACGATCGGCGATTTCGCCGGCAGCGTCATGATCTCCGGGGCCGAAGGCGAGCCTGTCCAGGTGTCGGTGGCTCAGGGCAGTCATATCGAGGGCGCCTTCATCGCCGACGGCTCTCAGGCTCCGGTGACGGCATCCTTCGAGGGTCCGGTGACGATCGACGGCGACGTTGCTGGCGACAATGCCGGGTTCGCGTTCAGCAAGGCGGCCGGCGCCTCGGCGGACGTCGGAGGCGATGTCGATCTCGCGCAAGGCTCGTCCGTGAGCGGTAACGCCGCGGGTTCGCCCGGCGCCATAGGCGGCGACGTCACCGTCGATGAAACCTCGACGATGGGTGGAAACTGGCGCATAGGCGGCGACCTGTCGTCTTCGGGCCGCACGGCTCCCGGCAATTCGATCGGCACGATCGAGATCGCCGGAGACGCCGCTTTCAGCTCCACGCATGTGCTGGAAACCGAAATCGACGGGTCGGGAAATTCCGACCGGGTTCTCGTATCGGGCACGGCCAGCCTCGACGGCAGGGTCGAGTTGTCGACGATCGGCGGCGCGGACGACTTCCTCGTCGACACGCCCTATAGCATCCTGACCTCGACCGGCGGCCTGGACGGCGAATTCGCGGGCGTCGACTGGAACAAGACGGGCAACCATTTCCTCGACGCGTTCCTGTCGCAAGACGACAACGACGTGGATGTGACGATCGCCAGAAACGCCATCGCATTCGCTTCCGCGGCGCAGACGCCCAATCAGGCGGCTGCGGCAGCGGCGCTCGACGGGCTGCCCCTGACCAACGGCGCGGCGGAGGCGGTCGCACGGCTCTCCGCGTCGGCGGCGCCCGACGCATTCGACCAGCTCTCCGGCGAAATCCACGCCGGGGTCGCGACGGCGCTGATCGACAATAGCCAGCCCGTGCGCGACGCGGTCTCCGTACGCATCAGGACGGCGTTCGGCGCCGGCCGGAGCGACGGCAACGCGGCGACCGGGGCCTGGGGCCAGGTGTTCGGCTCGCGCGCGACACGCGACGGCAACGGCAACGCAGCACGTATGACGGACAAGGTCTCGGGCTTCCTGACAGGTCTCGACGGCAGTCTCGGCGACACGGCCCGTCTTGGCATTTTCACCGGTTATGCCAATTCGAGTTTCGACCTTCCGGCTCGCAGATCCGAGGCCAGCGCCGACAGCTACTATTTCGGCGCCTACGCCGGGATGGAATTCGACAAATTCCTGCTCAGCGGCGGCGCGGCTTATGGCTGGAACGACATCTCCACCAGCCGGTCGGTCGGCTTTGGCCGGTTCTCCGACAGCCTTTCGGCCGATTACAAGGCGCGCGCCTACCAGATCTTCGGGGAGGGCGCCTATCGGATGGAATACGACAAATACGCAGTCTCCCCGTTTGCCGGCATCGCCTATGTGAACCTCGATACGGACGGCTTTCGTGAAAGGGGCGGCGATGCCGCTCTGTCGGCGGCGGGCGGCTCGCGGGGGGCTACCTTCAGCACGCTGGGGATCCGGGCCGAAAGCGATTTCGATCTCGGCGGAGCAACCGTCAAGGCGAACGGGATGATCGGCTGGCGACGGGCCTGGAACGGCAACGCCGGCGCCATGCTGTCCTTCGACGGATCTTCGCCCTACAGCGTCAGTGGCACACCGTTCGCGCGCGACGTTGCGGTCATGGAGGCCGGGCTCGATGCCCGCCTGACCGGCTCTGTGTCGCTGGGGCTCGCCTATGCCGGCCAGGCCGGCAGCGGCGTCTCCGCACATGGCGTCAAGGCTAATATCGGCTTCTCGTTCTGAGATCGCCGCGCGGCGTGCCGGCAATCGAGCCGGCACGCTGAGCGCTATCCCAGTCATCAGAAATCGTTGAACAAATCCGATCCATGAAGATCTGTGCCGGGTCGTGGGAACAGCATAAGGACGACACCGTCTTTCCTGGCCTACCCTGAATAGGCGCGGCCGTCGATCGCCCGCAACAATCCTTTGACGACCCGGTAAATATACCAGATCAGGTAGATAAGACCGAGTGGGATCACCACCACCGCGCCGAGGATTGAAAGGCCGAGGACTATGAATACGATAAAGGTGGCTACGGTGATCCAGAAGAGCTGTATCAATTTTGAAAAATGACTATCCCAGACGGGACCGCCTTGTCCGCGCTTGACGTATGCCACGATCGCACCAACAAGGCCCAGAATGCCTCCGGTCACCAATGCCGCTCCAAACAGGATATAGGCGATAATCGCCGCTGTCCGCGCGGATTGCGAGTTTGCATTTACAGAATTCTGGGGCGGCATAAGTACAACTCCAATGATGCTCCGGCCGGTTCGACCAGCCAGGCGAGGAAATGAATCGAGACTCCGGCATACGGATGCACAGCGTACACGACGATGTTGATGAGAGCCGCCCCTGCTCAATGTGACATGCTGGAGCATCGGCCGCGAGCTAGGTTCAGGACCTATTAAAACGCTTGCGGAGGCCTCGATCGGCTGATTCATTGGTGGCGCGAGGAGGCGGTACAATGAGTGATTTGATTTGGTTGTCGGATGCGCAGATGCGCCGGATCGAGCGGCATTTCCCACGGTCACATGGTGTGCCGAGGGTCGATGACCGGCGGATCGTCAGTGGCATCATCTTCGTGATCCGGAACGGGCTGCGGTGGCGCGACGCGCCCCGGGAATACGGTCCCCACAAGACGATCTACAACCGCTTCATCCGCTGGAGCCGCCTCGGCGTATTCAACCGGATATTTGCCGAATTGGCGGCAAAAGGCGGCAAGCCCGATCAACTGATGATCGACGCCACCCATTTGAAAGCGCATCGAACGGCGGCAAGCCTGCTTAAAAAGGGGCTGTTCCCCGACGTATCGGGCGAACCAAGGGCGGCCTGAACTCCAAGCTGCATGCTGTGTGTGATGGCCGTGGCCGACCGCTGATCATGCTGCTCAGCGAAGGGCAGATGAGCGACTACAAAGGCGCGGCGCTGATGATTGATGCCTTCCCGAAAGCCGCTACCCTGCTTGGTGACAAAGGCTATGATGCCGACTGGTTCCGCACGGTCCTGGCCGATCGCGGCATCGTCGCCTGCATTCCGTCCAGAGCCAACCGCAACGTGCAGATCCCGCACGACACCGTCCTCTACCGCCGTCGCCACAAGATCGAGAATATGTTCGGCAGGCTCAAGGACTGGCGCCGCATCCACACCCGCTATGACCGCTGCGCCCACACCTTTATGTCCGCGATCTGCATCGCCGCCGCCGTAATCTTCTGGCTCTGATCAACGAGTCCTGAGCCTAGTCAAGGCGTTGAATGCCTGAGAGCCCGGAATCCTCTTGATACGGCAGTGGTAATTTTCGAGAATTGACTGTGATCCGAAGAGCTTGCCGCCGATCGTTCAGTTTAGTTTTTCGGCCGCCACTGTCTTTCCCGGTATCGGTAATTGTAGATCGTTACGCCGTCCTGGAGGCCATTGCGCGCATGGAGACGCGCCAGGCTGATCTCGTGGCTGCGGCCGCTGAACCAGCCCTTGCGGGCCTGTAGTTTCTCCGCGCGCCGGCCCCAGTAGCGGAAGGCGTCCTCCGGCGAGGTTTCGAGGATACCGGTGTAGCGTCCGTCGAGCAGGACGAGCAGGCGGTCGCCCTGCGGCACGGCGTCGATGACCGGGCTGTTGGCGGGGCATGCCGGAGCTCTGCTGCCCGCGCATCGCGCTGTTAGGCAACGGCAGTTAGGCCTCGAACGGCCGAACGTCCCGGGTGGGACAGGGATGGAGCGATCGGGCTGGTTCATTCTGTTGTTTCTCTTTTCGCCCGGCTCGGTGACGCGCGTCCTGTATATCCTGTCAGCGACAAACGGCCGTTCCGCCGGCGTCGCGAATGAGCCTGTCCTGCTCATCGAAGCGCCAGCCTTCGACGTCGAAGACGAAATGCGTGCAGCTGGACAGCATGGTGACGACGTAGCCAAGCGTCGCGGCTTTTTCCATAGCCCATTCGCATGCCGAGCGCCAATCCGCCTCTGGATCGCCGCTGGAATAGCGACACGCCGCATTTGTCGGTCCGGACGCCGTGACGGCCCGGTAGCCGTCCGGGCCGTAATCGATGCCGAGTAAAACCGCGCACGCGGCGGGCCCAGGGTGATCCCGGCTTCCCTTACGCGTCATGGCCATCTTCCCAAAACAGGATCTCGACCTCGCCGGCCGCAACGCACAGGACGTGGATCTCCTCGGGATCACGGTTGAGGGCGGCGGCGCAGTCGCTTTGTCCGATCTCACGGGCTTCGCCGACGGATGCGGCGCTGACGACCCGGTGATGGATCGAAGGCGGCGGCGGCTGCATCGAGGAAAGGGCGGAGGGGTTTCCGATAGGCTGGCAAAAGACTGTGTAGGGTTTCATCGTTGTGGATCCGGTTGATCTTGACTTCCTGAACCTGTATCGTTACCGGTAACGTTCAATAAAGACAAGTCAAACCTTTTCTCGAAAGGAAGTGCGAAGTGGACCCCGATGCAAAAAGGCCGAACAGCCTGCCGCAAGGTTACGACGCTCTGGCCAGGCGGAGTTTCGTCCTGCTCGGATCGCGCTGCCTCGTCCGTGTCGACGAACTGACCGATGACGGTTTCGCTTTTTCCTGTCTTACCGGTGACTGGAAGGGGCGCTACGACATGGCGGCAGGAAAGGTGTTGTTCGATGACAGGTCGTGGCCGGGCGTGACGAGCGCCGATATCGCCATTACCTGCTGCCTGCAGCCACCAGCCGATGTCAGGACGGGCGGATATTCGGGGATCGTGCGGTGGATGAGGCGCCAGGCATCCGGGGCAGATGAAAAAACCGCTGAAGAACAGGAAGCGAAAAACGCGTCGGAGGCAGATGGGGAGGACCCGGCCGGCCTAGACCCCGTGGTTCGCAACGGCGCGATAGCCAGGCTCCTCTCCGACGCGGATGCGCGGATCGACGCGCTTTGGCATCTCGGCGGGCTCGTCGGCTCTGAAGGGTTTTCCATCGCCGTCCACGACGATCTCGTCGAGGCGATGATCGACAGGGATCATCCTAGCATGGAAGCGTTTCTTCTGCTTGGCGGCTCCTATATCGAGCGCGGCCTGGACGCCGGGGAAGATCTTTCTTTCAGGCTGCTGGAGAACGGCCTCACCGGCTTCGTCGCCCGTGTCTCAACGCCGGTTCCGCGCAATTTCAGCAAGGACGGGACCATGTGGAACTCGAGCTGGGGCTATACCAGGGCCGTCCACATTTATGCCGACAGTTTCGAAGACGTCGCGCGGATGGCGGTGGGCTTTGCCGAGGAGGTCCTGGGCAGCGCGCGCGCCAAGGCGCTGGCGGCGCGACCGGATGCGGCCGCACGGGAGCTGGACTTGTGAAACAGCGCGAGAGGCTTTCGAAACACGCTTCGGGCCGCGGCTCTCTCGTCAAGGCGTCTGGTGCGTGCAACCTGCCGGCCGGACTGGCAGCCGGATCGGCGGTGCGCCGCATATGTCGGCTGTTCGAGGATTTCCGCTATCGACACGATGTCCATTCGGTCTTCTCGGATTTCTGTGAGATGGCCGCCATCGCGATCTCCAACAGCGTCGACCTGATGCCCTACGGGCCTCGTGAGACGCGGTACATGGGTCTCATATCCGGCTACGAGCCGCCTCTGCAGGGGCTGTTCCCCCGGATCCTCGGCGAACTCGTCCTGGCGTTCGAAACAGGCCCCGGCGACGTCATGGGGGAAGTCTTCCACGAACTCGGACTGCATAATCGTCATGCCGGCCAGTTCTTCACGCCCTATCCCCTGTGCCGGCTCGCAGCCATGATGCAGGTGGGTGACGGTTCTGCGCTTCGCCAAATGATTAATGAAAAAGGATATGTTACCCTCAGTGAGCCGGCCTGCGGCGCCGGCGCGATGATCGTCGCGTTCGCGCAGGCGATGAGGGAAGCCGGGCTGAATTATCAGCGGCACCTTCATGTGACCGCGGTCGATATCGACCGCCGGGCGGTCCATATGGCCTATCTGCAGCTTTCCCTCATGCATATCCCGGCCACGCTGGTCGTGGGTGACACATTGCGGCTGATCGAGCATGAACACTGGCATACGCCAGCCCATGTGCTCGGAGGCTGGTCGACCCGGCTGAGGCGCGGATCAACGCCCGACGCGGAGATTTCGGAATCGGCTCGGGAAGGCGACTGCCCCGTGGAACACGACTTTCAGGCGAAACGGGGTCCGGCGGATATGACGAACGATCGAGAGGAGGAAATGCGTGGAACATTCTGACAGCGACCGGATGGAGACTTGCGCGCATGCGGCCGGCATCGAGGATTGGCGCGACCGCCGCATTGCCGAACTGCTCGAGGCAAACAACCGCTACCAGCAGGAGGCAAGGATCCTGCGCGCCATCCTCAAAAGCTATATGGCGGCACAGCCCCGGGTTATGGGCTTTTATCGTCATCTCAAGCGGGGGAGCGTCTATGCAAGGACGCTTCTCGCATCGGCGCAATGCTCGACAGAGCCGATCGAGGAAGGCGACGACGTGGCCGTCTATGTCTCCGGTGACGGCAAGGCGTTCGTGCGCAAGCTCTCGGAGTTTTATGACGGCCGTTTCGAAGTGCTCGATCCGCTGTCATAGAGGCGCTACCGGCCGGTGTTTTGGCAAAAATAAGCTACGGGGTTTCATTGTTGGATTCAGTATGATCTTGACTCTCTGGAGGGATCATGACCGGCAACAATTGGGAAAAGGATGTTTTGGCGATTCGGAGTTGGGTATCTTTAGGATGAACATGCCACGCTCTGATCCCGGCGGAAAACCTGATCTGTCATTGCATTTCGGGCTGTTTCGCGCCAAAAATCGGATTCCGTTTTGGGAGAGTAAGGGCGTGAAACCATCTGAAGCACTTGCCTTGAACCGGGCTGCGATCAGGCATGTGGTCGAGTCGTACCGCGCGGGAAACGCTCGGGTCTTTGGTTCTGTGCTGCGCGGCGAAGACACCGACAGAAGCGACCTGGATATCCTCGTCGACCCAATGCCTGAGACGACGCTGTTTGACATTGGGGCAATTCGGCACGAACTCGGTATATTGCTGGGTGTGAGGGTGGACGTGCTGACTCCAAACGCTCTGCCAGATAGGTTCCGGGCCTCGGTTCTCGCGGAAGCGCGCCCTATATGAGTCTCGACCAGCAACGCTTGGCGGATTATTTGTCTCATATCCTCGAAGCAATCGATCGTATCAACCGTTATACTCAGGACATGGACAAGCTGGTTTTCTTGAGTAACCTGTTAGTACAGGACGCCGTGATCCACAACCTCGTAGTCATGGCGAGGCGAGCAACAATATTGAGAAGCATTACCCCGACTTCTCTGCTGACCATTCTGAGTTGCCGCTATCGTTCGCTTATCAGATGCGCAATGCTGTCGCGCACGGTTATTTCAAGGTGGACTTTGACGTCGTCTGGAGAACTATCCACCATGACCTTCCGGGATTTTATCAGCAGGTGAGGGAGCTTGCCGAGAGTTCGCCTCACGATGATGACGATCGCGGGTACACGCCATGAACGCAGCACTGAGTTCATGGGGCCGGATATATTGACTGGATGGCTTCGCTGCGCAGTCGCGGTACTGTCGTCACGACAAACTCGGAAAAGCGTCGTCTTATATCATCGTGACGGGACATCTTGTTGTATTCGCCGCTGACGGCGACTAACATGAAATTCCCATGTTTCACGCTTTCTGCACGGCGGCGAAATCAAAACCCTCGAGCAGCGTTTCCGTAGAGATTGCCCTTTGCCAATCCAAGGGCCGCTAGTCAGATGAGAAGCGCTGCCGAATGGCCCGGTCGATGGCGACGCAGGCGACGGTGCTTCTCGCATTGACGCCGCGCGCGTCGGCATGGCCGTGCGCGGCGATCGCCGGCAGGTCGTCGTCCGGGGTCGTCGGACGTATCCACCAGCCTATCTATAGTTTCCAGCCGGAGAGAATGGCTGTTTCGGCGTCGCGGCTGTCGGGCCGCAGAAATGCCGCCTGGTGAACGATGCGGGTGCCGGGAGACAGTTTCACGAGACGGACAAGATCTCCCTGACGGCCGAGGCCCGGTCGACGGTGAGAACGATGTCTTGGAAATAGCGGCGTGAGCGCCGGGCCGTCGTCAGGTAGGTGATCCTGATCTGGAATGCCGGCATGCCCTTCTCCGCCTGTTTTTCCTCTGATCATCGAGGATTGGCGGGAAACCAGCGGGTTGCAAGGGCCGGCGGGTCACATTCCTGTTGAAGGGTCGGCTTTCCGGCCGGTTTCTTGCCTGTCGACTTCAGACAGGGTTACGCAGCTCTCACCACCGAGAGGATCGCCTGGTCGAACTCGTCCTGCGCGGCTTGCCGCGCCGCCTCTTCGCTCGGGAACACGCTGGTGTTGGTGCGGTCGCCGGAGCGGGCAAGATGGAACGCGGGCTCTCCGGCGGTATCGTCCTCAAGGATGAAGTAGGCGCCGAACGGGTGCAGGGCCCGCAGCCGATAGATCCTGCCGGTCAGGCCTTCCCTGCAGATCGATCCGTCCTCGGGGTGCGTCGTCCAGGCGAGCGGCTGCACCGACAGCCGGCTGCCGTCGGAGGACATTACCGGACCCGTTTTCCTTGCGCTGTCGGTCGAAAAGGTCATTTCCTCATTCCTTTTCATCGGTTTCTCTAGCTTTGGATCATACATAGGCGTTACCGGTAACGCAAGGGAAACCGCGAAATCGGAGCGATAGGCCCGTTCGCCCGCAAAGAAGGACGACGGACAGAATGAAAGGAATGGAAAACAGCAGCGAAGGAGGTCTGCCGTGAGACCCCGCTTACTGTTCGGATAAGCTCTCGTCCCGACATACTCAGTCCGGATCCACCTCGCTCCCGGGGATGGCACCCGAGCATCCTTCGGGCAGCGTCGCCGCGATGTTGAGGGCTGCGTCGCGGCAGATCCTGCAAATATCGTTGAGCGAGGTTCGGTTGTTTTCGCTGATCCTGAGGCGCAGCAGGTCCGCCTCGTCGTCCGGCGTCCGGCTCAGCGCCTGCTCCAGCAGCGCGCGGTTACGCGCGGGGAAGCACATGAATGAGCCCCACGCCCTGGCGTAGGACTGGATGGCCTCGGCGCTTTTCCAGATCGCCTCGTATTTCGGCGTGAAATCCGGGTCGTCATCAGGACTGATATGATCCTTCGTCTCCGGATCGATGACCAGGCCAGGATGCGCCTTGAGGCGGGCCGCGATGCATCTGGCTTCGAAAGGGGTGGCGATAAAGCAGATCGCGTCGGACGGGTTGACGAGCTCGTAGACCCTGCGCACGGATGCGTTCGCGCCTGGCGGGGTCGCGCTGGCGGCCGCCTTTTGCGAGGCAATCGCCTCGGTCAGGAGGCCGTCCAGCCTTTCCGCGATCGCAGCGTTCATTTCCGCTCCCTTGAGATTGCGATCGATCCTGCCTTCCTGAGGCTGGAAGGCGCCATTTTCCGCCGCGCGCGCGAATTTCCTGGCCTTGCCCGTCAGGGCGGAGCGAACGGCGCGGGCCTCGTGATAGGTGAGCGGCAGGGTCAGGCTCACATCTGAAACGTCGGTCAACGTCTTGTCCTCTTTTGCGGTGGCGCCGGCTGCCCGACCGGCAAGGCAAACTTCCATGGCAGGACTGGCGCCCGTGGGAGAGCATGCACGGCCGTCAGGGGGAGGGCTCCTCATCCGGTCCGGAATGGAAGTCTTGAAGCATCGGGTTGTCGGGTAGAGCCAGGACCGGAACCGGACGGTTCATCACACTGTCGGGATCCGGGCGCTCCTCGAGCCAGCGGCGGACCTGTTCAGGCGCCAGCCGCATGGCGGCCTGCGTCGGCAAGATCCGCTTGCCGGTGTCGACCAGGTCGCCGTTCTCCTCGTTCATCAAGTCCAGGATGAAGGTGAACGGCACGGTCGCGAGATCAGGCTCGGATTCGTCCGTCACGCCGGCATCTTCCCCGGCGATGAAAGCGCGCGCGCCGTGCTCATCGAGCCCCTTCCACTGGGCAAGCGCGACGAAGCCGTTTCGTTCATGGTCGGCGGCTGTCAGGACGATCTTCATGGCAGGTTCTTTCTTTCTGACGAAAAGGGGCTGGCTGTCCGGTCAAATGTCAGGCGAGAGCACTTTTGAGGTTGGATGATCATCGCAGCCGTCTTCGATATCGGCGGGGCCGCTGGCCGGTCCCGCAAGCGCCGGTCCCGCAAGCGCCGAAAGGGCGACGTCGTGGAACGCATCGATAAATCTGCCGACAAGCCTGTCGCTCACATAGGCGTCGATATCGAAGCCGATGGCTCTGTCCAGCACATCGGTCAGACGGCACGCCGTCGCATCGTGGACGAGCCGATAATCGGCTTCGTGACGTCTCCTGACGCGGTCCGGGGATATGCCGTGCCAGGCCGCAACATAAGAAAGGGTAAGCTCCTCGTGCATGGCCGCCTTGAGCGGCCCGTTGGAGCGGGAACGCGTGGTCGCCAGGAGATATTGCGCGGCCGGCGTCGCGAGCAGCATATGCATGGCGGCCCGGAATGCGTGCGCAGGCACAGGAGGCTGCGGACCGGCAGCCCGGCTTGCCTCTTCCGCCGCACGAAGGATGAACTTTCCGGCATGCAGCCTGGACAGCCGCTCGTATTCCTCGCGGGCCGCGTCCGGATCCTCGGAGCGGAAAACGGTAAGCCCGTCCGGATCCTTCACGACATGCGGCGGTGCATCGCCCTGATAGGAGGAATAATCGTAAAGCCCATAGCACAGGCCGTGCGGCAGGGCCGCGAAGGCCTCGGCGGCGCGTCCGATCGCCATGAACAGGGCTTCCTCGTTCGCGCCGGGCGACAAGGCGTTTCCTGTCGAAGCATGTTCGGTCATCGTCGTGTCCTCGCCGGCCATTACTGCCTTCCTTGCCCTATGCGCAGAGGCCGTCACGTCGGCTTTCAGGGCTGTTCTGCGCTGTCTTTCGTCAGGGACCGTCGGGAGCGCCGGCGGATTCGGTTCCGGATTGCTGCGTGGCCGTCGGATCGGGCCTTCCGGAATTTGAGTTGCCGGGATCGGATTTGACCGGATCGGGCGAAGCGGGCTTACGGAACGCGGCAACCTTGCGCGCGGCGCTTTCCAGCCATTCCCAGTGGTCGTCGCCCGCCGCGACGCGCTCCTCTGCGCCGCTCGAGCGGACCCGGTCCATGAAATCGACTGCTCGGGAAAGATCGGCGAGAGCGGCTTCGAGTCCGTCGATCTGTTCCGCGTCCGGGCCTGGACCGACGATGAGCGGCATCAGCCGGCGAGCCGGGGCTGTCCAGGTAACCATGACGTTCTTCAGGCGCTCGAAACCGCATATCCCGTCGACGACGCGCAGGTAGCCTGCTTCGACGAATTTGCGGATATTGGGCGTGTTGGTGCCGCCTCGCGGCTCCCATCCCTGATTGGGCGAATGCCGCCAGCATTTCTTCAGGATCTCGAATTCGCGATCTGTCAGGTCGGCCATCGTCATGTCTCCCTGTCCGGTCGGCCCGTCAAAGACGGCGCGCTTGCGCGTGAAGCGGTTCGGATCGATCATAGACCGAAGCTTTGTAAATCACGTTTTTCATTTCATGGATCGGGAGAGGGCGGTTCACCTTCCAGATCCGCTTCCTGTTTCCCGCCGCCTTCGAAGTCGCGGCCGTGATCTGGCGTCCGGCTTCCGGTCAGCAGTTCGGGAGTGATCCGCGGCAGGATGCGCATCAGGCGGCCTTTCTCCTCCGCGATGGCCGTCCTGCCGTCCGGATGCGTCCGCATCCAGTCGATCACTTCGGAGATGCGGGAAAGCACGGTCGAGATGTCGGGCGCCTCGATGCCGGCGTTAGCAACCGGGGCGCTCGATTTGCCGTCGGCCTGCTCCGCACTCATCCGACGCAGGACGCGATCGATCATGATGGATTTCGCCAGTGCGGCGGCGCGGGTCTCGACGGCCGGCGCCGCGTGCGCGATGCGCTCGGGTTCCGGGTGGATGAGGGGAGAGCGGCATTCGAAGGTCAGGCCGCAAATGCCGGCGCTTCCGGAGCGGTCATCCGTCAGAAGCCGATCCCAGATACGCCGGCGGTCTTCCCATCCGGCTTCGCTCATGTCGTCGGGACGGTCGGTATTGTCCCAATAGGCGAAACGTTCGACCCATTCCTGCCCGAGGAGCCAGTCACGCAGCGTATCCTGCTCGGTTTGGAAAAGGGCGTAGACATGCTCGGCCGGAAGCAGGGTGATGGCGATCTCGAAATCGACCTGGGGATCGCGATAGCCCGTTTTGACGATCTCGCGCTGGCGATCCATCATCTCGTGCCAGGCGACATGCAGTGGCGCGCCCGTCTCATGGCCGTCCTTCAGCGCATGCAGGCCGGCGGCCCGCCTGTCGAGGATCGTGCAGGCGGTTTCAGCAAGAAACGCGACGGCCGCCTGCTCCTGCAAATTGCGAATCTCCGGACGGAGCTGGCGCAGCCTCTCGTAGACGCTGCGCAGGCTGCCGCGAAGCAGGAGACCGTTATGAATCTTGGTCGACATCGGAGCGGGCGCCTTTTCCTGTTTCTTGATCTTAGGGAACCTCTGTAGAGAGGCGAGCCTGCTAAAGATCGGGCGAGGACGACGGGGCGGGGTCCGCCGGATGCCGGTCCGGCGAGGCGGCGTCCTCAGCGACGCGGCCCAGCAGGCGATCGCGCTCGCGCTCCATATGGCGATAGGACCGGTGCCATAGCGCGGCCCTCATGGCCTGGCGGCTGCCTTCCGCTTCGAGGCGGGCGACCTCACTCTCCAGAAACCCCAGTCTTTCGCCGAGCAGCCGGCACTCGTCTCCCTTGCCGGCCACGATCTCGTCGAGCAGCCCGGCGAGCCGCCGGCACCGGAGCTCGAGATCCGCATTCTTTTTCCGCTCGTCGGCAAGCTCCTTTCCTAACCGTTCGGCACGGTGAAGGGCCCCGTTGATCTGGTGGGCATAGGTGGGGGTTTCCATGGCGGACGCCGTTCCGTTCGCCATGATGGCGGCCATTTGCGGCCATACGCCGTGTTCCTTTCCGAGGTCCTCCAGACGCCTGAAGCGTTCCGCGTACCACTGGCGGGAGAAATCCCTGCTGTTCTCCGCCCGCTCGCAGCGATCCGCAAAGATGATCACGGCTTTCCGCAGGATGGTTTCCAGGTCATGTGCCTTGTCGGCAGACATTTCGGGCGGGATGTCGTCCTCCTGGCTGGCGGCGGCGGCCTGGGACGGGCTGGCGGCCGCCGCCGGGGACGTGTTGGCGGGGTCCATGGCCTGGCTTGCCAGTTCGAGCGCGAGCAGCACGAGATCGTCGCCGGTCGCGTTGCGCAGTCTCCAGGCGATATCGGTGATGTCCCGGTCTTCGGGAGGCGATCGGCTTAAGTCCTCGGCATCGGACCGGCGCCGCATCACGGCGGACGGGATCGCCAGCGCGGCGTTCAGCCTGGAGCGCAGCCTGTCGACGACACGCTCATGCGCGGTGAATTCGACCCACTTGCCGTCCTCGTCGACATATTCGACCTGGTCGCCGTTCCAGCCGCGGACATGATAGCGCTCGACATTGATCATATGCACTCTCCGATGGTTCTCCCGGCGTCCGCCGTGCGGCGGGCCTGTCTCTCCAGGACCGCGCGTCCGGCGGGTGTGATCTCGAATCCGCCATGGACATAAGGCGCCAGCAGGCCGCCGGCTTGAAGCGTCGTGGCGTTCCTGTCCCACGAAACCCGCTCGAAGCCCGTCAGATAGGGACGGGTCACCAGTCCGAGCGGGTGGTCGGATGCGGTGCGCAGGATACGCAGCCGTTTCTCGGTCAGCCTGACGGGCATCGCTGGATCTTCGGGTTCGTGGCGGGCGTGCGGCATCGGCGTCAGATTTCCGGCGACGGAAAATCGGCCGGAATTTCACGCTGCGCCGGGCAAGCGGTCTCGAGCGCGGCTTTCCCGGCGTCGAGCCATGCGTGGAAGGCCTGGAACCCCTGCCTGTCTTCCTCTCGCAGCCGGAAGGGGCTCGGCATGGAGCGATAATTGGAGATCGCGGTGACGAGCGATTCGGGGCACGGCCTGTCAAAGACGGCGCTGACGCCGCTGTGGCCCTCTTCGCCGTTCCAGGTCTCGACCACCGCGCAGTCGAGCGCGGCTGCGACCGAAGCGACACGCATCCGATGAATATGGGCCGGGAAGCCGATGAAATATCCCTGGCCCTCCAGGGCGTGGTAGGCGTGGCCTTTTTGCGCGGACACGGACCTGGCGCTGTACAAGGTAACCTGGGTAAGGCCATTGCGATGGGAGATGTTGATCGAGAGCCGCGGATAGGCGACCGTCACACCGAAATGAGAGCATATGCCGTGGCGCGGATAGTCGTCGCGCTCAAGACACGCCGTCATCGCGGCGATGCGCCGGCCGAGGGCGCTCACGACACGACTTCCATCGCCGCGTCGGCGGCGGGGTCGGCACGGCCGCCGGCATCGCCCCGGTTTCCGGTGTCTCGGCCGGCGTCTCGGCCGGCCCCCGCGGCACGGCTTGCCTTCCGGCTGCGCTTTGGCGGCCGCGGCGTCCACGTCGAGCGGGCGTGGTCGAATTCGGCCAGCCAGCTGCCGGCGCGGTGCGGGCTAAGCCAGGCCCAGGCCGCTATTGCGAACAGTATGCATCCGAACATATCCATATTTCTTTTCCTTTTTCGCATACGTTACCGGTAACGATGCGGGAAGGCAAGCCCGTTCCGGGAGACTGGAAGGATCGGCGCTTCACCGGGCGATGAACATCGGATCGAGGGTAACGCTGTCGCCGCCCTCCTCGACGAGGCCGTTGTCGCACAGCTCCTTCCAGCCCGTATTCCAGTATCCGCCTCTTGGCGCGAGTTGCAGGCGTTCGGCGATCTCCATCCGGCTAGCCGTTCCGCCCAGCTCGACGAGCGCGGAGAGGATTTTCGGCGCCGCGCCAGACAGCGATCGCGTCCACATCGAAAGCAGCGCTGCGGGATCGTGCCCGGGCGAGGGTGCGTTCGAGCCGGGCTTCGCGATACGTATGAGATCGCCTTCGGCGAGAACCAGCCCCTGCTCGAGAAGCGCCTTGCGGCCAGTATTGAAGTGGCCGCCCCGGGCCCTGAGTCCGGCCAGCGTGGCGACCTGGCGCCAGCTTCGCCGGACGGGAGGATCGGTGTCGAGCACCGCAAGCATCTTGCGCGCCGCGCTGTTGAGGCGAACCGCGCCGGCGTCCGCCCTTTCCGAGGCGTCATGTGGGGCATCCATGGCTTTTCGGGCCGGCCGGGATTGCCTGGGCATGGATGCCGCGGGCCCTTCGGGCTCGCCATTCGCCTTCTGCCTTTGCGCCGGCGATGCAGCATCGTCCGCGCACGGCTCCAATATCGACAGTTCGGCGATCATCCGCTCGACCGCCGTGCGGAACCCTTCCGCCAGGCCGGCTTCCCGTCCTTCCAGATATCCGTCCTGCCGTCCCGCCGCGTAACCCTCTTCGCGGGCGACGGATTCACCGTAGCTCCCTTTCCGGGCGGCGGCGTCGCCGCCGGGGGAAGGACGCCGACCGGACGCCGAGGCGGTATGGCCGGACGGAGGCGCTTCCGCTCCGGGCGCGAGCGCTGCCGCGGCGAAGTCGATGTCCATTTCCCTCAAGGGAGAGATGCCCGGCACGGAGGCGCCGTCCGTCGGCGCGCGGGAGGAATCGAACGTCGTTATGGGAGGGAACGCCGTTTTCTGAAGCAGTCCGGCCTCCGGCGACCAGATGAAGCCGGAACCGACCGAAAGCGAAGGCAATTGAGCTACGATCTCCTGTGGGTCCTCGACGCCGGCATGGCCCTTGAACCAGTCGAGTATGGCCTTCCTGTCCTGCGGCGCCGTCAGCTTCATGGCGATCAGCGTGTCGATCTGGGAAAGCACGCTCTTGTCGATAACCTGCGGGCGCTGCGTGATCAGTATCGGCCGGAAGCCCCTGATGCGGCCGCGTCGGACGATCTTGTTGACGGCGCCCTGCAGGCGCCGGGTCTCGGGAAGCGGAGACTGCGGCGCCATCATGTCGGCCTCGTCGAGGACGAGATAGAGCGGGGACCGGTTGACGCGGTAGAGTTCCTCGAAAAAATCGGTGAGGAAGCGCACCGCTTCGTGATTGGAGAAGTGGGAGATGTCGACGATGACGCGAGGGAGCCGTCCTTCGCCGACGAGCCTGCCGACGATCGTTCCCTGGCCGCTTTCGATCCCGATGTCGCGATGATCGCCGCCGAGCACCGCGATCTCCATGTCGGAAGCGGCCTGGCCATCTTGTGTAAGGCGAAGGCCCCACCAGGCGCCGGTCGGGTCGACGATGCAGGCGGGCAGGTTCGAGGCGAGGATCGGCTCGGCGAGGCCCTTCGCGGCGTAGGTCTTTCCCGATCCCGTGCGGCCGACGATGGCCAGGCCCTGGCGCAGCAGGTGCTCGGGCAGATGTCCGACCAGATCAGGAAGCAAAGGACCAGGCGAAAGGGCCAGTGCGTGACCGGGTCCCGGCCGCGGCGCGCGTGCGCCGGATTTCTTCGAAGGTCTGGACATGGTCGCTCGCGAAACAATGCGAAAAACAATAGATTTACTTTTTATATGTGGTTTGCAAGGATTTTCCGGGTGTTTCGCCGTCCTTTCGGGCGGCGGGCCTCGGTTCAACCGGATGCGGGATCATTTCGCCCGCTCCACCATCGCCAGGAGAAAAATCGTGAAGCAAAGCGAACTCGTAGCCCGCGTGGCCGGTGCGGCCGGCCTGACGCGCGCGGCGGCCGACACGGCGGTCAAGGAAGTCTTCGCCGCCATCATCGACGAGGCGGCCCAGGGACGCGACACCGCCATCTCCGGCTTCGGCCGGTTCTCGGCGGTTGAGCGCAAGGCCAGGCAGGCGAAGAACCCGGCCACGGGCGCCGTGATCGACGTGCCGGCGCGCACCGCGCTCCGTTTCAAGGCGGGCCCCAGCGCGCTCGAGCGGCTCAACGGCTGATCTGCGGGCGGTTCGTCCGGAGCCTTGCCGGGAATCGCCTCCTCCCGGTTTGCCTGTGCTTCAGGCCGGCCGGCGAACCACGCCGGCCGAAATACGACATGAAATGAGGCGAGGTCACACTGCAATGAAGGATCCGTGCGGGAGCCTGTGCCAATGATCGTGATAAGCTGCATGTCCCAGAAGGGCGGCTCGGGAAAGACGACCTTTGTGGCCAATATGGCCGTCGCGGCGATACAGGCAGGCCGTCAGGTCGCCGTGATCGACGCCGATCCGCAGGCGAGCCTGCGCAATTGGAAGAGCCTCCGCGGGCCAGGCCAGCCGCGCTTCGCCGCGATCCGGGAAAGCCACTTGCGGCGTTTCCCGGAGCTTCTGGAAAAGGCGAGAGGCGAGGATATCGATCTCGTCCTGGTCGACACGGCGCCGCGCCTGTCGCAGGAAAACAGATATATTGCGGAGCATTCCGACGTGCTCGTGGTGCCGGTCAAGCCGCGTACCTTCGATTTCTGGGCGATGGAGGAGACGTTGTCCGTCATCAGCGACCTCAGGGAGCGGATGCCCGTGATCGGCGTGATTTCCGAGGCTCCCTATGCCCGCGGCATCGCCGAGGCGTCGGCCGTCAGATCGATGTTCGAGGCCATGACCCGCATGGGTATCCAGCCCTGCCCGTACCCCATCCGCCGGCGCGAGGATTACGATCTGGCCGTCTCGGAAGGCCTCGGCGTTCTCGAATATGCCCCAAACGGGAAAAGCGCCCTGGAGATCGCGCGGATCTGGTCATGGCTGGAGAGCGCGGTCCTTTCCGGGCAAGCCGCGAAAGGCGCGTCCGGAGCAGGTCCTGTCGGGGCAGGCAAGTCGGCGGATGGCCAGGCAATGGAAGGTCAGCCGTCGTGACGGGAGAGACAGCCGCTTCGTGCGTGAACCAGGCGAACCCGGCATCCCGTCGCGTGCTGATCGAGGTCGTCGTGCCGGAAAGCTTTCGCGGGACGGTCTGCCGGGTGGCGTCGCGACGGCGGCTGACGCTGTCGGCTTATATCCGCCGGCTCCTCGACGACCATGAACAGCTCCGCGCGGAGCAGGAGCCGCCAATGCGCCTTTCGATCGTGGAATCGCGGCCGGGATTCTCCCCGCCGATGGATCCGGTCCTGAGGCAGCGCCTGTTTTCCAAGCCCGGCATGGAAAGGCAGGTTCGGATGCGCATCGTCGCCAGCCTGTCATATCGCGACAGGATGAGGGCCGTTGCGCGCGGCGCCGGCCTCAGCCTGCCCGACCTCGTGCGCAATCTGGCGGCGCGCGACCTTGAGAACCACGACATTCATCTGCCGGCGTCCGCCCAGTCCGCCTCCTGTCCATCCAGGCGAGGGGCCTCCCGATCCGCCCGGCTCCCCCCGGAAGCGACATGCCTGCCGGGAGCGAGGAAAGCCGCCTGATGTCCGATCTGTTCACCGCGCTCGCCGGCGTCGTCGCGCTCGGCGCGTCGATCGTGTCGGGGCCGGTCGGGCCAGTCGAGGCACGGCCCGAGCTGGCGCTTCATCGGCAGTTGGGCGGACCCGTCGACGTGCTCTACAGGGACGGAGAACCGGCAGGCATCCTGCGGCCAAGCCGGCCCACGATGCGCTACCAGGATATGCCACCCTTGTTCCTCGCGGCGCTGAAGGCGTCGGAGGACCGGGATTTCGATCGCCATCTCGGCGTTTCTCCCGCAGGCCTGGCAAGGGCCGCGATCGGTCTGTTCAAGACGACCGGTGCAGGTGTGGGCGGTTCAACGCTGACACAGCAGCTGGCGAAGAACCTCGTCGCCGGAAATGAGAGGTCCCTCTCGCGAAAGTTGGCCGAGATCGTCTCGGCGGTGGAAACGGAAGCTGTGGCGAGCAAGGAAGAAATCATCGAGAGTTACGCCAACGCGGTCTATTTCGGAAGGGGGTCGCACGGGGCTGCGAACGCCGCCGCCAACTGGTTCGGCAAGACATGGAGCGATCTGGATACGGGGGAGATCGCCTTCCTCGCCGGCGTGGTGCAGGCTCCCTCGGCGCTCGATCCCCGGCGCAACCCTGAACGCGCGTCGGCACGGCGCGATTATGTCCTGTCGCGGATGCGCCAGAACCGTCTCATCGACGCTGGACAGGCCCGCCAGGCCGCGTCGGCTCCCTTGCAAACGGTGGCGCGGAACGGATCGCCGAGCGAAAACGCCGGCAGCGACGGCGATTTCTGGGCGATCGCCATGGCCGAACGCATACGTCGATCCCTGGCGCCCGAAGCGTCCGGGGGCGACAGCGATGCGGCCGGCGCCGCGGGGGTCGGAGACCATGCCGTCCTTCGCCTGCCTCTCGACAGCACGGCCCAGAAGATCGCCTCGACGGCCCTTGGCCGTGGACTGGAAGGCGCACGCCTGGCGATGCCCGACCAGCCGCTGGGCTCGGTGAGGGATGTCGGCGTTGATCCGGATGCGCCCGCCGAAGATCTCCTGGACGCCGCGCGGTCGGTCGCCGGCGTCGTGCCGGCCGGCTGGCGAAGGGCCGTCGTGAGAGCTCGCCTCGGCATGGGCGACACGGCCGGGAAAGGGGTAAAAGCCGGATTGCTGACCGAGGGCGGCGAAAATCTTTCCGTGGCTCCGCCTGCCTCGGCATCGCCGGGAGACGTCTTCCTGCTCGACGAAAAGAACCGTCTTCGGGGCAGGCCCTCCGTCCAGGGCGCCGTCGTCGTCATCGACCTCGGCACGGGTGAGCCGCTCGCCGTGGCGGGAGGCGTCGAGACATGGGCGTCCGGCTTCGACCGCACGACGGCGATGCGGCAGCCGGGGTCGGCCATCAAGCCGTTCCTGTGGCTGGCGGCGCTGGAGGACGGCTTCTCGCCCTATTCGCCGGTCAGCCAGGCGCGGGTGATGATGCGCAGCGGCGATACTGTATGGACGCCGTCCAATTACGGCGGCGGGCGCGACACCGGAAGTGTGGCTCTCTACAAGGGTCTCGAGGAAAGCCTGAACACGGTCGCCGCGCGCCTGATCTTCGAGATCGGCACGGAGAAGTTCCGTGACGTGCTGGAAAGAGCCGGCGCTTATCCCAAAGGCCTCCCCAGGCTTCTTCTTCCCTCCGCCTCGCTCGGCGCCGTGGAAACCACTCCTATGCGCATGGCACGCGCCGTGGCGAGGCTCGATCCGCGCCGCTCCACGCTATCCGACGAACCGCGGCTGGTCGATATCGAGCGCATGATGCGCGGCGTGGTGCTACGCGGAACGGCGTGGCGCGTGTTCCAGGAGGGTCCCGACGGTGTCGCGGGAAAGACCGGGACCTCGCAGGATAACCGCGATTCCTGGTTCGTCGGGCGAACCGGCGATATCGCCCTTGCGGTCTGGACCGGGCGTGACGACGACCGGCCGATGGCTTATATCGCCGGCCGTCCCGTCACCGGCGCGTCGCTGGCAGCGCCGATTGCAGCGGATATCGTGCGTGAACTGCGAAAGGCCGGCATCAGCCGGGAGGAAATCGAGACACCGCCCTTCGAGCGAAGACGGGGTGTTGACGAAACCGGTTCGCAGCGCTCCGCGGGGGCCGGCATGCGAAATGATGGCGTGATGCGCCTTCCCCTCGCTGATATCCCCTTGCAGTCCGGTCAGCCGGGGCCGCTGAACCGGCCGGCCGATGCGCGGCGCGGCGAGGATTTCAACGGCGGGCCGGAGCGCCGGCGGGAGGGATCCGCGCGGCGTCCTGCCGATATTCCGCTGTCGTCCAGCGGCAGTGCGCCGGTCAATCCTCTTCCGGGCCAGATGTTCGATCCCGGCTATTCCGGAGGCCTCTATTGATCCGCTTCGCCTGTTCAACGGCCGCGTTCGCGACGCTGGTATTCGCAACGTCGTTTCCAATGTGCCTCTCGGCAAAAGCCGCGCCTGTCGACCCGTCGGCATCGCAGATCGCCGGGCCAGTCGTCGGGAAAGCGGTCGGCGAGCGCCGACCCATTGTGTCAGCCATGCCCGAAGGCCGGATCGCGAGACGGCCTCAGAGTGAAGATGACAGCGAAAGCGAGAACGCCGCCTCCGCCGTCAGGCGCGCCTTCGACTATCTCGGCCAGGACGTCTCGGCCGCCGCCGGATGGAAGCAGGCTACGACCAGGTCGCCGCAGACGAAAGGCGGAGACCTCGGCTTCGACGCGTCCAGGCTGGAATTCGACATGGCTTGGTCGCGGCTCAGGCAGGGAACGGCCTTCTCTGTCGCCCGCATGACCGGGGACGAGGAAGGGTTCGCGCTGGAAGGTGTGGTTCTGGCCAATGAGGACGGCACGATGACCGCCGGTCGTATATCTGGGCCGTGGCGAAGCCTGTGTGCGCTTGTCGGCCTGATTGCCACCGGCTCCGTGGAAAGGCCCTGTTCGGGCGACGGACCGGACGAGTCGGCGCTGTCCCCGGCCGACGGCGCTGTCCTGCTGCTGGAGGGTGTCGAATTCTCGACATCGTGGAGCCGCGGCGATCTCGAAGACGGGTATGGCGGCCCGGACCGGTCTTTCTCCTCGACGTCTTCCGCGCGTCGGATCACGGTCACCGGATTGAGCGCCGAGGGATTCGTTGCGTTGGACATCGAGGGCGTGCGCGCCGAGGCGTCGTTCGGCGCCCGGGCGGCCGCTTCCATCGACAGCATCAGCCTGAGCGGCTCCGCGGCCGCGGGGATCTTCGGAGCGGAAGCGTTCACGCCGTTGCGGCCACGCGCCATCCTGTCATCCCTCGTGAACCCGGTCGCTGGGGGCAAAAGCCAGGTGTTCGCCCTCGAACTGCAGGGACTGGCATTCAGCGCCGCGCGCGGGCCCCGGAATGGGAGCACGTCTGCGGACAGGCAGGGCGCGGAACAGGCAGGGCAGGTACCGGTCCGGGCGAATATCTCGCATGCGTGGTTCAACTTTAAGGGCCTGGGGAAGGGTCTGCGTCTTCGCGCCGGCGTGAATGGCGACCTGAGCGCCAATATGTTCCTCGGGACACCGTTGGGCGAAGCTGTGGTGGAGCGCGCCGGCGGACCATCCGTGACGCTCGGCTTCACTGTCGATTTCGATGGTGCCGCTCTTGAAAGCGCGACCCTGACGGGCGAGGCCGGACCCGGCCGGCGCATCATCATGCCGCGCTTGCTGGTTTCGGCCGACGGGTTCGGATCGATAAGCGCCAGCCTGGACATCGACGCGAAGTTCAACCACGTTGAGGCCGAACCGACTGGCCGTGACGGTCCGAAGACAGCGGTGAAAGATGCAAGCGGCTTCTCGCTGAGAACCGCTCTTCTGGGGTCGGCCATCCGGGTCGCGACGCTGGATATCGTCGACGAAGGCGCGCTTGCTCTGTGGCGGACCCTGACGGGGGCGGGCCTTGCCGATACGCTGGAAGAGCGCGCGGCGGCTTCGGCCGGCGGCGGAATTGCAGGGATGCTCGGCACTGTCTTCGGATCGCCGGGCGAGGGCCGGCCTGGTGAGGGTCAAGATGAGCCGCGCGATAATCGACAATCGCTGGGTGAAGCGGGCGGCGTCGTGAAGACCCTGTTGCTGGGGCAGGCGGCGGCCGTCGCCAGGGTGATAGAGAAGAAGGGCGCCGCCAGTCTTTCGGTGGAATACGGCGATCCCGTCTCCGCCGCGACGGCGGGGCTGGATTTCGTTGGCAGTCTTCGCTGACTCCTGGCCTGCGCGAGATCGCCGCCGGGAGCGCTGGCCGGATTGGTGTTCACGAGGGCGATCCACGGTTCACGAACTGGCGGCCGGCAACTCCTTGAGAGGATTAGCGACAGGGACTCCGAGCGGAATGAAATGGCGCTCGTTGGCCGTAAGAACGGTCAGTCCGTGCACGACCGCCGTGGCGGCGATGGCGATATCCTCGAAACCCGGATTATGCGCCCGCGCCCGATCGAGGATGGCGCCGGCCTCGCGCGCCTCCATGACACCAAAGGCCAGGATGCGCCCGCCGTAGAAATGCTCTACAGCGTCGAGCCACCGGCGCAGCCTGTCCGCCTTGGTGCTCGCGCCGATCCTGACGGCGCGCGCGATACCGGCCTCGATCTCGGCAATAGTTACGGCGGACAGATAGAGTCGATTGCCATTGGAGCGCACCCATGCCGCGAACGCCTCCACGCCGATCCCTTGCTTCGTCGGCGCGTCGGCCGAAACGATGTTGGTGTCGAGCAGGTACATGCCGCTCAGAGGCCGGCGCCACGCAGGGCTCGGGCAGGCTTGCGCGACCGCTCCGGAAAGTCGCCCGGCTCGCCGGGAAAGGACAGGAGAAGATCGGCGAAGTCCGGCGCCTTGGAGACGCGTTCCCACTCGTCGAAAGAGACGAGCACGGCTTCCCTGCGGCCATGCCTGGTGATGACGGTCGGATCACCGGCGACGGCCCGGTCGACCACGGCGGACAATGTCGCCTTTGCGTCCTTCAGTTGGATTTCCTTCATGGGACAATTCCAAATATAACCATTGGTGGTCATATATTGAGTTCGCAGGCTTTCCACAAGGCGGCATTGGTTCGAGAGGTGGATGAAATCCTGTCCGATCGGCCCGTGAGCGGGGTCGCGGCCGGCTTCCCGCGCCATTGCCCGCCTTCTCCTCCCTCGCGCCGACGGTCGCGGGGAGGCGCGCTGCGCGCACCGAAGGCTTTTCGCAATGGTACGGGAGCCTTCCGGCCGCTTGTCCTCCCGCCCGCGCCCTTCGGCCTTCGGCCTCATAGCCCCCGGGGCTACGCCCGGGCCGAGGGGCTATGATACGGGCGCGACGGTCGCACAACCCGCGCTCCGCGCCAGCCTGGGGAGCGTGGAAGACCAGGGATGCCGGGAAGGCCGGGACGCTCCACCGGGTGTGCGCACGGCATCTGCAAAGGAGAGGGGAACGCATAAAGCCCTTGGGCGGGCGCCGGATGAAATAGTTGTCGCGGGTGATCGCGATTTTCGTTTAACGCGGATAGTATGCGAAAAATATCGCTGAGTTTTGAGAGAGCGCAGCCTATGGCTTCCATGTCCAGCGACGACGAAGATCCGTTCGACGCCTTCGAAAGGGCGGTCGAGGGTATGGCGTCCGCCGTCGGGCCTATATCGGTCCGGCCTGCATCGGTCCGGCCTGCAACGATCGCGTCTGCATCCGGCGGGCTCCCTGCAGGCGAGCCGTTCGGCAGCGAACCCGCGGCTACCGGCGGGGTGATTGCAGGGGAAACGCCTTTCTTCGACGGGCCCGGCCTGGAGGACTATGAGGCCGACGCTCTTCTCGTTCCCGACGACGGCGGCTATTCGCAGCGGGCTCACGAGGCGGATACGCGGCTGTTCGACCCCTTGCCCGGATCGAGCTACGCGGACATGCGCGGCGCCGGGCGCGCGGCGGTCACCGGGGCATCCGAAGCCGGAGACGGCTCGGCATACCCCCATCCGGAGGATTCCGATGACAACCGGGCCGGAGTTCTCGCGGAGCTGGTCGGTTCGCTGAGCGAGGAGCAATCGGCCGCGGCGCTCGAATTCGACGCTCCCGTCCTGATGCTGGCGGGTGCCGGCTCGGGCAAGACGCGTTCGCTGGTCGGCCGCATCGCCCGCCTGGTGGCGCCGGTGGACCAGGGCGGGCTCGGCGCCGATCCGGACTCGGTCATGGTGGTCACCTTCACCAACAAGGCGGCCCGGGAAATGAAGCAGCGGCTGAAACCGGTCATCGCCGAACTGGAGCGCGCCGGTGTGGTTGCGCCCAACGCCCGCAATCCGATGTGGATCGGCACATTCCACGGTCTGTCGATGCACATATTGCGCAACCATGCCAAACAGGCCGGGTTCGAGCACAATTTCACCGTCATGGATCCGGGCAGCGAGAAGCAGCTCGCCCAGGAAGCGCTCATGGCGACGGGGTTATGGAACGACAGGAAGAAGGACGGAGACCGGCCGGGCGAGGCGCAGATGGCCGAGGAGGCTTTCCTCGGCCTGGTCGAGCAAGCCAAGAACCAGGCGATCTCGCCGGAATTCCTGCGCGAGGAGATCGCGGCCTTCGGCGGGATAGACGACCATCGGCTGAAGGCGTTCGAGAAGCCCAAGGTCCTTGACGCCTATCAATACTACCAGGACAGCATGCGGCGCGACAACAGCGTCGACTTCGCCGATCTGCTGACGGCGGTGATCACGCTGTTTCGCGAGAACGAGCCGATCGCCCGGCACTGGCGCAGCCGCATTCGCCATTTCATGGTCGACGAGTTCCAGGACGTGAACCCCGCCCAGATGCAGTGGCTCAACACCTTCATGCAGTCCGGACAGGCGATGGCGCAGGAAGAAACCGACGTCATGTATGAGGACCGGGTGGCAAGATGGCCCCGGCCGACGATCGCGCTCGCCGGCGACGAGGATCAGACGATCTACACTTTCCGTGGTTCCGACGTCTCCATCATCATGGGATTCGAGGGCTATTTCCCCGATGGCGTCGTTCGCAAGCTGGAGACCAATTACCGCTGCCAGCCGACCGTGCTCGCGGCCGCGAACCGGCTGATCGGCTGCAACCGCGATCGCCGCGGCAAGGTGCTGGTCGCCGACGGCGGCAACCCGCCGAAGCAGGAAATAAGGGTGGCGCGCACCGGCGACGACCGGGCGCATGCCGAGGAGATCGTCACGGAGATCGCCGGGCGGATCGGCGAAGGCGTCGAGGCCAGGGAGTTTGCCATCCTGTCGCGGACGTCCTCGGTGCTCAAGGAGTTCGAGGACGCGTTCAAGAAGCATGGCGTCCCCTATCAGGTTTACGGTTCCGCCGACCTGTCGCGCCGCGAGGAGATACGCGACATGATGGCCTATGCGGAGCTGACGGTGAACCCGGAGGCGTCGATGGCCTTCCAGCGTGTCTGCAACAAGCCCGCCAGGGGCATCAGCTCCGAGACCGTGCAGAAGATCAAGAACAAGGCCATCGGCCTCAATATCAGCACCGTGTCGGCGGCCCGGATGGTCGGCGAAGGCGGCCTCGTCATTGAAGGGTTGCGGCATCGCGCCGTCGACGCGGTCGCCGACTTCTTCGCCATGATGAACCGGATCGTCGAGCGCGCCGCGGATCTGCCCCCGCGCCAGGCGCTGGAGATGATCGCCAGTGAAAGCGGCTATCGCGGCGACCTGGAAAAAGGACGGGACAAGGAGGGCTCCAAATCCGCCCAGAAGCTTTACCACCTGAAGAGCCTGGGCGAGCTCGCCGAGGGGTTCTGGAAAGACGCGCGGGCGGACTATGAGGCGCTGGAATGGTCCGAGGACGAACCGAAGCGGACGCCACTGGCCGAGTTCCACGAGAAATTCATGATGGAGGGCCGCGACGCGGGGCGCGAGGCGCCGGCCGGAGTGGCCATCATGACCATGCACGCCGCCAAGGGGCTGGAGTTCGATCGCGTTTACCTGCCGTTTTTCATGGCCAGGGTCACCCCACACCAGAACGCCATGGGCGAGGAAGGAGGCGAGGAGGAAGAGCGCCGGCTCGCTTATGTCGCTTTCACTCGCGCGAGAAAGGAATTGAATATTCTTTTTCCATCGACGTTCCCGGTCTGGGCCAAGGGCAGGCAAGCTGTTCCCGGCGACAACACCGAATCCCGGTTCCTCAGGGAGGCGTTCGGCGTCTCCTTTCATAACGGCCCCCGGGCCGAACAGGCGGCCGCCGGCGTGGTCTTCGAGGACAGAGCGAGCCTGGCGCGTCCTTCCGCGCAGGCGTATCGCGGCGCACGGCGCGAGCGGCATGTCGAGAAGGTGGATCTCGCCGCTTCCTTCGGCTTCGCCATGAAACCAGCCATGAAACCCGCGATGAAGACCGCGAGCCAGACAGGCATGAGAGCGGGAGCCCGGGTTGATCCCGGACCGGGACTGGCGGGTCCGGTCGGGAACCGCGATGCGAAAACGATGGTAGACGCATCCGTGATGGGCGGTGTCGCGACCCTATTCGACGCGCGGGACGACGAGCCGGAGGCCGAACCCGAGTGGAGATCGCCAGTGAAGGCCGGAACCTCTTATGGCCCAGCCCCGGCGGCCGACGATTTTACGCCTCCCTTCTGACACTGCTTCGATTGAATGGCGGGCAGACAGGCAGGCGGGCAGGCGATTTGCAGCAGGAACAGGAACCGGAAAGGGAAAAGACGATGAACGCCACGGCACAAACGGCACGGCCCGGCATGGCCGACATAGCAGCGTCCGGGATAAGGGCGGTGCCGCCGGCGATGATCGACATGATCGAGACGTTCGACCGTGTGGATGGCGTGATCGCCGACGCCGATGCGCCCGCCTCCGAAAAGAAGGCGGAGGCCTCGCCCGGCGCTCCGGAAATCCCGGCCGACGATCTGTCGGTCGAGGACCTGAAGGTCGACGTGTTCGCTCTCCTGGCCGGCTATTCGGCGCGGCCGACATGGTGGCCGTCGCTTATGGCGTGGCCGGAGGCGATCTTCCTGATGCGGATCGCTGAAGCGCGGGCCCTGTTCGGAAAGGTCGCCGAGGAGCGTGCGAAGATAGCCCCTGGTCCCGATCTCAGGCAGGCCAACCCGGCGCTCGCCGACGACATCATCAAGCTCGACGGGGTGGCGCGTTCGCTCGACGCCGATATGCGCTCGCGCGCCCGGCTGATGGCCGACGCCGCAACGCGGATCGACCGGACGTTCCTGGATGCGGGCGTCGGCCGGCTGGACGAAGGCGATCCGGGCGCCAACGCTTTCGATCGCGTGACGCGTTTCGTCTCCCTGATCCAGCCGTCGCGCGAAAAAGCGCTCCGCGCCCAGTCCTCCATCGCGCTGATGGCGCGGGAGCGCATCCTTACCCACGACAAATCGCTGATCGAGGCCGCCGGAAAGGAAGTGCGCTGCAGCCGGGCGACGCCGCTAGCCATGGCGTTCATGGTTGAAGAGGCGCTGGGCCGCGGCTGGAAGAGCCTCAGCATCGACGGCACGCCTGAATTCCGCGAGCGGATGAAGAATATCGCGCTTGCCGCGGGCCTGTCCGTCGTCGACAGGCATCTGCGCCGCCGCTTCGATCCTTCGGGCCCGTCCCAGGGCGTCGAGCTGCCAGGGCCGGTTCCGGGCCGGACGGCTCCCGGCGCAAAAGCGGCCCCGCTTGCGCCGGCAGGCGCTGGCGCCAAACCGGAGCAGGCTTCCCGGGCGGCTCCTGCGATTGCGGCAACCCGGAAATCGACCGACCCGGCCTCGACATCTTCCGGCGGGAAGGCGACGGCAAATGAAGTTACGCAGTCGGGAAAGCCCGCCCAGCCAGCGAAGGCGGCGGCGGTCGACGCTCCTGAAGAGGCCTCCGCATCGCAAAAGCCGGATGCGCCGAAGAAGGAGCCTGGCGCACAGCCTCCCTCCGCCACGCAGCCGCCGTCAGCGACGCTGGCGGGGCCTGTCGTGGGCCCGAAGGTGCGCATACCGGGCTTCGATTTCGCCAGTCAGCCGGCAAAAGCTCCCGCACGTGAGGCGGCGTCCTCGCCGCAGCCGTGATTGAGGCGAGGCCGATATCGGGCGCCACGCGGCAACTGACGGCAGGCGACAGATCATGCAGGAGGAAAGGTTATGCCAGGCCATGATCCACGAGGGCGTCATGGCGTCAGCCGATACGCCACGGTCCCGTTCCGAGTGGATCCGCGACAATATAAGGGCGGTCGAGCCTGAAATCGTCGACACGTTCGGCCAGGGCCCGGACGATGTCGCCGGCCTTATCGCCCAGACGGACCCCAGCGAGGGTTCCGGTCCGGCCCATGACGGATTCGAGGGCGCGATGGGCCCGGTCGACGATGATCCTTTTCCCGCCGCTCCGGTAAAGGCGGACGAGGCGCAGGATCCGCTTCTGCGCCGGCCCGACGGCTTCCATCCCGTCCTTGCCTGGCCGCCGCAATGGCTCGCCGACGCTGTAAGGCGGGCGCAGGCCGACAAGGCGGCCCGCAGGGCGCTCGAACAGGAGATCGCCAAACGCGTCGGCTTCGTGGCGAGGCGGGTCGACGCCGTCGACCGGTATTTCACCGGCCATAAGGTCCGTCAGCGAAAAATGTCGCGGCGGCTTCAGGAGCACCTGCGCGAGCAGGGTCACGACGACCGGGCGATAGCGGCAGCCGCGGTCACCACGATCGGTGCGCTGATCAGCAGCCCCGATGCGCCGTCGCGCCAGTTCCTGCAGAATTCCGCCTTCTGGTCGCGTGACCGGGTGCTTACCCGCGACGGCGCGATCGTGCGTTACGCGGTCGATTCCGTCGAAACCAACAAGGTGACGCGCAACGCGGCCGCCCTGCTGCTCGAGGAAGCGCGCAGCCGCGGATGGAGCGAGGTCCATGTGTCGGGGCCGGCCGCCTTTCGCAAGATGGTGATGGATGAGGCGAGAGAGATGGACTTCCCCCTGCCGGTGGTTGAGCGGACAATGAAGAAGAGCCTGCGCGACACCTTCTTCAAGAAAGGCAGCCCGCGTCGCTGGGCGACCGGACCGGTCGGCTTCCAGGATGCCGTATCGCCGCCCAGGGGCGCTTCGGCGGCTCCGGCCTCTTCGTCCGCGGGCGGGCCATCGCCGGATCCGTGACGGGCGCCGCGCCGAGTCCTGATTTGGGCTTGGTTTTATGCGAAAAATGCGAAATAACTATTGCGCTGTTTCGTGCGACGCCGGCGGCCGGCCCTGCCGGAACCGTCAGGATCAGGCCGGGGCCGCAGATGACGCCGCGGCGACGCGTCCACAACCGGGATAAGACAGGTGACCCGTGCTGAAACGACTGGACGCGACAGGGCCCGGACAATGAGGAGCTTACGATGCGTCGCTGGCCGGCTGTCACAGCTATGACAGCCAAAACCCGCAAAACCGGAAGCGTGTTGTGTCTGGGACTTCTCCTGCTCGCGCCTTGCGCGGGCCAGGCCCAGGAACGCAATCCGTTTTCCTGGCCTGATCTGGCCGAGCGGCTGGAGGTCGCCTCCGAGCAGCGGCTCAGGCGCATCGTGCGCGAGGAAATCGACCAGGCGAGCCAACAGATCGACGCCGGCCTTCGCACCGAGGCCGACGACCGCGCACAGAAAATGAAAAACGATATCATGCAAGAGCTCACGGCTGCGCTGGAGAAGCGCGGCCAGGCTGGAACGGAGAGCCTGAATGCGAGTGAAGCCGGCACGGTTCCCGACGGATCGAGATTTGTCGGATGCGTCGATGGGAAGCCGCTTTACCGGGATGCCTCGGGCCGGCCGCTTTTCGTCTCGTCCGGGCCCAGTGGAGCCGGCTCCGGGGCAAGTGCCGGCCGTTGCGGCTAGAGGCGATATAGTCGTGAACGCGTCCTGCCGTCTCGGCCGCATGGCCGCGATCGCCGCCTGTATGATGGCGTTGTCGTCCTGCGCCAACAAGCTTCCTGAAACGCTGCAGCTCCCGAGTATTCCAGGCGAGCGCGACGCCCAGAAACAGAAATTCCTCGACACCGAGCCGCTGGCTATCTCGCGTGTTCCGGTGCGAGCCGGTTCCTTCGTGCCCTCGCGCGTCGACGACCCGCTGTCGGCCGAGATGGGAGCGAAGGCCGTCGACCTGATGATGCCGGCCGGCGCGACTATGGCCGATCTCGCTTTCGCGCTTTCCACCGGCGGCGTCGCGCTCGCCTTCGCCAGCGAAGGGGTCGAAGGCAAGACGGTCGAGGCTTTGCGGCTTCCGTTCACATCCTATCACGGCGATCTCAAGGGCCTCCTGTCGATGCTCGAAAACGCCGCCGGCATCGTGGCCAGCGAGCGTGAAGGGGTGGTCTATCTGGGCGACACGGCACGCTACACGGTGAGCCTGCCGCAAAACGCCGACGTGCTGGACGCCGTCGCGGGAGAGATCGCCGGCCTCGGCGCGACTGACGTCATCAAGTCGGTCCATGGCGGGCAGATCATCTATACGGCGAGGCCGGGCGAGAACCGGCGCCGCATCCGCCCCTTCCTGAAACGGGTCAGCGACAACCTCGCGGTCGTCAACCTGCAGGTCGCCGTCGTGTCGTTGGCGATAAACGACACTACCAACCAGGGGTTCAACTGGAACGCCTTCAAGGTGAAGCTGGATTCACGCGACCAGTCGACGCCGGACCCGTCACAGACCGCGGCGGCCACCCCCGATATACCCGACGGCCAAAATGGCGGCCAGAACAGCGGCGACACCGGCGTGCCGGGCATAGGCGACATCATGTCTCCCGGTACGTTGATCGATCTCAGCTCGGGCGGGGTCTCGGTCGCCCATACGGCGGCCGGGCAAATCTTCGGCCGCGCAGGGCTGGCCACCTTCGCCGGGGCGATCGATTTCCTTTCGACCTTCGGCGAGACCAGGGTCGGCCAGAATGTGGATTTGCGGACCATTTCCGGCCAGCAGGTGACGCTGCGCTCGGGCCAGCAGGTTCCCTATATCAGAAACATCAAGTCGAACGTGACCGACAGCGGAACGACGTCCGGCGGCACGGAGACGGACACGATCGAGACCGGCCTCACCGTTCAGATGCAGCCATGGTTCGATGCCACGACGGAGCTCGTGACGCTCGACCTGGAAGTCACCATTCGCCAGATCCTTCAGTTCGTCGAGCTCAAGGCCGGCGATACGGTAGGCTCGATCACCCAGCCGCTGACCCAGGACCAGAGCCTGAACGACCTTATCCGCATCAAGGCCGGCGAAACTATCGTGGTCGGCGGATTGCAGAACGAAAACGAGGCGTTGACCGGAAGCGAGCCCTCCTTCCTGCGCAACCGCAAGAAGAGTTACGGCTCGCGCGGCCAGAACGTCACCCGCAACGCGTTTTTCGTCATCGTGCGGCCGACCATCACCATCTTCGACCAGCGTGACGGAGGCGCGCGATGATCGGGAAACTGGTGCGCACGGGCGTGAAGCAAGTGCTGAAGATCGACCTGCGCAGGGGCAGGGGGGCGGCGCGGACGCTGGCCGCGGGGAACGCCATCCAGGCTTCTTCGGCACTGCCGCCCGCGGCCGACCCGGAATCAGGTGGGGGCGAGGCGGATCCCTTGCGGGCATGGATCGAGGAGACCGAGGGCGCGGGGTCCGCCGCTTCCGCGCCGATCGGTCATGAGGCGTCAGGCTCCCCGGCACCGACCGCCGGGGAAAGCGCCGAGGCATCTCATGCGAGCGCGGATGAGTCCGGAACTGAGGCCGATCCGTCGGCGGACAATGATCCCGATGAAGCCGAAGAGGGTCAAAAGGGACATCAAAGGACCGAGGCAGGCGGGCCGGCGACGGCGGGGAAGGCCGGCAAGCGCCGTTCCCTGTGGTCGCTGAAGAAGAAGGGGAGCGTCGGCGGCAAGCGCTTTGAAGCTTCCCCGACGTCTCAATCCCCTACGTTTCAATCCTCCATGGGCGGCGGCTCTGGCGGTCCTCCCATTCAGGTCATCGTCGACTGGATCGCCGAGGCGCGGCAGAACGACGTCATCCACCACGCCAGGGGCGCCATTCAGGATCATTTCGGTTCGCTGGAAAACGCCTGGCTGGCCGTGGCGCCTTTTGCCGGTGGTTATTTCTTCGAGATCCATGAGGGCGGCGACGGGCGCAGCCATCTGCCGACGCTCGTCGAGGAACTGACGCGCGATTCCAGCCAGATGCTGTGGCTGCCGTCCGGAACCCGGCTCAACCGCGCCGTCGTGGTTTCGGTGATCGACGACATTCCCGACGCGGCGATGCTCAACGAGGAGGAGTCGCGCAAGGTCCGCGACAGCGGCCAGTCTCCCCTGCCGCGTACCGGCCGCATGCAGCGGGCGCAACGAAAGGGCGAGCGTGTCCTTGCCGCCGGAGCGGTGGTCTCCCTTCTCGGCATATTGGTGGTGGCCGGGTCGATGGTGTTCAGCCTCCTTGCTCCGCGCTACGTCGCGCAGATGAAGAAGCTCGATGCGGCGCGGCTGCCGATCGGCCAGCTGGCGCTGCTCAACGCGGTTACGTCCGACCGTTATGTCGAGCGCCTGGTCTTCGAAAACGGCAAATGGGAGCCGACATGGCGCTCCGTTCCCGAGATCACGCTTCCCGACGGCCGCGAGGACCTGCGGCGGATGCTGCCCGAGATCCTGAAACGCGAGGCGGCGAAATCGGCCGGCCTCCCGGTTGAGGCAGACCCGCCATCCTTTTCCGAGACACGTTTCGAAAAGCATTCGGAACACGGTGACGAAACCGGCGCGCCGTCCGGCGGTTCTGGCGCGGAGCGGCTGGATGACGCCCTGCGCCGCCGCATCGACGCGATCGCGGAAGGCGCGGCCGCGCCGGAGGCCGAAATGCAACAACCGCAAGCTCCGGAAGCCGGCGCCCATGAGACCGAAGCGATCCCCGGGCAGCCTTGATCCGGACGAAGGCCGGTTCGGGCGGGCCGGCGGGAGTTAAAGCCGCCAGGGGCGAGACGCGACAGGGACGAAAAAGGAGCGGAAATGCGCGCCAATACGATTATGGGGATCGTGCTCCTCCTGGCCGGGCTCTGCCTGGCCGCCGGCGGGGCTTATGTCGTCCATCGTACAATGGAGATGGAGCGGCTTGCCGAAGTCGCCTGGCGCCAGAACGACGAGCGTTGCGCGGCGGCCCTGCGCGAGACGGGCGCGGTCGAGAAGCGCGGCGCGGTGCTCGAGGTCCGCATGAGCGATCTCTCGGACTGGCGCATGGCGCTGGCGCGGGCGTCGAGCGCCATCGCCTACTGCCAGACCCGCAGCCTGACCTATTTCTGCGCCGGCTCGACTTGCGGCGGGCGCGCGCCGGCCGCCGACGGCATGCTGCCGGCCCGCGCCGAGATCCTGTTCCGCATGACCGGCGTGGAGCGCGGCTGAGGCGGGCGAGAACAAATACGAAAGGACGACCATGCTCACCCTGACACGAAAATTCCTCGAGGCGGACCTGCGGTCCTGGAAGTTCCGCTCCTCCGACTTCCTGCTCGCGGCGGCATCCGTAGCGGTCGGCCTCTATTTCGGCTCCGGCCTGTGGATCGGCGCGGGCATCGCCGCTTTCGCCCTCGCCCTGGTCAACCCGGCCTACAGGCTGCAGCGCTGGCTGAACGGCTTCGTGCGCAGGAAGGCGGGCGCCGGCGCGGAGGCTGGACGGTGAGCGAAGCCGCGACGCAGATCGCTGCCGTGGCTGCGGGATCCGAAGCGGCTGCCGGCACCGGGACGAAGGCGCCGCGCTCGCGCTATGACATCGGCAGACTGTTTGCCGGTACCGGCGGGCCGGAGCTTCTGGAAAAAAGGCTGCTGGAGGAAAAGCTGGTGCCCGACAAGGCGATCGAGGCGGCGCGCATGGAGCGCGGCGTTTCGGGCGACCGGCTGGGTTCCATCCTGGTGCGCAACGGACTCCTGAGCCAGAAGACGCTGATCGAGAAGATCCTCGAAGTGGCGCCGCGCGAGATCGCTTCCGAGCGCATCGCCCGCTCGCGCATTCCCCCGGACGTCCTTCGCCTCAACTCCATCCTGCTTTCGGCGGAGACCGAGAACACGATCTATGTGTCCACCATGGGCCGCGAGCGGCCGGTCCGGGAGATCGTCGAGCGTTACTATCCCGACAAGGAAGTGCGCTTCGTCTCGTTTCAGCCGGGCCTCATGTCGGAATTCCTGGTGCGCATGCAGACCATGGCAGGCGGCGAGGACGGAGAAGTCGACCAGGACGAACGTCTGGAATATCTCGTGCACCAGGCCCATGAGATGGGGGCCAGCGACATCCACATCATTCCCAAGGGCAGGACCTATTCGGTCTTCTTCCGGCTGCTCGGCGAGCGCCACCTGGTCCATGAGGGCCCGATGGAGGAATATCAGTCCGTCCGCGCCCAGGTGAAGAACCGCGCCGGCATGGACGTGGCGGAGACAAGGCTGCCGCAGGACGGCGTCTTCCAGGTCGATTTCGCAGGCAAGCTCGTCGACTTCCGCACGGTCGCGGTTCCCGTGATCTTCGGCGAATATATCGTGCTTCGCCTGCTCGATCCCGATTCCGTCCGTCTTTCGCTGGGCGCCATGGGCATCAGCCGGCTTGCGCACTGGCGGCGCGGCTTCCAGCAGATGAACGGGCTTTGCCTGATTTGCGGGCCGACGGGCTCCGGCAAGACGACCACGCTGAACGCGACGATGCGCGAGACGGACCGTTTCGGCAAGGCGATCTTCACCGTCGAGGATCCGGTCGAGTACCCGATCGTCTATGCCGGCCAGGTCTCGGTCAACACGGCCGTCGGGTTCGATTACACGAGAGCGCTCCGCGCTTTCATGCGTTCGGACCCCGAGATCATCAATGTCGGCGAGGTCCGCGACGAGGAGACGGCCCGCACGATGGTGCGCGCGGCCGAGACCGGCCATATGGTGCTGGCGACACTGCACGCCTCGTCGATACGCGGCGCCATCTCGCGCCTGGAATATCTCAATATCCCGCCGCATGACCTTCGCTACATCGTGCGCGCGGTCCTCGTGCAGAACCTCGTGCGCACGCTGTGCCTTCATTGCCACGGAGCCGGCTGCCCCAAATGCAAGCAGACCGGCTATGGCGGCCGAACAATCGTGTCGGAATGCCAGAGCTTCTCGTCGGAGGAAGAGTTCGACCGCATGGTCCAGGGCGAGGTATTCTGGCCGCGGATCGTCGAGGACGCGGCCGACCGGTTGGAGGAAGGCGTGACCGACATGCGCGAGCTCGTGCGCATCTACGGCAGCGCCATAGAGGAAGAAGTCGAACGCCGCAGGCAGAAGCCGCTCGCCGGCAAGACGGATATGGCGGGTGTCGATTTCGCGGCCGGGGCCGGCGAGGCCGGATCCGATTCCGTCGCTGCCGATGTCGCCGACGTTGGCGATGCCACCGATGCTGTCGGGGCCTCACACCGGTTGCCCTCGTCTTTCCCGGTGGACGCCCTCGAAACGGAAAGCTGACGTACCATGCCGGTCTATGAGGCGCGTATCGCCACCCCGAAGGGAACCCGCACGGTCACCATTCCGGCGTCGGGGAAGGCCGAAGTCGAGCGGATCCTGAAGAAGCGCGGGCGCGTGCTCGACATACGCATGGTCAAGCTGTTCGACATGGCGCCCGGCCTGTCACCGACGGAGCGCTACGTCTTCCTGCTCAAGCTTTCGACGATGACCGGGTCGAATGTCCCCCTGGGAAAGGCGCTCGAGCTGATAGCGGCAACCTTCAGGGGATCGATCCGCCGCGTCGCGGCGACCGTCGCCGGCAGGGTCAACACCGGCATGCCGCTGACCACCGCGCTGGAAGAGGAAACCAAGAGCTTTCCCGCCTCGATGGTGGCCCTGATCCGGGCCGGCCTCGTCGCCGGCAACACGTCGGTCGCGCTGCGCGAGGCGGCCGAGTTCGAGCGGATGATCCAGGGGATCCGCAAGGGATCGGTCAAGGAGATCTACGCCGGCATCGGCTATCTGATCGCCTCGGCGGCGCTGATGATCGCGACGATGGAGTATTTCGGGCCGATGGTGACCGACAATCCTATGTTCTCGAACGGCAACGGCGTCGATACGGCGTGGATCGAGACGTCCGGCACCATATTGATGTGGTTCAACCTGGCGCTCGTGGCGGTAGTGCTCCTGTTCGGACTGTTCGGTACTGTCGGCCGCCAGATATCGCCGGTGGTTTCCGACCGCATCATTGCGCGCATACCCTTCTATTCCGACCTCATCCTTGCGAAAAACAACTACGTGACATTCTACAAGCTTGGCCTTCTCATCCAGTCGGGCGTCCGCATCGAGGAAAGCCTGAGGCTGACCGAGCGCGACTGCCCGCGCGGCGCGCTGAAGAGCGATCTCGGCAGGTCGCTGGAAATGATCCGGCGCGGCCGGCCATGGGCGGAGGGGATGGAAACCATGGATCCGACCGACAGGGCGTCGCTGATATCATCGACCGACCGCGAGGATGTCGCACGCACCTTCCGGCTTCTCGCCGACCAGTTCCGGGATCTCTACCTTGCGCGCATCCAGGCGGTCGCTCCCGCCGTAAACATGGCGGCCGCGCTGCTGATGACAGCGGCGTCGGGCGTGCTGTTCGGCCTCACGATCCTGCCGATGCTGCAGCTCGCGGCGAATATAAATTAAACAATGTCCGATCGTGGCGAACCTTGATGAAAAGCATGGCAGACATTTCGAATAAGAAAAATTTTTTCTCCCCCATGATGCTGCATTTTGGTCATTTTTCGCATTGTTGCACTTGCTTGTGAAAACGGAATGCGAAAGATACGGGCCATTGCGGCGCCGGCGTTTCGGATTGGCCTCCGCAATACGAAAAACAACCAGAGATGAGGTTATTCCATGTTTCAGATCATTGTCGGCGTGATCGCCATCGCATTGGCGGCCGCCCTGGCTGCGGCATCCATCTTCTATGGCGGCTCGGCGTTCATGTCGTCCACCGCCAAGGCCCAGACGACCACGCTGGTCAATTCGGCCCAGCAGATCTCCGGCGCCCAGGCGCTCTACCGCACGGACAATGCCGGCGCTTCGGCTGGCGACATCACCGCGCTGGTGACCGCCAACTACCTCCAGGCGGTTCCGACCGCTCCTTCGGTCGCTTCCGACGGAACCTGGACGTTGTCGGACGACGGCTCGGTCTCCTACATCGAGGTCAACTCCGCCAACACGGCCGAGATCTGCGCCGAGGTCGAGAACCAGAACGGCGGCACCGCGATCGGTTCGTTCACCGACGATCCGGCGCTGGGCGACCTGTCGGGCACCCAGTTCAACTGCCTGAGCGATGGCGCCGAGCCGGCCACCGTCTACTTCGCCTTCCGCAACTAAGCGGCGGTCCGGAGCGGCCTCGCGCCGCTCCGGCTTCTCTCAGCGCTCCTGGCATTCGCGCAGGCGAGCGTTGCGACAAGCCGGAAAAGAAACCGGAGGCCGGCCGCGTTCGAAGAAGCCCTGGCCCGGACCGGCCCGGCGGCCGGGGACCGCCAGTTTCCCGCGCTGTCTTATGCAACGCCTGTCTTGCGGGCGAGCGGCGTACCGCAAGCCACAACCCGCGGAGACGATATGACCGTCAGGAGCTTCACATGTTTCATCTGATAGCCGCCTTATTCGCGATCGCCCTTGCGGCAATCATTGCGGCCGTCGCCGTGTTCTGGGGCGGCAATGCGTGGACCGACAATTCCTATCGGACGACCTACGCCCGCACATCAAACACCGCGCTGCAGATCGAGACCGCCATGCATCTTTATCGGGGCCAGAAGGGTATCTTCCCGCCGGGCGACGGTGAGCAGGTCGTGCAGGAGCTGGTCGACGAGGCTTATCTCAGCACGCCGCCGATAGGTGAGTGGTATGTCAACGCCAATACGATCCAGACGCGCCTCGAAACGCGCGAGATGTGCAGCCGTGTGAATGAACTCGCCGGCCAGCAGATGTCGCTTGCCGAGGACTACCAGGGCTGCCCGCCCTGCGAAGACGAGGCCTTTTCCAGCTGGGGAGCTTGCTATGTCGCTCCCGTCGGCGGTGAGGCCGGTGGAGAGGAAAGCGGCGGCGAGGAAGGATGACGATCCATCCTTCAAGGTCCGCCCAGGTGGCAGGTTTGCTTTTGATCCACAGTTTTGAGCGAAGCGGGACCATCTCGCCATGATCGCGCTCTTCATCATGATGATGGCGGTGCTGGCCCTGTCGGCCATTGCCGCCTATACGATTCATTCGGCGGCGCAATCCTCGCTCATCATGAGTCAGTCGCAGCGTAATGCCGCGGAGCTCGATATCGCGGTGGCGCTTCTACGCCAGTCGGTGCTGATCGTCGATCCGTCGACGGGCGTCGCCCATGTTCCGATGGGGGAGCCGGCCGATCCTGGGAATCCGGCGAGCCGGACCACCATTCCCGCTTCCGTCGCGGGCTCCGCAATGGCTCCTTGGGGCGTGCGGTTCGCCTATTGCCCTTACGCGCCCGTCGAAGGCGGGCTGGGCGGAGCTTCCGAGGCAACGGTGCGTGACGGCGCGGGCGGCGGCTATGATGTGAAGACCGTCGCCGGTTTCGGCTCTTCTGGCGCGCTTTCCTATGTCGTACAGGGCGCCAGGGCCGCTCATACCGGCGACGAGCCGGACGCGCCGTCGGTGCTGGCTTTTGTCATAGCGCCTGCGATCAACAGGCAGGATGTGCCTGCCTGCGCGGATATCGTATGGCGCGGTGGAGCCTGGCGTGTCGCCGGCGCGGTCCCGGGTTCGGTGAAGGCGGTGTCCTCGCTCGACCTTTCCGATGGAATGGGTCCGGGCGCGTCGGCATCGATGACCCGTTTTGTGTCTCCCGCGGGTTCCGGCAACGGGTTGAGCGGCGCGACGCCGGCCTCGTTCCCGGCGGCGCTGGCCGAATGGCGCCTCTACAGGCCGCTCGCTATGACGATCAGGCTGGCTCCGGGCGCCTACGACCTGGAAACGGCCGATCTTGCTTTCGGAACGCTCGGCCAGGACTCCTTCGGTCGCACGCTCAAATTCATCGGTTCGGGTTCGGGTTCGACCATCACCACCATCCAGGCCGGTCTCAATAGATGGTTGAGTTTCCCCGTCGACACCACCCTGACGCATGTCAGGATTTCCGGCGGCAGCGGCCTCGAGGCTGGAGCGGGCGTGCGGCTTTTGCTTGACGACGTCGCGGCGCAATCCGTGCGCACGAACGGGGGCACCCTGATCCTGCAGCCCGGTACCGCGCTGACGTCACCGAGCGGAGCGGGTGATTCACCGGTTACGGTCACCGACGGCGACCTGATGATCCGCCCCGGTGGCAGCGTCAGCGTCAATGCGGTCGCCAGTGGCAAGCCGCCGTTCCGGCTGCGCGGCGCGCGCGTGCGCGTCGGAGGGGGGCTTGCGGTCAACACGCTGGCTTCGAGCCTTTTCGACATGGAGCAGTCGCAGGTTACGGTGACCGGCACCGGTTCGATCACCCGCAACGGCGCGAATGTGGATCCCTCCACCATCCCGATGACCTCGGCGACGCAGATGGAGGCGACCGGAACGCTCAAGGCGGGCCGGGCCGTGCTCGGCCTTTCACTGGCCACGCAAAATTGCGCTGCTGGCTATGAATGCCTTGCCTATTGCCCGGCGGGGAGCCTGGCCGTCAGCGCCCAGTGCGCCAGCTCCGAAGCCGGCCTGCCAAGCTTCCTCGGATCCTCCATCCTGGAAGACAGGACGGGCGTGCGCTGCGGGTGGAACGTCGTGGGCGCCATGCCTGCTTCGTCCGTCGCCACCGCACTCTGTGCGCCGCTGGAGTAGGATCCATGTTCCAGGTCGTTATCGGCGTGATTGCGATCTCCCTGGCGGCGATGCTGGTGATCGCTGGGATGAATTATCTCAACGTCGACCGCATGACCGAGATCGGGCTTGCGACCCGCATCGAAGCCGAGAGCGCGGCGCTACGCTCGGCCATAGCTGCCTATCGCGTCGCCAACGGATCTCTGCCCGAGGGCCGGGATTGGCCCTCCGGGCTTGCACCTTACCTGTCGGCTCCGTCGATCCTCGCTCTGCCGGTGTCCGACGACGGAACCGGCGGAGAAGAAGCTGGCGACGGTGGCGAAACCCATGGTTCAGGTCCGTCACTGCCCGGCAAGGACTGGGCGTTTCGCTGGTCTTCCGGCCGCACTGACGGAAAGCCTTACATCTGCCTTGCGCGCGAGGAGGCCGGCAATATCGAGGTCGGCGCGGCGCGCCGCGTCGCCTTCCCTGCTGCCGCGCCGGGATGGAAAGCGGTGTTGGCGGGCTCCTGCGGCGCGATGCCAGACGAAGAGGCAGGCCTGCCTCACCCCGGCGACGATCTGGCGCTCACCTTCTATCTTTACGATATGCCTGCCGTCCCGGATGCCGGCGGGGATTAGATGGTGCGGGGGGGGGTCTGGCGATCCGGGGCCGGTAAATGACGGAAGGCCTGGCTTGAGTGGGACAGGACCGCGACGAAGACAGCCAGCGCTTTAGTTCGTCGTTGTATTTCAGAGCGATAGCGTCATTCCAATGCCCGAATAGACTCGTCCGGCGCAAAATGAGTGCGAAAAAGATTTACTTATTCTCCCGGATTGATCAGGATGCGAAAAACCTACGATTCGGGGATTGCGCGATGTCGGCTATGTCCACGCAAGCCGGGAAACGGCCTGGCTCCACGAAAAAGGGAATGCTCGCCGAAACGGCTGCGCGGCGGCCGTCGAAACCCCGTGCGACGGCAGGCGTGCCCGCATCGGCGGATACCTTCGCCGGCGGCACGCCCGCCGGCGCGGCTGGCCATGATGGTCATGAGGTCGACGGCGCGATCGCCATCTCTGGGGACGCCGCGCGCGAAGCCATCGTCTATGAACGTGACGGCGAGGTCTTTGCCGACAGCCGCGATGTCGCCAGCTTCTTCGGGAAAAACCACAAGGATGTGCTGCGCGCCATCCGAAATCTCGTGAAATCCGAGCCCGTTCTTGGCCGGCGCAATTTTGCGCCCTATAAAATCAACGACTTAACAGGTGAGACGACATCTCATTATAAAATGGACCGTGATGGATTTACTCTGTTGGGGATGAGTTTCACCGGTGCCCAGGCGCTGCGCTGGAAGCTCCGCTACATCGAGGCCTTCAATGCGATGGAGGCCCGCCTGCGGGCCCAGCGGATGAACGAGCAGCACAATGTGCGTGTCATGAAGGCGCTCGAGGATCCGGCCACCTTGCGGAAGCTTCTTTCCAGCTACGCCGGAAGGGTCGACGCACTACGCAATGAGGTCGCCACGCTGCGTCCGCAGGCCCAGGCCTTCGATCGGCTGACGGAGGCGGACGGATCGGTCTGCATCACCGACTGTGCGAAAACCATTGGCATCCCGCCGCGCCGGCTCTTTTCCTTCATGAGGGCGAAGGACTGGATCTATTCGCGTCGGGCGACAGGATCCGACGTCGCTTACCAGGAGAGGATCCGGCAGGGCTATCTCGAGCATAAGGTCACCGTCGTACCTCAGGAGGACGGCACCGAGAAGGTGTTCACGCAGGTTCGCGTCACGCCGAAGGGGATGGCCCGCCTTGCAATGCTGACCGCCGAGATCATGGCGGGCGGCCATCGCGAGGCAAGAAGGCTCAGGCGGCTCGAGCAGGCCCAGGATGGAGTACGGGCATGACGCGCGGATCCGACAGGAGCGCCAGGCTGGCGCGGATCGACGAGGCGAACAGGCTTCTCGAGCATATATCGCGCTTCGGCCGCCGGTTCTTTCACGATCGGGCCAGCGGCCGCGTCGCCCGTTTCGAGACGGATGCGGACGGCCGCCTCCGGTTCCGGGACGATTATACCGATCACCCCGTCTATGTCGCCTATGGCGGGCGGTGGCGGCACTTCTCCCATGGCGGGACGCTGCGCGGCCTGGTCGAGGGACTGGCGAATTACATCCGCACCGGCAAGCCGATCCCGTCCGGCCATTTCGGACCGTGGCCCGACCATTATTGCCGCGGCGACCTGTGGGGCTACGGCAAGCAGGAGATGGAAAAGCTTCGCCTGGCCGCCCGCGGCTGCGCATGCGTCGCATGGACCCAAAACAGGCGTGACGTCAGGAAAGCGTCGAGCGCGCCTGACGCCGAACCCTCGAATGAACCGGAACACGAAAAGCATGAAAACCGGCCAGAACCCTGATCGCCCTCGCGGCAATTACCGGCAGGCGGCACGAGGTATCCGGTTTGGAGGGTATGTCGATCATTTCGACGCTGCCGGCGACCCATATCCCGTTTACGGCAGGCGAGCCACGGCCTCCGCCGCAGGAGCTTCGACGGAGGTCGGGTCACTCAAGCCAGGAGGAGGAAAAGTCATGTCGAACGATCTTGTGCGCCGGTATTGGCCCGATCTGTGCAGTCCGAGGCATTACGGACCGTCGGTCGCGGTATCACGGTCGCCGATCTGCCGGTACAATCCGCCTTCGGAGGATATGCGTTCGGCTGCGTGCGGCCGGCCGGGCAGTGTCCCGGTGAATTCGATCGCCAGGCTTTGCGCGGGCGGCTGGATGCGGCGTCAGGCTCGCGCTACGCCCGCCTTCACCCCGGCCAGCAGACAGCGCCGTATTTTCGTCGCGTTCGACGCGAGGGGCCGTCATTACGCCTATGCGGTCCACTGGGACACGATGCCGCCGCAGCTTCAGGGCGAGCAGCGCCGGGAGGTCATGGCGATGATCCGGGCGAACCGCGAGGCCTATAGCGGAAGCGGCGTCATCCGCCTGCTCGAAGGAAGCGCTTTCAGCTGGCTCGTCCAGACGTCCGGTCCGACGCCGGTTTAAGTTTCTGGCTAAGCGTTGGGCTGAGTGACTGGATAGAGGAAGAAAGTGGCGTGAGTCGACAGGGAAACGATCGAAAGGCACCGGATGCATCGCGGCGGGATGATGCAGGCCGGACGGATTCCGGCGAGGCGGCGCTCGTCTATCACGAGCTTTGCCGCGTCGAGATCCCGCCTGCGAAACCAGGTGAATTCCGGATCCTGTCGGCGGCCGTGCTGTCCTGCGGCCTGTGCGAGACGGTGATTTCAGGTATGGGCGGCCCTGGAAGGGGCGTGATCTGCGACAGATGCGCTGGCCTTCTGGCCTCGGGGCGGCTGCGCGGCGCGGTGCGTTACGACTGAGACGCCTGGTTTTCCGCTATTCCTGTCGGTTTACCCCTGAAAAGCGGAGGCCGCTTTGCCGCGCTCTTGTGGCCGGAAAATGTTGCCTCATGCGTCGATATAGGGCAGAAATGCGAAAAATACGACGTATGAGCACTGGGCCATGTCGGCCCCGGCTCCGCTTCGTAATCATAGGATAGCGAAAAATGAAGAAGCTGCTTGGCGCTGCGATGATCGGCTGCATGCTCACCGGCACCGTTCTCGCCCAGGATTTCATCTTCAGGCGACCACTTGCATCCGATCTTACACAGTCTGCAGGCTCTCCTTCAGCGGAGGAGCCTGCCGGATCGAGTTGCGACACGACGCCTGTGGTCTTCGAGCCCGGTGTTCATGATTATACGCTTCCCGATGGATGCAGCCGCGCGCTGGTTCAGGCTTGGGGTGCCGGCGCCATGGGCAAGGATCTCCCATGCCCGAGATATGAACTCTGCTATGGCGGTGGCGGGGGTTCGTACGCCGAGGCTGTTGTGGACCTCGTTCCCGGCGAAATCTCCCAGGTCATCGTAGGAGAAGGAGGCCACCCGGAACAGCCGGATGGAGGGTTGAGCAGCTTTGCCGGCGTGCTCGCCTATGGCGGCCAGACTAACGGGAACTTCGGTGTACAGCCTAAGAACAGCGGTTCGATATCGTTTAATGGTGGCTACGGTGGGAGCTTTCGTCCGCCAGACGGCGAGGTAGTCTATGCCAGCGGTGGAGGCGGCGGAGCCGGCGCGATGGGGGCCGGTGGCATGGGGGAAACGCCCGCTGGGGGCGCTGATGCGAATGCCTCCGGCGGAACGGGCGGCCGCGGGGGCGGAGGATCCGGCGGCGATGGCAGACAGCCCGGTCAGGCGCCCGGCGGCGGAGGAGGCAGTGGTGGAGGGTTCGGTGGAGATGGTCGGGTAATCATCACCCCCGATGGCGAGGGCACGAGCCTCGATCTGGCGATCGTTCTTTCGGGCGATGAGATTCCTGTCGGAAGAGCGGAATTAGATTATTCATTTGACTTTTCCGACAATGTTCATTTGCTCAATCGCTCCTCGATCGGAGTGTCCGATCTGGAATGGCGGATAGAGGCGGGCAGCGCTGAGATGGCGGCCCCTCCTGGCCTCGTCATGGATTCGTCGACAGGAAAATTGTCGGGAACACCCCTGGAGGAAGGCGACTATATTTTCCGGGTTGTAGCTTCCTATGGGAACTTTTCGGGACGAAAGGATTATCGGGTAAAAATCAAGCCGAAGGCTGAGTGCGATCGCACACCCGTCATTCTTGATGCTGGCGAGCATGATTATTCCCCGCCGGAAGGGTGTGGCTTCGCCTTTGTCCAGGCGTGGGGCGGCGGCGGCGGCGGAGCAAGTGCCTCCGAGCCGTACTGCATGAATGGAATAGGAGTAAGCGGCAAGGAGTGCAGCGCTGGAGGCGGGGGAGCCTATGCTGAAGGCGTCGTCGCTTTCGACGTCGATGAAACGGTAAAGGTCGTGGTCGGGCGTGGCGGAAGTTCGGTGGAGGCTGGAGAAGACGGACAGGCCAGCACGATCAAGTCGATTGTCGCTGCCGCCGGCAAGGGCGGCGGTGTGGCGGTGGTATCTTGTGATCAGTTTGACCGGTGCCGGACAAACGTCACGGTCAACGGAGCGGGAGGGGGCTCGGCGCAAAGTTTCGGAGACCTGGTCACTGCAGGTGGCGCGGGCGCTGTTTCGCGGATCGGAACGACAGCCGGAAGCCGAGGAGTGGATTATAAATTCTTTGGAGGCGGCGGCGCCTCCGGCGGCGCGCTGGGCGCGGGCGGCGCTGGAGGCAATCCGGTGATTATCAGCCTTCCTCTGGACGGGAGCGATGGAGAGGGCGGTAACGCGGGTGAAGGTGGCGGCGCGCCTGGCGGCGCCGGCAAGCACGCCGGTTCGAGGCCAGGCGGCGGAGGCGGCGCCGGTGGCGGAAACGGCGGTGACGGCCGTGTGATCATCTTCCCCGGCGCCAACGAAGGCGGCGAAATCTCTGAACCTGGTGGAACAGAGGAGGTCCTGGCTCTCTACGGGCCGTCAACCTTCAGCGCCAATGAGGGTCAACCGTTTTCCATTCCCTTCGCGGTCACCGGCGGTACGCCCCCTCTGGAGTGGTCGATCAGCCCGGCGCTGCCGGACGGTGTTTCGCTGACACCGGGGTCGGTCTCCGGGACCGCCGCGGCTGGCGCTTACGGGCCTTTCACCCTGACGGTCAGCGACAATTCTGGGAAAACGGACAGCGTGATTTTCGAGTTGTCCGTTATTCAGCCACTTGTCTTGCTTGCGAGGGAGGATGTCAAGGAGATGCCCTCCTATGCATATGAGGCAGCTGTCCTAGGCGGCGTTCCGCCTTACGTAATCTCCTTTTCTGGCAACGTTCCCGCAGGCATTGCCGACCTGACGAGGTCGGTGCTGTTTCGCAGCGATCACCCGGGATGCTCACCGTGTTTCGTCAATCAGGCATATGTCGACTTTCGGGAAAACGGTGGGCCGATCGTAGATAGGGTCGTAACTCTGTCGATTGGAGGGGCGGGGATACCGACGTCGATCAACGGAGTCCCCACGGACGGTGGTGAGTTCTATTTCATTGCTCCGTACGGAGAACCTTATGAGGCAAGCGGCTGGACGATGACCGTCACGGACGCAGCCGGCAGGACGGCGAGCCGGTCGTTCTGATGCAGTACGAGCTTCCGGGTTTCCCTGGAATACCACCCTGCGACGGAGACTCCCCCGCAGCCAGGATCGCGTCGTCGACGGTCTATGTCGACGACGCCATCCATCCATGGCGCGGCCGCAAATGGGCGCATCTGTTTTGCGAGGACATCGAGGTCCTGCACGGTTTCGCCCTGAGGCTCGGACTGAAGCGTTCCTGGTTCCAGTGCCCGCCGAAGGCGAGCTGGCCGCATTATGACGTCACCGACACGATGCGTTTCAAGGCGCTGCGCCTGGGTGCTGTCGCTGCTGACCGCTATACCGCGCTCGAGGTCGGCCTCAAATTGCAGGGACGATTAACGCAGGACTGGATCTGGAGGCTGGACGCATTGCGTTGCCGGCGCGCATAGTATGGTCTGCGACAGGGTCATGAGGGAGAAGGGACGATCGATGCCTATCAGCTTTGGTGAGGCGCTGAAGTTGATGGGCTTAAGGGCCCGAAGGCGAGATAGGCTTGTCGCGATTGAGAGGACGCCGGGCGATAGACCTCAAATCCGCCGGGCCGCAACAGTGGAACATCCGGGCGGCGTAGAGGAAAATGAACGGACACGCCGGAGCGATTCCGACGGCCCGCCTCAGGAAACCCTTCCTCGATAAGATTTCACTGGATCACGGTACGGGAGAGAAGTCGTCCGCTTGGGTGAAGGAGTCGTTTTCGGCGCCGTAAAGGCCTGTCTTGTCGCGCTTGCGCACCGGCCGGACCATGTCCATGCCGATATGGAGGCGATCCTGGTTTCCGATGCGGACGTAGTGCAGGAGACGCTCGTCCAGATGGACAGGAACGCCGCCGGGAATCTCCAGGCCGTGCACCCGTGTGGCTCTCCTGGTCACCAATCCGCCCCTTTCATCGAACGATCGGCGCAGCCATGCGATTTCCTGAGGTGAATTGCACCGCAGATCCAGCGAAAGCGCGCGGAAATACTTCGGGAAGCTCTTCCTGAGCGCCCTGCGAACCACGCGTGCGCGGTTCTGGCTGCCCGGATCGTTCGTCCGGGCGCAAAGAAGCAGGGTGGCGGTGAGCGTCTCGGCGGCCGCGCGTGCCGGCTGGCCTCCGGCTGGCGCGACCCGGGCCGCTATCCTGGAGATCTCGCGGAAATTCTTCCAGGAGATCGCGGTCAATGTTTCTCCGCGCGGCGCAGGCGTGGCGGCCTGCCGGCGGTGCTCGATCAGCCTGTCGACGATCTGGCCGCGCAGAGCCGCAAGCGCCGCGCCGTCGAAGACGCGGGTGCCGTCCGACCATCGCGTCACGCCGTGCATCTGTTTCAGGAACAGCTGTAGAGCCCTGGCTTTTTCTCGGCCGTGTGCCTTCACGGACAACGGATCCCGGTCCGGCGGCAGTCGTGATGTCGGCTGTTTCATCGTGGAATCCTTTCGGTTACGCCGCGATCGGGCTGTTTCGCCGGCGAGCGCATTTACGGGAAGGGGCTTTCGGAGCGATCCGATGACCGGTCCGCGGCGGGAGCGAGATCGGGCCTATGCTCGAGGATCAGGTCCAGCACGTCCTGTGCTCTTACCGAACAGCCGTCGTAACGGGTCGGCGTGCCGGAGCAGATGCAGAACAGACCCTCGCCGGTCGCCATTTCCTGCATGCTCTCGACGAAATCCGCATCGAGCGGATAGACTTCGTGCCCGGTGACGGCGCCATGGAAGGCGACGACGTCGCGAAGCGTGCCGTCATTGTTTTGGCGGGTCTCCAGACGAACCTTCAGCGGTTTCGTCCACTCCGCTTCGATCGACCGGTCCGGAACCTCGTTGGCCGATAGAGACCGGCCATCGGGCCGGGCCCATCCTATGCGCTGGAAATAGCCATCGATCGCTCTTGACTGGCGGTCGAAGGCTTGCTCCCGCACCCGGCGGGCGTCGACGCGGGCGCGCGCTTCAGGGTCGAGATCGCGATACCAGTCTTCGTGAAGCTTTTTGAAGTCGACCATCAGGAGACCTTTTCTGTTCTCGATACGCCGTGCAGTTGCGTGAACGGTCCGGCATCCATGAGGCAGATTACACGAAGCGACCGAAAAATATGCCGCCTGCGATTTTCGCATTGCATTTTTTGCCTATTCTGGATAACGTTACCGGTAACGAATACAATTTTGGGGGTGCATCATGCCCGCTTTCCACGCACTGTCCAACGCGCATGTCAGCGAAGAGACCGCAGGCTGGCTCGACCGCAACGCCGTCGACGCGCTCGCCCGACCCCCGGAGCAGGACATGAAAAGCTGGTGGGTTTCCGCTACGCCCTATGGCTGGTTCGTGCGCTTCGCCGAAGAAAATGATCCCCAATGGCCCGACGATCTGCGTGCCTGCGTCGACCATGCCCGCGCAACTGGAGCCGGCTTCATCCACTTCGACCGCGACGAGCCCGCCATCGACGCCCTGCCTGCATTTGAGTGGTAGGCAGCTGGCGATGACTTCCACGCGGATCAAAAGGCGGATCAGCGCGCCGGTCAAAACGCGGCCGCGACGTCAGCGCCGTCTCTACCGGACCCGCCAGATCGACCTCGATCCCGGCGAGCAGATCCGCGTCACCGCGGGTAACCGTACCGTTTTTATCTGGGTCGACGGCAGGGGCGTTCATTTCGGCAAGGGCGGCTATGCGCGTCAACGCACATGCAGCAACAGGAGCAAACAAGAATGACGATCGACTATCCCCGCTTCGCGCATCCGGAGCATCCGGAACTCTTCTGCCAGCCTATTCTGGTCAGCAAGCCAACCAACGGCGCCAGGCCGATCGTTACCATCCACGGGCATTATCCCCGCCCAATTCACGGAGAGATCCTAACGCACCGGAAATTCGGCCGCAATGCGCGCTCCTCGCGGGCCGTGCCGGTGCGCAAGATGCTCGAGGAAGTCCGCACCATTCCTTACATGCCCTGGCATTGGGGCCGCAACCAGAAGGGTATGCAGGCTGACGGAGAGTGCAATGATCTCCTTTCGCTTGCCTTTGGAGGGCCGACGCGCGGCTCGATGCTGCTCACGCGCGAGAAGGCCTGGCTGCGTCAGCGCGATCAGGCCGCCGACATGGCCGAAGCTTACATGAACGCCGGCTATCACAAGCAGAATCCGAATCGGCTGCTGGAGCCGTTCTCCTGGATGCATACGTTGATCACGTCGACCAGCTGGGCGAACTTCCGGCATCTGCGCGACCACAAGGACGCCGAGCCGCATTTCCAGGACTTCGCGCGCCTGGTCGTTCAGGCGCTGGAGTGGATCAGGAAGGAAGGGGCGTTCCAGACGCTTGAGCCCGGCGAATGGCATCTGCCTTACATCCGGGAATCCGACCGGCATGAGTGGATATACGGCGACGGCCTCGCTGCGCAGGAAATCATGGACGGCCTCGGCGTTGACGGCCATGAGATCCTGCGGCGCATTTCCTCGGCCCGGTGCGCGCGCATCTCCTACGAGCCTTTCGATGGCGACGGCTCGCCCGAGCGTGAGCTCGAGCGCTTCGATCAGCTGGTCGCCAGCGATCGCATCCATGCCAGCCCGACCGAGCATCAGGCCACGCCTGACGGCAGGCCTTCCTATGGCGAAGGGATCGATCCGGAAGGCAGGCCGGAATGGCTCAATCCCCATCTTGGCGGCAATCTCGGTCCCGGCTGGATCCAGTTCAGAAAGACTATTGTCGGTGAATATATCGAGGACGAGGACTGGCTGTGAGCGGTGCTGGAACCGGAATGGGGACCGGAACGGGATCCCGATCGGGCACGGCGCTGTTGAGCGGAAGTGATCTTAACGCTGCCTGCGATCGTGCGAGAGCCCTGATGGAGCAGGACGCCCAGGCACGCAATGCAGGCGCGGACGGCGGGCCTAGCCTGGCCGACACGAGCATGGATGCGGAAGTGAGGCGTCAGGCGGCGCTGGCCTACGAACAATGCCCGGGCGAATTCCTGTGCGACCGGCTGCTTTCCTATGCCGAGGTTCTCGAAAGACGCCTCGAAAGGAAGCGGCTTGATCGTGCGCGAGGCATCGGCAAGGTGTTTTCGATGTTCTCGAAGGACCTGGTCGGCGTCCAGCGGCGTTATATCCTGTCCGGCGAGGTCGCCGCGGCCGCCATGATGGTCTCGCAGTTGCGAAGCGCCGCGATCGAGCAATCGCTGGATCTCGTGCGCCTGCCCCTGGGCTCGATCTGGATCGAGTGGGACGATGTCGCGAGGCTTTCACTCTCCCGGGTCGCCGGGCTGGAGGCGCGGCCCGGCGCCTCTATTCCCGATCGCGTCGGCCTGCTCGTAGTGTCGGATCCGGGCGGACGCTCGGGCTGCATGATGATGGCCTATGTGCTACCCGAAGAGGGACCGACGGTCACGCCGCATGTCCTTCGCTTCGACCTCGACGATCCGGGCCTGATGACCCGCGAAGTTGTCAAGCCGCCGGAAGCGCCTGGCCTGAGGGCCGGCTTCAAGGACAGGCAGCAGACGCCGGCGGCGCTGCGACGCCTGTTCAGTGATTACGTGACGTTTGATCTCTATCACAGGATCCCGCGCATCGAGGAAGTCCGGACCTCTTTGAACCGGACACTGGCGCGGCCCGAGGCGCTTCTGTCGGAAGACGATTTCGTCTCGCGCACCATGACGCTTCGCGGGCTTTGCGAACTACTCGACGAATGGCCTTTCCTGCTCGGCGTGCTGCTGATGCTGCATTCGGTCAACGGCGTCACCGAAGAAGCCGGCATGCGCGAACCCATCGCGCTGCCGCGTCATTTGAGAAAGCAGCACGGGACAAAGGAATCGAACCAGATGCAGGCGCGGCTGGAGAAGCCGGTCGAGCATGTGAAGGTGACCATGCGGCTGTCGCGTCGCCTGTGTCAGGAGCCGGAGGAGATCCTGGAATTTACGGAGGCCGGCGAAGGAACTGATGTAAACCGGCCGGCGCGGCGATCTCCACGCCTTCATTGGGTCATCGGCCATCCGCGCCGACGCGGCGACAAGGTGTATTGGTGTTCTCCGCACATGCGTGGGGACCCGGCCCGGCCGATGGCGGCGACCCATACGATGAAAGTGGAACGGTAAAGTTTTGCGGTGCGAAGGCGTGAACGGTGCGGCTTTTCGCACGCGGATGATAGGATCGGACGGAGCGTCTTACAGGAGGATGGCAATGAAGATCTTCGTCGTGAAGAGCACGGAAACGCTGCGCATGGAAAAGAGCTATCGCGTCGATGCCGAGAGCTCCGACGACGCCGTCGGCAAGGTGATGAGCGGCGACGTATCCGGCGTCGAAAGCGGTCGCTTCATGGGGATCGACGCCCGTGAGATCGACGCCGCCGGAATCGTCGAATTGAGCTCGCCGTCAAGCGGCGGGACCGACGCCTCGCCGGGCGGCATCGGCAAGCTGGAGATCGCCGATCGCGAGGCGGCCAGGCGCGCCTGCAAAATCCTGGTCGAAGCCTATGCGAGCAACCCGGAGGATGTCGACTGGTCGGATGTGCAGGCTTCGCTCGCCGAGGCGCTGAACGCCTTCGGCCTCCCCGAGGACTATCCTGAAAAGGTCTGGCAGGACAGGCTGGCGCGGGAAAATCCGGACGAGTCTGAGGACGATGAAACCGTCGAAGCTTCGGTCATGAGCGATCTTGGACTTTGACGGATTTCGAGGAAAGCTGGATGGAAAGGCATGTAGAGGCAGTCGCTCGTGCGGTCGAGAGGTTTCAATGGCCGCAATGGACCGACGATGAGTTCGATATCTGGTGGGAGAAGGATCCGTTCTTCACGCGGCAGGTAACGAGCTGGGGCTGCTTTACCGGCACGAGGAAGGAAAAGAGGCTTCATGAGGCTCGGCTGGCGATCGCAGCGGTCGCGACGTTATGCGAACCGGTTTCCCGGATGGCTGAAACAGCCGACATGGGCCGGTCAATCGATCCGTCGCGCCAGCCACCGTCTCGCGACGATACGCGTGGCTCAGATCCCGAAATCTGACTGGCGCTGCACTGGCCAGAGACGATCACATCGGGATGTATGGCATCTCGCTCCTGTGTGGCCAAGCTCGGGTCCCTGGGATTGTCTGCATCACATCAAATAGCAAAAAGGTAGGCAGAGTCGCCGGCGCAGCGGAGCCCTGACGGTACCTACGAGAAATATTGTGGACGTTTCCTCAGCTGAAATCCGGGCTGTCGTGCGGATTATGATCGGCCGTGATCTCAGCTTCGAGGCTGAACAGAGAATCGACGAATTCCGGGAATGCCTTCTCGATCATCTCAATGTTCTTCAGAACCAGCTTTCCTATCAACTCGATGCCGTATCGATGTCGCACGAGGTGGCGGAAGTTCTTCAATTCGGTAAGAACCTGGTGTTGCTCGTCGCTGAACAAGGCATGCCTCAAATCAGGGATATCCGTCGCCATCTGGTCGAGAATGTCCTGGTGGAATGAAGGTCCGTCCGGCACGCTGCCATCAACATCTTTCGCAATGGTCATCAAGATGTCTTCGATGTCATTGTAAATGTTATGAACACCCATTGCCCCAGCTGTCATTGCCTCCCATTCTCCGGAGGAGATTGCCGCACGTTTGTCGGCGGCATGTTTCATCACATGCTGCATCTCATTGTTGGCGCGTTGCAGTTTTTTCGTAAGCTTCGCAAAGGTGGCGGATCTAAAGTTGAACATCCTGAAATTCCTGTGCTCGTTCCGGCGTCAGATCGGAGGCGTACACGATATCATAGGGAATGCTGCTACCTCTGAATGCCGATGCAACAATGCGTTCGATCGACACACGTCGCTGCGGATCAGTGAGGCCTGGCACAAAGAAATCGACGTCCGAATGCAGGCCGAACCGGCCGCTTGTAAGCGAGCCGATTACATACAATTCTATGCCATTCGAGGACGCGCGTTCGATCACGCGACGGGAACGTTCGTGAGCCTCCTTCTCCCGAGACTGCAATCGTTCGCGTCGGTGTTGTGCCATTCTATTCATGAGCACCTATTAAACCGGGTTTCGCTTGCGTCTTCAATGGTATCGTCTCAGGAGGTTCGTTGTATTTTCCGAAAGTTGAAGTCGCTTGGGGCTTCATCGAGGCGCCTGCGGCAGGCCTCTAAGCCTGGTATAGGGGTGGCTTGGCTTTGTACGGTTTGAAATTGATCCTCGCCGTCAATATGTTTTTCGCATTGACCGACAGGCGTACCCGCGGTATCCATACGCTGCCGGCCTCGGCCGGCTATGGTGTTACACGGCTTCGTGAAATAGTCGTCTCGGACCCGGGGGCAGTACCCGGCGCCTCCACCAAAAGAAGTCCGCCACTTTTAACGGCCCTCCAGGCGCGGGCGGTGGCAGGGATCGCAACCCGGCACGACGATTGTCAGGACTTCTTTTGATGGGGGCGAAGCAGGATCGACGAGCGGTGAAAGACGCTGATCGGCACCCGGCATGATACCGCCGTTATCGGATCACCACGATAAACGCCAACGATAACGTTGCGTCCGCGGATCGCGTAGCCCTGGCTGCCTGATCACGCTGGGCCCGCCGGGAGCCTCGAAACAGAATCCCGGTGACTTCGCTAATCGGTGAAGGATCAGCCTATATTCTTCTCATAGCGACGGATGGCTTCTCATCCGGCAGGCGATTAGAGTGAGCCTGCTAGGAATTTTGAATGATGCGCGGGAATCAGCGGCATGGAAAAGTCATCAGCCCGTCACGAGCGAGAGCCTGTGTCTGGGGTTTCTCCCGATGCGCGTGAAGAACATTTGCAGTTGTTATGCCAAAGCGCGATCGACCACTACGGACTTCGCCTGCTTGACAACATCGATCTGACCGCAGTGCCGGAACTGCGTCGCCGCGCACCCATCATCGCCAATGCCTTGATGGAGCGTGGCGACGCCCGTGCGTTCAAGCTTGCCAGGGAGATACAGTCTCTTCTGGAGGTGGTCGACCGATGGCATTGAGTCCGTTTCAGAAAAGTGTGGTCAATCTACTGGCGGGCAACAGATCCGAAACCAGTTACATGGCTGGCGGGCTGGTCCTGAATAAGGATTGGCCCCGCCAGTCGGATGATCTCGATATATTTCATGATACCGATGAAGAGATCGGCGCCTCGGCGGATGTGGATATCCGGACATTGAGAGAGGCGGGCTATCGGGTAACGATAGACATCGATATTTACGGGATTGTCGAGGCGACGGTTTCCGGGGCGTCCGGCAGTACAATTGTGCAGTGGATGAGCGAAACGCGAACCAGATTTTTCCCTCTTGTTCGTGATCTGGAGTGGGGCGCGCGCCTTCATACCGCGGACTTGGCCGTGAACAAGATGCTTGCGGCTTCAACGAGAACCAAGGCGCGCGACTATGTGGATCTGGTTACCATCAGTGATCGGCTTTGCCCTTTGGGACCGCTGGTCATTGCGGCCTCCGGCAAACCTCCCCATTTTTCGCCTCAACGAATTGTCGATGAAATTCGTCGGCGCGGACTTTCCGTTTCCGATGACGAGTTTCAGTCCGTGAAGGGTTTGCCGCAGGATTTCCAGGCAGGGAATCTGCGTGAGGAATTGATCGAAGCCCTCGATGCGGCCGAAGAATATCTCCAGATTGTCCCGACAAGTGTCGTTGGTTTGCTGGCTGTGAACAACGATGGAATTCCCATCGAGGTTCGCTCCCTTGATGAGGATGGGTACCTCCTGCGCAAGGCGACAGACGAGCATGAAGTCATTCCGACCTTACCGGATGTCCCGTCTTCATGGTCACATGAGCCGTAGTTGTACGGAGCCGCTTTGCTGATCTCGAGGATTAGGGGGAAGGGTCGTTTCGTGACGGTTCCGCCTGGTCGGAGTGCAAGCAGGCTTCAGGCGCATCTGGTGCGATGACCCCCTCGGGACCGAAGATCGAGCGGAACATCTCCATGACGACTTGGGCGCAATGCGACCGGTCGTCGAGCCTTTCCGGATCGAGGGAGCGCTGCAGCGCCTTTATACCGGCAGCCAGTCCGGAAGCGGGGAAGCGCGACGGATAGAGCGCGGTGATCACGTCGCGGAGGCGGAGCGCCTCATCCGGGTCGAGGAAGAGCGTCGGCCCGAACTCCTCGGGATGATCGAAGTCGAGGGTGACGCCCTCCCTGTAGGGCTCTCCACGATTGTCGAAGCGGATGCGCAGGCAGGCGCCGTCCTCGGCACGGAAGGACACGGATTTCTGCGGCATGACTTTCATCGGTGCGTTTCCTTATCGATATTCTTTTTCATGAACGCGCTCACCAGTCCGGCGACGCGCCATGGCTCGCATTATCCGACGTTCCGCGGGCGTATTCGGCTTGATCATCCGGATATATGGCAGCCGGCGCCGGAAAGACCGCCTCGCGCAAGATGTCGGCTGCCTCGCGAAGGACCCCGGAAATCCTGGCGGCGACTTCTTTGTCGACCGCGGTATCGAACGGCACGTCGGGCGACGCCAGGTCCTCCACCTTGCGCGATAGCGCGTCTATCTCGGCGGCGATCTCTTCCGCTGTACCGGCGTGTTCATCGACGACATGTGTCGGGAAGACTTCCGGGAACGCTTCGCCGATCGCTTGCCGCACACGCTCGGCGGTGACGTCCTCGCGGAAAACATGACCTGTTCCGAAATCGGCCAGAATGGTGTCCAGCTTCTGGCTTGGGATGGGGTCGCGCAGTTCGGGAAAGGCGGCGCGGACGGCGTGGCCGATCACCGCCGGCGAGGCGAACATGCTGAAGCGGCTGCCGCCTTCCGATTGCCGGGACGCCGCGTCGCAATGGGACGCAAGCAGGCTGGAAAGCCTCACGGCCTGTGTATCTTGTCGTGTGTCCTGCTTTGCGTAAGATGGCATTTTCATCTCCCGTTCCCGTGTTGGTCGTTCCAGTTCCCGGCTCGGCCCGTTTCAGGGCTCGGGCGCGTCGGCCGGGACGTCGGTGTTCACCTGATTGCCTTCCAGCATGTCTGCCACCGGATCGAAGCCTGGTGCGCGCCCTTTCGCCAGGTCGACGATCGCCGCCGTCACTGGCGCGACATCCATGGCATAAAGGCCGAAATTGTCGGGCGGGTTCGTCTCTACCAGGACCACCTGCTGCCGATCCGGATCCCAGGCGAAATCCATCACGCAACTGAAAAAGGGATTAGGCTCGCCCGATCGGCTTTCCTCTTCCGCGAGCAGGTCGCATAGCTCGGCCGCCTTTTCGACAAAGAGGCTGACAAGCTCCGGGTCGCGGCGCACCTGCCGGTCGTTTCGCACCCCTTCGACCTTGACGTCGAACGCCCCCGATCCGACGGGGCGCCGCAATAAGGATCCCTGCAAAGCATGTTCCGGTTCGTGGAAAGGCGGGGAAAGATATTCGACGCAGCCCGCGCCGGCGACGGGACGGCCGCCGACGACCACGATCCGGTATTCGCTTTCCATCGTGATGCGTTCCTGGAGCAGGAAACATTCAGGACGTTCCTCGCAATCCATCAGGTTGACGTCGAAGGCTTCGTAGAAAGCCTTGAACACGATCCGGTCGAGATCGTCCCCACTTCGCTGGTCCTCGCTACACTGGTCCTTACTGGCCTGGCCGTGCGCGACGAGTGCCGCCAGATCCAGTGGAACGAGGACAGGCGCCTGGTATTTGGCCTGAAAGACGATCTTGGCCATGATCTCGCGGCAGCCCTGCCTGGCGAGCTCCAGGCATCCTTCCTGGAAACCATTCGCTCCGTACTGGTCGCCTGAGGTCAGCACGTGACGGCGCCCGAGCGCCTCGCGCAACACATCGCTTCGCCAATAGGCTTCGCCCTGGTGGAGTTTTCCCTCTCGCGGCCATGCCAGATTGACGGGAGGCGGATCGCCGGCGGCGAGCAGTGGGCCCGGAAAAAGCGGATCCTGGCGCAGGATGGTGCCGCGAAGGATTGTCGGGCGGGCCGGATCGAAGGTGGTGGCGGCATCCGGCCTGTCGTTGGAAGAGACGCTGGCAAACGAACGCGCGATGCTCAGCTGGGTGCTCGCATTGTGGTTCCGGTCGACGACATGAACCGGCAGGCCTGTCTCGATGGCCGAGATGAGCTGGATGGCGTTCTCGGTCCAGTCTTCCGGATCGGCCGAACGCCTTACAGCGTCGCCGGGCACCGCGAACAGGTCGGTCCAGACGGTTCGCATCCGCTCGAGGCGGCGCTCGGCTGCCTGGCGCAGATCGGCATCGATGCCGGCAGGCAAGTCTTCCCAGACGGGATCGCGGGCGACGCGCCCGAAATCCCCGTAGAGCGGCCTAAAGAGGAACTGGACCTCCATTCATGGGTCTCCCGGTCATTGCATGGTTCAGCCCGCCGGCGGTCCGGCGGGCTGAACCGCTCCACTATGGAGGAGCGGAAGGCGATTTTGCGAGAGGTATCCTCACATGTCGAAATCCTGGCCGCGGTCCTCCGGCTCGCGCCGCGCATGATTGGCGGTTCCGTATTCGGCTGCGCCCGTGAGTTCGACGCAGACCTGCTCCAGTCGCGCCAGTTCATCGTCGCCCGGGACGTCATCGGCGCCGATCGCCGCGATTAGCCGGTTGCCGATCTCGACCATCGGCCGGCGATCGTCCGTCGGCCAGGAATAGAGATAGGCGCCCGCGTGATCCCGGACTGCGAGGATATCGCGCCCGTCGACGGCGAAGAGATCGGCGTCGAACCGGTATCCGGGCATGGCCTCTCCGAGGATGCCGCCGAGGCTGTCCTTGACGGCCTGTGACCATTCCGCGTCGATGCGATGGCCTTCCTCGGTGAGGCTGGCCGAAATGGCGCGCAGATCGTCGGGGATCACCGTGGCGCATTGCAGGTTCTCGATCTTCGTGGCGGTGGCCGCTCCGAAAACTTCCCGGCACAGCCGGTCGTTGCCCTGGATCATGCGGATCATCTCGTCGGACTGGCGCATGACGCCGCTGCGGACGCCGGTCGCGTAACGCATGCCGACCGTCATCTGGGCGACGCGCCCGATTACCTCGTCGAGGCGAGCCTCGGGCGCGAGCGCGTCCTGATGACCGGGAGCCAGCGAGCCTATCTGCCGGCGCAGTTCCTGCGCGCGGGCGTATTTCCACAGATCCATGCGCGAAAGGCCGTTGGGAAGCTCGACGTCGCCGTACCGGTCGGTCGCAGCCGCCATCCAGGCGTTGGTCGCCAGCGATTGCGGGACCGCGTCTGGATCCTGCTGGACCAGGAAACGGATGTCGTCGTTGAAAGCGTCGATAGCCTCGGCCCAGCGGCGCGCGTTGCGCAGGCCCTGGCCGACAGGAGAGTCCTGAGGCGGGTCTCCGGCGGCGTCGATCAGCCGGTTCAGTTTTTCGCGATCGTAAATGGAGAAAGGATCGAGATAGGTCACCGAGGTTCCGGCCGCATCATCGCCATTGCCGGAAGGCACCGGAATGCGCAGTCCGGCCCCTCTGATCTCATTCAACCCGATCGCCCGAGGCGTCTCGCCTTCGGAGACCAGCACAAGCGTACCGATCTCCAGCGGCCTGGCGTCGGCGTGATCGTCGGCGACGCGGATCGGCTCCATCACGGCGCGGGTGGCGAGCAAGGCGGTGCAGTCGCCGTAGGTGACGTCGAAATCGTCTTCGTCCTCGTCGTAGATCTCGTTGGCGATAACGGCGTACATCAGCGAGTCGGCGAGCCCGCGGCGGTTGACGATGATGCTGGTCATTGGGGTTCTCCTGTTTCGGGTCGGCTTGTTCAGGCCGGCGCCCAGTGCATTATTTAAGATACGGTCAATGCGGTGCTGCTTTCGACGTCCGGTTGGAGAACTGTACTGGAAGATCATGAAAAACCGAACGCGGGCATAAAAAATGGCAAGGCGGCTCATCGGCTCAGGACAAGATGCCCAGCCCATCATGTCTGACCTGTAAGTACAAATGGATACCGACGCGCAGCTTCGCGCAATTGACCACTCACCTTGGAGATGGAAACGAGACAGGTTATATGACGGGGGTCACGGGCTGCCACACGATTCCTTCGGGAAGTGCAAAAGGGCGGCCCTTCTTTTCCATGGCATTGATACCTTACGCCAAAGCACAAGCGACCGCTGTATAGAGGATCGCGCAACTAAGGGCGTAGGGCCCGCCCTATCAGTCGCCGTCAGGCGAAGCCGCCTGGAAAGCTCTTCATTCCGGGCTCAAGTCATCTTCGTCACCCCATGACGGCGCAAGAACGGCGCCCTCGTCGAATGCAACCTCGAAACCATGGCCGGCGAGCCGATCCGCCACGGCGTTGACGCAGCCGCTTTCGCCGGAAAGCTCCCGCCACGCTCCTGTCACGACGATGCGATGACGCTGCGGGTCGAGTGATTTTTCGCAGACGAGCCGATCGACGGCCTCGTCATGGTGAGGCGGCTGGTCGTCGCATCCCCAAACGCGCAGGGATATCTTCTCCTTTGCCCGGCAAGTGTCCAGCTTGCTTTCGATCGCCTCGCCAAGATAGCGATAGGCGCTCCGTCCGAGTTCGTCCGACAGGGCTCCGTCTATCACGATGATGCCCGCTATGGACGGAGGCTCCCATCCCTCGATCGCCGCAGCCAGCGTCGCGCGGGCAGCCGACGCCTCCTGCCTGCCGAGATTGAGATCGGCGGACCCGCAGGCGGATCCGGGATGAACGATAATGAGAACGTCGCCCATGTGCCGTCTCCGGTCTGATCCCCTGCCGGACGTCATGCGCGGCGCGGGTCTGAGGGAGCATTGCGGCGTCCGCCGGTCTGGCTTTCCTGTTTGCGGCTTTCAGGGGATCGGCACGCCAGGTCGTCGGTGATGAGGACCGCCGAGAGGCTGGAGAATTCCGCGAGCAGCCGGGCGACGGAGCTGAACGCGACCGACAGGAGCGCGACGTCCATGCCGATCTGCGTGAGGTTCAGTCCGAAAAGTACAGGTCCCCAGAGGAAGACCGCGAAAGCGATGAAGAATACCGACAGGAAGCCGTACCATTGGGAAAGCCCGCGGCCGATTGCGGCCACGGCGCGAAGTCCACCGGCCCAGCGCGGACCCGTCGCCGGTCCCGGCGAAGCACAGAGGCTGTCAGCTGGCATGGAGCCCGCCAGACGCATCAGGGCGAGGGAGCGTCGGAAGGAACATGCTCGGGCACCGGAGCGGGAGACGCCATATGGACGACGAGGCATGGATGGCGCTCGGCGTCGGCCTCGCGGGCGATGTGGCCGTCGAGGATCAGCCTGCGTCCCACGCTTGACGCGACCGTTGCCGCATCCTCGCCGTAGGCGCGGAAAGGCAGAAGCTTGCGCTCGTCTCCCGATACGCCGCCTGAAGTGTCGGTGGAGACATCTCCTGTGCGAGTTTCATCGAGCCGCGTGTCTTCGCTGACGTCGAGCAGTCCGAGAACGAAGGGCCCGGCGTCGTTGCGGTCCTGACGGATGCGGGCAACCCGGCCGCTATAGGAGCGCAGTCCCGTTTCCATCATGTCGAGGCTTCCGTCCGGGCGGGTGAAACCATGGATCACGGGAAGATTGCCGTCGGCCTGGTCGAGCAGGGCATCCAGCAGATCGGGGAAGCTTTCTTCCGTGACGACCGCGGGAATGCGCGAGGAGCCCTCCTCGACGGGATCGAAGCCGATGACGATGAAGCACTCGCCTTCGGGCGTACGGAAGCGGCGATGGCTATCGGGATCGAAATAGCCGAGTAACCCTGTGAAGAGACCGGCGTCCTGCGGATTGTTCGCGTGGGACTGTTGGGTCATGTGCTGTTCGGTCATGTCTGGCTCCCCGGCCCGGTGGCGTGTGAAGTGGTGTTTTTCATATTATCCAAAAGGAGCGACAAACGAAACGATTTTCGCATTTGCGCCACAAATCGCGTCATCTGCCCGTTTCGCCTCCAGCGGGGGCTTCGACGCCGGCCTTCAGCTCTCCTGACAGGAGCGCCCGTATCCAGGACCCGGCCGCGGCGCGCCGTCCCGGCGCGGGAACCGATCCCTCGGGAATCGCGGCAGCGAGACTCAGCCGGCCTCCGTCCCTGATCCAGTTCGACGCCGCGCTCGTGATCTGTTCGACTGTTTCCTCGCCTGTCCTGGTGTCGACGGGGTCCTTGTCCGAAGACCTCGCGCCCGCCATCATCGCCTTCAGGGCCTGCTTGCCGAGGACCGACGCCACGCGCGCGATGTTGGCCCGCTTTTCCCCGTCACCGAAGACCGCCGCCAGTGCGCCCTTGTCTTCCAGAGCGATATCTATGCTGGCATAGCGGTGTCTGTCGGGACCGGCTTGCGACGACTTTTGCGGCGTCTTTTGTGTCCTCTTTTGTACCGTCTTGCGCGGAACGTCGGCGCCCGCCTCCAGATCGAGAAGGCCGGGCATCGAGGTTCTGACCGACAGTCGTGTGGCGCCTGCCTCGCGGTTGACCGCTCCGATCGCATCGAGGTGGATCGCCGGCTCGCCCTTTTCCTCCAGTGCGCGGCCCGCCAGTGCGGCGAGCGGCGGCCAGGGTATGAGGGAATAGTGGAACTGCGCGCCGGCGATTCCTGCCTCCAGCTTCCATTCGCCGGTTTCGCCCGCAGGTTTCCGGACGGCCACGACGCGGGCGGCCGAAGCCATCGGCGCGCCGTTCACCCGGTAACTCAGCGTCTGCGCCGACAACGCCGTCCGGCCAGTGCTCGCCAGCAGGCGGTCGGGCCCGCTGACGACATCGAGGAGCGCGCCGCCGCCTCCTGCGGGGATCGCCGGAAGGCCGTCCTCGCCGGGCCGCGGGAGCCTCGTCAGTGCGCCTTGCAGTGTGTTCACCGCCGTGACGAGATCGTTCTGTCCAGGCAGGGCGGCCATGCTCATACCGGACATACGCAATTCGCCGATGTCGAGCACCGCTTCGCGCGTTTTGCTCTCCTGCCCGGAGCCTGGACTGCCCTGCGTCTGCCGTATGGAAGTGTCCGAGGCTTCCACGAGGCGCAACAGGAGCGCCTTGCCGTCAGTCGACCGGTCGAGCGCCGCGGTCGCGCTCGCGACCGCCAGCAGCGTGCCGGCCCTCTTCAGCTTCAGCCCGGTCAGCGTCATGATGGCGTCGGGATCCTGCACCGACACTGTGTCGCCGGCCGAAAGACGGGCCGACTTTCCGCCTCGCGGATCCTTGCGGAGGGTAAGGGTGAGCGTATCGGCGGAGACGTCGCCCTTTTGCGAGGAGGAAAGAAAGCCACCCTCCGATGTGAGGCCAATTCCCCTCAGGACGAGCCTGGGGTCGGCTAGCGTCCCGGCGGTTTCGACGGTCATCCGATCGAGCTTCAGGGCGACGCTTTCGCCCGACGCGACGGAGAGGCGGATCTGGACGTCGCTCCACTCCTTCGATGAACCCCCGGCCATGCCTGCCTGGTCGGACGGCCCGCCAAACGGAACGCCAGTGCAGCTTTCAGGAGCGAGGAGCAGGTCCTGCAGGCAGGCCCTCCGGGAGAGCGAAGGCATGGAGCCCGGCGTGGCGACAGGCTCCTGCGCCTGACTGGTCCGGGTGGGGCTCGTGTCCGACGCCGCGAAGACGAATCCTGCCGGCAGCGCCAGCGCGGCGGCCGTTGTGATGACTGCCCTGATGAACGTGGGTGCCAGAATGGAGATACGCATTTCTTTTCCTTAATCCTGATAACTCTGCGCCGACATTGGAAAAACAATCGTGTTTTCTATCTCGGCTGGGAGGCGTCTGTCGCGCGATGCGGCCCCGCCCATCTTCCCCGGATCATTTCGATAAAACTTTTTCTTTCACTTTAGGCAGGCGGCGATGGAGAACGCTGAAGCAGGAACGCCTTTCATCGAATATCCGGATGCCGCGATTCTCACCGATCGACCAGCGGCGAGAAGCCGAGACGCTCGATGAGATCCTCGGCCGAATCGTAGACCTGCAGCGGAGCACCGCCCGTCCCCCTCGCCAGGCAGACGGTCGGGCTGCCTGGCGGCCGGGAGGAATGTCCCGGCCAGCCCCGTGCGCGGAAATCCAGGCAGAGATAGTCATCGTCGCGATTGAATATCGGCAGGATCTGCCGGCCGCCCTTTATCGCCGCGAGCTCGTCGATCTCGCTGGCCGGCCTGAGGACACCCGGATGGATGAGCGTGCCGAGAAGTTCGTGCTCGGCGCCGGCATGTTCTTCGTAGAGTTCCCACAGGCAGGTGGGGATCGGGAGATCGAGGCGCAGTGCGGCCCCTTCGACGGTTTCCCCCTGAAGGCCGTCAGGCACGGCGCCCTCGCGCCAGGGAAGGCGCTGCCGTCCGGAGGTCTCGGCGTAACGGGCGAGCGCGCCGATATCGTATCCGGATTCGGGCTCGCCTCCGGAGGAACCGGGTCGCGGGTTGAACGGGTCGGCGGTCATTTCAGCGGCCTCCTGGCTCGGTTTTGGGAAAAGAAATTCGTTTTGCGACAGAGCCGGACTGGCGGCGGCGAACTGGCACGCAGCTGACAAGCGGCGACGAACCCGCCGGGTGGCCGACAGGCGGACCGCATCCGACAGGCGGTCGGCAGGCGGCTGGCGCACCGCGCAATAGCCGGTCCGGCTGACGCGTGCAGCAGACACCGTGAATTGTGGGGGGGCTGGTCCGGAAATCCGGAAGCGCTCTTGGGGGGCGGGGGACGAAGGCCTCAGACGCCGGACCAGCGAGGAAAGAGGTAGCAGCGCTTCGGATTAATGTAAAGAATGTTTTTTTCGTTTTTATCATCCCCCGCCATGCTCCTCTGCCGGCATGTCGCCCGGCGCATCGACGGCGAGGTCCGGTGCGCCCGCGGCGGCCTCGATCGCGGCGCGGATCAGCATGACGATGCCCGGATCCGGCCTGGGCAGGACACCGCCTCTCCCGCCGCTTCCCTGCTTTCTTCCCTTGCGGCCGTAATGCGAGGTGCTTCTCACGCCGGAATGGCCCATGAGAGCCATGACCTCAGGGCGGCTGAAGGCGGCGCGGGCCCGATCGGCAAAATCGTGGCGGGCGTCGTAGAGGGTGATGCGCCGGCGGCTCGGGAAGGCGATCTCGCTCGCCCGCGTGAGCCGCTTGCCGACCTGACGGAAGAGGTTGGCCCTTTGCGCCTGCTCCACGGAGCCCCTCAGGCAGCAGAGAAAGAATATCTTTTTTCGTATCTCCAGCGGCAGGCCTGCTATATCGAGGAGACGCTTTTCCGGAAGGCCCTTGAGACGCGCCTCCGCTGCCTTGGCGTTCTGCACCAGGAGACAGACGATCCCCTCTTCCCTGGCGGGCGACAGCAGCCGTGCCAACGCCGGTTCAAGCAGTCTTGCGCGCAGGATACGGTTTGCCTCCGGGGCCGCGAGGATCTTGCGATCCTCGCCGGCCGGGTTCTTCTCGTTGGGCTGATCGATGTCGCGGGGCAGGCCTGCGTCGTGGTCCGTACGGGCGGCGTCATCCGCGAAGTCCCGGGCCGCCTGGCGGGCGATCTCCTCGGGCAGCGCGGCTTCCGCCTCTACGGGCATCTCGGTCGTTCCGGTGAGGACCGCCGCCTGGAACCACTCGGCGGGTCGCAGTCCGGTATGCCAGGTGCACTCCAGCAGCAGGCCGGCCAGCATGTCGTAATTCGCGGCCGGATTGCCGTCGAGGAGGTCGCGGGGTTCTCCCTTCCGGCACAGTATGGCGACGAGCGTATCGACATCGCTGCCCGGAAGGGTTTCGAAGTCCTCGGCGGTACGCTTGCGGCCCGTCTTGCGAGGAGAAATTCCCGCCAGTTGCTGGTGCAGGCTTTCCAGATCGGCTTCCGCCACGTCGTAGGTGCCGGATTCGCCGGCACAGATGCGCACCAGACGCAGCGCCTCGGCAAGCGAAGAGGGCGCCGTCATCAGCTTGAGTTCCTCGCAGGCCTTTTCGATCCCGGCGATATCCATGGACAGAAGCATCGTCAGGGCGCGGCCGGTTCCCGGTTTCCGGTCGTTTTCTCCACGGCCGGCGGCATTGGAGGCTTCGAGCTGACCCGCGGCCTTCGTTCGTTCGCTGGCGAAACGTTTGATGAACTGGAGGGCGGCGTCTCTTTGCCCGGTATCGCACAGGGCCGAACATATCGAAAGCAGGCCGGACTTCTCCTTGTTCCAGCTCGCCGGAGAGATCGCTCCGGCTCTCAGGGTGAGCTGGACGACGAGATCACGGGGATCGAGCGGAGCGGCGCAGGCGAGCGGAGAGGGAGAGCGATGATGACGGGCCCGTTCGCAGGCCGCACGGATCAGCCGGGCGACGTCCCAGAGGTATGACGGGCTGAGCGAAAGGGCACCGCTCCCGGCGGGCTTGGCTGCCATGGTGGTGTCGGGAAGGGGGCCTGCGTCCATCGGCGTGCTTTCCGGGGATCGGGGTCGGAGGGCTTATAACTGAAATTCACTGTTTTCCGGGCGAAACGCCATATTATAAGCCCTATACCATTTATAAGCCCTCTTTCGTGTTTTTCGTAAACCGCTATTTATAAGCCCTTCAGAGGGCGTTCAAGCAATACGCCGTCCCGGTCGCAGGAACGGTGACGCTCCGTGATGACGAGGTTTTCATGTCGACAGGCAGCTTCTCTCCGAAGTCACCCCACCCCGGTTTCGTTCGCCGCTGGCTGCTGCAATCGGCTGCGTTGATGGCCCGCCGCGCCTTCGTCATTTCAGCAACCGCGCTCGGCTCCAGCTTCGTCATCGGCATCGTGCTTCTGTCGGGCGTGCTGCTCGCCCTCAAGGGCGGCGCCAGCATCGCCGCCATCGAGACCGCCGGCAAGCTCGTCGGCGCCGGCCTCGCCCAGTTCGCGCTGCTGGCCATCCTGGCGGAGTTCGCCGTGGCGGACGGTCACGAATTAAGGGAAAAGATTCCCTATCTGTCGTCGTGGTCGACGATGATGACGATATTGGGAATTTATTTTCTTTTTGTCATCGTTTTCCAGATGGCCGGGATGAGCGATCTCGGCTCCCCTCCCGCTTCGGATCTCCGCGACGCGGTCTACGGCGCGCTGCCCGACAAATGGCGCATCGTGGCGATGATCGTCGATATCGGGGCGGAACAGGCGGTGGTCGGCCTTTACCAGGTCGCCTTCCTCGGCTTCTTCGCCTGGCCGCTGGTGCTGATGGCTGGCCTGCCGGCCTCGGCGGCGAGCGTGTGCGGCCATCTGGTCGTGCTGAAGCTTCTGGGCATCTATCTGTCGACGCTGATGACGGTGTTCCTGGCGGTCGGGCTGTTGACCAGCCTTCCCTTCTTCGTGTCGCTTCCCGCGGCCGTGCTCTTCGTCGGCTGGGTCTATGTCGGGGCAAGGGAGATCTTCATCGGCGTCACGCAGAACATGCCGCAGCGGGCCGGGCGCGCTATCGCTTCTCCCGGCACCGCATGATCCACGAACCCTGTGGCGGGAGACATGTATTCGCCGAAACCAAAATCCGAAGGAGTTTTCCGTGAACGATCAGCCCCCGAAACCGGTATTCCGAACCCAGCCTGTATTGCCAGGCATGTCGCCCTCGCCAAACGAGATTGTCGAGGGCGACGGTTTCCACGTCAGCTACAATTGCGTGGACGGCGAGATCTACGGCTGCGACACCACCGCGCTGGTCATCGGCCAGATGGAAGCGTTCTACATCCTCGACGGCGATCACCGCCAGGCGTATGCCGCACTCGTTCCGCAAGGCTTGAAGGCCTGCCTCGGCTACTTCGAGGACAACATCGACCGCGCGAACAAGCGAAGCGACTTCCCGCCGAAGGAAAACCCGGGGCAGTCGCCCGGCGCCGACGGACCGGGCATGTGACCACGGTCACCCGGTGATGGCCGCAAAGGTTGTCGAGGTGGCGCCCGCTTCAGGCAAGCGGGGTCAACCAAGCTGACGGCCTTCTGCGGGAATGGAAATTCTATTTCCTAATTCCGGTTTCGGCCCTTGCGGCTGAAATGGAGCAGGCTTCTTTCGGTTTGCGAAAATGATTCCACTTCTTACAATGCATGGACTGTTTCGCATTTCGTCGAGCGGCCGCCGGCCGACCAGGACGCCGTACCGGTCTGGAAGGATGGTCCCCAAAAAGTGGAAGGGTTCATGACAAAGACATCAAGCGCCTCCTTTGCGGCTGCCGCCGCAGCTCTGTGCGCCGTGAGCCTGCTCGCGGCCTGCGCGACGGCGCCCCGGCCGCCGGCGGCCACGGTCGGCAGAACGAGCGTGGACGCCACGATCGCCAGCGCGATCGACCGGTCGTCCCGTGTGAACAGGGCGATCGCCGAAATCGAGGCCGCCGCCTCGGCCCCGTCCGCCCCGGCTCCGGCGCAGACCGTCCCTGACGGCATGGAGCTTCCCGAGGAACTCAACCGCCTGTTCAGCGTCGAATGGCGCGGTCCGCTCGAGCCTCTTCTGGAGGGCATGGCCAAGGAGATCGGCTACAAATTCGTGCGCACCGGTTCTGCGCCGGCAAGCCCGGTGATGGTTTCGGTCTACCGCACCGACGAGCCGATCTGGCGCGTCATCCGCGACGCCGGAACCCTGGTCACCAGCGAGGCCGCCGTGGTGCTCAATCCCCGCGAGCGGACCATCGAGGTCCGCTACGCCCAGCGCCGGAAGGGATGACACGATGGCCTCGCCAGAAATTGGAACGATCGTCCGGCCGACAGCCGCCGAGGAAGCCGTTGCTGACGCGGGCGAGAAAGGGATGAGGGGGACGACCTCGCGGGATCGAGAGGCTCTGCTGGTTCGACTTGCCTCGCTGGTTCGGCCGGGACGGCGCGGGGCGGCTTCGCCCGCCTTCCTCAGAGGCGCGGCGCTGGCGCTGGTCGCGATGACGGCCTCCGGGTGCCAGACACTCGATGCGCCAGGCCCGAAATACCTTCCCGCCGTGCCCTCCATCGGAGGCGTCGACGACCTCAAGATCGGGCCGCCGCCGAAGACGCTGGATCAGGTCACCGTTCCGAAGATGGAAAAGTTCGACGCGAAGGAGATGACGGAAGTACGCCGTGACGGGTTGCGCGAAGCCGCTCTCGCCTACGGTTCTCAAATGGGGTACGCGCGGCGCGCCTGGGAAATCGAAAAGACCTTGCAGGCCCGCTCGACGGCGCTTTCGGAAGCGTTCAGCTTCGATCGGGTGACGATCGCCGCGCCGCGCCAGGTGGGCTTCATCGTTCCGCCTGTCGTCAGCCGAGCCTTTGCTCCCTACGAGATCGACGGCGACGGCATGGCGGCCAGCGCCGCCGACGAATATCTGGAGATCGTCAGTCCGGCCAGGCTCGCCCCGGTCGTGCCGACATGGCGCGATTACCTGCTGATCGCCGCGGGCGAGCCCGAGGAACCGGCCGGTTCACTTTTGCCGCGCAACAAGGATGAGCAGGCGATCTTCGAGCGCTGGCTGAAGACCGGCTGGAACGAGGGGGTCAGGCTTGCCGACGATTCCTTCGAGGAAAAGGTCAACCGGCTGCAGCGCGACTTCGAGGGTATGCTTCAGTACCGCCGGCTTGTCGCCCTCAACATGATCGACGAGATGGTCGTGGCGGATGCCGATTTCGGCACGGTGGCGGAAGAGGACGGCTCCGCCATGCGCATCGGTGAGCGCACGGTCACCATCGTTTCGGCCGCCAGGCTTGCCGGCGACGAGGGCCGCTGGCGTCCCGTCCTGGTCAATGCAAGGTGGAAGGAGATCACCGACAAGGGTTCGATCAATCCCGACGCCGCCCATACACCCGTGCGGCCGGCGGTCAAGCGCAAGCTGTGAGCGGCTCCATGCTCCAGACGGCCGATACCGCCGACGATGCTGAGAAAGCCGGTTACGTCGGCGACGCCCACGACGCGACCGGGCGGCCGACCGGGAAGCCGAGGACGGTTTCCGTTCCTTCGGGCCGCGGTTTCGCGCGCGCCGGCGCAGCGGATGCGGCCGGCTCCTTCATCACGCCGGCTCCCTTCGAAGTCGATCCATCGCGCTCCGACGTTGTCGCGCTGGCCGACGAGCCGCCGCGGATAGACATATCGGATTTCCGCCAGATCGTCATGAACTGCGTCGCTTCCGGCGCTTCCGACCTGACCATCCAGACGGACCGCCAGCCGCGCGCCTCGATCCATGGGCGCCATTATCGTCTCACCCGACGCCCATGGACGCAATCGGAAGTCGACCAGATCCTGCGTGAAATTTACGGCGCCGACAATGCGCCGGCAGAGATCAAGGGGCGCAACATCCTCGACTTCGCCTGGGAGATCCGCATCGACCGCTTCATGCGCCAGCGGTTCCGCGTCAACGCGACAGGCATCCATTCGGCTTCCGGTGACGGCGTCGAAATCACCCTGCGCGCCCTGCCGTCCTCTACGCCCACGCTCGACGGCGTATCGCTCGATCGCGGGCTGCTGCCCTGGATGACGCCGCGCAACGGCATCATCGTCATCGCCGGCGCCACCGGGCAGGGGAAATCGACGACAATGGCCGCGGTGACCCGTCATCATCTGGAGGATGTCGGCGAGCCCCGCAAGATCGTCGATATCCAGAAGCCGATCGAATACACGTTCTACGACGTCACGCGCTCGCTCGAGGGATCGGCCTCGACCATCGCCCAGTCGGAGGTCGGCCGTCACATCCATTCCTTTTCGGACGGCGTCTGGTCGGCGCTGCGGCGCGCGCCCGACATCATCAATGTCGGCGAGGCCCGCGATCAGGAGACGATCCTGGCGTCCATCGAGGCGTCGCTCACCGGCCACCTGGTCTACACCACTACCCATGCCGGCACCGTCGAGGAGACGCTGCGGCGCATGGTGACCGCGTTCGGGCCGGCTGAACGGGAAAGCCGCGCCTTCGACCTGATCACGTCGCTCAAATTCGTCATGACGCAGTATCTGCTGCCGTCGCGCGAGGGGACGGGGCGCGTGCCGGTGCGGGAGTTCCTGGCGATCGACGCCAGGGTACGCGATCTGCTTGTCCGCTCGCCTTCGGACGAATGGTCGGGGATCGTTGCCGACATCATGTCGGGCCGGCGCGACATTCCTGTCCCGCGGCTACGTCTGGGCGACGCGGTGCGCGATCTGCTCGACAACAAAAAGATCAGCGAGACCGTCGCTCGGCCCTACCTGATGATGAGCCGCTCCCGGGGCGACGACGAAGAAGAAAAGGCAGGTCAGCCACCTCGAAGCCGGGATGAGGAGGATTGCTGATGTATGGAAGGTCATGCTTCTGGCGCGTCACCATGATGCCGGCACGCTTCGTGGTGTTCGACGCGCGCATGGTGATATTTGTCGCCCTGTTTCTCCTGCATGTGCGCATCTGGACGCTGTGTGTCCTGGTCGTCGCCTGCATCCTCTTTTTCCTGCTGGAGAGACGCGGGCTCACCCTGCCGGCGGCGCTGCGGCTGACGCGCGCCTTTCTCGCCGGATCGCGCCGGCCGGCGATCCAGGACGCGGCGCGGCGGGGCCGCATCTGGTTCGGTTTCGAAGGCGTGAAGGGCGGCCGTTTCGACCTCGAAAGCATGAGGGAGACAGCGCCACGGTTTGCCGTGCGGCCCGTTTCGAAAACACGAACCGCAGGCAAGCGCGCGAAACGGTCCGGTCGCAAGCGTGGCAAGAAGACTGTCGGGACGGCGGGCGCACAGCCGGCGGCATGACGAGGATCCGGATGCTTTGCTCGGACGATGATGACGGGCAGGCCAGGCATCGCGACCGTGTCTTGCAGGCATGTCGATGAAATGCGAAAAACAATATGAAATGCGTTGCGAGGACGCGCGCTCACAATGAAAGGGCAAGTCATGAGAGGAACCGTCCCGGCCGATGACGAGCTGGTGGCCAGAGGAAGGCGCATCGGCCGTTATGACAGGCTCAAGCTCTCCGAGCGCACACCGATCGCGGAATTCGACAGGATCGCGGGAGCGTTCGACGCCCCTGCCGAGGAAGCGGTCGGCCGGGACGCTCCCGACAGGCGGCCGACCGACGAATTCGTGGCCGCGTCCTATCCGATGGAAGCCGAGCTCGGTTTCGATCCGCGGGACGGCGCCGGCGACCCGATCGACGACGGCCATCATGGCGGGGACGCCGTGTCCCGCTCCGCCAGCGCTGTCGGTGCTCTCCTGAGCGGTAGCGAAGCAGCCGAAAGGTCAGGGACGACGGACCCACTCGAAGTGCTTACTGAAATCGTCGAGATCGCCGATATGCGGGAGCCGGGCAAAGGTGCGCCGGCCGCCGATCATCATGGCGACTCCCAGCGTTTTCCCATCGTTGACGAGCAGGGCGACCCGGCTGTCCCGATCCCGATGGCGGTCATTCGCATTTCCAGGCAGTCGGGATCCATAGCCGTGGCGTCGTCGTCCTCTGTGGAGGACGCGACACCCGCAGTCGATGCGTACAGCTTTCAGATGGCCAGCCTGCCCGGAGACCGCTTCCGCACCGTCGCCTCCCTGACGCGGCCTGGCGACCGGGCGGCGTCGGAACGGGAAGTCTCCGGCGCCTCCGTTCCGCCTTTCGTCTATGAAACGACGGAGGGGCCCGTATCGATCGTCGATCCTTCCGTCGCGGCCTCCCTGCCCGGAGCTTTCCTGGCCGCGCCCTCGCGCGAGACGTTTATCCTCAATATGCTGGATCGAACCGTGCCGCACCGTGAGACGGACCTCGTCCTGGCGGTTTCTCTCGGCGCCTGGCTTCAGGATGCCGCCGGATACGGGTCCGTTCCGCCCGAAAGCATCCTGGACTCGGGCTCGAACGAATTTGCGGAAGTCGGCCTCGACGGCAAACCCCTGAAGGGTTGGGGTTGGGACTGTGCGGTGAAGCCATCCCTGCCGCGCCGTGTCCTGCCGGTCCGGGCGAACCGCGGCGTCGTGGAGCGGCTGGACAATCTCGTCCGCCCGGATTACCGGATCGGGCGCGTCGCAATCTATCCGTCTGTGCTGGCGGCTTCGCTGGATATCGCTTCACAAGCCGGCGCGCCCGTCGCCTGCGTGGAATTCTGCGACGGTTATTGCAACCTTGCCGTGGCTCTCGACGGCGTCACCTGGGATCTGGGCCGGTGCGGCGTCCTGCATATCGGCGACGTCAAGGCGCATGTCGCCGGCTTGATCGTCGATCGTGTCCCGGTGCCGCGTGTAACGGTCGCGGATCTTCCGGAGATATTCATCGACCGGGCGATCGCCGATGGCGAAGTTCGCATATTGGGCGAGCGTATCGATCTCGCCGGGCCCATCGACGATATGCTGCAGCGTGTTCGTTTCCACATTGACGCATTCATCCGCAACAGGCTGGGCGCCGGTGTCGATCTGGCCGCTGTCTACATGATGGGTGACCCCGGCTGTTTCGGTTTCCCGAAATTGTTCGCGCACCAGCGTGTCGACGATTCGGGCAGCCATGGTTCGGATATCCTCATGGAAAGCGTCGCGCGTCTGGCGCGGCGGGAACGGCAATCGGAATTCGGAGGCGCATGATGGAAGACAGGAACAGGGACGACTTCGCTACAGCGATAGAAGCCGGAGGCGCGAAGCGAGAGAAGGCGATGGACAGCACCGGCAACCCGCGCCGCAGGCGCTTCCTGCGCGCCGCGGCCGGCGGGCTGATTGCCGCGATCGGCATCGCGGGCACGATCCTGGCGCCCCGCCGGGCCTCCGCCGAGTTTTTCCTCGAGGGCCTGGCTGACAGGAAGCCGACCCGCGCACGTCAATCCAAACCGGTCAGGAAGCCCGCCGCGAAGCCCGTACCGACCGGGCAGAAGACGTATCCCACGGGAAACGGGAAGTCGCGGGTGGAAAAATAATCCGCGACCATACCGCCAAGCCGTCGCCTGACCTGGCGAAGAAGCCGCCGGATAGAGCGCGTGTTGCACCGCTCAAGTCTTAGAACAGCCGGATGTCCACTTCGAATGGCTGCGTCCGCTCGATCTGGATGGTCGAGGCCACAATATGGCGGTGGTTGATGACGGAGCCAGAACCCTCAGCTTCATGCCAAGGGCTATGGTGCTGCTGGGCTATTCTGACCGGGGCCGCCAACCGGGAAAAGGTCGCTGTCACACCCCGACGCATGAACGCGGGTATGATGCTGCCGGCAGAGCCACCGGACCGTCAGCGGCTTGCGATAATCGTCATGATGCGCATCGACGGCGGGATCGGCACAGATTTCACAACATCCCCTGATCAGGTTACCGTTGGCGAGCGCGCGCTGCACGGCAATATGAGCGAGGAATTTCTCCGGGTTCTGCCGACGCCAATTGGCCTGCCGTGTATCGGTTTTGAGGTTGAGCCCGTCCATGCAGCATGGATATCAGACCGGCCATGGTTTGTGAATCCAGGGAGCCTCTTGTCCAACAGGAGGGACGCGTCCCGCGGAATCACCGTCGTCGGACTGTCAATCGCTACATGGCTAGCTCAGCGTCGGATGCAGGGCCGGATGGTCTTTTTGCCTCGCGCTGCGCATCGCCCATCAGTTCATATGCTCTTTCAAAGCGCCTGCGTGACGCGCGGCTGCCGTCGCAATAGCGCCGCGCCTTCTCGAGCGCCATGCGATCGCGGGCGATGTGCAGATCCATCCCAAGCGGTTCATCCGGGGCGAGGAAATGAAGATGGGTCGATACCGCCCGGCAGAGTGCGTCGGCGGCGATCCCTCGCGGCAGCTCATCCGTCCGGAACTTGCCCGCCTGCCTTTCGATATTGGCGCGTCGGTGATTGTGCACCGCCGTTTCGATCCTGCCGATCAGGCTGGTTCGTCCCCGCCTCGGCACGATCGTGGCGGCCGCATGACCGTCCGCCCTGCCCAGAAGCCGTTCGCGCGCCGACAGCAATTCCCGGCAGGCAAGCACGCCGACATCGAGGCCGACGCCGGGACGCGACACTTCGTGAAGGGCCGGAAAGCGTGACGTCATCTCCCGTCCCGCCCAACGGTCGACCGCGTCGAGGACGTCGTCGATCTGACCGTCCGTGATGTTCTCGTTGAGGCAATGGTCGGCGATTTCCTTGCGGATGCAGCGCAACGCTGGCATCCTGACGAGATTATACGGGTTGTCGGTTTCGACCGCCTGGCCGTAGAGGGCGGCGAGCTGCTTCGCGTGCAACAAGGCCTCCTCGAGGCCGCCGCGGTGGTCTTCGCGTCCGAGCGCGACGCCGATGCACGCCGCTTTTTCCTTCAGCGTTTCCTCGCTCACCACGGCCGGCTTGCGCGCGTCACGGATATTCTTCGCGATGGAAAGCATGGCGTCGTTCATGATTCTGTCCTTTCCTGTTGCCCGTGTCGGCGGCGTCCGTCCCGATCCTCTCTTTTGTCCCGGTCCCCTTTTTTCCTTCCGGCCGGATTCGCCCGTCCCGTTCATCCGAAGTCGAGAGGACGTGCGTCAGGAGCGGATGCGCATATGGTTTGCGGTCTCGTCCGCCTGCCGCCGCTCGTCGTCGGTTTCCTGCCCGCTCGCCGAGAGCGTGATGCGCCGGTCGACGTCGCGGATCGACGATTGGGCGGTTACCGGGCTTCCTGACGTCCCTTCTGCGGAACGCTCTGCAATGGCGGGAACGGTCATATCGAATGCGCCAGCGCCGCCGCCCGAAACATCTCGGTCCAGGCCGAGGCCCTCGTTTTCGAACCGGGAGATTTCCGTCGGAAGATTCCGGGATTCACGGCCGGCCAGGGCTGCCTGCGTCGCCAGCGTGCGGGCGATATCGGGTGCGTCCGCCGCTAGATGAGCGACGAGCCGCAGTAAGGAACGGCGTGCCGAATGAAGTACGGCCACCGCGGCCTCGATCCGCTCTGCACGCGCGCCGGCGGGGATGTCGACGACGAAGCTCTGTCCGGGGTAATCACCTCCTTCGACGCAAAGATCGATGATGGCGCAAGCCGTCAGCCGGCGCGCCAGGCCCAGATTGCGCATGGAAGGCGCGACATGGATCTGCCCTTCATGAAGGACGGCGACGGGATCGCCGATCGAAAGGGATCCCTTGTCTTCCGTGGGCTGTGCCAGCGGCCCTTCCCATGGCTCCTGCCTTTGTTCCTGGCTCTCGATGCAGGCGATCCATGTGCCGGAGCCGTAGGTCAGGCTGGCGCCGTGGTCTGGATCGGAGTTTTCGCCCGAGGTTGCCCGAAGGATCAGGAGGCGAGACTGCCCGTCGCCGATATCGATGCGGTCGACAGGATGGAATTCTCCGTCGCCTGCGAGCGCTTTGCGGCAAAGACAGGCAAAATCCCGCGTATCGTGCTCGCCGGCTTCGTATTCGTTCGGCACAACGGTGTTCGCCGGAGGATCCGGCTCCCTGGCCGGCGCGGTGACGAGCGGCGCCGTCGCGATCTCGCGCAGGGAACGCGCGAAGCCGAGGCAGTCGCGCTCGACCAGTATTTCCGCGCTCGCCGTCTCGTGCTCCTCCCCGTCTATATCCATATCGTCGGGTGAGCCACGCCGGCGGCAGGCGCGAAGGCGTTCGATGTCCAGCGAGCCGCTTCGGGCGGCAATCCGGGCGATCACGCGGAAGGGTGACGGTGTCTCGGGAATGAACCCCGGAAACGACATGGCTTCGCGCAAGACAGGCCTGTCCGCCTGAAACGCGTGACGTCCGCCGAGTTCGGCCAGCGCCAGCGCGATTGAGTGGGACGCCTCCGCCTCAGCCAGGAAGCCCATCCAATGAGCGTCCGTTTGCCCAGGGTTGGGCTGGTTGCGGCTGTCGTGACGGGATCGGGGGCCGTTCTGTCCGTAAGACGAATGGCCCGGCGGTGCTTCGCCGGCGAGTGTCGCGCCGAGGTCGAGGACAAGGTCGTGCTGGCCGGTCCTGTTGAGGACCTGGAACATTTCGTCGACGACAGCACCCTGGATGGCGGGCCAGTCTTCCGGCGGCAGGAGGGCGCTCGAGGAACCCTCGCCGGTTTCGTCGCCCTGTTTGCTTTCGGGCCCCTGTTTGCTTTCGGGCCCCTGTTTGTTTTCGGGGAAGCCTCCGGCGGCGATGCGCACCGAGTTCTGTTCGATTACGGATTCGATGGCGATAGACGGTTGAGGGTGACGCAGCGCGACCGGCGCGCCTTCCAGCGCCATCCGCCCCGCAGGCGTCAATGAAAGAAGGCCGTCCTTTTCCCGCAGCAGGTCCTTGGACAGAAGATTGTGGGCATGGCTTGCATAGGTGGATGGCCGGCCAAGCCCCATCAGGCTCGCCGCCTGGACGATCTGGCCGTCGGCGGGCCAGACCGAGACTCCGGTCGCGGAAAGCCTGCTCCAGGGCAGGTCGCGCCCGGACTCGCGGATCCATTCGATTTCGCCGAGAAGCTCCGTCTCGGACAGGGAAAGTGTGTCGCCGCCCCGGGCATGTTCTTGCGGCATGGAGCCGCCGCCTTCACGGAACGCGTCATTTTGCAGAAAGCGCCCCTTCTGCAGAAAGCGTTCCAGTCCGGCTTCGATGGCCCTGCGGCCGATCAGGGCGAACATGGCCTCTTCGTCGGCGACGTCGCGCGCGGCCGAGGCGAGGGGAGAAGAGATGGCGACTGTATCGACAGGGGCCATCATACGGGCGGCGGCGCGGCGTATCTGAGCGGCATCGGCGAAAGAGACGATTGGATGAAGGCCATGATGGCCCTGTGGTCTTCCGCCCGAGGCACGCGCCGTTTCGATGTCGAACTCGGTCACCCCGGTTGCGCGGGCGAGTATCCTGGCCATGCCGGCGCTTTCGGCGTCGAGTCCGCGCTCGTCGGTCCTCGGATAGCTGATCTCGCCTTTCTGGTAGAGCCGCTGAAGGGCCCTCTCGGCCCGTGCGGCGGGGATGCCGGCCATGCGGGAGGCGGCGATCAGGGCGTCTTCCATGGCGTAGCAGGGAGCAGGTCCGAAGCGTGTGGTGACCGCAGCACCGGCGCCGGACAGCCGCGCGACAAGGCCGGGCACAGGCCGCCCGGCATATCGGCGCGCCAGACCGGCCGCAACGCTCAATCCTGGCCGGTCGGCGTCCTTCATCCGGGCCGGCAGCCGCATCATGGCCAGGAACGGCCGCCCCCCGTCCGCGGCTTTCGCCTGGAACCTGATTTCCCCACGATCCTGACCCGCCCGGCCGGATGCGGCCGCTGCGAGAAGGGGGGTCATCACCCGGCCGACGGGAGCGCCGGGCCTGGTCCATGTCGAACTGATCAGCCTGTCGATCGCGGCGCGCGCCCTACCGGGAGCGGCCGCTTTTCGCGAGGCCGGCGGATAGAGCGGAGCGGCTTTCGCAAGAGCCGAATGGAATGCGGCAACTCCCAGCCCCGACATGCGAAGCCGCCAGGAAACCGGCCTGAAGCCGGTGCGGAAGGCCAGCGCGGCGATCAGGATGCGGACGTCGTCGGCGATGACGTCGCCCTCCTGGTCCGGATCGGTGGCGATGAGAATCTTGCGGCCCTCGGCGACGGCGTCGAGAAGACCCGGGAGGAATTCGGCCGCGGCGCGGCGGGTGATGGTTCGATGGGGCTCCGAAAGCCGTCCCGAGACAGGATCCCAGGCCAAGCCGCACGGAAACAGCGAGGAGGGATTGCACATAAAATGCCCGCCCGTCGCCAGCATGACCGCATCGAGCCCCTCCGACACGATAAGTGAGCGCCAGCGCTTCAGCTTGCCGGGGGCCTCGATGACGATGGCCAGGGGCTCGCCGGGGCCGGGCGACCCGCTTCGCGACCCTGACAACGGCATCGTCAGCGTGCCGGGATCCGCGATGCGGCCGGCCGCCGCTCCGGCCGATCGGGAAGACAGGCGCGCGGCCAGCGACGAAAGGTCCATCGGAGCACTCGTGGGCGCCTGGGTCTGTCCGTGCCGCGAGGTCTGGCTTCCATCCTTCGACATCCATGTCTCCCTTGGTGCGCTCCGTTTCCCTGCCCGGCCGGGTCTGGGACACGGAGGCGGCCGCGGCCGTGCCGGGTCGCGGGCGTCAGATGGCGGGTTGCGGCGACGGGAACGCCGTCGCGCTGGCTGGCGGCGCGACGGGAGCAGGGGTCCGTGCTCCGCGCTGCTTCATCCTCGCCAGCGCGGCCGCGCCCGCCTCGCGGTCTGCATCCCGTGATGGGTCGAGAACTTCCGGGCGGCGCGCCTCATAGATGGCCTCGAGCCGTCTCGACAGCCACCCAAGCCTCTGTTCCGGTGGCCGGCGGCAGAACTGGTCGAGCTTGTCGGCGTCACCGATGACGATCAACCGGTCGCGGGTACGCGTTACCGCGGTGTAGACGAGATTACGGTTGAGCATGGAGCGGTTGCGCGCATCGCCGATGACCGTGACCAGCGCCGCCTCGTCGCCCTGGGCGCGATGCGCCGTGATGGCATAGCCGAGATCGAGGCACGACGTGTCGGACATGCGGATATGGCGAAAGTCGGGCCGGCCGCGCGTGCCCATGTCTATCACCGCGCAGAGATCGTCGGATCCCGGCTTTCTCAGCGGATCCGGATTGGCGACGTTGAGATCCACCAGCACGCCGCCGTCCCCGTTCATGATCCCTTCGCGGATCAGGTTGCGGCGCGTCATGATCACGCGGTCGCCTATATTGATGGCGACGCCGCGCACCCCGGTCAGGTGTTCTTCGTCGTCGCGCCCCGGATTGAACGCCGCCTTCAGCGCCTGGTTGAGGGCGATGACGCCGAGCGGCCCGTCATATTGGGGAGACACCGTCATGGCGTCGTAGGTCGGATCGAGGCCGTGAGCGCGACAGCTTTCCCTGATCAGATCCACAACCTGCGTCACATCGGTGACGGGCTTCACGTCCGGCGCTCCCTCTTCCCCGGCGGTGTCGCGTGTCGGGCGGAAAGTGACAGGCGCGGTAGCGTCGTTTCCGGCGCAGGCGGCGAGCTGCAGCGATTTGCCGGCCTGGATCCTTCTTGCCAGTGCAATGACGGGATTGCCTTCGGCCTGGCGATGGATCTGCGTCAGCATGCCGGCGCCCTTTTGATGGCGCCCGTTGGCGGCGACGATATCGGCGAAGGGCTGGCCCGGGCCGACAGGCGGGATCTGGTCGGGATCGCCGACCAGCAGCACCGCGGTGCGGGCCGGATCGACATTGTCGAGAAGCCGCTTCATCAGATGCACGTCGATCATCGAGCTTTCGTCGATCACCAGAAGGTCGGCCGCGACCTGCTCGGCGGCCATGAAATTATAGCCGAACGGATCGTCGGGCCGGGCCTGGAGGAGCGAATGGATGGTGCGCGCCTTCGGCGCGCCCGCTTCCTCGCCTGCCTGGCTCGGTTTGGGGTCGCCGCGCAGCCGCGAGAGCATCGCATTCATGCGTGCGGCTGCCTTGCCCGTGGGCGCGACCAGCTGCACGTCGATGCCGGGCAGATGAAGCGCTCCAGCGACCAGCCGCGCCACGGTGTGCGTCTTGCCGGTCCCGGGGCCGCCGGTCAGGATGCCGAACCCGCCGGCCAGAAGAGGATGAAGCGCGTTCTTCTGCTCGCCGGACAGCTTTTCGTCGGCGGCGACGGCCCGCGCCAGCGGCGCGAGCTTGTCGATCTTGGCGCGAAACGCCGCGGAGGCCGCTGATCCCGCCGTCGAAGACGTCTCGACCGTCCTGGCGATCGCGACGAAGTCGGTGATCCTGCGTTCTGCCAGCGCGGTCGCCCCGCGTTGTATATGAGGCTTGCCGCCCATGTTTCGTCCCGCCATCCGGCCGGCCGCCACGGCCGAACGGAAAGAGGCCACGAACAGCGACGTGAATTCCTTGCGCTTCGAGATCTCGGCCAGGTTGACGTCGAGGCCGAATGCGCCGGAGCCGGCCACTTCTCCGGGGGCGTCGCCGGCGCCCGCGAAGGCAAGGCGGACCTGGCCGCCGTCGGCGTCCTGGTCATCGCTCATGATGCGCACATCGGCGCGTATCTGCTGGCGCACGCGGTCCATGACCCTGTCGAGCGGCACCAGGCAGTGGCCGTCGTTCTCGAAGCCGCGCAGGGCCAGGTCTATGCGCGCCTCCATGCGCATCTCCAGCGCCCGTGCCGTGTTTTCCTCGGCGCGCGCCAGTGCCTGTTCGTCGGGGCTTTTCGTCCGCGAGACCAGATCGCGCGGCAGGATGGCGACCCGGTCGAGATGGCGGATGGTCAGGTCGTCGGGAAGAAGCGCCTCGAACTGGGAGACGACCGGGAGCCATGGCGCCTGGAGGACGTGATAGAGCTCACGCCGCGTCCGCTCGAGCCGAGCCACGTCGCCGTCGAGATGCATGGCGTCGATATCGGGGATCAGCCTGCGGCGCAGCGGTCCTGAATAATGGCGAGGCAGGGCCGCGATCAGCCGGTCCGCCAGCGTGGAGGCGATGACGCGGGTTTTTTCGTAGAGTATGTCGCTCATGTGGACCTCTGGCTCATTTGCGTTCCCGGCCCGGGAAGCCGGCGGTTCCCGGTCGGGGAGGACGCGGCCTCTCGACAAGCCGTTTTTCGCATTCTAGATTCCGGGCGCTTCCTGTTGTTTCGCACTTTAGCACCGGGATTGCGAAAAACGGGAGTGATTCTTTGTCGTACCGAGGATATGCCCGATGATCCCAAAGACCGCACCGGCCGGTCAGGCCGTCTTTCCCGCCCTCCGCGATCTCCCATCTCCAGACGATGACGCGACAAGCACTATGCGCCGCCTCGCCGCGCAGCCGATCGGGCGGCGAGGCTTCATGGCCGGCATCGTCCGCGCCACGGCATGCGTCGCCGCCGGCGGCCTGGCGTCCATCCTGCCGATTCAGGAGTCTTACGCCTCAACGCCGGATCCAGCGCGCCCGGGCACGCCGCTCGACGCGCTGGTTCCGGTGATCAAGCCGGAACTGGCCCTGCGCAACGCCAATACGGGCGAGACTTTCAAGGGAAGCTACTTTTCCTGGAGCCGCGCCGGCTACGATCCGCAGGCGATCGAAAAGCTTTGCTGGTTCTTCCGGGACTGGCGGGAGAAAGAAGTCGCCACGATCGACCCGCGCCTGTTCTGGGGGCTTTCAGCTCTATCGCAGGCGGCGCGCAAGGAAGGCAACAGCGGCCAGATCATCGTAACCAGCGGCTTCCGCACCAGGAGGACCAACTCCAAGCTGGAGGGCGCGGTGCCCAACAGCATGCATCTTTACGGAAGGGCGGTCGACCTGGTGATCGACGGCGTACCGACGGCAGACGTGGCGAAATACATGCGCTGGCTGCAGGTTGGCGGCGTCGGCCATTATCCCGGCCGCTTTGTCCATGTCGACACCGGCCGGGTCCGCAACTGGTAGGCCGGCCTCGCCCGCAACTGATAGAATCGAACGACCGCCTTCCCAGCCATCCCCTTCTCCCGGAGACGGCTCAGGCGGCAGGCCACGGGCGGCGCTCGCGGCTGCGCGAGCGCGACTTCGCCTCGCGCAGCGAAAGCCGCTCCAGTTCGCTTCGGGCGATCGCGGCAAGCGCGGCGCCGTGGGGAGCGAGTTCCTCGCGCGCCAGCAGCCAGATGGCCTGGGCGTCAGCCTCGTCATGGCTTCCGGGGTTCAGGTGGCGGGCACGCATGGCGGCGATGACGGCATCCTTGTCGGCCTTTCCCGAACGCGTCGCGTGCTTCTTGATCTCGCCGACGGGAATGCCCGCATAAGGCACGCCGGCGGATTCGCACCAGCTGGTGATGATGGCCACCATGCCGCCATAGACATGGGCGGCGTCCGTGCCCTTGTGCGCAGCGACCCGCTCGAACGCCACCAGGTCGAGCGGCGTGTCTTCATGGATGCGCTCCAGCCACCGCAGGAGCCGCAGATAGCGCAGGCCGCCTCCCTCGAAGCGGCCCTCCTTAAGATGAAGCTGCCCGGATCGCAGGGGATTGACGCCGCAAGCAGGACCGAGCGCCCATCCGAGATCGCCTCCCGGATCGAAGGCGGCGATCATGAACGGCCGCGCGTCGAGATGCGAGGGGCCTTGCGAACTTTCGGACAGCGTCATGGAGGGCGGCACGATCATGCGGATCCTTCCGGCCCTGGCGGAACCGTGATGGCCGGAGATCTTCGGCGAACAGGGATCTGGTGACCGGGCGGCAACCTCTTTTGCGGCCGCCCGGATTTTACGCAGGGGTATGGCGGACATCAGTTCGAGGATTTGCCGGGGGGCGGCCAGACTTTTCTCGTGTCGGGCTCGGATTTTGCGCCAGGCGCCGGCTCCGGCGTCGTGGCGGCCTGCACACCAGGTGTGGCACCCTCGCCGGCCGCCGACTCTTTCTCCTGCGCTGAGGCTCCCTCGTCGAGCGGCGACAGGCCCTCGGGGAAATTCATGAAGGTCTTCTCCGGCAGCGGGCGCGTCATGGCGGCGGAGAAAGTGTCCGGCTCGGCGACGCCGAAGGCGGTCTTCCAGCCGTCCGGTTCTGCCCAGACGAAGAACGGCGTGCCGCGGATCTGCTGGTCGCGCATGAACATGATATTACGCTCCAGGAGCTTGATGCCGTTATTACCGATGCTCGCCGGGTCGGCGGTGTCGATGCCGTTCTTGCCCGTCGTGCCCCTTTCAATTTCATGCCGCCAGAAGGCGACCGGAGGCTCCTTGTCGGTGAGCATCGAAGCGGCGAGCGCGATCGATTCACGCGAACGGAACGGCACCAGGACGACGCGCAGTTGCAGGCGGCCCTGCTCCACCTCGTCCTTCAGCTTGACCATCGATGTCGCGCAATAGGGGCAGGTCGGGTCGATGAAGGCGTAGACGGCCGGCGCCTCAGGGTTGCCGACGACCATCCAGAACGTATCCTTCTCGACAGAGACTTTCTGGTTTTCGTCCTCGGCGCCCGTCAGCGTCCCGGACGGCGAGCCGGTTCCGGAAATCTGTGCGGGAAGACCCGTTCCGCCTGCGACGGCCTCGCCGGCGGTAGATCCGGCAGGAGCGGGAGGAGGGGGCGTGTCCGGCAGTCCGCTGGCGGGCGACGGAGAGGATGGAGACGACGCGGGCGCGGCGGTACCGCCGGCGCCAGGCCGCTGTTCGCCCGGGAGAGCCCCGATGTCCTCCCCGTCGCCGCCTGCCTGGCCGGTGTCCCCATCCTCATCGGGCATATCGATGACAGAGGAGGCCACGAGGTCGAGAAGGTCCGACAATGGCGTCGGCACGCTTCCCGAATAGACAGCGCCGATATCCTGCCCGCGTGGGCCATAAACGTTTCCGAAAATGACGCTCGCCCCGTCGGGCGCGAGCATCACCAGCCCGCCATGGCTGCGGATCGACCAGGTCGGCAGGCCGCCGACCTTTCCCGCATAGTCGAGGATGCCGCTCCAGCGAGAAAGGCTGCCCGGGACCGGCGGCGCGGAGCCGAACGCCGCACTAGCGGACGGCGCCGCCGTTCCAGCGGCGAAGGCGGGGGGCAGCAGCCCGGGCGAAAACAGGATCGCCGAGGCCAGGATGGGCGGCGCGGAGGCTGCGGCGAGCGCGCCGGACACGACGCGGGACAGGGGCCGGTGGAGAGACATGGTCGTCCTTTTTGTTGTTGTGTTGCGCGCGTTGCTCATCATTCACTCTCGTCGAGGGCCATCATCTGCCGAATCTCGAAGATCATCGGCGGCTCCTCGTCCGTGCCGGCGACGGCCGCGTAGAGATCGGGATCCGACATGGCCAGGCAGGCGAGCGCGAGATCCTTCCGGCTTATGCCGAAAATCTCCGCATAGCGGTTGAGCACCTTGCCGGGCGGATAGCACTTGGTCTCGTAGGTTCGCGCCTGGTTGCAGTTGCTCATTCCCGCTTCCCGGCCGAGCTCGGTGATGCTGAGGCCGATGCTGTTGCGCAGATGGCGAAGAAGCGACGCAAAAATGTAGCGGCGGTCTTCATTGTCCTTGCGCTCGCGCAGCGAAAGCTCCGGCCGGCCCGGACGGCGAGCCGGCAATCTCCGGGTGAGGCCCTCTCTCTGTTCCGTTGCATTGCCCGCCGGCTGGCCCTCCGTCCGGGCAGACTTCTGAAATCCGCCATCTTGCCCGCCCAAAGGTTGGCGCACGGACTGGTGGGGCGGGTCGGCGGCTTGACGTGCCGGTGCCGATTCGTTGGGTTTTTCGCATTCATGCGGACCGCCGGCCGCCATGCTATCGGGCTCCTGCGCGCCTTCGATCTTGTGGCTGCGCGGCCGGCGGCCGCTGCGCAGGCCGGGCCTGCGTGCGAGGGACGGCTCGCCGAAATCGTCGAAGGCCGTGTCGGTGTTTTCCATGGTAGCTCCTGGAGCGGCATGCCCGACGCCCCCACCCGGGACCGGTTGTTTTCCTGTGCAAACGTGCCGGCAACTGGTATTTTTCGCAAAACAGTTGTCGCCGTCATGATCGCATGCCGGCTTTACGGAAAGCAATAGAGTATTTTATTTCGTATTATCCGCCGTCGTCAGGAGGACCCATGACCGCCATCATCCTCAGGCATCGCGCGCGCCAGGGCAGGCGCCGAACCGGTCACAAAAGGATGAGGGCGGGACTGTGGATCCTGGCGAGCGTGTTCTCGGCCGCGGTGGCGCTGGCGCTGTTCATTTCGCTCGGCGGCGGCACGATGCTGGCTTTCGGCCCCCGCATTCAGCGCGCTGGACAGGTTCAGGATCGCGCGGTCGGCGCGCCGCGCTCGCCAAACGGCCTGAGCGTGCCGGCCGTGACGCTCGACATGCTGGCGCGGCTGCCGGTCGCCGCCGAGCTCCCGGTGCGGCCCGGCGCCGGCCAGGACGGCGGATATGCTGGCTTCCCGACCTTCCCCGTCGATCCGGCGCATGGGTGCTTTTCGGTTCGCGATTACGTGCTCGACCGGCAATCGCTGGCCGAGACCGTCCAGCGCGACTGCGCCGTCGCCTCGGGCCGCTGGACGGATCCGTTCACCGGAACCGTTCACCTGTCCGCCAGCGAGATGGGTGTGACACCCCTCGTACCCTTCGCGGAAGCCGTGCGCTCGGGTGCCGGCAAATGGCCGGCGAGCTGGGTAGACGCCTACGCGTCCGATACCGATGCGCCATGGACCCTGATCGCGGCGAGCCATGCATCCCTCGAAAGCCGGGGCGGACGCGATCCGGCCCGCTGGCTGCCGCCGGACGCGTCGTTCCATTGCGACTACGCGCGCATGTGGGTGGCCATAAAGCTGCGCTGGCAGATGACGGCGGACCGGACTGAAATCGAAGCTCTCGCCGACATATTGAAGCGTTGCCCGGAGTAAAGAAAAAGGCCCGGGGTGAGCGACCGTCCGCGCGGAAACCCGCGATCGTCAAAACACAGGGGCGGAAGAATCCTGCGCGTCCGCCTGATCCGCAAGGTCCGGCCGTTCCGGCTCGCTCATCGGCCAGTCGCATTGCGCCAGCACGGCGTCAATCTCCCCGACAGGGATGGTGTAGAGCGCGCGTCCGCCATGGCGCAGCGCCAGCATGTCGTAAAGCTCCCACACCACGTTCTGCGCCGCCTCGGCCACCGGTATGGAACACTCGACGTTCAGGAACTCGACGCGTTCGACGACGGCCTGGACGTCGATCGTATAGCGCGGATTGAGGCATCCGATGGCGTTCGTTCTTGAGACTGCGTCTCGCGCCGGTGGATCGAGCGGGACCACCCGAACGATGGCCGCAAGGCAAGCTCCGACATGCCTGCCGTGTTCCGAAAAGCGCTCGAAATACGCCTCCAGTCGCGACAGGCCGTATTTGTCGGCCAACTGTTCGTGGCCGTCGTTGCCCGGCGTCGCGGCCGGGAACCGTTCCATCTGCCGCGAAGCCGCCTCCATCACCGCGATCACGGACGACACGGCAGTGCGTTTTTCGTTCTCGTTACCGGAGGCATTTGGCCACACTGCAAGCAGCCGGCTGGCGAGCGTCGCGCGGAATTCGCGCCATGCCACCGGCTCGGCGTCCGGGAACCGGCAGCCCTCAGGATCGGGCGGCATCAGCGGCATGTCGGCTGCGCCCTCCAAATCGCTTTTGAGCAGATCACGATAGGCCTGCCTGAAGGCGGCCGATCGGACCGACGATCCCAGGTCGATTATAAGCCGTGAAAGCCTCGGCTTTTCAGCCGGAGGCGCAGGCGTTTGTGCGGAGGGAGGCTTGCCGATGAGCACCGGCGCTTCCCCACTGGAGCGGACCGGAGGGGCGGTCCGCTCGACATTCCTGCGAATGGCGGCGAGCGCCTCGGCACGCGCGGCCTGGTCGGCCTCGTCGACAGCGGCCAGGATTTCCTGGCGATGCTGGGCCGCCGTCGCCGGCAGGGTTCCGGCCGCGGCGTCCATCGCCATGCGCCGGATCGTCGAGCGGTCGGGCTGTGTCGTGCCGGCCGGAGTGGCCGGATAGTGGATCGACCATTCTAGGCCAGCCGCCCATCTCAGGAAATATTGCTGGGCCGATCCTTTCGGCGGAGCGGGCGGCAGCGCGCTGGACCAGGCCGCCATCGGATCCTGTTTCGCATCCGTCGACGCCTGTTCCGGACCGGCCGCGCGAAGAAGCGCCGGGGCCGGCCTTTCATCAGTGTCCATCATGGCCGCGTCCATGGCCTGCTCCCGTTAGCGCTGAGCGCGGCGGGCCGCGACATCGAGGACGACGACGTTGCCGCCGCTTCTTTCGGCCGAAAGCATCTGTTCGGAGATGTTGATCGGCTTCGAGCGGATGACGGAGATCGTGCCATCGAGGCGGGTCACTTTTCGGTTTCGCTCGATCGAGACCGACACGTTCATGTTCGACGGGCACTCCACGGTCATGCGCGTCTCGACCAGGTCGGGCCCGTCATAGGCCATGCCGGTGACCGAGAGCGAACCGGGGGCGAGCGCCTTGCGGAAGGCGGCCCGGAACCACAGGAAGAGATCTTCCGCTGCGGCCCATTCGCGGTCCTCGTCCGCAGCCTCGCCCCCGTTTCGCTCCAGGTCACAGGCGTCCTCGCCATCGGCTTCTTCGTCTCTTTCGGCTGCCAGCGGCATGCCCGTGACGTCGGGTCCGCTGCCGGCCAGCACCACCAGGCCGCGCTTGGCGTCCACGGTCCTCAGTGCGACGAAGCCGCCGAAGAAGAAGGGCGCCCGCTCCAGCATGGCGATGAAATTCTCCATGTCGGTGACGCGGAAGGTCGTGCTCATGATCGTGCCGTCATGGAAGACGTCGTGATATCGCGCCTTGCGCGCCCTCGCCCTGCCGGCACGGCTCTTCGCCGAAGGGTCGGCGTAGCCTTGGTGCTTGACCGCCATGGACTGCCGGCAGTCGGCGATCACCTGGCGCACGATGCGCGCCGATATCGGCGTGCCGGTCCCGGGCCCCGCGGTTTTGCTTTTCGCCTGGCCATTCGCGGCGCGGCCTGCCCCTCCACGAGCTTCTGTCGATTTCATGCGAATGCTCCCAACCCTTACAGGATAGTGACCTGCTTCAGCCGCAAGTGAAGCGTTAAGCCTCCAGCATGACAAAAGCGGAGCGTCCCGTCGAGAATAATTTTTCTTTTTATGTTTTTCTGTGCCATGCTTGGCGCCGCCACCCTTATATTCGTCGCTACACGCTCGGGAAATCTCACATGTCTTCAACGCTCGTCATTTGCGAAAAACCCTCACAAGCCCGCAATCTGCGCGCGGCGCTCGGCACGTCGCACGGCCAGATCCTGCCGGCGCAAGGTCATCTCCTGCGGCTCAAGGAGCCGGACGAGACGAAGGAGGAATGGAAGGAATGGTCGACGGAGCTTCTGCATCCTGGCCGGCCCTACGACAAGGTCCCGTCGCCCGACGCGTCGGCACGAACCAGGCTGAAGGCGATCCGCGAGGCGGCGGCGGCGGCCAAACGCATCGTCATCGCCACCGACTGCGACCGCGAGGGGCATCTGATCGGGCAGGAGATCGTCGAATTCTGCGGGTTTCGCGGCGAGGTCCTGCGCGCCATGTTCAACAAGGAGGATCCCGAATCGCTGCGTCAGGCATTTTCCCGTCTCAGACCGGCGAGCGACTATTCAGGCCTCTACGCGTCAGGCAGGGCGCGCGAACAGGCCGACCAGATCTGCAACCTGTCGCTGACGCGGGCTGCGACGGTATGCCTGAAGCAGCCCGGCACGAAGGGCGCGATCGGCATCGGCCGCGTCAAGACGCCGACGCTCTCCATTGTCTGCCGGCGCGAACTGGAGATCCGGGATTTCAAGCCGGAGGACTATTTCGAGATCGCAGCCGAAACGGGCGTGGCGGCCGGATCCTTCGTCATGCGCTGCGCGGGACTTCCCGCGGCGCTGCGCGCGCATGCGGCCGCCAGCGACGAAGAGGAAGCCGAGGCGACGGCCGACGATGCCGCCTTCGCGGCGATCGAAACGCTCGAGGGCCGCATCCGCTCGCACTCCATCGCCGACAGAGTGGCGGCGGCCGCCGGGAACTGGGCTGGACCGCTCAAGGTCGACGTCCGCGACTGCTCGCAGAACCCGCCGCGCCTTTACGACCTGACCGCGCTGCAGGCGGCGTGCTCGGCGCGCTTCGGCTGGAGCGGCGACAAGACGCTGACGGTCGCCCAGGCGCTTTATTCCGACCGCCAGATCATCACCTATCCGCGCGCCGAAGGCCGCCATCTCGGCGACAACCAGATCGGCGAGGCGGGGCCGCTCTCGGCTGCGCTTGTCAGCCTGCCCGAATTTGCCCCGCACGCCGTGCTTGTCGCCGATCCCGTCATTCGCAAGGGCAAAAGCGGAACCTTCTCCGATAAGGCGCTGGAGGGATCGTCGCACCACGCCATCGCGCCCAATTTCAACATGCGGGACAGTTTCGCCGAGATCGTGCCCCAGCTCACGCCGGACGAACACAGGCTGTGGAATCTGGTCGCGCGCTCCTATCTGGCGGCATTGGCGCCGGACTTTCTCTACCGCCAGACCACGATCGAGGCGTCGATCGACTGCGCGGTTCCGGTCAAGACCGCGGCAGGCCGGCAGGAAAGGAGCTTTCCATGGCTATTCAGGGCTTCGGGCCGGGTTCCGACCCGTCTCGGCTGGCGCGAAATCCTGGATGCGGGTCATGCGAGCCATCCAGGCAATGCCGGCAAGGCAGACGATGGAGGCAAGGCAGGCAAGCCGGGAGAGGACGGCGAGGATGGAACCGACGAGCCCGACCTGCCGGCCGTCGTCAATGGTGAAACCGGCCGCGTCGACCGTTCATGGGTCGACACCAGAACGACGCGCCCTCCGGCCCGCTATACGGAAGGAACGCTCCTGAAGGCCATGAAGGAGGCCTGGCGGCTGGTCGACGATCCTGAGATGCGGGCGAAGCTGAAGCAGACCGAAGGAATTGGCACGCCGGCGACGCGATCGAGCATCGTCAAGGGCCTGTTCGACCAGGGCCAGCTGGTGCGCAAGGGCAAGCAGGTCCATCCATCCGAGGCCGGCCTCGAACTCTACATGCTTTTGAGCCGCGTCGCCCCCGACCTGACCGACCCGGCCAGGACGGCGGCCTGGGAAACGCTGTTCACCCGCGTCGAGGACGGGCGCATGGAATTCATGCAGGCCGTCGACCAGATCTGCCGCGAGGCTTCCCGCTCGATCGCGCGCATCAGCGAGGCGGCCGAGCAGGACGGCATGCGCATCGCGGCAGGAAAGGCGGGTAAGCCGAGCCCGAAAATGCTGAAATTCGCCGAATCGATTGCAAAGCGGACGGGAGTCGCGCTGCCCGCCAACGTTCGCAAGGACGCCTCGGCCTGCAAGGCGTTCCTCGACGCCCATGCGCCGAAGCGCGAAGAGGGCGCACAGGGATCGGCGCCGCCGAGCGACAGGCAGATGGAATTCGCGCGCGGCATTGCGCGTTCCGCCGGGCTCGACCTGCCGGCGGAAATTCTCGCCGATTCCCGGGCGCTGTCGGCATGGATCGACGCCAACAAGGCCAGGGCGGTCTTTGCACCCTCGCAAAAGCAGCTCGATTTCGCCAGGCGACTGGCCGACGAGCAGGGGCTCGACCTTTCGCCGGACATCTCGCTCGACGCGAAGGCCTGCTCGGCCTTTATCGATCGCCATATGAAAAACGGCGGCGGCAAGGGACGCTCGGGCGGAGGATCGAGGTCCGGCACGAGTTCCCGATCCGGTACGGGCGGGAAGCCCGGTGCGTCAGCGCGCCGTCCCGTTTCGGCCTGACGCGCGACGCCGCTTTTGTGATTCGAGGTCGTCCTCCAGATGGGCAATGTTCCCATTGCGGATCTTATGGCGGATGGCGAAGGATTGCGGGCCGTCGACGAGCAGCCAGTCCATGCGCGGCAGGCCGCGCTCCAGTCGCTGGGTCGCCACCATCTTCAGTGAATTGGCCAGCAATTGGCAGGCGAGCCTTTCACCCATCGCTTCCGCCGCCCATTTGGTCAGCGAGATCAGAGCTGAAACCGGGCTGTCGGCATGGATGGTGGTGATCACCATCGGTCCGCCGATGGAAATCTGCAGCAGTTCGGCGGCGGCGGCCGCTCCGCGGATCTCGCCCATATAGACATAGCGCGGCGCCCAGCGCCGCGCCGCCTTGATGCCGGCGGCGAAGTCCTCCTCGCTCATCTCCACCTGGTAGCAGACGCCGCCCGAGCCGTAGCGGCCGGCGAGCGGCATTTCTATCGGGTCCTCGAAGGTCACGGCGACGTCGCCATTATGCTCCAGCCAGTGGCCCGTTATCGCGCCCGCCGTCCACGACTTGCCGCTGGAGAAGGGCCCTGAAACCAGCAGCAGGCCCGACTGCCTCGCCAGGGTTGCGGCATCGACCGTCAGCGCCGACGGCAGCCTGAGGTCGCGCAGCCGCGGCAGGATATGTGGAAGCCTGCGCAGGCACCAGTCTTCGCCTGGCTGAGGAGTGTCAGTCCGGAAAGGGGCCGTGCGATCGAAGTCCGTCTCTTCCGATTGGAAGCCGGCGAGTTGGAGGCCGGCGTGGGGAGGGCTTGCAAGGGGATTGCCGATGAGCGCCGCACGATAGGGAATGCCGTCATAGACCAGCCTGATCTCGTTGGCGCCGCCCGCGGCGCGGCGCGCATCGTGCGTGGCGTCGAACAGGTTCATCGCGTCCTCGTGCAGGGGATCAGGCAGATCCATGACCTCTTGAGAGGCGCCGCCGCCGCGGAAACCCCGAACGACGGGAATCTTGGCGGCTCCAAGATAAAGATCGGAAAACTCGTGGTCGCGCAGGCGGGCGGATTGTCCGGCGGTGACGTTGCCCGTCGTTGCCGTAGTTGTAGCGATGGTCATGTCGGATCTTGTCTCCCAATCGTTTTTCATTATCGTCGGCATGGCCGCTGGGGCGTGCCTTCAGGGCCGGTGACGCGGGGAAGGGCAGGGCGGCAGCCGCCCTTCTGCGGGCGAAGGCGCTTTTGCCATTGCAAAACAGTGCGGTTGCAGTCATTTTCGCGGGCGATTGCGACAATGGAAAGTCATATGTTTCGTCTTATCGTGAACCATCTCCAAAAATGCGTTTCCCGCCATGCTCGGGACGGCTCAAGGCGCGGAACCGGAAAGGGCCGCGCCGCCGGTCTCGCCGCGCTGCTCTTCGCCTCTTTCTCCGCCGGCGGGATTCTCTTCGGCGCGCCGCCACCGGTTTTCGCCGCCTCCGGCCCATCGGCTTCGGGGGAGGCTGCATCCGACCCGGAAGGGGAACTGGACTGGATCTCGTGGGAGCCGGGCAGCGGCGACGCGGTCGATCTCGTCTTGTCCTCCATGTTCGCCGCTGAAACGCCGATCGTCTACGCCATCGTCGATTTCGATGCGGACGGCGTCGGCGAGATCGTCGCAGGCGGCTCGGAATGCGACGGCGAGGGCGACTGCACCTACGACGTGCTGCGCTATACGGGCAAGGAATGGATCAACGACTTTTCCTTCAGGTCCGAGGATCTACGTTTCGAAGTCATTCGTGACGGCGATATCCGCCGCTACGGCATCAGGGCCGGAGACATCGTGTGGTACCTGACCGGTGACGGCTTCGCCCCGGCCGCTCCTCCGACGGCGAACGAGATCGAGGCGCGGCCGCCGAACGCCGGCGAGATCGACCTGCTGGCGGATTTCACCAACCCCAATACGGGCGTGCCCCGGAGCGATCTGTGGGCCGACGTCTACGAGCGGGACCTCAATGGGGACGGGCGGCCCGATCGCATCCTGATGGTCCGCACGCCGGCGCTGTGCGCGCAGGGCGGCATGTGCCCCTTCCACGTCGTGGAACAGGACGGGAGGCTCATCGCCAGCGGCGTCACCTATGACGAACCGCTGCTTTTGAAAAAGGCGGACGGCGCCACCGCGCTGATCGCGACCGTTCCCGCCGGTTTCCTCTTCCACGACATCGCCTATGCGGGAAAGCCGGGCGAAGGCTGGACAAGCGCCGGTGAAGTCGAGACGTTCGAGCCGCTTCGCTGAGGTTTCGCCTTCGCGATGCGCCTGCTGATGGAATGAACGATCGCCATAACGGCGCCGGAATCTGTTGGAGCAAACGATGCGAAAAACATTGCCTGCGTGCCGTGCGTCACTCGCCATTCTTCTTCTGTGCGGGTCGGCCTTGGCTTTGTGCGCGCCGGCCTTCGCCAGCGTCGACGAATATCTGGAAAACGTACGCGGTCACGAATCGACCGGCAATTACGGCGCGACCACCAATCTCGGCACAGCCACGGGCGGCTATCAGTTCACGGCGGGTACGCTGAAGGACATGGGCCTGATCGATTATGACAAGCGCCCTGAATTCGGCGCCGGCGAATGGGAAGGCGTCACCTGGAACGACAACCCGTGGGGCGTGTCAAGCCGCGAGGAATTCCTTTCCAACGCGGCGGCGCAGGACGCGATGATGGCGCAATACACTACGCGTAACTGGAACGGCCTGGATTCGACCACGAAGGGGCTGCTCGGGCAGAACGTCAACGGCATGGTCGTCGACGAGGCCGGGCTGCTGGCGGGGGCGCATTTCCTCGGCGCTGGCGGCATGAACCAGTTCGCGTCCTGCGGGTTCCAGGCCCAATGTATCGATCCAAAGCAGGCCGCCGCCAACAACATGACGCCCGAGCAGCTGGCGCAGCGTGTTCGCGAGCGCATGGCCGACGTCGCCGGCATGGACGTTTCCGAACTCGCCGACGGCAGCTACACGCCCGGCGGCGGGTTTACCGACGCGGTCGCGGCCACCGACATCTCGGCGGTCGGCGCGATGCCCGTCCAGGCCGCGAAGTTCCGTGAAGTGCCGCCTTTCCAGGGGACCATGTCGTCCTTGTAGACGGTGTTGCGGAACAGGGAAATGATTTCGCATTTTCGGACCTGCCCCGGATAGTTGGCGGCACAGGGTCCCGCATTCCGCGGTGGACCGACAGGGCGAGATCGGGACATGGCGCTGCCGCCGCAACTGAGCACGCAGATCAGGAAAGCCGAGCGTGAGCGCTTCGGCACGCTCGACCTGCGTGAAAAACCCAAGCGGTTCGACGCCGACCGCCCGCATCGCTATGCGGTCGCCCGCATCGACAATGCTGGCCAGGTCCCCCGGGAACGCATGACGTCCGTGCTCAAGCGGCTCGAGTTCGCCGGTTTTCGCATGATGTCGGATATCGAGGAGATCGTCGACGATCCCTATGCGCCGCTGGTGCTCAGCACCATGCCGAGCGTCGGCTCGCCGAAGGCCTCCACCATGTTCGAACTGCTCCCCCTGGGGTTCCGGCCGGCCCCCAGCTGCCGCCTGTGGCTGGAGGCCACCGGGCAAAGGGAGGTCGCGGCGGAAAGGAAGCCCGTGAGGCTGTCCGCCGCGCTCGGCGTCGACGCCGGTGTCGCTCGCGGGGGCAAGAGGGTTCCCGGGGCGGCCGACAAGGCCGACGATGGGGCCGGCGACAGGGCTGGCGCGGCGCCCCTGAAAATTCTCTTCGACGGCAGGCTCTGGGTTGCCAATGCCGGCAGGAAGGACAAGCAGCGCGCCGAGATATTCCGCTCCGCCGGATGGCTGCCCTATCGCATGATCTCGGCGCGCCACGCCGACGGGAAGGTCGTCGCGCGGGTCGGGCACGGCGCCTGGGCGACGCGCGACCCGTTCCTGGCCCATCCGTTCCGCCTGTTCATGACCGACAATGCCCGCCTGGCGCACGACCGCGAGATCGCCGTCGCGCGGCGTCGCATCGCCATGTCGAACGCGGCCGATGCGCCGGAGGGTGTCGAGATCCCAGCGCCCGAGGGCCTGCAATATCTCCCCTACCAGAAGGCCGGCATCCATATGAGTGTGGAGAACCCCGAAGGCGCCTTCATCGCCGACGATATGGGACTGGGCAAGACGATCCAGGCCGCCGGGATCATGAATGTCGAGATGACGGGCCGCCGCAACAAGGCGGGCCAGGCCTCGCGGACTTCGAACAAGGGTTCGGCGGCAACGGGGAGCGAAAGAAAGCCGGAGGCGAAGCTTTCCGTGGTCGTCTTCTGCCAGGCCAACATGAAGATCGGCTGGCAACGCGAGCTCGAGAAATGGCTGGTGCGCGACGATCATACCATCGGCATCGCCGAGGGCGACAAATGGCCAGACTCCGATATCGTCATCATCAATTACGACATCGCCTCACGCCATTCGGGGCGCCTGCGGGAAAAGCCGTGGAACATCGTCATCGGCGACGAGGCGCAGCTTCTGGGCAATGACGATACCCAGCGCAGCGTCGCCATCCTCGGCGACGACGGCAAGACGGCCGAGATGATTCCGCTGGCGCCCGGCGGTCTGTTCATTCCCATGAGCGGCACGCCGATCCCCAGCCGCACGATCCAGATCTACCCGCTTCTCAGCGCCATGGACCCCGAGCGCTGGGGCAAGGGCTCGCTTGGCCGCGAGATATTCTGCGAACGCTATTGTGCGCCGCGCATCCTCAAGATGCCGGCCCAACCCCGCCGCGGCGTTCCACGCGGCGCAGAGGCTCGCGAGGCGTTCCGGCCGGTTCTGCGCGAGGACGGCGCGGCGCGGCTGAAGGAGCTTCAGGTGCGCATGCGCGCGGCCGGCATGGTTAGGCGCATGAAAAGCGATCCGCGCATCATGGCCGCCCTGCCGCCGAAATTCCGCCGCGTCGTCGAACTGCCGATCGAGCTTTCCGCCGAGACGCGCCGCATGCTGGTGTCGGCGGAAGCCGATTTCGCCGCTCTCGGCAGGGCGATCGCCGATGCGCCGGTTCCCGGCGACGAGGAAGGCTTCCGCATTTCGCTGAGCGAGGAAGGCTTTGCAGCCTTCCGCGACATGGCGCGGCTGCCCGACGGCGGACGCGCCGATTTTCAGCTGATGTCGCGGATCCGCGCCAACCTCGCCCGGCTCAAGGCGCCGATGATCGGCAACTACCTGATCGACGCGCTGGAGGCGAGCGCCGATGCCGAGCGGCCGCAGAAGATCGTATGTTTCGCACATCACCGCGACGTCATCCAGGGGATCCGCGACCGCGTCGAACAGGTCTATCCCGGCAGCGTCGTCACCTTTATTGGCGGCGAAACGAAGCGCCGGCGGCAGGAGGCGGTCGACCGGCTCCAGGAGGACGAGCGCGTAAGGCTTTTCCTCGGCTCCATCGGGGCGGCCTCGACAGGCCTGACGCTTACCCGCGCCGACCGGGTCATCTTCGCCGAACTCGACTGGGTTCCCGTCCAGCTCCTGCAGGCCGAGGACAGGGTATGGCGCATCGGGCAGACCGAAAACGTTCTGTCGGAATTCCTCGTCATCGCCCGCTCGCTGGAAATGCAGCTGGCACGCCGCATTGTCGACAAGCTCGACCTGATCGCTCAGGCCGTCGGCGGCAATCCACGCCTCAGCAAGGGGATGGAGGCGATCTACGCGGCGGCGATGGAAGCCCGGCAAGCCGATTTCGCACCCGAGGAGGCTGAAGAGACAGATCCCGGGGCGCAGATGAGGCTGTTCGTGTGATCGCCTTTCACCCTCCCGGAATCGATTCGACCGATCACGGCGGAACGAAACAGGAATGCCGGAGAGTCTGGCCGGGAAGCGCGTTCGCGGCCCGGTTCGGACTCGGGACAGGCGCCGCATTGGGACAAATCTGTTGAAAAATTCGCAGTCGGCTTGCCGTCGGCGCGGCGAGGCCCATTGTCGCGGGAGGATGGGCGTTTTGAATCGATTCGGGCGGCGTTTCTGTTGCATTTCGTGCCGCTTGCAGCATCACATTATGTGCGGAACCGGGTGTAAATTTGTGAATTTTATATCTTTTCTTTTTTGCGCATACACCCCATAGTCCCCCCGGTTTCTCCCAGGAAGCGCGTAAAGGAACAAGGGCCCGATGAACAAGAAGACCAACGGCGATCTCCCGCTCAATCGCCCCTCGGGGATTCGGACGAAGAAAATATTCAACGTCCGGTTTTCCATTCAGACGATAACCCCGCACAATGCGAAGGTCATGCTGGAACGCCGGCGGCCCGGACACAACATCAACCCCGTAGCCGTGCGCGCCTATGCCGACGCCATGCGCGCCGGGGCATGGGTGCTCAACGGCATGCCCATCATTTTCGCAACCGACGGCTCCCTGCTCGACGGCGTCCAGCGCCTCCAGGCGGCGGTCCTGGCCGACATGTCGTTTCCATCGCTGGTCGCCGAGGATGTGCGCGAGGACACGCTGCACACGATCGATCAGCATCGCCGGCGCTCCTACACAGGCGTCCTGGAAAGCCGCGACGAGGATCACGCCGGCGCGCTCATGCGCCTGATGTCGAAGCTCATTCGCTACGACAACGGCCTCATCGGCATGCCCGACTCGCAGATCTCGTGGATGCGCTACGACCAGGTTCTGGACCAGAACCCGATCCTGCGCGAGGCCATCGCCATGTCCTACGAGCAGCGCAACCTGGTGCTCAGGGCGACGGCGCGGCACGCCCTCGTCTTCATGGGACTTGCCGCCGGCCAGCGCCAGGAGGTCTGGCGCTTTCTCGAAATATTGCGGTCCCCGGAGGACTTCCCGCATTCGGAGCCGGCCGCGCTGCTCGCCATGCAGTTGCGCATCGCCAACGAGCAGAACAGCCGCTTCAGCGTCGACACCACGCTGGCCATGGCCATTCTCGCCTTCAACGACCAGATCTCGGGCAAGCGCCACCGTTCCTACAACTGGGAGCCGAGCTACGGCTCGATGGAACTCGACCGCAACGGCCAGCCTCTCGAACGGCGTAAATTGCGCAAGCTCGCTCCGCCCAATCTCGGCATGCCGAAGCTTCTGGGCTATCCGGGCCTGAAAGGCGCGCGCTACGACAGCGAGCAGTTCAAGCCCGATTCGCCGCTCGGCCAGACGCTCGCCTCTGCCGGACACGCCTTCGATCCGGGCGAGTTCGACCTCGAGAACGATCTCGTCGCCCATACGCTGGAACCGGAGGAAGCCCAGCAGTGGCTCAACCTCTACAATCGCGGCAACCGCAAGATCCTGCCCGAGCACGTCCAGACGATCGCCCGCGACATCCGCAACGGCGCGTGGATGTTCAACGCCCAGCCGATCTGTTTTTCGGTATCGGGACGCATGCTCAACGGCCAGCACCGCACCAAGGGCGTGGTCGTCGCCGACCAGGCGATCGACGTGCTGCTGATCCGCAACCTGCCGGAGGAGGCCTTCGCCACCTACGACATCCAGGCGCGCAAGATCGCCCCGATCGAGGGGATCGCCGACGTCAGGGCCGACATGCGTGTGGTCGCGGCCGCCGCCAAGCTGCAATGGGCCATGGACGAGATCGAGGCCGGGCGCCCCGTCTCCTCGCGCCCCTCCGCCACCGAGATCAAGCGCACCATCGAGGCGCATCCGGGCCTCGTCGAGGCGTTTCCGCGGGCGAGACGCATGAAGGACATCGCCTCGACCGGCATCATGAACTACATCATCTACCGCGTGCGCAGCGAACGCCCCGATATCGCCGAGGATTTCCTCGACGGCCTGGAGACCGGCGCGGGTCTGCAGAAAACCGACCCTCTCCTGAAGACCCGCAACGACCTGATGATCGAGCGCCACATGCCCGGCGCCTATCGGCGCAAGCGCTTCATGAACCTGATCCTCGCCTGCTGGGACGAATACAAGACCTGGCGCGACGATCCGGAGGAATACGCCGCCCAGTCGCGCCGGCGCAGCAGGCAGAAGGTCACTGCGTCCATGTCGTTGCTGGATATTCCGGAGGACTGAGCCTCTTCCGGCCTGCCTCTGTCAACAAGATCCGCCGGCCGGGACATTCCCGGCCGGCCTTTTTATCCGGCTTTTCCCACGTGGCGAACGCGTCATCCGGCTTAAACCGCTTCGGCGACTTCCTTCCGGGCCTCGCCGGTTCCTCCCCCCTGCGACGCTCCAACCGGTATCCCCCTCGCGCTGAGGTCGATGACCCTGTCTATGCGTTCGAGGATTTCCGCCGGGTCGCGCGGTCCGAAGTGGAAATGGTCGAGCCGGCCCAGAAGCCCGCCTTCCACGATATGGCGGCGCATCCTGGAGATATCCCGTTCGTCGGCTCCAGCTTCCCGGTCGATGGCCGCCAACCGCTCGGCTGTGCCTATATTTATGCGCTCCAGCATCGTGCGGTGGCTTTGGTCCCTGTCCATGCGCTTGCGCCGCGCCTTGCGCACGAGAGCCGCCTCGCCAAGCGAAGGGGGCGCCGGCATGAGGTCGTCTTCCGTCTTGCGCGCGACATGCATCTCGGCCTGCTGCTTGCGCCGCTCGGCCTGGCGCGCGTCCTTTTTTGCCGTATCGCCATTGGCCTTGCCATCGTTGTCCGGCCGGGGGATGGCGGCGAAGGGATCCTCGGGATGGGATTGCGCGAGATATTTGCTCCCCGGCACGTTTTGCCCGAGTTCCAAAAGAGCCTTGTCGGAGATCGAATCCGGTTTGCCGCGATAGGCAGGCCCGGCGGCGGGGCTCTCCGTAACTTTGCCTTCCATTTCGTCCAGGACGCTGGTGAAGACAGGTCCGGCCGCGCCGGCGCTTTCATTGCCGGCTCCGGCATTCGAGGCTGCCGGCTTGCGATCGCCGGAGGCGGGCCGCGGATCGAGGCCGCTTGACATGCCGCCGGAGAAGATATCGTCTTCGAGCAGGTCCTCGATGTCGATGGAAGTGGCGGGATTGTCTTCGATCTCGTCGTCCTGATCGGCGAGGTTGACTTTGCCGACTCCCTCGCTCAGCAAGCCGAACACCGCCTCGGCCTCGGCGAGGCCGGGCCTTTTCGACAGTTTGACCGGCCCCGCGGCCGGCTCGCCGGAAGACGACGCCCTGTCCACCTTGCCGTTCTCTTTTTCCGTCCCGTTGTCGCCGGCGCTGTCGCGATCTTCCTCGCCCGGCGGCTGGCAAAGGAGGCTGAGATAGCCGAGATGCCCGGTCATCTGGTTCACTTCCAGCGGCCTGGTCGCCTGTTCCTCGGACGGTGACTGGAGCGTGGCGCTGACAGCGATGAGGTTGTCGCGGAAGTTCTCTTCCTCCGACTGGTCGAGGCCCGGTGCGCGGTCGACGGGGCCTCTCACCTTCAGGAACTTGTTGAGCTGGAAATGAGCGGTATGGCGGGTGCCTACGAAGAAGGTGTGGCATTTGACCACCGAGCCTTCCATGACCATGAAGAAATCGCCCGCGCGCAGTTGCTGCAGCTCCTGAAGCGAGATCCGGTCGACCTGCTGGAAGGACACTTCCCGCCGCTCGACATTGCGGCTGGACATGATGCCCTCTTCCAGGGAGTAGCCCTGGCTGACCGCGACGGTCTGCTGGCCGGTCTTCTTCTGGATGAACTGGAGCGTGTCGCTGGCGTCGACGGTGGCGCCGAAAGCGTTGAGATAGGTGTTGGCGATCACCGAATCGGCGACCTGCGGTGTGGTTTTCTTCATCGCCTGGATGTCCTGCGCGCCGACGACGATGCAGAAGCCGAGGCTTCGCGCCTGGGCCGCGGCGACGTCGAGGCCTTCCACCATGTAGTAGCCTGCCTCGTCGAAGACCGCGATGAAGGGCGAGGGCGCCATGGTCGGCGAGGAATCGAGAAGATCGCGCCGGGAGCCGACGATGCGCGAACCTGCCGCATAGCCCATCATCGACTTGGTCATGGCGACGATGATGCGGCCGAGGTTCTTAACTTCGGTGGCGTCCTTCTGCAGCGCCGGCAGCAGCACGACCAGGATGCGGCGGTTATAGACGACATCCTCCATATCGACTTCGGCGAGCGGGGTGCGGAAGATGTGCCCGAAATCGTCGGCCATGGAGCCGAGCGGCTTGGTCAGCTGCATCGACAGATAGCCGTACTGCTCCAGCGTCTTCTGGTCCTGCTCGGTTCCCTGTGTCGCCTTGGAGAGCACAAAGCCCGGAAGCGAGTCGAAGAAGCCTTTCAGCGAAAGGCGGCTCGCCTCGGAGAACTCCCCGCGCAGCGAGCGCAAATAGAGCTCGATCATGCCGGGCCGGCGGGCCAGGTCCGCCCACTCGGCCTCCGTGATGCCGGCCAGATCGTCCTCGCCTTCATTGCCCTCGTTGCCGGCGTCGTCGCCGCCGAAGCGGTCTGGCGGCATGCGTCCGCGGCCGCCCATCTGCCTGCGGTGCTGTTGCTGCTGCGGCTGCTGGGCGCGCCTGACGCCGGTGCCGAGCGGCAGGTAGTCGCGGATCGTCTGCACGTCGAGCAGGATCTCGCCGCGGTCGCGCATCTCCACCAGCACGCGGATGGCCGAGGAGACGAGCTGCACAGCGCGGTTCTTCCACATATCGCCGCCAGACTTGTCGTTGTCGCCCATCAGCGAGGCCAGCAGGTTAAGCAGCTGATCCGGCGTGCCCTTGGCGAAGGGGTTGAGCGTATTCGATTCCGACGGCATGCCGCCGGACGGCGCGTCGGAATCGCCGCTGACCCCCATGAAATTGATGCAGCGCACGTCATCCTCGCGCCCGAAGCGCTTGGCCAGCGACCAGACGCGCGCGTTGAACTGGGGTGTTCCCTTTCCGTCGACGAACAGGAAACCCGAGCCCCAGCTCATCGGTTGCACCACCAGTCCGAGCAGGAATTCCGTATTGTGGGTGACGACGAAATTGTCCGTGACGTAAAGCCCCTCCTCGTCGTCGACACGGATGCAAAGGCAAACCTCTTCCTTGTCCACGGGCTCCACCGCGACGATTTCCAGCCCTTGCGGATCCTTCACCGTTTCGACGCCGCGGACGCCGGCGGCCATCGCCTCGATGCCCGGGACCGTCATCAGTATCGACCAGCCGGATGGCGCGAGCCCAGGGGCCTCTTCTCCGTTCCCGGCATCATTGCAAGGGGCCTCCAGGCAAAGCGCGACGCCGCCGAGCGACCAGGCGATGGAGCGCAGCGAGCGCGCCTCGCCTTCGTCCCGGCACGGGATCGAAAGGAAGCCGTCGCGCACGCGGCATTCAGCCGCCTCGATGAAGCCCGACAGGAAATCACGCCGCTGGGCGGCCGTCCCGGCAAGATCGCAGGCGCCCGAAACGACCGAGGACAGGCCCCTGCGCGCGGCCTCACGGCCAGATGGGCGCGACACAGACGGATCGGGCCGGCCGGGCTGGGCCGCGCAGAGCGGCGCGTGGACCGCGTACCGCGTCTCCATGATGTCGGAGATACCCAGCATGATGCCGATGTCGGAGGTTTCCATGACGCGGCACTCGCCGCCCTCGATCCTGAGCAGCGCCGGGCCGCCGGGCGCCGCGGTCCGGCCGCCCGCCAGGCCGGGAGGCGCGCCGCGCCGGCTGAGGCTTACCTTCCATAGATGGTCCCCGCTGCATTCGACATAACGGCCGTCGGCGAACTCGACGCGGAACAGCTTCATGCGCCCCTGCGGATGAACCGAGCTGACGATGCCCGGCTGGCCGTCGGGCTTCAGGATCGCGTCGCCCGGCGCGATATCGCCGTTGCGGCGCCAGCCCGAAGGCGTCAGGACCAGCGCGTCGAGCGGCAGCGCCTTTCCCGATCCGGTTGTTCCGAGCGTGAAGATGTGACGGCGGGCGTCGTCGTTGGTGGTCCACAGTTCCTCGCCGGTCTGGGTGTCCACACCGAGATAGAGGATGCCCTGCGCCTTCTGGAAGCTGTCGGTCTGGCCGGGCTTCGGCGTCGAGAAATCGAGGCCTGGCCAGCTTTGCGGGATACGGAAGGGCAGACGGAACCGCAACCTGGCGAGCCAGGAGGCATAGACGATCATCGTCATGGTGACGAACAGATAAGCGGCGGGAAAGAAGATCATGATGCCCGCTGCAAGCAGGAAGATGCCGAATGCCGCATCGGCGCCTGTCGCGTTGTGCTTGAAGCCCTGATAGGCGGTCGTGGTGTTGCGTCTCGTGCGGACGGGATCGATCGCCTGGCCGGCTTGGAGCGAGGATTGGGCGTTGGTGTGTTCGGTCATGATCTTTCCCTGGCCGCGCCAGTGTCGACGGGCGGCGAAACAGCCTGTTTTTCGCATTGTGCCCGAAACCGCCTAACCCCGACAACAGTGCTGTTGTCGGGCATCGCGCCCGGCTTTAGCTGGGCTGACATAATCTCATAGCCTGGAATGGGAAGCCGAATGTTTCGGACAGAGATCGGCGCGTAAGCCAGCAACGGTGAGACTTAGGCGCGGGCCCGGGAGCCCGCGGACTCATCCAGAGCGTCGATGTCAGGCAACATGCGCGCGGCCTTTCCGGTGACCGCGCTCTCGGCATAGTAGCGCATGGCCTGCTTTTCGGAACGGTGGAGGCTCTGCATCATGGCTTCCGCCAGAGGCACGCCCTGGCGCTGGGCGTCGGTAAGGAAGCCGGCGCGCAGACCGTGCGGCGAAAACCGGTCGGGGTCGAGCCCGGCGAGCGCCAGGCGCGAGCGCACGATCAGGCGCACGCCTTCGCCCGACAGGCCCGGCCCGTAGGAATCCGCTTCATAGCGGTGAACGCCCGGGATGAGCCGGCCGAAGCTGTCGGAGACCTTGCGGGCGTAGATGCGGGGAAAGGCCCTTGCGTTGGACGACGGGAGAGCCGTGTGGCCGGAAGCCTTGAGCCAGTCGTGCATGGCGTCCGCCGCGAAGCCGACGGCCCATACCTCCGCCTCGCCGGCCCGCGTCGTCTTGGTCTTCGGCATAGCGATGCGCATGGCGCGCACTGTCGGGCTCATCGGGTCGGAAGGGTCGGCGGGAACGCTGGAAAAACTGATCTGGCGAACCAGGATGCGGCCGACCTCGCAGCGGCGGCGGCCGCCGGTCGCATACATGGCGGCAAGCAGCGCCCGGTCGCGCAGATCCTTCAGATTGTCCGGCTCCGCGCAGGTTCGCAGCATCGCCGCCAGTTCCCTGACGGTCACCGGCTCGGGGCTCTTGCGGCGTTTCGCGCCGTCGAAGCCGGCGACCAGCGACCGCTTCAACGCCCGGATGGACGGGCTGCGGAACGGGCTGTCGAGGCCCTTGACCGCATGAAGCTTCGACCAGGTCGCAAGCCGCCTTTCGATGGTCGAGAGCGCCGGCGGCATCCGGCCCGTCAGGTAGCCGTCGTCGCGCAATCCGCGTTCGACCGCGGCCGGCATGCCGTGGTTCGCGTCGCCTGCCCGGCGCTCGGCGTCGAAGAAATGGTGCGCCAGGAACCGCGCGATCAGGTTTTCGGTCGCCGGCCAGGGCAGGGGCTCGCCGAAAGCGATCCGCGACCAGGCTTCGAGATAGGAAAGATCCACCGCCGCCGCCTTGACGGTGGCCTGCGGCGTGCCTTTCCGGACCATGTCGCGCAGCGTCGCGGCTTCAGCCTCGTCGAGCCCGTTGAAGCCGTGCCAGGCCGTCAATTCCCCGGCGGCTTCGTCGCGGTCGGTCTGGCTGGCCGGAACCTCGGTCCCATATTCATCGAGACGTGACCCCTCAATGTCGCTCATCGGGCTCCTCGCGAGAAACCCCGTCCTTCAGGGCGGGGAGGTAAGCGAGCACTGCCACCGGCCGTATCTCGCTGGGATTGGACGAATTCGGCAATAACGCTCAGCGGAGCGCCGCCACAGGATGCCACGAAGTAGGACGGCGACCACAAGACGCCATCCTTGTATCGACCACGAACTTCTGGCCGCCACTCTCGCAACAGGCGGCTGGACACGCCTTTGAGGCTGTTGACCAGTTTCGACAGCGCGACCTTTGGCGAATAGACGATCAACAGATGGACATGATCGTCCTCGCCGTTGCACTCGATCAGTTCGGCCTCGAAATCCGCGCAGACCTTGGCGAAGATGCGCGTCAGATCGCGGATTGCGAGCTCGGATAGAACGTCACGGCGGTATTTCGTGACAAAGACCAAATGGGCATGAAGGGCATAAACGACGTGTCGGCCCTTGCGGATTTGCGCGCTTTCGTCCATGTTGAAACTCGTTAGACCAATTGCTATCCTGGCAGAATGATCCTTCGCGGCTTTCGTTTCAAGATGGCCCCGACTGCCAAGCAGGAAATCCTTTTCCGGCAGTTCTCCGGCGTGTGCCGTCTGGTCTACAACCTCGCGCTGGAGCAGCGGCAGGCTTGGGGCCGCGCGCATCGCATCGGCTACGTGCAGCAAGCCGCAGACCTGACGCGATTGCGCGCCGAGTTCGAATGGGTCGCCTCCGTTTCGCAGACCTGCCAGCAGCAGGCTCTCCGCGATCTCGGCAAGGCTTTCGCCAACTTCTTCGCCGGTAGAGGCGAATACCCGACGCCGCGCAAGAAACGTGTCAACGACAGCTTCCGTTTTCAGGGCCGCGAGGTTGCCGTCGAGCGCCTTAATCGCAATTGGGGCCGCGTCCGCCTGCCGAAAATCGGCTGGGTTCGCTTTCGCTGGACGCGCGCCGTCGAGGGAAGACTTCTCAACGTCACCGTGTCGCCCGACGCTCTTGGATGGCACGTATCCTTCGCCTGCGAAATCGAGCACGGCGCGCCGGCCAATATCGCGCCGCCTGTCGGCATTGATCGCGGCGTGACGCACGCTCTTGCCTTGTCGGACGGCACCTTTGCCGACATGCCGGTGGAACGGCTTCGCGTTCTGGATCGCCGCGCCCGGAAGCATTCGCGCGCCCTTGCGCGATGCAAGCGCGGCAGCAACAGGCGCAAGAAGGTTCGCGCCCGCCTGTCCGCCACCAAGGCCAAGGCTGCGCGCATCCGAAAGCACTTCAACCATGTCCAGTCCAGCCGGATTGCCAATGTCTTCGGCACGGTCGCCGTCGAGGAACTGCGCGCCGCCAACATGACGCGATCCGCCAGAGGCACGGTCGAACAGCCCGGACGCAACGTGCGCGCCAAGGCCGGACTCAACAGGGCCATTCTGGAACAGGGCTGGCATCAGTTCGCGACCTTTCTGTCCTACAAGCTGGAAGCCAATGGCGGCTTCCTCGTTTCCATCCCCGCCGCCTACACGTCCCAGACGTGTTCGTGCTGCGGTTCGATTTCCAGACACCACCGCAAGAGCCAAGCGGTGTTTGAGTGTTCCGATTGCGGCCATTCGGCCAACGCCGATACCAACGCCGCGATCAACATACTCAAGGCCGGAACGCGGCCTGCGGTGAGGGAGCCGGTTGCGGCCCCGTCGAGCCGCGAATCTCGGAGGGCCGCATGACGCGCTCCCCGCAAAAATCCCCGTCGTTTACGGCGGGGAAGACGTTAAATTGTCTGAATCCCTAAACGAACGAGCTCCGGCAAGCATCTGCTGCGAAGGACCCTGGTGGTATCCCGGTTTTGAATACATGGTTGCGGCCGGCCATATGGAGTAAATTGAACCCGTGTCTGTTTCGCTCCGTCAAAGGCGCGGGATCAAAGCCTATTGGCAGGCCTGTTTTCGGAGCCGTCGCGACGCCGGCCTCCGTCAGCGGGGATCGGAAACGGGAAACGAAAAATGAGCGGAAGGCCCATGCCCAAGGATGGCCCGCGCATCGGCAAGAGCGCCGGGCATATGGCGCTTCTGGAGGCCTATCTTGCCAGGCGCGGCGAAGCGGTGAAGGCCGGACGCGCCGCGGCAGATCTGTGCATCACGCAGAAGGACGCGCACCGGGCCTTCACGCTGCTTGTACGGCTTGGCAGGGCGCGCAAGCTCGCCCATGGGCTCTATGCCTCCGCCGCAATGCTGTCAGCCAATCGAGGGCGCAGGCCCGGATCGGGCGGCGGGTGCTGCGAAAACATGTCTTATGCCGGCGGGAAGAGCGGTGATCTCGCACGCGCGCTTCGCACCGTGCGCCGCAGGATCCTTCATATCCTGGCCGTCCCGCGCACGCTGGACGAGGTCCAGGCGATGGCTCCGGGTGAACTGACGCCGATCGTGCTGGAACGTTTGATCGCGGAGGAGGAGGTCGTAGAGCAGAGAAGTCCGGAGGGGAGGCTGTTTCGGCAGAGCGGCTTCCGCACGCGTTCGCTGCGGCTCTCCCAGCGGCGTCAGGCGCTGGTCGCCGGCCTGCCTGCCTATCCCCTGGTGTCGCGGCTTTCGCGCATGGCCGAGAAATTCGGCGGAAACGACACCGGAACGCAGGCCGAGAAGGGGCGGCTGAAGCGTCATTTGACGGCGGCCGCTTCCGCCGGCGAGATCGAGATCGTCAGGACGGTGCGGCGCGACTGGATCGTGCGGCGCGCCGCCAGCGTCACGGGGAACGTTGCGACAGCGGCAGCATCTTCGCTTACGTCAACCATGACCGCCGGCGAGACCGGCGGCGGGGATCCCGGAGGATGCCTCCCGGCCGAGACCGCCGGGGACGCGTTCGGCGTGTGCGCGCCTGTTCTTCGGGTGCTTCGGCCTCGGGGCGGAAGGCTCCCGGAGGCGACGCTGGGTACGCTCGGGCGCAGGGCCGGGATGACGCTTGCGAGCAATTGCGGCGTCGTGCGGCGGATGTTGCGCGCGGGGTTGCTTGTCGGCCGGCGCGACGACGGGCGCACATTCTACAGCCTGTCGCGAGAGGGGCAACGGGCCGCCCAATGGATAGAAGAGGCTTCGACGCCCGCAGAATCGGAACCGGGGGAATCGAATGCAGCCGCTCCGCTCCGTGACAGGGCGTTGCCGGCAGTCGACGCGTTGCGGCGTGATGCGAAAAACGATGTTGCCGCGTCCACCGCCATGCCCTTATGCTTGGAAACTGTTTCGCGGCGGCGATGAAAGCCGGCGTTCGGAAGGATGCCGGTACGGAATGGCCGCCGCCAGTCGACGCAGCCGGCGGCTAAACTTCGCGCCGGCGGCGCGTCACGAGGTCAAGGCATCATGAACGGAAGCTGCCGATGAGCGTTTTGCGAAAATTCATTGCCTCCGGCCGGCGGCATGCGTCCGAAACGGTGCTGGCCGCAATGGCGGGCGCCGTCTTCGTCACGCTTGCCGCCCCGGTCCCTTCGGCGAATGCCGCTTCGGGCGACGCCGCCGACCAGCTGATGAAGATCCTGCTGGCCGATCCGGCTTGCGAGGAAGACTGGGCGAAGCCGCTTGTCGATAAGGCGCGTGAAGGGATCGAGAACGCAGTCCGCCGCGCCGAGGCGCTGATCGGCGCTCCGCTGCCGGCGGGCGACCTCGCCTGTCTCGACAATCTGATGGACGTCAATCTCGACTTCGCCATCAACCTTCCCTCGCTCGGCGACATCTTTTCAAAGGCTGTGAGCAATGCCGAGCAAAGCCTGTGCGACTTCGCCATGGAGAAGTGGAATAAGCTGACCGAGCCGCTCAACGCCAATTTCGACCTCTCCTTGCCCGGATTCCAGGACGGATGGGGCAATTTCAATTTCGGAAGCACCAGCAGCGGCTCTTCCGGCGGTACAGCCCAGAATGGAGGCCAGAACAACGGTCAAACCGGGGGCCAGAACGGCGCGAACCAGGGAAGCGGGAACCAGGAGGGCGGCGGCCAGCAGGCCGGGCCGGAACTCACCGATCCTTCCGAAGCGAACTGCCCGGCCGGAACGTTCCCGGCGATGGACCCGACGACGATGACCTGGAAATGCACCGACGACCCGTCCGGCCTCGTAACCCCCGACATGTTGGACGCCTGGAAGACGATGATGGGAGTCGACCTGTGATGAAGCGAAAGTTGCAGCGGCGGGACAGCTTCCGGAAAAGCCGGCTCCAAGGGGATCGGGCTCGTTCGAAAGGATCCCTGACGATCCTGCGGCGCGCCGGAACGATGGCCGCGGCGTCCGCGCTTGTGGCTGGCGGATTGCTGGTGTCGGATTTCGGCAGGGGGCCTGTCGAAGCCGAAGCCGCGTGCAGTTGCGGCCAGATTCGCAATTACCATCAAGACACTCAAAAAGTGATCAAAACTCGCATAGACACCGCTGAAACGAACATCAAAGAGACGATTCTGAAAGCCACCCAGCAGCTCAGTGCCTATCTCAACCGGCAGGTCTTCGCACAGTCTCGAATAGCCGACGCCACGATGCAGAACGACGCGATGCGCCGGCGCGAGCAGGCGAGGGTCCTCGCTGAAAGCGGGGCCTACGACCCGTCGCCGAGCGCGTGTCTCGCCTATGGGCTGAGCAAGTCCATCGGGGCGGGCAAGGGCGAGACGCCGTCCCTCAACGGCTACGACATCGCCAACCGTGGCCGCAACTGGGCGCGCGGCATCGGCCCGCGCTCGGATGAGGTCAAGGAAGGCCCGGGCGCGATCGCCGACGGCATCATCAGGGACCGCGACGCGTTCCAGGATCTCAACGGCTATTTCGATCCGACTTCGGACATCCGATTCCTGAGCGAGCAGATGACGATCGACACGGACGATGAAAAGGTCGCCCAGGCATTATGGCGCCTCCAGCAGAACATCATCGATCCGGCTCCGCCGCAGCCGGCGACCGAGCCGCAGGCCGACACGCCCGAGGGCAAGATCGAGATCGCGCGGCGCCAGGTCGACGAGGCGCGCAGATCCACCGCCTGGTCGCTGTTCGGGTTCCTGACCAATCTCGCCACGCCGGTCAGCGCGGCGAGCGCCAAGGTCCTGAATAAAGTCAAGCCGGCCGACTACCCGCGTCAGATTCCGGAAAAGCCGTCCTTGCGTCAGTCGCTCGACGTCATGGTGGCCTATTACAACTCACCCGAGTTCCTCGAGAAGATCCAGCGGTCCTCGCCCGAGGCTGTGGCCCGCGAGAACGTCCTTCTGCAGGCGTTCAACGCCAGGCTGCAATGGCTCCAGCTCGATCTGAACCTTCGCCGCGGCGCGATCGACGCGGCACAGCTCGTGGTCGACACCGGCGCGGGCGAAAGGGCGCTCGGGCAATAGGAGATCCGGGAGCCGGCAGCCTCCCGGACACTGCGCCCTGTCTGTTGCGCCCTGTCTGCTGGGCGCCTGGGCGCGGATATCCTGGCGCGAACCTCCTGGCGCCGGGATATCCGTCCGGCCGGCATTGCCGGGCGCGATGCAGGAAAACACCGATCCTCGCCAGTGGACAGTCTTTTTTCGCAAACCCTATTGCGTTACCGGTAACTATATGCAACCTCTAGGGCGTTACCGGAAACGTTTCGCTCTCCGGCAACAGGATTGTGAAAAACATTGTGAGGTCACATGCGCTCCCTTATCTCCCGTACCGATATTTCCCGTACCGGTGTTTCCCAGAGCGACGGCTCCCATATCTCAGGTTTGGGCATCCGCCGTATCGCGGCTTCCGCCCTGGTCGCCGCCGCTTCCATCGGTTTCAGCCTTTCCGCTCTCGCCCCCGTCGCCGCCCAAAGCGCGCTCAACGCCGAAGGCGGGTTCATCGACCGGTTCGATCCCGTGTCCCGGCTCAGCGTTTCGGCCTGGAGTTCGCCTTCGGTCGCCCGCGTCGCCACGCGGCGCGCGGCCGGCATCGCGGCTCCGACCGTCACCGTGACCCCGGCGGCCACGGCTTCTTCCGTCCTCAACGGCTTCAGCGTGACGGCGCCGTCGATCACGCGCTCTGAGATCCGCTCGACGGCCATCGGCGTCGGCAGTTCGGCGTCCATCACCGGCCTGTCGCTGACGGGCATCGACCGGATCGGCGGGGTCGGCGTCGCGGCGCGCAGTTATGGCGCCGGCGCTTCCTCGGTCCTGTCGGGCGTCACCGTCTCGGCTCCGTCCGTCACCGGCGTTTCGCTTGGGGCCTATGCCACCGGCCCGGGCGCGAGCGCCACGATCAGCGGCGTCACCATCCGCGGCGGCTCCGGTAATTCGATTTCCGCGGTCGCCGTAGGCAATTCCGTGCGCAACGTCGTTCGCTAGTGCCGTGAGGCGATCACGCCCGGCTCAAGCGCATCAAGAGTATAAGGGTTCCGGGTCCAGGCCCCGCAGGCGTCAGACCCAAGGGCTCCAGGAAGCGGCCTGTTCGAGTGCAAACCGGGCGGGCCGCGACCTGCAGGAGTTGGCCTTGCCGGCGGGTTTGGTGATAAGAGGGGGTGACGCAAATTCGAGACGGCCGGTTCCGGCCAACGGGAACATGTCATGTCCGCTATGATTGACGAAAACGAGAGGCAGGAGAGACAGCGGCGCCACACCGCCAACAGGGTCAAGCGCATGCGCCAGCTGCGCGCGCGGGCCGGTCTCGTGCGGTTGGAAGTCTACGTCCCGCAGGAACATGTCGACGAGATCCGCAGGATCGCCAGGGGATTCGCGGACGAAGCCCTCGGACGGGTGCAGGGCGAGGACGAGCCGGATGACGACAGCGGCTCCTGAAAACCGTCCCGCTCGATAACCGAATCGCCCGAACGACGCTGCCCTGCGGCGAATGCCTTTACCGGCGGATCGCGAAGCGCGTATTTTCCTGTTTCAATTTACGAAAACGGTTTGCGCTTCCAATTTGACCACGCGGCCTGTATTTTTCAAAAGGCCGTTTCGCATTCCGGTTCCGGCAGCGCGAGCAAAGGAGCGAAGCGTGGGGCGGATGCGTCCCGCCGGTTTGATTTGCAACCGATCGAGACAGGAGGTTTCCATGCTCAGGACTACGAAAAATCTTCTTTATGCCGGCGCGGACATGAAGAGCGCCGTTATCCTCGCGCTCTACGTCGCCATGACCGGCAACGCCGCGGCGCAGACCTTCGGCGAGGTCGCCAAGACCGTGACAGGCCAGTTCACCAGCTTCGGTGCACTTCTGGGCGCCGTTGCCTCGCTTCTGGGTCTCGGCTTCACGCTGCTGTCGATCGCCAAGTTCAAGGGCTACAGCGCCAACCCGCAGGACCCCAATAACAAGCTCACGACGGCGGTGGGCATGATGGCCGCGGGTGTCGCCCTCATCGCGCTGCCCGCCTTCATGGGTGTCGGGGTTGCGTCTTTCTTCGGCGACAGCGCTACGACGGGAACCTTGACGGGAACGCAGCTCGGGCCGCTCTCCGGCGGCAGCTGATCCGGCAAGGCTCTCGCCATCCGGCTCGCGTAGATCGTCAGCGCGTCGGACTGGCGTTTCTGCCGGCAGGTTTTTGAAAAGCCTGCCGGCATTGTAATCGGTATGGACAGGCGCGGCATGATTCACGGACTAAGTCACTCTATCGGCCGGCTCTCCTCTTTATCCGGCAAGATCGGCGTTTTCCGCCGGCGCGGAGGGACGCCTTCGTCCGGCCACCTGTCGGCGGCCGGCAAGCACCCCGAGGGCGACAAGCCAACCGCCGCGGAAAAGCCGCGCGGGCAATCCGCGGCGAAGCCCCGCAAGGGCTTTCCCGCCCCGGCGATCTCTGTCCGGCTTGCTTCGATCGACAGCCGCCAGCACTCGATCCTGGCCACACTCTATCCTGATGAGCATCGCCAGGCGTTGCAAAGGGGCAAGTGGATCTGCTGTGACTGCGGCATAAGCATGCCCGGATGGATGGAAGTCCATGCCGTGAACGGCAACCATTTCGACATGGCGTCGGACAATCTCGTTCCCATCTGCCATTATTGCCATCTCGCCCGCCATCCCGTGGCGGCCGCCCGCACGGGCGCGCTGACGCCGATCTGGTGGGCGGAGATGTCCCAGGCGGGCGTGAACCGGCTGGCCTGGGCACTGATGGCGGTGGACGAGATGGCGCGCAAGAAGTCCGGCCTCGCCATGGATCCGCTGCTGCGCCAGCTTCGCGAGCTGGATCTGAGGATCGGAGAGCGCCAGGAACTGGCCGCCGCCATATGCGGCACGCCCCGCCTTGACGCCCTGCTCGAAGGGCTGTTCGAGATAAGGCGGTTCTCCGGCCCGCAGGTTCATGCGGCCATCGTCGGCGAGCGGCTCGCCGACATCCGGTTCTGGCCGCGCAAGCGTATCCGTGTCTGGAAGTCGGGCCGCATCGAGGACGTGACCCAGCAGATCCGTGAATCGTTCCTCGCACCGGGAGGAATGCTGGCCGGCAGGGAGCTCGCGCAGATGGTCGCTCAGGGAGAGGCGCGCAAATCCGCCCATGCGCGGAACTGGCAGAACTTCCTTAATGTCGCGGCAAGCCATGGCGGCGAATGACGGATACGGCATGGGCTTTTATCATCCGGGCATGAACGGGGAGGGTTCGTGTTGACGACCGCTTCGCCCTCTTTGAACCTGAAGGGTCTTCCCTTGCAGGCGGACCGCAAGAACAGCCGCATGCCGCCGGTTCCGGACGCGGGCGTCATCCTGCATCTTCCCGACCGAACGGGCTTCGTCGCCGCGATCGGCAACGGGCGGATCAAGCGCGCTTCGGACTATGCCCGGCTCGAGAGCGACCGCATCTGGGTCACGGACCTGCCTTATCAGGAATGGGCCGACAGGACCTTGAGGCGCCCCAATACGCGCCACAACGCTTTCCTGCGCACGCCGCTTCCCGATCTGCTGTCCGAATGGGCGATCGAGGATCAGCCTTCCGCGCAGGCGGCCGACGCCATCTGGATCGTCGTCGCCAGGGTGCTTCGCCTGTTCGGCAGCCTTGTGGAGCGCTATCGCGCCGACGGCCTGAAGGTGCTCTCAGACCCGCTGTCCGAATCGAGCCTGAACGGCGGTCTGGCGACGGTCTTCCAGGATTCCGGCCTGACTCGGGGAGCTCGTCTCGACAACGCGCCGACCCGGCTTCCCGAGGCCTTGGCGGGGGCCTGGCAGACCGGCGCCCGCAACGCATCGCATTCGCGCGTTCCGCGCGGCTCGCAGGCCGTCTGGATGAAGCGCCACCGCCTCGAGCACGCGCTCGACGTGCTCGGCGGAAGGTTCCCTTCGGGCGACTGGCGCTGGATTGAGGGAAACGCGGTGGACGACCCGTTGGGCGCACTGTCTCAGGCCGCCGCCCCGGCGCTCGTCAATATGAGCTGGCGTGCAAGGCCCGGCAACGAACTCGTCTCCGAGCTGTTCGACTGGAAGCAGGTTTCGGCCGGCGGATCACGCATCCGCAGCTGGGCGACGCTGGAGGAAGCCCTGTTCCTTTCGCAGGTGGCCGATATCCAGGTCCGCGGCGCGCTGGTATGCGACGGCTGGTCCTCGGTCGACATGGCCGGCAGACTGCTGGCCGCCTTTTGCGACGGGAAGGCCAATCCGGCGCTCGCCGCCGGTCTGTCCTGGTCGGCTTCGCTGGTCGCGGAATGCGTCCTGGGCGGGTTCCTCAAGACGCCTCCAGCCACCCATGCGCCGACTGCCTCGGCCGTATGGGCGTCGTGGCGCGACCGGCACGCCATGCTGCGCGCAGCCCTCGTCTTCACCGACGCGGGGATACCCGTGCGCAACACCTATCTGGGCGGGGTCAACGTCATCGTCAGCGACGAGACGCTGCCCGCCGCGCTCGACGCTGCGTGGCGCGCCGGGCTGGTTCCGCCTTTATCCCTGGTGCAGCGCGCCCTGTCGCTCGGTCTTCGCGACCAGCCGGATCCGCAAGGATGGGGAGGCGATCCGCGCTACATGCCGCTGGCTCTTTCCTTCCGTTCAGGCTGGAGATCGGTCCTGATTCGCTTCGATGAACTGATCGAGCTGCCCGGACACGAAGTCGAGGCCGCCTATCTCGCCATCGAGGAGAGCCTGTGACCGCCTTCCGAAAGACGGGCGGTTCAAGAAAATGGCCGCAAGGCGGCCCAGCGAAGAGAGACACGCCATGAGCATCATGTCCACAATCGCCAATCTCGCCGGCGCCTCCTTCAAGGAGAAGCTCGTCGACTTCGTCGGCATCGAGACCGTCGAGGATGATAAGTCCTTCGTCCTGTCCGACGGCTCGCTGATGTCTCTGCTGGAGATCGACGGCTCTCGTCTGGCGCTGGCGATCGAGGACCTCGAGGAGGTCGTCGCGCGCCTGCGCGTCAGGCTCTCCTCCTATCTGACCATGCCGGGCCACGTCCTGCAATTCTGCTTCATGCGCGATCCCGAGGGTGCCAGGGCCGATCTCGGCCGCATCGTGCGCCGGTCGCGCCGGACCTCGGGCATGCTGGGTATAGACGTCGCCGACATCCTTGACGAGCGTGAGGCGCATCTCCCGGAAGGGCTCAGCATGGAGATGTCGCTGCTGGCCGTCTACACCTCGCCGGCGGTGCTCTCCTCCGACGAGGCCAAAGCCAATCTCGCCGACCAGAAGCAGCGCGCCGCCGCACTTCCGCCGCTTCACACCGCGCAGACGCCGGGCAATGCGCTCGACGGGGTCCATACCCGCCACAATTCGCTGGTCGACGCCATCGCGCGCGACTTCGACGGCGTCGGCCAGAGCATCCGCGTGCTCGGCACCACCGAGGCGGCGCGACGCATCCGCGGTTTCGTCTATCCCGATCGCATGGTGCACCGCGACGACTGGACGCCGCGCATGGCGGGCGAAAAGGAAATGCGGCGGCAGGACGGGCAGGCGAAGCCGGCGCGGACCGCGCGCATGCCCGAAACCGAAACGGAGATGACCGGCCGTCACTTCTCCGGCATGGGCACCCCACTGCTCCATCGACAGATCGTCACCGACGACGCGCAATCGGTCGACGGTACCATCATGCGTATCGGCGACATGCTGGTCACCGGCTTCGACGTCTCCGTCGCGCCCGAGATCCTGACGCCCTTCGACGAACTGGTCCGCCAGGCCTCCGACGCCCCCGACCGCATCCGCTGGCGGGTCTCCTTCCTCATCGAGTCCGGCGGGCTCCAGGGCGACGCCTTCAAGAAGCTGTTCGTCAACATCCTGACCTTCATGGCGCCGCAGAACAACCGGCGCATCCGCGACGCCTATCGCGAGCTCATCGAGATGAACGGTGCCGAGGACACCATCGTGCGCATGCGCATGAACTTCGCCGCCTGGGCCGAGATCGGCGAGGAGCGGAAACTGCGCCGTGCGGCCTCGGCGCTGCGCCGCGCGGTCGAAAGATGGGGCAACGCCCAGACCGACGCGCTTGTCGGCGATCCGCTGGCCAGCATCATGTCAAGCGTGCCCGGCATCGGCTGCGGCTCGACTTCGCCCGTGGCGGCGGCGCCGTTGACCGACGCGCTCGCCATGCTGCCGCTCAGCCGCGCCGCCTCGCCATGGCGGGAAGGCGCGCTCGCCTTGTCTTCGCCGGACGGAAAGCTGTGGCCCTACCAGCCGGGCAGCTCGCTGCAGACGACATGGTGCGACATTCTCGTCGGCACGCCGGGCTCCGGCAAATCGGTGCTGCTCAACACGATCAACCTCGCCGCGACACTGACGCCCCAGACCGTAACCGGAAAATCCGGACAGATGCTTTTGCCGCGCATCGCCATCATCGATGTCGGCCCGTCGAGCTCGGGCCTGATCAGCCTGCTCCAGGACGCATTGCCGGCCGGGCGGCGGCACGAAGTCGTCTATTCCCGGCTGAAGAACAGCCGCAGCTTCGCCATCAATCCTTTCGACACCCAGCTCGGCCTGCGCCATCCACTGAGCGCCGAGCGCCAGTTCCTGGTCAATTTCCTGTCGATCCTGTGCACGCCCGGAGACGCGACGGCGCCTTATGACGGCATGGCGGGCCTCATCCAGATGACGGTGGACGAACTCTACCGGCTGACGTCCGACGAGGTAGCCCCCCATCGCTATTTGCCGGGTGAAAGCATGGAGGTCGACGCGGCGCTGAAGCGGCTTGGCGCCGCGCCGGACGAGGCCACCACCTGGTTCGAGGTCGTCGACATGCTTGTCGAAGCCGACATGTTGCACGAGGCCGCGCTCGCGCATCGTTTCGCGATGCCGACGCTGGGCGACGTGGTGACCGCGGCCCAGGCCGACCGCATCGTCGATCTTTACGGGCAGATGAAGACGCCGACCGGAGAATTCGTCATCCGCGCGCTCCAGCGCATGATCTCGGCGGCGATCTCGGAATTTCCGGTGATCGCCCATCCGACGCGCTTCGATCTCTCCAACGCCCGCATCGCAGCCCTCGATCTCGACGAAGTCACCGCTCGCGGCACCGGCCCGGGCGCCTTCCGCCAGACAGCCCTGATGTTCATGATCGCGCGCCACGCGCTGTGCCGCGACTTCTTCCTCGACGAGGCGGAGATCAGGGCGCTCGACCTGCCCTCCTTCTACCACACGCTGCACACCGACAGGGCGCGCGCCAACAAGCAGCTGCCCAAGCGCATCTGCATGGACGAGTTCCATCGCACCGGCGGGCTCCCCGGCATCCGCGCCCAGGTCCTGCAAGACATCCGTGAGGGCCGCAAACACAACATCCAGGTGGCGCTCGCCTCCCAGCTCCTGTCGGATTTCGACGAGGGCATCATCGCGCTCGGCACCTCGTTCTGGATCTGCAACGCCAACTCCGAATCCGCCATCCGCCACGCTGTCGAGAATTTCGGGCTGAACGCGGCGGCCAGCCGTATCCTTCGCTACCAGCTCAACGGTCCCACCGCCAAAGGCGCGCCGGTCTTCGGCATCTTCAAGATGAAGACCGGCGAAATTCGCCAGATGCTGGTCTCGCGGCTCGGGCCGATCGAGATCTGGGCCTTCTCCACGACGTCGGAGGACGTCGCGCTGCGCTCGCGGCTTTACGAACTGCTCGGCCCCAAGGCCGCAAGACTGGCGCTTGCGCGGCGTTTCCCCGGTGGAACGGCCAAGCCCGAGATCGAACGGCGCAAGGCGCGCCTGGAGGACGAGGGATCGCGGGTCGACGACGCCATGGAAGGCGGGTTGATCGAGCATCTGGCCAGGGAGATCGCCGAGCAGGCGGGGAAGGTGCTGTTCTCGACAGAGCAACAGGCTCGTGCCGGATAATTACGGCTCGGGATCAAAGGGGTTGCTGCTGCTCTGCGGATTTCCGTGTGATTGCTCGGGTTCCGACAGCCGCAGCTCCAGCTCGTCGATCTGGTGATATATGTCGGGGACGATGCGATCTTTAAGCTTGATAAATTTCTCAACTACGGCCGCACCCCGTAGAGACCCTCCGTAGTTGTGTCGCAGTACATGACGAAACCCAAGGATATCCGACATGATATCGATAATGTCGTCGGTTATTATTGGTCCGCGAGTTTCGGTGCCTTGGGTTAGCTGGAAAAGAAGGTCACGATGATATTGCGCCGTGTTCGGCTTGGCTCCATCGATCTCTTGCGCGACATCTTCGAGTATGGCCTCAACACCGTTGTATATATTGTGAATCGATAATCCCAACGACCTCAGCAAATGAAGCTTGAGAGTTTCGTTGTAGTCCGCCTGATAGTTGTCGATCGCGTCTTGGCCGATTGCCAGTTCGGCATCGATCAGCTTTCGCTTGGCGTCAATCCTCAGGAAAATCGGATCACGCCGCATCGAGATCAACCTCCCCGTCCTGCCGGAGTCGATCGAACAGATCCGGTTCCTCGTCTCGGAAGTGAAGATCGATATCTATCCCGTGGGTTGACGCGATCATGTCAAGCGATCGTGCTATTTCCCAATGAGTGGCCTTGGAGCTGCCGGTGTCGATGAAGATATCCAGATCGGATCGGTCGTGAATGCCGCCTCTTGCGAAGGAGCCGAACAGATACGGGGTAAGGCCGCGGGGGGCGCACTCCTGCTTGATGGCAGCCCACGCTGCTGTCAGTTGTCTGCGGTGGGCTTCGGTTCGACCTGAACGAATCGCCTCGATCCTTGTAGGCATGTGTCTGGCCATTGCAGAACCGTGATCCGTCATTAAGCTGACGCTAAAATGTCTAGCGCTCACCAGCATGAAGTTGTTGGAGCCGCGAGGCTATCATATGTGGTGTGCAAGGTCAGCACCAACAAGGACTGGATTTGCTTCCGAATTTGAGTTATCGGACATCGAAACCTCGGTGAAACAGTGATGTCGACATCTGCAAACGGATTTATCGGAAATGGATGGCCATTCGGCCGTCCTGACACCGGCTGCCTGTTGCCTGCCGCGGAGATGTTCATCCTCTCCTGAGCGCAGAAGAACTGGAAAGTTCAGCAAGGCCGCCCGACCGAGGCGGCCTTTTTATTTTCTCTTCTGTCAAACCCGGCGGCAACTCCCGAAAAGAAAGGACACGAAGATAGACGACGATGGTTTTGGCCAATGGCCACGTGAATCCACCCCTTTTTCGTTCTTTTTGCTCTCGTGACGGCGCTTGCGGGAACGACGGCGCGCGCCCTTCTTTAAGCCATTGTAATAAAACAATTTTTTCAATTTTTCTCATTGACCTGCGGGAGATGGGCCTGTAGAAGCCTCCCCATCGGTTATGAACGGGTTCCGGCGGCGCGCCATCGTCACCAGGCGGATAAAGGAAACAGGATCGAAAGGAATTTTCGCGGACATAGCTCAGGGGTAGAGCGCTTGTCTTCCAAACAGGACGCCGCCGGTTCGAATCCGGCTGTCCGCTCCAGTTTTGCGGTGCAAGGCCGTTCGCGACCCGTCACCCAATGCCTCGGTAGCTCAGCTGGTAGAGCGGTGGCCCGAAAAGCCGCGCGTCGGATGTTCGAACCATCCCTGAGGCACCAATTTCCCGGCCTATCAGGCCGGATGCGTATTTCGACAGGATCTCCGGATCCTGGAGAAGAGGGGGCCTGGCCTCTTCAGGATAACCGCGGCAACGCGGCCAAAGGCGGAAAGCTCACATACCGCCGCCCGGATCTTCGGATCCGCGGTCCAGCCAGGCAAGCCGCAGCGGCCGCCGCAAGGCGGGGTTTCGGGTTTCCCGGAACCGGTCGCGACGGATGGGAAGGGCCCGAAAGGGCGTGGCCGTCAATCCGAGAGCCGGGCTTGCCCGAGCTCAGAAAGGGCGATGGCCGCGAGGCGCGGCGACACCGCGACACTCTTCATGTCGACCATCTGAGCGATGTCTCGCCAAGCGGTAGCGCTTCGGTCCGAGCCAGGCAGGCAAGGGCCGGCGCGCAGTCCGACCGGTTTCGGTTCCGGCAGGCCAGGAAACGGCTTTGCCGGGGACGCGATCGGAAAGGGCGGTCGATTAGGCTTGCCGGCCGAAAGACATGCGGCGTGTCGTATTCCGTGGCGCAAAACGTCATGGAGCGACTGGGATGGCACGTCGCCGTGGGTTTGCGTAGCTCAATTGGTAGAGCAACAGTCTGCATAACTGTGGGTAGCTGGTTCAATTCCGGCCGCTTTGAAAAACGCAAAGACCATCCCGGTTGATCGCGAAAGGCGCCTAATCCCTGGCGTGTTTCACGAACCAGGGCATCCGAAGGCCGCAAGCCGGACGATGTCGGCAGGAAGAGTGTCGCAGGGGCTGCAACCCCGAACAGCCCGCAAGGCTGGCGGCGCAGGAACTGTCGAGTAGCGATCGACGACGGAGGACACGCCACCTCCTTCAAAAAGGCGGCGCTGACCGGATACCGCAGGACGCGTCTCGCGCTTGCGGTGGACAACCCGGCAAGGGCTCCCGGCAGGGATCCCGTACTCCGGAAAGACTGGTCACGGGCGGCTGTAGTCTCAGGCCGCCGTCATATATAGTTTCTGTTCGCAGAGACTTGGGACTTTTGGAATCGAGGACTGCGGGAGGCGGTGAATGGCATCTGGCACCCACAGCCCGGCTTTGAGAAACAAACTGGATGAAGCCTGGTCGCGCTTCTTCCCGCAAGCTCTATGGTTCATGAGCCGGGAGGCCGCCGTGGATCCTGTCAATGCCCGCGCCGTGATCGATGCATTACGGTCGGGATCACTCGATGCGTTCCGATTTGCCTGTGAACTCGAAAAACTTGTGGAACGGGAGCCTGATTGCGGAGAGACTCATGCCGATTGATGCAGTCCAAGGTCAAATCCTGCGGATTCTGGCTCGCCATCGTAATCCCGACAGCTATGTGGCCGGAGGCATAATCAGCGCCATGGATGGCGCCCGCTATTCATCGGACATCGATATTTTCAACTCTTCGTCCGACAGCACGCTCGCAGCCTACGTGGCGGACAGGAAGGTGCTGGAAGATCATGACTTTCGTGTTGATCCGATTGTCCAGCCCCGGCCCGGCTTCTGCCGGGCCGTGGTTGAATCTCCTTCAGGCGAGAGGATGAAAATGGACTGGGCGCACGAGAGTTCGTTCAGGTTTTTTCCGGTCATGGAAGACGAGCTTACCGGCTATCGGCTGCACTGGCTCGACGCGGCGACGAACAAGGTGCTGGCGGCCGCAAGCCGCGAGAAAGCGAGGGATTCTTTCGATCTTCTGCATTGGCATGGAAACCCATTGAGCATGGGCGCGCTGATCTGGGCGGCGGTTGCAAAGGACCCCGGTTATTCACCCGACCTGCTGCTCGACCAGATTATCTGGAACGCACGGCTTTCTCCGGAGGATCTGCGAATCCTGCGGACTACGTCTCCGGTGGATCCTGTCGATTTCAAACGTCGATTCCGCCAGGCGGGCGAAGAGGCGAGGGATCTGTTCGGACTTTTGCCTGCAGATACTGTCGGCAAGGTGTTCCTGAGCGTGGACGGTCAACCGTTGGAGCCCGATCCGGGTCGGCCGGAAACGCTGGCCGCGCCTTTCGAGGCGACCGATCGAGGATGCTGGCCAAACTTCCCTGATCGGAACAGCCTGCCGGAGCTTTCGGGGCCCTAACCGCGCACGATGGCCCGCAGGTTTTCCGTTGGCATTGTTGTACAAGTCGATCTCAGGCCATCACATTCATTTCGCGGGATAGCCCGAACGGGCGGGTGTAGCTCATTGGCAGAGCGGCGGTCTCCAAAACCGCGCGAGGAGGTTCGATTCCTCCCTCCCGTGCCACCCCGGCGCATTTTCCCAACATTGCACATAGTGCGGCCACCGGGAGACAGTTGCGGCGAGAAGCCATTACGTTGATGGGGTGATCCTGATCATTCCGGGCGCACCCAGGCCGGGCGTCCTGTTCCACTCGGAGCCGGCTCCACCGCCGCCTGGCGATTGTCCGTTTTCACCATTTTTCCTTTCTCCAGCCAGGCCGCCGGCCCCTCCTTCGGCGCCCGCGCCTTTTCCTCCACTTCCTTTAGGCCGGGAACCCGGTATTGGCGAATTCATCGTGACCGAGTTGGCGCCTGAAGCGGTATTGTCTCCGACAGAATGACGCCCGTTAGCTCCTGATGAGCCTGTTGCCCCTACGGCGAGTACGATATTCATTCCTGACTGCCGGAATGCGCTATCTCCGCCCGATCCGCCGACCGAAGCAGTGTAGGTGCCCGCGGCGTTCACGATCGTGCTGGCCGCATATGAGCCGCCACCCCCGCCGAAGCCTATGTCATCGCTTAAACGGTCCCCGGACTTACCATCCGCGCCACCGCCCCATGCTTCGACAAAAAGGGTTCCACATCCTTCGGGAGGCGTGTAGCTGAACGACCCCGCCGTTGAGAAAATGGCGGGAAGGCCGCATGAATCCGGGAAAACGTCTATCTCGAGGTCGAAATCCTTTACCTGGCCTGACTCGTCCCTCGCTTCCAGTGCAAGCGTCCATTGTCCTTCTTCTGTCGGGATGCCGGCAAGATGGTTGTTCACAAGCTCGAGTCCCGGTACACGAATTTCGCTTTCATAGGTGACGGAAACCGTACCGTAACCCCCGCTCAGCCCGATGATGTTGTCGCTGGCATCATAACTGGTCCCAACGGAAAGCGATTTCGCACCAGTCGCGATCACTATCGGGTCTCCTGGAAACGCGGTGGTAGTCTGCCACTCCGCGGTTCGACCGGTCGCATCCCTGACCTGAATTCCCCAGTAGTAAACGCCTGGCTCCACATCGACGCTTCGTCGCACGAGGATCATGTCCGCGTCCACGCCGGTTCCCAGCTTTGCGTTGTTCGTGAGACGCTTGTAGCAGTGGGTGTTCCCACAATCGATTTCGTCGGACCTGATGAAAAACCTGTCTTGGTCCGCCCGATCCGCCGGAGGCGATCCGATATAGGAATAAGTGTAGGGCTCCGTGCCGTTCTCGATAGTGAAACCGTGGAAAGCGTAGTTTTCGTATTCCTTGCCTGTTATCGAAAGAGGCCCCGCATCTTCTTCGTCCACGCCGGTTTCGCCTGTATCGTCGTCATGGCGACCGATAGAGGGATCGAACTGCGCTCCCACGATGGGTTTCCTGAAAAAATACTCCTGCGCGGAAAGCGGAGCTATGACGAGCGCGCTTGCGAAAGCAACGCCCAACATGAGGTTGACAGGGTGGCTCATAAAGAGTTCCTCCGGGAAATGATGATTCCCGTTTTCGCATACTCTATTTTGCTTTCAAAGGTGACATTGCGCAGATGACGCGTATAACCGCCTCGGAGCCGCCGACGGCTCGCTAAATCCACCGGCTTCAGTACTCCAAATTCCGTGGATAAGCTGCTCTCACAATCCATGGGTCCTCGGACTCTTTGCCGGCGCCGGCCTTGCGACTTTCGCGCGCCGCCCTCATGGGAGCGACCCGTTCGCGCAACTTTTCCATGCGGGCGATCTTTTCGCCCAGCGAAAGACCCGCCAGATACCGGCGTCGTTCCGCCTTTCGCGCAAGGATTTCATCCTTGCTCATGATGAGCCTGTTCATCGTCAGTCTCCAGGTCCTGGTGAAGATGGCCGGTAAAATCGTTCGCCTGGCAGGTCCAACCTGTCACACAGATCGTTCCATCGTGAAGCGAGCCCATGACGGAACTTTTCATGCGGGACCCGATCGTGGTTAGCGTATAATATGGTGGCAGTATAGGAGGTTTCATGGCTATCCCCGAACAGGAAGCAATGTCTGCGGAGGCATTTCTCGGATGGGTCACGAACCAGACCGAACGCCATGAATTGGTGGACGGAATTCCCGTCCGCATGATGGCTGGGGCTAGGCAAAGCCATAATGTGGTGACGAGCAACATGCTGGTAAGGCTTGTGCCTGAAGCCAAAGGAAAAGGGTGCCGAACCACTTCCAGCGACACCGCGGTCAGGACCGGTCCTTACGGGATCAGATACCCCGCTATCGTCGTCGATTGCGGGCCGCCCGGCCCTTCGGCGACGCAGGCGAGCAAGCCGACGCTGGTCGTTGAAATTGCATCTCCGGGGACTGTTTCCGTCGATCTGACCGACAAGCTCGACGAATATCAGCGCCACGACGACATGGAGGTCATTATGCTGGTCGAGCCAGACACCGCTTCTGTCCGGGTCTACAGGCGTGACGCCCCTCGTAAATGGAACCTGGAGAAATATGAGAACCTCGATAATGTCATCGAATTGCCGGAAGTCGGCTCGTGGATATCACTTGCGGATATTTACGATACATTGAATCCAACCATCAGACCGGGCTTGCGCGTCGTCGAGCAGCCGGAGAGGGGCAGGCCGGAATTCTGACGCCATTCCGCCCTCTCTCAACGAAAGCGACCGCCAGGCTGAGTCATGAACATGGCCCTGTTCTACCTCAGGCGTCCGGCTCTGCACTGTAATCGATCCTGTTGGCGATCGCCTCGCCGGTCCAGGTTTCGATATCCTCGCCGTTGCACGAGGCCTCGATCGCCACATGCGCCTCGGGTCCGAGCTCGTCGTGGTCTGGCGATCCGTAATCGATATGGCTTTCCGACAGGTAGTGCCCGATCCCGTGCCGCGCCGCGACCAGGGCCGCCTTGCGGCCGCCCTCGAGGTTCTGCTCGACCCAGTGCAGCACGCCGCAGATGAAATCGCCGGCGACCGTTTGCGGACCGTCTCCGTCGTGCGAGGGGTCCAGGCCGGTCTCGCGCGCGAAGGCCAGCAGCGCGTCGTTCACCTGTCGTGCTCGTTGCTTATTGTCCATCGTTCGGTTCTTTCCCATTAAAATCGGCATCTGAGACCATCCGGCGACGGCGACGGTCTTATCGGACTTTGCCAAGTTGCCGGGAGGCAGGCGGATCGCGCTCACATCTCCGGCGTCTCGCTCTCATTGCCGACGATGCTCCCGCCGTCTTGAGAGCTATCGTCTTGGGGGCCGTCTTCCTGGGAGCCGTCGTGTTGAGACCTGTCTTCCGGCCGGCTTTCGTTTCTGAACGGCAGGAAGGTGAGGGCGGCGAGATCGATTTCGGTGTCGATGAACCGGCCATGCGCGACGCCGCGCGGCTCGATCCCATCCTGCCCGGTTCCGAAGCAGCACGGGTGCGCGCCGAAATGGGGATGACGCAGGTGAGCGGGCCCGCCCTCCAGCATCGCGATTGCCGGAGCGCTTTCGCTGCTATGGGCGAGGGACAGAAAATCGAGGCTGAAATGAACCGCGTCGGGATCGAGGTCGCGGCGACGCTCGTAGCGGGGATGATGCGGGGTTATCCGTAGATCCTCCATCAGGCCGATCACCGCCCGGGCGGCGTCGAGAGCCATGGATATCTCGGCGCGGTCGAGATCGGACAGGCCGTCGGCGAGCGAAGGATAGAAGCTCGATACGGCGACCGGTGAGCCGTCACGCACATAGACCCGCCATTCGACCGGCGTCAGGATCGCCTCGCCGTCGGGCGCGACTGCGTCGATGCGCCTGGCGTCGGTCCATGTCCTGATCCAGCAGGGCATGCCGTTGTGCGGATTCGGATCGGGCCAGGCAAGGAACATATTGGCCAGCCGCTCGCCGGTGAAGACCGGCAGCCGTACCCGGCCACGTGCCTCGCCGGCGGCGGCGTCGATCTCCGTCCAGCCGCGCGCCTCGCCGACCGGGGCCAGCGAGGCCTGACCGAACACCTTGATCTGCTCGCCCATGCCGGCGTCCCAGCGCAGCACGTCGCTCGGATCCGCCTGTGCGAGTGCGGCCGAAATGCCTGCGAGAGCGCGGCGGTCCTCTTCCCCCAGCCGATCGCCTGAACCCGTCGAAAGCGAAAACGCCGCGAGCGGATTGAGCACGCCGGCCAGGCGCGCCGGAACCGCCTGGACGCCGGCCCGGCGGCACAGCGTCATCCAGTTGCCGAGCGACATGGTGTTGAAATGGCCAGGCGTATCCCTCGGCCTGAGCAGGTTTTCTCCCGCGACATAGGCATGGCTTTTGGCCGTCGCCTCGTCGAACGCCTTGCCGAGGCGGGCCTCGAGCGCTTCCCGCAGGGCCTCCTTCTTCATCTTTTCGGGCATGTTGTGAAAGCGCTTGCGCAGATCGGCGACAATGGCGTCGATCTCTTCGGGAGCAAGAGGGCCGGAGGGGATGGGCGCCATGGTCTTTTCGTCACAGGGATAACATTCAGGTCCAGATTCCGGCCGAGCCGCCGGATCCCGTAATCTACATTTCCGGAGCCGCCGTTGACGGAACCCCGGGGTCCGTCACAGGGGGCGAAACCTCGTTCAGCATCCTTTCCGCCATCTGTCGGGTCGACATCGACAGGATGCGGTCCCGCGTGATGACCATGGCGCCGCCGCCGAATGCGTCAGGACGGGGTCTTGAGCAGGTGTCCGCCCATTCGAGTATCACCGGTTCGGCGATATCGAAACGGACAAGCAGGGACTGGACCAGCTGGGCGGCCGCCTCGAGACCGCCGCCGTCCTCGCTGAAGACATAGAGCGTGCCCGCGTCCAGGCTGCCGTCTTCCCCATCGTCGCTGTTGAGCGCGAAGGAAGAACCGTTTTCGCCGTCTCTTCCCACAACCTTCAGCGCCGCGTCGCGGACGTCTTCGGGGAAGCCGAGCCATTCGCCGTCGGTCAGGAATTCCTTCGGCGGCCGGCCGTCCTTGCTCCGGCGCCCCTGCATGTTGCAAATTTCGAAAACCTCGTCGGCCATGGACGCGGCGTTATGAACCTTGCAGGCCCATTCGATCTGAGTGTGGGTAAGCGGCGCGATCGCCACCGAAAACTGCGTCCTGTAGTCGGCCACTTTTCCCTCCGCTGGATGCTGTCCGGGTAGGTGTCAGTCTAAACCGCCGGCTTGAAAAACAGTAGCGAAACTTGTTTTCGCATTTTTCTTGCGTTACCGGTAACTTCCTATATCCTCAGTCTCGATAGCGGCGAAGGCCGCACGATTCTCCAAAGGCAGGGTGCCCATGACATTCCTGAAGATCGCCGGCAGCATCGTCTTTTTCTTTCTTTTCGTTCTCGCCCTTTCGGTAGCGACCGGCGGCTGGCAATATCTGACCGCATCGTTTTTTGGCAAGGTCGAAGCGGAGCGGGCGATTGAGAGCGGCCCGTCGCGCACCGCCATCTACGATCGGTTCTTCGACTTGTGCGCGGGAATCCAGGCGGTCGAGGGCCAGATCGACGCGCAGTCCGCGCTCGGGACCGACCGCGCCAGGCAGAACGTCGCCGGGCTGAACGCGCGCCGCGCGCAACTCATCGCCCGCTACAATGCCGACGCCACCAAGGACTACACGGCCGCGCGCTTCCGCGATGCCGATCTTCCCTACCGGATCTCACCCGCCGCCTATGACGGCTCCCGCCAGACGGTCTGCGCCTCCCGCTGACCTGATATTTCCCACGGATCGGATCGACTATGATGAAAAGCGCCCTTTCGTCTCGCGCCGGCATGCCGCCGGCCCTGAAGCCCATGCTGACGTCCCTCGTTGTGGTGGGGCTGACGGCGCTTGCCGCCTGCGAGCCGGCGCCGCAAAGTGCGGCCGAGCGCGCCCGGCAGCAGAACGTCGCCGCGCAGGACGACATCATCAGCCGGGCCACGTCGGCGGTTCCCGTCCCGCGCGTCAACAATTTTCTCGCCCGTGAGGGCCTGGCTGAATATATGCGCCGCATGGATGACCCGGCCAAGACCTGGTACATCTACGTGCTGGGCAACAGCGGCGCACAGCTCGGCTACTATGTCGCTTCCAGCTATCCGCAGTCGGTGTGCACCTTCATGACGCCGCCGGAGGAAGTCCGTTCGAGAACCTGGTCGAACGGTGGCGGCTTCGGCCTGACGACGACCGCGCCGGCGCTCGACGGCATCTACTACAAGGGCGGCGGCTGCGAGACGGTGTTCTTCTTCGACGCCGAGTCCAGCGCGATGATCATGCTGACCGGCATGAGCACCTGGGCCTCGGACGTTCCCCTCGATCTCGACGTGCCGCGGATCTCTGTTGCCATGCAGGCCGATGCCGGCCGGCCGGCTCCCGGCAGTGCGGCGACGGGCGATAACCCAGTTGGCAATGTGACAACAGGTAAGGCCGCGAAGGGCGGTGAGCCTTCGGCGGCCGGCGAGGCGCAATGAGCGCCCGGCGTCGAAACAGGAACACGAAAAATGGCGTTGTCCCTGCGCCGCGCGTCCGTAAGCCCGCGGGAAACGGCACCGGCGGGGCCGCGACTCCGGAGACGGCGCAACGGCCCAGCTTCCAGGCCCGTGTCAGGCCATGGCTTCTTGCCTGCTTCGGGCGGGAGGCCGCCGAGAACAGGACCGAGCGCAACCATCGCTTTCTCGAAGAGGCTCTGGAGCTCTTCCAGGCGAACGGGTGCACGCAGATGGCCGCAAGGCTGATCCGACTGACGCAGGAGGCGAAAAATGAGAGGTTTTCATATCGAGTACGGCAGGGAAGCCGAGCACGCGGCGTTGCTGAAATCCGGGCTTGCAACGCTTCCGGACGATTTCGCCGCCTCCGTCTGCTTCATGTGCCAAGGGCAAGGCCAATACGAGCAGACATATACGGCGGGCTGCGGCGGCGGCTACTACAAGGCGACGGGGCCCTGCGATTGCTGCGGATCGACCGGCTTGCGCCAGGGCGACGGCTATTCCTCGCCGGCTCCAGTCTCGGTGATCGAGCAGGTATTGAACGCCGGCCGCGCCGCGATGAACCAGGATCTCGATGGGATTTCGCCATCGAATGAGCAGGCGGACGCATCACATTCGCGGCGGGCTGCCCGATGACAGGCGCCGCGCGTCGGCGCGCCCGGATCCCTGCTCCGAAGCCTGGCATGCTGGAGGCAGTCTGGGGTCGGGAGGACCGCCATAGTGGACCGAGCGTCGTATACCTTCACGGTGGAGCGGGTTCCCGGCGGGCTGACGCATTGCTCCTGTCGTCCATGTTCGAGGGTCGGGATGTCGATACTGGCGCCACCGTCCTCGGCTGTCAGGGAAGGTCATTCATCGGCGAGCTGGAAGTGAGGGGCTACGACATTTCCACGCTCAGATTCTCAATAAAGAAAAACATTGTCTCGCCATGATGGCAGGCATTTCGGAGGGGTTGATGGAAGGCCCTGAACATCCGGTTACGGAGTCTATGGTGACGAACGATACCCACAAAAAGGACAGATCGGCTTTGGCGCGCCTGCTTGAGTATCTTGTAAAGACCGCGGAAAACCAGAAAGCCTATTTTGAGACCAGGCAGTTCGTTCTTCCCTCGATCGAGGATTACACGGACGAGGAGGGCCATATCCACTTTCCCCAGGATATCGGGCCACTGCTTGACGGTTGCATGACGAATGGCCGCTACAGCGAGGCCGACTGGTGGGTTACGACAATCTCCGGCCTTGCACGCCAGCTCGAGGCCGGAGGCGATCTCGCAATCCCGGGAAACGATGGCTCGGCCAAGGCCGGCACCGGAAATGCTGACGCCACTGCCTCCCCTGCGGCGGATCGGGACAGATTTCAGGTCGAGTATCTGGAAGACCTATCGCGAGCGCGTGAAAAGCCGATAGAGGAGGCGCTTGTGGCCATCCGGCGAGCTTCGCTTCTCGACGATCTGGTTTCGGGGTCCGGGGCTGCCGTCATGGCGAGGTTTGCCGAGATCCACCAGCACGCGGACGCGGCCCTGGCGCTAGCCACTGGCCAGCACAATGTGAAAGACGGCGAGCGGCGGGCAATCGGACCATCTGGCGTGGCCGCCAATGGCCCTGTCATTGGTCCGGTTCCGGCGTATGAATGCGATTTCTCCGTTGGCCAGCCTGTGCGCATCATGTCGGCTTCCAACGGGGAGGATCCCGACAAGGTCTGGTTCATCACCGGCATCCAGTGGCGGCATCAGCGGGGACGTACCGATTTCGGTTGGGACATCACGCTTGCGAGCAGGGAAGATATCGAGCGCGGATACGGCGCCACCGACGGCTTCAGGCCTGAGGAACTTGTTGCCGCGTTCTGCCTCCCTAAGCGGTTTGAGGATCGCATCGCCGCCCGGGCGCATGAAAATGGAGAACCTTCGCCATGACGTATTTCTTTGCCTTTCTTTTCCGGCGCTTTACCCAACCAGGCCAACTCAGGGTCAAGGCCTTCACCTGCAATGGCGGTTGGGAGGGCTGTCAGATCCTCCAGGAGCGCCGCTGGTGGGGGTGGAAAACTGTAGACCGGGAAAATATCCCACGCGATGCGATTATCAGCAGAGACTGTTTCGGCGACACGGGAGGCTGGGTGTCGAAGTTTACGAGACACGGTGCGTTCGGCCGCGACGGCGTCGTCCATCCCGTGGAATCCGGGTCGGCGGGATGAACCCCGTCTTCGATCGTTTCCCGAGGCTGAACAACCGCGCCAGGCGGATCAATGCCGCTCTTTTCGAAAAGGCTGGCTATCCGATGGCGGCGCCTTCGGACCTGCGATCCTGGAAGGAGATCCACGTATGGTGCGCCGCGAATTTCCGGAATGCGAAAGGCGTCACCTATTGTTGGACCGGAGAGAAGTTCTGGTTCCAGAACGAGGAAGACCGGCGAAAATTCGCCGACCGCTTCTGCGCGACCCGGCCAGGTCACGCGCCGGGCAGCGCTGCGGCCCCTGAACGGAAAGAAGGTTGCCCATGGAAGGGATGAGGAAAAAGCTGCAAGCCATCAAGAGCTCCGATCGCCTGCTCGACGGGGATATCTGGTGGACGTTCCTGTCGGCGGATATGCGGAGCAGTTTCGACAGGACCGGTTATGTCCAGCAGGTGATCGAGCGCGAGGGCTCGGCGGGGAAGGGGCTCGCGAGTTTTTTCGATTCCACCAGGCGGCCGCCTTCTCTCCTGGATCATGCGCCGAACCTTACCGGCTCGACCGACGAAACGAGAGCTTTCATCCATCGGCATCTACCTGGATACCGGATAGCCTTCGAATGCCGCACCGACGGGACCTGCCTGGGATGGGTGACGCGGACCGACGATGAGCCGTCGATTCCCTCTATCGCGAAGACCTGCCAGGCAGCCCTGCTTCTGGCTTTTTTCGACGCTCTGGACCTGAACGAATCCGCCGTCGGCCCTTTTGAAAGGCAAACACCATGAGCATTCAACTCAGGGGATACCGGCTCAACCAGCGTCAGATGGATGCCCTGACCCCGGTCCTGAACAACCAGATCCAGCAGGGAGGCCTCCGCAAGGCTGATTTCGAAAGGGCCTGTGTCTCTGCGCTGGAGGCCGCGGGTTGCCCGCTTGGCTATAACGCTGCCATGCCTGGACCGGAAACGTCGATCGAAACACGCGCGGCCGCGTGGGCGAAGAACGGACAGGTCGGCATGTCGTCGCGCGCAATCTACAGCCACATGAGCGGGGCGCTGGATCGGAATGGCTTCCGTCACCCCCTGGACCCCGACGACCTGAACCGGTGCCTGCTTCTTCTCGATCTGATCCCTGAATGGCGGGAACGAATGCCGGAAATGGCGATGCACAGCCGTGAGTGGGCAGCGCTTGTCTCGGATTGGGAAGGTCTTCGCCAGACCTTCCTCGATGAGGTCGGGCTCGATTGGTCGAAAGGCAAGGATCGGAGAGCGACGATAACCTCGGACATCATGCGCCGGATGCTTTCGCCGAAAACCGGACCACAAGGGTTGGATCCCGGAATCTGACGGTACAGGCGCCGCATATGCTGGAACGGGCGCGGGGAGCTTCCGACGCACGGGACCTTCTGCCGATCGACGGTTACTACATGGATCATGCCGGATTCGCATTCCGGCTTATTGCCAGATTTTTGTTTTTCGCATACATCGGGGTACTACCGAAAATTCCTTCCAGCCTCCCTGAGGATCGAGATGAACAAGACCTTGTTGCGGTGCTTGATGGCATCAGGCTTGGGCGCGTCCCTGCTCGCGAGCGCGGCCCTCGCCGACACCTATGTTTTCCGCCGCGCCCTTGTGGAGAAAATCCCCGCGCAAGCCGAACTTCCCTCGGGTGACGAGGAGCCTGAAGCCGATCCCGACGATGGGTTCGATGCCGATCCGCTTGTCGTCGGCGGCTCCTTCCTGAGGGGACGAAGCGAAGGCGACGCCAGCCTGACGATGTACGGCATCACGGTTCATGGCGGCAAGGCTCCCTACACGATAAGCGTTTCGGGAGACCTGGCTGTTTCCCAGCGCATTTTCTACCGGGCGGAAAATTACGGCTCGCAGGCGCTCTTCGACACGAGTCCGAAGCCGGGCGGCATATGTCGGCCGACCGCCGACAGCCTGCTCTGCCTTTATTCCGATGTCGTGTTCGGCTCGCCCTTTGACAAGGCTACAGCCTATTATTACACGCCGATCGACGGCCCGGAGGTCAACCGGATGCGCTACGGCATCCATAACGGGCGTTATGTGAGTTACACCTATGTCGAGGAGATCGCCTCCTGCTTCACCGGCAGCGGCAGCGCGAGCATGTCCCTGAACGATGTCTTCGAGGCGAGCGAAGTCGCCTCGCCTGCTGGCGACGCCGTGATCTCCCATGCTGTGTACGAATATCTGGGGGTGCCTGTTCTTTGCGGCGGATACGACAAGGCCTCCGTGCTGGGCGCGGTCGAAATGGATCTGAGCCCCTATGTGGAGACGGCGCCCGGAGACTATGATTTCCGTTTCACCGTAACCGACGCGCAGGGCAAGACGGCCTACCGGGACACGACGTTTCGCATCAAGCCGCTTCCCTGCGGCTTGCCGGTGACATTCGAGACTGCCGGCACCTTCATCTATACGCCGGCGCCGGGATGCTCGAGTTTCATGGCGGAAGCCTATGGCGGTGGGGCTAACGGTGTTCCGGGCCCCGGCACAAAGGCTCAAGGTGGAGGAGGGGGCGCATACGCCAAGTCTGTTGTCGGTATCGATGCTTCTTCGTATCAGGTCACCGTTGGCGCCGCGGGAGGCGACAGCGCCGTAAAGAAGGACTCGACTACAATCGTTCTCGCCAAAGGTGCATCGGGGACCTCAGGCGCAAGCAAGGCGCTGAGTTTCGGTGATGTAACCGAGGCTGGGTCAGCAGGCATCAAATTCAGCCTCGGGAACGGCGGCGACGGAGGAAAGGCCGGGGGGCCTGATGGCGGCAAGGGAGGGGCCGGAGGCACGTTCGGAATCACCGGCAAACCGGGCAACGCCCCAGGTGGTGGCGGCGGCGGGACGGATCAGGCCGGCTATGGGGGCGCAGGCGCAGTAGGCCGTGTGATCATTACTCCATATTGACGATATTCCCGCCGCGCCTGTCCCGGCGCGACAGGGTTTGATTTGCAAGATCGCGTCATATCGACGGAGCGTCAGCCTGCGTTGACGCTGACGCCATCGCTATTCTTCGCAGCCTGCCTTCCATTGCGTACGACATTGAGCCCAAGGGGTCGTTCAACACCAGCGAGCCGTGTTTCATCATGAAATTGTCTTCCCTCAGGTCTGACGGCCTGAAGGGAAGGCGCTCGACGAATGTCTCGAAATCCGGCTGTGTTCGTCGGAAACGGCCCATCGCGCCGACGGGAAGACGAGACGCGTCGCAACCCCGTATGACGGCGATCGCGCAGTCGATCAATTCCTGGCCGGCGACGTCGTCAGGCACGGGTTCCAGCCGTTCCGCGGTCGCGAGAAAGCAATTGCCGGCGATCGCAAGATCGTGACAGGCGGGGACATGCGGTCCCGGCTCGGCCACGCTCACGTATTCGAACCATCCATCGGGGTAGTCGGATATGCGAACCACCACGGATGGCTCGACGGGATGCTCGAAAACCCAGGCATGATGTCCCTGGCCAATCATCGTCAGGCTTTCCAGCGCCCATTGGAGAGGGGACGCGGCCGTAAGTAAGCCTGGAATGTTCGAGAGCAGCGGCATGCCAGGTTTATATCCGGCAGTTGCGAAAAGCAGAATATCCATGCCGTTCGAAAGCATCAATCAGGATGGAGGGGATGATGACACATGCCAGTGTCGCCGGCGAAGTTCCTCATCCTTGCGGCCTTGCTGATCTTTTTCGCAACCTTGGGATAGTCTTTATCCAGACATTGGGGAATCCAGCGTTCCCCTCCATCCAGGAGGTATGGCGTGACCGCTGAAGGTAAGACGGAAACACCGGACAGCATCCGGGTCATCTACGCATCCGACGATTTCCCGCGCGGCCGCGAAGGACGCCGGGAGTTGGCGATAAGAGTGGCCCTCCACGAGGACATTGCCTCCCAGGTGAAGGCGGGAACCCTCGACCGCACAGGCATGGACAGGCTTGCGCGTTCGGCTATCAGGAGCGCCGGCAAGAAGCATAAGGAACTCGTCGCCACACATGTCGTCGACTATGACGAGTTCGACTCCGACAGCGCCTATCTCGACACGATCGACAGGGTGGTGGACGGCATGAAATTGCTCGACGTCCAACTAGCAGGTCCGGCGCGACGCTATGCGGTGGATGGCATATACAGCGAAGGCGATCAGCAATGGAGCGACTGGGAGCAGGCGACCTGCGCAGGCGAGGCCGAATGGCGCGGTGCGCTGAGCATGGCGGCGAACGAGTTCGGGCATGATCTTCCCTTCACGGAGTTGATGGATTACGCGGCCGCGATGGTGGTGAACGCGGCTGCCGAACCGGTCACCCGTGATGAATTCCGCGACCTCCTTCGCGCCGTGTCCGATCAGGCCGGGAAAGACGGCTATCGTTCGGCAGCGCTCACCGAAGCAAGGGCCGCGCTTGCGCTGGCCGACGAAAACGCCGGGCCAGAATCTTCCAACGAGACAAGCCAATCCATTAAGAAGGACATCCTGCTGGAAGACACGTATCCGCAGGCAGACGCCGCTGAGGCAGGTTCCGCAGGGAGCGGCATCGAGGAGGCGCCGTCTCCATGAATGCTGAAGATACCCCGGAAACCTTGGTGGACGGCGTCGCGATCCCTCTCAACCCGTCCGAGGTCTCGATGGCGCGGGAAGGGGAGGGATGGTCCGTCTTCTATCGCGACGACCGTTATGATCTGCGCCGTCTCTACGACGGATGCGGTCTCCAGGAAGCCGCCGCCGTCTGCGAGGAATTCCATGCGACCGGCTCCCTGTCCAGGGCCAGCATTCCCGCGCGATATCGAACGAACCCAATCGGAAGTACGTCAGGCGACCATGACAGGCGCGGTGCGTTCGCTGGAAAGGATGTCCCCATCGACGCCGACCAGCGCCGCAGCCTGGAAAAACGGCTTTCGCCGCACGGGTTGATGCTCGGCGAGTGCCTTTCCCACGACGGCATCCGTCTGGTCGTCTGCCGAAGCGACAACGGAGTGCCGGTATCGAGCCTGCTGCGAGGCGCGGGAGGCGTCGAAGACTGGCTGGACCGCGCCGGGGCGATGCTCGCATCCTGCGACAGACGCTGGCTCGCGCCGCTCTCCGATGATTTTCTAGCCAAATTCTCGGGCCGCCTTCGTGGCGATATCGAGCGGCTCAAGCAGAAGAAGGCGAAGCACGACAATTCCGCCGAACGATGCCTGGCCTTTTTCAAGGAGAACGACACGGGCGATACCTATCACGACGACTGGAAGAAAAGCGCGGGGACCGAATTGGCCATTTCGCTGAAATGCCAGCGCCACATGGATCGTCTCGCGGCAAAGCTCGAGAGGCTTTCGAACGATCCGGCGAGCCTGTTCCTGCCGATCGGCGCGAGAGTCAGGCTGAAGAAGGACATGGGCTTTCCGGCGGACTGGGCCCTCGATGGCGGTCATTACGGGCCTTCGCCGGTCGCCGGTTCGCAGGGCGTCGTCGTCGGCGTTCCCTCGCGCGGCGAATGGGGCGTGCTGGTCGCGTTCCCGCACGCCTTCAGGGATACCGACGGTACAAGATGGCTGCCGGACGGGCTTGAGCCGATCAAGATCTATTTCGATGCCGCCGATCTCGACATGCTGGAATATGGACGCTTCGTCGATGGGCGCGAGTGCCGCTCGGCCGAGTTCGAGCGCACCCATGTCCATGACGAATATCGCGACGATTACGGCGACATGGTCGTGATCGCCGGCGGCAAGCCCTGGCGTATCATGGGATTTTCCCTCGGCAAGGACGAGCACTGGACCGATGGCCAGCAATGGGAAAGCCTGGAGCGGATGTCGTTCCTGACGCCGCTGGACGCCTGGTTCCAGGAGACAGATACCGGCGTGGAGGAAGGCAATGGTGCCGACCCTGGAATATGAGGGACAATCTCACAAAAGGCGCAACATTCACAAAAGGTAAGGCCGATGGGCGAGACCGGGAAGATCGAGTATCTCACCATGACGGATTTGGGGAAGAGAGGTTGGTCAAAGGGGCTGATCGCGAAGTTGCTGGGCGAACCGGATCGGACCAGTCGGAACCAGTATCGCAGGGCTGCGCCGGTGAAGCTGTGGGAGAAGGTTCGGGTCGAATCAGCAGAGCGACACGAGCCGTTTCTTCGCCATCAGCAGATGCGGCCTTCCATGGTTGTGCGTTCGAGATCATCTGCCGAGCGGAGAAAAGAAGAGCTTCTCGACAGCATTAGAGACATTCAGATCGATGTCGTGAGGTGGCCATTGCGACAGGTCCGCATGGCGGCCCTGGCGAGTCAGGAGATGAGAAACATTGACCGCCGCGACTATTTTTCGTCTGTCGATGACGCGGATGAGGGGACGAAAAGCCGCTGGATGGTCAACTTCATCCGACATCATCTGTGCACCTATGACCAGGAGCTCACGAGCGTTGCCAACCACGTCGGTGTCCGGGATGCCGTCGATCACATTCGCCGCAGGGTCTACGAGAAAATCGCGGATATCTATCCTGAACTAGCCGATGAATGCGTCCGGCAAGCCGATGCCCGCGGGATCCGTATTTTCCCGAAAGCTGGGCTGGAAAGCATGGAGCACATCCCGTTTCGGTCTCCACTCGAAGAGGATGCGGATGTGGATTCACTGGTCGACGAAGAAGAACACTGTGGCCCCGGCGTATGATAGGCCGACTCGTTGACTCGGCTTTCGGCAGGGATGTGCTTTCCCTTCCGCATCTGGCCGATTTTTCCGGATAATTCGACCGCAATACGAAGAAGGCAAAACAATGACGGGATCAGAACGATCCACGGCGCCGTCACATGCCCATGACGCCGATTTCGTCGCCTGGACCAGACAGCAGGCCGCTGTTCTGCGCAGCCTGTCCGGTTGCATTCCGGATCTCGATGCGGAAAACCTGGCCGACGAGATCGAGGCTGTCGGCCGAGCCGAATTGAACCATGCATCGAGGGTTCTCAGGCGCATCCTGACCCGGTTGATCATGTTGGCTGCCTTGCCGGACGGGGAGGCCGTGAAGCGATGGAAAGAGGATGCGCTCGCCTGGCAAGGCGACGCGGTTATCGCATGCTCGGCAGGCGTCCGGGAACATCTGGATCTGCCCGTCATCTGGCGGCTGGCGGCCAACGCCGCGACGCGGACCATCACGAATTCCCATTTATTGAAGACGGAGCCGCCGCAGACATGTCCCATTACGCTGCACCGCCTGCTCGATATGAACTTCGACCCAGTGGCTTGCGCCGAAGCAATCGGCGTCGAAATTCTCAAGGCGCCCAATCGTTGTCCATCTCTTCCCCGTCCACCGTAAGAAGGGGATCGAGATCGCCTTCGTCCATTGCGACGCGACCGGTGAGTGTCGTTCCGTTCGGAAGGGCGCCAAAATCGATGTCTGCTCCATCAACCGTCCCTCGAATGATGCGGCGCACTTCACCCTAGCTTGAGGCCTTCACCTCGAGAACGGCGAACAACTTGATATCGAATCGAACTCTTTCGTCTTGTTTCCCGGCCGTCTTGTTTCCCGGCGTCGGGCACCACGTCGCAAAGAGGCGGCCAGACTTGCCGCCTTCTGACGTTGAAAGCCACCGTAAAAGCCTTACTTATACATAAATTACGTAGACTGCTCCTGTGTGGAGATTGTCCATGAAGCGGTTCAGTTCTCTTGAACTTCAACGGAGGAGTGGTGAGATACAGCGTTCGGCGCTTTCCGAGCCGGTGGTGATAACTAATCATGGGGTTCCCAGATACGTCATGCTGACCATCAAGGAATTCAGGCGCCTCAAGACCTTATCCGGGGAACAGGTGCCTCCGGAAATGACCCGCGCTGAACCCGTTATCCAGCGGAAGCTTCCCCCTGATCCCCTTGGCAGGGAAACAAGCGACTTTGCCGCCTTTGTAACGGAGGTTGCCGACCACGCTTTATCGGGAAAGGATCGCGACGCCATCGACACCGAGATAAGAGCCGCGAAACGTCGTCTGGGCCTGCAACGCGAGACTGATGATGTTTGAGCGGAAATCACGCATACTGATCCCCGACAATACGCCCTTGTCCGTGCTCTCACTATTGGGAGAAGCCGCTCTTGATTGGCTTTTCATGCCGGGAGCGGAGGTCTGGATAACCGATATGGTAAAAGAGGAGGCTCTCCGGGATCCTGATCCTGGCAGCGACCCGCGGCACGGCCAGCGACAGATCCTTCGGCGATGGTTCGAACAAAATGCCAGCCGTATCCACGTCCAGCCTTCCAGTGAAGGTGATGAGTATCGGAAAGCTATGGAAGCGTGGCGCCTGACGGGTAACCTTCCTCATCTCAAGCCATCATGGGCTGACCGGGGCGAGGTTAGCATATTTCAGGCACTTAAGGCTGCAGACGCCGTTCTAGAAAGCGGTGAAGCGGTTCTCGTTATAATGGACGACAGGAGGGCCAGGGCAGCCCTGCGGACGCTTGGCTATGATCTCGACCTGATGTCGTCAGAGTCCTTTGTCTCTTGGATGGCAGAAGAATACCGACTGCCCGGCGCGGACACTGCGTGGCAGACCATCAAAATGGTCATGAGCGACGCAGTGCCCAGACTGCGGCCAGACGATGACGAGCCGATATCAACGTTCAGCATGTGATCCACGACAGCCAAATGCTTATCTCGATCCTGTTCTTACCGACAGTGAGCCACCGGCATGCCCGCCGGTCATGAGGATTCCTCCTGCTCATATAAAATCCCGGTCTCCAGTTGGGGAAGCCATCGCAACGCCGAGCCAATTCTCAGGCGCTGGGTTCCTGTCGTGGCCATTGAGGTCTCTCTTCAGAGCCGAAGGGGATTTGAACCTGTCAGAACAAAAGTTCCAGGTTGGGCTCGGCTGGGGAATGCCCGTCAGCCGGCCTCTCCTCGTCCGACGATGAACGCCATGATCCGTCCCAAAACAGATCGTATCCCGCTCGCCGGCCAAACCGCGCCAGAAGCCCGTCCAATTGGGTGCGGTCGGCGCCGAGCGAGGCGGCGAAACGCTCGACCTTGAGATCTTCGCCGAAACCGGATCCCAGCAGATCGCCGGCGATCACCGACAGCGTGCCGGTGATGCGCTGCGGCAGCGCCGCGATCGGGAAATCCGTCATCTTGCCGAGATCGTTCAGGCAGGGCCACAGATCGTCCTCGAGGCTGTAGCCGAGCTCGGCGAGTTCGCCTTCTATTCCGGGACGGGCTTCGACGGACAGGAAACGGTCGAATATCCGCGACAGGATGCCGGTGTCGGACAGGACCGGCGGTTCCGGGAGCGCGAACCAGCGATTGGAATCGGGCCGGCATGCCAGGCTTTCGGGTTCCATGACGCGGTTCCAGCTGTCGATCGGCAGCAACGCCTTGCCGCCATTGTCCGCGATGAAGCGGTAAAGGCCGCCGGCGCCCGCGACCCTGTCGGGATCGTCCCTGGCGGCCATGCGCAGATTGTCGGACAGCCTCACAAGCGATGCCAGCGATGGACGGACGGGCGGATCGCCGTCGGCAACGATCGTGGTGACGCTCCGCCCGCCAGAGCAGCCGGCTGCGAGCAATCGCTCCAGTTCCCGGCATCCTTCGGGCGAAAGGCGCGAGACCAGCATGTCGAATCCGTCCGACGCGCCGGGCAGCGGAGGCGGCATGGCCATGGCGAGCGCCCGTGCGCCTTCGTCGTAGTGATCGCAGGGTCCGCAATAGATTTCCGGCCAGCCGGGGCTGGTGATCGCCCATCGTGTCGGATCGAGGATGCGCCCGTCCTCCAGCAGCAGCCAGCTGTGCTGCAGCGGGGCCTGATGATAGACGGAACGGCGCGAGACGTCGCCCAGCCAATGGCCGCGCGCCAGGCGCATCCCCCGCACCGGGACCAGATCGCGGACCGCGGACGCCACCTGGTGGCAGTTGCCGGGCCAACGATCCAGCGGGATGTCGATCATGGAGGCCAGGGTCAACGGATCCTGAGGAAATATGTCGATCATGGAAGCCTCTCTGAGCCCGTTGGAACGCCTTCGAAGCAGCATCCTAGCAGGGCCGCCGGAAAACGAAAAACGCTGACAGTATTAGGAATGGTTCGCATTTTCGCTCTCCGGGCATAATCTCGGACCAAAAGGAGCACGTGCAATGGCGATCGCACTGGTGAGCAGAACCGACCGGCCCCGAAAACCGGAAAGCGGTGGACCCGGGGGAGACGACGCCCGCTTTGCGGGCGGTGCGGCGACGGAGCACAACGTGGTCGACGCCTACCGAGCGATCTTCCACGACGAGATCATGCATGATCTGTCATACTGGACGATGCTCTACGAAGAACGAAAACCGTTCTATCCACCGGCGATGACCCGCATCCAGGTCCTGGCGCTCACCGCCTTCATACAGGTCATGCCGATGACGGGGCTGGACGAGGCCGGCGGCGCAGATTCAGGGCTGACAGTACGGCTGGCGCGCCGCTGCATGGGAGCTCATTTCCCGAGGGAGACGGACATGGGCGCCTGCATCTCTTCGTTCAGGCAGGCGCAGGCGCGCATCTACGACCATGAGCTCGATGCGGCGCTCGGAAAGTCGCCGCGCGCGGGCACGCCGGAAGGCGACGACAGCCCGTCGCCGTGAGGCCGGCCCGTCCGGCCCTGCCGTGACGCGGGCCGCAGATATCCCCCGAGCTTCTTTGACACCAACCGTGAAAGGCCGCCCAAATGGAAAAGCATATATCGCTCTATTTCACCGAGGGATCCTCGGACAAGGAATATCACGTCAACCTCGTGCCAGATCCGGCAGGCGGCGACCTGTGGCAGGTCGACATCGCCTATGGCAGGCGCGGAAAGCCGATGAACACGGGCGTCAAGGGAAGCCGGCTCGCCTATGGCAAGGCCGAGGTCCTGTTCGACAAGACGGTCGAATCCAAGACGAAGAAGGGTTACACGCCGGCCGAGTCCGGCCAGGCCTTCACCTTCGTCTCGGGCGAACTCACCGGGCGCGCCAGCGGCGTCAGGCCGCAGCTTCTGACGGCGATCGGCGCCGATGCGCTCGGCCGGGCCATGGCCGATCCGGGTTGGATATGGCAGGAGAAGATGGACGGCGAAAGGCGCCTGCTGATCAGGGACGGCGACCAGGTCACCGCCGCGAACCGCAACGGGCTCATCGTGCCGCTCGACGCCAGGATCGCGGAGGGGCTTCTCGCGCTTCGCGAGGAACGGTTCACGCTGGACGGCGAGGACCTCGGAAACGGCCTCTTCGCCGGCTTCGACCTTCTTTCGAGCGAGGACGATCCCGCGGGCGCGCGGCCCTACGCGGAGCGGCTGTCCCATATGGAGCGGCTCCTTTCGGCCTCCCCATCACCCTGTTTCGTCAAGGTGCCGACGGCGCGTTCGCCCGCCGAGGCACGTGAGCTTCTCGACGATGTCCGCACCCGCGGCGGCGAGGGCATCGTCGGCAAGGACGGCGCGGCGCCCTACGTCCCTGGGCGTGGCGACGCACAGGTCAAGTTCAAGTTCGTCGAAAGCTGCACCGCCGTCGTGACAAGACGAAACGACGACCGGCGCTCCGTTTCCGTCGGTCTGTTCGACGGCGGCGCCGATCCCGTGCCTGTCGGCAATGTCACCATCCCGGCCAACCACGATATCCCCGCCGAGGGCTCCGTGGTGGAGGTCCAGTATCTCTATGCCTATGAGGGCGGCAGCCTCTATCAGCCTGTCTACAAGGGGACCAGGTCGGATCAGTCGCATGAAGACTGCCGCGTCGCGCAGCTTAAATACCGGACCGACCAGAATTACGAGGCCCATGCGCCAGTAGCTAAGAATGTGGCCGCGTGGGACGAAGACGGGCCGGCGCTGTAGCCCGGCCCGCTCGGAAAGGATGAAGGGCGCCGCTTCTCCCGAAACAACGCCCCGAAGACCTCAAAGGGTCTGGATGTTGACCGCCTTCGGGCCCTTGCCGCGATTGTCGGGTTCGGTGTCGAAACTGACCTTCTGGCCCTCTGCGAGGCCGCGCAGGCCGGACTTTTCGAGTGCGCTGATGTGGACGAAGACGTCGTTGGAGGATCCGTCCGGAGTGATGAAGCCATACCCCTTGTCGGTGTTGAAGAATTTCACTGTGCCGGTCTGGGCCATTTCCAGTTCCTGTAGCTGCCGTTTGCACTCGAACCGTGTCATGCCGTCGGGTGGTTGGCAATCAGGCGGTCCAGTTCCCGTCCGCCGCCGATCCACGGCCGTTGCAGGCCAGCTTCGTGCATAAGGACGCGGGGTCCGCCCGCAAGAGGGTCGCGGCGAAACACCCGTGAACAGCATATTCCACACGGAACGCTTTTCGCAAACCGATTTATTCAGCCGCGCGGTGCGCCTGGTTGCAGCCGGATTTCACGCATGGCGACGGGTTGTGTGATCGCGCCCGCAATGCGAAAATCGATGCACGCCGGCCGCGCCAGCCACATGGCGAGCGGGGCGGTGCGGACGAACAGCCAGGCTCACAGGAAGCTTCATGTCGAATATGGAATTGCGCACGCGCGTCACGGACGAAAAGACCTCGGTCGTTCTGGAACTGCTTGAGGACGGGAACCCTCTCGGGCACATCGACCTTCCCGCCGGCCAGGTGGAGCGGCTCATCATGCTGCTCGCCACCTGCCGGGCTCAATGCACGCCGGAGCATCCGCGACGCCCGGATGTCGCGCGACTGGCGGGCGAACCTGTTGCCGGCGAAAGCACCGAGGTGCTCAAGACGCGGAATTTCGGGGCCGGGCACGCCGAGGTCGCAGTTCCCGAGGTTGAAGCTGGCCCGGGAACGCCGCCGGTTCTCGACATTTCGGCCGTAGGCGACCCGGAATGGATGATCAGCGTCATTGCTCCGGGGCAGGCACGGTCTCCCGGGCAAGGGCGGGCTCCGGGGCAGGAACGGTCTCCCGGGCCGGAACACGCCGGAGCGACTTCATCCGCCTCGCCGATGACGGCGGTCGCGACCCTCTTGCTCGTTCTCCGGCATCCGGGGATCGGCTGGCTGGGCTTCTTCCTGCCGCCCGACCAGGCCATGCAGATGGGCACGAGCCTGATCGAGGCGACGAACGCCGTCGCCGGCGGCCGGGCGGCTGAAGGCGCTTCGATGCTTCATTGAAGTTCTGACGGCCGGCGGCGGTTGGGCGGCAGCCCCCGCGGGAACCGCCGGGTCAGGGAGACGGTGATTCGTCCTGCAGGGAGGCGCCTGGCAGATCCATGCCGAAATCACGATAGATCTTCTCCCTCGGCAGGCTTTTCTCATGCGCCGGCAGGTAAATGGATCCGTCTGCCTGCACCGAGCAGGGCTCTATCCAGTAATTGTCGTCGTCGAAAAGGCCCTCGATGCGCCTGAAGTCCAGGTCGTCGGCGATCTCCGCGCGCGCCTCTTCCTCGGTTTCGAAAAGAAACGCGCCATAGTCCTCGTAATGGTCCTCTAGGCCCTGCGGTGCATAGGCCGGCTGAACTCCGCCGACCAGGGTCTGCATCAGCATGATGTATCTCATCGTCTACTCCATCTCCATGAAGCTGCCCCGGACCGCGTCCGGCTCATGGGCCGTGGCAGCCTCCGACAGGACGCGCTGTCTTTCCGTGACCGCCGGCTCCGGACCGGCGAGACCCTCCATTGCCATGAGGGCCTCGGATGCGATGCGGCGCATCTCGGCGGGGTCGCGCAGCCGCGACGACGCCAGGGCTTCCAGGACCTGCCGGTAGACCCTCGCCTCCGCGTCGCCGGTGGGGCGCGATTCGTTTTCCGTTATATGCGATTTTTCCGCGAACGCCTCCTGCCGTGGGGCGCAGTAAAACGACGAGGCTTCCGCGGCCGGCGCTCCTTGTCTGCCGATGCGCAATTCGATGCTTGCCTGGTCGTTGAGCCCGGCGATGCTGAGCGAAGTCGCGCCGAGCAGGAACACGCCGCAGGCGCCGATCACCTTGAACAGCCTGTCGACGCCCTTTTCGACAACCTTCTCAACGGCCGATTTCTCCAATGTGCGCAGGATGCGCTGCTTGAGTTTCCCGCTCTCGGGATCCTTGACCTGCAGCGCGTTGACCAGATCGATCCTGAGATGGATCGCGGCCGCGGCGTCTGCTCCACCGATTCTGCCGGCTCCGTCCACCTGGCTTGCACGCTGGCCAGTCTGGCGTACTCCGCTGGGCGGCTGGAGATCCTCAGGCCGCAGAGACACGGCAAGCGAAACGATGTCGTCGAGCTTCATCGACGCAACCTTGTCCGCTCCGGCGTCGCCGGCCCCGATGTTCCTCTTACCGAGGTCGTTGCGTTCAACGCGGTCGATTCCTGCCATTGGTCGCTCCTGTGCCTCGTTCTCTCGCTTGTGGCGCCGCCCCGCCCTGAAAATCCCTTCGTCGGGCGAACACACGTTTCGGAGCCTGTTGCCGGCGGGTGAGACACCGAGCAGGCCGCTCAGCCATTTTCCTCCACGAGGCCGAAAACGCCAAACCCGGATTGCCTTCGAGCGCCACTCTGCCATCGAATGGCGGGCGCGGCGCGAACGGCAGGCGGCGCAGGCGAACGCACCACAGGAGCTGCGTAACTTTTGACGAAGCTTCCACCCCTCCCTGAACGAAGAGACTTGTTGGCTTCTTGGTCAGCCCATCCGCGCGAGCATGCGCCGGGCGCGCGCCCTGATCACCATGGCCTGGCCGAGGCTTTCGACGCGCGCCGCGTCTTCCAGAAGCGAGGCGAAGCTCTGGCGATCGACTGCAGGGCCTTCGTGACCGGACGGGACGCCGGAGTCGCCGGAGCGGCCTGGATCGTCTGGTGAGCCCGCGATACGCTGGAGCATAAGCTCGAATTCGGGCGAACCCGACATTTCCAGAACAGAGAGAAGCGACATGCACTCCTGGCGGCTGCGTCCGCTGTGCCGCGCCAGCCTTTCGGCGGCCAGCAGGCGCAGATCCGCCCGCTCCCGCAGGCCGTATTTCCCCGTCAGCGAAGAAAACATGCTCACTGGAAACGATACCAGATCAGCACCATGCCGTCGCCGCCCTTGCCGCCCTTGGCTCCCGGACCCTGGCCGCCCGCGCCGCCGAAGGAGGTCAGCTCGCCGTTCTTGCCGTCAGTCCGGCTGGCCGCCGAGCCGGCGCCGTCGCCGCCGACGCTGTAAAGCGCGACGCGGGTGGGGAAGTTCGGGACCGGGTTGACGTTGGATGTGCCGCCGGGAGCGGAGCCGCCGAAGAAGGAATCGAAGCCCGCTCCGCCGAGCGATCCACCGCCGCCGCCGCCGGCATAGGGCCGGTCGCCAGCCATGCGAACGCTGCCCTCGCCGCCATTCTTGCCGCCCGTTGCGTTGCCGCCCTTCGCGCCGCGCCAGGTCGCACCGTCGAGATAGCTGCCGCCGCCGCCGCCGGACGCACCCGGTCGACCCTGTCCGGCAGCGAGGGTGGGCGCGAGCGCCGAACCGCCGCCACCGCCGCCCTTGGCTCGTATGCCTCCCGCCACGCTGTCGCCGCCGTCAGAACCGGCCTGCGAACTGGTGGCTGCTCCCTGGCCACCCATGCCGACCACGACATCGTAGCCGAGGACCTCGGCGGTGCCGGTGGATAGGATGACACCGCCGGCACCGCCGCCGCCGCCGCCGGCGTCGAGGGCTCCAGCACCACCGCCGCCGCCGGCGCCGATCGACAGGACGAAGACGCGATTGCCGAGCGTCGGATGGTCCCCGATATGCTGAACGTCAAACCGTCCGGACGTGTAGAAGGTGTGGACGCGATAATTGCCGTAGGTTTCGATTTCGCCGCCGGTCGCCGCCATGAAGCTGTAGGCTGGCTGGGATTCCGAGGTCACCGAGAAGGTGGCGCTGGTCTCGCCGATCTGAACCACGGCGCGGTGTTCGCGGCCCCATTCAGCGCTGGACGTCAGCTGGACCTGGAGCGTCTGGCCGTCGGAGAGCGTGCCCGACTTGACCGGGGATCCTCCGTCGATGAGAAGCCGGGGGTCTCCGAAGCCGACGACGGAGACCGAAACCTGGCCGTCGAGACCGGAGACGCTCACCACGTTCGACGAAACGAGCGTGCCTCTCGCGGCGTCCGTCACCGGCGTGAAGCGGACCGGTCCGGTGTCGCCGGGCGCTTCCTGGGGCCAGTTCATCCACGACCAGCCGCCGTCCTGCCAGCCGATGAAGCCGGTCGACGGGGGAAGGTCCTCAGGGAGCCGCTCACCCAGCAGGCCGACCACGGACGTGTCGGAGACATCCTCGCCCGGCTGTTTTCCGACCTCGACGACGTCGCCGTCGATCTCCGATACGTAGCGGTCCTCGGAATTCAGGATCGTGTTGACGTTGGTCTCGATGCGCTCGATCTCGTTGACGACATTGTCGAAGGTCTCCTTGAGCGTGTCGCCCTTGTTGATGACCAGGTTCACCCTGTTCTCGCCGTCAGGGACCGGGCGCAGAGAAGGCTGGTTGACGCAGACCGACGTGCTGTCCTTGCCTGTCCCGCAGGGTAGGCCCGCCGAGGCCGCGGGGGCGGCCCCGATCAAGGAAGCGACGACGCTCGCGGCCAGCATGCAGGCCGCCATCCGGATCGAAGCGTTTCGAAAGCCGCTGCCGTGGCTTGCGGCGGTTACCGTGGAAAGACATCCTGCCATTGTTCCGGCTCCCGGGACGCGTTCAGGGTTTGGTCGCGAGCGCGAAGCCCGGGCCGATGGATATCGAGAGGAGACCGGACGTGCCCTCGACCAGTTGCGGCGTCGTGTAGAAGGCCTGCCAGTCTCCCTCGCGGGGGTTTTTCGCATTCACGACACCGGTCGAATTGTCGCCCCAGCACCAGGCCTTGCCCTCGAAATCGAGGGCGCAGGTGCCCGGTCCGCGGGTCGAGATATCCTTGAAACGGTGATCCCCGGACACCGCCACCGGCGACGTCGAATTGGAAGTCGATTCGTTGCCGAGGCGGCCCGAGCCGCCATAGCCCCAGCACCAGGCCTTGTCGTCCTGGTCGATGGCGCATGTGTGGAGCGCGCCTGCCGCGATCTTCTTGTACTGTCCCGGTGCGCCGACGGCGACGGGCGCCTTGACGACGGTCCCTGAGCCTCCGGTGGCGCCGTACTGGTTCCACCCCCAGCACCAGGCCTGGTCCATGATGTCGATGGCACAGACATGCCGCATGCCGACCGACATCGATGTGTAGCGTGCGGTCCCGCCGACCCTGACGGGATAATAGGCGACGAAACTGGTGACCTTGTTGCCGGTGACACTTTCGCCGGTCCAGAAATTGTTGGACGTGTAGTTTTGCTGGACCTGGGTACCGTTCGGATTCCACGGATCGGGTACCGCGCCGTCGCCGGTGCGTCCCCAGCAATACATGGATCCGTCGACCTTCAGTCCGCACGAGAACCATTCTCCCGAACCGACGTCGAGCCATGGACCGTTTTCCAGGGTGATCTGGTACTCCGGCCGGGCGACCTCCGTCTTCTGGATGTTGTGGTCGATGCCGTAAATGCCGTCGCTGAACCTGGCGCCGAGCCCGAAGCTGAAATGGACGTTACTGCCCCAGCACCAGATTTCGTCGCTGGTGTCGATGGCGCAGGTGTGCCTGTGTCCGGGCGCGATCTTCTTGAAGCGCAGATCGGTGTCGACCGGGATCGGATAGCTCGAATGGCTCAGGTGCTGGACCGCCGCCACCCATCCGCCGCGCTGGTTCTGCGCGATGGCGTTGGTGTTTTCCGAGCCCTGGCCGAGCCGGCCGTTGAAGCCGTACCCCCAGCACCAGGCTTTCCTGTCCTCGTCGATGCCGCAGCTGTGCCGGGTGCCGGCGGCGAGCTGGATGAACTTGCCGGCGAAATCGATGTCGGCCGGCGGCTGGAACAGGTTGAGCGTCGCGTCGACGTCCTCCTGGCTTCCCGAGACGTTCTGGATATTCTGCCGCTGGGAGCTGCCGCTGCCGGAATAGGCCTGATGGTGATAGACGATTTCGCCGTTGGTCTGGATGTTGAAGCTGCCCCAGCCGTTGTAGAAAGCGTAGCGGTCGAGGTCGTTATGGCCGAGCTGGCCGAGCCAGTCGCCGCCCCAGGTCGAGCCGCCGGGCCCTTCCTCCTCGCCGAGCGCTTCGCGCGGCGGCCACAGGACGACTTCGTATTCCCATTTTCCGTTGCGAAAGATGATGAACTCATCGTCTTCGGGAAGCCGGTTGGGCAATTCATAGCCCAATATGCCGACGACCTTGGCGTCGATGCGTCCGGCCTCGCTGGTGTCGAGCTTCTCGATGTCCCCCCTGGCGGAAAGGTCGGAAACGCTGTCGACGATCTCCTGCGCCTCGGTCAGCTCCTCCTCGATGAGGACGAGTTCGTCCTCGAGGTTCGTCACCCGCCGCCTGACGGCTTCGGTCTGGTCGTCATCCTCCTCCACGCGGGTCGTGGTGACGCCGCGGTCGGCGAAGGAAGGCCGGTCGATGGCTAACCCCGTGCTGTCGCCGAAAGCCGGCGTCGCGGGATCGGCCAGGACCTGTCCGATGCCGCCCGGTGCGACCACGAGGGCGGCAGCCGAGGCGAACAGCGACGCCGCGGCAAGGAGAAGCGGGCGCGCCGCGGTCAGACGCCGGCTCGGCCGTGCAGAAATGAATTGCATCATGACGGGTCCTTTTCTCGATCCCCGGAACGCCTGCTGCTTTACGAAAAATGAAAAATGATGATAGATCATAAAACAGCATGCGGGAATTGCAACCAAAAGAGCGGCAGGGCCCGCCCGCCCGGCGACCGGTCGCGGCGACTTCCATTTACGGCGCGGCCCCTGGGGACGCGAAAGAGGAGACCGAGATGAACAGCGCGATATCGTTCTGGGGTCCGTCCGCGGCGGCATTGTCGAAATCAAAGGCGAAGCCGATTCCGAGGCCGGCCCGATCCGCTTTGCGTCGCCAAGGGTCGGCCAGGTTCGCCTCGCGGGCTCTCGTTCCCGCAATGGCGCTCGCGACGGCGCTCCCCCTGGCGTTGGCCTTCCCTTTGGCGCTGCCGGCAGTCGGCCAGGCCCGCGCCGAGGAACCGGTTGCGATGCCGTCTGGCGACAGCACGTCGGTCGGGACGGTCGAGGATCCGAAATTCCGGCCCTTCCCGGATAAGGGCGAGGAGGTCACCGTCATCCAGGACAAGTCGACCGACACGGAAATCGACATCACAAACATCAGGAACCGTATCATAGAGCTGCGCCAGCAGCTCAACGACATCAAGACGATGATCCATCTCGAAGTGTCGAAGAATTTCGCCGGCAACATCATGGACGTCAGCCCCGATTCCGTCGATCTCGACGCCAGGGTCATCGGGCTGAAGGAAAAGGACCTGCCGAATGTCGAGCCGAAGGAAGGGCAGGTGATCTTCTGGGATGGCGCAAAATGGCAGCTTGCCGAACCGCCGCCCTATATCATCACGGGTCCGAAGGGCACGGTGCTCGAATAGCCATGAGCAGCGTGATTCACCGGTCGCTCAAGGGCGCGGCATCCATTTTCGTCCTGTCGGTCGCGGCGTCGGCCGGTTTATCGCCGGCGGGCGCATCGTCGGCCGTCACTGCCGACACACCAGCGGGTAACATGGACGAAAGCGCTGGACGCGGCGACGACGACGGAAGCGGAGTGACGCGCCGCATTCATTTCGGCCGTTTCGGCGTCGGGCTGCGGCCGGAGGACTGGCGGCCGGAAAGCGGGGAAGAACAGGACGGCGTTCTCATCGATCCGATCTCCGGCGACGCGCTGCGCGCCTGCATCGGCCGGGAATTGGCCATACGCGAGGGCCGCTCCCGGCTTGCGGCAGCGGTCGCCCTGCTGGCTCAGGAAGACGAAGAGCTCGACCGCATGGAGTCGGCGATCTCCGGGCGCCGGACGGCGCTGACGGGCGGCAACGCGCCCGCTTCGGCGGTGCGATCCTTCAACGAGGACGTCGAGGCCTATAACCAGGCCGCTGCCCGCAACCGTGGGAATATCGAGGAAAAGGACGCCATCCGTACCGGTCTGGAACGCATACTCGTCTCGTTCAACCTGGAATGCGCAGGAAGGCCTTTCAACCTGGCTGAAGCCGACGCCATCCGCAGTGAGTCGCGTACCGGCGGTGAAGGCGAAGCGGCCCGGGCGTCGATACCCGCGCTTTCCGATGAAGAAGGATGGGCCCCGCTGATGCGCGTCGATCCCAAATCAGCCGAAATCGATACTCCCTGACCAGGCGGCGGGGCGAGCCTTCCGGCGAGAACGCGGTCGCAACCGGGACGATGTCTCCATGGTCCGAGACGCCGGCCGTCAGCCGTCATATTCGTCAAGCATCGGACCATGCGCCGGTTCCTCACCGCGGTCTGGGACTGCTCCGACCAGCTGCGGATCAGGCAGGTCGATATCCGCGAACGCGTCGCTTCCCTCTGACAGGCGGGCCATGATGTAGCTGATCGAGGCCGAGGCGGTCGCCTGAGAAAGGTTCTGCAGGTCGCCGAGAAGCTCGACCTCGTCCCCCTTGCGCTTGCGCGTCGTGGCGACGATGTCCGTGATCTCGACGGCCGGGGTGACGTCGATGCCAGCATCGCGCATCAGCCTGGCGGCGGCGTCGCAATCGAGCTTCTTTTCCTCGGGCAGGCCGTTGGCGACGATTTCGGCGGCCATGGTCATGGCGACGTCGTGCTGCCCGGATCCGAGGGCCTCGCCGAGCCGCAGGAAGATCTCGCGCACGCCCGCCTCGTCGAGCGATCCTTTCGGCTTCTCGAATTCGGAAAGATCCTGGTTCCAGGCCTGGGCGATGGCGCGCAGTTCCTCCTCGTTCCACTTCTCGCGGCGCGACAGGTTCAGCACGCCCAGATCGTATTTGCCGACCCTCAGCCGATGATCGCGCAGCAGGACCATCGACAGGTCCTCTCGAAGCGACTGGATCGCCTCCTCGGCGGACTTCTTGAGGATCGACAGCGCGCCGAGGCGAGCCGTCAGCGTCAGGAGCTCCCTCGACGGCTGGCCCTCCAGCGAGCCGGCGCCCAGGTCGAATTCGGGGAGGGTTCCCGTCATCACATGATCGTGCCACATGGCCCGTGCGCAACGTGCGACCTCGATGGCGAACTCCCTGTCGTAGGGAACCTCGAAACGCTCCGCATCAAAGGCCATCAGCCGGAAAGGCGCCAGGAACATGCGGTCGATCGCAATCCCCGCCGAAGCGCAGATCGTGTGATAGTGGTGCAGTTGAGCGCGATAACCGAACGGCACCCCGTCCCTGCGGACTTCTTCGAACATTTCCGGTGAGGGGCACTTGTAGTCGACCAGGTCCCTGGCCCCGGCTCCGTCGAGGACGATGTCGTCGGGATTGCCGACGAGATAGGGAGCCTTTGCTGGACGGAAGTTCGCGACCCGGCTGAGCGCGTCGTCATCGGCGGTGACGCCGAATTTGCGACGGTAGACGGTCTGGATGACGTCTTCGGCGCGCGAGCCGCGCATCGTGTGCTCGTCGCCCGGATCGGGCGCGGCCATGCACAGTTTCTGGGCGACGATGCGCTGGGCGCTGGTGAAGGGATCGGGAAGGCCCCTGGCGTTCAGGAGCAGCGTGCCGACCTCGGAGCCGCCGAATCCTGACGCCCGCCGCACATGCCAGAACGCGATACGGGCCAGCGCCCGCCAGTCGACGATCTCCTTGCCGTCGGCGTCGAAGCTGACCGGTTTGGATGAATTGCGGACGGCGTTTTCCCGCTCCGCCACCTGGGCCAGGCGCACCGAATAGGTTTCCCGGTTCTCCGGCGTGATGACATCGGCTTGCGGCAAAAGCCCGACCGCCCTGTGAATGGCCGACGATAGCCTGGAAAAGCCGTCGACGCCGGCGGCGAACTCCTCGAAGCCGAGCCGGTCGATACGTGAATAGGCTTCGGGATCCGCTTTGGGATAGCGGCGGGGAGCGGAAAGGGTCGGAGCCGTCTCATCGGCGCCCCCGGACGAACCGGCCTCTTCGGCAGGCGCGCCGGTGCCGGTGCCCGCGGTTTTGTTTTCATCGGCTTCGGGGGCGGTCTTCGCGTCAGCTTTCGCCGTGACGCCCGCTTCGGCTGCCGCCGCGTCCTGCTTGCGGCGCCTTGCGGGCTTCGCGGCACGCGTGGCTGCTTGTTTCCGTCCTTTCCCGCCTTCCGGTTTCGCAGGGCTTTCGGGTTCCGTCGGGCCGGCTTTCACGGTTTCGGCTTCGGCAAGTGCGGCCACGTCGATCTCCTGCGTCACATCGATTGACTTGAGGAGTAAGCATAAAAGAGAGGTGCGAAAAACACGATAGATGTGGTAACACTGCCGCTGAACGCGGTGCGGCGATTACGAGCCGCGAGGCATAGGGATCGTGCCGTCAGAAAGGGAGATGGACTCCTTCAGCGATCGGTAAACGCCCGTGGACCCGACGGCCGCCTGTCCGGCCTGGTGGGATGGGTCATCTCACGGATGATTTCCTCGGCCGAAGCGATCACGCCGACGCGCTCCAGCCCCCTGAGCATTCCGACAGTCGACAGCAGGTGAAGATTGGGCGGCTTGTTAATGACTCGAACGCCGGCGTCTTCGAAAAGGAGCGCGACAGGATCTCCAGGCCGGAGGTATTTTCTGAGGCCATCGTCGGACGACATGAAATCCACAATCGCCAGTTCCCCGGCATTCTTTTTCAACCGTTCGCCCCGCTGCCTTTTCTGGCGCTGCTCTTGTCCGATGTCGGTTTTCTCTATCGTGAACGGAGGTTGGTTGCGGTCTATGAACGCCTTTACCGCCTTGTCTTTCGGGTAAGACAAGTCGCTTGTCAGTTCGTCATACACCGAGTCGACGACCACAGCCCTTCCGCGCCAAGTCGTTGCGCGATGACCGGCAGCGAGGCGAACTTGTCGAGGTTGGTGCCGAAGGACCCGATCAGGCTGTCCATCCGATCGAGCGCCTCCTCCTGTCTCTTCGCCTCGTGCCACAGCGCCTCTCCGTCGCCCGAAATCAACCTGTCGTCCGGATTGAGGCGTCCGAAATCGGCGAGGTCTCGAACGATCTTCATGGATTGCAGGACGGTCGGCAGGAGATCGGATTTCAGCTCGCGATGCGTCTCGCGTTCGATCGGGTCGAGACCGCAGGCGAGCACCGTCGCGGTGTCCCGGGCGAAGAGGCAGACGAAATCGACCGTCAGCGGGTCCGGGCCGCCAGTCCCCTCGAAAACGACCTTGCGGCGCGCCTCGTCATGGATGGTCTCCCATGGGTGGGCGACGGTTACGGCAAGGGAGAACGGAAACATGTTCCAGCAACCGTCGGCGGCCATGATCCGCCCGTCTTCCAGCTTCTTTTCCATTTTCCTCTCCATTCCCGTTTTCGACAGGGAGCGGGTTTACAAGGCGGGCGCGGAATCGTCGCGTGACGGAGCGTCGTCCTGCATCGGCGCGAGCGCGGCGACCGAAAGGGCGGCGATGGAACCGGCGGCGCTGGAGTGAAGAATCCCCGTGCCGCCTGCTTCGGTCCATCTGTGGATATTGAGCGGCCGGTCGTCGACGAGGACATGGATGCCGGGGGGCCGCCCGACCTGCAGATGTTTGTCTTTCGAGCGGCATACGATCACCCTTTCTTCGAAAAGGCCGAGATGCCGCGCGCACCAGGCGAGCTTGCTTGCCTTCGCCCGCTCGAAGATGTCCGGGGCGAAATCCCGGGGCGCCGGGGCCGCGGTAAGGATCCGGAAACCCCGGTCGATCCTCTCCGCCTCGGCGACGAGGTCGAGAGCGTCCTTCATCACCGGCATCGATCCGAAGAAGTCCGGGTGCTCGTACATGCCCCTGTAAAGCTCGTCCTCCCTGGCTTTCTGCGCGTCGTTCATCTGGGCGCGCGAGACGTTGATGTCGCCGCAGGCAATGCCGAAACAGGCGAGGGCATGGGCGTCGAAATCGGCCAGCACGCCGTCGAGATCGAGGAAAATGTGCATATTTCGTTTCTTTCACTTTAGGTTCAGGACGAGATCCGGTCGGAACCCCGACAGGCGGCAAGCCATTTTTCGACACCCTTGGCGGCCTGGGCGTCACAATCTGCGACAAGCCGGTCGGACCCCTGGCGGACAACGATCTCATCCTCGTCGGGCTTGAAGGCGACGACGTCGCCGGAAAGGCGCACCGTCTTGGACTTGCGCCGTCGCTTTGCGTCGGCTTCGATCCTTATTTCGGGCTAGACAGCAGTGTCACGCTAGTCGCTTCCCCGGCAACGTCGGATCGCGCCGGAAACGCCGCTCTTGCGCTGGCGGCAGCCGCTGGCCGCGAGGCCAGGCTGATCGGAGACAGTTGCGGAGCAATCTGCCAGCGCGCTGTCGCGATGATCGTCAATATCGGTTGCGAGATCGTCGAGCAGAAAATCGCTTCGGCCAAGGACGTGGATGCCGCCGTAAGGCTGGGCCTCGGCTATCCGCATGGACCGCTCGAATGGGGCAACAGGATCGGCCCGGCCCGCATCCTGCGCATCCTCGACGCGATCCACGAGCGGACCCGCGACCCCCGCTATCGGGCGAGCCTTTGGCTCCGCCGGCGCGCCGAATTGGGACTTGTGCTGGAAGAATAGCCGAGCGGAGGAACACGTCGGCTGTCAGCGCCAGGCGCCATGGCGCCGATCGACATGATACGTCCGCAATGCCTTCGGCTTCGATCCGGCTTGCCTCCAAGCCGATGGCCGACCCGACGCTTCGAAAGCGTTGACAAGACAGTGACTGTCTGCACTCGTGGAAAGTCGATAAAAATCGACTTAAGGGACCTCAAGTGGCATATACCGATTTCATTTTCGATGGCTACCGCAAGCGCGCGGCCGAACTGGAAGCCAGCGATAACCCGTTCGCCAAAGGGGTCGCCTATGTGGAAGGGAAGCTCTGCCCGGTCGAGGAAGCCAGGATTCCGATACTGGATCAGGGATTTCTGCATTCCGACCTGACCTATGACGTGCCCTCCATCTGGGACGGCCGCTTCTTCCGTCTCGACGACCATCTCGACCGCTTTGAACGAAGCCTAGGGAAATTACGGTTGCGCAGCCCGCTCGATCGGAACGGCATCCGGCACATGCTGGTCGAAATGGCGGCCAGGAGCGGCATCCGCGACGCCTATGTGTGCATGATTGTCACGCGCGGTTTGAAATTCATCCGCCAGTACAGCCCCGATGAGGTTGAGAACAATCTCTATCTGATCGTCCAGCCCTTCCTCTGGGTGATGGGAGAGGAGATGCAGAAGACCGGCGGCTCCGCGATCATCGCGCGCGATGTGCGCAGGGTGCCTCCCGGCGCCATGGACCCGACCGTGAAGAACCTGCAGTGGGGCGACTTCGTGCGCGGAATGCTCGAGGCGCGCGACCGCGGCGCCAACTATCCGATACTGACCGACGGCGACGGCAATCTGACGGAAGGTTCGGGCTTCAATGTCTGCCTCATCAAGGACGGTGTTCTGCGGACGCCGAAGCGCGGCGTGCTGGAAGGCGTGACCCGAAAGACCATACTCGAGGTAGCCAAGGCGCAGGGCGTCGAATGTCGGGTGGATGATGTCCCGGTGAGCGCGGCCTACGAGTGTGACGAACTTCTCTTCGTCACCACCGCCGGCGGCGTCATGCCGATCACGGTTCTGGACGGCGCGCCGGTCGGCAACGGCAAGGTCGGTCCGCTCAGCAAGACAATCTGGCGGGCCTACTGGGAGGCACATTACGATCCGATGCGAAGCTTCGCGATCAACTATTGAGGCCGTCGCGGACGCCGGTTGCTTCTCGACCTCCGCAACGACCCGTCAACCGCGCGCTACCAGCAGTTGCCGTTGCGCAGCCCGCTGGCTTATGCGATCCGGCAGGCATCCTCGAAGGCCAGCCTCGGTAGGCGCGGAAACAGCCCGGACGGATCGCCATAGCCGAGATTGACCAGGAAATTGCTCTTCCAGCCGGTTCCGCTGAAGAAGGCTTCGTCGACCAGCTGGTTCTTGAAGCCCGACATCGGACCGGTGTCGAGGCCGAGCATGCGGGCAGCCAGGATGAGATACGCGCCTTGCAGGCTGCCATTGCGGAACGCGGTTTCATGGGCGACTTGCGGGCTCGACGTGAACCATGGGCGCGCGTCGGCATGCGGGAATAGCTCAGGCATCCGATCGTAGAACGCCTCGTCGTAAGCCACGATCACGGTGACAGGCGCCGCCATCGTCTTGTCGGTGTTGCCGCTGCTCAGGGCCGGACGAAGCTTCTCCTTGGCCTCGGGTGAGCGCACGAAGACGAACCGGGCCGGCGAACAATTCGCCGAGGTCGGCCCCATTTTCACCAGGTCGTAGAGCTGCTTCAGCGTCTCGTCGAAAACCGGCCTGTCCACCCATTTGTTATGGGTACGAGCCTCTGTGAAAATACTGAAATCGGTCATCGCTATCCCGTCCCGGAAATAATGGTTAGGCGGCGCCTGCGCGGCACGCGCGAACGCCCAGACCGATGCGGCAGCATCAGGCGCTCTTCGGTGAAACGCGAGCCGCGGCGATCAATGAGCGACCTTGAGCCGCGCAAGGACCAGCGGGTTCTCGTTGGCGGGAATGCGCGACCGCTCCGTCTTGAGCTCGGCAAAGGCCCGCTCGCTCGCCTTCAACGTTTGGTCGATATCCTCGGCCGTCATGGCGGCATTCATGAACATGTTGTGATAGGGATGGAAATAGACCCCGTGCTTGAGCGCGTTCGACGCCCATGCGTAACCCAGCCGCATGTCCGGATCGTCTTGGAACAGGATCTGCGGCATCTGCGCGGGACCCGTCTGGCGCAGCGAGAATCCGAACGATGCCGCCTGTTCGTCGAGCCCTGCCCGCAGCCTGCTGCCGAGCTCGATCGTGCGCTCGAGGTAGTCCGTCTCGCGAACGAGGCGCAGGGTCGCCAGCCCCGCCGCCATCGGCACGGCGGAAAACCAGAAGGAACCGGTCGCGAAGATCGACCGGGCGGCCGCGCAGAAGCGCTGCGAACCCATCATGGCCGAGATCGGATGGCCGTTGGCGATGGCCTTGCCCCAGCAGCTGATGTCGGGCTCGACGCCAATGGTCGACCATGAGCAATCCCGCGCCAGCCTGAAACCGCCGCGAACGTCGTCGACGATCAGCGGCGCGTCCTCGGCGTCGCAGATCTTGCGGGCAGCCTGCGCGAATGCCTTCGAGGGGATGAGCTGGTCCGAAAAGACCTCATGCTTGAACGGCGTGGCGAAAATGCCGGCCACGTCGCCGTCCGCCGCCTTGACGGCCGCCTCCAGGCTTTCGATGTCGTTGTATTCATAGGCAATGATCTGTCGCCTCTCGTCATCCACGATACCGGTCCGGTTCGGGGTGCACCATGGTTGAGAGCCGTGATAGGCGCCGGTCGCCACGAGGATTTTGCGACGTTTCGAATAAGCGCGCGCCGTGGTCATCGCCATCGAAGTCGCATCACTGCCGTTCTTGCAGAACATCGCCCAGTCGGCGTGGGAGACCATCGACACCATCGTCTCGGCCAGATCGACCATCAGAGGCGCGGGTCCGGTCATGGCGTCGCCGAGCTCGGCCTGCCGGCGAGCAGCGGCTTCCACCTCGACATTGCCGTAGCCGAACAAGTTCGGTCCATAGGCGCTCATATAATCGATATATTCATTATCATCGGCATCCCAAATCCTCGTGCCGCTTGCGCGGTTGAAGAACTGCGGGAAGTCCGGCGGCAAAAGCGCAGTCGACTCATGGCCATACATTCCCCCTGGAATGTAGCGTCTAGCGCGATCGAGGAGCTCGGAATTCCGACGATTTGACCAAGGCATGCTGCAGCCCCCCTTGTTTACGACGCAGGCTATAGCAATAAAAAAATCCACTATCAACGCTGAAACCGATAGATTAGCCACTTCTTTTCCGCTAGAAACCTCAAGACGCCGGGTGCTGCGCGCGAGCTTCGGTTCCAAGGCATGATCCGACCGATGCCAGGACATGGAAAAAAATTCCGAAGGGCAGAATCGAGCCCGACCGGATTACATGGGTTCACCAACGTCTGCTTCGTTTCGACGGCAGGCGCGGCAAACAAGAATTGACAGGGGAAATATATGACGACTTTCAACAACGGACTGAGCAGACGCAGCGTACTCAAGCTCGGCGCGGGAACGGCCGCGGCTTCCCTGCTGGCGATGCCGGCCATCGGACGCGCGGCGCCGACCTCGACGTGACCGACACGGATTCGTCGGAAGCGGCTCCGTTGGCCGTGGCGGGTCTGCTGGACGAGATCGATTACAGCGTCGTGCCAAAGACCGGGCTGATCGACGAAAGCGCCGCAACCAAGTACTGGGCCTCGTGCTATGTTGCGGGATGCGTGCTGAGTTGGAATACCGAAGCGGCCGAAGACGACGGACGGCCGAAGAACTGGCAGGAATTCTTCGATCCGAAGTTCAAGGGCCGCAGAACCCTGTGGAAGAACGCCGCGCAGACGATGGAAGTGGCGGCGCTGGGGGCTGGACAGAAGATCGACCAGATCTATCCGCTGGACGTCGACCGCGCGTTCGAGATGCTGGACGGGATTCGGTCGTCGATCACATGGTGGACCTCGGGCGCACAGAGCGCGCAATTGCTGGCAAGCGGCGAGGTCGACTACGGCATGTGCTGGAACGGCCGCGTCGACCCCGTCAAGCAGCAGGGCGGCCCGATCGATTACAGCTTCGACTATTCCTTGCACACGCCCGGCATCTGGAGCCTGCCGAAGGGCGGGCGCAACCGCGATGCCGCGATGAAGTTCATCGCCCACTCCATGGATCCCGAAGTGCAGGCAGCGTTCTCCAAGCTCATCCCCTACGGCCCGACGGTGGAATCCGCATTCGATCTTCTGTCAGACGAGGAACGCAAGCGCATGCCCAGCGCGCCCGAGAACAGAAAGCTGTCAACTCCGATTAATGGCGATTACTGGCTCGAGAACGGCACCAAGATCTACGACCGGTTCAACACTTGGGTCGTCTCGCAATAAGTACGATTGCCGGCATAACCGCGCGGGGCGAAGTCATCCCGCGCGGTTTTCCTGTTGTGCCGGTCCATCGCCATCCCCTATGCGATTGTCTCGACCCGCCCGTGGAACATTCGTCCCCGGGACCTCGACGGGTGCCTGGAGAGCTTTGACGCCATGAAATTTCGCGGCTTCCTGCTTTATGTTCCCGTCGCATTGTTGCTGGCGCCTTTCTTCCTCTCGCCCATGATCGTCATCGGGACGGAGAGTTTCAGCGCCCCTCAAGGGCCCGCCAGCGCCTACGCCAAGGTGGTGACCGACCAAGGCATAAGGACGGTCCTCGACAATACTTTCTACGTTGCCTTCATGGTGACGATCCTGTCATTGCTGATCGGGTATCCGATCGCCTACGTCCTTGCCCGGCTGAAGGGAAAGCTCGCAACCGTCGGCCTGTTCCTGATCTTCCTGCCCTTCTGGGCCAGCACCGTGATCCGCTCCTTCGCCTGGATGATCCTTCTGGGGAGGCGTGGACCGGTCAACTCCATGCTGCTCGACGTCGGGTTGGTCGAAGACCCGATCCGGTTCATCGACAATGGTCTCGGCCTGATAATCGCCATGACATACATCATGGTTCCGTTCATCGTCGTGCCTATCCTCAACGGCCTGCGTGCGATCAATCCGAATCTTCCACGCGCCGCGGCCGTGCTGGGCGCCAATCCCTGGCGTCAGTTCCTGGCCGTCACCCTGCCGCTTTCGGTGCCGAGCGTCGCGGTGGGCTGCACGATCGTGTTCGTCACCTCGCTGGGCTTCTTCGTCACGCCGTCGCTGCTCGGCGGTGACCTGACGGTGGTTTCCATGCTCATCAGCGAGCAGGCCAACAGGCTGCTGGACTGGCCGCTCGCCTCCGCGCTCGCCATCGTGGTCCTTCTCCTCACGATCGTCGTCTTCGCGCTCCTGCGGCTTAGCCAGCTCGCATCCCGCCGCAGGGGCAGGACGCAGGCGGGAGTGCCGGCATGAGAATATCGCAGGACAGACTCTGGTCGGCCTGGAGCTATTGCCTGACCGGCCTGGTTGGCGTGATCCTGATCGGTTTTCTAGTGCCCATCCTGGTGGTCGTGGCCATTTCCTTCCAGTCCAAGACTTATCTTTCGTTTCCGCCGACGGATTTCTCGCTTCGCTGGTATCGGGATTTAATCGGCAACCAGGACTACCGCTCGGCGATCATGAACAGTGTGATTATCGGGCTGTCGGCCGCGGCTCTGGCGACGATCGCCGGCATATGCACGGCGTTGGCGGTCGTCCGCGCGGCGTTGCCCGGCTCGACGATCGTCAGCGCCCTTTCGGCCGCACCCGCCATCCTCCCGCAGATCGTTCTGGCGATCGGCCTGTTCCCGGTCAGCGTCTGGCTCGGGGTTCAAGGCACGTTATGGGCCGTCATCCTGGCCCATGCCGTCATCGGCCTTCCCTTTCCCTTCATCACCGTCTGCGGCGCGCTGGCCTCGTACTCGAACCGGCTCGAGATCGCCTCGATGACGCTCGGAGCCACACCGCTCCAGACCTTCCGGCGCATCACTTTCCCGATGATAAGACCGGCCGTCATCGCGGGCTTCATCTTTGCCTTCGCAGCCTCGCTCGACGAGCTGGTGCTCGCACTCTTCCTGAGCAGCCCCGTCACGCGCACGCTGCCGCTGCTGCTTTGGGAACAGCTCAATTTCCAGGTCACACCCGAAATCGCCGCCGCGGCCAGCGTCATCCTGGCCGTCACGAGCCTACTGATTCTCGCGGCGACGCTGTTGCCACGCCTCGGCAAGGACAATTAGGATGCTGCAGATGCCAAATCGACCGGCCACGACAGATCAAAGCCGTGCCGCTGGCGGCGGCGCCGCCGTCACGATCCGCAACCTCTCCAAGCGCTACAACGATTTCGAGGCGGTCGTCCCGACCTCGATCGAGATCGAATCAGGCGACTTCTTCGCCATCATCGGGCCGAGCGGCTCAGGCAAATCGACGCTGCTCGGTATGATTGCGGGATATGTGGACCCGACCGCGGGTCAGATCGTCGTCAATGGGCGCGATATCGTCCCGCGGCCGATCTACCATCGCAACATCGGCATGGTCTTCCAGAACTATGCGCTGTTTCCGCATCTGACGGTCGCCCAGAACATCGCCTATCCGCTCAAGATCCGCGGCGTGGCGAAGGACGAGATCGCCAGGCGCGTGCGCGAAAGCCTCGCCATGGTGCGTCTCGACGAATTCGCCGCGCGCATGCCTTCGGAGCTTTCCGGCGGTCAGCAGCAGCGCATCGCGCTGGCCCGGGCATCCATCTACCAGCCCTCGATTCTCCTGATGGACGAACCCCTGGGAGCTCTCGACAAGAACCTCCGCGACGAGATGCAGGAAGAGATCAAGCGCTTCCAGCAGGAGCTGGGCGCCACGGTCATCTACGTCACCCACGACCAGCAGGAAGCGGCGTTCCTAGCCGACCGGATCGCCATCATGCGGGATGGCGCGATGGTCCAGATCGGCAGCCCGCGCGCGCTATACGAACAGCCCAACAGCCGCTTCGTCGCGGAATTTCTGGGCGAGGCATCGATCTTCCCGATCAAGTCGGTTTCGCAGAGCCAGGCCGGACAGCCGACGCGTATCGTCCTCGACGATGGGACGCAGGCCACGGTCCGCGCGGATGGAGACGCCGGTCCGGACAGTTTTGCCTGCATCAGGCCGGAGCGCATCACCATCGGCCCGAAGGCAAGGAACCTGGACAATTTCTTCACCGGCACCGTCCAGGAAAGCCTGTACACCCCCGGCAGCATCCGCTACCGCGTCGCCCTGGATGAGACGGGCTGCACGCTCAAGATCCGCGTCCTGCCGCAAGGCGACACGGAAGTTTTCGAGACCGGGAGCACCGTCGACATCGGATGGTCAGCCGAAGACATGACCATCCTGAAGGGATAGGCGGCGCTCCGCATCGCAAACCAGCCGTTCGATCCAAGCGAGCGGCGCCGGCCGTACCAGCCACAGCCTTCGCCGCTATCGCGGGTTCTGCTGGCCGTATGTCTTGTAACCGGCTTTCACGACGTCCAGTTCGGCTTTCGTCAGCATGACGGGCTCTCCCGACGCCCGCGCGAGCGTATATTGCCTGGCGAGCGTCTCCAGCTTTTCGGTGCGCGCGACGGCTGTCGCCAGATCGGGCCCGAAAGATATCATCCCGTGATTGGCAAGCAGGCAGGTGTTGCGCGCCGCCAGCGCGCGTACCGCCGCTTGGGCCAGTTCCGCCGTGCCGAACGGCGCATAGTCGGAACAGGGGACATCGTCCCCGCCGAACGACGCTATCATGTAATGGAAGGGAGGAAGGCCCTGCCGCAGGCATGAAAGCGCGACGCAATGATCGGGATGCGCATGCACGACGGCCCGGGCTTGCGGAAACGCCTGGTATATGGCCGCATGCATGTTCCATTCGCTCGACGGGCGAAGCGACCCGCTCCAGTCCCCTTCGAGGCTCATCTCGACCATCGAGTTCTCATCGAGCCCGTCGGCCGGGATGCCCGTCGGCGTTATCAGCATTCCTCTCTCCAGGCGCAGGCTGATATTGCCGGATGTACCGCTGTTCAGACCTTTGGAGGCGATGTCGCGCGCCGCGTCGACCAGGGAACGGCACATGGTGGTTCGATCGGTCATTGCTTCTGCGCCCCCGGTGGCCATTGATCGAGATAGGGTTCCATTCTTACCGGCCGGCGCATCTCGTCCAGCACGGCCGAAAAGACGTCTAGGCCACCCAGCTTGCCGGATTTCAGCATGAGGGCGACCGGGAACGGCATGTCGACGACCATCCTGCCGGTCCCCAGGCCCTGATATGGCCCGATGGCGAAGCGTCGAATAGGCAACGAGGGGACGATGGCTCCCGCGGTCTCGCCGCCCGCCACGATCAGTCGCCGCACGCCACTGTCGAAGATCAGCCGGCGGGCAAGGTCGGCGAGGAAGTCCTCGGCGGCGCGCGCGACCACATCGCGTCCGTAGGTACGCTGCAGATGTTCGACCTGCTCCTGCGGCGCCGTCGTGGCGATCGCGATGGCGCGGCCTGCCTCGATCGCCCGGTCGGCCGCCGCCAGTACGGAGCCGCTCACCTCGTCCCCCTCGAGCACACGGGCAAGATCGATCGTGACGATCTCGTTCTCCCGGCCGAAATGCTCCAGCTGCTCCACCGTCCGCGGCGCAACGCTGCCGGCAAGGACGGCCGCAGGTCCGTCGACACCGGCGAGCTCGGCCGCTTGCGAGACGGGAAGCCGACCGTCGCGCCGCCATGGCGTCGGAAGATGCGCCGCCACCGACGCATTTCCCGTCAGCAGCGGCATGTCAGCGGCTGCATCCGCGATCGCGGCGAGGTCGCGTTCATAGATGGTGTCGGTGATGGCAAAGCGGATGCCCTGCCCGGCAAGCCTGCTGCACTCATTGAGGATGGCGGCGGCCCCGCGATCGATGACGGGATGCGGGATCAGTCCGACCTGGCTGCGGCTCTGGGCGGCGAGGACGCGAACGATGTTGGAATCGGTCATCGGCGTGAGCGGATCGAGGCGCTTGGGCGATTCCGCGAGGATTTGCGAGCCGCCGAACATATAGCCCTGGAACACCGTGCGTTGCGTTTCGCACAATGCCGGGCAGAACAGGACCAGCTTCGCGCCGATCAGGTCGGCGAGCGCTTCTGCGCACGGCCCGATGTTGCCCGCCGGGGTCGAATCGAAGGTCGCACAATATTTGAAGAAGATCTGGTCGCAGCCTGTCGAAAGCAGGCGCCGCGCAACGTCCAGCACGCACTCGACCGCCGATTGCGCCGGTATGACGCGCGTCTTGAGCGCAATGACATGCGCAAGGGAGTCCGTTGGAATTTCCGCCTCGGCGTCGGTCGCGAAGCTCGTCGGCACGCCACGAGCCACCAGCATGGCCGCCAGTTCGGAGCCGCCGGTGAGATCGTCTGCGATGGCGCCGAACAGCAAGGGGCGCTTTCGTTTCACCGTCACGAGACCGCGCTCCCGGCAACGATCCCGCGTCGTGGTCCGACACCGAACCGGCCTCGTCCAACGGCCGCGATTTCCCTCATAGCCTCAGGAACTCCCGCGCCAGGGCAAGCTGGCCGTCCATCATCTGGCGTCCGAACAGCAGCCGGCAGCCCCGCGCTTCCGCAGCCTGCAACAGTCGTGTGCGTTCCGGCGTCATGATGATATCAGCCACGATCGTCTCCGTGGAAAGCGTCTTCAGATCGACCGGATCGTCCCCATCGTTGCCGGCCATGCCGAGCGAAGTGGCGTTCACCACCAGGTCGAAGCCCCCGGCATAGGAGCCGCCAGGCCGGACAGCCACGTCCGGATGCGCTGCCGAGACAGCATCGACGAGCGCGGTCGCCCTGGCCATGTCGCGATTGCAGACGACCAGTTCTGCCACGCCGGCCCCGGCGAGGGCAAAGGCAAGGCTGCGGCCAGCGCCACCGGCTCCCGAAAGCAGCACGCGGAGCCCCTTGATCTCGATTCCGGCTGCCGCCGCGCCGCGCACGAAACCGCTGCCGTCGACATTGTCCCCGGTCAGCTTCCCGTCGGCGTCGCGCCGAACACAGTTGACGCTGCCGATGGTGCGGGCCCGCGCCGTCACGTCATCCAGCAAGGGCAGGACCGGAATCTTGTGAGGAATGGTGATTGCCGAGCCGACACAGTTGCGGAATTTCCGCAGCGCGCCGATGGCGTCGGGCAAGTCCTCGGCGCCGACATGCAAGGGGACGCAGACCAGATCATGGCCGCAGCCGCGCATGAACGCGGTCAAGGCTTCGGTGCCAACGACATGCGAGACGGGATCGGCCATGAGCAGCATGACCTTGGTTTTTCCGGTGATGCGGCGCGCATCCATGACTTTTTCCTATAGGCTCTTGTTACACGATAAATATCGATTATCCATCTCGCGTGTGAAAACCGGCTCCTGGCACCAGCTCATTCGCATTTGCGCTTTTTTTCGCCCACGCTCAAGTAATTTCAGCGCAGTTGGGCGTGGGGCAACGGCAACGCTCCACCGCGCCTGATCGACCCCAAATCCGAGTTGATAATAAATAACTTTATCTGTAATCCTGCGCATTCAGACATCGAAGCCCTGCGCCGCGAAGAGGAACCACGCATGTCGAAGAGGCAAATGCATCTCATAGGCTATGTGCTGGCGGGCCCGACATGGCACCATTACGGCAGCTGGCGACACCCCGAGAGCGACGGCCTTGATATGCTCGATCCCGGCCGCTACGAGGAGATCGCGCGCACGCTCGAGCGAGGCAAGTTCGACGGGCTGTTTTTCGTCGATTTCCTCATGCTGTTCGATTCCTATGCCGGCGGCTATCGCACCAACCTAAAGGAAGGCGGCCAGCAGTGCATGGTCGACCCCATGCAGCTTCTGGCGGCCATGGCGCGCGTGACGTCGAGGATCGGGCTTGCCTCGACCATGTCGACGACGTTCTACCACCCCTTCCACATCGCCCGCGCCTTCGCTTCGCTGGATCACATCAGCAAGGGGCGCGCCGGCTGGAACGTGGTCACCTCGGCCATGGAGCGCGAAGCCAAGAACTTCGGCATGGATGCGCTGATGGACAAGAACAAGCGCTATGACATGGCAGACGAGGTGCTCGAAGCCTGCAACAAATTGTGGGAGAGCTGGGAGCCGGAAGCGCTGGTCGGAGATCGCGAGAACAATGTCTTCGCCGACGCAGACAAGGTTCACTACGCCAATTACAACGGCACCTATGTGCGCAGCAGCGGACCGCTGACGACGCCGAGCTCGCCTCAGGTCAGGCCCGTCGTCATGCAGGCCGGGTCCTCGCCTCGAGGCCGCGAATTCGCCGGCCGCTGGGCCGAGATCATCTTCACGCTGCAGAACTCCAAGGAGCACATGCAGGCGTTCTATCGCGATATCAAGGATCGCGTTGTCGCCAACGGGCGCCAGCCGAACGAATGCGCCGTCGTTCCCGCGGTCGACGTCATCCTCGGCGAGACGGAGTCCATCGCGAAGGAACGGGCAGCGGCGATCAACGAATATGCTAGCCCGACCCTGGGCGTGGCGGAAATATCCAATGCGCTCGGCGTCGACATGTCGAAGGAGCCGCTCGACAAACCGCTCGAGGACCTTGAACTGACCCAGGGATGCCGCGGCATTCTCGACGTCATGCTGCAAGGCACGAAGAAGGATGGGCTGACGCTCGGACAGGCTGGCAAGGCCTGGGCGACCAGCCAGATGACCCCTCAGTTGATCGGCACGCCACAGATGATCGCAGACCACCTGCAAGACTTCTTCGAGGCGGAATGCTGCGACGGCTTCATGATATGTCCCTCGATCAGCCCGGGCGGCTATGTCCAGTTCGTCAAGACCGTCGTTCCGGAACTTCAGCGCCGCGGCATCTTCCGCAAGGAGTACCAGTACGCGACTTTCCGCGAAAACCTTCAGAACTGAAGCGCGTCGTCTGCGGAGCTTCGAGTACGAAGCTCCGCACGTCGATCACTCGTCCGAGCCACAAGGCACGAGGATTTCGGGAAGGTAGCAGCGCAGATAGGCGATTCCCGCCTGATGGGCTTCCGCGATATAGTCCTCTCGGATGAATCCATTTTCGCTATAGGAGAGGGAGAAGACGCCGTCGATCAGCGCGAAATATGTCGCGAGGCGGCGATTCCAGTTCGGAATCCTCGGCATGTGGAAATAGCCCGACAGCAATTGCGATCGGCCTTCGACCAGGCGATGGTATTGCCAGACGTCCGCGCTCTTGACTTCCAGGCTGATATTGGTGCCCAGGAACAGGCGCAAGGCCGCCGGATGGCTGTTGTGGTATTCGGCCGCGCTCGTTACCTTCTGCCTGAACAGATCCTGCCAGCGCAATGGCGGAACCTCCAGCGGCAGCTTCGATAGCTCCAGCAGTGCGCCGTGGTGAACCTCGGCCAAGGCCAGCAGGGCAGCCTCCGTGCTTGGAAAGAAGTGGTAGACCGATGCGTTCGGCACCTTTGCCTTGGCCGCTATCTGGTAGAGACCGATATCCTGAACACTGCTGGTTATGAGCAGTTCGTCCAGCGCCTCGAGGAGCTTGCGAAAGCGCACTTGGCCGGGTTTTCTCTGAGGGCGCCGTGCGACGATGCGCTTGGGCGGCCGGCCGACAGCGGTCTTTTCGACATCGTCGCTCATGATCGCCTCGCGTTAGGGAACCTTGATTCCGAGACAAGAAGAAAGCAGCCCTCCGGTCAAGCAGCCAGTTCCACCCAGCTGTCCAACCAGACCCCTATTCCCCGGCGAAAGCGCAAGCATCGCACCCGGTATCGCTTGGCCGGCGCATTACTTTTTCGCCGACGTTCTTTCCGTCAGAAGGTGTTCGTTGTTCGTCTTCAGCGCATCACGACGAACGCGGTCATAGAGCCAGGCGCAGAACTTCTCGGCACTGGGCTTGCGCACCTGACCAGCGGGTTCGACCACGTAATAGTCGGCCACCTGGACCCTGAAGGGCGGAATACCGGTCGCCGCGACCAGTACGCCGCTTTCAAACAGATCGTCGATAAGCGGGCTTCCTCCCAGTGCGATGCCCTGTCCGCTCAGCGCCGCCTGCATGAGCACGGAGAAATTGTTGACCGTGATCTGGTGCTTGCCCTTGCCTATCTCCACTCCATGAGCGGCAAACCAGTCGCTCCAGCCGCCGCCCTGCACCGAGCGTCCCTCGATGCCGAGCAGCTTCTCACCCAGCATCTGCGCAGGCTCGTCGGGGGGCTTGTGCGCCGTCCAATAGCCGGGGTGGCATACCGGCGTCACCTCGCAGCCGATCAGGAACGTCGACGACATGGAGGGCCACACCCCGCCGCCGAAACGAATGGTCATGTCGATCCGCTGTTTCGAGATATCGACGAGTTCGTCGTTGACGGCCAGGCGCAGATCGACATCGGGGTTGAGCTTGCTGAATTCGGCGAGCCGCGGCGCCAGCCAGTAGGTGCCGAAGGCGTGCGTCGTCCCGACCACGATGGCCTGGGGATCGCGCAGTTCCCGCACGCCGTCGCAAATGGACGCGATAGCCGTCAGGTGCGACGGCAGCGACACGTTCAGCATGGTCCCGGCGGGGGTAAGCTCGATGGAGCGATGCCCCCGTTCGAACAAGGGAGTCTGCAGGAAGATCTCCAGTTCCCGTATTTGCCGGCTGATGGCCGCCTGGGTGATGCTCAATTCGTCCGCCGCCTTGGTGAAACTGAGCAAGCGAGCGGCCGCTTCGAAGGAAATCAGCGAGGCAAGGGACGGAATGGCGTTTCTCAGGGATGACATAATGAATTTAATGCCAATTTCAGCACAACGACAAGCTTGCGCAGAGGCCGGCGCGATACCGCCGACCCACTATGAGCCCAGGAACGCGAATGGCAATCTCGGCGCCTTCAGATGGAAAATGCCGTTTTACCAGCAGCTTACCTCTTCCGGGCATGGATGGAGCCGCGTGCTGGCAAAACAAAAAGTAATGGTGCTCCAAATATTTTGTGCGTTTACGGGTTGAACACCGTTTCGCATGGTCGTCATAATCGAAAGCGTGATCGCAGGATACATCGGACATGAACGCTCCCATCGTCGGCACATTGTCTCATGCCGCGCTGTCACCCCGGCCCGATCTGTTCAAGACGGTTTCCAGCCATTGGCCGTCCGGCGTCGCGATCATCACGACCGCCGCCGATGACGGGAGCCTGCACGGATTGACCATGAGCGCGGTGATCGCGCTGTCGCTAGACCCGATGCAGTATCTCATCTCGGTCGACAAGACCTCCAACACGCTGCCCGTGCTGAAGGAGACGAAGCGTTTCTGCATCAACTTCCTCAACAAGGACCAGCGCGACATCTGCATGCTGTTCGCCAGCAAGGCGCCGGACAAATTCGCCTCCGTCGACCATCGCCTTTCGCAAAGCGGGCTGCCCGTCATCGACGGCGTGGTGTCCTGCATCATCTGCGAGGTGAACAGCATCATCGCCAGCGGCGACCATGAGATCATGATCGGCGACGTGAGCGACATCGAGCATTTCGGCGGCGAGCCTCTTATTCATTTCAAGCGGGCGTTTCACAACGTGCAGCCCGGCTGAACACGCTTTCCAATCCTAACGTCTTCCTGAATTGATCGCGAGCTGGCGCGGAACACTTCGGATGTTCTGCGCCATGCTTTGTCGCGTCGGTCCGCTTACGACAGGAATGCCTCGGCCACGCTGCGGATGCCGGCCGCGTCGAGCTTGTAATGCGCGTAGAGATGGGTCGGCGGCGCGATCAGGCTGTACTCGTCATAGATGCCGTGCCGCTTGAGCTTGACGCCGAGACCTTCGTCGGCGAGCACTTCGGCCACAGCGCCGCCCAGCCCGCCCAACACGTTGTGCTCTTCCACCGTCATCATCTTGCCGGTTCGCGATGCCGCTTCCAGGATGATGCCGCGGTCCAGTGGCTTGATGCAGGCCATGTCGATCACCCCGATGGAGCGGCCCGCCGCGTTCATGGCGCGGGCGGCTTCCAGCGCGCCGTGGACGGCCATGCCACAGGCGACGATCGTCAGCTCCTCGCCCTTGAGATGCTCGTGCGCCTTGCCGAAGGAGAATGCCGGCGTGCCTTCATAGACGGCCGGGTCACGGCCGCGTCCGATACGGAAATAGACCGGACCGTCATAATCGGCCGATGCGCGGATCGCAGCCTCCAGCTGCGGGCCGTCCGCCGGAGACACGACGGCGAGGTCGGCGATGGAGCGCATGATCGCGATGTCTTCCGTCGCGTGATGCGACGTTCCGTAGAATCCCAGCGAGATGCCGGTGTGGTGGCCGATGAGGCGAACCGGCTGCGCGCAATAGGCCACGTCCATCCTGATCTGCTCGCAGGCAAGCAGGGCCAGAAAGGAGGCAAATGTCGCCACGAATGGCATCACCCCGCAGCTCGCGATGCCGGCGGCGGTGCTCACCATGTTCTGCTCGGATATGCCGAAGGAAAGATAGCGGTCCGGATAGGCGGCCGCGAAGCGGTTCAAGCCGTTGGAATATTGCAGGTCGGCCGATCCGGCGACGACGTTATGGCCGGATTTCACCAGATCCATGAGCCCGTTGGCCAAGTGATCGAGACCCGGATTGACCGCGTTGAGAGCGCGGTATTGCCAGGAATTGGGAGAGAGCGGACCATTCATGTCAGTCATCCAGGGCGGTGATTTCGGCAATCGCCTTGTCGGCGTCGGATGGGTCGAGATAGCCCAGGTGCCAGCCCGGTTCGGTCTCCATGTAGGAGACGCCCCTGCCCTTGCTTGTCCTGGCAATGATGACGCACGGCCTGGTGCGCTCGTCGTCGGCCCGGACCTTTCGCAGCAGTTCAGTCACCCGCGCGACGTCGTGGCCGTCGACGGTATGAACCTCCCAGCCGAAGGCGCGCCATTTCTCGTCGAGCGGCTCGATGTTCATCAGATCATCGACGCGGCCGTCCAGCTGATAGCCGTTGCGGTCGACGATGGCGATCAGGTTGCCGGCCCTGTGCTGGGCCGCGTTGATCGCCGCTTCCCAGACCTGACCCTCCTGCATCTCGCCGTCGCCCATCATGCAGAAGACTCGGTAGTCTTTCTCGCCGCTCCAGCGCTGCGCCAGCACCATGCCTAGGCCGTTGGAGAGCGCATGGCCGATGGAACCGGAAGAGAAATCGACGCCCGGCACCTTCCTCATGTCGGGGTGATCGCCAAGCGGGCTGCCGAGACGCGTGTAGTCGTCGAGCCATTCCTTGGGGAAGAAGCCGAGATCCGCATAGATCGGGAAAAGGCCCACCGCGGCATGGCCCTTGCCGATGGTGAAGCGGTCGCGCCCGGGCCACGCAGGATCGCCCCTGCGCAGCTGCATGACATCGTAGTAGAGCGCCGCGAACAGCTCGGCCGCCGAAAACACCGACGTATAATGGCCGGTCTTGGCGATTTCGATCAGTCTGACCGTCTCCAAGCGGATGAAGCGGGCTCGCTCCTTGAGCATCGCCACGACCTCCGCGGATGGCTCGAAGCTGTTGCGGAGCGTCCGCGCCGTCGGCGAACCACTCATCTTGACCTCCTGCCTGCTGCTGCGTGCGACTTGCCAATCCCGGTCATGCGCAGAACGTCCTGCCGCGCCCGCGCATCATGTGCGCAGGTTTTCCCGGAAGGTCTTGCCGGTGTAGTCATCGCGATAGACTCCCCTGCGCTGAAGCTCGGGCACGACCGACTTCACGAACTGGTAAAAAGAGCCTGGCGTGATCGAGGGGCAGATGACGAATCCGTCGCACGCCTCGGCCTCGAACAATTCGTGGATGTGGTCGGCGATCATCATCGGCGTGCCGATCAGTTGCGGAGACATCTGGGTGGTCGCGTACTGGTATCCGGCATCGCGCAGCGTCTTGCCCTTGCCGCCGCTCATGATGATGTCGAATACGCCGCGCGCGCCTTGCGTGATCTCCATCTCGCTCAGGGGCTGGTCCATGGGGAAACCGGAAAGATCGATGCCGATGTGGTTCGACATTTCGGAAAGCCCGAGCTCGGCATTGGCCAGCGAGTTGATGAAGTCGGCGCGCTCGCGGGCGATTGACTCGGTCTCGCCGATGACGATGTCGGTGGCCGGAAGCACGGCGCAGTGGGCAGGATCGCGCCCGGCATTGGCGACCCGATCCTTGATATCGCGGTAAAAGACCTTCATGTCGGCCTTGTTGTTCTGCAGCGTGAAGACGATCTCGGCCCACTGCGCGGCGAACTGGCGGCCCCGTTCGGACGATCCCGCCTGCATGAGGACGGGACCGCCTTGCGGGGAACGTGGCGTCATCAGCGGACCGCGCGTCTTGACGTATTTGCCTTCATAGTTGGCGTAGTGGACCTTGGACGGGTCGCCGAAGATGCCGGCTTGCCGGTCGAGGACGAGCGAGCCCTCCTCCCAGCTGCTCCAGAGCGCGGTACACGCCTCGACCACCTCGTCGGCATGGTCGTAGCGCTGCGCCTTGTCCAGCAGCTTGTCCATGCCGTAGTTCTGGGCCTCCCGGTCGGTGGCCGAGGTGACGATGTTCCAGGCTGCCCTGCCGCCGCTGATGTGGTCGAGCGAGGCGAAGGCGCGGGCAATGTGGAACGGATGGTAGAGCGAAGTCGACATCGTGGCGGAAAGCCCGATGTGATTGGTGGCCCGCGCCATGGCCGTGAGCATCTGCATGGGATCGAGCATGCACATGTGCCCGCCATATTTGACGCAGGGATCGACGACGCCGCCAAACGTATCGTAAAGGGTCTGGACGTCGACGAAGAACAAGCCGTCGAACTTTCCGTACTCCAGGATGCGCGCGATGTTTTCGTAGCGCGACGGGTTCAGGAAATCGATCCCGTCGCTTTCGTCATGGCGCCAACTTCCGTTGTTGTGCCACGACGGCCCTATCGTGCAATAGCCGACGAAGTGCAGCTGACGTCCCATCATTTCACCTACAGTTCGCCGGATCAGCCCGAAGACGTCCAGCGGCGTTCCGCCAAGAAAGAAATTCTATGCAAGCTCGCGCGCAGCCGGGTGGCATCGCCGCATCTTGCCGGCATGGCATTGCCGATCCTGTTGCTTTAGCCAGGCGCCCGGCTCGCCGTACACTCACAAAAACCTTTGGCATGGATAACCATTTCTTATGTCAAAATCCCCAGCCTAAGGGGACCGACCAGCTGATATTCAAGCCGCGGCCGAGGCGGCGGAATACTCGCGCACGACCCCTTGCCGGATCAGATGCTCGACGTCTTCGCGCGCATAGCCCAACGTGTCCGTCAGGATGGCCACGGTATCCTCGCCCAGTATGGGCGGCGCCTTGTATTCGGCCTCGCGCTGCGCCGCGAGCCCTTGGGCCGGCCTGACGAGTGACACCGGTCCAACGTGCTTGCTGTCGAGGGTCTGCACAACGCCGCGAGCCCTGACGGTCGGGCTTTCGAAAGCTTCCGGCACGGACTTGACCTCCCCCGCGGGAACGCTGTGGCGAAGGCAGATTTCCATCCAGTGGTGACGCGTGCCGGTGCGGAACGATTGACCCAGCGCCTCCAGCAGGCTCTCGCGGTTCAAGGCTCGAGCCGCCGCGGTCTTGTAGCGCGGATCCTTGGCGAGTTCGGGACGGCCGACGACCTTTTCGCAAAGCGCCGTGAACTGCCTGTCGTTGCCGACGGCAAGAGCGAAGTTTCCGTCGGAGCATTCGCAGATCTGGTAAGGGACCACGGTCGGGTGGGCGTTGCCATATCGCCTCGGCACGGCGCCGGCATTGAGGTAACCGCTGCCGACATTGACCAGGGTGTTCAGCGCACATTCCAGCAGGGAGATGTCGATATACTGCCCTTCGCCCGTCTCCCGGCGCTGGTAAAGCGCTGCCAGGATCGACTGGACCGATACCATGCCAGCAATGATGTCGGTCATGGCAACGCCGATGCGCTGCGGGTCTCCCTCCACCGGGCCGGTAATCGACATCAGACCGCTTTCGGCCTGGATGACGAAATCATAGCCCGGCCTGTCCCATTCAGGTCCAGTCTGACCGTAGCCGGAGATGGAACAGTAGACGATCCCGGGATTGAGCACTTTCAGGCTCTCATAATCGATCTTCAATCGTCGAACCGTTCCCGCCCGGAAGTTCTCGATCACCACGTCGGCTTTCGCCGCCAGGCCATGCACGATCTCGAGGCCTTTCGGGTGCTTGATGTCCAGCGCGATGCTGGACTTGCCGCGATTGGCGCAGAGATAATAGGTGCTGATGCCGTTGTAGCTCGGGACCGACCAGGCGCGCGTGTCGTCACCGCCATCGATGTTCTCGACCTTCCATACCTCGGCGCCCATGTCCGCCAGGCTCATGGCCGCCCAGGGGCCTGCCAGGACACGGGACAGATCCAGGATCTTGATCCCGGCTAGCGGCAACGCGCCAACCGAGCCGGCGGCAGTTTCCTCGATCGTCGACATAGGTTCGCTTCCTTACTTGGGCTTTCAAGATCGACAGCTCGGGCGGCGGAGATCGAGAGATCACATGCGAGATGGGCCAGCCGCGGTCCGAAGAGCGGAGGCGTCAGCACGGGTTCTCCTTGGCAAGCCGTCCTGGCCTTGCGGCCGAGCGGGCCAATATTGACAATGCGGTAAACGTCAGTCAACGAAAATGGAATTAATTTCCAAATTAAAAGAGGTCAATTGAACGAAAAGCCCAGACCTCCGCCTTGCGCAGTTTGCGAAAGCCTGGATTTCGGCTAGCAAGGCTCGGGCGTGAGGACGCACCGGCGGAGACAGGATGAGAAAACGCAACACGCCGCTTCCCGGGTCCTCGGCGGAAGAACAGGGGCAGCATACCTCGGCTTTGTTGCGCGGGCTGCAGCTCCTTCGCGCCTTCACGCCGTCCGATTCATCGCTCGGCAATCAGGAACTGATCGAACGCACCGGACTGCCGAAAGCGACGGTGTCGCGCCTGACCTACACATTGGTCAGCTTGGGCTACCTTACCTACAATCCGGTTCTCGGCCGCTATGGCATCGGCCCGGCGACCGTTTCGCTCGGCTATTCCGGTCTGAGCGGCAGCGCCCTGGTCTATATGGCAAAGCCGCTCATGCAGAGACTCGCATTCGAGACTGGCGTGGCCGTCGCTATGGGAATGCGGGACGGCCTGGAAATGGTCTACATAGCAAATTCCCGTCCCGAGACCCCCGTTACCCTGCGCCTCAATGTCGGCTCCCGGCTTCCTATATGGCAGACCTCCATGGGGCGGGCCTATCTGGCAGCGATGGATGAACGGCTTCGCGAAGAGATCGTTGCCCGGCTCGTCGACACCGCTCCCGCCGATAGTGACAAGATCCTGCGCCTGGTGGAAGGCGCGCTCGAAAGCTACGCCCGAGACGGCTACGTGACCTCCTTCGGCGACTGGTACAGCTACATCAATGCCGTCGGCGTGCCTTTCTCGCCCACCGACGGCTCGGAGATGGTGGCGATCACCTGCGGCGGCATCACGGATCTCGCGCCGATCGAGGCGTGCCTGTCGAGCTTCGCTCCCAAACTCAAGACGCTGGTTGAAGACCTGCAGAACCGCTTGGTGGGCGCCACCATGGCGCCGGCGAACGATCGATTGCCAGACCAGCAGGGATCTGCCGACCGCGGATAGCGCGACGCTCGCCGCCATCATCCCGGCGAAAGTCCGTCCGGGCGGACCTAGGATGACCGCCGGCGATCGAAGAGAATGGCAAGCACGTTGCCAGGCGACCCTCTCCACGACGAGCGCAAGCAAGCCAACTCTGCTCGCTAAAGTGACCTGGTAAATGGTCGAAAATTATTCATTAAAATCGCGGCTATGCTCCACCCCAAGGTCGCGACGCCAAAGTTCGATCGTTGAGAAGCGATCTATTTATCATTACGATCATTCCGGCAGTTCTATCATCCGCCGGATTTCCTTCCTGTGGCCAGCCTCTTGTCAGCCGACAGGTCATTGCATGCAGGCCATGATATGCCCCTCCGGCAAAGTCTTTTCACGAATGTCTATGCCTGCGCCTTCGCCGCTTACGTCTGCTTTTCCATGTCGGACGCCTTCACCAAGGCGTTGCATGGCTCTCTCAGCGTCGTCGAGATCGGTTTTTTCGAAAACGTGTGCGCCTCGCTTGTTCTCCTCGCCACGCGTCACAAGGATGAGCGCTGGATCGAGTTCTGGAGAATGAGCCGTCCGTGGCCGGTTCACTGCCGCGCCATGTGCGGCGTATTGTCGAGTGTATGCGCGATCTATGCTTTCACCACGATCCCGCTGGTCGATGCCTACTCGCTTATCTTCCTCGCCCCTTTCTTCGTGACCATCATGTCCGTCCTTGTCCTGAAGGAAGAGGTCGGGTTCTGGCGGTGGCAGGCCGTAGCGCTGGGCTTCGTCGGCGTGCTGTTGGCGGTGAAGCCCCGGCTTCCAGGCCTTCCAGCTCGGTCACCTCGGCGCGATGGTCGCCGGGCTTTCGACGGGAACCTCGATCATCATTATGAGGAGCCTGGGCTCCAGCGCCAAGAAGACAAGCATCCTCGGAACGCTCTTTCTGTATCTCGTGGTCTTCAATGGTATCGGAATGCTGATCCGAGGGTTCGATGCGCCCAGCCCGCACGACCTGCTCTTGATGGTTCTGTCCGGCTTGAGCGTCGGACTGGCGCAATGGGCCTTCGTCAGCGCGGCACGATTTGGCAACGCCAACCAGATTGCGCCCGTTGCCTATTCGCAGCTCGGCTGGGCGATGGTCTTCGGCGTCACCCTGTTTCGCGAATATCCAGACCATCTGGCGATCGCGGGCGTAGGCATCATCGCCTTGGCCGGGTTGCTGACGGTGCTGCGCGAGCGCATCCGTCGTATCCGACCGGCAAACCCGCCCGGCATCCGATGATCGGCCTCATCGGGCAGAACGCGGGGGCCGCCACGTTCGTCAGGTTGAGGCGCCTGTCATCTTCCGCAGCGCCGCCGTGAAGACATCGTCGGCGCCGAGCTTGCCGGGCTTGAGGAAGAGCGAGATCCTTCGCTCGTCGAGCGAAATGCACGATCCGGCGCCGAGTTCGTCGAAAGGAAGCACCTGCATCGCTGGGATGCCCAGTGCCGCGACGATCGCGCCGGAGGTCTCGCCGCCCGAGACGACGAGATTACGCACTCCGCGATCCACCAGGCCTGCGGCTATTCCGGCGAGTACGGCTTCCGCCTTGCGGGCGGCGCCCATCACGCCGAACATCGCCTGTGCCAGCGCCACCGATTCCGGATCGCCGGCGACACAAAATCCGACCATCCTGCCTGCATCAAGCCGCTCGCCCGACCATCCGAGAGCGCGTTCGATCAGGACATCGTCCTGCGCTTCGCAGATATCGACATCAAGGACGGGATTGTCCTTGCCGAAGTGATCGCGCTGTCGTAGCGACACCTCGCTGCAACTGCCGACCAGAACCGCGGAACCACCCGGTCCTCTCGCCGCAGACCGCAGCGCTCGCGCCGTGACCGCCCGCTCCTCCCGACGCCACTGCGACGCCAGTTCGATCGCCAGGGCGTCCGCGCCGGTGGTGACGCGATCGTGCCGGAAGATCGAAGCGGCGCAGGCAACGTCCTCGTTGTCGACGCAGTCCATCAGGAAATACCGGATGCCGTCGGCCTGCCGGTCCTGCACATAGTCGCGAGCGGGATCGATGCCTTGATGAAGAACACGGTGTGGCAGCAACCCGACCTTCTCCTTCGTCTGGCGTTGCAGGACGCGGGCCATGTCCGGATCGTTCATGGGCGTGATCGGCTCGTGGCGCTTGATCGATTCGGAGATCAGCCGGTCCTTGTAGAACATGTATCCTTCAAGCACGTACGTGCGCAGATCAGGGTAGCCTGGGCCGAACACAAGCCGTTGCTGGCCATATTTCCGCGCCAGCAGATCGGCGCAAGGCCCGATATTGCCCTCGTCCGTTGAATCGAAGGTGGAGCAGTATTTATAGAAGATGTGCCGCGTGCCGATGGCGTCCAGCGCAGTCGTCAGTCGGTCCATTGCCGAGACCGCCTCGGGGCGAGGCATGAAGCGCAATCGCGTCGCGACCAACAGAACTTCCTGGTCACCGACATCCGACAACATGTCGGGATCGCAGACATAAACGGTCGGAATGCCGATCTCTTCCCAGCTTGCCGGCGACGAACAGGCCGCCAGTGAAATCGTCGGCAATGATGGCGAACCGAACACTCATGCCCTTGCCCCAAGGCCCCATTCGCAGCGGTCCGGCCAGGCGGATATCCCGGCCAGGATGCATCAAACAGGGTTCATCAAATCCGTTCGACCGCGATCGCGATGCCTTGGCCGACGCCGATGCACATCGTCGCCAGCGCCCGTCTGCCGCCACGTTCACCAACTTCCAGCGCCGCCGTGCCCGTGATGCGGGCTCCAGACATGCCGAGCGGATGGCCGAGCGCAATCGCACCCCCATTCGGGTTCACATGCCCGGCATCCTCGGCGATGCCAAGGGATCGCAGAACGGCGACTGCCTGCGACGCAAACGCCTCGTTGAGCTCGACGACGTCAAAGTCCGACGGCTCCAGCGCCAGCCGGCTGCAGAGCTTCTTCGTGGCCGGAACGGGACCCATGCCCATGATGCGTGGCTCGATGCCAGCCGTCGCCGCCCCAAGCACCCGCACCAGCGGCGTCAGGCCATGCTTCCTCGCCGCCGCCTCCGATGCGAGGATGAGAGCCGCCGCACCGTCGTTCACGCCCGATGCGTTGCCCGCCGTCACGGTGCCCCCTTCCTTCCTGAAAGGCGTGGGAAGCGCCGCCAGCCGCTCGACGGTCGTGCCGGCCCGCGGATGCTCATCCCTGTCGACGATCACGGCCTCGCCTTTGCGCTTGGGAACGGTTAGCGGGACCAACTCCTTGGCCAGCCGGCCATTGGCCTGCGCCGCGACCGCCCTGGCCTGGCTCCGAGCCGCGAACGCGTCCTGGTCGGCGCGCGAGATGGCGAAGTCGCTCGCCACGTTCTCGGCCGTCTCCGGCATCGAATCGACGCCGTAGCGCCTGTCCATCAGCGGATTGACGAAGCGCCAGCCGATCGTCGTGTCGAATATCTCGGCGGTCCTCGAAAACGCCTCGGACGCTTTCGGCATCACGAAAGGCGCCCTGGACATGCTCTCCACCCCGCCGGCGACCATCAGATCGGCTTCACCTGCCTTGATGGCGCGCGCGGCGATGGCGATCGCATCCATGCCCGAACCGCAGAGCCGGTTGACGGTCGAGCCCGGCACGTCGACCGGCAGTCCGGCAAGCAGCGCCGCCATGCGTGCCACGTTGCGGTTGTCCTCGCCAGCCTGGTTGGCGCATCCATAGACCACGTCGTCCACCGCCTGCCAGTCGACACCGGTATTGCGTTCGGCGAGCGCTCTCAGAGGAACGGCGGCCAGATCATCGGCGCGCACCGACGACAGCGCACCGCCGAACCTGCCGATCGGCGTGCGGATATAGTCGCAGATATAGACCTCGCTCACGAAGGCCCCCGTACAGATCAGGTCGCGACGGCGCGCCGCAGCGCCGTCATCTCGCCTGCAGATGGGTGACGAATTTGGTGCTCATGTAGGGTTCAAGCGCATCGGCGCCGCCCTCCGTGCCGTATCCGGAATCATTGATGCCGCCGAACGGAACCTCCGGCAAGGCCAGGCCGAGATGGTTGATCGACAGCATGCCCGAGCGGACGCCGCCGCTGATCCTTGCTGCGTTGTCGGCGGAGCTGGTGAAGGCATAGGCGGCAAGACCGTAGTCCAGCCTGTTGGCCTCCTCGATCGCCTCGTCCACCCCGTTGACCGGCACCATCAGGGCTACGGGACCGAATGGCTCCTCGTTCATGATCCTGGCGGTCCGGGGGACCCTGGACAGCACGGTCGGCTCGAAGAAGTAGCCGGAATTGCCGATCCGGTTGCCGCCGGTGGCCAGTTCGGCCCCGCATTTGACGGCATCCTGCACAAGCGAACCGACAGCCTCGACACGCCTCTCGCTGACCAGCGGGCCCATCGTCGTGCCCTCCGTCAAGCCATCGCCGACCTTTATCGCCCCGGCCGCCGTCACGAAGGTGTCGACGAACTCGTCATAAACGCCCTGATCGACGAGGAAACGCGTGGGCGAGACACAGACCTGCCCGGCGTTGCGGAATTTGGAGCCGGCCATCAGCTTTGCGGCATGCCCGACGTCCGCGTCCGGCAGCACGATGACCGGAGCATGGCCGCCCAACTCCATGGTGGAGCGCTTCATGTGCTGCCCCGCCAGGGCGGCTAACTGCTTGCCGACAGCGGTGGAGCCAGTGAACGAGATCTTCCTGATGACGGGATGCGGGATCAGGAAGGCCGAGATATCCGCCGGCACGCCATAGACGAGATTGACCACGCCCGCCGGCACGCCGGCATCCACAAAGGCCCTGATGAGCTCGGCGGGAGATGCCGGAGTCTCCTCTGGCCCCTTGACGATGATCGAGCATCCGGTCGCCAGCGCCGCCGACAGCTTGCGAACCACCTGGTTGATTGGGAAGTTCCACGGGGTGAACGCCGCGACCGGACCGACCGGCTCCTTGACTTCGATCTGGCTGACCCCGCCGGCGCGGGCTGGGATGACCCGACCGTAGGTGCGGCGGCCCTCCTCCGCGAACCAGTCGATGATGTCGGCCGCGGCCAATGTTTCTCCCTTGGATTCAAGGAAGGGCTTGCCCTGCTCGATAGTCATGAAACGCGCGATCGTGTCGGCGCGCTCGCGAACCAGGTCGGCGGCCTTGCGCATGAGCTTGTAGCGCTCGAAGGCGGAAGTGCGGCTCCAGATGGAGAAGCCTTTGGCGGCGGCGGCGAGCGCCGCGTCAAGATCGGCGACCTCCGCATGCGCAAGCTGACCGACGACCGCTTCGGTGGCGGGGTTGATCACCGGCAGGGTCTTGCCCGATGCCGCCTGCGTCCAATGACCATCGATGAGCAAAAGCACGTTGTCGGGGTACGACATCGTCCGTTCTCCTTCAAACATCCCGTTGGGCCTTCGCCGTTCGATCCCCACCTGCCGAACAGGAGGGATGCGGCTCTCGCCGGATGGCCATCTGATAGGACATATCCCGGCGCTTTTCCACCGTCCGATCAGCCTTAGTCGATTAATTTCGGATTTGTTCAACCTGTTTTCCTTCGGGATTCGATGGCCGTCAGCGCCACGCCACCATCAGGCGCGATTGCCTGCCAAATCCGTCGACACTTCCAAAGACCATGCCACGCGATCCTTCCGGTCATCGAATTTCAACCGACTATGGGAAGCACGTTGGATCCTCCGACCGAAGCCGTATCTGCCCTGCCGCCGGCGCCCGAGCCATCTTCGGGGCCGCTGCGCCACGGATTGTCAATCGTCTCGGACATCGGCCCGGCGGCGCGGAATCTCTTTCATTTCTACTGGATATTATTTTCTTCAGCCGGGTATATGGCATCGAACGCGAAACGGCTCACGCTGAAAGACCACGGGATCGCGGGTCTTACCTGCGCCGGGAAAGCTGGCGATCGACAGCCAAAAACAGAAATAAGCCGACCTCAGATTAAGTGATTGAAAGACGATTTTTTTCGCACTAATGTGCGGGTGCGTCAATAAAAAGAAGCCGGAAACGGGACGGGAGACGTCAGGGGTCTTTTAAAAAATCGGAGGTCGACTTGGCTACCAAGCAGATGCATCTGGGACTATCCCTGAGGGGTCTGGGATATCACCTTAGCGCATGGAGGCATCCCGATGTGCCCGCCGCCGGCGCTTTGAGCTATGCGTATTTCCTCAACAACGCCCGCATCGCCGAGGAAGCCAAGTTCGATCTCATCTTTTTCGCCGACGGAATCGGCGTGCGGGCGGACGACGAGCCGGCCGGGTCGCTGTGCCGGTCGAGCCAGAACGTCGAACTGGAGCCGCTGACGCTGCTGTCGGCCCTTGCGCCGATGACCAAGTATATCGGCCTGGTTACCACGGCCTCGACCACCTACAACGAGCCCTACCACATCGCGCGGAAATTCGCTTCCCTCGACCATATCAGCAACGGTCGCGCAGGCTGGAATATCGTCACCTCATGGTCGGAGCAGGAGGCGTGGAACTTCAACCGGGCAAAGCATCTCGACTACGACACCCGATATGAAAGAGCCGAGGAATTCGTCGAAGTCGTCACCGGGCTCTGGAACAGCTGGGAGGACGATGCCTTCATTCGCGACAAGGCGAGCGGCATCTATTACGACCAGGCCAAGCTTCACGTCCTCGGCCACAAGGGCAAGCATTTCTCCGTCAGGGGGCCGCTCAGTTCCGCGCGCACCCCGCAAGGCCGGCCGATCATGATCCAGGCAGGCGCGTCGGCGCCCGGCCAGGAGATCGCCGCCAAGCACGCGGACGCGGTCTACACCTCCAACCTCGATATCGAGACCGCACAGGCCTATTACGCCAGCCTGAAGGGCCGTCTGGCCACGCATCGGCGAGCGCCCGAGGAACTCCTCGTGCTGCCGGCGGTCACCACCTTCGTTGCGGAGACGAGGGAGGAAGCCCAGCGAAAGTTCGACGAGCTTCAGGCCTTGATCGATCCCCTTCTCGGGCTGCAGCAGATCTACCGGCAAATGGGCGATCTCTCCGGCTATCCGCTCGACGGGCCGGTTCCGCAGCCGACGAACGTCCAGATGAAGAGCGACGCCGAACGGCTGTACCGGATGGCGCAGCGGGAAAACCTCACCATTCGCCAGCTCTACGAAAAGGCGGCGGCGTCGAGCAGCATCAGATGCCTGATCGGCACGCCCGAGACCATCGCCGACGACTTGGAGAAATGGTTCACCGGCGGCGCCGCCGACGGCTTCAACATCTGCCCCTCGCATTCTCCGTCGGGGATAGAGGACTTCGCTCGGCTGGTCGTTCCCGAACTCCAGCGCCGCGGCTTGTTCCGCACCGAATACGAGGGCGCGACCCTGCGGGAAAACCTCGGCCTGCCACCGCAGACCTTCAAGACGGAGAGGCCTTTGCAGGCAGCGACCGCCTGACTTTCGAGCAACGCATATAAACACAGAAAAGGGGAACATCTTGAACAAGCGAATTCTTGCAAACGCCAAGACCGACAGGCGCACCTTCCTTGCCGCCGCCACCGGCATGTTGTTTGCCCCGGCCATTCTGGGATCATCGCGCGCCAGGGCGGCAGGCAAGATCGTCTACGCTTGCGGCGGCGGCAGCTATGTCGACGCGGTGCGGGCGGCTTTCCTCGATCCGTTCACCAAAGAAACCGACATCGAAGTCGTCACGGTAGGTAATACCGACCTGGCCAAGCTCAAGTCGCAGATCATGACCGGCAGCGTCGACGTCGACCTGACGGACGTGATCGGCACCGAAGTCGGCGCCGCTTCGGCCGCGGGCTTGCTTGAGCCGATCGACTATTCCCTCGTCAAGACGGACAAGTCCGACCTCATCTACCCCGATGCCGTGCGCAAGGATTCCCTTGGACTGTTCACCTACACTTCGGGCATCGGTTCCAGCGCCGCCAGCAAGGCGTCGGGAAAATATCCATCCAATTGGAAGGAATTCTGGGACGTGTCCAACTTCCCGGGGCGGCGCGGTTTGCGCTCCCGGCCCAACGAGACGCTGGAGATCGCGCTGCTGGCTCAGGGTGTGACGCCCGACAAGCTCTACCCGCTCGACGTCAAGCGGGCTTTCGAGAGCCTGGACGCGATCAAGCCGAACATCAGGAAATGGATCGACACAACGCCGCAGACCGTCGAGTTGCTGAGCAGCGGCGAACTCGATTTCGTAAACACATTCAATGGGCGGGTCTTCGCGGCGAACAAGGCGGGCGTGGACCTGGGATACAGTTCCGAGCAACTCCTGATCGAACTTGGCGTGGTCGCGGTTCCAAAAGGCGCCAAGAACCCGAAGCAGGCGATGGAATTGATGAACTTCATCCTGCGCCCGGACCGGCAGGCGCAGTTCTGCGAAATGCTCGCCTATCCGCCGATTAGCCGAAAGGCGATCGAACTGATTTCGCCCGACCTCAAGAAATGGATCCCGAAGGACGGCGACACGTCCAACCTCGTCGTCAACACCGACTGGTGGGGCGAACCCGGCAGGCTCGCCGATATCAACAATCAGTTCCAGACGTGGCTCCTCAGCTAAGCCGGGTATAGTCGGTTCGACCGCGGCCCGTCATTGCCGGGCCGCGGTCGCGGTGTCAGCGCAGCAGGGTTCATTTCGATGGTCGTAGAGCTACAGGGCGTCACCAAAAGATACGACAGGTCGACGGCGGTCGAAGACATCAGCTTTACCGTCAGCCGCGGCGAGTTCGTGACGCTCTTGGGCCCAAGCGGCTCCGGAAAGACCACCCTGCTCAACCTCATCGTCGGCAAGGTCGCCCCGACGGCAGGCAAGATCATCATCAACGGCCAGGACGCTACCCATCTCGAGCCCGGCAAGCGCGACATCGGCATGGTCTTCCAGAACTACGCGTTGATGCCGCATATGACGGTTTTCGAGAACGTCGCCTTCCCTCTGCAGATCAGGAAGCTTCCGAAGCAGGAGATCGCCAAGCGGGTGAACAAGCAATTGGAGGCTGTCGGACTGCTGCAATTCGCCGACCGCCATCCGCGCCAGCTCTCCGGCGGACAGCAGCAGCGCGTGTCGCTGGCTCGGTGCCTCGTTTACAACCCTTCTTTGATCCTGATGGACGAGCCGCTCGGCGCCCTCGATCGCAACATGCGCGAGCAGATGCAACTGGAGATCCGCAGGCTGCATGCCGATACCGGCGTTACCATCCTTTACGTGACGCACGATCAGGAAGAAGCGCTGACCATGTCGGACCAGATCATCCTGATGAACCACGGAAAGATCGAGCAGAAGGCAACGCCGGACGAACTTTACAGAAAACCCGTCTCGGTATTCGCCGCGCAGTTCCTGGGCGATTCCAACCTCTTTGCCGGTGAAGTCGAAGACACCGGAAACATCGTGTCGATCAGGGGCCTGAACGGCATCCGCCTCCAGGGACGCATCGAGCAGCCCGCCGTGCGTGGCGACAGCGGCCACATGCTGGTGAGACCGGAAAACCTGACCATCAAGGCGGAAAAGATCGATGGCCCAAATTGCCTGGAGGGCATTTGCGAGGACAGCATTCTTCTCGGAGGTGTGGTGAAGCACCGCATCAGGCTGCCCGGCAGCAAGGAAGTAGTCGTCCAGGAACTCAACCGGGACACGTCGCCCCGGATACGCCATGGCGACGCCACCTGGGTATCGTGGCGCGCCGAAGATGCGCTGTTCATTCCGTCAGACAAAACGCCCGCGCCGGCGCCCACGGCTGAGCTGCAATGACGTCTTCAAAATGCGGCGGCTACATACTGTTGATGCCGGCGGCGCTCATGCTGGCGGCGCTGTTCATCGTGCCGCTCGCGCTGGTGTTCTTCACCAGTGTAAATGACGGCGCGTTCACCGCGAGGGGTTACGAGAGCATCGCTTCGGGCGTGCTGTTCCACCGCGTCATCACGAACACGATCGTCATTACGATCGAGGCCACGGCGGCCAGCCTGCTCATCGGATATGCCATCGCTCTCCACCTGTCCCGACAATCCCCGGGCAGGCGCAAGATCTACCTGATGCTCGTCATGCTGCCGTTCTGGACCAGCATTCTGGTCAAGTCGTTCGCCTTCCAGGTGCTCCTGGGCGACGCGGGCCTGATCAACAGCGTCCTGCAGGCGCTGTTCGGTCCTAGCGCGGCCACGCCGCTGGTGTTCAACCGGATCGGCGTCATGATCGGCATGATCAATTATCTCCTGCCGTTCATGGTGCTGCCCATCATGTCCAGCCTGCTGGCCCAGGACCTGGCCCTGGCGCAGGCGGCCGAAATCATGGGCGCCTCCCGGATGCTCATTTTCTGGCGGATCACGCTTCCGCTAAGCCTGCCGGGCGTCATCTCCGGATGCCTGATGAGCGCGGTCCTCTCGCTTGGCATGTTCGCCACCCCTGCCCTCCTCGGCGGCCGGCAGGACATGATGATAAGCAACCTCGTCGACTTCTTCACCAGGCAGACCCTTGACTGGACCCAGGCATCTGCGATTTCGGTGCTGCTCATAGCCATGGCAGGCGCGCTTTCGCTGCTTCTTTTGAAGGTTCGGCGCGAAGGAGTGGGTTTGTGACCTTGGCCATCGGCAATCGTGGAGCGAGCCGCGCGATGAGCGCATCACGCCTGAAGCGCTCATCTTTCAGGATTTCTACTTTGGTCGCCGCCCTGGGCTATGTGTTTCTCCTGGCGCCGCTTCTGATCGTCGTTCCCTTATCGGTGGGAAATCCTCAGCAGATGGTGTTTCCCCCGACCGAGTTTTCCGCAACGCTGTACTACCAATATCTTTCCTCTGCGCCCTGGCAATCGGCCACGCTGCAAAGCCTCTATGTCGCCTGCGGCGCCACCGTCATCGCGGTGCTGGTCTCGGTGCCCGCGGCCTATGCGCTGGTGCGTTTCGACCTAGCGGCGAAGCCCGTCATCAGCTTGCTTCTGTTGAGCCCCATGCTCACGCCGGGCGTCGTTATGGGCCTCGGCCTGTCGCTTTATTTCGGAACGATTGGGCTTCTGGGATCGACCGTCGGGCTGATCCTGGCCCACGCCACGCTCGTAACCCCTTTTGTGCTCATAGCGGCGATTGGAGGCTTCAGGCATGTCGATCCCAACCTGGAGGTCGCGGCCAGAATAATGGGCGCGAACACCTTGACGCTTTTTCTGAAAGTGTTGCTGCCCCAGATCAAGACCGCCGTCATCGGGGGCGCCCTGCTTGCCTTCGCCTTGTCGTTCGACGAGGTCGTCATCGCGTATTTTCTATCCGGGTCGACGAACCCGACCCTGCCCGTGCAGATGTACAGTACGATCAGGTGGGAGGTCTCGCCCATCATCGCAGCGGTCTCCACCCTTCTGACTGCATTGAGCCTGATCATAGCCTTGGCGATGATGCGCCTTCAGGCGGCCGAGCGTTAGGTTGCGTGGAGATATCCGCCACAGCCTCGGCAGCAGCAACGAGGGTGGCGAGGCGTTGAGCGTAGCGCTTGTTGATTTCCGCTTCTCTATTCGGCGTGTTGAGGTCAAGGCTCTTTGAGCTATCCGCTTCGTCGGGTTCGATGTCTTTCGCGGGGTCTCGCTTCTCTTCGGGATCGGCATAGGGCCTTCCC